>OMOM01000002.1_pt1:0-562500 | contig 564230 bp, 513 predicted proteins | sample 1646501 | NCBI WGS metagenome assembly OMOM01 (sample SAMN05416802, study PRJEB24817) | seawater metagenome | isolation source: Sea water | place: Canada:Atlantic | collected 2013-07
ATCAATGACTGGGGTTTACTGTTGCCGGGTTTTCTCTTTGTGACCAGTATTAGCGATGCCAATGGTAACGTCATCAACAGCACGCGTCCCTTTGAAAAACACAATATCGCCGAACAGAGCTACTTTCAGCAACAATTTGAATTCGATCAACTGGCCACCAGCCAGCCCTGGCAAGACCCTTATACCAAGACGTGGAACTTAACATTTAGTCGCAGAATCAATGATTCGACGGGGGGCTTCGCCGGTATCGCTTACACTTCAGTTGAGGCCAGCTACTTTGTCAGTGGTTACGAAGAATCCCAACTTGGCAAAGAGGGTGTACTTGGCATTATTGGCACCGACGGTATGTTTCGCGTACGCCGCAGCGGCGAACAGATCGTCTCCGGGGAACAGGCTGACTACAACCAGCTTATTCCCGATAACGAGGATCTTGAAGACCTTGAGGAACTTGACGTTAAGCTCCAAAATAACAGCTGGGATCAAGTTAAACGCTATACCGTCGCCAGCCAGCTCTTTGAATTCCCTCTAGCAGTCGTCCTTGGCCTCTCCGAAAGAGAACACATGCAAGAAGCGACCGAACTCAAGCGTGCCTATTTACTTCGCGCTTCAGCCGCAAGCGTCGTCATAACTCTGATTTTCCTCGTGCTCTTGCGACTCAGCTTACAATTAAAACAAAGCCGTCAAAAAGCGTTAGAAGAGCATATTGCCCACGCTCAAAAAGTTGAACACCTGGCCTTTCACGATAGCCTCACCAGTCTGCCCAACCGTAGTTTTTTTAGCCAATTACTCAGCCATGGCATTGCCGAAGCCAGACGTTATGATCGGCTTTTGGCTCTGTTATTTCTTGACCTGGATCGTTTTAAAATTATTAATGATACTCTGGGCCACGACGCCGGTGATGAGTTGCTGAAAGAAGTCGCTCGACGTCTGACCGAAGCCCTGCGGGAAACGGATACCGTAGCCCGCCTTGGGGGCGATGAGTTCGTCGTCCTACTACCTGAAATGAACGACGAAAAGCAACTCAGCGCGGTGGCGAAAAAAATTCTCAGTACCGTTGGCAAACCCTTTCATCTGGCCGGACAAGACTTGCGTATAACGGTCAGTATTGGCATCAGCGTCTTTCCCCTCGACGGAGAAGACGAGCAAACCCTGGTGAAAAATGCCGATATTGCTATGTATCATGCCAAGGAGGGAGGCAAAAATAATTACTGCTTTTATTCCGAGGAGCTCAGTGCTGATTCACTCGAGAGGCTGGCGCTTGAATCCAGTCTGCGTCTAGCAGTGGATCGCAATGAATTTGTATTGCACTATCAGGAAAAGCACGATTTGCGCAGTGGCAAAATTACCGGAGCCGAAGCACTGCTGCGCTGGCAACACCCCAGCCTTGGCCTAATCCAACCTATGCAGTTCCTACCTCTGGCTGAAGAGACAGGGCTGATCATCCCCATTGGTAAATGGGTGATTGAGACCGCTTGTAAGCAAGCCAATAAATGGTTAGAAGACGGTTTGCCGCCGCGCTGTATTTCGGTCAACCTGACAGAGCGCCAATTCACCGATCCCCATTTAATCAGTGATATCGCCAATATACTGCAGTCTACCGCGATCAAACCCGCTCAACTTGAGCTGGAAATCAGCGAAAGCCTCCTGCTCAGTAACTTTGACCGAGCCCTTGAAACACTGAGCAAAATTAAAGAGCTGGGTGTGCGCATCGCCATCGACAATTTTGGTACCAGTTACACCTCGTTGTCGACGCTGGAGAAATTTCACTTCGACACCCTGAAAATCGACGGCTCAGTGATTCGCGATATCGCCAACGAGCCCTCCGATAAACAACTGACAGAAGCCATTATATCGGTGGGCAGAACGATGGCGATGACCATTGTCGCCGAGGGCGTAGAAACTCAGGAACAGGCCGAGTTCCTTCTTGACAGCTCCTGCGATCAGGTGCAGGGCTTTTACTTTGATAAGCCCAAATCCCCGCATTAATTAATTCTGATTTGCAGCTATAAGCCCAATCGCAGGAGAACCCTACCGACCCATTGGTCGGGTCAACAATATCAATTTAGGCAATAACGTTTGTGAGGCCAGCAAGGCGGTGAACATTGCCAAACCTGTTAAGAAGCCAAAGTAGACCGAGGGCATAAAGTTGGAGAGCGCAAGAATCGAAAAGCCTACGATAATGATGATCGACGTGTAGTACATGGCGATACCGATGGACTCGTGGCTGCGGTGCATGGTGGCAATATAATCTCGATCTTTAGCGAACTCCTCACGAAAGCGATAAATATAGTGCAGGGTGTCATCCACCCCAATGCCCACCGTGATAGACGCGATAGTAATGGTCATCATATCCAAAGGAATGCCTGCCCAACCCATTACTCCCAGCACCACACAGGCGGCAAGGATATTGGGAAAGATGGCAATAAAGGCAATTAATAGTGAACGGAATAAAACCACGAACATCAGCATAATGCCGAGAAATACAGCGCCCAGTGTAATAATTTGCGAATGAAAGAGACTTTGCAGCATATTATTATAGAGCACCATCAACCCCGACAATCTAAACTGCTCAGGCTTCAGGCCCACTTCATCCATCAAAAAGCTATCTATCTCGTCGAGTAGCTGCTGGCGATTTAAGGTACCCTCACTTTCAACGGTGCGCATGGTAAGACGTGTTTCATCCGTCTCATCATTAAGATAGGGCGCCAGTAAGAAACGGTTCATCTCCGGTGATAGGCTTTTACGCATCACCGCTAGCTCAAAATCATTCATGCGATGACCGGTGAGATCGTTGGCCACATGGAAGGCTGTGACCAGAGAATCAATACGCCCAATTTCATCCATATCGTCGAGATAGCTGGTTATTTTTTCCAGTTCTTCCAATCCGCTGCGGCTAAACCAATAGCTCGGCTTTTGCTGATTGGGATCGTCTTCTCCAAAAGCATCATCGCCAAAAGGATCTTCTTCAAAAGGGTCACTTTCAAAGGGGTCCGCTTCATCAAAGGGGTCCTCTCCCTCGGGCACACCGAGAGTCTGAGGCATAGCAGCGCTCGCTGGTGCCTGAATAATAATATCCAGCGGCGTGGTACCCCCCAGTTTCCGGTCGATAATCGATAGACCCTGATAGATTTCAGTGTCTTTTTTAAAGTAGTCAATAAAACGATTATCAACCTGTAATTTGCTAATACCAACGATAGAAATAAAGCTGACCACCAGTGACACAACAAGCACTAATGTGCCGTGACGCTCGGTAAAGTTGGAGAAGTGTGCGGGTAACTGTCCACCCTGACTGCCGGCTTGCACAACCTTTGCCTTACCCAGCACTAGCATGCCTGCGGGAATGACTAGGAAACCGAGTACCAGTGAGACAGCCAGACCAATGGTCATCATCCAGCCAAAATCAATCACAGGACGAATGCCGCTCACCACCAGTGAGGCAAAAGCCACGATTGTCGTCAATACCGTGTAAATACAAGGGCGCGCCATAAACCGAACCATGTCTCGCACCAGCTCTAGCTGGCTGGCGTCAGGCCTTTCATGGTGCAATTCACGATAGCGTACAATGAGGTGAATCGTTAGCGCCATCGTCAGTACCAATAGCAAAGCGACAAAGTTCGATGAAATAACCGTCAAACGCCAGTCAATCCAGCTCAACCAACCGAGCATCATGACAATCGAAAAACCGCAGGTAACGAGAGGCAACACCACCCAACGTGTCTGACGAAAAATCACGGCAAGGGTAAGAACGATAAAAAGGGTAATACCGGCACCGAATACCTCGAGATCACCGCGTATAAAGTCCACCATATCAGCCGTTATCATGCTCGGACCGCCAAGAAAAATCTGCGCCCGGTCTCGATAATCGTCCATCAGCGCTCGTACCGCTGCCACTCGCTCTTTTGAGACCACCGCTCGCTCCGTGCGATACTCGAGAAATTCCTGGCTAAGGGCTTCCAACTGAACGGCCTCGTCTGTACTTAAACCCTCGGTTTTACGTTTATAACGTAGCGCGTCTCGACCGCGTACCAAATCTATATAACGCTGATCGACTTCAATGGAAGCGAGTAAAGCTGTTGTCTGTCCCTCAGGGCCAAGGATTAGTTTGCGAAACACTGGGCTATTGAGAAACTCTTGTTTTGCCATCTCGCGATCAACACCTTTGGTCAACAAAGTACGCGGGGCATCGTGTAATTGGCTTACGGAGATTTTCGGGCTATACAATAGCGGAACATTGATCATCGAGAGGACGTTGACCACGCCCTCGATCTGCTTAAGATCTTCCGTTAAGGCGCTGAGAGTAGCCAGACTTTTATCGGAAAACAGATCATCATTCTCTAATGGGCTATAGGTCACCACCAAGAAATCACCACTGCCATAACGCTCGTTAATTTCTCGAAAATAGTCGAGATCGTCGTCATTTTCCAAGGTCAGAGAATCAGCGGAAGCGTCTAATTTAAAATTGGGCAGCCCCAGAGCCAGAGCAACTGTAACCAGCAATACCAGCAACAGCACCAATTTTGGATGCAGTAATACAATGCGCTCGTAAACGTGAAGCAGGCGTTCAGACATATCTTTCCCTTATTTTAATCGCAGATGTTGAGATCGATCGATGACACAAAACCGCCATTATGCCTAAGCTATCAACAAACTGCTTTCCTCTACGCAATCAGTCACGTCGCATTAAACAACTATTCCTTTTTCACCGCACTCGCGTACAGTAATTGGCTCTTATTCACAGCGTAGACTCCACCAATGGCTACTTTGAAGGGTGTTATCCTCGATCGTGATTCATTACATCCGCACGATCTTGATTTACGGCCACTGCTGGATATCTCCGGCATCGCCTGGCGTAGCTACGCCAACACCACACCAAAACAAACGGCCGAACGCATTGCCCATGCCAATATTGTGCTCACCAACAAGGTAGTACTCGGCGCAGCCGAGCTTAACGCCGCCGCTCCATTGAAATACATTGGCATACTTGCCACCGGCACCAATATCGTCGACCTCGAGCTTGTTCAACAACGACACATCACGATCACAAATTGCACAGCCTATGGCACTGCATCAGTGGTGCAACACACCTGGGCCCTGATCCTCTCACTCTGCACCCACCTGCAAGACTACACACACGCAGCCCAAGAAAAGTGGCGCGTCAGCCCCTTTTTCTCAGCGCTGGATTACCCCATCACTGAGCTAGGGAACAAAACCCTCGGTATTATCGGTTATGGAGAACTCGGTCGTGGTGTCGCCACTATTGGTCGCGCCTTCGGCATGCAGGTTGTCAGCGCAAAAATACCCGGTTGGCAGTCATCAGCAAATAGCGAGATACCGCGTCTGCCTCTGCCGCAATTTTTATCGACTGCCGATGTTGTCAGTGTTCACTGCCCCTTGAGCAAAGAAACCTGCAACCTGATCGATGCCGAGGCATTAACACACATGAAAAGCAGCGCTCTACTCATTAACTGTGCTCGAGGGGGTATTGTCAACGAACAGGCTCTAGCTCAAGCGTTGAAACGAGGCCTCATTGCCGGTGCCGGTGTTGATGTCCTGACACAGGAACCACCCATTAACGGCAATATTTTACTCGACCCAGAGATCCCTAATCTCATCATCACTCCACATTGTGCCTGGGGTTCCCAAGAAGCCCGCCAACGGCTGGTGAATCAAGCAGCGGAGAAGCTCTGTACATTTGTCGGCAGCGAACATCGACAAAGTCAATAAAACAAACACCCATAAAATTTGCGACAAGCCACTAAAAAATGAAGCCTGGCCCTGTAATCATCCCATCGGTTTTGTAACCATACACGCAGATGAACAACGAGGCCGGTAACCTACAGGTCACACTAAGTAACTATTTTGCACGAATTTTTTACGTCATCGTTTAGCGATGACTGCCGACTGCGCAGACCTGAATAAGTGCTCGTGAAATTTAAAGGAAAGAACTGCATGACTGATTCCAACGCAATTGGTTTTGAATTTATTCAAACACTGAGCGATGAATTATCCAAAGGCCAGGTGAAACTGCCCGCTTTTCCTGAAGCTGCCATGCGCATCAAAAGTGCTCTCGAAGACCCCAATATGTCGACTCAGCAAATTGCCAAACTGGTGGTTTCAGACCCCGTTTTTTCAGCTCGTTTATTAAAAGTTGCCAATTCAGCAGCCCTGAATGTCAGCGGCAATCAAATTAAAGACATCCCCACCGCCATCACTCGCATGGGTTTTAAAATGGCTCACAGTATTGCCGTCTCCATCGCCATGGATCAGGTGATGAACGCACCTGCGAATCCAGCCCTGGCTAAACAATTCCACCAGCTCTGGCAGCACAGTATCACTGTGGCTGCGTTCTCTTTTGTCATCAGTAAAAAGCAGGCTCGACACCCAAACTTGAGGAAAAATAAGATCAACCCCGACGAGGCCATGCTCGCCGGCCTAATGCACGATATCGGCAAGACCTACATCCTCACCCGTGCTGAAAGCTATCCCGCACTGATTGAAGATCCCCAGGCCCTCGAGCGCGTCATGCTCGACTGGCATACAGGTATTGGTAGCGCAATTATTGAAAACTGGGCCTTCGACGAGGCAATGACAAATGTCGCTGATGAGCACGAGTTGTACGACCGCGAGCCCTTTAAGCCGGGTCACGCAACGGATCTCACCGATGTAGTGCTAGTCGCAAATCTCATGGCCCACCTCATTGAAGAAGGGGAGGAAGCCAATGAACAGGAGCACCTTAATGAGTGGCGGCAAATCCCGGCCTTTAACCGTCTGGGTCTCGATGATGCCACTATTAGTGAAATAAAGGATAGCTCGAGAGAAGAAATCGACTCTATCATTTCCGCTCTCGGTTAGCGGTGGTCTCTCGTTCATCTTCGCCGCCAGAATCACTTTTGACATCGTTTTTTAAAACGCCTCTCAAACAGCCCTGAACAGACATCCTGTCGCTAGACCGAAACGTCCGCAATAACATCGCCAACGTGAATCACACCACTTGTCATAATATCGGCTCTTAATCCGCTCCTACCGGCCAGTGCGGCCATCACCCCGGAGCGCGTTAGTGTGTCGAGGTAGAGACAGGGCTCGCAAAGGCGCACACCGTATAGGATCACCTCCCCCAGGCGAAAAAACTGTCCCACCCTGTCATTCAAACGAAAGTCCCGAGTAACAATATTGCGTCGAGCCTGCGCTGCGCTAATAGCACACGATGCCGGTAACGACGCCAGCACCTCAGCTTCAATTAATGTCACATCTCGACCCTGGCCGGGCCAATGGGAATAATGACCTCGGCCGTAGAAATAGCGGTCACCTTTAAGGCCTCTGTCCGCCACAGCCTGCACCTCTGACAAACTCACCATTTCGCCGCTGGCGCAGCTGGCAATCAATAGACCCTCTACTCGCCCTTCAAGCACCACAGTCGAGACCTCGTTCAAAAAGTGAAATAGTTTTTTACCAGGCACCTGACATAATCGCCTATTGTTATACTCGTGCAGAAAACTGACAAGGACGCCACGATGCCTGCTCCTCTGATCACCACCTTGCTGTTACTTTTTATAGCGACTATTGGCCATGCCGCCAGCTCTGCAAAGCTGCCAGCCCCTCCCGCGCTAGCAGCGTGGGAAACCTGGGTATTACGCGATCAAACAGAACACCCTTGCCCACGAATAGCCCAACAAACTGAGCAGCGACGCTGTGTCTGGCCGGGACAATTGGCGATTAATCTATATCCCGGCGGCGGTGATTTTTTACAAAGCCTCCACGTCGTCGCCCCGAGCTGGGTCATATTACCCGGCGAGAATAAACACTGGCCTCAATCCGTCACCCTTAATAATAAAACGGCAGTTGTACTCGAATTCAAGGGTAAGCCCGCGCTGCGTGTAAATGCAGGTAACTACACGATTAGAGGGCAATGGCGTTGGCAGAAAACCCCGCAATACCTCAGCGTACCGACAGAGACTGCCTTAATTGAGCTCAGTCACGAAGGAGAGCCCGCAAAGGCAACTATCGATCTACAGGGCCGTTTATGGCTCCGTGACCAGAAAACTAAAACATCCCTAAAAAACCTCGAAGACACCCTTCAACTTGCTGTTTTTCGCTCACTTAACGACGCTATACCGATGCAACTCGACACCGAGCTGCGCCTTAGCGTGGCCGGTAAACCGCGAGAGATAACCCTCGGTCAGCTCCTGCCCAACAATGCCGAAACTCTGCATTTTGAATCACCCTTGCCCGCCCGTATTGAACCCGACGGTCGCCTTAAAATACAGGCTCGCGCTGGCCAATGGGTGCTTCGATTGCGTGCCCGCTATCTCGACCAACCCAGTCAGTTCACCATGCGGCGCATGGATAAAGACTGGCCGGCGCAAGAGATCTGGAGCTTCCGTGCCGCCCCTCATCTACGCGGTGTTAAGCCTGTGGGGCTGCCCGCCATCGACCCCTCGCAAATCGACATCCCCCCACGCTTCGCTAAATTGCCCACCTTTCTGATGACTCCGGATGCCACGCTTGAGCTGCAGGAACAATACCGGGGCGACGCCTCCCCCGCGGCCAATCGCCTCGATTTGCAACGCACCCTATGGCTCGATTTCGACGGCACTGGCGCTACCAGTAAAGATCATATTCGCGGCACCATGACCCACGGCTGGCGCCTACAGGCCTCACCCAACTTACAACTGGGTCGTGTTGTCTCTAACGGCAGCCCTCAGCTGGTGACACAAATGGAGGGGGAAACGGGCTCCGGTATTGAAATTCGTCAATCTCAGGTCGATGTTGAGGCGATTAACCGCATCGACTCACTAGCCACTATTTCTGCCAATGGCTGGCTCCATGACCTCGATAGCGTTGCAATCACTTTACAACTGCCTCCCGGCTGGCAACTGTGGCACGCAGGTGGCCCTGACAGTGTTTCCCAGTCCTGGCTATCACGTTGGGATTTATGGGACGCCTTTATTTGCCTATTAATTGTGGCCGCACTTCTGCGCGCACTAAGCTGGCACTGGGCATTGATTGGTGCGATAACGCTCGCCTTGACCTATCACGAACCCCATTCACCACTGCTGAGCTGGGTCATTCTCGTTGCCGCACTGCCTCTGCTCAAAGTCTTACCTAACGGTAAATTCAAACAATTGACCACCAGTCTTGCCTATCTGGCACTCAGCGCTTTACTGCTTATCATCCTCGCTTTTTCGGTGCAGCAAATTCGCCAGGGGCTCTACCCTCAACTTGAAATGAATCGCGTTATAAACTCATCGTATTCTGCTTACTCTCAGGCACCGGCACACTTCGCCCGAAGCCTCCCGGAAAAGGCACGCGGAGAGTCGGCTCTCAGCGAGTTGGATTCCAGCGCTTCGACAGTGCTTGAACAAAAGGTCGTTCGCCAGCGTTACCGCCCCAGTGACAATGTACAAACTGGACCGGGTGAGCCCGACTGGCAATGGCAGCAAGTCCACCTGCGTTGGAGCGGCCCGGTGAGTATTGGCGAACCCTTAACACTCTACCTTTCACCACCGCTACTGACCCGCTTCCTCAAGTTTGCCCAGATAGCTCTGGTCGCCCTGCTGTTTTACGGGTTGGCTAACCCACTGTTGCGCGAGCACCGTTTATTCGGCCGCAAAGGGGAACCCGCGCCGGCATCTGGAGTTTCTTCATATCTACTGCCGGTGCTATGCTTACTGGCAGGCTTAGGGCTGAACGCACCTCAGGCTCAAGCCCAGGTTCAAGCTCAACCCCCTCTTAAGGGCCCTGAACACAGCCACAGCTTCCCCTCGGAAAAATTACTGCAGGACCTAAAAACAGAACTCCTCAAAGCGCCCCAATGCGCGCCCCAATGTGCGGCGTTGCAAAACATTGATATCAGCGTCAATCAGCAGCAGCTACGTCTGCGATTGACAGCGAGTGCTGGCAGTGTAGTCGCCTTCCCTCTGCCGCTGCATGAAAGCTGGCAGGCGCAGAGCATTCTTATTGATAATGAACCAGCAACTCTAGCCAAAGATAAAGGCAAGCACTGGGTGCCACTAGAAGCGGGGGTTCACGATGTGGTACTCATCGGCCTAGCTCATGGCGACAACATCAGTATTCCCTTTACCCTGCCACCCCATAACACACACGTAGACGCACCGGGCTGGCGAATTCACGGTGTCAATACAGGTCACGTCAGTGGTAACAGTGTGCAGCTCGAAAAAGAGCAAAAACAGGTGCTGGCAGACACCTTATTACCCGCACCCATCACACCCTTTGTGCAAGTCGAGCGCCAGCTCAATACCGATATTGACTGGGAGCTGGTAACTACCGTACGTCGTATTGCCCCTGAAAATGGCAGTATTAATTTGCGCATTCCGTTACTGCCCGGCGAGTCAGTGGTGAGCCAAAACAGTTTGGTCAAAGACCGCCATGTCTTAGTTTCTTTATCGTCTCAACAACGAAAAGTACAGTGGCGTTCCGTGCTTAAACCCACTGAGGAACTGAACTTAACGGCAACACAAACAGCGAATTGGATCGAAATCTGGTCCGTCAACGCGTCCCCTCGCTGGCATATTACTGGCGAGGGTATTCCCGTTGTTAAGATGGCACCCATCCATCAACAAGCCACCCAGCGCTGGCAGCCCTGGCCCGGTGAGACCTTAAACCTTCAAGCCATAGAGCCCCAGCCCGTACCCGGCCCCAACACGACTATTGAAAGTATTGCTCTCGACTATACCCCCGGCAAGCGCAGTGCAACTGTAGAGCTGAAGCTGCAAATCCGCACTAGCCTGGGGGGTGATTACCGCTTTAAACAGCCTCCCGGTAGTGAACTGCAGCGCATGAGTATTGATGGTATTGAGCAGACCCGGCCGAAAGAACAAGAATTTGTGGTGATACCCCTCCGCCCTGGCTTGCAAACGATCGATCTCAAATGGCAGTTACCCAGCGGTGTCGCCCTGCGCACCACTACACCCAGTTTCTCACTGCCAACACCGGCCACCAATATCAACCTGAAAATGCATTTGCCTGAGGGTCGCTGGCCCCTGCTATTGAGTGGCCCCGACATTGGCCCGGCCATGCTCTACTGGGGAGTACTGGCGGTGATTATTGCCATCGCCATTGCCCTTGGCATTTGCGTGCAACGGCTGCATTTGTCGATACCTCTGAAAACCTGGCATTGGTTGCTATTGGCCATCGGCATGAGTACTGTCAATATGGTCGGCAGCCTGCCCGTTGTGCTCTGGTTTTTTGCCATGGAGGCCCGTCGCCGTTACAAACCTGCCTCCACATCAAGGCTCTTTAACTTGATGCAAATGGGTTTAATCGGACTATCCTTGGTGGCCCTGGTGAGTCTCTTTTCCACCATACCCCAAAGTCTCCTATCGTCACCCAATATGCAGATAACTGGCAATGGCTCCAGCGCTTATATTTACCAGTGGTATCAGGATCACAGCAGCGACAATCTGCCCAATGCCTGGGTCTTTAGCCTGCCCCTATGGGTGTTCCGCCTGACTATGTTGCTTTGGTCCATGTGGCTGGTGTTCGCCCTCCTGAAGTGGATTAAATGGGGCTGGGAATGCCTTTCTAGCGACACACTGTGGCACAACACACCACCGCGACAACTGCGGAGAAAGAGCCTCAAGAAGCCAGCAGACACCCCCCCCAATGAAGGGGCATAACCGAATAATAGGAAGCCCCATGAATTTTTCTATCCCCGAAAAAAAACTCCTGTTTTGATGATTTCGGCTCCCCTCAGTGTCGAGCTCATCAAGCCGATAAAAGACCAGGCCCACAGTCATCGCTTTTTCGACCACCGCCGTAAATTGCTTACACTGGCTTGGGAGTGCAATGGTCCGTGTTATTCTCACAATAAACAGGTCGAACCTCTTTATCATCAGTACTAACGCTACTAAATTACCGCGGGTACTGATGACGTACAACTGCGTGATATCACCAAAATGATCGCTTGGGTTTTATGCGACAACAAAAGCTCAGCGGTATAGCCCAATCTTGAAAAACGTTACTCTATATGCGCGAAAAATATGCACGAAAACCTAAAAGGACAGGGATGCCTGAATGACAAACACCAAAGAAAAAAACAGCTTCTGTTTAACGGCTTTTAGAGATGACACAGTGAAAACCAGTGCTATCGGGAAGGAATGACAATAATGCCATTATCCAGAATTCAATTGCGCATAGTGCTGCCCGCCATCATGCTGCTAACAGCAAGTCTACTACTGGTTTTTTCTGCTCTGAGAAATTACCAAATAGCCGAACAGCGTCTCATCACCAAGGAGCTCGAACAAAGCAGACAGGCCCTTGATTTTCTAAAACAGGAGATTGAGTACCACGTCTCTCAGCCAGAACCTATCCCTAATGCTCAGCGTCTGCTAATGACCAATAGTATTGGCAAAGATATCGAAACCCTTGTTCTTATCAGTGCCTCCGGACAGATACTAGCCAGTCGTTTCTCAAATAATGACATCGATACCCAGGCTCTGCTGTCCCAATTCACCCAAACTCAGGACCAAAGTCATGTCAGCTCAACTGACAACGGTGCGTCTATAGAAGCTTACCTCCCTCTCGAGTTGGATTTACTTGAAAGTGATGGCTTAAATGCGAAACAACTTTTCCTTTATGCAAGCTACGATTTAACCGCTAGCAAAGCCGCTCTCTGGCAGCAAATTCGTAGTGACTCTCAACATCTCTGGCTAGCGATGTTCATGATTGTCATTATTATCGCTTATTTACTCGAACGCTTTGTCACCCGACCACTGGCAAAGTTGGCCGAATTTTCTCGGCAACTCTCCCACGACTACACAGGGTTACAGAATACCGACAACTATTTGGGTGAAATAGCAACGCTGAGCGAAACACTCAATACAATGAGCAGCAAGATTGCACGAACTGTGAATAACTTAAATTCACAACAAGAACACCTTGAAGTCACTCTGCACTCCATAGGCGATGCCGTCATTACTACCGATGGTGCAGGGCTAGTGACCCGTATGAATCCCGTCGCAGAACACCTCACCGGCTGGTACGCCTACGAGGCGAGGGGACTACCATTAAAAAGCATTTTCCCCATCATCAACGCCAGTACCCGTGAAGTTGTGCCCAACCCTGTAGAGGAAGTCCTCAGCAGCGGTGAAACCGTCTATTTAAGCAACCACACCACCTTAATTGCCAAAGATGGCAGCGAATATCAAATATCAGACTCCGCAGCCCCTATTCGCAATAGCAATGATTTTATAGAAGGTATCATTCTAGTTTTCAATGACGTTACCGAGCAATATAAATTACGTCAGGCTGCGAGAGATATTCAGCTACAAATACAAGGCTTATTTGACGACATGCAAACAATGGCCGGTATTTTAGAACTCGACGGCACCGTTGCTTTTATGAACAACACCCCGATGAAAATCAGAGGCATTGACTTCAGCGATATCATCGGCAAAAAATTGTGGGAATGTCCCTGGTTCGATTACGGGATAGAGGCTCAGAATTCTGTAAAAGATGACTGTCTAAAAGTGGCAACAGGCACGAAGATTCTCAGAGATACCCAAATAAGCACCTCGAGTGGTGAGCTTATGTGGATTGAGTTCAGTATCCATCCAGTCTGTAATGAACAAGGAGATATTCTTCAGCTAGTCGCAGAGGGCTACAACATCAGTGACAGGAAAAAAGCGGAAAAAGCACTTAGCGCGTCCTTGCGACAGCTTAAACTTTACCGAGAACAAACGCCCTTAGCGACTATTGAATGGAATAAAGACTTTCAAATCAAGAACTGGAATGCTGCTGCCACCAAACTTTTCGGCTATGAGCCAGATGAGGCTGTAGGCCAGACTGCAGGCCTGATCATGCCTGAATCCGCAGTCTCTGAAGTCGCTCGCACCTGGAATAGCATTATCCACCAAGACGGGAGAGCCATTACTACCAACCAAAACATCACCAAAGATGGCCGTAGTATTCTCTGCCAATGGCACAATCAGGCCATTCTTGACCACACAGGTAAAGTGGTCAGCATGGCATCGATGGCGCTGGATATAACCGCCGAGCACGAAGCAAAATTAGCGCTCATTAAACAGGAGCAAGAGCAGCGAGAAATAATCAATTCGCTGACAGAAGGTATTATTACCATTGATCAGAGTGGCAAAATACTGAGCATTAATCCAGCAGCTGAGAAAATCTTTGGCTACACTAAAGATGAGATTGGCGGTAGGGAACTGTGCCAAATCGCACCCAAATTTGACATAGACCAAATTGACCAATACCTAAAAAATAAAGTAACGGCTAGCGGCGCGCCTATCCTCGACGGGCTTATAGAAACCATTGGCCGACGCAAAAACCTCAGCACGTTTCCACTGCAAGTGGGTGCTGCAGAACTGCCCCCAGCAGCGGACGGTTCACGCCGTTTTATCGGTTCTTTGAATGATCTCACAGAGACAAAGTTACAACAGGAACATCTTCAACGTACACAAAAAATGGATTCCCTGAGTAAAATCGTCGGCGGCATTGCACACGATTACAACAATATGCTCGCCATTATTCTTGGTTATGCCGATTTAATCACTGTCAAATATCAAGATGTCGCAGGCCTAGAAAAATATGCCACTGAAATTACTCAGGCTGGTGAACGCGGACGCGACCTAACCAAGCGCATGCTCGCTTTTTCTAAGCAGGTTAGCTCTCAACCCGAAGCCATAAACTTGCACACCGCTCTGCTCTCGCAAAGCAAGTTATTGAGCAAGTCTCTTACCTCTTTAATTAAACTCAACTACTGCCTCTGTGAGTCTCCCTGGTTAATCTATACCAACCAGAATGAGCTCGAAGACACACTATTTAATTTAGCCATTAACGCCAGGCAGGCCATGATCAGCGGCGGCGTTTTAACACTCGCTACCCACAAATGCCACCTCGACTTTGCCCAGGCGCGCGCCATTGGTCTTGCCGAGGGTGAGTATATGCAGCTTATCATTGAAGACAATGGCGCCGGTATCAGTGAAGAGATTGCCGATAAAATCTTTGACCCCTACTTCACCACCAAAAGCGATGAAGGCATAGGCCTGGGTTTAAGTCAGGCCTATGCTTTTATGGATCGCAATGACGGTATCATACGCCTTGAATCTTCATCTAATAACGGCAGCCGGTTCTCACTCTATTTCCCACGCTATGAGGGGACTATCGCTCCGCAATTGCCCGAGCAAGAGATACCAGTAGCCACACAGGCCAACGCTGAAAAAATTCTTATCGTCGATGACGAGCCGGCCTTAAGAGAAATTACCCAGGAGATGCTCACCATGGCCGGATACGACGTGCTGATTGCAGACTCAGGTGAAACTGCCTTAAAGCTACTGGCCAATGAAACTGTCGATCTTTTGCTAAGCGACATCATCATGCCGCAAACAAACGGCTACGAGCTAGCCAGGATCGTCAATAAAGAATACCCTACTGTAAAAATACTACTGGCCAGCGGCTACAACGGTGAACAATCCTTGCAAGAAGAGCCTCTAGATAGCCCAATTTTGCGCAAGCCCTTTCGTTCTACTGAGCTACTTAATACCGTCGCGGACTTACTGAAAGACAAGAGTAAAATCCTCAAAAATGACCATTAAAACCTGGCCATCAGCACCCGAGATCAATAGCGGCGTTGCTGAAATTGACACCAGACAGCTACAACTGCTGCAACTCATTTATAGAGCCCATCTGCTTGTCGACCAAGGTGCAAGCACGGCTGAGCTGCTACGACAAGCTCAGGACCTTATCGTTTGCGCTGCGTCCTACTTCAGACAAGAAAAAGAGGTAATGCAGGCACTTGGACATCCCAATCTTGCGACGGTGCTGACAAGCCAAAATAACACTTTGCAAAACTTACTGGATCAGTTCAATAGCTGCGCCTTTAACCGAGAAGCCATTGGCAACTTTATTTTGTTTCTCACAAATTCTCTAATCGCACATGTTAAAACTATCGACAACAATGTAACGCTAACTGGCAAATCCTTAAGCCACAAAATTATAGCGCCACTACTTGGCCCCGAGCCGCTCAATAGTTATCACGCTGTCGACATTTATATCGTCGACGACGAGCAGCAACATATTGATCTAATGATAGAAATGATCAACATAGCCGGCTTATCAGCAACTGGTTTTACATCGGCAAAGCTCTTTATCGACCATCCTATTGCCAATACCGACATTATTTTTCTTGATTTAAGTATGCCGGACCTGGATGGTATCGAGGTTATGCGCACTCTCTACGACAAGGGTTCGATACCTACCTACATTCTCGTCAGTGGTTTTGATGAGCGCGTGCTGCATTCCGCCAGGCAATTTGCCGAAGCAAAAAACATTCCCGTTGCAAAAACACTCAGCAAGCCCATCAATACTCAAGAATTTATTCATTATATCAGTCAACTACATATTAAAACTCGACTACAACTGACTAAAGCCTGTGTACCGCAACTACAACCAGCAAACATCCAGGAGCAACTTTCTCTCGAACAATTAAAAATTGCCATTCGTGAAAATCAACTTGTTCTTTTCTACCAGCCAAAGCTGAATATGAAGAGTCGCCAAGTCACTGGCTTCGAAGCTCTGGTTCGACTCCAGCACCCCACACTTGGTCTTATTTTTCCCGACCAGTTTATTGCCATGGCCGAACAAAATAATTTGATTTCTGAGCTAACTAACGAGGTCTTCAGGTTGGCTACTGACGATTATTCACTCTTTCGTGCTGCGGGCGTGAATCCGGGAATTTCGATTAATATTTCTGCCCAGAATTTGCTCGATCTATCCATGCCCGAACGCTTTGCCAAGCTAGCCGACGCAAAGAACATACCGACCGAAATGATCACCATAGAGCTGACAGAAACAGCCATCTTAAAATCGGTATCCGACTCTCTGGACATTTTAAACCGACTGCGCATGAAGGGTTTCTCTCTGTCAATCGACGACTTTGGCACCGGTTATTCGTCATTAGTACAACTTTATCAGGCGCCTTTTACTGAATTAAAAATCGATCAGAGTTTTGTCATGCGAATGCTGGACGATGACGAAGCCCTGTCAATTGTAAAAATTTGTATTTTACTCGCTAAGGAACTGAGATTAACGTCCGTCGCCGAAGGTGTAGAAAGCCAACAGGTTTGGGATAAGTTAGAACAGCTGGGTTGTGACCTGGCTCAGGGCTACTTTATTTCTAAGCCTATCCCGATCAACGACTGCTGTGAATGGATAAAAAGAGAGGCCGCCAATAAACCTTTACACTAAATTGGTGCCAGTAACTCACCATAACCCTCTTGGTATGAACCGTAACGCAGAACATAACCAAGTCGCAGTAAACGATCATTGCGACAACGTTTATTCAGTTTTTTTTGCATCACATTTGTAGTTTTGGCAGGTGGTGGAGGACAAGACATAAGCTCACTCAACCACAATGCCATCTCTGCTAGCAGGACGGGTGCGCTATCACTTGCCAAATAAAGATTATCTAAGGGCTTATCAAGAAGTGCTCTATCAATTAAAAAACTCAAGACACCGAGACAATCCTCTTCGTGAATACGGTTGCTATAGTAGGGGGGATCGTACTGTATAGGCTTGCCCTCGCGCACCCGGCGCAACAGGCCTTCTCGGCCTCGGCCATAAATCCCACTAAAACGCACCACAATACTGTCGACAGAATGCGCCCATAACTGCTGCTCTGCGTGCACCAGGGCTTTGCCATTAAAACTGCTGGCGTGAGCTGGGCTCTCTTCATCTACCCACTCACCATTATCCTGTCCGTAAACGCTAGTCGACGAAACCAGCAAGCAACGCGGTCTAGCTTCGGAATTCGGCAATCTAGCATGAGCAAAATGACGAAGTACATTAAGAAGACCTTGCCCGTACAGCTTTTGGTAAGCTGCTTCATTTCGTTGCGATGGAGCTAACACAAAAATGACAATATCCACATCCGTCGGTATTCTTTTTACTGACTGTGGTGCAGTAATATCCGCCAATACCAGCTGTAAACCCGTAACAGGCAATTTCAAGGGAGTCCGTTTTACCGCAACCACTGTGTGTTTTTCAGCGATTAAGCAAACAGCCAACCGACGACCTAGAGCACCGCAACCCACTAATAGAATTTTAGCCATTAGCGACCAGACGCTTAATTTGTGCATCCTGCCAGCGTGCCAATACGAGTTGTGCGGCTATGGCGCCCAGCAAGGCCAAGAACATATCCCACTGTGCATCCCAAATATCGCCCTGCACCCCCAGAAACTCAATTGACCCGTCACCACCGAACACAGCCACCCACCATTCAATCAATTCGTAAAAAGCACTAAACGCCAGGCAAAAGCACATTACGAGAAAAAACAGCCAGCGCCCCGGTTTGACAATTTCACGACGAATAAATATTTCACGGGCTACTAAAGCCGGCACAAATCCCTGAGCAATGTGCCCGAGGCGATCATAGTTATTACGGGAAAAATCAAACCACTCTTGCATCCAAAAACCTAGCGGTACCTTTGCATAGGTATAATGCGCACCAACCAGTAATAAAATGGCGTGGGCAAAGAGGAAATAATAGGCCAAGCGGGTTAACGGGAACGATTTGCGGCTCAGCCAGAGAATCGGCAAACCAATAAATACCGGTAGGGATTCAAGCCACCAAGTCATACGGTCAAAGGGGTCAACCCAGGACCAGCCCACTACTCCTGCCAACAGCACACATAAAATTAGCAACTCTCGATTATTTGTCATCCAGCGATATCCACAAGACGGTCTACTTAATGTTCATTAGCTGCTTGTAGGTAGTCAAACAAGCGATAATGAAAACCGCCAAAGCCCCCATTGCTCATAATCAGTATATGACAAGCCCCCTCCGTGTCTGCTTGTGCAGCCTGCGCCGTTTGCTCAACCAACTTATGTAAATCGTCGACAACCGTATTTTTTACATCGCCTTCCAGACTTTCGTCGAGAGACCAGGACATACCTGCATTTTGAAACCAGAAGACCTGGTCAGCTTGAGCAACCGCTTTCATCAATTCTGCTTTGTGCACACCTAGCTTCATAGTGTTAGAACGCGGCTCAACAACTGCAATAATTTTTTCTGTGCCGACTTTATTGCGCAGGCCATCAAGTGTTGTCGCAATTGCCGTAGGATGATGCGCAAAGTCATCGTAAACACTAATGCCGTCGATCTGTCCAAGACACTCCATACGCCGTTTAACCCCCTCAAACGCACTGAGCGCCTGACAGGCCAGAGACAAACTAACGCCCACATGATTCGCCGCTGCAATCGCCGCCAGTGCATTGGCGACATTGTGCAGACCACTTTGTTGCCAGCGCACCTCGAAGCCACCTTCGCATTCACCACGCTGGTCTCTCTGGGTATTGGCCACGGTAAAAACACTGCCATCTGCTGCATCGAGTTCCACCTGCCACTGCCCGCCTTCTCCCGTTGTTTGCACCGGGCTCCAAACATACTTTTTACCAGCACTGTAGCGGCGGTCAAACTTACCTGTCAGGGTGTCAGTGATATTGTTGTCACTTTGAGGGTGGATAATCAGACCATCATCGGCAATGGTTCTCACTAAATGGTGGAACTGCAATTGAATATCGTGGAGGCTTTCAAAGATATCAGCGTGATCGAATTCAAGATTATTCAGCACTGCAGTACGTGGACGATAATGCACAAATTTTGAACGCTTATCGAAAAAGGCTGTATCGTATTCATCCGCTTCGACGACAAAATATTTCTCACCGCCGAGTCGGGCCGACACATCGAAATTATTCGGCACACCACCAATTAAAAATCCGGGCTCTAGCCCTGCGTACTCCAATATCCAGGCGAGCATGCTTGAAGTCGTCGTCTTCCCGTGAGTACCTGCGACAGCCAATACCCACTTACCCTGTAAAAAGTGATCCCCCAACCATTGAGGACCAGAGGTATAAGGCAATTGCTCCCGCAGCATATATTCAACACAGGGGTTATCCCGCGACAGGGCATTACCCACCACTACTAAGTCGGGTGCTGGCTGCAACTGGGTAGGGTCATAGCCCTGAGTTAATTCAATACCAGCATGTTCGAGCTGTTCGCTCATCGGTGGGTACACATTGTCATCACAACCCGACACCCGGTGTCCATCGGCTTTTGCCAACTGCGCCAGGCTGCCCATGAAGGTGCCACAAATACCCAAGATGTGAATATGCATCAATTAATCAACCCTTACTAAGTAACGATAATTATCACACCACAGCTGCCTAACTGCCATGCATTTAAAGGACTAATACCGTATGATGCGCACATTTTTTACGACGTCGCTTTTGCGGGAATTTTATGGCTAAGAAGAATGCTTTTTACGCACAGTCCGGTGGTGTTACGGCCGTCATTAATGCCAGCGCTTGTGGCGTCCTTGAAACGGCCCGAGCTAACCGCGACAAAATTGGCAAAGTCTATGCGGGCAAGAACGGCATTATCGGCGCCCTGCGTGAAGAACTCATCGACACCAGTAAAGAAACGCCCCGTACCATAGCCGCACTCAAACATACCCCATCCGGCGCCTTTGGCTCCTGCCGGCATAAACTGAAAAGCTTCGATGACAATCCAGCAGAATACGAACGCTTAATTGAAGTCTTTAAAGCCCATAATATTGGTTACTTTTTTTATAACGGCGGTGGTGACTCTGCCGATACCTGCCTAAAAGTGTCGCAACTCTCCGAAAAAATGGGCTATCCCATTCAGGCCATTCACATTCCTAAAACCGTCGACAATGACTTACCGCTGACCGACAACTGTCCAGGCTTTGGCTCCGTTGCCAAATATGTCGCTGTTTCAACCAAGGAAGCCAGCCTCGATATCGCCTCGATGTGTGAAAGCTCCACCAAGGTTTTCATCCTTGAAGTGATGGGCCGCCACGCCGGCTGGATCGCAGCTGCCGGCGGCCTTGCCGCTGACCAGGCCGGCGACCCGCCTCATATTATTCTATTTCCTGAAATCGCTTTTAATCGGGAAAAATTTCTTAAGAAAGTGGCCCAAACCGTTAAGAAAGAGGGTTACTGCGTGGTAGTTGCCTCTGAGGGGGCTCAATATAAAGACGGCACATTAATCGCCGGCTCAGGGAATACCGACGCTTTCGGCCACAAGCAGCTGGGTGGTGTGGCGCCCACTTTAGCGGAAATGGTTAAAAACGAGCTAGGTCTAAAATATCACTGGGCACTGGCTGATTATCTACAGCGCTCGGCTCGCCATATCGCCTCCTCCACAGATGTTGAGCAAGCCTATGCCGTCGGCAAGGCCGCCGTTGAGCTTGCTTTAGAAGGCAAAAATGCAGTGATGGTGAGCATCGAACGCAGCAAGGGCAAGCGCTACAGTTGGCACCTGGGGGAAGCAGCGTTGGACAAAATTGCCAATGTGGAAAAAAAGATGCCGCGCTCTTTTATCAGCCGCGATGGTTTTGCCATTACCGAAACAGCACGCGACTACCTGGCTCCGCTGATCCAGGGTGAAGATTATCCGCCCTATAAAAATGGGGTGCCCGTTTATGCACGTACTAAAAATGTGTTAATCGCCAAGAAATTAAAAACCGCTTTCAAGGTTTAGAGAGCTTCTGAACAAGTCATGAATTCGCATCAGACTTAATCAGACACGGCTTAGCACACTAGCCGATAGCGCTAGACCTTTTACCAAAAGAAGGCTGTCGACATCTGAAAACCAGCGCGGGTAGCTCTCTTTAACAAGCCGGTCGTAAATTATGTTTCTAACAGAAACGTCACCGGCCCATCGTTGCACAAAGAAACCTGCATATCAGCGCCAAACACCCCAGTAGCAACCGCTGAGTACTGCGTCTTTAAATGGCTGACAAAATGCGTGTAATATTTTTCAGCTACTTCGGGAGCTGCGGCCTTTGAAAACCCCGGTCGCAAGCCCTTGCTGGTATCGGCCACCAAGGTAAACTGAGACACAACGAGTAGCTCACCGTTAATATCTTTAAGGCTGCGATTCATACGCCCCTGGGCATCGGCAAAAATTCGGTAGCTGAGGACTTTGCGAATTAATTTTTCGCTTTGCTCAAAGCCGTCAGCGGCTTCAATACCCAGTAACAATAGAATGCCCTGCTCAATACTGGCATGACACTGACCATCAATAGTCACCGCTGCGGAGCTTACCCGTTGAATTAAACCGCGCATCTTTCACTACTGCACTTATTTTTCATGGTGACTGCTCAGTTTTCTTGCCATTTCATCCGTTGCCTTAACCAGAGCATCAACAGTGCCTGGCTCGCTAGAGGCATGACCTGCATCACGAATAATCTCGAGTGTTAATTCTGGCCACTCGGCCTGCAAGTCAAAAGCCTGTTTAACCGGGCAAACCATGTCGTAGCGTCCATGGACAGCAATAGCGGGAATACCATTCAACCTAGCCACGTTCTGCAAAATTGGCTGATCGGCTATATAGCATTGGTTGATAAAATAGTGGGCCTCGATCCGAGCCATCGCCAGCGCGACATGGGAACCACCCAAACGTTCGACGACGTGCTTGTTGGGGTCGAGCGTTGCGCAACGTGCTTCCCAAATCGACCAGCTCTTTGCCGCGCGAATACGTTCCAGCTCATTAGGTCCCGTTAAGCGACGGTAGTACGCAGCGAGCATATCGCCCCGCTCATTACTCGGAATGGGGGCGATAAACTCTTGCCAGTAATCAGGAAAAATAGAACTCGCGCCCTGCTGATAAAACCACTGAACATCTTCATCACGGCAGAGAAAGATACCCCGCAAGACCATTCCCTGCACTTTATCAGGGTGAGCCTGCGCGTAAATCAAACTCAAGGTCGAACCCCAGGAACCACCAAATAGCACCCACCGTTTAATACCCAAAAACTCACGGATCAACTCCATATCCGCCACCAAAGCGTGAGTGGTGTTTTTATCAAGACTGGCATGGGGTGTGGAGCGACCACTACCCCGTTGATCAAAGAGAACGATGCGATACACTTCGGGGTCAAAAAAACAACGATCTTGCACTGAACAACCCGCCCCAGGGCCACCGTGAACAAAAATGACTGGTTGACCCTGCGGATTACCGCACTCTTCCACATATAATGTATGGCCATCACCAACATCGAGCTGTTCAGTTCTGAAGGGCTTGATTGCCGGATACAAAGAACGCATATCACTCACTCCCGTGTAAGCTAACCACATAGCTTAATAAGATTATTTTATGGAATGTCTCAAAAAACCACTGAAACAAACAGGGATAAATATGGCAGTATTGTTTTTTAATGTTAATTAACTGTTAAAAAGAGACTAATAATGCCCGCGACAAAAGTATCGCCACTCAAAGCAACACGCAAGCGCTGCGAATGGGCAAACGGCGACGCTCTCTACGAACAGTACCATGATGAGGAATGGGGTGTCCCCTGCTTCGACGACCACAAGCTCTTTGAATTTTTGATATTAGAAGGTGCCCAGGCTGGCTTGTCGTGGATTACCATTTTACGTAAACGAGAAAACTACCGTCGCGCCTTCGCTAATTTTGAAGCTGAAAAAGTTGCACGCTTTAATAGCCGGAGCATAGAACGACTAATGAGCGATGCCGGCATTGTGCGCAATCGCCTGAAGATAGAAGCGGCCATCTCTAATGCCAAGCTGTTTCTCGATCTGCAACAAAGTCACACCAGCTTTAGTCACTATCTATGGGGATTTCTCGATGGCCAGCCGATTGAAAATCACTGGGCAAGCCTAAATGAATGCCCCGCCACCACGCCAGTGTCTGACGCCATTAGCAAAGATATGAAAAAAAAGGGCTTTCGCTTTTTCGGCTCGACCATTTGCTACGCCCATATGCAGGCCATGGGCATGGTGAACGATCACACCATCGATTGCTTTCGCCACAGTGAATGTGCAGCGCTAAAGCCTTAAAAAAACCACTTTACTTAAAAGGATAGCACTGGGCGCAATAACAAAAACCCCCAGCAACAGAGTGCTACTGGAGGTTTTTAGCGCGCATTTCAAAAAGTCACTACAAGCCTATTATCGACCCGCTCTTTTACGCTCGTTTTCGGTCAGTAGCTTTTTGCGAATACGAATATGTTGAGGGGTAACCTCAACCAATTCATCATCTTCAATAAACTCCAGGGCCTGCTCAAGAGTGAAAATGATCGGCGGCACCAGAGTCAAGGCTTCATCAGTACCCGAGGCCCGCACGTTGGTCAGCTGCTTACCTTTGGTCGGATTCACGGCGAGGTCATTACTCCGCGAGTGAATGCCGATGACCTGGCCTTCATAAACATCTTCAGCGTGGCTGAGAAACAGGCGGCCGCGTTCCTGCAGGTTAAACAGGGAATAGCCAAGGGTTTTGCCTTTCACCATCGACACCAGCACACCATTTTGCCGGGACTGCACTTCACCCTGTTTCACTTCACCGTAGTGATCAAAAACACTGGTCATAATCCCTGAGCCAGAGGTCATTGTTAGAAAGCTGCCACGGAAACCGATCAAGCCTCGAGAGGGAATCAAGAATTCGAGTTTTACTCGACCCTTGCCATCGGGCTCCATATTGGTCAACTCACCCTTACGCAGGCCCAGCTCTTCCATCACCGAACCCTGATGCTGTTCTTCAATATCGATGACCACCTGCTCGAACGGCTCTTGAATGACGCCATCGACTTCGCGCTGAATCACTTCAGGACGCGAAACCCCCATTTCATAACCTTCACGGCGCATGGTTTCAATCAAAACAGACAAGTGTAATTCACCACGACCGGAGACGCGGAATTTATCGGGGCTGCCGCCATCCTCAACCCGTAAGGCAACATTGTGAATCAGCTCTTGCTGGAGGCGATCTTTAATATTACGCGAGGTCACATATTTGCCATCAAGACCGGCAAAGGGCGAGTTGTTAACCAAAAACACCATACTCACCGTCGGTTCATCCACAGAAAGCGCGGGACGAGCTTCCACACACTCCGGGTCGCACAGCGTATCGGAAATACCCAGGCCTTCGATACCGTTAATAGTGACAATGTCACCTGCCTCGGCAAGATCGGTATCAACACGATCCAGGCCCAGATAGCCCTTTACATTGAGTACCTTGCCCTTACGCTCTACGCCCTTATTATCGATGATGGTAACTTGCTGGCCGGGGCGTAGCGTACCGCGAGAAATACGACCAATGCCAATAACACCGATATAGCTATCGTAATCGAGAGCGGACACCTGCATTTGGAAAGGACCATCGCGATCGGCTTCGGGGACAGGGACTTTATCGACAATCATTTCAAACAGCGGCTGCATATCTTCCGCCAGACTATCGTGCTCAAGACCTGCAACACCGTTGAGGGCCGACGCGTAAATAACAGGAAAGTCGAGCTGTTCGTCAGTTGCGCCGAGACGGTCAAACAATTCAAAAACCTGGTCCATCACCCAGTCCGGGCGAGCGCCGGGGCGGTCAACCTTGTTGATCACCACAATTGGGTGTAAACCCTGCTCAAAGGCCTTGGCGGTCACAAAGCGCGTCTGTGGCATAGGGCCATCGACCGCATCCACCAGCAGTAATACTGAGTCGACCATCGACAGTACGCGCTCAACTTCGCCACCGAAGTCGGCGTGGCCGGGAGTGTCTACGATATTGATGTGATAGTCATTCCATTCGACGGCCGTATTCTTGGCCAGAATGGTAATACCCCGCTCCTTCTCCTGATCGTTGGAATCCATAATACGTTCAGCGCCCTGATCTTTTCGATCGAGAGTGCCGGACTGTTGCAGGAGTTTATCGACCAGAGTGGTTTTACCGTGGTCAACATGGGCTATGATCGCAATATTGCGAAGTTTTTCGACGTCAGACATGGGATAGGTTTTCGCGGGGAAAAAGTGGGCCGCATTATAGTGAAAAGCATATCCAAAGTCACCGAATGGTTGACAAATAAAAATCCCCGTTATGTTTCGAGACCAGCGCCTTAAGGCTTACCGGGGCGATAAACTGCCAAATTATCAAAACCTTGTTCTTTCAACAGCTCGGCGTGTAACTGACTCATTACCCCTTTATCGCAATAGAGTAAATACTGCTGGTCGTGGTCGAGCTTTTTGTAGCTATTTTGCAGTGCATAAAAAGGGGATAACTGTATTTCAGTGGCACCGGCATCAAGGGGCTTGCGCTCAACTTCGTCGGGATGACGAATATCGAGAATAACGGCGCCGGGTTGAGGCGCGGAAAAAACCTCGACGCTGGGCAAGTCAACCCAGTTATCCATCATCTGCTCGATGTTCTCTTCGCGGCGCCCGGCAATCGCAGCATCAAGCACGGCAAAATCAAATTTTGACTCTTCGTATTCAATTCTCTCGGGCTTAGCCCGGGTGGTCGGCTTGACTGAAATAACCCCGCAATACTCCGGCATATTAGCGGCAAATTCCTCGGTGCCAATAGCACGGGCGACATCAATAATTGCATTTTTATCCATCGTCACCAAAGGCCGCAGGGTCAGCATATCGGTAACACTGTCAATCACGGATAAATTTGTCAGCGTCTGACTGGAGACCTGAGCCACGGCCTCGCCCGTTACCAGGGCCTCGACCTTCCAGCTTTGCGCTACTTCTGTCGCCGCCCGCAACATCATACGTTTTAACACCACACCCATTTGCGAGTTATCAACCTTAGTGAGAATTTCTGCCACCACGTCTTCGAAGGGCACGGTAATAAATTTTACCCGGTGAGAGGCGCCGTATTTATCCCACAAATACCAGGCAACCTCCTTAACACCCAACTCATGGGCGCGACCGCCGAGATTAAAAAAACAGTAGTGGGTACGCAAACCCCGCTTGATGGTCATATAGCTCGCCACGGTGGAATCGAAGCCTCCGGATATCAGAGACAACACAGCATCTTGGGTGCCGAGAGGGAAACCACCCAAACCCTGGGCAGTACTTTCCAACACGGAAAGTACCTGACCGCGAATATCGAGGCGTATTTCAACATCGGCCCCTTTAAGCTGCACTTTTCGCGCATCAGAACGTTGAAACAAACGTCCGCCCACTTCGCGCTCAAATTCTGACGAACTAAAATCATGCTTGCCGGTACGCTTTACTCGCAGGCAAAAACTTTTGCCACTCAAACTCTCACCGTACAAAGGCCAGAGCAGCTCGGCCATTTCATCAAAATTACCTAAGGGATGAGTGCTGACATGAGAATAGTTGGCGACTCCCGGCGTATTGCCCAGCAAGCGCGCTATAAAGGCATCGCGTTGATCATCCGTACTTTCGGCGACCAATTCTATTTTGTCCCACTGACTGAGCACTTTGACTTCGGGATACTGTTCTTTCGTCAGCCGGCGAAGGTTGTCGCGCAACTGTTTAATAAAGCGCTTACGAACGGGCGGGCTTTTAATAATGATTTCGGGGAAGAGCTTAACGACAAAATGCATGGGCCAGGAACACTGTAGGTAATTCAACGTGGCAGGTATTATAAAGCAGTCGCCACATGGCAGATACGCCTTGTCGACGGCTATCGGCTATCGGCTATCGGCTATCGGCTATCGGGCCAAGGCTAAATCGGCCCAAAGAGAATGCCGGCATAAGCACAAGATACGCTCGATTTTGGTGCTTATAGGTTATACTGCGCACCAAATTGGGCACCCGGCAATCGTTTTTTGACCATAGGCCCTTGCACACATCGCCCCCAAACACTGCACGAGCAGTGGCACAACTTTTGCTAAGCTTAGCTAGAGTTTGCAGTGTTATCACAATGACACATAAGCTAAAAAACCGATGGCAATTCTACAACTCTGCCGTTAACGTTGTTCCACGCTCATTCGCCCTCTTCCTAATGATGAGAGACGAGTGAAAGAAAACCACACTGATCTAGATCTGGAGGACATTAATGTCTGAAAAAACGTTAAATCTCATCAAAGAAAGTGAAGCTGGCTGGGTAGACCTGCGTTTCACTGACACTCAGGGCAAAGAGCAACACGTCACCATTCCCTCAACCGAGGTCGATGAGAACTTCTTTGACGAAGGCAAGATGTTCGACGGCTCATCTATTGCAGGCTGGAAAGGTATTAACGATTCGGACATGATTTTGATGCCCGATGACAATACGTCCGTGCTCGACCCTTTTACCGATGAAGAAACCGTCATCTTACGTTGCGGTATTCTTGAGCCGGCCACCTTACAAGGTTACAGCCGCGATCCCCGCTCCATTGCCGACCGCGCTCAGGATTACATGCGCTCCACTGGCATCGCCGATACTGTCTTGTTTGGCCCAGAGCCCGAGTTTTTCGTTTTCGACGACGTAAAATGGGGCGCCAACATGAGCGGTGCCTTCTACAAAGTCGCCTCTGAAGAAGCTGCCTGGGCCACCGAACACGACTTCCCCGATGGCAACATGGGTCACCGACCAGGCGTTAAAGGTGGCTATTTCCCTGTGCCTCCCGTCGACTCTCTGCACGATCTGCGTGCCGCCATGTGTGGTGCGATGACGCAAATGGGCCTCGAAGTTGAAGTTCACCACCATGAAGTGGGCACTGCTGGGCAATGTGAAATCGGCGTTGGCCCCGCCACTCTGACACAAAAAGCCGATGAGATTCAGACCTTTAAGTACTGCGTACACAATGTTGCTCACGCCTACGGCAAAACAGCGACGTTTATGCCCAAGCCACTCGTTGGCGATAACGGCTCGGGTATGCACTGCCACCAATCACTGTCTAAAGACGGCAACAACATCTTTACCGGTGACGTCTACGCAGGTATGTCAGAAACGGCACTGTTCTATATTGGCGGCATCATCAAGCACGCACGGGCCATTAACGCCTTTGCCAATGCTTCAACCAACTCTTACAAGCGCCTAGTACCCGGCTTTGAAGCACCCGTTATGCTTGCTTACTCTGCCCGCAACCGCTCTGCGTCCATCCGCATTCCCCACGTACCGAATCCCAAAGCCCGCCGTATAGAAGTTCGCTTCCCCGACCCAACAGCAAACCCCTACCTGGCCTTTACGGCCATGTTGATGGCGGGTCTTGATGGCATCAAAAACAAGATCCACCCTGGCGACCCTGCCGACAAGGATCTTTACGACCTGCCCCCCGAAGAAGCTGCTGCTATTCCGACCGTTGCCTCTTCATTGGAGCAAGCTTTGGAAGCCCTCGACAACGACCGCGAGTTCCTCACGACAGGTGGCGTCATGGATAACGACGTCATCGATGCTTTCATCGCACTGAAACAGGAAGAAGTTGAGAAACTCAATATGACCACTCACCCTGTCGAGTTTGATATGTACTACAGCGTCTAAGCTCACCAGAGCCTGACGCCTGCCGAGCCGCTTAATTGCGCTAGCTCACAAAAGCCCGGTCTTCAATCGAGATCGGGCTTTTTCTTTTCTGTAAAGCGTATTACTCTAGCCCTGTAGTTCACTGGGGCGCCAAGCCGCAAAACAACAACTCTCCGCTAAAGCACATCGACTATGAAAAAAATTTCTTTAACACTCATCAGTCTGGCTCTGCTGTTCACCCCCGCTCTCTTTGCCGGGGAGGTTTATCGTGTTATTAGTAAAGACGGTGGGGTTACCTTTACGGACTCTCCTCCGGCAGATGCCAAGTCTGAAAGCGTCGACATGCCCAAAATCAATATCACTGCCCCCCCACCTCCAACCACCGCCAAAGAGAGCAAAGACGAAGCTAGCGAAGATGAAGTTGCCTATACGAAAGCGCGCATTACTCAGCCAAGTAATAATGCCACTATCCCCCCAGGGCAACTCGAAATCGTTGTGCAGATAGCACTTGAGCCCTCTCTGCAAACGGACCACCTAGTTCAGATCTATGTTGATGGGCGCAAACAGGGTTCACCCAGTGCCAGCAGTACTTTCACCCTCACCAGCCTGAATAGAGGAGAGCACAGCATACACGCTGAAGTTATTGGCGCCGGCAAAAAACGTAAAGCCAAAACACAAACCATCACGGTGCATGTCAAACAACACTCATCCAACTACTGAGAACGGATAATCTCCACAGTGTTGTTGCCTACAAATAACTTACAGCTCTTCGCACCATTACAGTGCACCACATAACGCGGGTAGCAAGATGGCCTAAAGGTGATAACACCTATGATCACAGCAATGTAACTGCAAATATTAAAATGGCCTATTACTTGCTTTAATTCATACACCTTGGCAAAGCGCTCACCCTTTAGTATCGATGAATAACAACCAAATCAACCAGCTCGTTCTGGATAACCTTAATACCGGCGTGCTGCTAATCGATGACGCGCTTTCTATCATTTACCTCAACTCATCAGCAGAGAGCCTGCTTGCTGTCAGCGCCCACCGATTACTAAACACTGACGCTCCTCAGTTATTCGCCAAAGCCGCGCCTCGACGCCAGGTTTTTCTCGATGCGCTGGAGAATGAATCGGCATTCACTGAACGTAAAGTCAAAGTCCTTCTCCCCGATCTCCGCGAGATCACCGTCGATTATTCAGTGACACCGCTGTCACAAGGCGAGCAAGCCTTACTCTTACTTGAAATGCTACCGATCGACAGAACCCTGCGCATCGACCGTGAAGAAGCACTACTGTCAGCTAACGATACCTCACGCAACCTTGTTCGCGGGCTCGCACACGAAATCAAAAACCCCCTGGGGGGAATTCGTGGTGCTTCTCAGCTATTGGCGTTGGAGCTAGACAGAAGCGAGCTGGTTGAATACACCGATATTATTATTGCTGAAACCGACCGCCTGCGTGAACTGGTTGATCGCCTCCTCGGCTCCCCCTTGCCAACCAAGTTTAGCCAGCTAAACATCCACGAAGTCAGTGAACATACCACGGCACTGGTACAGGCCGAGACACACGGCTCACTCATCATTAACAAAGATTATGACCCGAGTATTCCCGAAATGATCGGTGACCGGGAGAAACTCATTCAAGCGCTACTCAACGTCGTTCGCAACTCAATGCAAGCTCTCGATAGTGCTGACAAAATCGGCCGCGGCGGGACAATCACCCTCCGCACCCGCATCCTCAACCATTTCACCATTGGCAAAAAGCGCCATCCCATGGTCTGCCGCGTTGAAATCATTGATAACGGCCCCGGCATTCCCTCTGATATCAGTGAGCGTATTTTCTACCCAATGATTAGCGGCCGCGCCGAGGGCAGCGGTTTGGGCCTGCCCATCGCCCAATCAGCAATCCACCAGCACCAGGGCTTAATTGAATGCGAAAGTGAACCTGGCTGCACACGTTTTTCTATTTACCTTCCACTAAAACCCATTGAGGACAGGCTAGCATGACAAAACCGACAATCTGGATCGTCGACGATGACAATTCTATTCGCTGGGTCATGGAAAAAACCCTTGAAAAAGCAAACCTTAATGTGCGCAGTTTCGAAGAGGCGGGCAAGCTGCTCAGCGCCCTCGATAAAAGTCCGGACGAACCCGACACGATCATCAGCGACATCCGCATGCCCGGCATTGACGGCCTCGCCTTACTCGACAAAATACATGCAGAGCTCCCCCAGCTACCTATTATTATTACCACCGCTCACTCCGACCTCGACAGCGCTGTTGCCGCCTATCAGGGCGGTGCTTTCGAATACCTGCCCAAACCTTTCGACGTCGACGACCTGATATCGGTTGCCAATCGAGCCATTGCCTTCGCTCAGGAAAAAGCGCACAAAACCATCGAAGCACCGCCACTGGATAAAACTGAAATCATTGGCGAAGCGCCGGCCATGCAAGAAGTGTTTCGCGCCATCGGCCGACTTTCCCACTCCAATATTACCGTTCTTATTAACGGTGAGTCCGGCACCGGCAAAGAGCTGGTGGCCAAGGCACTACACCGCCACAGCCCGCGTAAAGGCGCCCCTTTTGTAGCACTCAACATGGCGGCCATCCCCCACGATCTGATTGAGTCTGAGCTTTTCGGCCACGAGAAAGGGGCATTTACCGGAGCCGCTCAGCGGCGCACCGGCCGCTTTGAACAAGCCGAGGGTGGCACTCTCTTCCTCGATGAAATTGGCGACATGCCCCAAGAAGCACAAACCCGCCTTTTGCGGGTGCTGGCAGACGGTGAGTTTTATCGCGTTGGCGGTCACACACCCATTAATTCAAGCGTACGAATTATTGCCGCGACCCACCAAAACCTTGAACAACTTGTCGATGAACACCGCTTTCGGGAAGACCTCTTTCATCGTCTCAACGTCATTCGTATTCATCTACCGAAACTGGCTGACCGACGTGAGGACATACCCCGACTGATCAATCACTTTTTCCACGAGTCGGCAAAGGAATTGGAAGTCGAGCCCAAGATCCTCTCTCCTGAAGCAGCGGCCTTTCTCAGTAACCAACCCTGGCCGGGCAATGTCCGTCAACTGGAAAACACTTGCCGTTGGCTGACAGTGATGGCCGCTGGTCGAGAAGTGCTACTCGCCGATCTACCACCGGAATTACGCGACAAACCTTGCGACCAAACCACTCCAGAGGCAAATTGGGAACAAGGGCTGCAGCAATGGTTGAAACAGGAACTGGCTCAGGGCAAGAAGAATATACTGGCAACGGCTTTACCTTCTTTCGAGCGCACCGTCATCGAAACGGCCCTACAACACACCGCCGGGCGCAAACGCGATGCTGCAGAGCTCTTGGGTTGGGGGCGTAATACCCTGACACGCAAACTGCATGAGCTCAATATTGAGGTGTCATGAAAAACAAACGAGGCACGCAAACTCTGAAACTGGAAACAAAAACGCTGCTGTGAAATTTTCCACAGCAGCGCTTCTCCAGATAGGCCAGTCTGAATCTGATCTAATTCAATGTATTACCCGACTGGTCTTCAGCAGATTTATTCCTTTGCTCGGCTAAAGCTTGCTGGAACAGCGCATCGAAATTAATCGGTGGCAACATCAATGCCGGAAAGCTACCACGTACCGAAACGCTATCAATTAACTCGCGCGCATAGGGAAACAAAATCGCAGGACATTGTGAGTTTAAAAGCTGAGCTAGTTGCGGCTGCTCTAGACCTTTAACCATAAAAATACCCGCCTGCTGTACTTCAATTAGATAAGCCGTTTTATCCTCTTCAGAAACAGTAATGGTTATCCGCAGAACCACCTCATAATGTTCTTCATCAACCTTTTTCACTTCCGTGCCAATATCCTGGTTAACCTGAGGCGCCCACTGGCGGGTAAAAGCCTGAGCTCCCATCGGCAACTCGAAGGAGAGGTCCTTCAGAAAAATGCGCTTTAGGGCAAATTGTGTGCCCGAATTCGTGTCGAGGCCATCCCCGGAAGTGGCACCAGTCGTTTCGTTTTCAGCCATAGTTCTCTCGATAAATAGTTACTGAATTAATCGCTAAGTACTGCACCAAGCTGGATGCGTAAATCAGGCATCTAACAGAGGCAGTAAATTTCCTTGCTGGTGTAAAGCCGCAAGCTCGGAATAACCACCGATATGCTGCTCGCCAACCCAAATTTGCGGTACGGTGCGCTGACCGCTGGCCCGGATAAGCTCACCGCGCAGCTCGGTATTACCATCGACAGCCACATCCTCGAAGTCGATACCCAGTTGTTCTAAAAGCCGCCTCGCCGCAATACAATAAGGGCAGAAACGAGTGGTGTACATCTTCACTGGACTTGACGATTCGGTAATCGATGTACTCACGGGGTCACCACCGGTAAGCTCTGATGCATCCACTCACCCATACCGCCCCGCAGGCGTTGCACATCGTAGCCCGTCTGGCGTAATTTGCGTCCAGCAGGAGCGGATTGCTGGCCAATTTTGTCAACCAGGACAATTTTTTTCGCGCGATATTTTTCCAGTTCAGAAAGACGCCCGTCGAGTTTTGCACTTGGAATATTAATGGCGCCGGTAATACAGCCAGCGGCGTACTCTTTACTATCACGCAAATCAACTAAAACAGCCTCATCGCTATTGATCAAGCGGGTTAACTCATGCACCGACAGTTGTTTACCGGCCTTTTTCTGCTCGCTAAATACGAACACATAGATCAACACCAGCAGGGCACTAACCAGCATCCACTGCTCACTGATAAAAACAAAAAAACTCACGTTACAGTTACCTTTTCTACAGGAGGTGGCTCATAATTTCCGGGGTAGTATACACAACTTGTTGCACCGGCAGCAGCCTCGAAACGCACTCAGAATGTGCCTCGGTCGATATTTAACCCGCGGTGAAATGGCGTTTGCGCCCCTGAACGAGTAGAATTTACGGCGGCATATGCACCTTCGTTCAAGCGCCTTCATTAGCGCCCACCTCTGCAACAAATTTCAGGCTAAGTCATCAATGATGGAAACACAAAAAGCTCCGCTACTACTCCTCATCCTCGACGGCTGGGGATATAGTGAATCCACCGAAGCTAATGCGATTTACAGTGCCAGTTCACCCAACTGGGACAGGCTCTGGCAAAACGAAGCCAAAACGCTGGTGCACTGTTCTGGCGAACGCGTGGGTCTGCCCGCAGGGCAAATGGGTAATTCGGAGGTTGGCCATATGACGCTCGGCGCCGGGCGCGTTGTCTACCAGAATTTAAGCCGCATCAACAATGCCATTGCCGATGGCAGCTTTTTTGCCAATTCAGCCTACTGCGCCGCTATTGATAAGGCGATTCAAGGTGATAAAAAACTGCATATTTTCGGCCTGCTCTCACCTGGCGGTGTACACAGTCATGAAGATCATACTCTTGCCCTGCTGGATATGGCTGCCCAGCGCGGGGCCAAACAGGTATATCTACACGCCTTTCTTGATGGCAGAGATACGCCGCCACGTAGCGCCAAGGCTTCACTTGAGAAGGTTAATAAAAAGTTTAAAGCCCTCGGCATCGGCCGCATCGCTTCCATTTGCGGGCGCTATTACGCCATGGATAGAGACCAGCGCTGGGATCGCATCGAACCCGTCTACCGCTTGCTCACCGAAGGGAAAGCGGAGTATTGCAGTGACAGTGCCCTGGAGGCACTTGATCAGGCCTATAAGCGCGATGAAAATGATGAGTTTGTCAGCCCGACTCAGATCCGCGCGGAAAACGAAAACCCCATCAGTATTGATGACAATGACAGCGTCATTTTTATGAACTTCCGCCCTGATCGCGCGCGTCAATTGACACGGGTTTTCATCGATGCCGATTTTAGCGAATTCCCTCGGTCCAACCCTCCACAACTCGCCGATTTCGTTACCAGCACTGAGTACGCAGCCGAACTCAAGACCCATATTGCCTTCCCGCCACAAACGTTAGTCAATGGCCTGGGAGAATATCTTTCAACTCAGGGCAAGACTCAGCTGAGAATCGCCGAGACAGAAAAATACGCTCACGTCACTTTTTTCTTTAGTGGTGGTCGCGAAGAATGCTATCCCGGCGAACAACGCACATTAATCGCCTCACCTGATGTTGCCACCTACGATTTAAAACCTGAAATGAGCGCCCCCGAGGTGACCGACAGTCTAATCAATGCCATCACCGGCGGGCAATACGATGCCATCATCTGCAATTTCGCCAACGGGGACATGGTCGGCCATACCGGCGTTTTCAGCGCAGCTATTAAAGCCGTAGAAACCCTCGATGTCTGTATTGGAAAAATACTGGACGCACTCGATAAAGTCGGCAGTGACTGTCTGATTACCGCCGATCATGGCAACGTCGAGAGCATGGTCGATACCCAAACGGGGCAAATATTGACCTCCCACACCATTGACCCTGTACCGCTCATTTATGTCGGCAACAAGCAGGTGCAACTCAATAGCGGGGGCTCCCTCGCCGACATCGCACCGACCGTTCTGGCGCTGATGGATCTGCCTCAACCCGTGGAGATGAGTGGCCACTCCCTACTTTCCCCGATAAAAACATCGAGTCATCACTCTGCCCCCTAAAACGATGCTGCCAAGGCGCAAAATAAAGATTTCCTCTGCACTGGCAGTACTGACAGTCGCGGCAACACTGTACTCGCCTGCACCAGCTTTTGCTCGAGGCGAGCAAGCCAAACTGGAAACACTGAATAGTGAAATAGCGCAACTACAAAAGACACTCAGGGTGACTCGTACTGAACACGACAAATCCGCGGCACGGCTGAGAGAGATAGAGCTGCAAAGCGCCGAAACTCGGCGCGGCGTATTGAAACTCGACCAAGAAATACGCTTATTGGGTAGCGAGCTGAGCACGCTCTATAACCGGCAAAAGCAACTCAACAGCCAACGTCGACGACAGGCCACTCAGGTTGCCCAGGAGCTTTCCGCCGCTTACCGACTGGGGCGCGAAGAACCCCTCAAAGTCCTGCTCAATATGGAAAATCCCGAAGAGATCGGCCGCACGCTAAAATACTATGAGCACGTCGTCAAAGCCCGCAGCAAAATTCTCGACGACTATCAAACCACCATTCGTCAGCTCGATACTGTCGAGCAAACGTTGCTAGACAAGCAAAATGCTCTCGCAGAAAAAAAAGTCCAGCTACTCGCTATTCAACGCACGCTGAAAGACGAGAAAAAACAACGCAGCGCCCTCTTGAAAGGTTCTAGCCAAAAAATTAAGAATGAGAAGGGCCGCATCGACAAGCTCAATCTTGAGCGCAAACAACTTGAAAGCATTATTAAGGCCCTGCAAAAACATGTTCAGAATTTAAATATCCCGGACAGTCAACCCTTTAGCCAACGCCGCGGCAAACTCCCGTGGCCAGTGCAAGGACGCGTAGGCCACAGCTTTGGCTCTGCCCGTGGTTCGCATCTAAAGTGGCACGGCTGGTTACTTAACGCCAAAGAAGCCAGTCCTGTGAAAGCCATTCACCATGGCCGTGTGGTTTTTTCCGATTACTTGAGGGGACAGGGCTTACTCGTCATTGTCGACCACGGTGACAATTACCTGAGCCTGTACGCCCACAATCAAGCGCTCTTAAAAGAAACCGGCGAATGGGTTCACCCGGGAGAAGTCATTGCTAAAGTGGGCAATACTGGCGGCCTGGAAAACAGTGCTTTGTATTTTGAAATACGTCGCAAAGGCAAAGCCATCGACCCCAAAAGATGGCTTAAGCCCCGCGCTTAAATACCGTGAGTTACGTTACACTGCCACCCACGCGCAATAAACAGGTCGTCCAGGACAAAAGAATGAATAGACTCCCTCGCACTCTAGCACTCTACGGATTATTGCTATCACTACTGACCTCCTCCCCCCTCAGGGCAGACGATGCCCCTGAAGATGCACGCCTACCTATTGAAGAGCTACAGCTATTTACTCAGGTTTTTGAGCAAATTCGCTCCGCCTACGTTGAAGAAATCGACGACAAAACCTTACTCGAGAATGCCATTAGCGGCTTGCTTGGCGAACTCGACCCCCACTCTGCTTTTTTAAAAAAAGCGTCGTATAAGAACCTTCAAGAGCACACCAGTGGACAATTCGGCGGCATTGGTATTGAAGTCGGCATGGAGGACGGCTTTATCAAAGTGATTTCACCCATCGATGACACGCCTGCGTCGCGCGCGGGAATTGAAGCCGGAGATCTCATCATCAAGCTCGACAACCACGCCGTGCAAGGCATGAGTCTGGAAGAGTCCCTGGAAATTATGCGCGGTGACAAGGGCACTCCACTAACACTGACTATAGCTCGGGATAACATGGACAGCCCGCTAATAATCACTCTCATCAGAGACATTATTGAAACCACCAGCGTACGCCACAAAATTCTTGAAAAAGGCTTTGGTTATATTCGCATTGCCCAGTTTCAGGACAACACAGGGAAAGAGTTTCGCCAAAGCATCCAAGCTCTTTTAAAAGAAGAGGGTTCGCTTAGCGGCCTGATTGTGGACCTTCGCAATAACCCTGGCGGTTTGTTACCGGCTTCTGTAGAGGTAGTCGATGCCATGCTGGATGGCGGCCTCGTGGTCTATACCGAGGGCCGGGCTCCATCATCCAACGCTCGCTTTTCCGCACAAGCTGGAGCGCTATTAGGAGACACACCATTGGTTATCCTAATTAATGGCGGTACAGCCTCCGCTTCTGAGATTGTTGCCGGCGCCATCCAGGACCACCGCCGCGGTGTTATTATGGGTACCGGTAGTTTCGGCAAGGGTTCGGTCCAGAACATTTTGCCACTGAGTGATGGCCGCGCGATCAAGCTCACCACAGCACGTTACTTTACCCCTGAGGGACGCTCAATCCAGGCAGAAGGTATACAACCCGATATCTGGGTGGAACGTGCCGAGCTCAAATTATCGACACGTCAACGCCCAGGCATCAAGGAGGCCGATCTCAACCGGCATCTTAGCCAGGGTGTGGAAACAGATCCCGCAAATAGCCCACCCGAACACCCGACAGATATTAAAGACTTCCAACTACTTGAGGCATTAAACTTGCTAAAAGGTCTTGCCATCTTATCAAAATAGGCGTTCTTCAACTCATCGCCAACCTGAAATGCTTTACATCTTCGCCAAACTCAACTATAAACTTGGAGGCTCTATCAATTCCTTAGCAAAACCCTCAATCGGTGCCAGGCAAAAAATAACTCAGTGTTTAAAATGGCTGGGAGCCATGCGACAGCCCCTTAACCTCAACACATCACGGGTGTGTGATTATGAATAATGTTGTTTACATTACTAGGGAAAGTGACTCAACGGGTGGTTCGTCAACACATGCTCGGAGTAACCGTTACTTCAAACTTTCTGAACACTGGTACTTCACCACTCGTGAGGGTGCGACTTTAGGGCCCTATGATTCCATAGAGCAAGCAGAACAAGCCGTATCAGATTATATTCAGTTTGTCAGTCAAGCAACGCCTACTATATTGAAGCTTTTGGCTAACCACTAAACGCCTCTATGAATAGGCGCCTCTATAATACGCTATCATTTTCCATGTTAATCGGCGTCTAGCTATAAGCGCACTTCAATGCCTTGCTCAGCCATAAACGATTTCGCTTCGGCGATACTATATTCTGAGAAATGAAAAATACTGGCCGCCAAAACAGCATCTGCACCCCCCTCTAACACGCCGTCGGCTAAATGTTGTAAATCTCCAACGCCTCCCGAAGCGATGACTGGAATATTTACCGCCTCGCTCACGGCCCGTGTTAAACCCAGATCAAAACCATTTTTAGTGCCATCTCTATCCATACTGGTAAGGAGGATTTCTCCAGCACCATAGCTCGTCATCTTTTTTACCCACGCTACCGCATCGAGCCCCGTTGGTTTGCGCCCGCCGTGGGTAAAAATTTCCCAACGCAGCTCCCCCATTACGGCACCCACTTGCTTCGCATCAACAGCCACAACGATGCACTGTGAGCCGAATTTTTCAGCGGCCTGACGAACAAGTTCAGGGTTGCTAACAGCGGCCGAATTAATCGCCACTTTATCGGCTCCAGCTTGTAGCAAAGCGCGAATATCTTCTAGCTTTCGTACCCCACCTCCCACTGTCAGAGGAATAAACACCTCGCTTGCCATTCGTTCAACGGTATGAATAGTGGTATCCCTATTCTCATGGCTAGCGGTAATATCGAGAAAGGTGACCTCGTCAGCGCCCTCTTCATCATAGCGTCGTGCAATCTCGACAGGGTCACCCGCATCGCGTATATCGACAAATTGCACACCTTTCACAACACGTCCGTTGTCCACATCCAGACATGGGATAATACGTTTAGCCAGAGCACTCATTGGCAAGCCTCAATTTAATCTTTAGACGCGAATAATACTCGACAGCCAGTCGCACTGTCGGCTTTAAAAACTTAATATTTTTTGCGAAATACCAAAACGCCAGCTTCTTCCGTCATTTCCACTTTACTGAGAAAACTGTTGCCAAGGAGTATCTGCTCAGGAAAATCACCGTTAATCACAGAGGCCCGGATGCTGTGCAAGGTAACATTACCCACGCTCACTTTATCGAGCACCACCCGAAAAGTCTCAACCATACCCCCCGCCGTTGACGACATACCCGGTTTAGCCTGACGTAAATCAATACCCAATCGGCGAGCTTCATTAATATTCATGGCAATGGCTGTGGCACCCGTATCAACCATAAACTTTGCCGGCCGGCCATTAATCGCACCTGAAGTGAAATAGTGACCATTGCGGCTGCGGAGGATTTTAGCTTCGGAAAATGTTGGCTTTTTAAACGCCGTGGAGATCCGCTCGGACAAGCTCAAGGTAAGCGTCTGCCCCGCCACGAGAATATTAGCCTGCTGGCTATTACTACTTAGCAGCTTCACCCCTTCAGGGCTACTCGCGCCAACTTTTAACAAGCGTGGCTTGCCATCAATGGTCAACAGCGCTTTACCATTAAATAAACCCGAAGCGACAATCTCTGGCGCGGCAGATATCGGCGCACTAAAGACAATTAGCAATAGCGCCGTACACAAACCATTCATGTTCATAGACTTATCCCTAATAAACTGGCGACCAAACGCAACACCAGCCATGTCATTATTCCGGCGAGAATATCGTCCAGCATAATACCCAGTCCACCCGGTATTTTTCTGTCCAGTACGCTGATGGGCCAAGGCTTGAGAATATCAAAGCAACGGAATACAACGAACCCACTCAATAACCAAAAAGAGCTTACAGGAAAGCCTGCCAGGGCAATCCATAAACCGACGAACTCATCCCATACGATGCTGGAAGGATCTTTGGCACCCAGTTTGTTCGCAGAATACCCACAAATATAAATGCCCAATAAACTAGCAAAAAGCAGAACCGCACATAAGTAGCCCAACGATAGCGAAGCCAGAAGTGGGACGAATAGCAGAGCCACCACTGTACCAGCTGTACCGGGGGCAAAAGGCGACAAACCGCTGCCAAAACCCAGCCCCAGCATAAGAATAGGGTCTTGCCTTAAAGACGAAAACGTGGGTTGAAGTGGGGCTGTCATACAACTCTCTCGTTAGAAGTGTTTATAACCTGAACATTCTACCTCAACAGTCTGGCCATCCTCATCCACACAGCGAACGCCTGCTCCTTCTTCGATCACCCCAATCGATGTGGCCTCCAATAAACCTCCATCAATTAATCGCTGACAGTGGGCCACTCTATCCGCTGGCACCGTAAAGCAAAGCGCATAATCATCACCGCCAGCCAGCGCCCAGGCGCGCCCTTGCTGTACACTTGCAGCCCGTTGTAAGGCCCGTGACAAAGGCAATTTATCAAGCTCCAGCAAAGCTCCAACCTGACTGGCCTTGGCGATATGTCCTAGATCGGCTAGTAGACCATCAGAAATATCGATAGCTGCTGAGGCAAAAGTTCTTATTTCCAGACCTTCGGAAATACGCGGCTTCGGCTGCCAAAAGTGCTCTTCCAGATAAACCGCGTCCTCTCTAGCTGCTGACAACCTCCCCTCGATCGACGCTAAGCCTCCTGCACCGTCGCCCAAAGAACCACTGACAAAAATACTATCACCGGGGTTTGCACCGCTACGCTTTAAAGCCTTATCCGGTGGCACCGTGCCCATCAAAGTAATAGTGATAGTCAGCGGGCCACGAGTCGTATCACCGCCGACCAGAGTACAGTTAAACTGATTAGCCATAGCATTCAAACCCGCGCTGAATTCAGACAACCAGCTCGGGTCAGCAGTAGGTGTGGTGAGTGCCAACTGGAACCAACGGGGGGTCGCACCCACCGCCGCAATATCACTCAGATTGACTGCCAGCGCTCTTTGGGCAATATAGCGGGCAGGAGAATTTCGGGGAAAATGCACGTCGGCAAGCAAAGTATCCGTGGTCACGGCTAATACTTCACCAGCAGCCGGCGTCAACAGAGCACAATCATCGCCGACCCCCAGTAAGGTATCCTCACCCGCAATACCACAAGCAGAAAAGTAGCGACTTATCAGGCTAAATTCATCGGCCATTACCAGAAGTCTCGACGTATCTAATGCGTATCAGCGAGCATAACCTGTCTAGCCTTTACCCTTACTGGCGGCTATTTCCACGCGCCGCGCCCGAGCAGCAACACGATCGACAATACCATTAATATATTTGTAGGCGTCTGTCGGACCAAACGTTTTAGTTAAGTTAACAGCCTCGTTAATCACCACGCGGTAGGGGATATCAACACGGTACAATAGTTCGTAGACGCTTATTCGCAACACCGCCAGGGAAATAGGATCCAGAGCATCGGGATCACGATCGAGAAACTCTCGGTAGGCCCCATCAAGCTCATTAAGCTTTGCCGGTATTTCATGCAACAACTCGCAAAAGAAATCAGAATCCGCTTTCGCCATGCTTTTTTCAGCCATGTACTGCGCTTCAATTACGCCGATACTCGTATCTGACAACTGCCACTGATACAAAGCCTGCACTAGCATATGACGGGCTTTTTTACGCGCAGAAGGCAGGGAAGATGACACGCGGTTAATCTCCTAACTGTGCAAACAGCGAGACCATTTCCAGGGCGGTCAAGGCGGCTTCAACACCTTTGTTTTCGTCGTTATCACCCGAGCGATCTTCCGATTGCTGCAGATCGTCGGTCGTCAGTACACCGAAAGCGACGGGAAGGCCTGTTACCAGCGCCACTTCGCCAATACCTCTAGCACATTCGCCGCAGACGTATTCAAAATGTGGCGTGCCACCACGAATCACACAGCCTAAAGTAATGATGGCATCAACATTACCTTGCTCGGCAATCTTCATCGCCGTGGAGGGCAATTCAAAAGCTCCTGGTACGCGAATCACATCAATACTCTCATCGGCCACGTTGTGGCGCGCCAAAGCGCTCAGAGCACCTTTCAGAAGGTTCTCGGTAATATTGCCGTTCCAGCGGGCGACAACGATGGCAAAGCGGGCTTCGCCGACAGCAAAGTCACCTTCGACAGGTCTAAATTCGCTCATTTTTGCATCCTGATTTGCACATTAATTTTGGCTGCCTTCCAGTTAAAAACCTTCAAGCCTAGTGACACTCTATGTTAGTGACACTCTATATAGTCGACAACTTCCAGATCAAAACCCGAAATCGCAGTAAAGCGAAAAGGTGCGCTCATGACGCGTATTTTCTGAGCGCCGAGGTCGCGAAGGATCTGCGAACCTGCACCAATTTGCAGGTACACAGTCTCCGAAGCACTTTTTTCTCGCTTCTGCTCCGCCATCAAAAAATCCAGGTCACGTTCAACGGTTTCCGGATTTTCTTCCTGCAAAATCACTACAATAATACCGCTACCTTCTTCGGCAACTCGCTCCATGGCTTTATGAATCGTCCAGCTTTTGTAGGGGCCTCCGCGCTCAAGGCGAAACAAATCTCGAACCACCGTCGGCAAATGAACGCGCACAGGTACTGGTGTTTCGGCATCTATCTCTCCCTTAACCAGAGCGAAGTACTTATTATTTCGGGGTCCATCCAAATAAGTGTGCAGCGCAAATTCACCATAAGGTGTCTGAATTTTGCGTTCATTAATATGTTCAACGGTTTTTTCGTTGACCACTCGGTGATGAATCAGATCGGCAATAGTGCCAATTTTCAAATTATGTTTTTCAGCAAAAGCCTCGAGATCAGGGCGCCGCGCCATAGTGCCGTCGTCGTTCATGATTTCAACAATAACCGCCGCTGGCTCACAGCCCGCAAGGCCCGCCAGATCGCAGCCTGCCTCAGTATGGCCAGCGCGACTCAATACTCCACCAGCCTGTGCCTTCAAAGGAAAGATATGACCGGGCTGAACAATATCTATTGGTCGTGCATCGCTGGCGACGGCTGCCTGTACGGTTCGTGCGCGATCGGCTGCAGAAATGCCCGTAGTCACACCTTCAGCGGCCTCAATAGACAGCGTAAAATTCGTACCATGTGCAGCGTTATTATTATCCACCATAAGAGGGAGAGCCAATTGCTGGCAACGCTGCTCCATTAAAGTCATGCAAATCAGGCCACGAGCATGCATGGCCATAAAATTAATATCTTCAGGCCGAACTTTCTCAGCGGCAATCACCAGATCGCCCTCGTTTTCACGGTCCTCGTCATCCATGAGGATAACCATTTTGCCCTGACGAATATCCTCAACAATTTCTTCGATGCTATTCATTTTCATGGTATCAGCCTTTAATCTAAAATTTTATTGATCAAGGAGGAGAGTGCGAAATCATCGCTATGATTCGCAGCTTTGTCTCCAAGTAGCAGACGCTCAAGGTAGCGTGCGATAACATCAACCTCCAAATTCACTTTTGTACCCAATTGATAAGCGCCAAATACCGTGTGTACCAATGTGTGAGGCACGATGTTCAACTCAAATTCGTCGCCCAACACAGCATTAACGGTGAGGCTGGTACCATCGACAGATATCGAACCTTTGTGGGCGATATAGCGAGCTAATTCTGCTGGGGCCTTGATGCGAAATCGTTCGGAGCGAGCATCTTGATGGCGCTCAATAATCTCGCCAACACCGTCAACATGACCCGACACCAGGTGGCCGCCAAGCCGAGTACTAGGTGTTAAAGCGCGTTCAAGATTCACTGGTGAGCCCGTTTGCCACAGCCCAGCTGTAGTAAAGTTCAAGGTTTCAATCGACACATCGGCAATAAAACCATCACCCGGCAGTTCCACCACCGTTAAACATACCCCGTTGACGGCGATACTGTCACCCAAGGCGACATCGTTCAGCTCGAGGTTTCCAGTACGGATATGCAGACGCAGATCACCACCACGTTGCTCGGTCACCCCTATCTCGCCCAGCGCTTCAATTATGCCTGTAAACATGTTTCTCCACCCGGTATTGCAGTAATACGCCAGTCTTTACCGACGGCGCGGATATCGGTAATTTCAAGCGCCATTGCTTCAGACATGGCGCTAAAGGGTAGCACCGCCATAGGCATGGCATCGCTGCCCAACAATTTCGGCGCCATATAGATAATCAATTCATCCACCAAGCCTTGCTCAAGGAAAACCCCAGCCAACTTGCCACCGGCTTCGACCAACACATCGTTGTATTCACGATGCCCCAGCTCCAATAACAAAGCCTGCAAATCCACCTTGCCGCCGTCGTTGGGCAAAGAACAAATCTCCGCACCACTCACACGACCTTCGCTTTGTGCCGTCGCTATCAACACATCACCCGGTGGCTCAAAGATATGCAAGTCTTCTGTGATACGCAGACGACTATCAACAATTACGCGCAGCGGTTGCATCTCTGCCAGCTCACTGGCGTTGAGACCCGGTTGACACTCTCGCACGTTGAGCGAGGGGTTATCCTCAAGCACGGTGCCAATACCGGTAATTATAACTGCGTTTTCAGCACGTAAACGCTGCACATCACGACGCGCGGCAGGGCCTGTAATCCACTGGCTTTCGCCGCTGGCCATAGCTGAGCGCCCATCTATGCTGGCCGCTAACTTTAACGTCACGCGGGGCACTCCCGTTTGACAGCGTTTAACAAAGCCGGGGTTTAGTGCTTTCGCCTCTTTCTCAAGTACTGGCCCGTCAACAGTAATACCCGCTTTTATAAGCTTACTAATACCACCTGAGGCAACACGATGAGGGTCAGCTAAACCGTAAACTACACGCTCAACACCTGCTGCAATTAAAGCGTCAGCACAAGGCGGTGTGCGGCCATGGTGGTTACAGGGCTCTAGAGACACGTAAACCGTGGCACCCTGCGCATCGCAACCCGCTGTATTAAGGGCAACAATTTCGGCATGGGGGCCGCCGGCGCGGTGGTGCCAGCCCTCGCCAACCACATCGCCTCCCCGAACTATCACACAACCGACCCTAGGATTGGGTCTAGCAGTGTACCAGCCCTTTTTCGCCAACTGTATGGCATGCGCCATATAGATGACATCGGCCGCCGCTGTCATTGCCAGAAACCTTTTTTAAACACCGGCTTTACCTGCCCCATCGTCTTCCTTTTCAAGACGATCAAGCTCGGCACGAAATTCATTTAGATCCTGAAAGCTGCGATAAACAGAAGCAAAACGCACATAGGCGACATCGTCGAGCCCGCGCAGTTGCTCCATCACCTTTTCACCGATCATGCGCGATGAAATTTCCCGCTCACCGGCGCTCTGTAAAGAGCGCTTAATCTGAGAGAACGCAGCCTCGACTCGCTCGGTGCTTACCGGACGTTTTTCCAGAGCCCGATGTAACCCCGCCCGCAGCTTTTCTTCATCAAAGGGCTCTCGGCTTTTGTCCTGCTTTATAACGCGAGGCATCAGCAATTCAGCCACTTCAAAGGTTGTATAGCGCTCTTTACAGGAAACACACTCACGACGGCGACGTACCTGATCGCCCTCGGCGACCAGTCGAGAATCAATCACTTTGGTATCGTTAGCGCCACAAAAGGGGCAATGCATGGAGGTATTCCATCGAGCAGAAATTAGCCGCACATACTAACACAAAGCGGGTAAAGACTTTGCTGCGAACCCGCGAAACAAAGGAACGACATCGCCTGCCGTTTAAATCTCTTTATACACAGGATGCCGTTGACAAATAGCCAGAACCTTAGTTTTTACCTCACTAATCACCTGTTCAGAAGTACCATCTTCCAACGAAGCCAGCACGTCACACATCCAATGGGTCAGCTCAACAGTATCAGCTTCGCTAAAACCACGCGTGGTGATGGCCGGGGTGCCAACGCGCAAACCGCTGGTAACGAAAGGTGAGCGCGGGTCATTGGGCACGGCATTCTTGTTAACCGTGATATTAGCCAGACCCAGCGCTGCATCAGCATCTTTCCCCGTGTAGCCTTTGCCAATCAAGTTAACTAACATCAAATGATCGTCTGTACCGCCGGAGACAATATCAATGCCACGCTCGACGAAGGTGGCCGCCATGGCGCGAGCGTTAACAATCACCTGCTGCTGATAGCGCTTGAACTCATCACTCATCGCCTCTTTAAAGCTCACCGCTTTAGCCGCAATAACGTGCATTAATGGGCCGCCCTGCCCCCCTGGAAAAACAGCAGAATTAAATTTTTTCTCCAAGGCCTCATTGGCGCGAGCGAGAATCAATCCACCACGGGGGCCACGCAGAGTTTTATGAGTCGTTGTAGTCACCACATCAGCAATCGGCACCGGATTAGGATAGCAACCAGCCGCCACCAGACCTGCAACATGGGCCATATCGACCATTAAATAGGCTCCCGCTTTATCGGCAATGTCACGAAAGCGCTGCCAGTCCATTACACGTGAATAGGCAGAAAAACCGGCAATGATCATTTTGGGCTTGTGTTCCAATGCCAGGCTTTCAACCTGAGCGTAATCGACTTCGCCCGTGGCATTGTCTAGACCGTACTGAATGGCATTATACGTCTTACCTGAAAAGCTCGGCTTGGCACCGTGAGTCAGATGACCACCGTCAGCCAGACTCATACCAAGCACGGTGTCACCAGGTTCACACAATGCCTGAAAAACGGCGGCATTGGCCTGAGAGCCCGAGTGGGGCTGCACATTGGCATAATCAGCACCGAACAGCTCTTTGGCGCGTGCAATTGCCAACGCTTCAGCCACATCGACATACTCACAACCACCATAATAACGCTTGCCCGGATAGCCCTCGGCGTATTTGTTCGTTAATACCGTACCTTGGGCAAACATCACCTGGGGGCTGGTGTAGTTTTCAGAGGCTATCAGCTCAATATGCTCTTCTTGACGACGCTCTTCATTTTGTATCGACTGCCAAATTTCTGGATCGAACTGGGCCAGGGTTTGCTGATTATCGAACATAATTCGGACTCTCGAGGAAAACCGAGAATTCTACACAATCCAACGCTGACAGCCTATCCCGTAAAACAAGATAAGGAGGAAATATATTTTATAGATGGGTACAGAGGAGGAGAAAGATAAGAACCGCTCAAGTAACTAAACGGTTTGCGCCATTCGCTTTGCCAGCGCCTTGTAGGAACCTACATTAAAAGCAAGGCCCATATGAGATGCCTTGTTAACTTCAATATTAAGACTTTCGTCCTTTTCGGCACAGCTTTGCCAGCCAACAACACCGTCATTTCGGGAGTAAATCGCAAATTGAGGCACATCAACCTCCCTTGGTGCAATCATGTTTTGCACAAAATCGCACATGCAATAACCAGTGCCACAGGACGCGCCTAAATCTCGCCCCACTAATTTACCCTGGCCAATTTTCAAATAATCCCAAACTCCCACCACCGCGGGGTGGGCTTCAACAATATCCCTAAAAGGCGAGCCCACGGTAATCACTCGGTTAATGAGCTCAGGAATCTTTTGCACGATACTTTTCGCCAGCATCCCGCCCAGGCTATGTCCCACCAATATCACTTTTTTACCACTTTTGCGGTGGATTCCCTCAATTTGCCGAATTAGTTTGATCGAGGTTTTCTCAGGACAATTAGTATTCCAATGAATTTTGGCAGCGTGGGGTTTATAACCAATTCGCCGCATCCACTGGCGCATCGGCAGCATAATAAGGTCATTGGCGATAAATCCGGGAATCACCAATACAGGCTCCCCATTACCTCGCTCAATACCACGCCCCCAAAAAACAGGGTGACAATAAAGCGCTGCAAACTCTGCGGGGAAAATCGCCTCACGCCAAATAGGAGTAAGCGTTCGTTCAATCGAAGGGTCATGGGCAAAAGGGCCGTCTTCCTCATCATTTTCCAGATGCTCGAGCAACTCCTCCATAACATCACTTGCATTGCTTTCACTCATGCTTCAACCCCGTTGCATAAATCACACAGCCCGTCACTTTATCAACCAAGCATGCCAATCCAAAACGCTAAAAGAAAGTTAGGGCGAGTTTTTAGTTACAAACCGCCCTAACTTAAGCTTATTTAAGCAACAGACTTCACCATTTTTTCAGCAGCTTCTGTCGCACTCACCACTGACTTCTTCACGAGATCAGTCATAGGGTTCTCAACCCCCCAAGAGCGGTATAAATTAAGTGCCGCTTTTGAAGAATTGCGCGTACCTTCAAAAAGAGATTTAGCCGTGCTATTAAAGCTATCGGACATATCTCGCTGCTCAGTGACCATCTCTTTAAAGACTTCAAATGCTTCAGCCTGAGACTGGGTCAGTGACTCCAACAAAACACCGACGTTGTTTTGATAATCCCTAGGACTAGCGGCGAGTTTTTTAGACAACTCGAGCGCATTAGTCTGACTATCGGCAATGCGCTGACCAATAGAGTCACCAAAGCGAACACCGCGCTCACGGGCACTTTTAAAAGCGCCGTTAACAATTTTCTGGTTTTCAATTAACGTATCAATATAGCTTTGAACTTCTAGCGACATGTCTGCCTCCGCCTTTGTGGACTTGGGTGATGGCTTAGCTTTTACAGCACTTGCTTTCGATTCGGTCATGGCTCTTCCTCAGATAAATTAACAAATCACGCAGAGCGCTTATGGCTTGCGCTTTACCCTGAAGTCGAAAAGCAACATCAAGATACGCTTGCTATTTAAATGCAAATTGCATATAGTGTCAAGCATTAAATAAGTGCAATATGCACTTAGCGATTAATACTATTCACTAACCTACTATCGAATGATTCGTATGACCCAAGATAAAGAAACACCAACGACAAAAATGCCCAGCGAAATGCTCACTGCACACCTGTTGGCTTTACTGAAAAATTGGTCTGGCTATGGCTACGAGCTGGCGAAAAAGCTAGAAGAAGCCGGTTATGGCGGCTTCAACAGTGGCACGCTGTACCGCACCTTGCGGCAGATGGAAAAAACCGGTTTAATTTCATCACTATGGGATACCTCTTCAGACGGTCCAGCACGGAGAATCTACAGCCTGACCAAAACTGGCTCGCTCTTTCTTAATAACTGGATCACCTTGCTCGACATGCATAAAGCCACTCTCAACAACTTTATAAAAATCGCCGAAATGGCGACCGAACCCACCGATAACTCATCTAACGGAAAAGGAACAGACATAGAATCCTGAATCAAACCAACGCTAAACACCGCCGATATATAAGGAAGATATTATGAGCCTAGATAAAGAGAAACATTTCCTGGAACCCATGAGAATGTGGCGCGAATGGGTTCAGAAATCAGAAAAACAATGGAGTGAAGCCCTCACCGACGTGATGGCCGACGAGAAATCGAGCAAAATGTTGGGTCACTATTTCCAAGAATGGCTCCACGCCCAAAATATGTTTACCGAAATGATAGGGCAACAGCTAGCCGCGCTTAATTTACCTTCCCGTGCTGATGTGCTCGGTGTAGAAGATAGACTCAGCGGTGTGGAAGATGCTCTATCAACACTGACTGCCGAAATACACCAACTAAAGAAACAACTCTCCGCTGCGGATCGAGAAGCTGCTATGCCAGTAACTAAGCCCCGGCGAACACGCAAGCCGCCAACCAAGCCAACAAGCCAGGATCAAAGCACTAATACTGGCGACAAATAGGTGGAGTCAGATGAGCAGTGAAAATGATGTTGACAATAAAATTAAGAACGTTGTTAAAAAGGTACTATCACGGAACATCGATGGTCTAAAGCACCTCGACGGACTGGCTCTGGATCTAGGCGTTACGCCAAAGGATATTATTTACTCCCGCGGGCCCATAAAGCTTTATCACTACCATCCGACCTGTGACGAGATTTACCGTGTGCCGATCGTTCTCGTCATGTCCTTAATCAATCGTTATTACATCGTGGATCTGGCCCCCGGACAAAGCTTCGTTGAATATTTGGTGGCACAAGGTTTTGATGTCTACTTAATTGATTGGGGTCTACCGAGAAAAGAGCATCAGCATTTTTGTTTTGACAGCTATGTCGATGATTTTCTGCCGGACTGTCTCGACAAGGTGGCTGATGACTGTGGAGAAGAGGACGTCTCTTTGATTGGCTATTGCCTCGGCGGTGTAATCGCCTCTCTTTACACAGCCATTCACCCGGAAAAAAAGATTAAAAACCTGGTCGATATTGCCACTCCAATCAACACGGAAGGCATGCCGTTATATAAAAGCTGGGCCGACAATGAAACCTTTGATATTGACCAAATTGTCACCCAGCTTGGTAATATCCCCGGCGGTATGGTCGACACCATGCTTCAAGCCTTGCGTCCTTTTCAAAAAACGGCCGGCCGAATGCAAATGCTTGATAATGCAGGTGACGATAAGTTTCTCGAAGCACACTATCGTTTTGAACGTTGGACAGCAGACCAGGTTCCCATTGCTGGTGAAGCGGCTCGTCAACTCTTCCGAGAGTTTTTGCACGACAATAAAATATATAAAGGCGAAATGGAAATTGCCGGAAAAAATGCCAATTTAGCAAATATTGTTGCGCCTTTTCTACACATTGCAGCACTTCACGATCACATCGTGCCCACAGCCGCATCCAAAACTTTGATAGACCTGGTTGGCAGTGACGATAAGTCCGAAATTGTCCTTAAGGGTGGTCACGTCAGTTTAATTGCTGGTGGTAACGCCGTGTTTCGACTATGGCCACAAGTCGCCAAGTGGTTGGAGGAGAGATCCTTGTAGGTATCCCACTACCTTCCACCTTTTTATTCAATACTTTACTGCTGGAGAGAAATTTTGGAAACATTTCCCAAACAAGTTGAATTACGCAATGGCCAGGCCTCTCTGCACCTGATGTCAGGACAGGATAAGGCTGACATGCTTGCTTTCGCCAAAACTTTGCCGCCTCACGATTTACTATTTTTACGGCGCGATATTCTAAAACCCCGCGTCATAGAAACCTGGGTGAAAAAAATCGAGTCCGGAAAAAATATCAGCGTCATCGCCAGCATCAATGATGAAATCATTGGTTACGGCACTCTGAGTCGAGGTGAAATTGACTGGTCCCGCCACGTGGCTGAATTGCGCATCATGGTCGGGCCGAATCATCGCGAAACAGGTGTCGGCCGTGTTCTTGTGCGCGAATTATTCCGTATTGCACTGGATAAAAAAATCGAAAAGATCTATGCCCGTATGACCCTAGACCAAACTGGCGCCCGCAAACTCTTTCAGGAACTGGGTTTTCACCCCGAAGCCTTACTGGAGAATGAAGTAAAAGACAGGGAAGGAAAAGTGCACGACGTACTATCGATGGCCGTCGATGTTGAAACCTTCCTCGCTCGTCGCGATCGCTATGGACTATAAACATTCATAAGCAACGAGCCGCGACTACCACTCATTGGCCAAGCACCTCACACTCGCTAACAAAAGAACAAACAAGCCCTTGTCAGCGAGTGTCGTTAGGCATTGATAATGGGCAGCACCAAATGAGAGGCATAACACCGATCATGATAAACCTTCTGTAAAGCCGATACGCTGCCAACCGCTTCAACCCCCACCTCTCCTGTATTGGGATTACGATCGTAACGGGGGAAATCACTCGATGTGATGATCACTCGAAGTCGATGCCCGGCCTTAAACACCATTGCCGTCGCCAGCAAGTTGATTTTCCATTTCACCACCTCCCCTGGTTCAAAAACCTGCCCCGTTTGATGAACCTGATATGAAGCCCTCAGCACACCATCACAGACATTAAATGTCTTGCCATCAGCTCGCACTTCACACAATTTAATCATCCAGTCAGTATCGATCGCAGAAGTACTGGCATAAATTTCAGCACTGAGCGAGCCTGCCAGCTCCAAATCTTCTGACAATGCATTTGAGGTATATACCAGCACATCCCGGCGGCCAAGAATCCCTGCTTGATCAATAGGGCCGGGGGTATATTTAGGTGGCATTAATAAGGTGCCGCCGCAGGTTGGACAGGGATCTTCGGGGTCATAAACATAACTATCAGGAGACATTTCATGCTGCGGCTTATCTGGCCCGAAATAAGCATTGCTACCAAGATACCAGGACGTTGGCACCGCGCGAGCAGGCGGCCACTCTTGTTCATCGCGCCAACGATTAATGCCTTGCACAAAAACCTTAACCGGCGCTTCATTCTCAATACCATTTTGTTCGTCTTTTAACCAACGACTAAACCAACGCAATTGCAATGTAGTGAGATCTTCCTTTAAATCCATAAACAGACCGCTGCTACGAAAACCAAAATCAACCTGCCCAACCATGTTCATAAACATACTGTGGGACCAGGGGCCGATAATCATCCGCGTATTTTCTCGTGCCAGCTCAGTGCCTCCATTAGCTTTCATACCGGCAAAGTGTTCTAGATCGGCACCGAGTAACATGTCATACCAACCAGCAATAATAAGCGCTGGGACTTTGACTGATTCGTGCCGGTTATTGAGCAGAATTTTATCTGTCCAGTCATCAGGCACAGGGTGCTTAAACATTTCGTAAAGAAAGGGCACAAAGTTTTCATCTTCTTTATGCCCAGCACTCAATTCATTCAATGGCCGTTCGCAAACCAGCTCACTAAAGGCATCATTCGCATCGGCCAGCTCGGTGAGGCGAGCCATTAATTCAGGCAGTTCTTTACCTGAACGGATTAAGGCGGCAGGACCAATAATACGCAACGCCCAGGTCACCAGTGTAGACAGCTGCATCACACCATCGCGCCAAAAATTATTGTTCCAAAAACTATTCGGAGCAGTCGTTGGTGAAATGGCTCGCAGCGCCTCGTGGCCCGACGCAGCCCCCAGCCAGGTGTTACCGCCCATATAGGACAACCCGTAACAACCAACAACGCCCGCCGACCAGGGCTGCTTTGCCGCCCAATCTACCGTATCAGCACAATCCGGTTCTTCATCGCGATAGGGGAAAAAAACGCCACCCTCAGAGGCCCAGCGACTACGTACATCCTGAATCACCACCACAAAGCCTGCTGCGGCAGCACGAATAGGATCAAGCGTCGAGGCCGTGATCAGCCACATCTCTTTGTTATAGGGCGTTCTTTGTACTAGAACCGGGTATTGCCCCTCATCAGCCGGGCGATAAACATCCGCTCTCAGTAACACGCCATCGCGCATGGGTACATCAATGTTCTTGTCTACTAGGACACTCATTTCTGTCTCTCCAAGCTTATCCAATAAGAGTCAACATGGTACGCCAATAAAAGAATAGAAGGATGAATTGTTAATTAAAAAATGTAAATCAAGATAGATAATTCAGGAAACGCGACTTCACCATGCACTTAGGTGCACGATAAAGTATTTAAATTTTTTGTTTAATGCCCTTGATTTAAATGCTGATGCATTGGCATGGCGCTCAATTCGGCAAACAAAAACGGCAACAATACCGTTAAAGAAAGGAGAGTTCTTGTTTGAGCACTTTTATTAATTTTCAGCTGATAAAACTATGCGTTTGAAATAAGGCAGAATCCTTTTCTGCCAACGTTTGTCTATCACCGCGATGGCGGCCACTTTAATTACAGTGTTTTTTTCAGCAGACGTCTAAACTGTTTCAGCCATTAATGCTCTCCTGCTCTGACTTTTTGCCTGCCCGTAACCGTAACCCAGACAAATTAGACCATCAACACTGCTAAGCCTCTCCCAACCAACTTGCCGTGAGCGTTTTTAGAAATCCCTACCGCGGTTATCTTGCATGACGTCACAAACAGGCATACTACTCTGCCGACTTTAGCCCTAAAACTGCCCCCCCTTGTCTTTTTCTTGCTGAAAGTAATTGCTGAGTATCTCCCCCATGCTTTCTATCTTGGCTTTTTCCGTCGCTTTTTGTAACGTCTCTTGCCATTCCTTTTGCCATGGCACTTTGTCCAGGGCTTTTTTAATGTGCTCAATGCCTTCGTTCAAATGGTTTTTACTCAGATAAACCAGCCCAACCATATAGTTGCAGGCAGCATGGTCTGGAATGTGATGTAACATTTTTTTGAAGCTTGTTTCGGCAAGGTCTAATTCACCCTTTCGATAATGCTCTACACCAGTTGTTAAAAAGCCAGCCTCGGGCAGGGACAACATCTTAATAGTGTTAAATTCTATTTTCTTATTTGTCCCTTTTATCAGTGACCCAAGGTGTTTTTCGTAACGCTTCCATTTTGCCTGCGAGGTTTTATAGATCGGTTGGCGTACTTGCCAGACACTCGCCGTTTTTACGGAGCGTTCGAGTTCGTTAAATTTTAATACCTGGGGCTCCCACTCTACGCCGATGTAACTCAGCATTTTACGTGCCATGCCTTCAGTGTCATTAATCACGTCTTCGTAGTTTATTTCCAGTATTTCGTTCGGGAAAATGCTGTGCCAGTGGTGCATCATCATATTGTGATCGGCCAGTTGCTCACCTATCCATTCTAAATCGTACGCAAAGCCCATGCCGCCATGTTTGGCTTGATAATTGGTAAAGTAGTTTGAGAGGGCAATGTCTCTGGGGTCTCGTCTAACTGAAATAATTCGCGCATTGGGAAATAAAAATTTAATAAACCCAATATTCTCAAAATTGTGGGGTAATTTATCGACGACGTGTAAAGCCTGCCCATCATACTCCTGCAGCTCTTTTAGAATGCCATTGGCAATACCTTCTACGATATAAGGCGTTAAGTCATCAACACTGTCTGGGTAACACCGTCCTGAGCCCGTATGGCGCTCCCAGCGATTTAAGCCCTGTATTCGCCCTGGTATAAGCCCTAATTCACCGGCACCAAATATTTTGCTATGCCCCGCTAAGATTTGTTCAACCAGGGTTGTACCTGAGCGCGGCATTCCCAGCACATAAACAGGCAAGCTAGAACTGACCCCTGTATTGGGGCGGTTATCATAAAGACTTTTACTGAAGGCGTAACGGCTGCGTGCGCACTCTTGCCGATGCGCTTTGGCATTGTATTTTAAAAGTTTCTTGCTGGTATTGTTGGCCTCTTCCGCAAGTGAAAAAGCTTTATCGTAGTTTTCCCTTTTTTCCCAGGCACTGGCTATCTGCAGTAATAAACTACTGTTGACAGCACCTTCCAGGCTGGGTGTTCTGGCGACTTTTTCCATACGCTCTAGCACCGCAGGGTCATCAGGGAAGGTACGCGCATTAATGAGAGATGAGTAGCCTTTCGCAGGGTTAATAACTTTAATGCGTTCAAATAGCGCAATGGCATCAGCCATGTTGCCGCGCTGCATGTGCTGCTGGCCCAGGCCTTGTAAAGCACCTATAAAATACGGGTTTTCTACCAAAACCTCATTAAATAAAGTTTCTGCAAGCTCAAAGTTTTGCTCCTGGCTTTCAACCTGGGCTAAAGCATTTTTGGCTTGCAGGCTAAACTCGTTAATCATGCCCTGCGGGGTGTCATCACTGACCTGCATCGAACTAACCAACTCAAGGGCTTTTTCAGCCCCGTGGCGAGCTTGTTCTATCGATTGATGCAAGCAGGCGGTCGAGAGTTGCACCCAATATTTAACCTGGGGTTGCTGACTTTCTTTTGCCAGGGCTATGAGCTGTTTAAGTAGTTTAATCACCTGCCCTGTGCGACCTTGTATATTGGCTAATTCATACAATTGGTAAATGAGTACTTCATTTTTAGGGTAGACCTTTAACGCAGAGCCCAGCGCGTCTTCTGCCGTGGCGTGTTCGCCTACGCTTAACAGGCTGCTGGCAAATTGCACCACTAAAGCGGCCCATTGCTCTTCGTTAAGGCCTGGTTGATGCGTCTCAAGCCACTGTTCAGCCTCAGCGATTTGATCATTAACAACCCAAAGCTCCAGCTGACCACAGCGAAACTGCTCTGTAAAACGAGTGACGGCACTTTCAGGTAGTTGGCCTTGCTGATCCTTTAAACAGCGAATACCTGCGTCCAACGAGTCCTGTGCCTTTTTACTGTCGTTGGTCTGTAGATAGAGGCGCGACAAGGCACTCCAAACAGGCAGCCGATTAGGCGCCAAGTCAATTGACTGTTGGTATAAAAGTACGGCTTGTTCAAGCTCACCACTTTGCATATAACACCAGGCCAGTCGCGCCAGGGCAAGTGCGTTGCCAGGGTGTTTGTTGACAATAACCTGCAGCAACTCTTTTGCCTCTACCAGTCGGTACATCAGGCAATAGACACCCGCCATATCGACTAAACCATCATCATTAAACTCGGCCAGCTGTGCTTGTGCGTCTGCCAATGCTTTTTCGGCGGCGACACGCTCATCTAAATGCGCCAGGGCCAGTGCTTTTAAGGGCAAGACCTGAATATCATTCGTTTGGGCGAGATAGGTTTCCACCGCCTGCTTTAGGGTGATAAATTGTTGCTGGTCAACAAGAGCATGAAAGTACTGAATTGGGGACAACGGGGGCTCCTTGCAAAAGTTTAGGGGGCAAACAAAATTAGTAGGGCTTTAATGCCCAAAATGATACGGAGATTATGCCAACCCACAACGCGCTAATCAGCCGACTAACGTTGCCGCAGGCGGTTAATTTGGCGTGGCAATGGCTGTGTAAGCGCCGTAAAAACTTTCCGCCTGATGCAGACATTTGGGATTTCAGATGGCACAAAAACACACAGCTGCCCTTATCAATTCATCAATTGCGCTCTGGCTGCTACCGCTTCTCACCCTTACAACTCATTACAAAAGCAAATGACGAGAAAATTGCTCTAGGGTCATACCACTACAGCCACCCCACGACGCCTTTGTGTTGAAACTACTGGCCCTGGTTTTGCAGCCTGTATTACCTTGCCATAAAAGCTGTGCGCACCTTAAAGGCCATGGCGGCGCTAAACGTACCGTGCAAGCGACTCACGACAGAATAAACAGTAAGCAATTTACGTTTGTAGTGAGAACAGACATTAAGGGCTATTACGCCAACATCAACAAACATCAGTGTTTAGAACAGCTTGCGGGGCATGTTCAGTGCCCCACAACGCTTAACCTCTTAGGCCAATAGTTGTTTTATAGCGTAGAAAAGAGCGACACCTTTCACACGCCCCACAAGGCATTAGCAGGGGCTGCGCCCTTAGCCCCTTAATTGCCGGTTTTCAGCTGTATTGTATCGACCGCCACTTTGCCCAACAAAAGCACCTGCGCTATGTACGCTATAGGGACGACTTTCTCATTCTGTGTAAAACCCGTCACCAATGCCGACACGCCGTGCTGGCCTTAAATCAATTTTTCAATCACTTTGGCTTCAAACAGCACCCCGATAAAATCTACATCGGTCGAATCGAAAAAGGCTTTGACTTTTTAGGCTATCAATTTAACAGCACCGGCTTGGTGGATGTATCACCGAGCAATAAAAACACGGTTAGTAACAAACGCCGTCAGCTTTACGAGCAAGCCCGTTATGCCGCTGAACCCCTAGCTCAGATACAACAACGGGTGAAGGTATATACCAACCGCTGGTGCCGTTGGGCAAGTAGCGGTTTGTCAGATGCCCTAGCGTATCGGCTACGGTAGGCGTGGTGTTATGCCAGTCCCTGGGACGTGAGAACCCCGGCGGGGATGCCGACGGCATAAATCTGATTCAGGGTGTGGCCGGCGTTGGGGTTGGATGACCAATTGCTGCTCCAGATAGTAACTGAGGATTGTTGGGCTGGGGCACGGCGGCCGAAGACACCGGAGTTCACGACCCAGGCTGCGGTGGCAACCGAAATCCAACCGTGCGTTGCGCTGGCGGGGACTTGATCCGTGACAGGCGATCCAAGGGCACCAAGGATCGGGGTGTTGGTGCCGACGAGCACAATTACATCGTCGCTTGCGAGGGCAGACGCGGTCGCCCAGGTGCCCCAAGATCCCGTGCCCGAATTAGCGTCGGTTGCCAGGGTGGCGGTGTTAGAATCCACACGTATGTAGATCGTGTAGGAAGTACCGGCCTGGAACGTGCGCCCGCTATGGTCGGAGCTCGTACCGCCTACCAGGTCGAATACGACCACGGACGTGTCGGTGGGGCCAATAAATTTGTCTGTCGATGCGGCGTTCCCTGCCACGTCACGTGTGAAGCCTGCGGCGACTTCGACGGTGTCGTCGGTGTCGAGTGGGTCGAATCCGGCCGTGGCCTCCAGGGCCGCTGCCTTGGCGGTGGTGAAGGCGATCTCGAGCGTGGTGCCGTCAGTCGCTTTTGCGGAGGCGATATCGGCTTCGGTGAAGGTGATGTTGCCGGTGTCGTCACTATCAACATCCCACTGCAACTTGGTCCAGTCGAAATTTGCTGTGAGATCGGTTGCCGCAGTCTCTGTCCCCGATAACAGGCTAGCCATATTGCTGCCGGTGAAAGTCAGGGTGTCGGTGGTTGCGTTGTAACTGGCACCTGAAATTGTCGCGGTCGGGGCGGTGGTATCACCTGTGACGGCAAAATTGCTGCTGGCCGCACTGGTGTTACCGGCAGCATCGGTTTCTTTGACATTAAACTGATAGGTGACCCCATTCGCCACGGTGGCAGTGTAATTCCAGCTCGTGCCCGAAACGCTCGCTGCACCAAGTAACGTGGCGCCGTTGTAGACCTGGACGCTAGCACCCGCTTCATTCGTTCCTGAAAGAACAAGGGCGGTGTCGTCGGTGGTGTCGCCAGTGCTTAATGAGCCGGTGACACTACCCACATTATCGGTTGCGGCTGTGAGGTTGGCCGTGGGGGCGGTGGTATCGCCTGTGACCTCAAAATTGCTGCTGGCCGCACTGGTGTTACCGGCAGCATCGGTTTCTTTGACATTAAACTGATAGGTGACCCCATTCGCCACGGTGGCAGTGTAATTCCAGCTCGTGCCCGAAACGCTCGCTGCACCAAGTAACGTGGCGCCGTTGTAGACCTGGACGCTAGCACCCGCTTCATTCGTTCCTGAAAGAACAAGGGCGGTGTCGTCGGTGGTGTCGCCAGTGCTTAATGCGCCGGTGACGCTACCCACATTATCGGTTGCGGCTGCGAGGTTGGCCGTGGGGGCGGCGGTGTCCAACACATAGGCCTGTGTCGCGGTGGGGCCGTCATTACCGGCGGCATCGCTCACTTTAAAGGCAATCGCGCTATTGCCCGATAAACTCGCGCCGTTCCAGCTGATGGCGGTGCCAGTGGTTTTCGCTGTGACATCTGTCCATGTTGCCCCGTTATCCACGGAGCCATAGAGGATTTCACCTGTGGCCAGTGTGGTACTGAGTGTGGCGGTGATGGTTTGTGCGGCGGTCCGGGTTGTAAAGTCGGTGGCGCTGGTGCCGGTATCGGCGGAGATATCAATGCCTGCAATTATCGTGGCCGGGGGGGTATTATCAATACTAAACGTGGCATTGGTGGGTGCGGCGGTAATCACATTATTTGCATTGTCTTCTGCAGCGCCAATTGTCACCGTTGCCGTTGCAATATCGCCCGCAGGCACATCGAGGTCGTAGTAGTATTCGGTGGTAGTTGTTTTTACCATCGCCGTTGCCGTTAGTACACTGTTGTCAATGGCAATCGTTGCGCCTGGCCCATCATTAATGGCTTCATTAAAGGTGGCTTTAATTCTGAGGGTATCAGCGTCTTTTGCCATCAGAGTGGTGCTGTATGTGCTACCACCATCTGTTGAGTACAGGAGTGCCGCCGTGGGGGCTGCGGTGTCAGCGGGTGATAGTGGCGTGGTGTCAGTAAGGTTGTTGATGGCTAATGATACGGCCTTTTCACTGCTATTACCGTTTTCGTCTGTTGCGATAACGGTGAAGCTGTAGCCGCTTTTGCTTTCATAGTCGGGGTTGGCCGTTAGGCTCACTTCGCCTGTTACATTGTCGATGGACAGCAGCGCGGAGTCGCCACCTGGCTTTAAGTGGTAGGTGATTGTGCCTGTGTCTTCTGCATGGGCTTTGTATATAACTTGCCCTGCACCACTGTTTTCATCAATAGCACTGGCGGTGGAGGATGTTATAAAAAAGGGGGCTGTTGTGTCGGCTTCTGTGCTGGCATCAATCACAATAACGTCACCGCGAAGACTCAGGCGAGCGGCAGCAACGTCGATAGAGGCAGGGGTTTCATCAATATTTGACAGTGCGACAATTGACGCAAGATAAGCGGGGTCGTTATCTAAATCTGCCGGGGAGGTGATGTTAGTGGCATCACCATAGGTATCGACAAAGGCGAGAGCGGCTGTGGTTTTATTCACCAGTGTGTCGTGACGATTTTGAGCAATTGCCTTTTCGGCGGTCGTTAGCGTATTCCATTCTTCATCGCTGGCATCAAAATTCAGTGCACTATAGATAAAATCAACCACCATATCGGAACGCGGAGTGGCGCTTTCAATCTTTCCAGTCCAATAGCTAATGCCTGGATTGTCACCCGCATGGCCGAGTACATTGCGATAAATAGCTTCAACAAATTGTTGGTTGTCGAGGTGACCGTACAGCTCAGAGAACTTCGGGTGGACGGCAAAGTCAGCGGCTATTTCAGAGAAGACAGAGGCTTCGTTGCCCGCAGCAGCGCGTTGCTGCCAGTGGGCAAGCCCCGCCTTATCGGGTGCACGGTTGTAAAAAGCGACGTAAAGTCCGGTGATGAGTTGTTCTGTGGTAGCTGTCATTCATAACCCCTGAGGTATAACGTTGGCTTTATTAAAAGAATAGGAGCTTAATTCGGCCAATGGCTTGAATCAATAAAGCGCGATAATAACTGTCGAGTACATCAGCCTTTGCCTCACGGCAGGTATGTCGTCAAGCGGCTCAAGGGATGTGTGTGAAGGTGCGGTTGCAAATGCCTCAATGACGCAACAGGAGGCTTTCAATATTACTGACGGCCAGTGGCGCAGAAAACAAATAGCCCTGTAGCAAATCACAGCCCTCTCGGGCGAGCACTTCACGCTGTAATTCCGTTTCGACGTACTTTGCCAGCACCGGTAGACCCAGACTAGATGCCATAGCGATAATCGTTTTTATGAGACGAGGATCACTATTATCAGGGGTCACACTATTAACAAAACTCCTGTCCATTTTTAGGACATCAAGCGGCAAACGAGCCAGTAAAGCAAGGGATACACCACCAGTGCCAAAATTATCGAGGGCGACACTGATACCACGCTCACGCAACTCCTCTAGCGTATCAATCAGTTTATCGCCACCACCAACCAACAGGTTCTCGACAATATCTAACTCCAGGTAAGACGGAGGTAAGTGTGTTTCATCAAGCACCCGTCCTACCACCTCATAAAAACTGCGTTGTTCGGAGAAGAGCGCGAAATTGATAGCTATTTTATCGAGCAAAAAGCCCGCATCCAGCCACTTCTTCATTTGCAGGCAAGCCGCACGTAAGACCCACTCACTAAGCTCGTCCATCAAGCCTTCTTCCTCTACCATCGGCAGGAAATCATCCGTCGTTAACAACCCTCGATCAGGGTGATTCCAACGTACCAGAGCTTCGACTGAACGTGACATCGCCCCATTACTGCAAAAAACAGGCTGATAAAACACGATAAATTCATTGTTATTTAAAGCATTACGCAATTCTACGCTCAGCTTTTTTTTCGCTTCGACAATCCGTGTTAAGCCTTCCTCGTAAAAATAAAACCCATTACGGCCTTTAGATTTGGCTTTGTACATTGCCCGATCGGCAAAGCTAAGTAATTCACGAAGTTCGAGAGCATCGTTAGGAAAGAGGCTAATACCGACACTGGCTGACACAGCTGTACTGTGGCCATCAGCAATAATAGGAACGGCGCACTCATCGATAATCCGCTGGGCCACATGCGTCACACTATTGAGGTCAACAATATTTTCCAGTAAAAGGGTAAATTCATCGCCTCCGTAGCGGGCCAGAGTATCGCTGCTTCGCTGGCAGCGATTGAGCCGCAGGGCGATTTCGCGCAGCACATCGTCACCGGCTTTATGACCGTAGGTGTCGTTAATCACCTTGAAGTTATCGAGATCAACAAACAAAACTGCAAGCTGAGCCTGATGGCGCCTGGCGCTGGACAAAGCGTGACTCAAAGTCATGTCAAACATGGGACGATTGCACAAGCCCGTTAATTTGTCCTGGTGTGCTTTATCCCAAAGATCTTTTTCACGAACGCGACGCTCGAGGATGATGCCGGCAATATTGGCTGATTCAGTCAGCAATTGTTGCTGAAAGTAGCTGGGCTCTCTCTCTTCAAAACTCAAAATAGCAAAGGAACCAACCACCTCTCCTTCGGTATTTCTCACAGGGTGAGACCAACAGGCATGGATATTAAAGTCGAGAGCTAACGGGCGAACATCTGAACAACATTCATCCTCAAGGGTATTGCTGGCGTAGACAGGTGTATTTTGAGAAACAGCTGCGGCACAAGAGCCCGATCGGGCTGCGGGAATAGTGCCGTTTAATCGATCCATCAACGCATCTGGAAGATTGGGGCCAGATATCACATTGAGATACTTTTTCGTTTGCTCAAAGCACATCACAGAACAAATCGATTGTGGTACTAAAAGCTCTGAAGCTATGCACAGCTCATCCAGCATCTGTTGAAAATCGCCTCCTAGAGCGACTTTTTCTAAGATTTTTTTCTGCGAAAGTAGGAGCTGGTCTTCCCTGCTATCCATTCTTTAGTTCCATTCACCGCAAGAGATTTCTTGCTTTTGACGAGAGACCGCACCTTAAATCAAAGCTGAATCATACGCCACATCCGCCAAAAATAAATCATACGAAAAGCACTGCTTGCCCAATAGAGGACATGTGAGGCAACAGGCTATGCCTGATGCCTGGATTTTGTTAATCCCCTGCTTGATTAAACATCTGCTGAATACTCGAGAAATCAAGTTCCGCCTGTTGCTCTCCACCGGTGTTCTCGTGTAAACCATAAAGACTATTCGCCAAAGCGCCCATCGGTGTACTGGAACGACTGCCAAGAGCAGCTTCCATTGCCAGCCCTAAATCTTTTTGCATCAGCTTGACCATAAAGCCACCCTGGTAATCACGACTCGCCGGCACCCCATCCATCACACCGGGGTAGGGGTTGTATTTTTCCAGCGACCAGTTACACCCCGAACTTTTAAGCATAATCTCCGACAACACCGCCGGGTCGAGACCATTATCAACACCTAACTGTAGCGATTCTGCCGTGCCTATCATATGCACGGCGAGTAGCATGTTGTTGCAAATCTTAGCAATTTGTCCCGCGCCACTGGCCCCGGCGTGAAAAATATTGGCGCCGATATGCACCAATACTTCACGTGCCGCTTCAACATCAGCGGCTTCGCCACCACACATAAAAGCCAACGTGCCCGCTTCGGCTCCCGCCACACCACCAGAAACCGGCGCATCGATTGCACGAATATTGCGCTTCTTTGCCTCCTCGCCAATGCGCCGCGAGCTTGAAGCCGCAACGGTGGAACAATCAATTAACAACGCCGACGGCTCAACCAGGTCGAGTAAACCCGCACCCTCAATATAAAGACTCTCCGCAATGGCCCCATTGGGTAGCATCGATATGACAAAGTCGGCACCGGCCACCGCTTCTTTTTCTGAACCGGCCGCACTACAACCGTCTTCGACGGCCTTCGTCACCGAGGCAGGTTGTAAATCAAAGGCGCAAACATCAAATCCGGCCTTGACCAAATTAGCCGCCATCGGGCCGCCCATGTTTCCCAAACCAAAAAATGCAATTTTCTTTGCCATCATCGAATCCTTAAATTTATTACAGAACTGTCCACCAGCCAATATTACAAATTCGACAGGGGGTTGGCTTTATCAGCCCATGGCCAAGAGAGGTATTGCTCGCGCATCTCATCAGTCAGCTCAGCTAAAGAAGCCGGTTTAAAATCGGGCTGATTGTCTTTCTCGATAATTTGCGCGCGGATCCCCTCGCGGAAAACACCATATTTAGCGCAATTGACCGTGCCGATCAGCTCGAGTTTCAAGCACTCATTCAAGGGTAGTTCACGACCGCGCTGATTCAACTCATAGGCGAGAAAAACCGACACTGGACAACCTTTTTTCAGGGTGCCAACCGCACGACGCAACCATTTATCATCGCCCTCATAGGCTGTAATAGCAGCTACCACTGTTTCTAAGCTGTCACCCGACGTGACGTCGTCAATCCAGCTCATATGCGGTTCGAGCTGGGCAGCCGGGAGCACCTCTTTATGCCGGTTTTGCAGAGCATCCAGCGCAAGCGCTATCTGCCTGCAGTCATCTTCAGTATTTGCTGTCCAGTTTAGCTCAGCCAACTTATCGAGCATCACGGCTTTTTCAGCATGGGGAATAAACACATCGGCAAGACCCGAATAAATCGCATCCGTCGCATTAATCTGCGCCCCCGTCAGCGCCAAAAACAAACCGCTATTGCCACGGGTTTGATTCAAAAACCAGGTACCCCCGACATCGGGCAGTAAGCCTATCGTCACTTCCGGCATCGCTATACGCGTGCTCTCGGTCACCACGCGAAAATCGGCACCTTCAAACAAGCCCATACCGCCACCCATGACAAAACCATTACCCCAGGCAATAATCGGCTTGAGAAAGTTATGAAGACGATAGTTGAGTCGATATTCGCGCGAGAAAAAATCAGTGGCATAGGCATTGTAGTTTTCACCACATTCCACCATGGATTCATAGAGCTTGCGAATATCACCACCAGCCGCAAAAGCTCTATCGCCGGCACTGTCAAGCAAAATACAAACGATGCTGTCGTCAACTTCCCACAGCTCGCTCTGGGCACTGATCATATCAACCATTTCCAGGCTTAGAGAATTCAGGGCTTTTTCGGCATTGAGGGTGGCAATGGCAATTTTCTTGCCCTTACCACAGGCTTTTTCACTAAATAATACGGGCTGTTCTGACACGCTTTTCTCCACAGATATCTCGCTAAATACCGACGTTAGCCATTCTTCCACTCAGGACTACGCTTTTCAACAAACGCGGCAACGCCCTCTTTTTGATCTTCGCTGCCCCATAAATCCATAAATGCATCGCGCTCAAACTTAAATCCACTACTCAGGCCGCGCTCACGAGAAGACATGGTCAGCTCTTTACAGAGGCGCACAGACGTTGGGCTTTGCTTTTCGACCTTGGCGGTTAATTCCAATGCTTTTTCCAGGGCAGTACCTGTGGGCACCACTTCCTGAATCAAGCCAATTTGCTCCGCCTTTGCTGCCTTAACCCGCTCACCTAATAAAATCATACGCTTAGCCCAGCCTTCACCAATCAACCAGGGTAGGTGTTGTGTCCCCAAACCACCGGGCAACAAGCCAACGGTGCATTCAGGCAGTGCCATTTGTGCTTGTTCCTCGGCTATGCGAATATCACACGCTAGCGCACACTCAAGGCCGCCGCCCATGGCAAAGCCGGTGATCGCCGCAATGGAAACACCCTCATAACTGGCGAGTGCTTCAAAGGCAACACCAAAAGCTTTAATAAAGTCGAAGGCATCCCCTGTGTTGTCGTGATTAAAGCGAGTCAGGTCGGCACCGGCGCTAAAGAACTTTTCGCTCTCGCTGGTCAGAATTAGCGCGTAATTTTCTTTGTCGTCATTCAGCTCACCAATCACCTCCTCTAAATAAGCCAGGCTCTCCGGTGTCCAGGTATTGGCCGGGGGATTGTTCATGGTCAGAATGGCGGTGCGACCGCGTTTTTCGACTTTTAGTAATTCGCTCATTTCGCTTAACTCCTATTAACTCTTAAAGTATGGGTGAATGCACTGACTAGCGGATACTCTCCGTTGCGCCCTCTTCCAATATACGGCGCGCTACGATCACCCGCATAATTTCGTTGGTGCCCTCTAAAATCTGATGGACTCGGGCATCGCGTAAAAAACGCTCTATCGGGTAGTCTTTCAGATAACCGTACCCACCGTGTAATTGCAGGGCTTCGTTACACACTTGAAAGCCGATATCGGTGGCAAAGCGCTTGGCCATAGCGCAATAGGTACTTTTATCGACATCATTTTGATCTAACTTGCCCGCTGCCAACCTGACCATTTGCCGTGCCGCTACCAGCTCGGTGACCATGTCGGCGAGCTTAAATTGCAAGGCTTGAAAAGCAGCGAGAGGCTTGCCGAATTGCTTACGTTCTTGAAGATACTGCTGAGCATGTCTGAGAGTTGCCTGAGCGGCACCAATAGAGCAACTGGCGATATTGATGCGCCCACCGTCGAGCCCCTTCATAGCAATTTTAAAACCTTCACCCTCTTCACCCAATCGATAGTTCGCGGGTACGCGCACATCTTCAAAGGTAATGGTGCGTGTTGGCTGGCTATTCCAACCCATTTTACGTTCATTTTTGCCGTAACTAATGCCGGACAGGTCGGCGGGCACAGCAAAGGCAGTAATACCCATTGCTCCCGACTCTTTGGTCCCAGTGCGGGTCATCAACACCAGCACATCGGTACTGCCAGCACCACTGATAAAACTCTTCCCGCCATTGAGAATATAGCTATCACCCTGGCGCACCGCCCTGGTGGTAATTGAACCCGCATCACTACCGGCATTGGGTTCAGTCAAGCAATAAGAAGCAAGCTTTTCACCCAGTACTAATTGCTCGCAAAAATCAGTCTGCACGGCCTCGGTACCCCAGGTGCAAGCCATCCAGGTAGCCATATTATGGATGGAGATAAAGGCTGCAGTGGAAGGACAAGCCGCCGCCAACTCTTCGAGCACAATAGTGGCATCGAGACGAGACATACCCATACCGCCCAAGGCCTCGGGACTATACATGCCACAAAAGCCCATGGCACCAGCCGCTGCAATGACGTCAGTGGGGAAGATTTTTTCCTCGTCCCATCCTTCCGCATGGGGAGCCATTTCGCCCTCGGCAAAAGCGCGGGCCGCCTCCTGAAATGCACGCTGTTCCTCGCTAAGATTAAAATCCATTACCAACCCTCGTCACGGCCATCAAAAAAACACCTCCCATTATTTCAATGACGCTTTATTTTAAGTTAATGGACATATTTGGCCCACCGGCCAACTCGTCATCAAACCATCGAGCCGTGATCGTTTTAGTTTCAGTATAGAAGCGCACTGCCTGTTTGCCGTAAGCGTGCAGGTCACCGTGGAACGAACCCCGCCACCCCGTGAAGGAGAAAAACGGCAGGGGCACAGGAATGGGGACATTGATGCCCACCTGGCCGACCAAAATCTCATGCTGATATTTACGCGCTGCACCACCAGAAGCGGTGAAGATAGACGTGCCGTTACCACGGAAGTCTTCATTAATCGCAGTAATCGCCTCATCGAGCGTGTCGACAGTCAGCAGACACAAGACCGGGCCAAAGACTTCGTCCTTATACACACTCATATCTCGGCTCACATCAGTAAAGATGGTCGGGCCAATCCAGTTGCCGTCGGGGTAGCCTGCAACGACACAATCAGAGCCATCGAGCAGACAAGTCGCGCCCTCTTCTTTCGCCTTGGCGATAGCAGCGGTGATTTTCTCTTTCGCGGCGGTATTCGTTTGCGGGCCGTAGGCAGCGCCTTTATCGGACCAAACGCCCGGACGAATTTTCTCCGCAGCAGCGGCGATATCGCCCGCCCACTCTTTAGCGGCACCGACCAGTATCACATTGGGGATCGCCATACAGCGCTGCCCTGCCGCACCAAAGGCAGAACCAATAATGTTATTTACCACCTGACTTTTGTTGGCGTCGGGCATCACAACCATATGATTATTAGCGCCGGTCATGCACTGCATGCGCTTGAGGTTAGCGGTGCCTTTTTGGTAAATATGCTTGCCCACGGGTACGGAACCAACAAAAGAGCCCGCACAAATATCTTGATGCTCAAGCAAGTAATCCACTTGATGAGCGCCACCGTGAATAACCTGCAGTACGCCTTTGGGTGCACCGGCTTCTTCAAACAGCTCAACCAGACGAGTTGGGGTTAGCGGATCCCGCTCGGAGGGTTTGAGAATGAAGGTGTTACCGCAGGCAATGGCCAGCGGAAACATCCACAGGGGAATCATCGCCGGAAAGTTAAAAGGGGTAATACCCATGCACACACCGATGGGTTGTACAAACGAATAAGTGTCGATGCTACCGGCCACGTTCTCAACGGTTTCACCCATCATCAAGCTGGCGACATTGGCCGCATGCTCGACCACTTCAATACCGCGCCACACATCGCCCTTAGCATCTTCAAAGGTCTTGCCTAGCTCCTGACTGATGATTTCGGCAATTTCGTCGTGATGCTTTTTCAGCAGGTGCTGATAATTGAGCATAATGCGCGCACGCTGGGGAGTCGGTACTTCTTTCCAGGTTTGAAACGTGCTCTTGGCCGAGGCAATGGCACGCTCCATTTCTGCGTCAGTCGCGGCAGGCACCTCGGTCAGCAGCTCTTGCGTGGCCGGGTTGAGCACCTGAGTGCGCTGAGTGCTTTCGCTTTGAATCCACTCGCCTTCGATGAATAAGGGTACAGTTTTTGGAAATGCCATGGTCAACCTCAGTTAGTCGTGCCGCCTAGCAAAGGTGCCAAGCGCGGTCTATGTCAATATAGGGGTACAAGCTGATGCGTATATAAGCATAAACAGATAACAATAAAAATTCACTATATTGCCCAGATGATGGACTATATTGCCTTACAATCTCATCAAGTAAATAAGATACCTCTTTATTATGTTGATGTTTTTATTATGAAAAAAACAGACATCACCTCAGACTGGCCCTTGCCACCTAAAGGTATTCGCCTTTTATCACCTAAGTTTTTAGTTGATGCAATGGCCGCCGACCCACTATGCGAAGACCTTTACCCACTGGCCACAGGTTTCTACCCCCAGGCCCGTCACCACCGCATGCGCCGGCAGCAAAATGCCAACTACCTGTTAATTTATTGTACTGAAGGCCAGGGACGTCTCAAAGCCGGTAAGCATGAGTGGTCAATTAAAGCCGGGGACATTATTTCTCTGCCCGAAGGGTTAGCTCACAGCTATCGTGCCGACGACAAACAACCCTGGACTATTTATTGGGCCCACTATAGCGGCACACTAGCCCGCGAGTATAGCCAGCGCATTGGTAACGAAGCCTTTGCACAAATTGGCCTACAGCCACGGCTGATTGCTGACTTCGAGGCGCTATTCTCCCTGCGCCGTGGCGGTTACTCCATCGACGCCTATATTCACAGTGCTTGTCGGCTCAAACAAATGCTCAGTTTTATCGCCTACAGCGCCCAGCGCCACCAGTCCCAACCCGGGCAAGCCATCGACCTGGTGAAGATCGAAGAGTTAATGCACTTAAACCTCTGCGGCAATTTAAACCTGCAGGCTCTCGCTGACGAAGCCAACTTATCCAAGTACCACTTCACGCGTAAATTTAAACAAGTCACGGGGCACTCACCCATCCAGTATTTTATTCATCTGAAAATGCAGCACGCCTGCCAGCTACTCGACAGCACCGCGCACTCGGTTAAACAAATTGCCCTCGATACCGGCTACAAGGACGCCTACTATTTCTCCCGACTGTTTAAACAGGTGATTGGCATTTCGCCCAGCGAATACCGACGAAACAAAGCCGCATAAACGTGAAAAACTTGCACCCCAGCCAACCTCTACTTCAGGATATGCCCATAAAACCCATAGGAGAGAAAAAATGGAGCTCGGCTTAACAGGAAAAGTAGCACTGGTTACCGGCAGCTATCGCGGCACCGGTGAAATAATCGCCAAACAACTCGCCAATGAGGGCGCCACTGTTATTGCCCATGGCTTTGAACGCGGTAGTGCCGACCATGTGCTTGCTGACTCCGCTGTGCAATTCGCCGTTTGGGGCGACCTGTGCACCGAGTCAGGCTGCGCCCAGGTCGTGGAACAAGCCTTGGCCGCCGCTGGCCATATCGATATTTTGGTGAACAATTACGGCACTGCCGTGGAAAAACGCTGGGGTGATGCCGACAGTGACGACTGGCTCGACATGTACCAAAAAAACGTACTCTCGGCAGCGCGCATGATTCGCCGTTTAACCCCGCAAATGCGTGAACTCGGCGCTGGCCGCATTATTCAACTGGGCACTGTTGGCTCGACCCAGCCCAACCACCTGCGCCCCGCCTACTATGCGTCAAAGGGTGCTCTGGCCAATATTGCCGTCGGCCTGGCCAAAGAACTCGCCGGCACAGGCATTACCGTCAACACCATCTCACCCGGCTATATTCGCACTCCGGAAATAGAGGCCTCTTTTCGCGCCAAGGCCAAACGCGAAGGCTGGGAAGACAATTGGGAAACCATTGAGCGGCGCATTGTCGCCAAGCGCTTCCCCAATCCCACCGGGCGTATCGCCACCCGAGAAGAAGTGGCCGATTTGGTGTGCTTTATCGCCAGCGAACGAGCGGCTTTTATTAACGGGCAAAACCTGCGTATTGATGGAGGGGCACTGGATATTGTTCATTGAATAGGTGGGGTTTTGGCTCAGAATGTTTGACTGCAAGACCCGATTCCGTTATGACTTTGGGTAAAAGGGTTGCGTCCCTTTTTACCTTGCTGTGCGCGTGCAAGACGGGGAATTTTCCGTGTTTTCCGCGTTAATATCATAATACGCGGAAAATGAATTCCGCTTAAGTACACTGTTAGCCCCTTATGAAAAGTCAGAATGCAAATAAAGTTCTATCTAGCCCAAACAAAATGGTTTGGTCCTATTTTAGCGCTCTTCGGCGTATGTGTTACCGGGTTGAAGAACGCAGTTCTGATGGGTATAAAAAAGAGGATGCTGCATTATGTGTAATTACTGCGGTAACGGTTGTAGAAGTATTTCTTAATGTTTATTTCAGAATACTGATATCCGAGAAGCCTTATAAGCACGCTGAAGAAAGAATTCAAAACGACTTGAAAAGGCAAGCGCCTCTGGATAGAAAGTTGAAGGAATGGCCTGAAGTAGTTTTCGGAAATAAAATTGATTATGGCTCAGGGGCTGGTCAGAGGTTTATGGAACTAAAGAATTTGCGAAATGGATTAGTACACTTTTCAAACACATGGGAAACTATAGACGTGTCGGGTGCTACAATTCATGGTCTGGCTGATACGAGTGCTTTTGATTCATTGGGGGAGCATTCTGCTATTCAGTCTCTAAAAACAGCCGAAGAGTTTTTAGCAGAATTGTTTCGGTTAAGAGGTATAAAAAAAGCAGATATTCCGGGGGCGCTACATTCATGGACTGGTCTGGCACCGGAATTTCAGAGCTAACAATTGGAAAATCAAAGGGGTCAGAGTAATTGATATTGCATTAAAAGGGGACGCAACCCTTTTCACATTAAAGGGGACGCAACCCTTTTCATGCCTTATGCACCGACAGCAAAACACCGACTACTAAGATGCCTACTACTTCTCCCGGCTGTTTAAACAGGTGAGCGGCATTTGACCCACAGAGTACCGGCGCAACAAAGCCACATAAACGTGAAAAACTTGCGCTCGCGCTAAGCTCTGAGACACTATGTATTCATAATTAATGGGAGAGGGAAAATGTAACTCGGCTTAACAGGCGAAATAGCGCTGGCCAACGGCAGTTATCGCGGCACCGGGGAGATTATCGCCAAACGCCTCGCCGAGAAGGGTGCGACGGTTTTCGCCCACGGCTTTGAAAGCGGCAGGAACAACCTCCGGCCACCCCAAACGACCCTTAGCTGTGGGTTAGATGCGACTTAACAAATCTTGCTTTTTCGCCTTAAATTCTTCATCGGTTAATACTCCCGCACTGCGTAGCTGGTCGAGCTGCTCAAGTAATTTCATGGTTTCACTGGCTGACTCATGATTAACAGGAGTTGTGTTTTGGCTGTGATCCGCTGGATTAGATGTATAAGCTGTGTCACTCAGTACTTGATCAGAAGAACTATTCGCCGGTGGATTATACGGCGCAGGCTCCGCGAAATTGGTTTGCACGGGTTTAGGCAAACCCTGCCCATGCACGATTGGTAAACTTGAAACCGCCACGGTGCCATATTGGCTACTAAAGGTTAATGAAGTATCGCCACCCTGTTGCTGGCTCACGCCACTAATATTGTGATCCAGGGTGTCATACACCGTTATCTGGCCTTGCAACTCAACGGCTAGGCGATTGGGGAAAACCGCGTAACGAATATTGTTTTGTGCACCACTGCTAAATGGGCTACCGAGATCCGCTGGCCACCACTGGTTACTGCCCGGCGTGCCCGCTGGAATAACAGGAAAAACTTGATTGTTAGCCAATATACCCGCTAACTCGTTACACAAATTATCGACAGTATTTTTCAAACCATTGTTGAACATATCGCCCACCATGGTCATACCACCACGCATCCATTGTCCACTTCCACCCAGTTCAGGGCAGTTAAACTGAGCCATACTGCCGTTGCCATTATTCACGGCGACTAACATATGGACAACAGCATCGACGCTCAAGTTGTAACGGCGAGCAATATCGTTAACAAGATTTTGACCAGTTTCAGTGAGCTTTTGCATGATAACGCCTCTGTATTAATGAAGCCGTGTAACGAAATGAAGTTCAGCACAGGAATTCACTGCGATGTCTGAATTCTGAGCTGCACGTTTGCTTGTTTAATTAGACACAACGTTTGTTACAAGTTCAGTGCACCTGCCTCTCACCCAAAACTATAAAAATAAAGACGGAAGCAATGACGAAGATACTGTAGTAGTCCGATTATCAGGGACTTAACTGGCCTAATGGCCGAGAGGCCTTGTCATCATAAGCCATAGCCAGCGCCTAAACTAGCTATAACTTATACACTCTTCTGCAATACTCGTATTTCGTTGTTCGTGACGCAGTCATACCCATTTTTTCTAACCATAAATTTCGAACGCCATTTAGACTCGTTTCATCACCCAGTGGCTTTATAGGTTTAAAGCGCCATTTTCTGCTGCCCAAAAAATGGATCTTCAACGAAAAATAACACAACAGCTGCCTCGACAAGCCTATCCACACTTTTTTATGCCTCAGCTTGAGTATTTGATAACGCTTTAATGTCTGAGGCGCTCTACGTCAGCAATTTTTAAATGATCAAAAATAATGTCACTCGAGATGCCAAACGAACAGAATTCTCCTAATACCTTGCATCAATTTTAACTAAGGATAATTCCACGGGCTTTATCTCCATGACTCAATAGTCGATCGCGGGATGACTTCGATCAGTGTCTTTTAGCTATAGAATCGAGGACACGAGAAGTGGCAATGAAATCTTTCATACATGCAGACCTGACGACACCCTTCTGATTTACGCTTGAATACTTGAGGGGTGAAGTGATAAAACACAGTGTATTGACAATATGTTTAGCTTAGCGTGCTTTATCGTCAGCGCGAGAAACCTTATAAGTCATGGGTAAACAACCTCATCAAAGGTGAGACTCTGGCTATCCGCCACTAGGGTTAAAATCAATTAATGCTGAAAAACTTTGCAATAAAGCATCTCCTTTTGACAATTATCAAGGTCTTTTTACAAGCTCCTCGCTAGGGTAAGCACACTGTTCGCGCTGCGAGCTTGTCCTACATTTATTGATCAGGAGAAAAATAATGGCCGCTTCAAAAGAAACACTAGATAGACGAAAATTCATTTTGCGCACCTCTCAAGTGTTAGCGGGTACAGCCCTTGCTGGCGGAGCAGTCACTGCGAGCGCGAATACGGATGGCGAGTATTTTGTCCTCGATAGTGCGGCAGAAAACTTATGCGGCACCTGCCAACACTGGGGTGGGCGGCGTCGAATATCCGTCGATGGTAAGTCTATCGAGTTTGATAGCTTAGGCTGGTGCAACAACCCGAAAAGCCCTAATTATCGCAAGACCACTGGCCCCAAAGGTGGAATGCAAATGGTTTGGGAAAAATGGTCTGAAATACCTGCTTAAGCAGTTAGCCCTCTCAAAAAAACAGCGGGTTTGACCCGCTGTTTTTTTTATTATCAATCGAAAAAAAAGTAAATATCGGCCCTTAATATCGCGCTTTACTGATAGCTTGCACAACTGGCAAAACTGTAATTTTCTCGTTTCGACTCTATCATTCGCAACGTGCACTCTCAGCCTGAGATCATTGTCAGGGGTTGATACTGCCAAAGAAATGGATAGCCGGGGGAAACCACTCCTTTTATTAATCAGGACAAACGCAAAATCGAATGCCGCAGCAATAAATACGGAGCAGCAGCCTGAATCTCTCCACGCTAAAACCAGCCGCATACAGCAGCATCCTACTAATTTCGCTACAATGGCCGGCTACTCCAATTGCACAATGGTGACACAATGGCCCAGTACGTTTACTCCATGAACCGGGTAGGGAAAATTGTCCCACCCAAACGACAAATCCTTAAAGATATTTCTCTGTCTTTTTTCCCCGGCGCCAAAATTGGTGTGCTCGGACTCAATGGCTCGGGGAAGTCGACCCTCTTGAAAATTATGGCCGGGCTCGATACCGATATCATCGGCGAAGCGCGCCCCATGGCCGATATTAACATTGGCTATTTGGCCCAGGAGCCCGCCCTCGATCCCGAGAAGGACGTGCGCGGCAATGTGGAGGACGGTGTGCGCGAGGCCGTCGATGCTTTAAAAGAACTCGACGACGTGTTTACCGCCTATGCCGAACCCGATGCCGACTTCGACAAACTGGCCAAACGCCAGGGCGAGCTGGAAGACATTATTCAAACCTGGGATGCTCACAGCCTCGACCATAAGCTCGATGTTGCCGCTGACGCCCTGCGCCTGCCCCCCTGGGATGCTGACGTCAACACATTATCCGGTGGTGAAAAACGCCGCGTTGCGCTGTGTCGTCTCCTATTATCCCGCCCCGACATGCTCTTGCTAGATGAACCGACCAACCACTTGGATGCGGAATCCGTTCACTGGCTTGAGCAGTTCCTGCATAATTTTGAGGGCACTGTGGTTGCCGTGACACACGACCGCTACTTTCTCGACAATGTCGCGGGCTGGATACTTGAATTGGACCGGGGCCACGGTATTCCCTACGAGGGCAACTACACCACCTGGCTCGAAACAAAAGAAGCTCGCCTTGAGCAGGAGAAAAAAGGCGAGGCCGCTCACTTTAAAGCGATCAAACAAGAACTCGAGTGGGTGCGTAAAAACCCCAAGGCACGGCAGGCTAAGAACAAGGCCCGGCTACAACGCTTTGAAGAAATGAACAGCCGAGAATTTCAAACCCGCAACGAAACCAACGAAATTTATATCCCGCCCGGTCCCCGCCTTGGCGACAAGGTAATTGAAATCGAGCACCTCAGTAAAAGTTTTGGCGACTCACTGTTAATTGACGACTTATCGCTAAGTATTCCCAAAGGAGCGATCGTGGGCATCGTCGGTGGTAACGGCGCGGGCAAGTCGACCCTGTTCCGCATGATTGACGGCGTCGAGCAACCCGACAGCGGCAGTATTACCCTCGGTGAAACTGTCAAACTGGCCGTCGTCGAACAGGGGAGAGAAAACCTCGACGATGATCAAACCGTCTGGCAAGCGATTTCTGGCGGCCAGGACATACTTCACATCGGCGATTACGAGGTGAACTCTCGCGCCTATGCCGGTCGCTTTAACTTTAAAGGCTCGGACCAGCAAAAACGGGTGGGTGATTTGTCCGGTGGTGAGCGCGGTCGCCTGCATTTAGCGAACACCTTAAAACAAGCGGCCAATGTCTTGCTGCTCGATGAGCCCTCCAACGATCTCGACGTGGAGACCTTGCGCGCTCTTGAAGAAGCCACCCTGGCCTTTCCCGGCTGCGTGCTCGTTATCTCTCACGACCGCTGGTTTCTTGACCGCATCGCCACACATATCATCGCCTTTGAGGGCAACAGCGAAGTAATATTTTTCGAAGGTAACTACAGCGAGTACCACGAAGATCTGATTGCCCGCAAAGGTCAGGATGCCCAGCCCAAACGCGTCAAGCATAAGGCGCTAAAACAGTGAAAGGTTTAGATTAATAGACTCTGAAGAGTCCGTGAGCACATCATAGATGCATATCTAAGGGCAAGCAGCTTCAACTTGACTGAAGAGGTGCTCAGCATTGTTGCATCAGAGAGGGGAGAAGCTCTGCTTGCGTGGGTTTTCGGCGATGGCGGCTTGAGTATTACTGACACTCGATAGTAAAGCGCCTATAGAACCGCAGCTCTATAGGCGCTGGTAGCAACTAGGTTTCTGTCTTCAACAGAGCACTAGTTGCTATCTTCTTCACATTGCATTGACAAAAATATCAATATTACCCTTCAAAAGCTTTACGTGGCTCAGATACACCCGTTGCTTCCTCACCTTTCAGATAAGCCAGCATGGTGTCTGCATCCGAAACTTCAAAAGGGTCGGTCTCGCAGTTGTTAGAAAAGCCGGCTTCTGAAAACAGCTTTTCAATTTTGCCGTCATTAACCAACATCGAATAACGCCAGGAGCGCTTACCAAAACCCAGATTCGATTTTTCAACCAACATGCCCATTTTTTCCGTGAATTCACCATTGCCATCAGGCAGCAAGGTTATATTTTTATTACCTAATTCCTTGCCCCACTTGAACATCACGAAGGCATCGTTCACAGAAACACAGACGATGTCATCCACACCCTGCGCTTTAAATTCCTCAAAAAGCTCATCGTAACGAGGAAGATGGTTAGACGAACACGTTGGCGTGAATGCTCCGGGCAGTGAAAAAACGACCACTTTCTTACCGGCGAAAAAATCCTTAGTGGTTTTATCTTCCCAGCGATAAGGGTTTGCACCATCAATAGACTCATCACGGACACGTGTTTTGAAAGTAACGTCAGGGACTTCTTTAACTTCACTCATATACTACTCCTTGCTAGTTGATTGATTTACAGGCGAAGTATACCCCCTGATCAACAATCATCAAAATCATACATATTGATCGCATCGATCGGATATTTCGATCGATCTTTGCTCGCACAACCTTCCCGCCCAAGCACCGATTTTTATGCTTTTTTGAAATCTCACGGAGTCGACGCGTGCACCATCACTGCTTGCCTGCGTCCAGTCCACACCCATTTCAGTGGCATTCATCGCTCAAAAATTGAATTAGCACATTAGTAAGCTGTCTTTTTATGATGCACCTAGCATTTAGGCCGTTGCCGGCCCCTGGTAAAAAACCTAAGCTCTAGTCCTTTTCTTCCCCATCCATAAAACGCATATCTCCACACGAAGAATGCAAAGAGAACGATTATGAGCATCACTTTATTTATCATCCTCGCGCTGCTAGTGCTTCTCATTGGTTACCTTGTCATCATTTACAATAATCTGGTCGCTATAAAGCACCGCGTTGCCAAAAGCTGGGCCAATATCGACGTGCTGCTCAAACAACGCCATGACGAACTGCCCAAGTTAGTTGCCACCTGCAAGCGATACATGGGTTATGAGCAAGACACTCTGGAGAAGGTAATTTCGGCACGTAACTCTGTCGCCAGTGCCAGTGAGAATCAAGATATGAACGCCCTCGGCTCAGCAGAGACCCAATTGCGCAATGGTCTTGGTAAACTATTTGCCCTGGCAGAAAATTATCCCGAGTTAAAAGCTAACGACTCTTTTCAGCACCTACAGGGCCGGATCAGTGATCTCGAGAACGCTATTGCCGACCGTCGCGAACTCTATAACGACGCGGTCAATATCAACAACACCCGCATTGAGCAATTCCCCGATGTTTTGATTGCTAGCCGCTTTAACTTTAAAGCCTGCGACCTGCTAGAGTTTTCTGAGGCACAACTCAGCGACGTGAGTGTTAACACTCTGTTTAATTCTTAGCTAACGATTAAGTAACGTTTGCATTGCCGTGAATCACTTCTTCTGCCGCTCCTGCATCGCCGCTGAACCCACAGCACAATTCATTCTATGGGCTGTCCTATTGCTGGCAGCTTCCGCCTATGCTTTTTACCACACCTATCGCAGCTTCAAAAAATCTCGCTTGATCGAAGACATGCCTACCTCCCTTATTCGTTCTGCGAGTCAGGGTTTCACAGAATTGATCGGTATCGGCAAACCCCACGGCAATCACCTGAGCGCCCCCCTGACTGCGACCCCTTGTTTATGGTGGTATTACTCCATTGAGCAGTACAAAAGCTCTGGAAAGTCGAGCAGCTGGGTAACACTTGAAAGCGGCACCAGCAAACAGCCCTTTAACATCGACGACACCAGCGGCCTCTGTCTGGTGATACCCGAAGGCGCAGACCTAACAGCGCGACACACTAAAAAATGGCAGGGACGACTACGACATCCGCTTAGTGGTTCTAACAAAAAATCGACAAGTACGCTGAGCCGTGTTTTGAATGCTAGCATCAGTGTTGGCAAGCGATATCGCTACACCGAGCGCCTGATTAAAGAACACGATCCACTCTATATCCTCGGTCATTTCAGTACCGACAGCTCCGGGCAACGCAGCCTTTCCATCGAAAAAATGACGGGCAATATTCTGCGTTCATGGAAAGAGGACTTTGCCAGTTTAGTAGAAAAATACGATAGTAATAACGACGGTGAACTGGATATCGCCGAATGGAAAATTGTGCAGCAGGCGGCAAAAAAAGAGGCCATAAAACAACAGCGTGAAAACTCGCAGCACGATAGAGAACACGCTATCACCAAACCCACAAACGCAGGGCTACCTTTTTTAATTGGCAGCGATGAACAGAACGCTCTCAGTGCTCGCTATCGCTGGAGAGCCATTGGCTGGAGTCTGGTCTTTTTACTCGCCGGCTCTGGGGCTACCTGGTATATCAGCGCAAGATTTACCACGGGCTTGTAAGCCTCCAAAGCCACTAGTCGCTCACTAAATACCCAAACTGGACAACATGGTCGCCATTCTCTCTAGCATGCCAGCAATTTTAGGATGCTCGGCCTCGAAGTGAGCGACCTCAGCGCGCAAATCATCACTGTATTTTTGGGCGGGAACATCATTCTCTTCGTCACTGGTCACGTGTTCAATGATCTCGCTTAACAGGTCACCCATTAGATAACTTTTTTCTTCGTCAATATCTCGCGCCTTTTCTAACTCAGCGCGTAGGCTTTGTGCTTCCTCAAGTAAGCTTTTTTCTGTCATCAACCAATCCTCTCGTTATAAAACAGATCTAAGTTTTGAGTATAACCTTCGAGGCCCCCCTGCAGTGTAATTGAGGTCAACTGAAATTAATTTGAATACTGACTGAGGCCGTTTATCGCTAAAGCACAACATAGCACGCGCCAATAAAACAGCAGGTGGCGCACCAAAATATCACCAATTCCAAGAAAAAAGCTAGATATCTGCCCTCTTTTCACTAAAATTGCGCACAACAATTTCGTATGGCCAATGATAGTGCAGTCTTTGCTCTGGAAGACCGCCTCTCCTCGCTTACCTCCAACAAAACACCAACCATTAACAGGCGGTGCTCCATGCTTCCAGCTTCTCAGAAACTCCTGCCCAGTGCTAGTTTACTAGCCTTTCTTGTGGCTCCAGCTACTGGCTTCGCCGATGAGATTAACAGTGCCAATACTGCATGGATTATGACCTCCACCGCATTGGTACTTTTTATGACAGTCCCCGGTCTGTCGCTGTTTTACGGCGGCTTGGTGCGCAGTAAAAATGTCCTGTCGGTGTTAATGCAGTGCTTTGCAATTACCTGCGGCGCTTCCGTTGTCTGGCTGGCTTTTGGCTACAGCCTCGCCTTTGGCGATGGCGGCAGTCTCAACAATTGGATAGGTAGCTTTGACAACACCCTGTTCGCCAATATGCGTGAATCCACCGTGAGCGGCGATATTCCGGAAAGCGTCTTTGCGCTGTTTCAAATGACCTTTGCCATTATCACTCCGGCGCTAATCATTGGCGCCTTCGCCGAAAGGGCGCGCTTTTCTACCATTATGGTGTTCAGCATGCTCTGGCTAGTGCTCGTGTATGTGCCCGTTACCCACTGGGTGTGGGGCGGTGGCTGGCTGGGCCAAATGGGGCTGCTCGATTTTGCCGGGGGCACCGTCGTACACGTCACCGCCGGTGTCGCCGCACTGGTCGCCGCACTAGTTATCGGCAATCGCAAGGGTTTCGGCTCACAGGCGATGCCCCCTCACAATATGACGATGACCGTAATGGGCGCAGGTATGCTTTGGGTCGGCTGGTTCGGTTTTAATGGTGGCTCGGCACTCGCAGCCAACGGTGACGCGGGCATGGCGATGCTCGTCACCCATATTTCAGCGGCGGCAGGTTCTCTAGCATGGATGATGATGGAATGGATTCGCCACGGCAAACCCTCGGTGCTGGGTATCGTTACGGGCATGGTTGCCGGACTTGGCACCATCACCCCCGCCTCGGGCTTTGTCGGCCCTGGGGGCGCTCTGCTTATCGGTTTTGGCGCCGGTATTGTTTGCTACTTTGCCACCCAGGCCATTAAGCAAACCTTTAAAATTGACGACTCCCTGGATGTCTTCCCCGTACATGGGGTCGGCGGCATTATCGGCACCTTGCTAGCCGGTTTTTTCGCCTCTGACCAACTTGGCCCTTTCAGTGGACAAGGCTATGCCGAAGGCATGACCATGGGCTCGCAACTGGGCGTACAGGCCATTGGCGTGGCCGCCACCTTGATTTACACCGCGGTTATTACCTATCTCTTGCTCAAAGTGCTCGATGCATTCATGGGCCTGCGAGTTACCAGTGACGAAGAAACAGAAGGGCTGGATATCGCCCTCCATGATGAGCGTGGCTACGATCTCTAAGTGCCACGAACCATTTTACTCAGTGTCGGCCGCTGGCAGTTGCTGGCGCGCCTCATCAAGTTGCCGACACAACAACACCGCTCCCTCTAATAGACGTGGCGTATGGCGTTGTAAGAGACTAGCCGGCACAAAATAAAGGCGACCCGATTTAACGGCATCTAGCATGGGCCAAGCTTCCCAGGCCTTGAGCCACTCACGGCGCTGATGTTTTTCACTACTGGCGACGATGACCTGCGGGTTAAGCGCTATCACCGACTCGACACTCAGTGTCGGCACCAGCGGCACCGCATTGGCGAAGACATTACGCCCACCACAAAGCTTGATAACTTTTGAAATGAGGTGTTCGCCGTTAATAGTGAGTAAGGGGTCATTCCAAATCTGATAAAACACCGACAAAGGTCGCTGCTGACTGTAAACGCGGCGTAAATCCAGCAACTTCTGTCGATAGGCAATCATCACACGCTCGGCCTCGTGCTCTGTGCCCGCCAATTGGCCAAGCTTGCCAAGGCTTGCACCAATCGCTGCCAGTGAGTCCGGTTCATCGACATACACTGGCAAACCTAAAGCCCTTAGGCGGGCAACCATTTCACCCCCATTGCCACTCTGCCAGGCCAGCACCAGATCGGGAGACAGGTTGACGATGGCCTCAAAAGAGATGGAATTATAAGCCCCCACTCGGGGGATTTTTAGCGCCGCCGGCGGGTAATCGCTGTAATCCACCGTGCCGACCACTTGCTCGCCGGCACCTACGGCAAACAACAACTCAGTGAGATGGGGCGTTAAACTAACAATGCGTTGCGCTGGCCGGCTGAGCGTTAACCTTGCACCGGTGCTGTCGATAACGCTAATTTCTGCCTGCACCAACTCAACACAACAGAGGAAAACCAACAAGACGACACGCGCTTTCAGCCGAACCATGATGAGCATTACAAAATCACCAGCGGGCTTCCGTGTTTGGGATGGGTGACCAGCTCAATCTGCACCCCAAAGACACGGGCAATCAATTCGGCCTGCAGCACCTCGGCAGGCGAACCACTGGCCACAATTGCCCCGCTTTGCATAATGACCAGGCGGTTCGCCAGGCGCGCTGCCAGATTTAAATCGTGCATAACCACACAAATACCAACGCCCTGCGCCGCAAAATTCTTTAGCACGTTAAGCAGCAAGGCCTGGTGCGCAAGATCGAGAGAAGCCGTCGGCTCATCCAGCAACAGGTGGCGTTCACCATGGGGCGATGGCTCCCACAGCTGGGCCAACACACGGGCAAGCTGTACCCGCTGCTGCTCGCCACCGGATAACGCCATGTAATTGCGCTGGCGTAATTGCTCGCCATCAATAGCAGCCAGAGCAGCATTCACAACTTGGCGGTCATGCTGGTAGCCGCTGTTGTGGGGCGTGCGACCGAGGGCCACTACGTCCTCCACTGCGAAAGCAAACTCGAGGCTCGAGTGCTGAGGCAGTACCGCCAGTGTCTGCGCCCTATCGGCCGCCGCCCAATCACCTAAAGACTGGTCATTTAAACAAATTCGCCCTGTACTCGTGATGGCATCCCCCGTCAGCACTCGCAGCAGGCTCGTTTTACCGGCCCCATTCGGGCCGCATATGGCGGTGATCTCTCCAGCTGCAAGCTGTAGATCGGTCGTCTGTAAGAGGGTTTTATGCTGAATGGTCAGACTTGCACCCTCTGAACACAGAGCCACTCTCAAGTCACCCGTGTGCGCTGACGAACAAGCAAGGAAAAAAAGAAAGGGACCCCAAGTAAGGCGGTGACAATACCTACCGGCAATTCCGCCGGCGCCACAATAACCCGTGACAGTGCATCGGCAAGCACTAACAACAATGCACCGAGCAAGGCCGAAGCGGGCATTAGAAAGCGATGATCGGGGCCAATCAACAAACGGACAATATGCGGCACAACAAGACCGACGAAGACAATGGCACCCGCCACCGCGACGGAAACGCCAATACCCAGCGCTGTTAGCAGTACCACTCGACGCTTGAGCTGCTCGACATCAATGCCAAGAAAGCGGGCCTCGGACTCACCGAGCAGCAAGGCATTCAAGGCTTTACTCTGCCCCAAAAAGCCGACCACAATGACAAGCAGTGCCGAGCCAGCCATGGTCACTCGTAGCCAATTAGCCCCGTCTAACCGCCCCATTTGCCAGAGACTAATTCGGCGCAGCATGTCGTTATCGGCGACAAAGCTCAACGCACTGTTGCAGGCACCCGCCAGTGCACTGATGGCAATACCTGCCAGCAGCATCGTCGCCACCGACGTCCCCCTATTGAGAGGCCCGCTGGCCGAGGTCGCCAGGCGATACACCACCAGAACCGCAATAAACCCGCCGCTAAAAGCACCCGCTGCCATTAACGACAAGCCCAGTGTTTCATGACTTTGGCCCGCCTGCAGCCAGCCACCGGAAAAGACAATCACAAAACTGGCCCCGGCGCTGGCCCCCGCCGATACCCCAATGAGCGAAGGGTCTGCCAGTGGATTGCGAAACAGGCCCTGCATGGCCGCACCGCAAATAGCCAGACTAGCACCCACCAGTGCCGCCAGTAACATACGCGGCAACCTGATTTGCGAAAGGATCAATAACTGACTCTGCAACTCGACATTCAACTCAGTCCGCAAGCCAGAATGTACAAAGGTATCAATAATCGCGCTGAAGGGAATGGTGATGGGACCAAGCAGCAAGCCGGACAACATGGCGGGCACCAGCGCCAGAGCCGCCAGCCACAAAAAAGTACGGGGATTAATACGCGACAAGTAACTATAACCCGCTCAACAAAATTGCTAAAAAGTGTACGTTAAAAATCGACACCCAGACGCGCCTTAATACCACTTTTGTAGGCGTGCTTGATATCTTTTATTTCTGCCACCGTATCGGCCAGGGTCTGCAAGGCACTACCCCCGCCTCGACCCGTAATAACTACCGATTGCTCCGCAGGACGCTGGACAAGCGCATCAAGTACTCGGCTTTCATCGAGATATTTAAAGCCCAGCATATAGGTCAGCTCGTCGAGCACGACCAGGTTTAAACTCGCATCGCCAAGCATGCGTTCGGCCACTGCCCAAGTTGTTTCGGCAGCAGCAATGTCGCCGGCTCTATCCTGAGTTTCCCAGGTAAAGCCGGTGGCCATTTGGTAGAGCTCAACCTCGGGGTGATGCTCGCGGATAAAAATTTCTTCACCCGATAACTGTACGCCCTTAATAAACTGCACCACCCCCACCTTGTGGCCATAGCCGAGGCTGCGCATCACCATACCAAAGGCCGAGCTGCTCTTACCCTTGCCCTCGCCGGTGAGCAAAACCAGCACGCCGCGCTCTTGTTGGGCGGCGGCGATACCGTGGTCAACCTGGCTTTTTTGCTTTCCCATTTTGCGTTTGTGGCGCGTTTGTGTGTTCTGCTGTTCGCCCATCGGCTGTTCTCGTTTTTCGTGAACTAACGGTGACGTAAAAGCGTGGCTTAAAAAGCCGGGGTTAAAAGCTATACCTTAGCCCGGCATAAGCTGCGGAGCCACCAGTGTTAAAACGAGCCACTTCTTCGTAATCAACATTACCAACATTTTCGACACGCCCATAAACCTCGGCCTGGGCGGTGAGTTGATAATTGGCGCTAATATCAAGCACCACATAGTCGTCAAGGTCGAGCCGACCCACGCCGTACACTTCATCTTCACTGGCCGCTGAATAACGCAAATTGGCGGTAAGTGAAAAAGTCTGGTCAGCACTGGTGAACTGACCACCGAGGTTGGCAATTTTTTCTGGTCGGCGGATACGCTGTAAATCATCAAGAGTTTCAGTGTCATTGTAAGTGGCATTACCAAACAAGCGCCACTGCTGGGTGAAGGGGTAGTCAAAAAATAATTCGACACCGCTCGACTTGCTGTCACCCTTTGCCTGTAAATAACCGGTAAAATTAATCAGGTCAAAATAAATTTCGTCATCGATACGCTGATTAAAATAAATGGCTCCCAGCTCCAAACCGCTGGCGGCGTAATAGCTTAATCCTAGATCAAAGCCTTTGCTGGTTTCCTCGTCCAGCGCTAGACCTGCCGCCGCCCCCCAGGCCCAGGGACCGTTGTTGTAGGCCAGCTCATTCAAACTTGGCGCTCGAAAACCGGTGCCATAACTGCCGTGGTATTTCAGGGTGTCTCCATCGCCGATTTCTTGCAAATAAGCACTGGTGAAACGATAGCTCACATGATCCCCAAAGTCATCGTTGTCCTCGTAGCGCAGGCCTGCAGTGACGAAGAGGGCATCGACCGGGCTAACCTGGTATTCGACAAAATAACCTCGTTGGTCACGATCCAGTGATAAACCATCGCCAGTCACAATATCTTCACGCTCAAAATCAGCACCGTAAACCAGAGTAAAACCGGAAAAGAAATCTGTGCTGCCGGTGTATTCAACGCGATCAATGTCGCCCTCTGTTGAGAACGAGGACAAACCAGCGGCATAGCTGTCGCGAGTAATATCGGTGTTGGTATAAGCGAGGTTATGAGAAAAATGTTCGGTTTTATACTCAGCGGAAACCTGCCAGGCAGTTTGCTCATAATCACTGTGGCAATCATGGGTGGTAGGGAAGCCGCAGTTATCAAATTCAACTTCTGCATCAACGTCGCGTGCAACCACTTGCAGACGCAGCGCCTCGCTGACATTCCAGCCAAACTTACCGTGCACGGTGGTGTTATCGTAGCCGTCATCATCTTTTAAAACGGCATCGGCAGTACTGGCACTCAAGCCAGCGCTGTGCAAATCCGTGGCCGACAGATAAAAATCGCTCTGCCCATTGCCACCACTCACATTACCGTGAAATTGCTGCGTACCATAACGCCCGCCTTCAGCACTCAGCTGGCCAGAAAGCTCGCCCTGGCCACGCGGCGTAAACAGGTTAATCACACCGCCGGCATCGGCCCCGTACATTAAACCCTGGGGGCCACGCAGTATCTCTATTCGGCTTATATCTTCATTGGCCAGCATATGTTCAGCTTGCGGCCCCACCTGCGTGCCCGTGGGGTCAGCGAGTTTCATGCCGTCGAGACGCACCTGGGTGCGAAAACCCTCTTCACCACGAATGCGTATCGTCGCGACTTGGCCTGGGCCGCCGTTGCGGCTCGTGGCGATACCCGGCTGGGTACGCAGCAAGTCAACCACGGAAATGTAACCCCGCTGTTGTATTTCTTCCGCCTCGATGACTGTTACCGAGGAGCCCACCTGGCTCACCGGCATAGCCGTACGGCTTGAGGAAACAATAACTTCCTGCAGGGTTGATGGGCTTTGCGTTAGCAGCTCAGCATTGGACGGACTAACCGGCAAAATAATAAGTGGCACACACGACACGGCCAGAGCTATTGGCTTAATCTTCATCAATTTTCTCCCGCGCTCACACCCGAGCGCATGGTCAGCACAGAGGCTGAATAGGGCTAAGACTTAATACAGGGAGAAATCAGGAAGGCGACAAATCAAGCGCATCCATTGACAACGATGCAGCACGCTATTTCGACCGGACCAACCACACCCCGTAGTTCGTTTGCGTAGTGAGGGGCCGGTCTCCGGACTTGTGAATGAGTGTTCCAGTCGCCTTCCCATGCATAGCGCACAGTGGCTTAATGACCGAACATTGAGCCCAAATACTATTACAGCACCTAGGAACTTATTCACTTACCGTTGCGGGGGCAGTGTTGGACTTATCGTTCGCCGCAAATAGCAACATGCGCTTCAGCGACAACGACGCACCAACTTCCCGTTTAACCCCAGTGCCGAACACAGCAGTGGGGAACCTCTTACCTTGGCAAGGCGCGCAAACTACGTGGCGAAGGGATAATTGTCAAATGTCCTCTTCACGCCGTAAACCAAACTCCACTCTCTCTATGGAGTAGCAGTACCTGGCCCGAAGGGCAGAGTAAGCCCCAGACAAAAAACTGTTTTTTTGATTAACATGGATTTCAACAATAAAGAAATATTGATAACTTAGGGTCCGCCTAAAAATTGATTGCTTTGCCAAAATGCGGGTAACAAATATAACGCATCAAATAATCATTCATGCAAAAAACTTATCACTTCCAAAACATGTCGTATTGATAAACACACCGCCTAGCAGTTGATAAAAAGCCCTTATATACCCTGTGATTTCTAGCCAGCACTTTACTTGAACCGGGCAAAAAGATATTACAAAACCGGCATAATCCCTATAACTTTTAGTTATTTTTTATGTAAATTGCTCTATTTATTAAATACTTAGGTTTTGATGTAAATCAAATCATATAAACAAAACGGCCTTCTTTGTGAACCTTCTCAAGTCCCTAGCCCAACATCACTTGAGACTGCCAACAATTCTTATTACCGTCACTAGCAGTTTGGTTCAGCCAGGGCAGCCAAATCAAAAATACATAGTGGCGACATGGCATTAAAGCCTGCGATAACAGGAAAAAATGCAACCAAGCCCAACACACCAACACTCTAAAAAAACACTGGGAAACCTTACCATGGGCAAAACACAGAGAAATTGCTGCCGTCATGTCGCCTCACAAGAGGTCTGCTTCCGGCCTATTGTTGAACATGCCCCCAACGTGCTCTGGAGTTGTGATAGAAACCTGAATTTCACCTATTTCAGCCCCGCGATAAAGGTCATTAGCGGTTACACCGCCGAAGAAAAACAAATTCAGGGCCCATCAAATTACTCGCCAGCCGCTCAGCGACCAGTATCAAAGAACTGGTTAGACAGGAGCTCTCCAGGGCAACGCCAACACAAAGCCGGGGCAGGCCAGTCGTTAAATACCAACTGGAACTGCAACAAAAAGCCGTCACCACCTACCCCACAGGAGCTAGTGTGAACTATATTTGTGACGACAGTGCTCAGGTCGTTGAAATTATCGGCGTCAACCGGGGCATCAGCGATAGTCTTTATGCCGAAAACATTATCAAAACCTACCACGAGGGTACCCATCGCTCTGTCGGCCAGCAGTTTTTTATCGACCTGGTTCAATACTTGTGTAAGACGCTAAAAATTCGCTGCGCAATGGTTGGCCGGGTAGAGGGTGAGAGTGTGTACACCCAGAGCCTATGGCTAGACGGTGCCCTTGCCGACAATACTCAATACCACCTGCAGGGCACCCCCTGCGAGCAGGTAGTAAAGGGCAAAACTTTGTTTTACCCTGACAAAACCAAGAGCCTCTACCCCCAGGCTGGACTCTTTGCCAGGCTCGGTGCGCAAGCCTATATGGGTAGCCCTATCTATGGCCCCGACGACAGTATAATCGGTGTCCTCGTTCTCCTACACGACCAAACTATGGAAGCTATTCCGTTGCTGCGACGTGTACTCGAGGTCTCCACTGACCGGGCCGGGGCAGAGCTGGCTCGACTAATTATTGAAGAACGGCTTAAAGACAGCGAGGAGAGGCTACGCACACTGTTCGAGCACTCCATGGATCCGTGCATTATCAGTGACCTGGACGGTCGTTATATAGATGCCAACAGCGCCATGCTCAAAACTTTTGCCTATTCTGCAAAACAACTTGGCGAAATCAATGTTATTGGCCTTGTGTCAGATAATCCCAAGGTGCAAAGAGCTTTTAAAGGTATGCGCAAGGCCCTACTCGACACCGGTTCAGCCCACTTTCAGGGGCTTTTCGTGAAGCATTCAGGCGAATGCTTCCCAGGTAAAGTGAACTCCACTTTACTGACGGTGGGCAACAAGAAGGTCGTGCAATCCATTCTTCACGACCTCACAAAGGCACACCAGAGCAAAGATGAATTAATCAAACTCTCCCGCGCAATGGATGCCAGTGCCTCCATCGTTATTATCACTGACTTGCAGGGCAACATTGAATACATTAACCCAAAATTCAGCGAAGTCACCGGCTATAGTCGAGCCGAAGTGATTGGCAAAACCCCCCAATTACTGAGCTCGGGCGAAACTAGTGATGCCATTTACAAGGATTTGTGGACAACTATTGCCGCAGGCAAAGAGTGGCGGGGTGAAATGCACAACCGAACAAAAACCAATACCTACTACTGGTGTCGCAGTTCTGTCTCTGCGGTAAAAAATCACCTTGGCGAGATCAGCCACTATATCTCGGTGCAGGAAGATATCACCAAAGAATACCAGCTCAGCGAACAGCTAAGCCATCAGGCCAGTCATGACGCACTGACCGGACTCATCAATCGCCCCGAGTTCGAGCGCCGAACCAAGCACTTACTCGCCACCGGGCTCACTGACGATAGCGAGCACGCCCTCTGTTTTATGGACCTCGATCAGTTCAAAGTAGTCAATGATACCTGTGGACATATAGCCGGTGACGAACTCCTGCGCCAACTCGGTTGTGCCCTGCAACGCTCGGTGCGACAAAGCGACACTCTGGCCCGCCTCGGGGGCGATGAGTTCGCCGTATTAATAGAAAATTGCCCCCTCACTCATGCCGAGCGCATTGCCAGTGACTTGCAAAAAACCATTCAGGATTTTCACTTTAGTTGGGAGGGTCATACATTTAGAGTCAGTGCCAGTATCGGCCTGGTGGCTATCAATGCAACCACCGCCGACTTATCTGGCCTGATGACCAGAGTCGACTCGGCCTGCTATATGGCCAAAGATCAGGGCCGTAATCGCATCCACGTCTATCACCCCGAAGACCGGGAACTGGCCCAACGACAGGGCGAAATGCAGTGGGTCGCACGTATTCACCAGGCCATTGCAGAAGACCGACTCTGCCTCCATGCCCAGGCCATCGAGCCGCTCGCCAATAGTAGCGGCAAACACTACGAAATACTGATCAGACTACGGGGTAACGAGGGAGAGATCATACCCCCTGGGGCCTTTTTACCTGCGGCTGAACGCTACAACATTATTACCCAACTAGATCGCTGGGTTATCGAGGAATGCTGCCAACGCCTCCTTGCACACCCGGTATTTCTTGAACAGATAAACTTCATCAGCATCAACTTATCGGGCCAGTCACTAACCAATGAACCCTTCCTTGATTTTGTCATTGAGCAATTGCAACAACCAGGCATTGATTGCAATAAAATCTGTTTTGAAATCACCGAAACAGCGGCAATCGCCAATTTAACCCGAGCGATGAAATTTATTTCAACGCTGAAAGGCCTGGGCTGCAAGTTCGCCCTGGATGATTTTGGCAGCGGCCTGTCTTCTTTTGCCTATTTAAAAAACCTGTCAGTCGACTACCTTAAAATCGACGGTATGTTTGTCAAAGGCATCGTCAATGACCCCATCGACCACGCCATGGTGAAATCTATTAACGAAATCGGCCAGATTATGGGCATGAAAACTATCGCTGAGTTTGTCGAAAATAACGAGATTAAAGGTATGTTACGTGAAATTGGCGTCAACTATGTTCAAGGCTACGGTATTGGCAAACCCCTGCCTTTTGAATCCTTATTATTGTCCCCCCACCACTCTGTCGTTCGTTGAACAATTTGAGCTAACTAGCGCACCCATTCTAAAGTCCCTTGCCTGACCCTACCCAGGAAAACCTTATACACCCATCCTTACATTACTCTCTGAAGCCCTGTCACAAAGCCAGAGAGATAGGACAGCATCCACATACCCCATACACACAGACCAAAGCGGTGTGTATCGTAGGTTTGCACCTTGTTTGTCATAAAAAGAGAAAACACCCATAAAAAATGCAACGACATCAGCAATAGGGCAATAAAGCCAAAAATAGCGTGGGGCGTAAAGACAATAGCGCCCATAAATTTAACCGTTACCCACACCCCCCCGACATCTGCGCTAAGACCCAGAAAAAAGACAATTATCTGCCATAGTTTTAATCGCGGCGACTTCCCCCCACTCCATATCGCAGCAGAATATAAAATCAAAGCAAGAGTAAACAAGACGGTGGCAATGATGATTTCTATTGGCATATCGAACCTAAATTCAAATAATCACTAGCCTAGCTAGCAGGGCGCAGACACGCGAAGGAATCTTTGAACAAGTCATGCGCGTCTCTCTGACGACCGTCGGCTGACATCTTCAGTTTTCAGGCGTCGTCAGAAGCTCAACAATAAATGACGTATTATTGTAAACGATTTCACCTGCATATCCGCCAAGGAAACACTCTATGCCCCTCACCATGAAAAGCCACACGATGAAACATCAAACGACTCGAACACTCTCTCTTAAAGCCCTTCCATTACTCATAGGCTTTGCACTGCCCAACACGGGGGGCGCAACCAGCCTTAACGAAGCCACCAATACTTTGTGCGACAAAATAAAATCTTGCGCAATGCTAGAGATGGCACAGCAGGAGCTACCACCGGGAATGGAGCAGATGATGACAGCCATGTTTGAACAAAGCTGCACCAGCATCATTGCGCCCTACGCCGGAAAAGCCACGAACGCGGGACTAGAAAAAAAAGCGGTCGACTGCATAAACAGCATTAATAAGCTCTCTTGTGGAGTGGTTATGACAGCCTCGGGCAGTCAAACGGCTGCGTGTAAAGCATTGGAAAATGCCGCTCGCCAGGCAGGTATCGATACTAATATTCAAGCCGAAGATTTGGGCCTCAAATGAGAGGGGAAAATACGGGTACTCTGGAAACGCTTCAGTACGAACATTTCAGTACAAACACGGAGGCAGCCACCATCAGCTAGAACTAAACAGCATTAATTAATAGACACCAGGCGCAAACTCGACACATTCAACCTCGTGGCTATTTATTAGCGTTGTACAAAACACCACCGGTAGCAAACACTATTATCCACGCCTTGTTTTGTTCTAAAAGTAAGCAGCCTTACCAATGTAGTGCTTATCAACGAGTCAAAATGGTGCAAGGCCGCGACTCATTTTCTGGCAGGCTCGCCATTTTGAGGATTCGAGACAAAGCAAAAACGCCCATAAAACAGCCATAGGCCCTTCTTTTAGAGCCATGAAGAAGCTGGCTCGGCAGTTGCATGTCACTATTTTTCAATGGCCTTGACACCCCTAATGACACTGCACAACAGAGATGATTTATGAGCGAACCCAAACTCAACCTCCTGGATTTTTCCAATAGCTCCATTAAAACGCTGCACACGGCCTGGTTTGCCTTCTTCCTGACCTTTGTGATGTGGTTTTCTCATGCACCGATGAAGCCTTTCATTATGGCCGCGTTTGATATGAGCAATGCCCAGTGGAAGGCCCTGCTCATTCTCAATGTTGCACTGACTATTCCAGCCAGGATCGTGGTCGGCATAATGGTCGACAAATTCGGACCACGACTTGTCTATAGTGGGCTTCTAGCTGCCTCAGCTTTCTTGTGCTGGGGCTTTGCCTTCGCACAAAGCTACGAGCAACTCGCCCTGTTTCGTTTCCTCTGCGGCTTTATCGGCGCCGGTTTTGTGATCGGCATCCGGCTCGTTGGCGAATGGTTCCCCGCCAAGACCGTAGGCCTGGCCGAAGGTATTTACGGGGGCTGGGGAAACTTTGGCTCTGCTGCCGCCGCCTGGACCCTACCCGCCGTTGCCGCCTATCTTTACGGTGGGGACGACGGCTGGCGCTATGCTATTGCGACCACAGGTGCCGTCGCTTTTCTCTACAGTTTTTTCTTTTATAAAACCGCTCGTAATACGCCGAAGGGCTCGACCTATTTTAAGCCCAAAAAATCGGGGGGTCTGGAAGTATCAAACAAGCGTGATTTCTACCTATACGTGGCCATGAATATACCGATGTACCTGGCGCTAGCCGTACTGGCATGGAAATTATCGTCCCCCGCTATTGGCCTGCTCACAGAAACCTATACTCAGATTATCTGGTTTATATTATTCGCTCTATTTAACTACCAGCTCTACCATATTTATCAGGTCAATAAGGAGCATCTTGAGCATAGCCTGCCTGAGATCGAGCAGTACAAATTTAAACAAGTGGCCATTCTTGACTGGGCCTATTTTGTGACTTTTGGCTCCGAACTCGCCGTGGTATCCATGCTACCCGCATTTTTTATGGAAACCTTTGACCTTACGCCCGTGAAGGCGGGCTTACTCGGTGGCGCATTTGCAATTATGAATTTAGTCGCTCGCCCAGGCGGTGGCTATCTCTCCGATAAGTTCGGGCGCAAGAAAACCATGTCCATTCTGGTCGGTGGTTTAACTATTGGCTACCTGATTCTGTCCACAGTTGAAAGTACCTGGAGCATTGCTCTCGCCGTAATGGCCGTCATGTTCTGCTCTTTCTTTGTGCAAGCTGGCGAGGGTGCTGTGTTTGCCATGGTACCCCTGGTCAAACGCCGCATGACCGGGCAGATTGCGGGCATGGTTGGCGCCTACGGTAACGTCGGAGGCGTGACTTTCCTTACCGTATACTCTTTCGTCGACACCTCTACATTCTTCATGATTATTGCCGCAGCCGCTGCCACCTGCCTGGTGTTAGTCCAGTTTATTGAAGAACCCAAAGGCCATATGCATGAAGTACTGCCCGACGGGACTGTGGAATTAATTGAAGTGTCTTAAATGCTTTAACAAACGGCAACGCACAAACAACAAGACCGGGATTGTTTTATCGCAAGCCCGGACTTGCCTTTACTGTTTCAAATGACCGAAAACAGCATTTTCAGTCCCAGTAGCACGAGCAAGACTGCAAATATTTTTTTCAATGTAGCCACCGGCAATCGATGCGCCATTCGTGCACCAAGCGGGGCCGTAAAAAAGCTCACCCCAGATATCAACAACACGGCGGGTAAGTAAATAAAACCAAAAGTGTAGTTTTCTGGCGACGAGTTCGCCCAGCCATTGACGACATAACCCAGTGTCCCTGCAATAGAGATTGGCAAGCCAATAGCGGCAGAGGTACCAATAGCCTTGCGGACGTCAATATTCTGCCAGGTGAGAAAAGGCACGGTTAACGAACCACCGCCAATCGACACCAACGCCGAAATGCCACCGATGCCCGCCCCCGCCGCTAACAAGCCTGTCGCGCCCGCTAATTGTCTACTCGGCTTGGGCTTTTTATTAAGAAACATCTGCACGGCCACAGCGCACATAAATGCAGCAAAAAATAGAGCCAAATGAGCTGAGCTAATATATTTTGCGACAAAGGTTGCCAGAAACGTGCCGACAATAATGCCCGGCGTTACAGCCTTGACCACCGGCCAAAGCACCCCCCCATTGCGGTGGTGGGCACGCATACTAGACAGAGAGGTAGCAATAATTGAGGCCATTGATGTGCCCAGTGCCAGGTGCACCACTTTTTCAACCGGCACACCCTGAAGTAAAAATATCGAGGTAAGGGCGGGCACCATAATACCGCCACCTCCAATGCCTAATAGTCCCGCCATAAAGCCAACTAATGCGCCGAGCAGAAGAAAGCCGAGCACCCATTGAGGATCTAACATCATTATTTCACCCTATCCACGCTGACCAAGTTGCAAGACCCTTACTAAAACCCTGCAACCTCGAGCGCCTCGCTCAATTTGTGCACCGCTATCACCTCCATACCTGCAATTGCCTGCCGCGGCGCATTGCCCGCTGGGACGATGGCCCGTTTAAAACCGTGTTTGGCAGCCTCGCGCAAACGCTCCTGACCGCTGGGCACGGCGCGAATTTCTCCGGACAGCCCCACCTCACCAAAAGCCATTAAATCGCGGGAAAGGGGGCTGTCGCGAAAGCTGGAGACCACGGCGAGCACCAGTGCCAAATCGGCACTGGGCTCAAGTACTTTGACGCCGCCCACGACATTCACAAAAACATCCTGGTCACCGACCATCAGCCCTCCATGGCGATGCAGCACAGCCAATAACATGGCCAGTCGATTTTGATCGAGGCCCACGGTAATGCGCCTGGGGTTGCCAAAGCTACTGTCGTCCACCAAGGCCTGTAATTCCACCAGCAGGGGACGAGTGCCCTCCCACACCACCATGACCACGCTGCCCGAGGCTATTTCTTCCCCCCGCTGGAGAAATATTGCCGATGGGTTGGCCACTTCTTTTAAACCCTGTTCGGTCATGGCAAACACACCCAGCTCATTGACTGCGCCAAAGCGATTCTTGTGACTGCGCAGAGTGCGAAAGCGGGTGTCGGCAGAACCCTCAAGCATCAAAGAGCAATCGATCATGTGCTCTAGCACTTTCGGCCCTGCCAGGGAGCCTTCTTTCGTGACGTGACCCACTAGCAGCAAAATAATACCGCTCTGTTTAGCGAGACGAATCAGTAGCGCCGCACTCTCGCGCACCTGTGAGACACTGCCCGGTGCCGAGCTGATATCTTCGCAGTGCATCACTTGAATGGAGTCGACAACCAATACCTTCGGTTGCTGACGCAGGGCGGTAGCGCACACGGTCTCGGCTGAGGTTTCCGCCATAATATTGACCTTGTTCGTTGGCAGCCCTAAACGCTTGGCACGCATCGCCACCTGCTGAGGTGATTCCTCACCCGTAACGTAAAGACACTTGTGCCCCTCGGCCAGATGACACAAGGTTTGCAGTAAAAGTGTACTTTTACCGGCTCCCGGCTCGCCACCAATTAAGACACAGCTACCCGTCACCAGGCCACCACCAAGCACCAGATCCAGCTCACTCGCACCAGTAGCAATACGGGGTAGCTCGTCAATTTCAATATCGGACAACAGATTCACATCGGCATCTGCGGCCCCAGCATAGCCCCTTCGACCGCCCGATGAAGACGGTTTCGCGACGGCCATACGCACCTCACTGAGGGTATTCCAAGCGTGACACTCGCTACACTGGCCCTGCCACTTTGTGTAATCAGCACCGCAATCGTTGCAAACGAATGCTGAATTTTTCTTTTTTGCCACCGTCTGTTCCACCTGCCACCGAGAGCCCGCATCCTACCGTGGCTGCCGCAGCGGAACAATCACAGTCAGGTTTTCGTTACGATATAGGGCTGACCAATACGATTTACCCTCCCAGCTGTATGCGCCAAGGCGGGGCAAATCTGCTAGAGTGACACCATGTCATTGATCCCCGAAACGCCGCTATTTTTTTACCCCCAGCTCGCTGCTGCCCTGGGGCTTGAAGAAGCGGTGATGATACAAACCCTGAAAGCCTTTCTCGCCCATGCTGAAACCGAAAACCAGCACGGTTTTGCGTGGTGTGACGTCAATGCCGATCAGTTATTACAGACCCTGCCCTTCTGGCAGACAAGTGATATTCAGCGCATTACCAACAATCTCCGCGAGCAGGGCATATTGCTGATCGGCGCACAGACCTTTCAGACGGATGAACGCTTTCGCTTCGCCATTAATGAGCGCGACAACAGTGCTGTCACTGTACCCACAAGCGTAAACCCTCAGCTAAAAACAGGCTTAAGCAAGCCTCCCTTAAAGCCAGCCCCAACAACTACCGCCCCCGCCTCTCCTTCCCTCGGGCAACGCCCGCAAGCTATTGCAAAGGGTTGGCAACCTGAGAAAGACTTACTCGCTCAACTCGCCCAATACGGCATTCCCCAGGATTTCGCCCTGGAGCAGGTCGGCGAATTCGTCACCTACTGGACCGAGCGCAACGAGCCTCGCTACAGTTGGGGGTCACGCTATCTCAAGCACGTGTTGCGGCTGTGGCGTAAGCAGGAAACCCATAGTGCTCGCCAAAGTAAAGAGGTGGCGATGAGTGAGGACTGGCAGCCCAGCGCCGATGCATTGGATATTCTCATCGTATCAGCTGGTATTAACCGCAATTTTGTCGAAGACGCGATCCCTGAATTCATCCTCTATTGGCAGGAGCGCGGCACCCATTCCAGCACATGGAATTCACGTTTTATCCAACACATTAAGCGTCAGTGGGCGAGCTTCACCCACACCTTACAAATGGATACCACTCCGCGCCCCATTAGCACCAATTGGCTGCCGGATGAGACTGTGTTCGACATACTGCAAATGGGTAATATCGACCGACAATTCGCGCAGAATTTGGTACCGGAGTTTATAGTCTATTGGCGGGACAGCGGCCATCTCGCCAGCTCCTGGAATACCAAGTTCCTGCAGTTCGTAAAAAAACAATGGGCTTATACCCACCAACAAGCGGCAAACACCACCACAACGACACAAAGCCATGGCAAACAACGACCTGATCGACCAAACAGTACACGACATCAAAACATCGCAGACGAACTCAGCGACCGCAGCTGGGCAAGCTAAAACCGATGCACTCGTCGACACCATTAATCAGGTTTTCGCCCTGTTTCGCATCAATTTTCATAACCAGTTTTACGCGGCGTTTAACGACACATCTCTCCTCAATCAGGCGAAACGCCTATGGCTCGATGCCCTGCGGGATTACCCCGTGGAATATATATTATTGGGTGCGCGGCAGATTATTGAGCAATCGGAATATCTGCCCACCCTGCAAAAAATGATTAGCGCCTGTGATGAACAGGGCTCACGTATTGGTCTGCCCAGTCCTCACGATGCTTATTTACAAGCTTGCCTCGCCCCCCACCCCAAGGCGGCACAGCAATGGGCACATCCGGCCGTTTATTTTGCAGGCCAAAAGACCGGCTGGTTTGATCTTGAAAACCAGAACGAAAAAACCACCTGGCCGATTTTTAAACGCCACTACGAAGAGTTGCGTCGTAAAGTCTTATGTGGTGAAAAACTGAAAATAGAGGTGCCGCCAGAATTGCCACCGCCCGGCAAACCCCAGTCAAAAGAAGAGCGCCTTAAACAAATGCAGGCGCTACGTGAAAAGCTGGACTTGTAGATCTCAGCCGAAAATCGCTCCTCAATCCTTCAAACCATCACTATAAATAACCGAGTAGGAAAACGTTGAGCCAGCAAAAAATCACAGGGGTCAAAAATAGTGCTGCTAGCGCTGCACAAAGCCTGGTCGACGAACTTGGTGGCCTGATGGCTGAAAAAGATGTCACCCCTGCCGATTCAGTCAACGCAGCGTCAGCGTGTGTCCCGATTTACCGACACGCCACGAATTGGCAAAATTACAGCCCTCAAACCGATCGCACACAGAAGCATAAGCGCCATTAAAGATCACTGTCCTTAGACCGCATGGATCATGCTCTTCATTTCTGTTAGTGGTGGTGTATCGGTGGTAGGCAACGTAGACAAAGAATAGCGGAATCGCCAGATAGTTCAGCTATCAATACGTCTGGGGTATTGATAGCTGAGGTGTATTGATTCGAAAAACTGATTAGTCGCCAGTCACCTTATTATAAACGTAGACCAGCAACAAGGTTCCCAACACACCAACCACAATCGTTAAAATACCGAGTCCTCCAGTCGCGCCAAGAGCCAGCAATGCCACTAGTCCCCGCCCCAACATAGCACCGACGATACCAAATAGTACTGTAGCTATAACACTTTCCGGCATTTTATCCGGCATTAACCACTTTGCGACATAACCTGCTACAGCACCTAAAAATAGCCACGCAAACAAACCCATTAAAACCTCCTCTGTGAAAAGACTACTCTATTTGTCTTTTATGATAGCGGCAATGCACTGAATTGTCTCAGGGTTTCCGCCGCCTGCAATCTGTGTTTCCCTGATTCTCCATTCTTGTGCCCAGTCTGTATAGCGCCTTGTCCCTGGTGCCCAGCGTGACCCATAGCTTTTTCGCCACCTCTCAGTGTTTTCGATAAGCTATTTCTTCAAGGTCACGCCTTTTGTATTTTCCCGTTACGATATAAGCTTTCGATAACCCGATCAAGAACCTTCTGGCCCCGAAGAGAGCAGCACACATACTTCAACCCCGGCCCTTTTTGTGATCGTTCTTATAGCGTTCCTCACGCACAAAAAGGTTCGAACGACGCTTCCTCTTTATGCGTTGTTTTTTTAACTTTCAATTTTGTGGAGATGGACATCTTGCTGGGGATAAGGGATAGAGATACCTTCCTGGTCGAAGCGCTTTTTCACTGTCTCGGTTAAGGCAAAATAGACAGGCCAGTAATCGGCACTTTTTACCCAGGGCCGCACGGCAAAATTAACACTACTGTCCGCTAATTCAGAAACAGCAATCAATGGCGCAGGATCTTTCAATATGCGCTCATCCGTATTAATAATTTCTTCAAGCACCTGCTTGGCTTTACTAATATCATCGTCATAACCAATACCCATAACCAAATCTACACGACGGGTATCATTGGCAGAGTAATTGGTGATAACACCCCCTAAAACAGACGAATTGGGCACGATAATCTTTTTGTTATCAGGTGTTTTCATCTCTGTGGTGAAAATCATAATATTTTCTACCACACCAGCTGTTCCAGCCATTTCGACGTAATCACCAATTTTGAACGGCTTAAAAATAATAATTAAAACGCCTGCTGCAAAATTGGACAACGAGCCTTGCATCGCCAAGCCAATTGCTAAACCTGCAGCACCGACGATGGCAACAAAGGAGGCCGTTTGAATACCAACTTGGCCCAGGGCTGCAATCACCACGATAACTAACAGCGCGTAATACACCAGACTGGAGGCAAAATTTACCAATGCAGGATCAATTTCTCGGCTCACCATTACTTTTTTAGTGACATCACCCAACTTTCTTGCCACCCATTTACCAATAAAAAATATTAATAGGGCGGCAATGATTTTCACCCCGTATAAAGTCAGCCACCCAATGAGGGTTGCAACAATTGAATCCAGATTGTCCATTACTCGTACTCCACTATGTAGGGTCTTTCGGCTAGACCAAAAAGTTCGTTTTATCGACTTATTAAAAAGGGTGTGGGCTTTAAGCCTACACCCTTTTTAACAGCAAAAAACTAACTGTCAAGAACTATCAGACCTTCTGACTGTAGTGATCAAGTCCGCTAGCATAGACCACGACAAGCGGCTAAAGTCAAAATCTCGCTTCTTAACCACTTCAGGGCTATCAACCACTCAGACACCCGCGTCGAACATCGAGTTAGCGCTGCCATAATCGCGCAAGCGCCTTGAGCAATCATCGAATGAGACACAAATTTGACGCTTAGTAATAAAACTTAATACCAAAACATGGATCCGCACCGACCCTAAAATTTTATTATCGCTAGAGTCTAATTTTATTCGCATCGACTATGTACAGAATCTCATCATACCAGTGGCGCCCCCACCAAACCGGCCACTCTTCTATTCAGACGCTAAGTGCACAGCGCTTATGCCTGAGTTATGCCATTCGATGATCTAGCGGTACAGATTGGCGTGAATCGAAGACAAGAGGTGCAACTAATTTTTACCAATAGCGTCACCTGAAAGCCCATTTAACAGTTGCCTCACACGCTCTAACAAAGCTCTAGAACTATAAGGCTTAGAAAGTGCCTGCGACCGGAATGCTTGGCCGATCTCATCGTCTTCGTCGATATGACTTGCCGCGTCAAAGCCACTAACGATCAGAATTTTCACATCTGGGAATTCTAACTGTATTTTTTCGGCCAGCTCGTAGCCATTCATACCCGGCATTATCACGTCAGAGATCACTAAATCTACCGAGTTGTTGCGCAGTATATTGAGAGCATCTTCACCACTTGTTCCACACAACACATGATAGCCTTGCTGGCTTAAGACATCTTTGGCCAGGGCAAGTAAACTGGGCTCATCGTCGACAACAAGAACACTTTCTTCACCGCGTAAAAAAGCCGTATCCGCAGGCGAAAACAACTCATTAACTCGCGAGCCCCCGCTATAACGAGGGAAATAAAGACTAAATCGGGTACCCATACCCTGCTCAGAATAAACTCGAACGCCCCCTTTGCTACGCTCGATGAAACCGTAAACCTGACTTAAACCTAAGCCGGTACCATGTTCACCTTTAGTAGTAAAAAAGGGGTCAAATATCTTCTCAACAGTCATTTTATTCATACCTATGCCAGTATCACTCAGACAGAGCCTGACATAATCACCCGCAACAATACCCAAGCTTTCAGCATCCAGCGTGCTCAAATATTGATTCGAGGTTTCAATCGACAAAACGCCATCACCCACATCCATGGCGTGCATAGCGTTAATACACAGATTCATCAACACATCTTCAAAATCACCCTTATCCACCCAGATTCGCCACAAGTTCGCGGATAAATTCATCTTGACCGTAATTCTTGCAGTCACCACCGTTTGCAGTAAAGAACGCTGGTCTGTCAACAGTGCATTGACATCGAGCTCCACGGCCTCAACCATTTCCTGCTTAGAAAAGGCCAATAGTTTTTTTGTTAAGCTCGCACCCCTTTCACCCGCCTGACTAATCTGCTCACTATAGCCAAGCAATTTGGGCTGACCCTCCAGGGCGCTCTGTAGCAGGCCGGCATAGCCCAGCACAATGCCCAGCATATTGTTATAATCATGGGCGATGCCTCCGGTCAATTTCCCCAAGGCATCCATTTTTTGACTACGACGCAACTGCTCTTCTGTTTTTTTCTCCTCACTGAGGTCGTGAATAGAGGCGATAAATAGCATTTTTTCCGAACCTACCCGAGAGGCTGTCGTCACTGATAAGCGTACCGGAAACCGCTCACCGCGCTTATTCATCATTACCGCTTCATGAGCCCGGTCAACAATATTAATAGCCATCCCCCCAGTACTTTGTTGCAGAAACTGTTGGTATTCCCGGGCAACTTCCGCCGGCATAATGAGCCGGAAGTGCTTACCAACAAGCTCTTCGTCGGTATAGCCAAAGAGTTTTTCTGCCGACAAGTTATAACTTAAAACAACACCGTTTTCATCGACAGTAATGACCGCATCTAATAAGTTATCGAGGAGTTGCTGTTGCTGAAGTTGCTGCTCGCGGTTTTTTTCTTCCGCCCTCACACGTTGAGTGATATCGTCAACAAATGAAGCCACACCAATCACCTGACCACTGTCATCAACTAAAGGCGTGTTGTACCATTCGCAAACCAGCGTATCGCCACACTTGTTAATATTTTTATTAATTTGATGAGATACTGCTTTATTCGATAAAATTGTCTGGCGAATATCTTCTACTTCAGAGCGTACTGCTGGGGCCACGATCAGCTCAGAGGAGCTATGGCCAATAGCCTCCTCCTTACTGTATCCGAACATTTTCTCCGCTGCGGGATTCCAGTCTATTACCACGAGCTCCCGGTTCCATTCAATAATGGCTAGTGGCGTTTGCTCAACATGAAGCCTTAAACGCTTTTGACTGTCGACTAATTGCTGGCGCACTCGATATTGTTCAGTAACATCGTGAAACACAAGGATGGCACCAATAATATTTTCCCCATTGCGTATTGGTGCGGCGCAATCGGTAATTTGATATTCCACAGCATTTTTTGACAACAGGGTAGTGCTGTTTTTGAGGGTGACAATCTTACCCGCCTTCAAGGCCTGATGAACGGGATTGTCAACGGGCTCAAGCGTTGAGGCATCGACGATGGGAAAAACATCGCGTACCGAGCAACCTGTAGCGTCACTCACTGTCCAGCCTGTCATTTCTTCAGCCATGGGATTCATGCGCGTCACCAGCCCATCACTGTCCGTTACGATGACCGCATCACCAATACAGTCGAGGGTAAGCGTCAAATTTTCCTCACTATCCCTTAACGCTCTTACAGATTCACCCAATTGCTCTTGCATCGTCATTAAAGCGTCGACCAACACATCCAGCTCGTCAGGCTCCTTATCGAGCGGACGCGAGCGGTTGAGAGTTAACGACTGACCAAGATTAGATACACCAAGATCCCGTGCAAAAGCAGAGATAGTGCCCAAATGTCGGGTAACACGGCGACTGACTAGCAACAATACAAAGCCAGCAACCATAAATGTTTGAAAAGCCACGATGAGAATAGATGACAAGGCCGTCTCATAAAATAGCTTATAGACATCTGAGGTAGATGCCACAATTGTCAAGAGCCCTATTTCCAGCTGCTCGTCATGGTGCTTATAAAAGATCGGCGTGTCGCGCATAATGATATTTTCTGAGGGTCGCTCTCCGACCTCGACAAGCAACTTCCCCTCCTCACTGACAGCAAGGTATTCAATCGACTGTAAATTCAGCAAAGCGCCTAAATCAAGTCGCAGGGAATCGATATCTGAAACCCACAGCCGCGCACTGAGGCTAGGCAAATAGAGATCTTCAACCTCGTTAAGTTGTGTTTCGATATTTTTGATGTCAACTTTTAGCCCGTAGTAAAGATACACACCCGAGGTAAAGATAGTAATGACAATACTAGCGAAAAAAACAGATAGACCCAGGCGCCGTGCCAAGGGGCCCGTTAGTTCTGAAGCTTTTTTTTTCATAGCCAATGACCCCACGCTTTTAAATTTCGCCTTAACGCTTCTACGGCTATTTAAGGGCTGTTATTTTATGGACGTCTCTCAAGGTTAACGGTATCAGTAGGCAGCAAATGTTGCTTAACCAGCATTTCAAATGAGCCGTCCTGTTTCATCCCTTTCAGGGTCTTTGCCAATTGTGGTACTAAAGCGGCGTGTTTAGGATGAAGGTAGGCGTAACCAGAAACCTTATCAAGAGGCATTGTATTGACGAACACCCCCTTGATGTTATTTTTATATAAATAGAATTGCCCTGTATCTCTGATAAAAACAGCGTGGTCTATTCTTTTTCTTTTCAACAAGGTAAATAGCAGCTTTTTATCTTTCACCTTAGTCACCAAGGCACTTGCGGGCATTTTATTTTCAATCATTTTCATACCAATAACGATGCCCACGGATTTTCCCGCCAAGCTTTGCCAACCCTCATTGAGATCAACAAGCTTATGAGAAAAAACCACAAATTCACCGTCAACCAGTTTTTCAGGCACACGCAGCAGGGTGGGAAAATGCGACTCAATAGCAGTTGTGCGCAACATCTCACCATCGGCATAGCCTGCGGCCGTCATCTTCAGGCTTCTCTCTGTTGGTACGGTCAAAATACGCAGGCCGTAACCCATTCTTTTTAAGGCCAGCCCTAGCAAATCATCAATCAGACCTGTTTGCTGTGGCGAATGATAAAACCCAGTTTCCATATCGCCTGTCACAAATGTCAGCACAGGCTCGTCAGACGCGGCAAGGGATAAACTGCTTACGAGTAATAAGACGCAGGTCATATACGGTTTTAAGCCGCAGAATCGTTTACTTTTCATGTATCGCCTTTCCCCCTACTTACACGACTGTTGTAAGGCTAGCAACAACACCGTATCAGAAATCTTTGCTCCACTCTGCGTACTCGGGCCCAATAAAAAAGGGGAGCACATCAATTTAATGTACTCCCCTATATTTATATCGCCTTTCTTTGATAGTAGCTTGTTTCAGCCGCGCTGTTTTAGCCGCTCTGTTTTAGCTGTGAACCATGACTCTCTCATCACGCCACTTCAAACAAACCCGCAGCGCCCATGCCACCGCCAACACACATAGTGATAACAACGTATTTCTCGCCGCGACGCTTACCTTCGCGCAGAGCGTGTCCCACCATACGCGCACCACTCATGCCATAGGGATGACCAATGGAAATTGCACCACCATTAATATTGAGTTTTTCATTGGGGATGCCCAGCTGATCACGGCAGTAGATAACCTGCACGGCAAAGGCTTCGTTCAATTCCCAAACGCCGATATCGTCCATTTTCAGTCCGTTAGCTTTCAGTAGCTTCGGGATCGCAAAAACGGGGCCAATACCCATTTCTTCTGGCCCACAACCGGCAACGGCCATACCGCGGTAAATGCCCAGGGGCTCAAGGCCACGCTGTTCAGCGGCTTTACGTTCCATCAACACACAAGCAGCCGAGCCGTCCGACAGCTGGCTGGCGTTACCCGCAGTAATGCTACCACCTTCAATAACGGGACCGAGTGATGCCAAACCTTCGGCATTCGTACTGGGACGATTACCTTCGTCGAGTTTTAGTGTTTTCTCAACACTCGATACTTCTTTTGTCGTCTTATCCATAACCTGCATAGATGTGGTGACTTCAACGATTTCATCATCAAAAATGCCCGCTTCCTGAGCTGCCGCTGTGCGCTGCTGCGACTGCAATGCATACTCATCCTGTGCTTCACGGCTAATGTTGTAACGATTGGCAACAATTTCGGCCGTTTCGAGCATGGGGATATAAATATCTTTTTGCATTGCGATCAGCTCAGCATCGCGGTTGCGAAAAGAATTAGCGTGTTCGTTCTGCACCAGGCTGATGTGCTCGATACCACCACCCACTACCGTGGTCATACCGTCACACATAATTTGCTTGGCGGCGGTGGCGATGGACATCAGGCCGGAGGAGCATTGACGCTCAATACTCATTCCGCTGACCGTATCAGGCAAACCCGCACGTAAAGCAGCTAGACGACCAATGTTATAACCGGTAGTACCCTGTTGTAACGCACAACCCATAATGACATCGTCAATTTCTGCAAGATCAACACCAGCGCGAGCTACAGCTTCACGAATCGGTATTGCGCCCAGAGTGGGGCCATCGGTGTCATTAAAAATCCCACGGTAGGCTTTACCGATGGGGGTACGGGCACTTGAAACAATAACGGCTTCTCTCATTTTTTGTACTCCTGTTGTCTGTCTATTGCTGTTTGCTTTTGTTAAGAAATTTCTGGGTTTGCTGTCCGGCATTGGTCAAAATTCGCTGCTTGTCTTCTGCTTCAACATCCGCCCATGCAACGCGAATATTTTCCGGCGTACGATCTTCCGGTGGCAAGTAAATACCATCGGTTTCATAAATGCGTGTGGTCGCGTAACCACCCGCTCCGGCGGCAAGAATCGTTCGTGTGGGGGCACCCTCATCACATAAGGTCAGCAAGCCCGTCGTCACCGCTTCAGGTGGCATTAATTCTTCGGCGCTAGCGTCGGAAAAAATATCGGCTGTCATACGTGTATAAGCCGAGGGCGCCAATGCATTGATATGAATACCGTACTTATGCCCCTCAAGCACCAGGGTGTTCATCAAACCAACGACAGCCATTTTCGCGGCGCCGTAACTGGCCTGCCCAAAGTTACCGTAAAGGCCACTCGCAGAAGTGGTCATAACGATGCGGCCGTACTCCTGCTCACGCATTGTATCCCACACCGCTTTTGTACAATTGACCGAGCCCATTAAGTGCACTTCAACCACGGCACGAAAATTATCGAGATCGGCCTTGGCAAAACTTTTATCACGCAAAATACCGGCGTTATTTACTAGAATATCAACCCGACCCCATTTTGCTTTTGCCTGGGCGACCATGGCTTCGACTTCGTCGTAATTGGCGACATTCGCACCATTGGCAATGGCCTCACCGCCGGCCGCCTCAATTTCAGCCACCACCTGCTCGGCCAGCGTCGCGGAACTACCACTGCCGTCGACAGCACCGCCCAGGTCATTAACTACCACTTTACAGCCGCGCTCAGCCAGTGCCAGAGCGTGGGATTTACCCAAGCCATTGCCGGCACCGGTAATAATGGCGACGCGGTCATCAAAACGAATTGTCATCATATTTCTCCGAAAAAAATTATTGACATGCCGCAGGCTAAGCTGCAAAAACCATATTCAACCACTCAGCCTTGAGTGCCGGTTTATCTTCACCTTCAATTTCAACAGTAATATCCAGCTTAAAGAGGTACTGGCCCGGGTTTTTCTCGGTCGCCTCCAACAACACCGCATTGGCACGCACGCGGCTGCCAACTTTAACAGGCGTCAGAAAGCGCACTTTATCAAAGCCATAGTTCACACCCATAGTGCGGTTTGGCACGTTGACGCCAACGCCCTTCTGTAAAAAGTGCGCCAGCATTGAGAGCGTCAGAAAACCATGGGCAATAGTGGTGCCAAAAGGGCTTTCGGCCGCTTTCACCGGATCGACATGTATAAACTGATGATCGAGTGTGACATCGGCAAAATCATTGACCTGCTGCTGGGTAATCTCAAACCAATCCGACGTACCGCAGTCATCGCCGATATGGGACTGTAATTCATTGGTATTAATTTTGATCGTCATGGTTATGCTTCCTTATTGATTGTCGTTTCAGAAATATTGATACAGGCTACGATTAGTAATTTTGCAGGCTGGCAAAACGTTGCAGGTGATAACGCCTATCACCAAACTGCTGCTCCGCAACGCGGGCGCGCTTCATAAAAAAACCAATATCCAGCTCGTCCGTCATACCAATGCCACCATGCAGCTGTACGCCTTCGTTAGTCACCAGGGTCGCCACCGCGCTGACTTTAGCCTTACAGGCACTCGCCAACAGGCTTAACTGTGAGTCATTGACATCTAAAGCTTGCTGGGCTTTTATGACGATCGATTTCGCCAACTCTATTTCGCTGAACATGTGGGCGGCGCGATGCTGCAAAGCCTGATAAGAGCCAATGAGGGCACCGTACTGGCTGCGCTCCTTCATGTATTGCACTGTACGCTCAAATACTTCCTGAGAAATACCCAGCAATTCTGCGGAGAGATGAATATTGGCGACATCCGTCAGATAGGTGATGAGGCTCGCCGCGTCACCTTGCTCACCCAACAAGGCATCAGCTGGCAGCGTGACATGACTCAAACGCAGCATCGCACTATTGCGGCTATCGGCCAGATGCACCCTTTCGATATCCACACCCGACGCTGCACTGTCAATAATAAACAGACTTATGCCCTGTGCATCATTCGCATCACCCGACGTGCGTGCACTCACAATCAGCCTGTCGGCAATATGGGCATCGGCAACGAACTGTTTTTCACCATTCAACACATAACCTTCACCACTCGCAGTAGCCGTCGCTTTCACCAATGATGGACGATACTTTGGCCCCTCATCAAGCGCTAGCGCAAAGAGCAAGTTGCCTTCGACAACAGCCGGTAACAGCGCTTTTTTTTGCGTCTCACTGCCCGCGTAATTAATGGCGGAGGTCGCCAATACTGCAGTTGATAACAAAGGCGATGCCGTTAAAGTGCGGCCATTTTCTTCCATCACCTGACCCATACCGACATGGCCAAACGCCAATCCGCCATGCGCTTCGGGCACTAAAATACCCGACCAACCCAGCTCCACCATTTGCTGCCAGGTTGCTTTGTCATAACCTGTTTCGCTGCGTTCATCACGTAGTTGGCGCAGTTGTGACACTGGCGCGTGCTCGCTCAAAAAACCCTGGGCGGATTCTTTGAGCATAGTTTGTTCTTCATTCAGTACTAATGCCATTTTCCTACCCCTTGTTCTCTACGCTTTTTGGCCTAAACCGAGAATACGCTTGCTAATAATATTGAGTTGAATTTCTGAAGTGCCGCCCTCAATACTGTTACCCTTGGTACGCAACCACTGGCTGGCCAGCAAACCGTCATCAAAGGCTTCGCCCTCCCAGGCCAACCCTGCCTGGCCGTGAATAGCGGTCAGCAACTCAAAACGCTGTTTATTCAACTCCGTACCGGCATATTTGAGCATAGATGAGGTTGCGCCCGTGCCCGTGCCCGCTTTGGTTTCATCGTCGATGCGCTCCTGCGTTAATTCAAAAGCCAGGATATCGATTTCCCACTGCGCGATGTCGGTGCGCAATGCGGTGTCGCCCAACTGGCCATTTTCAAGACCACCGGCCACGTCGATGGCATGCTGGTGCAAACTTTTCTCACTGGCAGCAGTGTGGCCCATATTGCCAATCATTGCCCGCTCGTGAGTCAGCAAGTAGGAAGCCAGCTCCCAGCCCTGATTGATATTACCCACTAACTGATCCTTTTCGACCCGAACATCATCGAGAAAGGTTTCGCAAAAGGGCGAATTGCCCGAAATCAGCTTTATCGGGCTGGTACGCACCCCAGGCGTGGTCATATCAAATAACACCAAACTAATGCCTGCATGCTTGGCCGCATTAGGGTCTGTGCGCACCAAGCAGAACATCCAGTCGGCGCGCTCAGCGTAGGAGGTCCACACTTTTTGACCATTGACCAAAAAGTGATCGCCCTTGTCCTCACAGCGGGTCTGCAGACCTGCCAGATCAGAGCCATAATTAGGCTCACTATAGCCCTGACACCACCAAATTTTGCCCTTCACAATATTGGGAATATGCTGCCGCTTGAGCTCCTCAGAGCCGTATTTCAAGAGCGCGGGACCTATCATCGACAGCCCCATGCTGAACAGAGGTGGCCGAGCATCAATGCGATACATCTCTTCGCGAAGAATTTTTGTCTCCTCTTTACTGAGACCACCTCCGCCGTATTCTGCTGGCCAGTCGGGGGCCGTCCAGCCGCGTTCAGCCATCACCTCCAGCCACTGTTTTTGATCCTCATTGACAAAGCACCACTTGGTGCCGCCCCAACATCTGTCTTCAAACGCCATGACTGGCAAACGCTGGGAGGCTGGGCAATTAGCTTCAAGCCACTCCCGGGTTTGCGTCCTGAATTGTTCAAGATCCGACATAATTCACCCCTTGTTTTAAATGCTTATCGGTAAAGTGCCGTTGACCCACCTTATTGAAAGTGACGACAAGCACCTGACAAATACAATTATTATTGATGACAGCAAGCCGCAACCCACATCTTTCTAGACAGTACGAGCAGCGCATAACAACAGGTTACTATAGAGTAAGGGGCTTACTCGGTAAACTATGGTCGTTGACTAATAGGTACTACCACGGCCAACACCGCGCCACCCTCTTTCTCATCACAACTCGAAAATAACCGCGCTTTTACGGCCGGGTAACTCAAAGCCGGATCACGACCTTTTATAAAGTCATTAAAAACCATGCTCTAACGCCCTCACCCACGGCTTTAGGCAGCTGCTTTCGGCATCTCTATGAAAACGGCTAACGGCGTTTGGAGCGCCCCGGCTAGCGGTTGTCCAATCGATTGAAGTCGAGTACTCCCGATGTCAAAGGGTAACGTTCCCGATAAGCTCGATGAAAAGTATCACTCGTGCTCCAGAATTTTGGGTCTGTCCGCCTCACACCGTAACTATCAAGTAGGAGTTCATAGTCATCTTCTGACTCAATACGGCCTATTGCATCCACAAAATCAGACACTTCAGTGCTTTTGACCTGAAAAAACGCATTCGGGTAGGCTCCAATAAAACCGGGAAGCACTGACAATGTGTCCTCTGTGGGTAAACGGTTTTCTTGCTCTTTCAACATTGAGGTCATGCTTGAATAGGCCCGATTCACAACAAGTGTTACATACTCATCACCCTTCTCATCGCTAATTTGCACAAAAGCAATTTCGGGTAAACGTGTCACCGACTGACCTTTCAGTAAATGCAGCCTGTTTAAGGCCTCTCGTATCGGTTTTGAGCCCACTGTTGCCATTGTATGTTTAGACGGGAGCACCTTTTCCAGGCGCTGGGCCAATAGATCAAATAGTTCCTTTTTCTCATCATCGCTTTGGTAATTAATCGACGGAACCGATTTTTGCTCGAAAACGGGCAATGTCAGATAAGCATGAATGTCACTAGCATCAACCCCTTGATACCAGAGCTTTCTCTCCCTGTCGCGTGCCGATTTCGGCAACAATTGTAAAAAGGCCGTTTCAGCCTCCATACGCATAAAATCCATATACAGGCGCGTGAGCAACTGGTGCCCGGCGTTGCCAAAAACATCGTAGCCCGCTACCAATAGATAGTGGATGCGCTCAAGCAAACCATAGCCAATAAGCCACGCCGTTTTTGGTGTTTGACCAATCAAACCCTTTTCGACACTCGCACTGTCGTAATGCCTTAACACCGTGAGAGCAGCATTATCATTAACATTACCACCATTCCAAATCACGTTTAAATCGATAGCGCTAGCAGGCAAGTGCTTGGCAAGATAAGCACCCTGACCTTCCATTAATTTCTGTTGCTGCTCCTTGTAGGTATTCCAGTGCTTGAGAGGGCGATAAATGTCACCTAGAGCAGCAGGCAAGGTTAAACTCTCTTCACGTGAGGTCTGGAAGTCATCGAAAATTTCCAGACGCTCTGGATCCGGGTTGGCAAAAAACACCCAAAAATTGTCCTGAATGACACTAAGTGCCACCTGCCCCCGACAAACAGTACCCTTAATAAAAGCCATAACGGTAAACTGGGCTTCATCGAGTAAGAACTGGTAGCGTGAGTGCACCGGCATGTCATCAAACGTCACAAACGGGTTAGACGCATGCTCCGGTGCATAAGAAGGGAGTTGTGTAACGTCAAAAGGTTCGTCGATAAATAGCGTTTGCCAGCGCTGCATGCGGCGCTCATCAAGCCGGTAGGGCATATGTGTTTTTGCCACTACGGTATGAAGTACCGGCTGGATACGATAATAAACACGCTCAACCCCAGGGTTATCGTAGGGGCGACGCGTGGCAATATGTTGTATCGGCTCACCGGGGGGCGTCGCCGAGCGCACCAGGCTAAAAAATTGGCGCTGACTCAATTCTGGAAAAAACAAGTGGGAAAAATACAGGTGTTCAAAAATATAGCGACTAATCAACTGCTCTTTTAATGAATCACCATTCAAAAAGTCCTCCCAACGCTTAATGCGGGCGATATATTCCGACGACAAGGCTGGGCGAGGCGTATAGAGAGCACCCTGTTCAAGCCACTTTTTTAGTACCACCTGTTCGGCATCGGGAAGGCCCGGCAAGGCATAAGGCATACCCCAGAGCGGGTGCTTACGGGCATAACGGCTGAAGGTTTCATCTCTGGTGCACGATTGCTCGCGCGATAATGACAGGTCAAAACTGTCCGGCAGCTGCTTTACATCGGGCAGAGGGTTTTTTTCTTTCAAGGTCAGCATACGATACATAACGCTGGCCTCACGGTTGGCCTCGGCAGTATCTGAGCGTTCGTTGAGCACCGAATAAAAGCCTTTTTTCCGCCATTCACTGGTGGAATGAGCGTCTTCGAAAATACGAGTAGGCGGCGCTGCTGTAAGGCGCATAGCGTAAACCTTATCACTGCTGGCCCCACGCTCAATGCCTTCAATTGAACTCATTTTTAACTGGCAAGAGGCGTCATAACAGCCGTGACAAACGACACAGCGCTTTTCCAGAACAGGCTTAACTTCAGACCAGTAATCGATAGTGCCTGGTGGCAAAACGTCGACAGCGCGGTTCTTTACTTTGCTCTGTCCGTAGTTCCTTTCAAATTGCAGTGTACCAATGGCCGTACAGCCTGTGAGTAACACCACAATCAACAACCCGTATTTTTTACTTATCCCAACCAAACATCTATCCCTTATAAACTGATAACACGGCACTAAACCTGCATATTGCTTGCAAATGGAAGCTTAAGCTTAGAATAAAGCCTGTTTTTATGACGGTGGGCGACAAAAAAGCCCGCGTGACTGACACTTTTGGTCAAAATCAAAAATTATGAACAACTTCAATAGCAGTACTATTCAATTTGTCATCGCTCATGCACTAAAAAGCCTCGGAGAGTATTCCGAGGCCGGCGTGAGACTTCTCGAACTTACCGCAAGTTTGCAAGCCGAGCACTATGCCGCAAAGCCACAATGCGGTCTAGGGCTCTACAGAATCGAGCCGAGAACACACCTGAAAATATGGGATGGCTATCTCGCATTTAAGCCCGATCTAGCCAGTACAATTCGTGGTCTAGCGTCCCAAAAAGCCTTTTTAAAAAACCCGCATTTAGAGCTAGCGACCAATTTGGGTTACGCAAGCGCGATCGCCTGGGTGATCTATCAGCGCAGCGAATTTACACTCCCCGACGCAGATGATCAACAAGCCTTAATTGCCTGCTGGGCAAGATGTTTTACGGAAGACCCTAAAGCTGAGAGGCAGCCATCGCAATCACAAACCTACTAGCTGGCGCGACGGGCATTCGCTCTCAAGTTGAGCAGGATTCGTCATAACCGGTGTATTGTTTTAGCCTAATCGTGTCTTACTGGCCTTCCTGTCAACAAGCGCAGCCCCTTCGAGTTTTAAAACCTGGGTCAAGAACGACGCTCGGCCAGTAAAACACAGGGCTGTAAAGTCTAGGCCCCTTAACCCCCGGGGCTGCCCTCGCCTAATAAATATGCCCGTTCTCAATACGGGCAAAGCGCTCGAGCGGGAGCAGAAAGATCAGGTGGTAATAATCGGCCATTTAGCATTAGCGGCAAGTTTTTTCATCCGTCTATCAGGATTGATGGCATACGGCCGGCTCACCTCCCTCAACAAAGCATAATCCTGATGAGAGTCACCATAAGCAGTGCATTTTTTTAGCTCAACATTATTTTTGTTACACCACGCCTCTGCTAATAATAGTTTTTCTTCCGCCAAAGGATGCTGTCTTGGTGGCAAAGCAGTGTAAAAACCATCCTCAACCACACACTCCGTCGCTATAAATGTATCCATACCTAATGCCTGCGCAACAGGTGCGGCGATGAAATCCGGAGCGCCAGTCATCAGGACCAAGGTGTAGCCACCAAGTTTGCATGTCTCGATGTGATTAGCAATTTCCGTCTGAATTAATCTTGCGAGATTATCACCGACCCACTGCCTGCCAAGATCTTCTAACTGTTGAGTAGACAATCCGCTATAAAAAGCCTTGTTTTTGCGGCCTGTATCTCGCCCAAACTGGGAAAACCAACGAAAGTAAAACCTCAATCCGGCACTGATCTGAGCGAGACCAAGATACTTTTTTTGGTAGAGAAAGAAAAAGAAACGGGACTCACAACTCGGCTTACGTAGTAGTGTTCCATCAAGATCAAAAAAGGCTGCGGGGCAGGTCATTGTGGACGACTCTTCTGAATAAATTCTGTTATGACTGGAGCACCACGGGCCAGACAAATAACGACGGATAAATAGCACAACAATAAGCCTAGCTGATAAATATTCTCTACGAAGCTTGCAAAGCTGGGGTCAAGTAACTGCGTTAAAGAAAACGCCAGCATTAAAAGACAAAAAGCGATGGCTTTAATCGTCGCGTAAAAACCCCGAACAAATCGCCCCGACACCAAAAATTTAGCCAGGCGACTCTCTACAAGAGCGAAAGGAGCCTGAGTCTTACTTTGACACTCAGTAGTCCTGATAGAGTCCGTCATAACCCCTCTGGCAATAAAAACCAGAGGAATCCACACAGGGATCATCCCAATATCGACAAAGACAACCCAAAGGCATAATTCCACTATGCGATCTGCGGCGATATCGAAAACCGCACCAAACAAACTGGTTTCATTTCGTTTTCGTGCAATGTAACCATCCAAACCATCGGAAACAAACACTAAAACCAGCAACAACACATTGAGCAGATGTGCTAGTGGGGAACCGAAATAAACCAGGCATATGACAAGCAATAAAAACAGTAACCTTGAAGCAGTAACTAAATTTGCCATGGCATATTGTTCAGTTAGTGATGACTTTGCAAACTAAAGTCGGTACACGAACACTCAAGTTCGAAGAATCAATTATAAGAAAGAAAATCATTGTTCACCCTCAGCAGGAAAACTGTCATCATCATTGGATATAATTATTTCTACTCGACGATTTTCCTGACGCCCAGAAACTGTCTTATTGGTAGCGACAGGAAACTCTTCACCCAGGCCTTTACTTCTAATTCGACTCTCACTGATTCCACTATTCGTGAGAAAGGTCGCCACAGCTTGCGCCCGCTGAGAAGAAAGTGTGCGATTGTATTCAGCGCTACCCGTTGCGTCTGTATGACCTTCAATCAGTAAACGGCGATTACTGTTTTGTTCTAAGAATTTCGCCACCCTGTTGAGTGTTTTTTCTGCCCCGGGTTTGAGATCAGCCTTATCGGTTTCGAACAACACCTGGTTTAATGTTAAAACAAGACCACGCTCCGTTTGTTTTGATTTCAAACCAGCAAGCTCGTTGCCTATTTTTTTAACTTCCTCATTGGCACTGTCAAGCCGTTGTTGCAACTGTTTGTTTTCAGCTTCTCTTTTATTGGCATTCTGCGTTGCGATTAAGGCTTCGGTAGCATTCAGTTGCGCTTGTTGTTTCGCTGTTCTGGCCTCATTGGTGCGAAGCGAAAGGAGTATTTCGTTTCTTTTCGCTTCAGAGTCCTTTATTTTTTGTCGTAGAATGGCCTCAGTGGTTTGTTCCTTGGCAACTTTTGCATGCTGACTGGCGAGATAGGCATAATGTCTCGCGCTTTCTATGTCTTCATCTTTCTCAACGCTCTGTTCTGCCTGATCTAATGCCTGCTTAGCATTCAGTATGTGCTTGCTTGCATGCTGCTGCACAAGCGGATCTATGCTCACAGCTTGCACTGATAGCCGCGCCTCCTGGATCTCAGGAAACGTTTCAGGTTCAGAGGCACAACCCAATAGTATTAAAGTCGTAACCGATAAAATGACAGTCCGTATTTTATTCACAATATATTCTCCTTTGCTATTGCCCATTGGGAGTAGTTTCATCCCTCAAGGTACGAATGGTTTTTTGAATTTCATCGAGAGCTTGCTCTGTATCTCGTCGTTTAACGATCGCCATTGATAACTGAGCTTCAACTTCTGCCTGTTCCGCAAGTTGAGTAGCCCGAAGATAATTTTCGTTATTAGCAGCAACACGAGCAGCGGCCAAATTCACTTCTGCCTGTTGTAGATAAAGATCGCCGTTAGCATTGTGATGCTGCCCTTTGGCAATATCGATAATGGACTGGGATCGCGCCAACTGTTCTACCGGTCGCTCAAGCGATGTTGCGCAACCGACCAATAACAAACTTAGACAAGCGCTGGAAACACCGATACGGATGGGATTACTTCGCTTTTTCATACTCGCTCCTTAATTTTTTCTTACCGCCACACGGGAGTACTGACACAAATAAAGATCTGTCAGAAGTTGTTGACTAGTAGCAAGAGTAAGCAGGAACTATGCCATTGTTTCTTACATCGAACCCAATGACAGAAAGCCCAAATAGTTATGTATTACTAAGTGATTCAGCAATTCCACTAAAACTATCAATGAAGAAATTACTAAAGATTGTAAAAATTTCATTGCTTTTGTTTTGCATAGGTTTAAGCAGAAAATGAACAATGCAGCGCTTACTATGACAGCAAAAAACTGCACGCGGTTGACCTAACGCTGTAGCATTGAGCTGAACACCTCGTCAGAAATTTCCACCCCATGAGTTGTTACATAAAGCCCACAAAACTGAATTGATCTGCATAAACTTAAGCGAACGTTATTTTTGCCAGAGAGTCGATACACATCTTGATGCAGCTCAATCACTCCGCTAGCAAGAGATTCAATAGAAGCTTGTAGCGTCAGGAGATTTAGAGATCATTGATTGAGACTAGTTGAAAATATCGAAATGCCAGGAGTGAGAGCCAAGCCACACTCAGAACGCTCCACTACGATAGAGTTTGTTGTGAGAGGATTAGATCCCTCAGACGCCTTCGCGACGACAATGTATATTGATTGCCAGCTATAACATTGGCCAAGCCAGCAACAATAAAATACGTTAGTCCTTGAAAAGCCAGCTTGAGAGATTGTTTAAAACATGGAATCATATTCCATCAAGAGCCTGGCTGCTTAATATTGAATGCAACTGTGTTGCTCTCTGCTACGCACAAGAGTCATGGTTTGATAGTTGTTCATTTTTTTTACTCACGAGCCACTGATTAGCATTGAAGCTATGCCGCGGAATAGCTTCAATATTGAGCTTGCTTTACGAAGAGACACATAGACTAGGCCTTGGTAATTCCTAAGCATAAGGACTATCAGTATCAGAACTCAGTATCGACGATGAGACAACGCACAACTGATCGGCGTATAAACCCCATTTTCGTTATAAATGAGATCACTGCAAAATATGGCGTCATTGAACAGGGGCTTAATTCTAGCCTGAGAAAACACACCCAGGATAAGTCATGAAGAACAAACTTGAGCAGCGATCCTTTCAATTAATGCTACTGTTAATTACGGTACTTTTCATTTATCTACTGGGACCTTACTTAACGCCCATGTTCTGGGCGTGCGCGATTGCATTAATCTTTTATCCGGTACAAAGCCGTCTGCACCGACGATTGGGCGTACGGCCTAACACCAATGCTTTGTTAACTCTCTTGTTAAGTCTTTTTGTGGCGATTATCCCGATAACCTTGATCCTATTTACCTTTGTACAGGAAGCCGCCGACCTTTACCGCAGCATTGAAAAAGGAAACCTGAAGTTCAGCGCCATTCTTGAGCGCATTCACCAGTCCGTTCCACAATTCCAAATGTTTATCGACAAAATTGGCCTGGATAGTGGCGCACTTAAAAACAAAATTGCAGAGTTCAGTGTTTCGGCCAGTCGTCTTATTGCCGAAAATACATTTTTCCTCGGCCAAACCACCTTGTCATTTATTGTCAATTTCGCATTGATGTTGTATTTAACGTTTTACTTTCTCAGAGATGGTACTTTTCTCCTCACCCAAATTATGAAGGCCTTGCCTTTGGGCGACGATCGTGAACGACTTTTGTTTTCTAAACTAGCAGAAGTAACACGGGCGACCATCAAAGGAAATTTCGTCGTTGCGATTGTGCAAGGGACATTAGGAGGTATTATTTTTGTGATTCTCGATATTCCAGCACCCGTGTTATGGGGGGTGTTAATGGCAGTATCCTCACTGATTCCTGCAGTGGGTGCGGGGCTTGTTTGGGGGCCCACTGCAATTTATCTTTTTGCCATGGACAGCAAAGTGGAGGCCTTGGTCCTGGTCTTATACGGTGTTTTGATTATTGGCCTCGCAGATAACCTGCTACGGCCCCTTTTAGTGGGTAAAGATACAAAACTGCCTGACTGGCTAATTCTGATTGCCACCTTAGGTGGCTTAAGTTGGTTCGGTATTCAAGGTTTTGTGATGGGCCCATTAATTGCCGGATTATTTGTAGTGTTTTGGCAAATATTCACTCGTGATTTCAATGTTACCCGGTCTCTTTTAGTCACCAGACAGGGTGACTTAAAAACAGAAAAAGATGTGAATGAAAGCTGAGAAGGAGGAGACTTCGAAAAATCTACCCAAATGCGAGGTTAATGGTTTTTACGAAAAACGACGCCTCAAGGTAAACGCAACAAAGCCGCCATCACTGCTTGCATGAGACAGTTTATTACTAGGGCTGTCTCAGCCATACTCCGCATTTTGGGGCAGATCGTCCGTAATCTCGAACCAGGGGGCCTTGCTGCCGACGAATACATGGCGCCCTGCTTTTACACCCGGATCGGTATTAAGTGTTCCGAGTGGGAAGCTATAGACCTTGGGTTTTGCATCGAATCTTGTGTAGAGGCTAGAACCGCAGTTTGAGCAAAAACCCTTGTGCTCTCCCGGTGAGGATTCGTAGAACTTCATCAACTCCTGACCTTTAACTATGTGCCAATCAGAAGCCTGAACCTTTGCGCGAGTTCTGAATGCGGAGGCGTGCAACTTTCGGCACATTGAGCAATGACAGTTCAGGACATCAGTAAGAGGTCCGTTGATTTCGTATTGGATGCCTCCACAGAGACAGCTACCTGTTTGTTTCATTGATACACCTCCGTGTGTGATAACACCGCCATTTGCAGCAGACTTGTAACTGCAGCAGCGGAAAGGCTGTCCAGCGCACGGCAGTGCAGGGTGCACATGGCCTTGTTATGGCTTGATAGCTTGCCATGACTTATAACTCACTCCCTGGCTTTGAAGTTTCACAATCGTCGCTTCTGCCTCGCCGTTGCCATATTTTGCTCGCCGTGAGGCAGTTAACTCCCGGCAAACACTTACTTGGGCGCCTGCGCCTGAAACCTTGGTTATAAGATCTTCAGCCGTGAAACGAACACAATGCTCGACAAGAAACCCCGCAAGGACAAAACTTGTTATAACCTACCTTCACTTTATAGGTTTCACTATTTTATTACGAACCACAGCCACCGAATCTTTCTTGTTACCGGCCACAGCAACCATTAGTTTGCTTCTATTTTCGGATATTTCTATACACTTTACGACAACCTTGTTTGATTTTACATTGCCGTAAATACCATATTCATTCTCTATTAGATTCTCTAATCCCAGCGCCTTCAGAGTATAAGAGCTTTGAATTTCGCAAGCTTCTTTGGACTTGTTCAAATCCTTCAACCATGACCATAGCTCTGGCGGTTGATCATCCGCCCAAGCTAAAGTAGAAAATACTATTGTGATTAATAACATCCCTTTCATTACTTAAATCCCTGTCAGTTTTAACACCCAAAGCAGCGCGTGTTAGCGCGTCCTGCCACGAAGTGGCAATGCTGCCTTTGCTTGTTAGTTGCTTTCATGGCGGCGAAACTCGCTGATTAATAATGTGATTAAGGCTATAGGAACCAAGACAGTTACTAATAGCCCAATTTTGTCATAATGGTAATAAGTGACCCCAGTTTGAATGCTCATGATTGGAACCAGTAAACCAGCAAGATTAATCTTCCAGAACTTGGTACTGCACTGGCCAGACCTACTAAGTAAAAATAGCCAAAGTGTTGAAATTAGGACGACAGGAGTGGTTACAAAAACGTGCATCAGTAATTGCATGCCACTGGGCTCATGCTGGACAAACCAACCATGAAGAGACAGATAAATTACAGCAGCGTAAGCCATATTGATGATTGCTATTAAGACTGCTGAACTAAGGTTTAGCATGATACTCCTTGCAAGTAACGTTGCGCTAATGGTCGCAGTAATAATGGCAACTTTTTTGTTGCGTAGCCCGGAAAAGGTGACATTATCACGGAGACCTATTGAGGGTCTTGTTCTGCTCATCCTTCGTTGCTATCTTTTTAACAAAAAATACGAAAATTAAAAATATTATGCATGCACCGACTGAAGCGATCTGTTCGATGGGTTTTGGTGGCACTATTAGAATAAATCCTTGACCTTTTATTAGTGACGAAAAGCTTGAAACACAAAATGGCACAATGAATAACCTAAATCTTTGCCAGTGGTCTTTTTGTTGTGAATTTGAAGTCGAAACGCTAAGCAAAAGCGCAATACCAATCACTATGCTTATACCAATAGAATTAAGCCAAATTCCTAATGAGCTATCAAAATAGTAATAAAGTGTTACGCAATACCAAATCAGATAACACCATAAAACTATTTTCCCATTGGAAATATTTTTAAAATATCTAACTGAATTGTTCATAAACCCTCATGCGGATAACGCCAGCGCACAACGGCGCCCTTGGAATGGAGGCGCGCCGCAATGAAAAGGGCGTCCGGCGGCCACCGGCCACGTATTGCTGCGCCTTGTTAAATGGATGACTACATCCACCATTGATACAAGCCGATCGCACCCAATGAGGGGATTAGAATCATCGCTGCCAGCACTCCAAGACACCCACCATTTCTGCTCGTCTGAGTATTTTTCTGCCGTGGATTATTTTCCAGCCATTGACGATGGCAGCCCTGACAGTAAAGTTTGAGAAAGCCGTTGTTCCAAGCCTGGATGGTTCTTGAATCAAACTCTGAGGTGGCCCTGCAACGTGCGCAGGTAAAACTCTTTTCGACAGGCTTTCGCTGTCGAATCAGGATGAAGAACCCTACGACTGCAGGCAAACCATAAGCCCATGAGCTTTCGATTGATTTGGTATAATAAAACGCGAATGCAATAGCCGCAAGCGAGGCTAAAATGACCAGAATAGAAATGTAATCGATAACATTTTTTCTTGGCGGCTTGATTGCACTGTGGCGGCTTTTCGCTGTGGTCTCCAAGGCTTTTGTAACGCCGTCAATAACAACACCCTTTGCCCTCAATCTATTCCGAGAGTCCCGTGTTTGATCGTATAATACGCTATCCCCAACTTCAGGCCGCCTCGTAGTAGTTTTGACGCTCGAAATGTGAAAAAAGATTTTATCGGAACCGTTCTCTGGCTGAATGAAACCAAACCCCTTTTCATCTTGCCACTGACAAATTTTCCCTTTCATGACTACTGCAATACTCCTTGAGTCTGACCAAGTCATTTAACGCCGCAATAAAAGGCGAGCATTAGCGAGTCCAGCCCACGCATTTTGTAGGCGACTTTTAATTGCCTTGTATGATCGATAACCTACTGTTTTAACCAATCTATTAAAGCGATAAAGTGAGACCCAAACCTAAGCAACAGGTTTTCAGCATGGCAGCCCGATTGATGCCAGGCGCAGACACTATCTAGCCAGTTAACAAGCGAGGGCGTCATACCGATTCTTTGTTTAACTCGAACAGTCGAAAGAACCTCGAGCTCGAATGTAGCAAGGGTGAGATATGAACGCAATCAACATAGCTTACAGTGATCCCAGTGGCAGGAACGTCGGCATCGATGTCGGTAGTCAGCAACTGGATATTTTTATTCACGAACTCGGTAAACATTGGTCAACCGAGAATTCTGCAGCCGGAATCAAGCAGCTTTTGTCCCTGCTACGGCGCTACAAATTAGCTCGTATTTTGGTTGAGGCAACAGGTGGTTATGAGCGCCAGCTCGTTGAGGCCTGCGCAGTACTGGGGCTGCCTATTGTCTTCGTTCAACCCATGCAGGTCCGCCAGTACGCGAAAGCTCAGGGCTGGATGGCTAAAACCGATAAGCTAGACTCCACAGTAATTGCGAGCTTTGCCGCCGTTATGCAACCCGAACCCAGGGCAATTCCGTGGAAAAATGTTCGCACTTTTAAAGACTTACTTCCTCGAAAACGGCAACTGAATGAAATGCGTACACAGGAATTAAACCGTCACTAGAAGTCGCAAAAGTGTGTTTCTCGATCTCATAGCGCCGCGATTAAGTTTATAGAAAAAGAAATCACCTGGGTTAATGATAAATTGGCCACCGAACTCGACAAAATTTGCGAATAGAAGGCGACGTATGCGTTGGTAAGCAGTGTTCCCGGGATCGGCGATGGCGTTGCATACACGCTATTAGGCGAACTACCTGAGCTTGGTCGGCTGACAAATCGTCAAATAGCAGCGCTCTGTGGTCTCGCTTCGTACAATCGCGACAGCGGCAATATACGGGGCAAGAGACGAATTCGTGGTGGGCGAGCACCCATAAGAACGGTTCTCTACATGGCCATGTTATCTGCCATACAACACAATCCTGTTATGCGTCATTTTTATCGCCACTTAGTCGCTCAGGGTAAGCACAAGAAGGTCGCCATTACCGCCTGTATGCGGAAAATGATGACCATTCTTAATGCCATGGTACGCAATAATCAGGAGTGGCAAATGAATTAAATATTATGTGCAGGAAGGGTTGTTTTTAATCACAGTAGCTTGTTAGATTTCATTCGTCGCTGTTATTAGTAATCCCAAATGGGATATGAACTGACGGTGCGACTTCACTTGATGTAGCTAAATGTCCTGACTGATCATCAAAGAAAATGTGAGGTTGAAGAACATCCAAGACTAATTTTTTTTCAATTCCACCTAGAAAAAATGCATCGTTCGCCATAACACCCCAGCTTTTCAGTGTATTTATTGCACGTTCATGAGAAGGGGCATTTCTCGCAGTTACAATTGAAACCCTAAGGCGGTTTTTGTATGACGAATCGCTCTTTCGTTTCTCTTCTTCAACTTTTTGTATTTTTGATATTCTTAGAAGAAACTCCTTGAGAGGTCCACCATCATGCGGTGTCATAACATTTGACGTTTCATGACTATGAAACTCATTAAGATCCCCTTCTTGCATAACAGTTTCGGAAGCATCATCTGCAATCACACCGTCAAAGTCGAAGGCTATCCGAAGCGTTTTATCTTCTGGGTCATCGATTTTTTTGGAATTCATTACGTATCCAGCAGGATAGCCTTTAGCAATTGCTTCCAGAACATCACTATTATTTCCTGATAGAAAAAGCGAAATATTTAATGCGGGAATGTAGTCATATGGAGATACACCTTGTTGAAATATTGCCCGCGTAATGTCAAGTCCATAATGCTTAATCGAGTTCATGACCCGAATACCAGTATCAGGATCATTACGGGACAGCAACACAACCTCTACCATCGGACCATCATCGGAATTGCTAAGGTCATTCAGCGAAAGAAGCCGCTTAATAAAGGAAAAAGAAATTCCCTCTTCAAGAGGATCATCTTTATGAGCCTCTTGGTACTCACGGTATTTTTCTTCGCCTTGAGTACGAAAAACTCTGTCCGCCTCAGCCAGATCGAACATTGCACTTGATGCTACTCCGACGACTAATCTATCTTTAAGCTCGTATGGCACAAGTTCTCCTTTGATTTCTAACGCCAAAATCAGCCGCCTGATCCCTAACCACTTTTGCGGGCGATTGTGCTGCAACTTGTTAAGTAGGCGACATGTTGAACTTACTATGACCACCGAACGCACCTTTGCCTGTGAATGTGAGGCCAGCAAACGAAACCGACCGTGACTATAAACTTGGCTGCTGGCAACCCATAAAGAACGAGATGCACTTATGGAAACAGCAAGCCTGCTACTGGCATTTGGAAAGAACACATTGAAATAACAAGACAGCACCTTCCTTGTTGCCGGACTGCCCGATAGTGGCAGCGAATGCATAATACTAACTGAACTAAAGTAAAAAGCGGTAGCGCCTTATAACGTTTTGCTTTGGGGCAGCCGAAACAGAGCGAAGCGGCGTGTAGGCTGTCCCAGCCGCGCAGCGGCGACAACAGCAACTTGTTAGGCTGCCTGCAACTAGAATAAATATTACTTATTAAGAACTGCATCTAACTTTTCTTTAGCCTCTTGCATCGCTGCTGCTCTAGCGTCACTTGATACGCTAAAAGTACTTGATACCGCACCTTGCAATACCGCGCGATATGAATTGTTTGGCTCGATTTTCCAAACAGTATATGACGCTAAGAAAGGGCCTACATTTAAGTCCGGACCAGATACACTTGTGATAATTGCATGCCCGCGATGATCGTCTTTCATTTCTTGCATAGTATGCTCCTATATACATTAACTGACATTTATTCACCAAACTTACTAGCGGTCTAACGCATTTAGCAGCGGCAAACCGAAGCAACGCGTAGGTTTGTCCAGCCCACGCGCTTTTTGCGTGGGCGATGTTGCCTAAACTTGTTAACTGCTGTCTGCGCCATAAGTTATTGTAATTTTGTTAAGAAATCCCCAATCCGACTCCGCTTTGTATTCAGCCCCACTCAGGTTTTTCTCAATTTTTAACTCAGTGCTTGAGGGCCAAGTAAGAATAGGTGAAACATCTTTTGGGTGGCCATCAATAATATATATGTTACCGCTTTCATTTTTAAGTTCATCGCTAGAGCCAACAATGGAAATTTGCGTACTGAAACCAGTGGTTGCTCCGCAGTCTCTTTGAAAGACTACTGCTTTATACTTTTCGTGGGGCGACAGAGCCTGTGAATAAACTTCATTCCCGCACATATCGCTGGTTGAATAGATATGTATTCCGGCGATTACGAGTGGAATCAAGAGCAATAGTGCACCCAGTGATATTGCAACTTTCTTCCAAATTTTCATAGGCAGTTAACGCCCAAAGCAGCGGCGAGCGATAGCGAGTCCAGCCCGCGCGCTTTTTTCGCGGGCGATGCTGCCTTTGCTTGTTATAGCCACACGCTGACGCCCGTTACTACTAATGTGAGTGTTGCAACTGCCAGGGATATAGCCGATATGTAAAGAGCCTGCCTTGATGATTTTTGGGCATGCTCATATTGCTTGTAAGTAAGGTAGCCAAAAACAGCTTCTGGCTTTAGGCGCCAATCGTACACTTGATTTTTATTAGGTGGCGGCGCTTGCATGTGAGCATTAATAAATAGACTATCTCGAATATTCTCGAACTCTATTTCGGTCATATTTGCATCAAGCAACCCCGGCTCCATGTGATATGAGCTTTTCTGTGCGATAGCATAATCAAGTAGTTTTATATATTTGTGTTCGTTAATACTCATGCACTTTCCTAATGCTATAACGCCTAGCGCAGCGGGCAAATTGGAGCGACGAAGGAACGTAAATTTGGTCCGCCTGCCGCTGCTTGTTAAGTATGTAGCTAGACACGGAGTAAATTAGCCGTAGCTTTCAAACTGCCTGAAATTTGCAGAACCCTTTGGCTCTGCAAATGTCTTTTGCTCTTTGACCAAGGCGGCTTTGATTCCAGCACTAGCTCCCTTTTAATGTCAATTACTGCAACACTAGGAACAGCTTCGAGATGGTAGAGCCAGAAGAAAATCTTATCTGACGTTTTCTTATCTACTAATTCTTCAGATAGAGACTGTATTTTCTTAAGGTATTCTGTTAGCTCAGCACACTGCTGAACGGGATGTTCTCCTTGAGAAATAGACATTCCGATAGCTTCTACACATGCCGCGATTCTCTCTAGAAGATCTGCGAATCGAATCTTTTTCGCCTTATCTTCTACGCTCGACAAGGAGAATATCTTGTATGCAGTTTCGGCAAAAAACTTAGGTAGCCAAGACAGAATCTCTAAGTTCATCGAAGCTCATCTCCCTCTTCAATACTTAACGCCTTGCTAATTTGCGCAGTGGTTGGAGCGGATTTTTGTGCAATAATGAGCGAAGCGAATGCACAAAAAGGAGCGTAGACCGCTGCGTCAAATTGAGCAACTTGTTAGCTTACTTCTGCAACGTTCTCGACATGATATTTGTTATCTTCACCCAATATCAGGTCGAACATTTTATTGTACGAATTGGTATTTGCATCTTTGCAGCTGATGATTAATTTCAGCTCAGTTGGTGCCTTACCGCTTTTCTCAGTATCCCATTTCAGAGAGTGTGTTTGGCCTTCATTAAAGTAATGAACAACACTTTTTGGATTTATTTCAGATATCTCTGGCACGGTACTAAAGCTAACACCTGAAGCAGGACGCCCAGAGTTAATCAAATTAATTTGATAAGACACTTTCGCTCCTGTTTTAGAGCTCCAGCCAGCACCAGTTATTGAAAAGTTTGGGTGCGCTTCCCTCATCGCACGAATCTCTTCAATTTCCAGTGCTTTAAGGTCTGCTTGTACCTGCTCTTTAGTGGCCTTCACTAGTTCTTTGTGTTGCTCAACAGATTTCTTGAGCTCTTCGGCTTGTAATTCTAGCGCTTTCGTATTCTGCTGAAGCTCACTTTGTTGCTGAATGTAACCGAGAATCAACCAAAAAAGCATGAGTGGCCCAAATACACCCGCAAAAAAATCACCAAATTCGTTAAGAGGCATGGTCACTAGCTCAGGAAGGCTAGCCCACCTTAAAAGCAATATCATTGCGATATATATTGCTGTAATTATTACCCCAAATTTAGTCACAGACTCTCCTTATAAGCTAACGCTGCCAACACAGGCCGAGCGTAGCGAGGTCCAGTGCAATGCGCTTTTTGCATTGCACGATTGTGCTTGGCCTTGTTATGTGCTGTCTTCTTCAAAAATAGCTATAACGTGACAAGATTGAAAATAAACCGTTTGCCCACATTTTACACACTCACTACCTGAAGGGTCGTTATCTAATGTACCTATATAAAAATCACGCTGTTTGTTTGTAACTTCAACCCACATTCTTTCTACTGAGACTTCATCTGAACCATTTTTTTCTTCCATGCGGAAGATTAACTTTACTATATCCCCTGGTTCTATAGCTTCCCGCGCTTCCTTTTCTGGAATCCAAAATGAATCAGGGTATTCACGGTTAATTTCTTCACCGTTATCTAATTCATAATGATCCTTTTTATAAGTTGCTAGTTGCATCAGATTCCTCAGGACACATAACGCCAAGCTAAGGGGCGCGCCGCTTTTGGCGCGTCCCAGCGAACAAAGTGAGCGACCTTGAGCGCCATGTTATGTTTCATTTTGGGTTAGTGGAAGCTCTTGTATACCGTGATCACGTCAAGCCCCGTCCGGATTCGTTCAAGACACCATTCGACGTCTTTTTGTGGCCAGCTCTCCTTTTCTAATAGGTACTGTCCAAGATGCCCCCAATCTATTCGTTTTCGTGAGTATCGGGAAACTGCACAAATGAATCGGTCGAGCCGCTCAATGTCTAAAGGGTGATAGCTCAAAGGGTGATTGCCAAGGAATAATCTGAACGACCGTAGAGGGATTTTAGCCGAGATAATCTCATCTAGACTTGGATCCGTGTTTGAAATACGAAGCCTGAGCCCTGCAGAATTAGCCCTACTCCATTTTTTGACATCTTGGTGGAGCTTAGCAGCAATACTGTTGTACTTATTTACCGAGATTGAGCCTGTTTCTTTTGGGACAATATTAACTATTTTTATAAAGCCTGCCTTCTCTTCGCAAAGGGCAATGGCTAGCTTCGTTGTAACTGAATCATCGACAACGATTAAACAACCCACACTTTCAAGTAAATTGTCGGAATATGTCGCAGACCGGTCTTCATCGTACATCCATTCAGTCGAGTCAATGCAAAATCGACGCATTGTGTCAAATAGGTATTGAGTGCCACGGCTAGACCGGATTTCAACTTCAGCGAAGACATTCATTTTGGGATCGCTTTTTAAACATAACGCCTAAATAAGGGGCGCGCAGCTTTTTGCGCGTCCCAGTGAGCGGTAGCGAACGAACTTAATTTTCTTGTTATGTTTATTGCTTTAAAGTCAACGATGACATTATTTTTTGACCGATAGGCAACCACTTCTTTGATTGCTCGATGGTGGTGTTAAATGCTGCTAGTAGAAACCGGCCATCGACGGATGTTCCGTACATGATATTGTGAATCTTTGTGTCCAAAGCTGGGGTTATTAACTCCATAACCATGAATGTTTGACCATTTTGCACAATAACTTCATCTCTAAGCCAAATTGCTGATGGGTACATATTATGGAACATCTTTGATATTGATGTGTGGGCTTCTTTAACTTGAGAAGGCTGCATGGAGTTGCTTGTATGATTAAACGCTAAAGTGACCCCGCCAGTACTATCACTTAGCACTTCGGTAGGCCTTCTTGAGGAAGGGTATTTAATTTCCAGAATGCTGGCTGGCATCGCCCCAAATTCTTTTGGTGCATAAATTGATACTTTACCATTGAGTGCTTTAACTTCAACCAGATTCTCTGACAGTACAGTAGAGCTACATAAAACCAAACTGAGTAATACTATAAATTTATTCACGATTTAACCTTTTTACGAAGGAACATAACGCCCAGCTCAGCGGGCAATTAGAGCGCAGCGTAAATTGATCCGCTGCAGCTGTTTGTTATAGGTAATCACCAGATCTTCCACCATGCTTTTTTAATTGTTTTAGTCCCATCCCCAGGGCGGTATATTTTCTCGCTCTGCCCATCCGCGACGACAATATTTAGTGCCAGCGCATTTTTTAGAATAAAAGGAAAAACTTCATCTGCCCTCGGGTAAATGATAGCGAGCATTCCCATTTTACTCGCAAAATTGCCTATCATTGGGCCATCGGCCCATGGGCTTTCATCTATCTCAGGGTCGTCATCGGCGAAGCTGGATAGACATGGATACCTTTGGGTGAGCACTTCATGCAGCTTAATAAGTTTTTCGTGAGCACCAGACTTATCTTCGTAATACTCTTCTCTGAGATTTTCTATATATTTCCAATCCGCACCTTTTTCAATTGGGACATCAGTTAATATCAAATCTACTGTAAAACTCATGATGCCCCTAACCTATAACGCCTTGCTAAGGGGCAGCCGAAACGCAGTGTAGGCTGTCCCGCGGAGGCCACGTGTTCTGTGGCCGGAGTGCACTTGAGCAATTTGTTATATGCACAATTGCGGCTCATTTCACTAACCTATATTGATAGTTAGGCACTCTAGCGCCAGAGCTGTTATAAGAATCGCTAACATGCTCAATATCTATTTGATCTTTACAGATCACCTTTGCAGTAGCACAACAACCAGGCTCATAATATTTATAGCTATTATCAACGACCGTGCATGATTTTGTATTAGGGTCAGCCTTTAAGGCTTGATTTATAATTTTAGTATATCCATCTTCACTTTCGCTGAGTGTTAATTCACGCTTATCCACTTCTCTTACTAACAGCCAGCCAAACGATAAATCATATTCTTCATTAGCTGGATCTGTTGTAGAAAGGATAGCCCTGCTTGTACAACCAGATAATGTGACCACAGTTAAAAAGACTATTAAGAACTTCATCATTTCATCACATATAACGCCCGCAACACCGGGCAAATTGGAGCGTAGCGTAAATTTGATCCGCGTGCTTGCGCTTGTTAAATGCGGGTTAATAATTGAACTCGCAATTTAGAGCTTCTGCGACCACTACTGAAGTCTCCATGTTGGAATCTATGTTGACTACACGTATAGCATTGGCACCAGCTTTTGCAGCTCTATTTCTTACTTCGTTCATGGCTCCTTCTGCGTCATGAGCTGTCGTCCACCCCATTGATCCAGATCCCGTTACTGTGGTTACAAATTTGCATTTATAGTCGCTTTGTTTGTCTACCATGCGGACAGCGTTGCCTTCTTGAGTGGGCGAGACAATGCAACCGCCTAAAAACATGGATACGACAATAAGAGCTAGGAGCTTATGCATAAAAATATTCCTGGTTATCAGTGCTGACATTTAACAGCTAAGTCTGCGTCACCCGACGCAAAAAAGTACGTCAGGTGACGTACTTCTCGAAATTAAAATATCAACAACCATAGCCAAGCCCCTGAGTTTAAACAAGATATCTATTTCTCAAACTTATTGATTCTGCAAAAACACGTCAGGTGACGTAAAGTTTTACGTCACCTGACGTGTTTCATGCAAAGCCAATCGTGAAAGCTGAAGAAAATACTTATTATTACAGTAGCTTAAGATAAATTTCTGCCCACTACTCCAGGGTTTTACGTCACGTGATGCAGAATTTTACGTCACGAGAGTTCTTTCCATACATTTACTGACTACTGACTACAAAACAGTAGACGAGCAATGAAGGGTTAGGATACGTCCACCCAAAATCGAGGGCTATTTATACGTTTTGCTATTGATGATTCTGTGGTTTTCGTCACACAGCGCATCTCTTGGCTCATGGGGTTAGCCTAATTGATCTATTAATGATAAGAGGTGGGTTCAGATATTGAACGAATTGATGAAGCCTTCAATCAATATCTATACCCGCTGGCAAGTTAGAAAAACCCGACATGATTTAGCGCTACACAACGGCCACTCTGTCAACTTTTTGAAAACCGCGCGGTAGTTTATTACCACGCCGCCCACGCTCGCCAATATAATGCTCCAGGTCTGAAAACTTCACATTGTGATGACGTTTGCCCGAATAAATAACCAGGCTCTGCCCCTCTGCCACCACGGCAACAGTGAGCATAAACTCTTCTCTTGACTGCAGGCGGGAGGTGGGAATATTAATAATCCTGTTGCCTTTACCCCGCGCTAACTCGGGCAATTCTGAAAGCGGAAAGGCCAGCATGCGCCCTTCATTACTCATCGCAACAACGAGTCCGTCTTCAACATTCACATTCGCAATAGGCGGTAAGATTTGTCCCCCTTTGGGAATACTGATTAGCGCTTTACCCGAGCGATTCTTGGTGTAGAGGTCGGCCATTTTAGCGACGAAGCCGTAACCGGCATCGGTGGCCAGTAGCACCCGTTGTTCATCATCGCCCATAAGCAAGCCGCAAAACGTAGCACCCGATGGCGCATTGAGCCGCCCGGTGGCGGGCTCGCCCTGCCCGCGTGCCGATGGCAAGGTGTGGGCTGCCAGGGCATAACTACGCCCGGTGGAGTCGAGCAGTATCACCTGCTGATTGCTGCGCCCCTGAGCGGAGGCAAAGAAGGTGTCCCCGGCTTTATAGTTAAGACTGGCACCATCTACTTCGTGGCCCTTGGCGGCACGAATCCAGCCTTTTTCGGAAAGCACCACTGTCACGGGGTCGGCACTGAGCAGATCCGCTTCGTTAAAGGCCTGCGCCTCATCACGTTGCACAAGTGCCGAGCGCCGCGCATCGCCAAATTCCTCGGCGATGGCTTCCAGCTCTTTGCGCACCAACGTTTTTAAACGCCTGTCGGAGCCGAGAATTTTTTCCAGTTTATCGCGCTCAGCACTGAGTTCATCCTGCTCGGCACGAATTTTAAATTCTTCGAGCTTGGCCAGTTGGCGCAGACGTAAATTTAAAATCGCCTCGGCCTGGATATCCGAGAGTTCGTAGCGCTCCATTAATTCGTGTTTGGGGTCATCTTCGTAGCGAATAATGGCAATCACTTCATCAATATTTAGAAAGGCCGCCAGCAGGCCATCGAGTATGTGTAACCGGGCGAGTACGCGCTCAAGGCGGTATTCGAGACGGCGGCGTACTGTGGCAATACGAAACGTCAGCCACTCGCCAAGGATGGTGTTCAGCGGTTTAACGCTGGGACGGCCATCCATGCCGATCATATTGAGATTAACCCGGTAATTGCGCTGCAAATCGGTGGTGGCAAAAAGATGATTCATTAAAGCGTCGAGATCGACCCGGTTAGAGCGCGGCACAATCACCAGCCGCGTGGGGTTTTCGTAGTCAGATTCATCCCGCAAATCGGCAACCATTGGCAGTTTTTTAGCGAGCATTTGCGCGGCGATTTGTTCGAGTACTTTTGCCGGTGAAGCCTGGTGGGGCAAAGCGGTGATAACAATATCGCCATCTTCCTTTTGCCAAACACCGCGCATGCGCACCGACCCACGCCCACTTTTATAGACTGCCAATAACTCCTCGGGCGAGGAAATCACTTCTGCCTCGGTGGGGTAATCCGGGCCGGGCAAATGCGCAAACAGATCCTCTACCGTCGCCCTGGGGTGTTCGAGTAAATGCACCGTGGCATGAATCAATTCACGCAAATTGTGGGGCGGTATATCGGTCGCCATGCCCACGGCAATACCGGTGGTGCCATTGAGTAAAACATGGGGCACCTGTGCAGGCAGCATCTGAGGCTCTTCCAGCGAGCCATCAAAGTTTAGCTGCCACTCCACCGTACCCTGGCCCAACTCACCGAGCAGTAAGTCGGCAAACTTGTCGAGGCGAGATTCGGTATAGCGCATCGCGGCAAAAGACTTAGGGTCATCGGGCGAGCCCCAGTTGCCCTGCCCGTCGACCAATGGATAGCGATAAGAAAAAGACTGAGCCATCAACACCATGGCTTCATAAGACGCGCTATCGCCGTGGGGGTGAAACTTACCAATCACATCGCCCACCGTGCGCGCCGACTTTTTGTGTTTGGCCGTGGAGCGCAAGCCCAGTTCACTCATAGCGTAAATAATGCGTCGCTGCACCGGTTTCAGGCCGTCGCTGATATGGGGCAGAGCACGGTCGAGAATTACGTACATGGAGTAGTCGAGATAGGCCTTTTCAGCGTATTCGCTAACCGGACGGCTTTCGGGGGTATCAATGCCTGTTACTGAATCTGTCATAAAAATAGAGTCTTTAACGAAATGGTTTACATCGAACGAGCGACGACAGTTTAAGCTGTTTCAGCGAGATCGCCTTTTTCTTCCAGCCAGGCTTTACGATCACTTGCACGCTTTTTGGCCAGCAGCATATCGAGCAACTCCCGCGCATTGTCGGCATCATCAATGGTGAGGCGCACCAGGCGGCGTGTGTCAGGCGCCATGGTGGTTTCGCGCAGTTGAATGGGGTTCATCTCCCCTAGCCCCTTGAAGCGGGTAACCTGCACTTTTCCACTGATTTTTTCAGCTTCAATTCTATCCAGCACGCCCTGCTTTTCCTGCTCGTCGAGGGCATAAAAGACCTCTTTACCGACATCGATGCGAAACAATGGCGGCATCGCCACGTAAACATGACCCGCTGCAACCAGGGGCCGAAAGTGGCGTACAAAAAGAGCACAAATCAAGGTCGCGATATGGGCGCCGTCAGAGTCGGCATCGGCCAGAATACAGACTTTGTGGTAGCGCAAAGTGCTGAGATCATTGCTCTCGGGATCCAGGCCAATAGCGACAGAGATATCGTGAACTTCTTGAGAGGCGAGAATTTGCTGGCTATCGACTTCCCAGGTGTTCAAGATTTTGCCGCGCAGGGGCATGATGGCTTGAAACTCTCGGTTGCGAGCTTGCTTGGCAGACCCCCCTGCCGAGTCGCCCTCCACCAAAAACAGCTCCGAGCGCTCGGGCTCGCCACTGGAGCAATCGGCTAGCTTACCCGGCAAAGCGGGGCCAGTAGTGACTTTTTTGCGCGCCACCTTTTTACTCAAGCGCATGCGCCGCTGGGCATTGCTGATACACAGTTCAGCGAGTTTCTCCGCCTCTTCAGTGTGCTGGTTGAGCCATAGACTGAAGGCGTCTTTTACCACCCCCGAAATAAACGCCGCCGCTTCGCGGGATGATAAACGCTCTTTAGTCTGTCCCGAAAACTGCGGATCGCGTAGTTTGGCTGAAAGCACGAAGCAGCATTTGTCCCAAATATCATCGGGGGCCAGCTTCACCCCCCGTGGCAGAAGGTTACGAAACTCACAAAATTCCCGCGTTGCCTCCAGTAAACCGGTGCGAAAACCATTGACATGGGTACCACCCTGAGCAGTGGGAATTAAATTAACGTAGCTTTCCTGGGTAATGTCGCCCCCCTCGGGCAACCACTGCACGGCCCAGTCAACGGCGGCAGCAGCAGCGCTAAGGCTGCCAGTAAAAGGCTCGGCGGGTAATACGTCCCAACCCTTGGTCGCGGTCTGTAAATAGTCAGACAAACCTTCTTCATAGAGCCAGGTTTCACTTTCCCCGGAGGCTTCATCTGTAAACTTTACCTCAAGCCCGGCGCACAACACGGCCTTTGCACGCAAGACATGCTTAAGCCGTGGCAATGAGTACTTGACGCTGTCGAAGTATTTGCCATCGGCACGAAATTTTATCTCCGTGCCGGTATTGCGTTTGCCGCAAGTGTCGATGACTTCAAGGTCAGAGGCTTTTTCGCCATTGGCAAAACGCATGTAATAGACTTGGGCCTCTCGCCGAATGGTCACCTCCAACTCCAGCGACAAGGCGTTCACTACCGACACACCCACGCCGTGCAGACCACCGGAAAACTCATAACTGTCACCAGAAAATTTACCCCCGGCATGCAGGGTGGAGAGAATCACCTCTACCCCCGGCAAACCCTGTTCGGGGTGGATATCCACCGGCATACCCCGGCCATCATCACCAACGGTGATAGCCCCGTCTTTGTGCAAAATGACGGTAATTTTACGGGCAAAGCCGGCCAATGCCTCATCGACACTATTGTCGATCACCTCCTGTGCGAGATGGTTGGGCCGCGTGGTGTCGGTGTACATGCCCGGGCGTTTGCGAACGGGATCGAGACCGGTTAAGACCTCAATGGAATCTGCGTTGTATTCACTCATCTTTGGGTTTCAGGCCTTATAGCTGCTGGGCGCATGTCGCGTTAAGTCTACTCAATGGCTAAGAAAATCGATAATAGCGGGTAGGTGTTTTTCAAAGCCGACAAAGCCGTGGTCACCACCAGGTTCAACAACAAGCTGACAGTCGGCGTATTTTTCTGCGGCCAAACGATAATCGAGCACCTCGTCGCCCGTTTGCAGGAGCACTAAAAAATCTGCGGGCTGCGTGATGGGTTCGACATCGAAAGCCTCGAGTTGGTCGAGATGCTCTTGTTCAATGCAATGCACCTCGCCAGTGTGGTAATTGGCCTGGTCACCCAGCAAATAGTCACGCCCCAACCAAGGCTGAACTGCCGGGTTAATCAATACAGCTCGAGAATGGTACTTAGCCGCGAGGTAAGTCGCATAAAAACCACCCATTGAGCTGCCGGCAAAATAGAGCGTGCCGGACAAATCGGCGATAAGCGCTTCTAGCTGCGCCATTGCCACACCGGGGAAAGGACTCAGAAAGGGGCAAACGAAGTCGATATCGGGACGATTTGTGGCCAGCCAGGCATGGGTCTGACGTGCCTTGGCCGAATCTGGCGAGCTGTTGAAACCATGAATATAGACGAGTGAAGGCACAATCTTGTTTCGTATGACAGAAAGGCGTGATTATAGCCACTGCCAGGTAGTAATGAATAGCGCGCACGCCGTCTTCACCTACCCTCTACAGCGTCAAGAATTTTGTCACCGGCAATTAATATCCAGCCATAGCATGGTCAACCTTGTGCTCAATGTCAGACAAGTGGCGCACCCCTGTGGTGATTTGACCATCGGGATGCAGATCAATCCAGCGATAGCCCGGCATACCGTCACTCATGGCAAAATCAGCACTCTCACTGGCAAACTGAAAACAGGTGGACGGTGTCGTATAAACATCACACTCAGCCCATTTTGCAGAAAATTCCTGATGCACATGCCCGGTGAACAGGGCTTTAACATTACCCGACGCCCGTATAATGCCCTCAAAATCATCGGCGTTGGCAATGCGCTGTTTATCCAGCCAGTCACAGCCCACTGGCATGGGCGGGTGATGCATAAAAATGACAAAGGGTGACTCCGGTTCAGCCCGCAGACTCTGTTCGAGAAACATTAATTCTTCATCCACGAGTCTACCGCCCACTTCCCCAGGTATGGCCGTATTCAAAGACAAGACCCGCCAGGAGCCCAGCTCCAGTAAAGGCCAGTAGGGTGAGGAAATAAAGCCGCTCTGCATCACCGCAAAGTCATCGTGATTGCCTGGCAACCAGGCGTAGGGAATTTCGAAAAACTGGGCTTGCTCAGAAAACAGGCGATAGGCGCTATGCTTACCTTTTGCCGCGACATCGCCTGTGACCATCATCATATCGGCATAATCGCGGCGCGAAGAAATATCGGCAAGCACTTTACTGAAGCTGTCGTAAGTGCAAATACCGGCTAAACGATGATCGCGTGTTTCACCAATATGCAAGTCGGTAATCTGTACGAGGTGGCGTATATTTCGGTCAATCATCGAGCCACCCTTGCTTGGGTGTCAGATTGAATAGCCTGGATTTGATCAGCAGGTAACCCGTAATGCGGAGTTAAAATCTGCTGGGTTTGATGAGCGTAAAGATAAGCAAAACTATTGAACACTTCTCTCTTTAAAAGCTTGTTCTCAAGTCGTATCGAGTGCAGGCACTGGCCCACCCACGGCATAGCCTTGTTGGCGACAAAGGACCAACCACTCTTCGAGAAATTGGTTCCATTGACGCTTTTCATCAGGCTGAAACATGTGTTGATTAGGATAAGCATTGTTAGGACGTACACCACGATTGCTGCCATAGGTAATCACTTCGGCGAGTTGCGCATCATGATACAAGCGCACCGTTAACATCGGTGGTTTGAACCAACGAACTGTGACTGGTTTATCAGTCCTTTCAGACCGAGTGTCGAGTGCCTCGCTAGCACCCCTTTCCCGCTGCTCAATGGACAACAAAGTGGTATAAGTGGTTCGCTCCAGAACGGTCAATATAACTTCATGATCGGTTTCAAGGTCGGCACCAAGAGACAAACCAATGCGCCGTTCGCGTTTGCTATACAGATCTGGGAACAACGCGAACAGGCGGGCGTAGTTTGCTTCACAGGAAGCCATAAATGCTTTTAAATCAACTTGGTAGCGCAAATTTTGCCTCTTTAATATCGAACATTTTTGAGTGTAGCAACAGGTCTCAGAGGCATTTGGCCCACTTCAACTTAACGCTTGTCGCAAGCGGTCACGGTTTAGTTGCAACCATTGTAAGCAAATAATCGTCGCGGCATTATTACATTGTCCCGCCGCCAAAGCGTCAAAGGCTTCTTTTTCACTCAGAATATGCAGAAGGATATCCTCATTCTCGCTGTCCAGGCCAAAGTGGCCGCCTTTGTCAGGCAAACGCCCTAACCCACAAAATAACTCCACGCGCTCATTGCTGCCGCCGGGGCTCGGCAGGTAATCGCAAATGGGTAGCAACTCCACGCAATCAATACCCGCTTCTTCGATCAGTTCGCGGCTTGCCACATTTTCCGAGGTCTCGCCCGCCTCAACAATACCGGCAACGACTTCAAGCTGCCAGGGACCTTCTGGCAAACCTACGGCACCGACGCGAAACTGCTCAACTAAACCCACACGCTGGCGCTCGGGATCGTAAAGTAATACACCAACAGCCCAACCGCGTACAAATAGCTCTCGGGTAAACGCCTGACTCCACCCACCTTCGAACAGGCGGTGGCGCAGGTGCAGTTTTTCCATTGAAAAGAAACCCTTATATACCACCTCACGAGAAATAATCTCGACATCGTCGTCACCCAATGATTGAAATTTTTTCATTCACTTTCTCTCCTTGCCAGTCGGATCATTATCCAACTTTCATTTGCAAATAATTTATATTTAAAAACTTGAATAAAGGGTACGCCACCGTTTCTATCTGCTAGACTAGCCAGCTTTTAATTATTCATTCAATCACGTTCATAGGACAAGTTCATGTCTAAGCTGATCTCAAAGACTCTGGGCAGCTTGCTATTAATAGCAAGCTGCGCCGCACCGTTACACGCGGAAACACTGGCTGAAATCTATCAACTAGCATTGAATAACGATGCACAATTAAAAGCAGCACACGCTGCTTTTAAGGCGGGGAAACAGTCCATCCCTTTGGCCCGTGCGGGACTGCTGCCAACGCTAACAGGTGGTGTCGTCATCAGTGATGGCGATGGCGATACACGCTCTTTTCGCACCCTCAATGTGCCCGGCAACACCCTTAGTGAAGATACAGTCGGGAAAGAAGATAGTGAAAGTGAGTATTACTTCCTCACATTGACTCAGCCTCTTTTCGACCTGCCTGCCTGGTTCACCTTCAAGCAGGGCTTTGACCTCGACCAACAAGCCAGTGCTGAACTCGCTGCGGCACAGCAATCCTTAATCATACGCGTTGCCAATGCCTATACTGAGGTCTTGCGCACCAGTGAAAATCTAGTCACCGCTAAAGCTGAACAACGCGCCATTGGCCGTCAACTCGAGCAAACCAAGGAACGCTTCGACGTCGGCCTACTCGCGATAACCAGTGTCCACGAAGCTCAGGCGGCTTACGACGATGCTCGTGTGAACACCCTTGAAGCTGAAAGTGAGCTCGATATCGCTTTCGAGGCTCTGGAAGTGATGACTGGTCAAACGCATACTAAACTGGCTGGACTCTCAGCAGACTTTCCTATCAAGCCAGCCGACCTCGCTGGCCGGGAAGCCTGGGTGAACTTTGCCCTGGAAAATAATTTCACACTCGCTGCCGCACGCTTAGACATGATGGCCGCTGAAAACAACGCCAAAGCCAAACGCGCTGAACATTTGCCGACTCTTTCCGCCCAGGTGAGCTACGCCAACGAGCATACCGATGGCACCTTGTCACCCGACAATGGACGCAACCAACCCTTTTCCTACGATGATGAGCCGCTGGTCTTTTCGGTGCGACTCGATGCCCCTCTCTATACTGGGGGTCTCGTCACGGCGGAGCGCAAAATAGCTCAACAGGAATTTATTCAGGCCCAGGAAAACCTGCTGTACATCCAGCGCAGCATCACCCAGCAAGCCCGATCTCAACACCTAAAAGTACACACCAACAGTGCGCGTGTTAAAGCCAGAAGCCTGGGCATTGTTTCGGCCCAAAGTGCTCTGGAAGCGACCCAGGCCGGTTTCGATGTTGGCACACGCAATATTGTCGACCTGCTGATTTCGCAGCGTCTGTTGTATCAAGCTCAGCGCGACTATGCTAACGCCCGTTACGACTATATTTTAAGTATGCTCAATCTGAAAGAAGTTGCCGGTTTACTGAGTCCGGACGATATCATCAAGCTCAATATCTGGATGAAACCTGAGCTGGAGGTGGGTAAATCTGCTTCTCGAGTACAGTTGTAAGTCTGTTCAGCGCTCCGCGGTTGGCTTCGGTCACCGCGAGCGCGGCACTGGACATTTGCTGATACAAGTCTGCATCGGTCAGGAGTGCCAACACCTGCTCTGCCAATTCAAAAGCCGTTGCACAAATCGCCAGGCCTCCGGCCTCACCCAACAAACGGCTCACCTCGGTAAAGTTAAACAGATACGGCCCACTTAAAACGGGCACCCCCCAGGCAGCGGGCTCGATCAAATTGTGGCCACCCACATCGACCAAACTACCACCGACAAAGGTCATATCACTGGCGCCACAAAAGCTCAGCAACTCTCCCATAGTGTCGCCCAATAGAATCTGCACCTTGTCCGATAGTTCGCTTTCAGTGGCTTGTAAGGTACTGCGTCGCACGACGTGATAATTGCTAGCGGCGCAAAGATCGGCGACCTCCGCAAAGCGCTCAGGGTGGCGGGGCACCAGCACCAAAAGCACATCGGGCTGGTGTTTTAGAATCTGCTCGTAAGCAGCGAGTATAATTTCATCTTCCCCCCGATGAGTACTGGCCGCCAGCCATATGGGTCTGGCAGCAGAGCCCTGCCACTGTTTTTTAAGCGCCGCCGCTTTCTGCCGAAGTGTGTCACTGAGTTGAAGATCAAACTTAATATTACCGGTAACCTCCAGCGCGCTTTCCTTAACGCCACGTTGCAAAAAGCGCTCGCCATCAGCCTGTGTTTGCGCCGCGACCACAGATAAGCGGCCTAACATTGGTCGAGCTAAAGCTTCTATCTTTGCATAGCCCGCAGCCGATTTTTCTGACAAGCGCCCATTGGCCAGCACGACCGGAGTAGCCCGACGATGACAGGCATGGATCAAATTGGGCCAAAGCTCTGTTTCCATAATCACCAATATAGTCGGGTGAACACGCTTCAGAAAACGCGCAATGGCATCGGGCATATCGTAAGGTGCGTAACAGTGCTCGACACTGTTGCCGAAGATTTTCTCGACCTGCTCCGAACCGGTCGGCGTCATCGTTGTTACTAGCACAATCCGTTCGGGATATTGTTGCTGTAGCCGTCGAATCATCGGCGCAGCGGCAATAGTTTCGCCGACCGAGACGGCGTGCACCCAAATCACTTGTCGGGTATCAGGCAAGCTCTCAACAAGCCCAAAACGCTCCCCCCAACGCCGGCGATAGGCCGGTGCGCGACGGCCACGCCAAAGCAGGCGCATCAAAATCAAGGGCAAACAGAGATAAATCAACAATGTGTAAAATAATCGAGCCAAGCGGTGCCTCCAGGTGGGGGCAGCATACCGAGGCCGATGGATAGCCGCAAAAGGTTTTGCACAAAGCGCTATAATCTTGAAAACTCAAACGCCTGGAAACAAATCCCCTATGCCAGCAAGTTCCGATAGCGTCAAAGCGCGCGATAAGGTGCAAACAGATATCACCATCATCGGCGGCGGTATAGCCGGACTCTGGTTACTTCATCGCCTCTGTCAGCGTGGCTACAACGCCATTTTACTAGAGAGCAAGGCTCTGGGGAGTGAGCAGAGCGTTGCGAGCCAGGGCATGATACACGGTGGTATTAAGTACACACTCAGCGGACTGCTAACGGGAGCTTCTGAAGCCATTGCCGATATGCCGGGCTACTGGCGTCAATGCCTGCAAGGCGATGGAGAGATTGATCTACGTGGCTGCAAACTCCTCAGCGACCATTTCTATTTATGGTCGAGCGCAAAGGCCACGTCACGCCTGACGACGTTTTTTGCCAGCAAGGCGACACGAGGGCGCGTTGACAAAGTCACTGATGCCCAACTGCCCCCACTCTTTCAGGTACCTGAATTCAAGGGCTCGGTGTATAAACTCGTGGACATGGTGCTGGACGTACCCTCCCTGGTTCGCCAACTCGCCGCGCCATTGCACTCACGTATTTTCCAAATTGACTGGCAAACATCAGCACTCAAGCGCCAGGCCGACGGCTGCCATGCCATTGAAATTGTCAGTCGTGGGCAAAGACTAGAGCTCAATACCTCAGCCATCGTGCTTACCGCCGGACGAGGCAACGGCGAACTGCTCAAACAACTCGGCGCCTCTAGCCCGGCCATGCAACTCCGCCCCTTGCAGCAGGTGCTGGTCAAACATCGCCACCCCCACCAGTTTTTTGGTCATGGCCTCGGTGGAGAGACGACCCCCCGCGTCACTATTTCAAGTCACAGTTGTGACGACGGTAGCCAGGTATGGTATCTCGGCGGCTCTCTCGCAGAAAAAGGCGCGAGCCAAAGCAGTGGCGAGCTAATCGATTGTGCTCAACGAGAGATGGCTGAATTGCTGCCCTGGGTGGATCTTAGCAAGGCCCAATGGGCGACACTCCCCGTCGAGCGTGCCGAGCCACTACAGCGTCATTTTGCCCGCCCCGATCAAGCTTACGCCGACTGGGCAGGCAATTGTCAAAACGTTATCGCCGCCTGGCCGACCAAACTCACTCTTGCCCCCAATCTGGCGACACAAGTGGTTGCCCTGTTGGATAATAAAGGCATCAAACCACGCTATTCTTCGCCGCTTATCCTGCCTCTCTCATCACCAGGTATAGCGCCAGCACCCTGGCAGACGCTATTTGGAGACGCTTAATGCTACCTAGACGCACCCTCGGGAAAACCGATATGGAGGTCAGCCTGCTCGGGCTCGGTACGGTTAAACTCGGTCGAAATCAAGGGGTGAAGTACCCCCAACACTTTAAAATCCCTGACGACAAAGAAGCGGCGACACTGATTGCCCTGGCTAAGGATAGCGGTATTAACCTGATCGACACGGCGCCCGCCTATGGCAATAGTGAGCAGCGCCTCGGCAAATTGCTCAAAGGGCAGCGCCAGGACTGGCTGATTTGTACCAAGGTTGGGGAAGAGTTTATCAATGGCCAATCACACTATGATTTCTCCCCGGAGCACGCTCGCAGTAGCGTGGAGCGCAGCCTTCGTCGACTAAATACCGACGTACTCGACATTGTCCTCATTCATTCCGACGGTAACGACGAAGAAATACTGCGCCAGCATGGCACGCTGAATGCGTTGGCAGCGCTTAAAAAAGAAGGGAAAATCCGCGCAATCGGCATGTCGACCAAAACCGTCGAAGGCGGTCTGCTGGCCGCTGAACAAGGCGATGTGGTAATGATTACCTGGAACCTGCAGTACCCGCATGACATACCAGTCGCCGATTACTGCCACCAGCAGGGCAAAGGTGTGCTGATCAAAAAAGCACTGGCCAGCGGCCATAGCGCGCAAACTCAACCATTGGGTAGCGGTAGGGGCGATGACCCGATAAAACGCTGCTTTAAGATGATTTTTGCCCATCCCGGCGTCCACAGCGCCATCATTGGCACGATTAATCCCGACCATCTTCGCGCTAACCTTAGTGCGATATAACGCACAATTAACGTATCTCAGGCTGGGCTATACTCCCTTGCTGGCAAGCCCGACAAGCAGATGCAAAACACATGATAGAAAATAACGATAAAAAACTGATCGAATTCTTACAGCGCGAGAATGAACAGCTCAAATTAAGCCTGGTCAATGTTCAAAGTAACCTGGCTGAGTCTACCGAATTCAATGACCAGTCACTTTCTGAATTTAATGACATCAAAAACGATTTCTCCGAGCTCATCAATGACTCTCGTCATCTAACCGAACAAATGGCAGGACTGGCCGCACTGCTCGCCACGTCAAAGTCACGCACTCAAGTCATGGCCGAGCAAATTGAAAACATTAATAGTCTCTTGCAAAAAATAGTCGGCATCTCCTACCAAACTAACTTACTGGGCCTGAATGCCACCATTGAAGCTGCCAGAGCAGGCGAGGCGGGTAAAGGCTTCGCCGTAGTCGCCGATGAAGTAAAGGCTCTGGCGCGGGAGAGCAAAAAAGCCGCTGACGAAATTACCTCGGCAATTGAACACATTAATGACGAATCTTTAACCTTTTCCCGTAGTATGGAAGATTCGAGCGAAGGCTGTGAAAAGATTAAAGACACTGTCGACCAATTCGATCTGCGCCTACAGGAAACAAGTCAGGCGAACAATCGCTCCGTGCACCGAATGCTAAGCACCAATGACAGAGTCTTCACATCGCTCGCCAAACTGGATCATATTATCTGGAAAGTAAACACTTACCTGTCCGTCATAAGACAAGAAAAACAGATGGATTTTCTCGATCACAAAAGTTGTCGACTCGGTAAGTGGTATGTCCAGGGCGAAGGCAAGAAAAGCTTTTCACGATTACAATCTTACTCCCAGCTCGACCACCCTCACTCCGTTGTGCACGCTAGCACCCAGCGGGTATTCGACTTGATTGACAGCGGTGAGGGTTATACACACGAACTCGACAATGCGCTGAAAGAAATGGAGCGCGGTAGCGATAAGGTGTTTAGCGTACTAGACAACCTTTTAAAGGAAAAAGGCTGAAGCTTTCCAGGCATCTCCCGAACGCCAGCCACTTAGCCCGGCTATTGAACTTAACCCCACTATTAGATAAGCACAGGTAGAAAGGCACACGCCAGTGGACGGCATCCACGGTAAGAAAAAAACTCATAAAGGATTCTGTACGGTCTATTCACCCTGTATTTTTTCTACAATCGCCGTCGTCGAACAATCGTCAAGGAAGTCCAGTGCCTGTACTTTACCGCCATAAGCCTCAACAATTTCCCAGCCCACCACTTCTTCTTTCTTATAATCACCGCCTTTTACCAATATATCGGGACGCACCAACTTCAGCAGTCTTTCCGGCGTGTCATCATCAAACACCAAGACCCAGTCAACCGACTCAAGACCCGCCAATACAGCCATACGTCGATCTTCAGAGTTAATCGGTCGACCTTCACCTTTAAGGCGACGCACGGATTCATCGGCATTGACCGCGACAACCAGACGCTGACCTAAACGGCGGGCTTGCTCAAGATAGCCGACATGACCAGCGTGAAGAATATCGAAGCAACCATTGGTAAAAACAATACGTTCACCATGGGCACGGGCATCGGCTAAATCGACCAGCAACTGTTCTTCGTTGACCACACCGCGTCCGTGGCCCTGTTCAAGTTGTAGTGCGCGCCGCAACTCGGGCGCACTAATGGTAGCAGTGCCCAGTTTGCCGACCACAATGCTCGCGGCCAAATTGGACAGCACGACCGCCGAAGGCAATTCTTCTCCCGCTCCCAATGCGGCGGCGAGCACGGAAATTACCGTATCACCCGCACCTGTTACGTCAAATACTTCACGTGCCCGCGCTGGCAGGTGAAAGGCCGACATCCCCTGGCGTAACAGGGTCATACCGTGCTCACCACGGGTCACAAGCAAAGCTTTAAGATCCAGTTCTTCAAGCAGTGCCAGGCCTTTTTCAACAATGTCGCTCTCACTCTGGCAAGGCCCCACCACGGCTTCAAACTCACCCATATTCGGGGTAATCAGCGTTGCGCCCCGATAGCGATTAAAATCACTCCCTTTGGGATCAACCAATACAAGGATGCCACGCTGCCTGGCAGCTTGAATCAGCTCAACGGGGTTTTGCAAAGCTCCTTTACCGTAATCTGAAATAACGAGCACGCTAACATTTGCTAATAAAGCCGCAACTTTATCGGCAATTTGGTGCGTATCGGCGGCTGTAAATTGCTCTTCAAAGTCGAGCCGTAACAATTGCTGGTGACGACTCATCACACGTAATTTAGTGATGGTCGGCTTGTCGGCAGACACTTGGAAATCGGTACGAATACCAGCAGAGCCAAAGCGGGTCTCCAGTGAATGGGCAGCTTCGTCCGCACCCACGACACCTACTAGAGAGGCCCCGGCGCCCAGAGTGGCAATATTCAAAGCGACATTGCCCGCACCACCAACACGATCTTCGAGCTGCTCAACGTTAACCACAGGCACGGGCGCTTCGGGAGAAATGCGTGACGTCGGCCCCTGCCAGTAGCGATCGAGCATTAAATCACCTACGACCAATATTTGAGCGCCATCAAAGCGCGGCATAGTTACATTCAAGCCTACTCTCCATTTACACAATCTATTTTGAGTTGTTAAAACGACTGCAGTATCAGCCTTTTGAGTGGCCTTCAGCCAGGGCTATATCACTAGCAATAAGCGGCTCTTTAGCTTGTAATCGTTCAAGCGCATGCCACACAGCCTGCGTGCTAATCGTGGTCATGCATTGGGCCTGCTCACCACTGTAATCTGCAGTATCGCAACGCTGCTTATAGCACGGAATGCAGTCAAAGCCAGTGGCTCGCAAGTGACACACACTCGCCCCTGTCGCACCGATGAGGTGCGGGTCTGTCGCTCCGTATAGCGTTACTGTTGGCACATCGAGTGCCGCGGCGACATGAGCCAGTCCGGTATCGACACAAACCGCACCGGCACTTTCAACGAGTAGCCCAGCAAGCTCCCCTAGACTAAGTCGCGGTAGCACGGTGCAATGCGCATAATCCCCAGAGAGCTGCTCGGCCTGAGTCTTCTCCAATGCCGAACCCCAGGGCAATAAAACCTGATAACCTCGTTCACCGGCCTGCTCAATGAGCTGCGACCAATGCTCATCTGACCAACGCTTGTTCGGCCAGCTGGCATTCTGCACAAACACGAGATAAGGCGAAACAGGCAACTCTAAAGGCGCTTTAGGCCACTGCTTTAAGGCGAGGGCAAAGTCGGGCGCGGTTGTCGGCACAGGGTACCCTAGAGCCAGGGCAAAGAGCTGGCGCCAGCGGTTAATAGCCAATTGATCACGCGAAATCGAATAGCGCTTGTTATAGGCCAGATGGGCAACCCATTCGCTAACCGAGCGGCTATCCGGGCCATGTTTCATACCCCGGGCGAGACGAGTGACCAATGCGCTCTTCCAGTTAGTCTGGGCATCGATAACAACATCGTAATGGGTGCTGCGCAAGTTTTTAATAAAGCTACCCAGCTCTCCGCTTTTCCAGACCTGGCCCAATGTTGCCCGCCAGCGGCGATGCGCGGTCGGAAGGGTGCGCCGCACAGTGGGATGCCAGAGAGGGATTTCGGCAAAAGATTCGTCCACCGCCCAGTCAAATGTGATATCGGGATATATCTTCTGAGCATCACTGAGGGCGGGCAGAGCCTGCACAAGATCCCCCATCGAGGTCAGCTTAACAATCAGCACTTCCATAGATCAGGCTTTTATAAGGGTGGAAAAGGCAGGCAGGCCTGATTTAAACATCGAATAATAACGACCCCGTGTAACAACTCAAGCCGGCGCGCTCGAACTCCGGGCAAAAAACTTTTTGAGCTTAGCGCTAAGGCGGTGAAAAAACTGATGCTTGCCTTTTGCGGCTTCACCAATAAGATAGTTCATCTGTATCGACAAGCGTTTACCAACCACCGGTTTGTGGCCATGCCAGCAATTATCTGTCACTTTAAAGGCCATTAACGTTCCCGCAGTGGGTGGGACTTCCTCGACAAAGTTTTCAATGTCCTCGCCATCGCGAAGTACGCGTAAATTGCCGCCTTCGGCTTCCCAGCTAGCATTCAAATACAGCAGTACAGTGACGACTTTAGTCTTCGAGTCGGTGTGAATACGCCCGTCTTTTTCTCGCATTACGCCACGCACTGTTGTCAATATCGGCAGACCTTCTAGACGCAAGTCAAACTTGTCAGCCACCACGCGACGAAAAGCATCACTCTGAAGTTCGGACAGTAGTGCTTGATAAGCCTCTCCACCAGTGACCTCAGAAATAGGAATACTACCGGGGTGCTGAATATCGGGAAAGTCTTGCAGCACAGACGCCAGCATGTCATCACGGACAAAACCAGGGACCACAATGTAAGGGTAGGGGTCTGTTCTAAGACGCTCGCGACTCAACAAATCTAATTCAAGCATGGCAGTACTCCGAACCACTAAAAGCGCCCGTATGCTACCACAACCGGCTGCGCACGCCCTATACCTTCTAGCCTTTCACGGTCTACTGCGTTAACTTGAGCGTACCCGGACACTCTAATAATACCAGGCCAGAGGTACGACCAGTTAAAGCTCCCGATCTAACATGGGCCCACCTTATATCGCCCCCTGTATAGGCCTTGAGCATCGGGTATACTGATGACCCATAATAACGTAAAGGAACCCTCGACGAGTGGAACACGCCGTAATACAGGAGAGCTTACCCGCAAACACCTGTAAAAATTTGCAAACACCGCTCGTGTTATTGATGACGACCAAGCACATGGGCAACCTGCTTGTTTCACTTCATTGCCTACAAATCATCGTCAGTGCCAGCCGCGGCCAAAGCCTATTGATCGTCGATGAGCGCTACCGCGACATCATCGAATCCGTCGCCGATATGGGCAGGGTGCTCTACTATCCTCGCCGGCAATTGAAAACCGCCAGTCTCGCTGTAAAGGCCAGGTTGCTTTATAGCTTTTACCGTCAACTCCGCCAACATCAAGCTAAATTACTACTCGATTTCGACGGCCAGGGCCAGGCTGCAACGATCACCCAGCTCTCAGGAGTGGCAACTCGCATTGGCCCGACCGATGCCCGTCGCGGTAAAGGCGTCTACACTCAGCTCCTCAGCAATAGCGAACGTCAACACCACCGTTTTAAAGACTATGCGCTGTACCCCGAAATTCTTCTTGGACAATCAGCCGAGCCCCAATACCCCGAGCTGAAAAGCGAAACCTGGCACCGCGATAACCTGCAAGCCATTTTGCAACCACAGGGCATAGACCTTGCGCGGCCCTATACCTGTATACATGCTGGCGCGACAAAAACGTATAAACGCTGGCCTGCTGAGTACTACGCCAACATCGCCGACTGGCTGGCCAAACACAAACAGCAGGTCGTTTTTATTGGCTCAGGGGCTTCGGATACACAGAGAACAGCCGAAATACTTGAACAGTGCGAACAGGCACACATTGACTTATGCAACCAACTGAGCATCCGACAGTTGATCACCCTATTCCAAACCTGCGATCTTTTCCTTGGCAATGACAGTGGCCCCATGCATCTGGCCGCCGCTGCAAACGCAGAGGTTTATGCAATTTTCGGCCCTACCGATGAGGCCCGCTGGGGGCCTTTGGGCAACAAAGCCAAAGTCATAAGAAACTCTGTGCCCTGCGAAAAGAGCTGCTCAAAAAAATTCTGCCCCGTCGGCCACCGTTGCATCAATACTCTAAGGCCTGAAGCGGTAAAAGCTGCTCTTCAAGCCTACGCAGTCTAAGACCCAGACCTGGGTTTCTTCGCTATGGCAAAAATTACAAAGACAAGATTCCTGAGCGCATCAGGAGAAAAAGGCATACGTAGCTCAGCAGCCATTTATGGTTTGACCTTCATCCTCACACTCGTACTCTTTTTCGCCTTCGGCACCAACAATGACACCCTCAACGATGACGGCATCAATTATATCTACGCCGCTCACGCCCTCGCCGATGGAGACCTCGAACAGGCAAAAACCTATCGACCAGAAGTTCTTTTTTATCATCAAATCACACTGATAGCCTCCCTCACGGGTCTAGACTTACACCCCAGCGCCAAATTGCTCAGTCTATTCTGGCAGATCATGCTAGCTGCTGCCTTTATGGCTATAATTCGTCGCTTCGATGACTCAACGCAAAGCCAGATTATCGCCTTAGCAGTCTTCTTTAGTATGAGTAGCATCAACCACTTACGGCCCGACATCATTCGTGGTTTTGGCTTTTGGGCCCTGCAACTGTGGGCTATATGGGCAGGCCTGAGGTTTATTCAATCAAAGCTATGGCGCTTTGCAGTACTCTGGCTAGGCTTAAGCAGTCTTGCCATCGTCTACCGTATTGAAAGTATTGCCTACCTCTTACTGGTCCCTCTTTTCACCCTGCTAGCGATAAGCTTCACAGGGCAACTGAGCAGCAATAAATTATTAAAGATGAGCAGTTTGCTGGTTATTTTCAGCGGCGCAATCTGGCTTTTTTTGTGGCCTGAACATAAGCAGCTGCCGAGTGGCACACCTCTGCTGGCTCAATTGCAACCAGAGCTGGAGGCCTTCAAGCGGGCTACAATTAATTTCGATCAATTAAAAACGGATATTAGCGCAGTAATGCCGACCCAATGGGCGCAGCGCAGTGTTAATGACTTGCTAATTGGCGGTTTTATTTTTCATCTCTTAGTGATCCTATTAAAAACAACCAATACACCCCTCATCGCTTTGTCCCTGTACCGGGGACACATTAAGCGACCTTTCCTCCGTAGCCCACAACACACCTTATTAGCTAACTATATTCTAATCGGCATCCTTATTGGCTTGATGAGCGTCTACAACAAGTACTTCCTCAGCGCGCGCTATATCATGCTCACGGCTATTCTTATCTGTGTGCCCATTACATTCGTCTTGAGCCAAAGCTATACCCGTTTTATGGCATCTCGTCAGGTGAGTGCCCGCGCATGGCGGAGCGCACTCTTCATCCTACCGTTATTAGCCTGCCTTTATCCGCTCAGTCGCCAGAATGATGACAAACTCTATATTCGCGAAGCCGGCGAATGGGTTAAAACCCAGTTAAAAAATGAACAGATGATCTATTTTAATACGCAAAAAGTTGCTTTTTACTCCGCCGATTACACGAACGTTAGCTTTAAAAAGCAATATAATAACGTGCAAGACTTAATCCACGAAGGCTATCATTATGCCGTACTGTACGAGGTCAAGGGTGAACAACAGCCTCTACCACGGAGCTTGCAGAAGCACCGGCTGAAAACCTTTCAAAATAGTCGAGGCCGTTCTGTGAGCATCTATAAACTCCCCGCCCCGGATTCCTAGCACATTCATCCACTGTCGCTACAAACCAAAAAAGTACGGTAGCCCAACATGCCCGAGAAGTACCCTGATTTTACCTTTGAGCGCGCTGGAGGTTGGCGTTATTACCGGCACAGCCTTGTTCAGCCGCTCAATACAGCTACTACACCAAGCAATACAGAATCGCCAATAATACGACACCTCTCGCAGCAGAAGACCGTTACCTCTTCTCGTTATTCTCATGTCTGCCAGGCAGTACTTAACAATGGTGGTGAAAGGCTTGCTGTCTATTTCAAAGGAATGGATTTCAAATCTCCGCGTGACGCCATCAAGCAGCAGCTGAGCAAAAGTCGAGCAATTAAAGCTTTCGAAGCCGAACGGCTGCTTCAATCTCTCGGTTTCGGCGCACCCTCCACGCTGCTGACGGGATGGCGACAACGACTATTGATCAAAGATCATTTTTTTACCCTCAGTGCAGCTCTCATCGGTTATGACGATCTTTACACGACGGTCAAGCAAATTGGGGCCCACTCCAACTCGCAGAAAAGGGCTTTTATCCAGCAACTTGCCTCAACCATTGCCCGCCTGCACAAAGAAAATATCGGTCACGGTGATCTGCGTGCGGGCAATGTCATGTGTCGGCACAACGAAGACTGGCAGTTTTCATTTCTCGACAACGAGCGCACCCGTCAGTACAAAAAACTACCCGACAGTATTCGTATTAAAAACCTGGTCCAATTAAACCTGCTTCTCAGCCCTGCTATTTCCACCACCGACCGGCAGCGTTTTTTTTATCATTACTCAATACTTTGCTATGGGCGGACCAACAAAGACTTACTCAGCAGAGTTGTCAGAAAAACCCGCAAGCGGCTTAAAATCATGCTCGACAAAAAGAAGATAGAGGTCGATGATCTATGGCTATAGTAAGCGATTATAAAAAGTATCGCGCCATGGTAGATCAGCAATTTCAAGATACGACGCTATTTGAAACGATCCATTCGAAAAGCATCCACCCCCCCTACCTCATCAAGGGCATGATGCGTCGCGATTTCTACACGAATGCGACGGCCAGTGTTATTCATGACATTGACTCACTGCTTGAAAACGGCATTATTATTAAAACAGACCGGGCCACCACCGTTTCCAGGGTAAAGGTTGCGGATCGCGACATCATTATCAAACGTTACAATTACCAAGGCTTTTTAAACTCTCTGAAATATACGCTGGGCAGCTCCCGCGCCAGGCGGGTATGGCGAGAAACCTATTTGTTACAAAAGATGAAAATTGCCACACCAACGGCACTGGGTTATTTCGACGTTTGCCATCAAGGGAGGGTGATACGCTCTTATCTAATCAACGAGTTTTGCCCAGAGCCTATTCTGCACTACCTGCTTCTCGACAAGCTTGTCCCTATCACTGACTGGCCAACAATCGTAGACCTGGTGCGCAGACTGCTTTGCAACCTCCACTCGAAGGGCATCACTCACGGCGATATAAAAAACTCTAATATTATTTACGATGAAGGCAAGCTAGTGCTGATCGACCTTGACTCACTGATTGTGCATCGCTCCACAAAACGCTTAAAACGCCATATTGAAAAAGATATGCGCGCCTTTGAGAACAAAATAAATTTAGATCCACAGGACTATATAGAAAGAAAAAAAATCGAATTAAATCTCAGCGATTAAATCACTATAAATTAATTATTTTTCAATTGGCCTCATATGGACTTCAAATTTCGAGGCGTAAATTGTTTTTGCCGGCACATCTTTTAAAACTGTTGCCCCTGCACCAATGATTGCGTCATCGCCAATAGTCAAAGCTCCGAGAATAATCACCCCAGGGCCAATCTGCACTCTGTCACCAATCACCGGATAGCCATCATTAAGATTGCCGATGGAAACATTATGGCGAATATTGCAATGCTCACCAATTTTTACTTTGCTGCCGATCACAATTCCAACAGGGTGCCAAAATATTGTTGTTTTTGGTATTTTAGAAATATTCATATCACAGGAGGTCAGCAAGCGAAAATCCCATCCACGGGTAATCACTACCAATAAATCTCTGATAAAGTTTCTAAAACGTTTAATTTTGTGCAACAAAGGGCGTATTACTTTTCGATAGATAGGCACAACTCAACTCTCAATTAATTATTTCTAAAGCGGCAGTTCTGGCAAGCGTTTAAAATCCCTACGGTAAAGCTGTATTGCGCGTTTTGTTACGCTATTAAGAAGTGATTCATGACGATTAAATACCTCTCGCAAAGGCATATTGAAATAGACCCGCAAGAAAAGATAAACATCTTTCTTTGTCAGACCAATATCGAGGGATGAAAAGTAAATACTGGCAACATCTTTTACTAACCAGCGACGTGGGACCGTCGCTCTCATCTGTGCCCGATGTAAATCGACCAAAAACAAGCGAGGCTCATCCTTTACACTCTTGGGGTCGACAGATAGATCCAACAGAAAATGGCAAATATATAAATCCCGATGATTAATACCCGCACCGTGAATGGTGCGCGCTATGGTCGCCACTTTGCGAATTAAGGCTCTCCGCTCATTAGCCGGCGGCGGATTATGCGGCCATTGCTCAGCATAGCGCGCCAGACTCAAGGTATTCGCTAGTTCTTCTGTAACGAGAAAGGAGAGTTTTTTAGCCGGATTATGGCCTTTACAACCATAAGCAAGTGCATTTAACGAATCGAGACCCAATTCGTGAACTCGATTAATCGCCAACCATTCATTCGAGGCGCCGGTGACGGGCATTTTTAATTGCAGTAAGTTTTTAATAATTTCACGCCAGCCAATGCCGGTGTGTAGCTTGCGATAATACGTTTTACCCGCGAGTTGAAATTTCAGGGTTTGCCGCCCTTCTTTATCACGAACCACTTCACCTTCCACAGACTGCAACCACGCAAACACATCTCTATCGCGCCAGAGTTCCTGCAATTCACCACGGAGTATTAACTCGGTCACTGGCTCACTCCCTTTTCAGCAACAAGCTTTTCCATAATATCGACGGCGACCTGAGGCCGACTGTAAACATCACTCGTTGCGGCAAAACGTTCACCTTTGCTATGCCATTGTTCGCCCGATATAACGAGGGCTTCGTTAATTGCCGCAACGTAAGCATCAGCATTAAACGGGCTGGCAATGACCGTGCCCATTTGCGCTTCTCGCACATAGTGTGCATAACCACAAACATCACTGGCCACCACCGGCAAACCGGCGATCATGGCTTCGAGCAGGGCATTGCCGGTATTTTCTTTGTAGGCCGGGTGTAAGAGCACATCCGCTGCCTGTAACAGGTTCGGCACATCATCGCGACCACCGAGAAAACGCACGTGCTCCTGTAAGCCGAGTTTTTGTGCCTGACGCACAAATTGCTCGCGCTTATCGTCACCCACTACCAGCAATACACCATTCATCCCCTGCTCACACAGAGTGTGCAATGCATCAATACTACGATCCAGGCCTTTGGTTTTATAACCAGAACCGAGGGCTAAAAAGCATTTTTGTTGATCGCCTATACCGAGTTGTTGCCGCGTCTTACCGCGAATCACCTGCCAGTTATCAGGGGCCACTCGATTCGTCGCAATACCCGGTGGCAAGGTATGAAAACGATTTTCTGAGGTGCCATAGCACTGTACAAAGCGCGCACGCTCAGGGCGAGAGACTTCAAGAATTTGCGTCTTTGAAGCAACCCCAAATACCGCTTTTTCGAGCTTTAAATAGGCTTTCGTTCTAGGCGCAAGGCGATAAAAAAAGCCTCTCTCATGCTGAGCTTTGTAGGCAAAGCAAGAGTCAGCCGCATAATACAGATCGAGCCCGGGCCACTTATTAAAGCCCACCAGTAAATCGCAGGCTTTTAATTGGGGGCGTAAATCCGTAATAAAATTTTGCATGCGAGCCGCATTACCCCAGCCACGGGCAGGAATTATTTGCAGATCAATTTCCGCCGGACAATCACCCTGCCAATCACTGCAATAAATAGTCACGTTATGACCCCGGGCAATGGCCTCTAGTGCCATTGCCAGCATATTGCGCTGCAAGCCCCCGAAGGGAAAATATTTATAGAGTGCGAAGGCTAACTGCAAGGGAGATGAACCATCAGTTTCACCCATTTATCAGGCTTGTGCTGGCGTGTCAGTATCGACGAGCCTGTCCAGCGCTGCAATAACCCGCTGCGGTTCCAACTCGACCAAACACTTCATATCGCCTCGTGGACACTCGCGCTGAAAGCAGGGCCCGCAATCAACGGGCACCGATAACACCTCGACACAATCACCTAGAGGTGGTGTAAAGTCTGGGGAGGTCGAACCATACACCACTACCAATGGCCGACCCAGGGCAGCACTAATGTGCATTAAACCCGAGTCGTTGCTAACAACTGCCGTGGCCATAGAGAGCAAATCTATCGCCTCAGACAATTCGGTTTGCCCGGCCAGATTGCGAATATACGTCGTGTTCTCGCCTGTTACTGATGTGCTAATACTTTCGCCAACTTCGGCATCGCTCGCCGAACCCATTAGCCAAACCTGCCAACCCCGGTCGAGCATCGTTTGGGCAACCTGTTGATAATGCCCTTCGGGCCAGCGCTTGGCGGGGCCAAATTCAGCGCCAGGGCACAACGCCAGTACCGGCCGAGTCAAGTCGATAGCAAATTTTTCACGCAGCGCTGCCAGGGCCCCCTCATCCACTTCAAGATGAGGGCGCGGCAGTTCGGCAGGCAGGGCCTTGCCCTCGGGATAAGCCAGCGCAATAAAGCGCTCTATCATCAGCGGGTAGCGCTGCTTATCGAGCAAACGAATATCGTTGAGCAGACCAAAACGCATTTCACCGCGCCAGCCCACACGCTGGGGAATACCGGCAAAGGCGGGAATTAAGGCGGATTTTAAAGAGTTGGGTAGCACATAAGCTTCATCGTAAGCTCGCTTGCGCAGCTGTTGGGCCAGTGCCCAGCGTTTCGTAAGTGCCAGCTCACCATGACCAACCGGCATGTCAATCGCGCCGCTAACTTCAGGCATGCGCTCGAGAAGAGGACGGCTCCAGGCCGGGGCCAGCACGTCGATGCGACAACCGGGGTCGCGTTGTTTAAGACAGGTAAATAGCGTTTGCGCCATTACCATATCGCCGACCCACGAAGGGCCGACAATAAGGATTTTTTTGCTGTTAATTAGCGTATCTCTGTTAATGCGACTGTCAATAAAGTGGTCTTAAGCCTCGATCGGCGCCAACCACTCTGGGTGCTCGTCATTGCGACCACGCACGGCATCGAAATAAGCCGTTTGCAGCTCGGCAGTGATCGGCCCACGCGAGCCACAACCGATTTCGCGATTATCCAGCTCACGAATTGGCAGAACTTCAGCGGCAGTACCGGTGAAGAAGGCTTCGTCAGCAATATACACTTCGTCGCGAGTAATACGCTTTTCACGCACCTCGTAACCGCGCTCTTGCGCTATTTGAATCACGCTGCCACGCGTAATGCCGTCGAGACAGGAGGTCAGCTCGGGGGTGTAGAGAACGCCATCTCGCACGATGAAAAAATTCTCGCCGCTGCCCTCGGCGACGTAGCCGTCCACGTCGAGTAGCAGGGCCTCATCATAACCATTTTGCAGAGCCTCGCGCAGCGCCATCATCGAGTTCATATAACTGCCATTCGCCTTCGCCTTGCACATGGTGATATTGACATGGTGGCGGGTGTAGGACGAAGTATGAATGCGAATACCCTGCTCCAGCGATTCGGGGCTCATATAGGAAGGCCATTCCCACGAAGCCACAATCACATGGGTCGACAGGCCATCGGCGCGCAGACCCATAGCCTCTGAGCCGAGAAACGCCATGGGGCGTAAATAGGCTTCTTTGAGATTATTGGCTTTGACTACGTCGAGCTGCGCCTGGTTCAGCGTGTCTTCATCGAAGGGCATGTTGATGCCGACAATTTTTGCTGAGTTACGCAGGCGCCGAGTGTGCTCTTTTAAACGAAAAATCGCCGTGCCTTTACTCTCAGTATTGTAGGCGCGCACACCTTCAAAGACGCCCATGCCATAATGCAGGGTATGGGTTAACACATGCACTTTGGCATCGCGCCAGGGTACCATTTCACCATCAAACCAAATATAACCATCGCGATCTGCAAATGACATTGAATTACTCCTCTACGCTAATTTTTCACTACCAAATAACCGCGTCCAAATAGTGGCGACGGCCTGACGGTGGATATCAAATTCCCCAGTTTTCACCACACCCGGTAACTGCTGCAACTGCAAGCGGTGACCCGCAGAGCGATAGGCAATATAAGCCTGTGTTAATTGCTCACCTTCCTCTGTCGAAAAAAAGCCAGCCTTCACGAGCTCATCCAGTATACGGATATTGTCGTGCCACTGAGCCACGGCGGGTACAGATTTGGACTGAGCTAAAACCGCGAATTGAACCATAAATTCAATGTCGACGATACCTCCCCTATCCTGTTTAAGATTGAACTCACCCTCCGTCTGCGCACTGAGCCCCGAGCCAAGATGCTCAAACATTTTGCTGCGCATAGCACTGACCTCACTGCGCAGGGTCTCAAGGTCGCGCTCCTGCTCCAGCAACTGCCTGCGCAAAGCCTCAAACGCATCGCCCAGCGACGGATTACCGGCAATTGCCCTGGCCCGTACCAGGGCTTGCTGCTCCCAGGTCCAGGCGCTTTCTCGCTGATATTTTTCAAAAGCCGCCAACGAGCAAACCAGCAAACCTGAATTCCCCGAGGGCCGCAGGCGCATATCGGTTTCATAGAGCACACCCGAGGCCATGCGCGTACCGAGAATATGCAAGATGCGCTGTCCCAGCCTGGCAAAAAAAGTGTCATTATCAACACTGCGCTCACCATCGGTATTCAAGCCCTGGGTGGCGTTATGAATAAACACCATATCTAAATCCGAACCGTGACCCAATTCAATGCCACCCAGCTTGCCGTAACCGACGATCAACAGGCCCGGTGTTTGCCCATCACTATTACAGGGCAAACCATAGCGACTGGTCATATCCCGCCAGGCAATGGCCAGAACCTGCTCCAGCATGACCTCAGCCAACCAGGTTAAATAGTCGCTGACGCGCATCAAAGGCAGCAGCTCCATCACCTCGCAAGCGGCAACCCGCAAACTGTGGGCGAGGCGAAAATAGCGCAGCGTTTCCATCTGTGCTTCGAGATCTTCATCGGGAATGCGCATCAATAGCTGACGCAATTCATCCGCCAGCTGTTGACGGTCGGGCGGCGTATAAAGGGTTCGCACATCGAGCAGTTCATCGAGCAGAGCCGGGTTGCGTGCCAGGCTATCGGCGATCCATGGGCTAGCGGCACAGAGTTTTACCAACTGCTCCAGCGCTGCTGGACTCTCGATTAAGAGTATCAAATACGCACTGCGCCGGGCGACTGCCTCAACTAGCACCAGTACTCGCTTGAGAGCCTCGGAAGCATTGCCCTCTTGAGCGCAAGTGTTAAGTAATAACGGCAGTAATGTATCAAGACGAGAGCGCGTATCCGTTGGCATGGCTTGAACGGCTGCACTTTGCACCAACTTCAGCAAGGACTGCGTAGCCAGTTCGACATCGTCATAGCCAAGCTCAGTCAAACGCGCTGTCACTTCCTCACTTTCATCAAGCGGCCAGACATCGACATCTTTCTCGCCATCACTGTCGTCGGTATTGTCAGCAAAACCGCTGAAAATGCCACGTACAAGGTTGCGATGGCTGTCGAGCTCAAGCATAAACTGGGCCCAGTCAGCAAAACCCATCATAACGGCCATGCGCAGTTGCCCCAGCTCATCATCAGGTAAGAGCTGGGTTTGCTGATCTCGCCAGCTCTGTATAACGTGCTCTACATCGCGCAGGAAACAGTAGCTTTGCCACAGCTTGTCGCCACTGCCATCAGGGAGTAGCTTTTCCTCATCGATTACGCTCAAAACCTGGCGCAAGCTTTGGGTCTGAAAGTGCAGATCGCGCCCACCTCGAATTAACTGGAAGGCCTGGGCGGTAAATTCAATTTCGCGAATACCGCCGGGGCCGAGTTTAATGTCACTCCCCAACCCCCGACGCTGCACCTCACGCTGAATCATTGCCTTCATCGCGCGCAGTGACTCAATAGCACCAAAGTCAATATAGCGGCGATACGTGAAAGGCCGCAGTATATTCATTAACTCGGCTCTCACCGTTTCATCGCCGGTAATCGCCCGGCATTTAATCATCGCGTAACGCTCCCAGTCGCGCCCCTGCGCCTGGTAATACGCTTCGATCGCAGCAAAATTCAACACCAAAGTACCGCTTTCACCATAGGGCCGCAGGCGCATATCAACGCGAAACACAAAACCGTCAACCGTTTTATTGTCCAGCGCCTGAATTAACTTTTGGCCGAGTCGTATAAAGAACTCTTGATTAGTGCACTGGCTGCGGCCACCCTCCGTTTCACCGGCTTCGGGATAGGTAAAAATCAAGTCAATGTCAGACGATACATTCAACTCACCGGCACCCAGCTTGCCCATGCCTACGACGATCAGCTCCTGACGTTGACCACTCTCAGCACCTATCGGCGTGCCCCAACGCTCGGCCAGCATGGCATAGAGAAAATCCATTGCCGCCTTAATCGTTACATCCGCCAGCCAGGACATATCAGCGGTGGTTTCCATCGTGTCGGCCAGGCGTGTGAGGTCGCGCCAAATAATGCGCAGCATTGCGCGACGGCGGAACGTCCTCAGGCCACGGTGTAATAGCGCCTCGCTTTCATATGTCTGCAATTCGTCAGGCACAGCGTTGTCACTGCGCGAGGTCAGCAGCTCACCACTCTCAACCAGGTCACGCAGCAACTCGGGAAATTGAATACAAACCTGTGCGACAAACTCACTGCCCGCCCAGACCCAGCGCAATTGTTGAGCAAAAACCTCATCATCCAACTGTTGCTCCAACCAACGCCTGTCTTCTTCACAAGCCCGCTCGTGAAAGCGCTCAAGTTGAGTGTCGACACTCAAACTTAGTGCTGGCGGTAGCTGCAAATTTTTCATAAATATCGGTCCATTAAACGATTCATCGCTGTGCATTTTCACCCCACGATATTGCAAGATAATACAAGGCTCCCATCAGACCGCACATTGTGCCGCAGCAGGCAGATTGCATTTTTACCGCGTGAGCTTACACTTCTTTAAGCACGTCATTTAGCAAACCATGATTCCCTACTCGAGGTCGCCGGGCAAGCCATGAATTTTCTCTCCATGCTACAGGCGCTGATTGCCAGCAACTCCATTAGCAGTGTTAACGCCGATGTCGATCAGGGCAACCGGGAAGTCATCGACATCCTCGCCAACTGGCTCGACGACCTCGGTTTTGCCACCGAAGTCATGCCCCTTGACGATCCGCGCAAAGCCAACCTTATCGCCACCCTCGGCACCGGTCCCGGCGGCCTGGTGCTGGCCGGACACACCGACACCGTACCCTGTGACGAAGCTCTCTGGCAGCAATCACCCTTTGCCCTGACCGAACGAGACAATCGCCTCTACGGCCTTGGTGTTTGCGACATGAAAGGCTTCTTTCCTCTGGCCATTGAGGCCGCAAAAAACTTTCTCGACAAACCCTTACAGCAACCCTTGATTATTCTCGCTACCGCCGATGAAGAGTCCTCCATGGGAGGCGCCCGTGCGCTGGCAGCAGCGGGCAAACCCAAAGCCCGCGCCGCCTTAATCGGCGAGCCCACCGGCATGAAGCCAATCGCCATGCACAAAGGCATCATGATTGAAAAGCTGCTGATACAGGGAAAATCCGGCCACTCCAGCAACCCCGGCCTGGGCAACAACGCGCTACACACCATGCATGACGCCCTCGGCGTATTGCGCACCCTGCAAAGTGAATTAAAGACGAACTATCACAACCCGCTCTTTGCCATCGACTACCCTACCCTCAACCTCGGTTGCATTCACGGCGGCGATAACCCCAATCGCATTTGCGGCCACAGCGAGCTCGGGTTTGAAATACGCCCCCTGCCAGGCATGGACATTGAGGAGCTGCAGGCTTTACTCGAACAACGTTTGCTTGGCCTCGGCGCAGCAGAAGGCACCCAGGTGAGCATGCAACACTTTGGTGTGCCGGCCTTTGCCGCCGACGATGGCTCCGAGCTCGTCACCCTCTGTGAAAAACTCACCGGCCATAGCAGCGAAAGTGTCGCTTTCGCCACCGAGGCACCTTATTTACACCAACTCGGTATGGACGCCATGGTGCTCGGCCCCGGCGATATCGACCAAGCTCACCAGCCCGATGAATATCTTGCTACCGAGCGCATTAAACCCATGCTAAAACTGCTTGAAAACGTTATTGCTTATTATTGCTTGCAGAGTCACCAGTAAAGCCAGAACCGAATTGTTAAATTTTGATCACAATTAGAAGATGCTAGTCAATAACAGACAGCCAGCTTTTAAAAGACCTGCAACAAAAGCAAAGCGGCAAGGGCCGGGAGACAGTCCTGAAATCAAAATAGTCATCCTCTTAGCGGGGCTAGCCTCTCACAACACCGTTAAAAATCGCCGCTAATTGCTGCAGATAGTTTGGTTGCAAGTGTTCAAGAGCAACCCGGTAGTTTGCTATATCCGCTTAACTTCAAGTTTCATCGTTATAGCCGCTTCACCCTTATTGCTATGACATCTTGACTTAAACACTTCAAGTCTTGTCTAAAACACCCTAAGTCCGTGATATTGGATGCCTGATAGTCGCCTGGTCGTCAGTTAGCTAGTTAGTACTCACTTTCCTCGTCTCCTCGAATACTGGTTTTGTCTGGTTGTCTTCTAACGACGAAGTCGCAAATAAATGTGCCATAACTCGCGCTGATTTAACCATTTGTTCTGCTAATTGATGCATGCGGGTGAGTTGTTCGGTGGTCAACGTCATATCCCGTATTTGTATCCGCTGGTGAGCACCGGCAGTCAATAGTTTCTCTTTAAGTGATTGATATGCTGATTCAAATGAGATTAGCAGCCGGTCACAATCGGCTACCGAAAATGTTGTGTGCTGGACATTCGTCGCATCGATTAAGGTCGCCAGTGCTGAGCGAATTTGTGCCACCGAAGCCATCAATTCAGTATCACTTAAGGCCTGAATCCGGCTTTGGTAGGTAGCCAGTACTCGAGATAATTCCGCTGACGTTGCAAGGTATTGATCGCATCTCAATATCTTTGGCAGTTCTTCGGCTATGGGAGCGGGTAAAGAAGCGCCCCCCAGCTGACTGACGAAGCTATCCACCTTCTGTACCAATTGCTGTACCGCAAGCTGGTTGTTTTCGAGCTTTTCTGCGGGGGCAAACTCAGAGCTGATGGCTCCTTTTGCCATGCCGCGCACTATTTCTGCGATATGGCCAAGTTCTAGGCAGACGGCGTTGATGGCCAGTGCCGGTGATGCCAGCACGGTCTTATCCAGGTAGCGTGGCCGCCCTTCAATCTCCTCGGCACTACAGAAACGCTGAGCTAAAAAATGAGCCAATTTTCCTGTTAAAGGCCACATGACCAACACACCCAGTAGGTTAAATGCCGTATGGAACAAGGCGAGGCTGACGGCAGGGTTCTCTTCAAGCCCGAGGGCTTTACCCCCGACACCCACCAGCCACAGCAGTATCGGCAATAATATCAGCGCCACAGCGCCAGTGGTAAGGTTGAAAATAATATGCGCGCTGGCAACACGCTTGGCATTCGGCGTAGCACCAATGACGGAGAAAACGGCGGTGGAGGTAGTGCCCACATTGGCTCCGATCACCATAGCAGCGGCGGCAGAAAGACTGACGACACCGCCGGTGGCAGCGGTGAGCACGATGGCGATGGCCGCGCTGGATGATTGCGTCAACAGCGTGATTAAAAAGCCCATGCCAAGAAACAGCAGCAGCCCTGAAAGCCCATCGGAATTTAGCTGTTCGATCTGAGCAAAGGCGGCAATACCTTCGAAAGCGCCTTTAAGCACATCAATGCCAATAAAAAACAAGCCAAATCCTGCCAACGCCAAACCCATAGCGCCGTAGCGTTTTTTTGCGCCGATCAAGCTCAGCAACATACCAAGCCCAATCAGCGGCAAAGCAAAGGCTTCAACTTTGAACTCAAAACCCACGGCGGCCACCAGCCAACCGGTCATGGTCGTTCCCACGTTGGCACCAAAAACCACGCCCAAAGCCTGGGACATGCTCAAAATGCCCGCGTTGACAAAACCAATGGTGGCTACCGTAACAGCGCTGGAAGACTGCACCAGGCCGGTAATGATGATGCCCGAGGCTATGCCCCGTTCCGGTGTTTTGGTCCAACGGCCAAGCATGTCACTCAGCGCGTCGCCAGCCGCGAATTTAAGGCCGTCAGTGATTAAGGTAACAGCCAGTAAAAACAGGCCTAATCCGCCGGCCACACTGCCGATTATGGTAAGGGTTTCAATCATTTCTTACTGCTGATACCTCAAGCTGTTGGATACCGACCCTTAGGCCTACCGAGTAATCAAGGTTGGTCATTTCTTGAGACTGTAACTTATGGCTCAATATTATGTCATTGATAATAAATAGGTGAATCTCTACAGCTATCAGCCAGAGGGTAATCCATTCAAATGTAACGGTGTGTTAAGACTTCCAATCATCGGCTCCCGCCTCAACTAATTCAGGAGATTTAAAGATTCAAAAGGAAAGATGGCATATGAGATCGACGAGGGCACAAAATCCCTACTCGAAGACTGCGGGTTATAGAAGGCAGTAGCCACACATAAAAACCAGGCTTTTCAATGGCTGGAAGTACCCATCTTTAGATAGAGACTCACATCGGCATTCGCAAAAAACTGCCCATAGGCTAAGGGTTAAACCTATGATACTGGTTAAGAAAATAGTTTTGCTTTTCTTAAGTCCCATAGCCAAACGTGCTTCAACTTTCCAGGGGCATTGCCGCGATCAGTGCCGATTAATATGTGTATTTAGCGGGACTTGCCGTCGCTGGACGTACTGAAATTTTACAAATGGTGGTGGCGGCTAATACCGTGGCTTTTAACGCAATCCAGTCCGCCCTAAGTCGTATTGCTACCGCGATGACCGGCACCTTTGGCAGCATGGCAACCACATTTGACTGGTACAACGAACTGCTATAGGTCTTTACCCAACTCCCGAACGACTACCTCACTCTCGATACCGAAACTACCGGCCTTGCCGATAAAAACGGCCTGCCAGATATCGTCACCTTAGGTATCACAGTGGTCAGTAACCGAGAGATTGCTGAATCAATCGAGTTTGAAATACGACCGCAGAGACGCATTTCAGAAGAAGCACAAGCAGTGCACGGCATCAGCAACGAACAGGCCGCCAAGTTTGAGCCCTTTCAATCCCAGTGGAACCAGATTGCCGACTACCTGAAGGATCAGCTTATCGTGATTCACAACGCCAGTTTCGACTGGCCGATCCTGCTCGACCATGTTGCGCGATACGGATTGGAAATGCCAAAAATTCAAGGGGTCTTTTGTAGCCAAAAAACCGCCATTCGTTGGGCGCAGGCAATGAATCTCCCGTGTAGCCAAAGGGGGCCGTCGTTAGATGCTTTGACGAAAGCGTTTGAGGTTGAAGATCTCAGAGCTAAAGGCAATGGAATTCATGGTGCAAAGATTGATAGTCTGCAGGCAGCGTTGGTGGGTGAAGTGATGAGGCATTATGGAAATATCGGTGAGGTTTAATTCTTGAATGTTGATAATCTGAGGGGAAGGTGTCGCGTTACGACCCATAGCGGACATTGTATAATTAATTGATAACGGAGCTGCTTACTCACACAAGGCATGTGATTAACTACTGAAACGAAGAGTGAACAGAATGGTTAATAAAATCAAAAATGTTTTTGTAAGTCATCATCATAAGGATGATGCTAGTGTTGATGGTCTTACCAATATGCTTACAGGTAAGGGTTATCAATTGAGAAACAGCTCTATCCGCGTCAAGCCTGAAAACCAAAGCCGTTTCGACAATAAACAAGTGAGTGACAATACAATTAAACGTCTCCTACGGATGAAAATGCGTTGGGCCAGTCAGGTTATCGTCGTGATTGGCAAGGAGACTCATCAACGGGATTGGGTGAACTGGGAGATTGAAACTGCCCATCGGCTTGGTAAACCGATAATTGGGGTTTACGAGAACGGTCTTAAAGATCAAGTCGAAATACCGGACAGCTTGAAGAAGCATGCAACGTCAATTATTGGTTGGAGATCAGATTCTGTAATTGATGCACTTGAAGGAAAAAGCCAGTTCCAAAATCCAGATGGAACCCCATCACCAAAGATAGCAGGGCGCAACATTACATGCTAGTTACGCCAAATTCTCACTTATTTATATATGTGATTGCCAGAGATTATGGCTTTGCACCAAATCCATTTCACGGTATTTGTACTCTGGCCACGTGCAAGCCTGGAATCAGGAAATCCGCAATGATTGGCGATTGGATTCTAGGAGTGGGCGGAAAAAATCTCGGCTCTGCTTACAGGAAATGCATTCTGCTAATGAAAGTAACAGAAAAACTTACATTTCAAGATTATTGGGAAGACGCTCGTTTTTCATTGAAAAAACCGTGTCGCAACGGAAGTAACGTGATGATGCTGGGTGACAACATATACCACAAGAATGGGGACGGAAATTGGATTCAGGAAGATTCACATCATAGTAATGCGGATGGTAGTGAAAATCTTTTTAATTTAGGCAGAGATACTGGAGATTCAGAACAAGTATTAGTTTCGAATTTCTTTTTCTATTTTGGTGACCAAGCAGTTACGGTTGATTTGGATTCTGTTAGTTACTTTTCTGGACCAGGCTATAAAAAGATTGATCTAGCTACTTCCAATGCTGGAAAGGAATTAATTGAATCTACATATAAAAGCTACAAAAGCGATTTAAACTGCATTATTTCAGATCCATGTCAGTTTATGGACTCTCATCAGCGAGTGGATCAAGTCACAAATAAAATATCATAAGGAGCGTTCAATGAGTTTTGAAAAAAGGAAAGTTTTTATATCACACTTCAAGGCTGATAGAGATGAGGTGGATACATTCATTGATACTTTTAGTGACGTATTTATTCCTAAAGTTCTTGGCGCGAATGACAATGATGAATTTATTGATAGCGCCAATACAGATTATGTAATGCAACGTATTCGAGAAAAATATCTTGGAAATAGTACTGTAACTATTGTGCTTCTTGGATCGTGCACCCATAGCAGAAGATACGTTGACTGGGAAATTAAAAGCTCGTTACAACAGGGAAATCAACTGCCAAATGGTTTAATGGCAATCGTGCTGACAAGCCAAAACAATTCGGCATGGTTACCAGAACGATTTAGTGTAAACTGGACAAAAGGCCATGAGAATTGCTATGCGAGATATTGGTCTTATCCTTCGACAAAGCAGCAATTGTGGTATTGGATTGAAGAAGCCTATCAGGCGCGTACTACGCGTGCAAAGCTGATTGACAATTCATTGCCCATGATGAAAAACAACGCGAAATGCAAAATTTGTGAAGTTACGCACTGATGAAAATTCAATACGCACCGCCACTTTCTGTCAACTTTGTCTGGAATTTTGCAGATTCCGAAGCGGTTAATCCAATTATTGACGTCGTAAGAAAGAGCTTTGCAAGAGACAAAAACAAGCCATTTTCCAGAGGGCTGAATATACCGCTATTTTTCTACAGTTCTCTGAATGCCAATGAAATTCCTCATGACAGTCCCAATGCATTGGCAAAGAAGAATGTAATTTTTGTATTCACAAGCGTAAATACAAATGGGAGAGACAACTGGCGAGAATACGTGGAAGGGCTTTCAGTATCACCCTCAACTATTATTGTGCCCATTGCCTTGGACAAGGGTGGTTTGGCGCATCATGGGCCTCTTTCAGGAACGAACTGTATTCGACTATATGATTGGCCTCCTGAGAATAGAGCGTCTTACGCAATCGTATCACTAGCACATGAAATCTATCGTCACGGATGCAATGAATTCTCTCCTGATGATCCAAGCAAAGAATCTTCAATAACAATTTTCTTAAGTCATGCCAAAGCCGGAGATACAGGTAGGTTACATTCAGAGGAAATAAAGAAATTTATAGACAATACGAATCTCAATCGATTTTTTGATTCTACAGAAATATCACCTGGATTTCAGTTTGATCAAGAAATCGAGAAAAGCGTTAAGAAGTCAACTCTTGTCGCAATCGAAAGTGATGCGTATTCATCTCGATATTGGTGCCAGAAAGAAATATTATGCGCAAAAGAAAACGGGCGCCCCATTGTTGTAGTAAACAGCCTCAATGACTACGAAGACCGTATTTTCCCTGCCGCATCAAACGTTCCATGTGTCCATGTTTCGTCGGAAACCCCATTAAGTCAGCGGGACATATTGCGCATTTTATCAGCCGCAATACTTGAAACTATTCGTTACACCCATTCTATTCAGTACCTTAAATTATATAAACATGTTGGATGGATCGAAAATGATTGTGAATTGTCTGCTCGACCGCCGGAAATTAGGCAGGCATTAAAGGTAAAGAGTAGTAAACAGGAAAAGATTTGTTATCCAGAACCGCCAATATATTCGGATGAAGCCGACTGGCACAATCATCTAGATATAGAAGCGTTTACGCCCCTGTGGAACTTGGCTGAAAAAGATAACTTGCTTCAGCAACGAATTGGTATTTCCATTTCTGATGTACAGGGAGACGGCTTTTCAAGCAATCACATTCATCCCGACCATTTAATTCGATTGGCTCAGGACATTGCCAGACATTTATTGGCACGTTCTGCCACCCTGATCTATGGAGGTGATTTGCGCCCAGATGGATTTACTGAGTTTATTCTTGATGAAGCTTCAATTTTGAAAAACCGTATCGGAGGAGACTTGCCTAAGGTTGAAAATCATCTGGCATGGCCGCTCTATGTATCAGAGCCCGAAATTGTTGCGTGGAGGGCTAAATACAACGAAGTAATGAAAACAGAGGAACACGATATAGCTAGCGATGTTTCGACCGGGCTTACGCGAGATGTCTTTTTGCCACCGGCCACACCGGACAATTCATATGTTTGGTCGAGATGTTTGACAGAGATGCGGGAAAAGTCCATAGCTTCCTCCACTGTCAGAATTTGTGCTGGTGGAAAGCTCTCTGGTTACAAAGGCAAAATGCCGGGGGTATTGGAAGAGATCGTTTTGGCTTTAAACTCCCAAAAGCCAACATTTTTACTTGGGGCATTTGGCGGCGTAGTCGGAAGTGTCAGCAGTGTTTTACTGAAAAAAGTTGTTCCAGAAGAGTTGACTGAGGATTGGCAGATTTCTCACAATTCTGGATATGCTGATTTGCAAGACATCGCAAAGAGTCATGGGAATGAGTGTGATTACAGCGCATTAATTGATTTGTTGCAGAAGCAAAGTGTATCTGACATTGCCGACCGCTGCGGGCTATCTGAGGACGAATACATAAGAATAATGCACTCCCCATTCATTGATGAATGTCTTTATTTAATCCTCAAAGGATTAAATAAGTTGAGTGGCAGTAGAACGTGAATTATGTTTTAGAGCCCCATCCCTAGCGAGGCTCAAGAGAGAAAGGTAGACAGGCTGAAAAATGGACGAAGATACCAGTATCTCTTTTCTTCGACAGTATGAACTGTCCATAGAAAAGACCGATAGATTTTCAAAGGATGAAATCACGCCAATCCTTATGGGCCTATACGGGGAAATAGGCAGCATTATGGCTACCTCGAAAAAGTACTATCGTGAAAATAAGGCATATGCTGGCCATAGAGCCGCTGTCGAAGAAGAATTTGGTGATGCTTTCTGGTATTTGTCGGCTTTGTGTCGTCGGTTAAATATTAATATAGAGAGCATTCTCGGAGACTTAACTGATGATAGTCCTGTTGATAAAAAATCTTCAATCGCTTTGGAATCCAAATCAACTATTTCAAAAGAGCTTGACGCTGCCTTAATTGATCTCGGCTGTGCCGTTACCGAGCTGCTTAAGGCGAAAGAAAATATAGATCTTCTAAAGAACGAAGTATTAAACGTTGCCTGTTTATACTGTTACGCGCTTCAGTTAACTGGCCTAGAATTTCGTAAAGTAATTGATGATAATTTAATCAAGACGCTTGGTAGGTTTTCTGAGTCTGACCCAAGCAAGCTTGAGGATTTTGACGTAGCATTCCCAATAGATGAACAGCTACCAAGACATTTTGAAATTCACATTACTCAGAGAAAAAGTGGACTGAGCTATCTTAAGTGGAATGGTGTATTTATCGGCGATCCTCTAACTGACAATATAAGTAAGCCCGACGCTTATCGTTTTCATGATGTTTTTCATATGGCCCATGCCGCGGTTCTGCATTGGTCACCGACTTTCAGGTCACTGATTAAGCAAAAGCGAAAGAGTGATCCTGCGATTGATAGAGATCAAGACGGTGGGCGTGCAATAGTTGTTGAAGAGGGGTTAACCGCATGGCTATTTTCCTATGCGCAAGGATTGGATAATTTTGAGGGGCATGATGGCGTATCTTTTGATGTTCTAAAGACCATTCAAAAGTTTGTTCAGGGATATGAGGTTGAAAGGTGTCCTTTAAAACTATGGGAAGATGCCGTTCTCCAGGGTTACGCAGTATTTAGAAAAATGAAAGAAAATAATGGCGGGATAGTGGTTGGGAATCGAGACAAAAGAACACTTCGGTATCGGCCAATAGGAGAGAAAGATGAAGGCTGAGCACTTTGTAAGGGAATTGGTTAATTTGAGGTTCGAAAATACTTTTAATCCGTATGCGGAGCGGTGCGAAGTATATGATTATTTTGATGCCCCGAGCAAACGGAGGGCGATTTTGAGAAAAATGTTGGAGGCAGCAAGTCAGGTAGAGGTTGATGCGATATGGATAGGCAGAGATTTGGGATATAGGGGAGGTCGACGAACTGGACTAGCGTTAACAGATGATATTCACTTTCGTCATCACGTGAACAGATGGCAGCTTGATTTTAATCGACTGACAAAAGGTGATGCTGTACCAGAACGTACTGCGACTGTTATATGGAACGTTCTATCACAAATTTCATCTCCCGTTTTTTTATGGAATGTATTTCCGCTTCATCCATTTGAAGCAGGCTCTCCTTTTAGCAATCGTGCTCATAATTCGAGTGAGAGAAAGGCTGGAGTAGAAATATTGGAGCTTCTCATCAATTTTCTGAGACCAAGGAGGTTGGTCGCAATTGGAAATGACGCAGAAAGTGCCGCAAACAGATTTGGAGATCGCTGTGAGGTGTTTAAAGTTCGACATCCAAGTTACGGTGGGCAGAATATCTTTCTAAAGCAAATTCAATCACTTTATGATATTGAAATAATTAACCATAAGAATATGGAGCTCTTTGATTAAGCAAGAAAAGCACGATGCTCCGCTCCCTAAAGTCGAAACCACCCCACCCACCGAATAAACTCCCCATCGTTCTCTAACGCCTAATTTCTCAGTATTTTCTGTAACAAAACACGGGATCAATAGTGGCGTAGTCTCTCATTTTAAACCACCCGTCGAAGACTTCGTATAGTCCGCCCGTCACAACAAATACCTCTTCGGGATATTGATGGCTTATTACACCAGCGAAACTGGATCTACTCGCTGAAGTAGCCAGGAAGGCCATGACCGGAGAGCAGTGCGAAGAAATACGCGGCTAAATTAAGGCTAGTTTACGGCTCATTATCCTGTTGATTTGCGGCTAGTTATCGGCTAGTTTACGGCTATGAACTGGACACCTGAATACACTATTAGCAATAAGCTTCTCTCGACGATCCGTGAAATAGGAGAATCGTTGGGTGAGCTTAAATCATTTCATCTAAGCGACCAGGATTTGGCGAAACTGGAGGTTGAGGCAAGGGAGTTGTCGTCTTATGCTTCTACCAGTATTGAAGGTAATCCCTTACCACTGACCGATGTAAAACGCCTGTTGAAGACCCAAAAAGAGAGCGTACGCGATACTGAGAGGGAGGTGCTTAATTACAATAAAGCACTGCAATCTTTATATGCCAGTGTGCGTTCTGGTAAATTCAAGCTGGATATTAAGACGCTGGAGAAAATTCAGGGACAGGTTGTTTCTGGTTTGATGGACAACCCTGCGCATTGCGGAACTTTGCGGAAAGCGCCGGTCATCATTCGCAATCCTCGAAAAGTTGACGAGATTGTCTTTATTCCACCTGATATCAAAGACGTCAGAAAGCTAACCGAAGATTTGTTCAAATTTATTGAAAGTAATATTGGCAAGATTGACTCCATCGTTCTAGCAGGTATTTTCCACCGCCAATGCGTGATTATCCATCCGTTCATTGATGGCAATGGAAGAACAACCCGATTGCTAACAACAGCCATTTTAGGGAAAGCCAGACTGGATTTATTCGAAATATTCAGTTTTGAGAATTACTACAACCGCAATATAACGCGCTACTTTAAAGCCGTTGGCCTTAAGGGTGATTATTACGATTTGAAGGATGATATCGACTTCACTGTATGGTTGGAGTATTTCGCGGATGGCATACTTGATGAGCTTCGTCGTGTGCGTAAAACATTGCCAGAACAATCGGCAACAAAACTACGTCTAGAGCCGCACCATCGCCAAGTACTGGGTTATATTAAAGAGCACGGCAGTATTACACAGCGCGAATACGGGGCGATATCGTCACGCAGCCTCGCCTCAAGAAAGCTGGATTTTGATAAGCTACTTAAGCTAGGCCTCATAAAGATGGAAGGCACTGGGCGTGGTACTTACTATGTGCTGGCTTCTTAAATAAACGTTCGCTAATGGCCGAAAACAGACAATGCCTCACGTCGAAACCACCCTATCCATCGAATAGATTCCCATCGCTCTCGAGCACCTAATTCCTCGCTATGCGCTGCAAAAAAACACCAGATCAATAATGGCGTAGTTTCTCATTTCAAGCCATCTGTTGAACACCTCGTATAATCTGCACGCCATAACAAATACCTCTTCGGGAAATTGATGGCTTTTTACACCAGCGAAACTGGAGTCTGCGCCGGGCCGATATTGTCGGCGGTTTCAGTCGGTAAAGTAGCGAACGCAGATGGTTACTGTATGCTTAGAAATTATTAATTTTATCTTAAAATTTGCATTGATAATCGATATCAATTTTTGATTTATTGGTTAGTGCTAAATTCGATCTTGAGTATCGCCCTGGAAAAAAAGGTAATGTGGGCCGGTCTTCATATCTCTGCAGGGTTTGGCAATACTACTGGTGATTATCAGATTGTCTATAAGTTGAAGCCTGTTTCGCGCACCACCAGGGTGTCATCGAAAACTCACTGCTGCACGAGAGACCATCATAATTCAGGCCGACCAGGCATTTGTCATCAAGCGTAAAGACCTGCACAAGTTATTCGAGCTGCTCATTGAGCGTTGTTATAGGCCGGTGGGACCAACGGTGCCATTATTTCAATCACCTGTGTAGAGTAGAAGACCTGCCCGAAGGTTGGACAGGTGAGCAGGAAGCCGGCACCTATCGCCTAAAACGTCTCGATGATGTGGCTTTGTTCGGCTTCAACAACGGTCCGTACTTCTGGGTAAACTATCTTTTCCCGCCTAGGACCAAACTGGTGGGAAGGCATAGCTGTCGACAGGTTGATCTTCTGATGTGACCAGATGTGCATATAAATACGACATACAACCCAAGGTGTTGCTAAAGAAAACCACGTGGGATTACAGCCCGTCAGCGGAATGGTCTGTCAAATACTCTGGGGCATCATCTTTGGGTTTGTTATACATTTCAGCCTCCGTCAGACGAGCATATATCTCAATCAGGGTGCCATCCGGATCTTTGAGCCATAGTTCATGCAATGGGGTACCTTTCCAGGTGGTGCGTGGTGGTTTTTCAATATGGGCCCCAAATATTTGTGCGCGGTAATAAGCATCAATTACGGCACTTTTATCACTTACCCCAATACCAAGGTGATAGAGAGTGTCATGATTCAGCTGCTTATCATCAGCCACCAACAACACAAAGTTAAGGCCAAGGTCTGGTCGAATAAAAGTGGCGTATCTGTGCGTCCATTCTTTGGGCCAGGTATCGAGTAACCAGGCGTAAAAACGAACGCTTTGGGGAAGATTATTAACTCGAATACTGGCGTGGAACTCTTTGGATGAAAGCTCTTCTAGTTTGTCGTGAGGAGTGTCGAGCAGAGCATTGAGTATCTCTATGCGCGCTTTGATTTGATCTCGCGCTGTACGAAAACGCGCTAATAGCTCGGTTGCGGTGGCCGAGACGTCTTCTGACGCGGGGTCCGTTATAGGCCAATGTAAGCGCTTCACCTGGCCAGGAAAAACACCACAAACTTCGTCAGTACAAAGTGTAATTACCAGATCGACTGAGCTTGTATCGACCTCGCTGACTGAAGTTGATTGCTGTCCGGAAATATCGATACCCACTTCGGTCATTACTTCAATAGCGACAGGATTCACCTGTGAAGGCTCCGAACCTGCGCTAGTGATAGTAGCGCGGTCGCCAAAAATAGTTCGCGCAAGCCCTTCAGCCATTTGACTGCGAGCAGAATTAGCGACACAGAGGAATAAAATATTCATGATTGGACATCTCTATTTTTAATGGGCCACCGTTCTCAACAATAATTGTCTCACCACTGGCGGAAAAGTGCTTTCCCATGCGGTTTGCAAATGCAACTAGCAACAACAGCACCGGCACGCCGACAACGGTAACGCGTGCCGCGCCAGAGTTAAGACCAAGTAAACTCAATGAGCGTATTCATACATTGAATGCTGGCAGTGTAAATAATACTGCGCCCAGCTTTTTTTCGAGGACACAAGCCCCACGTTGGACAAGTGGTCTAAGTGAAAAGACAGAGTTTTGTGGGAGGTATTTAAGGTTTCATTGGGCATTCCCGCCGCCACGCTATCCTGCCTGCTTTCACCGGGAGACGAAACGACCTGAGGCGGATTTCTTGAGAAAGCGCATCGAATACAATAAGCGCTATTTTTCATATCCATATGTCCAGACTAATCGACATATAAAAGACTGTCAATGCTTCCGCCACTCACTGCACCCACCTGTGTGGAATCGTTGCAACATCGGAGGTGGGGGAGAACTCAATATAAAAAGTGATCGTCAAGTTAGGGTGGCGCTCCTTGTTAGTAGAGCACCACTCTCAAGATTACTCGGTTTGTTAATTACGCTAACTCATGGCGGGTCTTTGCTATGGCATTACCCAACGCGCTACCGGCAGAGTACCAAAGAATCGTAGCACTGATGTCCCTGAGCAGTTTGTCGACATGCTACCCAAGCTTGTTATACTCGAGCGAAACCTGCTATTCGGTATGTAACAAAATCTAAGGCTATGACCGACTACGTTAAATTTTTTCGAGAAACGTCTCCCTATATCAATCGACACAGGGGCAAGACCTTCGTTATCGCCCTGCCCGGCGAGGCTATTTGCCACCCCAATTTCACTCCTATTATTCACGACATCGCGCTACTGAACTCGTTGGGGATACGCATTGTGCTGGTGCACGGTGCCCGACCGCAACTCAATCAACGGCTAGAGCAGCGTCAACTCACCCTGCAATATGCCGATCACACGCCCATCACTGACAGCCAGATAATGGAGTGTGTAAAGGATGCTGTAGGTAGTGCGCGCATTAGCATTGAGTCATTGCTGTCAATGGGGCTTTCCAACTCACCCATGCACGGGGCACGAATTCGTGTGGTTGGCGGCAATTTCATTACCGCCAAACCTCTCGGCATCCGTGATGGCATCGACTTTCAATACAGTGGTGAAATGCGAAAAATCGACCACGTGGGTATTCAGAGCCAACTCGACGACAACGCTATTGTGCTGCTGTCCTCACTGGGCTACTCCCCCACGGGGGAAGCGTTTAACCTCTCTTATGAGGATGTCGCCACGCAGGCGGCCATTCATTTGGGCGCTGAAAAATTAATCTTCCTGGGGGAGGATTCAGGTCTAAGTGACGCCAATGGTCAATTAATCAGGAGTATTAATCTCATTCAAGCTCAACAGCGGCTCGAGAAAAAAGATTTTTGCGGCAGCTTGCAAGGTGCTTATCAAGCCTGTTTGAACGGCGTGCCTCGCTGCCATTTGATCAGCTTTTGTGCAGAGGGCGCGTTGCTCGGCGAGCTCTTTACCCGTGATGGCACCGGTACGCTAGTACTGCAACACAGTGAAGAAGTGATTCGCCAGGCTAACATTGACGATATCGCCGGCATTCTCGAACTCATCAGCCCGCTGGAAGAGCAGGGTGTGCTGGTAAAGCGCTCACGTGAATTACTCGAAACTGAAATTTCTCGCTTCTGTGTCATCACTCATCAAGAGGGCATGCTCATCGCCTGTGCCGCGCTCTACCCCTTTACCGATGGTAAAGCGGCAGAGCTCGCCTGTGTGGTAACTCACCCCGACTTTCATAAGCAAGGCCTTGCCGCCCGCATGTTGGCACATTTAGAAGATAAGGCAAAAACCGAATTAAATCTGGACGCACTTTTCGTGCTGACCACTCAGGCCGCCCACTGGTTTCAGGAAAACGGTTTTATCGCTACCAACCTTGAACAATTACCACTGGAAAAAATCAAACTGTATAACTATCAACGCAATTCTAAGATTTTTTATAAACGTCTCGTGTAAGCCACGACATTTCACCTCGAACGACTCTGTGACCCACCCTGCAAAAACAATGGCCCAATAGCATTGGGCCTGTAAAAAACACCCTGATATTGCTACAAAGGAAGATGGCCGGGCTCATCCGGCCAATCCCTTATTTTTGGTATTACAGGAAGATCAAATGTTAAAGTTTTGGAGGCGAAAAGAACAAGGGCCACCCACTGCCTCAGCTCCCGCCAAAACCACTAAAACGGCAACTCAAGTTCGACCCTCTGTGGCCAGTTCCCATACTCCCTTAAAAGAACGCTTACAAAGTGTCGGTGCCAACAAAGGTAACGAACTGGTTACTCTTCTCAATATTGGCACGACAAAAAAACTAGCCCAGGACGAGTATCTTTTCAAAGAAGGAGAACCCGCCAACACCGGATACATCGTACTCGATGGTGCGATTGAGGAATTCTCACTTTCTGATGGCAACGAAGTTAACAGTGTCGTCTATCCAGAAAAAACGTGGATCACCTTTATCGATGTAGACGGCACGCCGGCAAGAAAGAGTTCCGCAAGAGCGAAAAAAGCCAGCTCAGTGCTGCTTCTCGACGAGCGCCTACTGCAGAGTGTTGACGACGATATACTGCTTTTTATCTATCGTGAGTTGCACAAAAGCGCTATTGCACAAACTGACAGGAAAGAAGCAGAGAGAGCCGCTTCCTCTATACAAAATGACGCTCTAGCACACACTCTATTTAGTCTACACACCGCCGCTAAAGAGCGCTCAAAAAATGCTGGGCTGACTCAAAGTATTGTGCAAAAAACCCCAAAGCTTCCTATCGCCACGGTTAAGCTTTTGAACAAACTACAGGACGACAGCACATCGAGCAGCGAAATTATCGACCTGGTAAAAAGTGACCCGTCGCTGACCGGCGTGCTACTAAAAACGCTGAACTCAGCCGAATACACCTTTGATGAAAAAATATCGGACGTCAACCATGCCGTCTCGCTACTGGGTTTTATCGGCGTTTATCAAATCATCATGTCTCAGGGCATGCGCAAAAGCTTTCCTGCCACGCCGATATTTCAGAAAGTTTATACACGTTCCCTGGAAATATCTCATATCGCCTTTGCGATTTCTCAAGCGTCTGGTATTGGAAAACCTTCCGAAATGGCAACTATCGGCCTGGTACACGACTTGGGCACGATTGTCATCGAATTACTCCGCCAACAAAACCCCGCGCTAGAAAACTTAATCGACTTTTTTGATACAGCCGTCATCGGCGCTCAATTGCTACACACCTGGAATTTACCAGAGGGTATTTGGAAAACTGTAGAGCACCAGGATTTCCCTGACTTTGCACCACCTCAAAAAGTCCCCGAGGATATTGTCAGAGCTACCGCCGTCTTTTATTTGGCACGTCTTTGTCATCAGCGTTTGCACAAAGTATCCGAAAACCGTTTGCCGACTCTTTTTTTGAACCAATATTTAACCTTACTTAACTGGAAAGGCTTATCGCTCGGTAACGTTCTCAGTGAAAAAGTAGTACCGAATCTGCGTAAAAAATCGAAGGCTCTACCGAAATCATTAAGCGTGCTTTTAGATTAGCGCCTCCAACTCAGTCTGAGGCTGACTCGTCTATAGCGCGTGCTTTAGCTTATTGTTTCACTATCCCACGGTGACTCTTTGATCTCGCACCCTACCCACCCGTAAACCGACAACTCCGTATGAAGAAGGGGACATCTTAGACTCATTCTTCTAAACCCACCCGATATCAAATCGAATTCCGCCTTAGGCTAACGGCCTAAGCCTTGTTACGATCACATTTCAATCCACAGACAAGAGCAATAAGGAATGAAGAAAAGCTCTCTGATTCTCGTTCTTACCGCCATGGCGGGCGCTTTCTTCGCCTTCGACTTACATCAGATGTTAACACTCGAAGGCCTCAAAACTGGCCTCGACAGCGCTAAGGCTCTCTATACGGCCGACCCACTACAAGTAGCGGGGATGTTTTTCCTGATGTACGTCATCGTCACTGGCCTATCCCTACCGGGCGCTGCTGTTATGTCGCTAGCTGCTGGCGCCCTATTTGGCTTACTCTGGGGCACCCTTATTGTTTCTTTCGCTAGCTCTATAGGTGCCACTCTGGCATTTTTAGTCTCTCGATTTATTTTGCGCGATACCCTACAAAACCGCTTTCCAGATCGTCTAAAAACAATCAATGAAGGCATCAAAAAAAACGGTGCTGTCTATTTATTAACTCTGCGGCTAGTACCCATTTTTCCTTTTTTTATCATCAATCTGTTGATGGGTTTAACACCTATTCGCACTGTCACTTTTTACCTGGTTAGCCAAGTTGGTATGCTAGCCGCCACTGTCGTATTTATTAATGCCGGCACCCAGCTGGCCCAACTTGAAAGCTTATCGGACGTGTTATCGCCCACCGTGCTAGCCTCGTTGACACTTCTTGGCATCTTCCCTCTAGTGGCCAAAAAAACTGTCGCTATTATTCAACATCGGCGCATCTATGCCAGATGGCAACGTCCTGCAAAATTTGATCGCAACCTGATTGTCATCGGGGCCGGTGCTGGTGGCCTGGTCTCCAGTTATATCGCTGCTGCCGTTAAAGCCAAAGTCACCTTAATAGAAACTGACAAAATGGGGGGTGACTGTCTCTACACCGGTTGTGTCCCCAGTAAGGCCTTAATTAAAAGTGCCAAACTCGCTCAGCAAGTACGCCAGGGCAGCCGTTACGGGCTGGACGACGCTGAACCCACGCTATCATTTCCCAAGGTAATGGCCCGTGTCCACCAGGTCATCAAGACAATCGAACCCCATGACAGTATCGAACGCTACACCCAGCTTGGCGTCGACGTTGTGCAAGGCTACGCCCGTATCATCAGCCCCTGGACAGTTGAAATTCGCCAGCCAGATGGTGCCAGGACTCAACTCACCACACGCAGTATTATCATCGCGACGGGCGCCCGTCCTCGCGTTCCAGTCTTGCCCGGTCTTGACGATGTGGGCTATGTCACCAGCGATACGCTCTGGGATGCCTTTGCGAAACTCGACACCGCCCCCCGACGGCTAGTTGTACTGGGTGGCGGGCCTGTTGGCTGTGAGCTGGCTCAGAGTTTTTCTCGGCTGGGCTCAACGGTTACACAAATCCAGCGTGGCCCTCGGTTGATGCCCCACGAAGATGAAGAGGTCTCCACATTGGTGAAACACCATCTTGAACAAGAGGGTATTCAGGTTCTAACGGGGTTTCAAACCCTGCGCTGTGAACGTGAGGGCGATAATAAATTCATCATTATTGAAGATACGGAGCAATCGCTAACTGAAAAAAGCGGCGAGAAGACGCATCGCATTGCCTTCGACCAATTGCTCATTGCTGTCGGCCGCGAGCCTCGGTTAGAGGGCTACGGGCTGGAAGAACTCGGCATTGAAACCCAGCGAACGGTACTCACTAATGATTACCTGCAAACCCTCTACCCCAATATCTTTGCCGCTGGGGATGTTGCTGGCCCCTATCAATTTACTCACACAGCCTCTCATCAAGCCTGGTATGCCGCAGTAAATGCCCTGTTTGGTCATCTTAAAAAATTTAAAGTCGACAACCGCGTCATACCCTGGACCACTTTTATCGACCCCGAAGTTGCACGTGTCGGCCTCAACGAGCAGGAAGCCAAAGCACAGGGAGTTGACTATGAAACGACGCGCTTCGAACTCAAAGCCTTAGACCGGGCTATTACCGATAGTGCTACAGAGGGCTTTGTCAAAGTGCTCACCGTACCCGGTAAAGACCGCATTCTCGGCGTCACTCTGGTTGGCGAACACGCCGGCGAATTACTGGCCGAATTTGTGCTGGCGATGAAACATGGCCTGGGCCTGAATAAGATACTCGGCACCATTCACACCTATCCTACCTGGGCTGAAGCCAATAAATACGCCGCTGGGGAATGGAAGCGTGCCCACGCACCACAAGGTGTATTGCGCTGGCTGCAGCGCTATCACCGGTGGCGCAGAGGCTAAGGTGTAGCAGCTAACCCCTTGAGGCTACGTATGCCCCACCCCTTGCGAACATGTAAAATACCGATCACGACAACATACGAATTAACAGGAAAGACCGCCATGCGCGACATCGTTCAAGACTACTACGGCAAGCAATTACAAAGCAGCGACGATCTCAAAACCAGCGCCTGTTGTGATATCAGCGCGCTACCTGGCTGGCTCAAGCCACTGATCGACAACATCCATCCCGAAGTGCTCTCACGCTACTACGGCTGCGGTTTGGTGTGTCCCGATTTACTAGAGGGCTGTAAAGTTTTAGATCTAGGCAGTGGTGCCGGGCGCGATGTTTACGCCCTCGCACAACTCGTCGGGGCCAACGGCGAAGTGGTCGGTGTCGATATGACGGATGAGCAACTGGCCGTTGCGGAGCAATACCGAGATTGGCACAGTGAAAAATTTGGCTTTGAGAATGTGCGTTTTATCAAAGGTGATATTGAGCGCCTGCACGAACTCGATCTAGAAGCCGATAGCTTTGACGTCATTGTCTCCAACTGCGTTATCAACCTATGCACCGATAAAGAAGCCGTGTTAAAAGGCATTCAACGCTTGCTAAAACCTGGTGGCGAGTTTTACTTTTCCGATGTCTACGCCGACCGCCGTGTACCCGAAGCCGTGCGCAACGACTCCGTGTTGTACGGTGAATGTCTGGGTGGAGCCCTGTACTGGAACGACTTTCTGCGCATCGCCAAAAAATCAGGCTTTGCCGACCCCCGGCTGGTGGAAGACAGACCCCTGGAGATCACTGACCCGGAGCTAGCTGCACAGACCGGCGACCTGCGCTTTTTTTCCGCCACCTATCGCCTGTTTAACATCGACACACTCGAAAGCGCCTGCGAAGATTTTGGCCAGAGCGTAGTCTATCGCGGCACCGTGACCAACCAGCCTGATGCATTCATCCTCGACAAACATCACCGTATCGAAATGGGCAAACCTTTCCCCGTTTGCGGTAACACCTGGCGCATGCTGCACGACAGCCGCTTTGCCGAACATTTTGAGTTAAATGGCGATTTCAGCCACCACCTGGGGCTGTTTACAGACCACGGCACAAGCATGCCCTTTGATACTGTCGCAGAAGACAACAAGACCAGCACCTGCTGTTAAAACTCACTACCTCACCGGCGGGAGGAAGACGGGCTATAAAGAGCTGAATAAAAAAGGGCGGATAATTTCCGCCCTTTTTACTGTGTCTATTCTGCTGGTTTTATGCTTTTTTATCGAAGTATCGAATCGATGGCTCAGTTGTTACCCACTCGGCCAACTGGCCAATAACGCCAGTCTCGGTGCGCCAGGCAAAGTATTTTTCGTAGGCCTCGCGGCTATCCCACACTTCAATAGCGACGATATTGCAGGGGTCATCCTGATTTTGGTGAGCGTAAACCTCAACACAACCTTCATAGGTTCGCGTACTCGGCAGCAACTCACCGAGGCCAGCAATAGCTGCATCAACACACTCGGGTTTTACGTTTAATTCCAGCAATACGGTACATGTCATGATTAACGCTCCTGTATCTATTTGTTATTAAGGGCGAAAATAATAGGCGAAGGCCAAGACAATTGCCATCGCTTTAGGCGGCTCTATGATCTGGGTACCGATGAACGCTGGAGCAAGTACACCTTCCAGCGTTACAGTGAAACAAACGAATCATCGGCAAAAAGGAGGCCCTCAAGGTGGCTAGCAATACGAGAGTTCAGCAGACTTAACCTTCCATTGAAGTGGAACGCTTAAGCTGCTTGAGTGAACCCAGACCCAACAGACCTAGCATCATTAAGGCAAGGCTACCGGGCTCCGGTACGGTGCCGGGGTTACCAGGGTTTCTCAAGCTATACTCCACATTCAACGAAGCTGCCTGTAAATAGAAGTCAGATGGCAGGCCTAAAACGTCCTCAGCCATAACAGAGACGATATCGAGCACGCCATCAAAAGAAAGGTCGGCTAAAGCCAGCGGCAATAAGTTAAAGCTCTGAACACCGGTATCAACCTCAACAAATGGAGAGCCAGAAAAACCCAACAGCTCTACATCAACCCACTCTGCCAACAAATCATCATGTAGCGGAGTACAACGATTGAAGACACACCTACTTACCTGATCATCCATAAAGGTAAGATCGAGTCTAGCGGAGTCAATTTTATGCAAGTGCTTATCAAAACCATCATCGTTTATGTCATGGTCCCAAGCCGCAAAGTCATTCAACCCAAGACTGTTTAAAAAAAGACCATTGGCTGAACGAGAGGCAAGTGGCGCCTGAAAATCTGCAAAGATTCCTTGAGTCGCACCACCTGTGCGAAAATCAAGGGTATCGGTTATCGACAACGCCATAGCGGCCGATGTACTGGTGAGCAGTACTGTTGCGGTGGCCATTTTTACAAATTTTAGAAATCGCATAATATTTTTTCCCATAAGTGACGACGGGTGAATTCACCGATGACCTATAGGCCACCTTTGCTTTACTACCCAGTGCAATACAGATGCCAATATTATTTATTACTTTAATAACAATGTATTACGAGAAAAAAAACACCATCAGAAACAAACATGTCAAACAACCTGACACTTGGCTCGATTTATGCTTTCCGCTTGTCATTGATTTCCTACCGCTCGTCGCTTGCGCCAAAATACCGAGGAAAGGTTAAGTACTCATAAGATACGAATGGCCATTTTTTACATCTTCAAAAGAGGCAGCTACCGCCCATCACACTGAAGCTACCGCTCACCTCCACGCCTTCAGCTTCTGGACGAGAGAAAGAACGCATAACACAGCAAAAGGATGCCGCCCAAACACCCAGCAAGGTGTACATGTAAAAAAAGCTGACAGCCGAAGTCGCTAGCTATAGTTAGGGAATGGCTAAATAGAGGGATTACACGACAATAAAAGACTGGCACGGTCGACCTTCAGCCTCTTTCCTGCGGCACTTTATAAGGTGATAGCGGTTTTTTTATTAAACTCTTATCCAGCTACCGTCATACGAGATCTCTAAGCAGATTACTTCTTTCACCAGGGCGTTCAGTGCAAGTTACACTGCAACGAATCGTCATCGCCTTTCAGCCTGATTATGCAATCTCAGCCACACCCCAGTAATTATAGGCAAACAACTTCGGTGTTGAGGGCAGGTAACGACTCTCAAGATCGACCATATTAAACCCGCTCTGGGTAATGAGATCAGGGATCGGGCGATTCAAATTGCACCCACCAGCCAGTTTTTTCCACACGGGGTTAATGCGCCTTTGCCACTTTTCAACATTCGCATCGGGGGCGTTGCCGTGTTCGGTAAAAATTAGCTTGCCGCCAGGCTTAAGTACACGGCGCATTTGCTCGAGCGCCGAATGCCAATCGGGGATGGTACACAGGGTGTAGGTCAGCAATATACTGTCGACACTATTATCTTCAAGGGGGATCTCTTCGCCCGGCAGGTCAATTAACTTCACCTCCAGACCCGACTTATCGATATTCGACTGTGCCTTTTCACGCATATCGACAGAGGGTTCCAAACCCCAGATGAATTCGACTTTGTCTCGATCGTAATAGGGCAAGTTCAACGCAGACCCCATACCGACCTCAAGCACTCGTCCCTCGGCCAGTGGAACGACCTTTTTACGCTGATAAGTGATGGGCTTAGTACCACAGGCGCAGTTAATGAAAGGGGCGAGAATATATTTGTCGTACAATCCCATAACCATCTCCGTATATTCATATACTCTTATATTGCGGCCATCCTACAACAAGCAAAGCCCATCTAGCAAAACATTGGCTTAATCAGACAAACCCTATCAGCCATAGGCCACCGGATTGCTGACAATCGACACCCATGAATAGCCTCTAACTATTTCGGCAACGTACGCAGGTCTGTTATTCTTCGCCTCTTACTTTTGCACCCTTACATGCAGATACACCAATAAGCAAACAACAAAGGTTAAAGACATGCCGACTTATCGTTCGCACACCACCACCAAAGGCCGCAACATGGCGGGCGCTCGCTCACTGTGGCGCGCCACCGGCATGAAAGATGACGACTTCGATAAGCCGATTATTGCCGTCGCCAACTCTTTTACCCAGTTTGTGCCCGGCCATGTACATTTAAAAGACATGGGCCAGCTGGTGATTGGTGAGATCGAAAAAGCTGGTGGCGTCGGCAAAGAATTTAACACCATTGCCGTCGATGACGGCATCGCCATGGGCCACGATGGCATGCTCTACTCGCTGCCCTCACGAGATATCATCGCCGACTCGGTGGAGTACATGGCTAACGCCCACTGCGCCGATGCCCTGGTGTGCATCTCCAACTGCGACAAAATCACCCCCGGCATGTTGATGGCCGCATTGCGCCTTAATATCCCCACCGTGTTTGTCTCGGGTGGACCGATGGAAGCGGGTAAAACCAAACTGGCGGACGCCAAACTCGATCTGGTCGATGCGATGATTATCGCCGTTGACGAAACGGCCTCAGACGCCAAGGTTGAAGAGTACGAGCGCTCAGCTTGCCCTACCTGCGGCTCCTGTTCGGGCATGTTTACCGCCAACTCGATGAACTGCCTTACCGAAGCTCTGGGCCTGTCACTACCCGGCAACGGCTCCATGCTGGCGACTCACGCCGACCGCGAGCAGCTGTTTTTGCGCGCCGGGGCAATGATTGTCGACATCGCCAAACAACACTATGAGCAAGACGACTTCAGCGTGCTGCCTCGCTCGGTCGCTTGCTTTGAAGCCTTTGAAAATGCCATGAGCCTCGACATCGCTATGGGTGGTTCAACCAACACTATTTTGCACCTGCTCGCTGCCGCACAAGAGGCCGAGCTCGACTTCACCATGGCCGATATCGATCGGCTATCCCACAAAGTACCCCAGCTCAGTAAAGTCGCGCCCAGCACGCCCCTCTACCATATGGAAGACGTGCATCGCGCCGGCGGAGTGCTCGGCCTGCTCGGCGAGCTCGACCGCGCCGGGCTGCTGCACGCCGACATCCCGACGATTTACAGCAAGACCATGAGAGAAGCGCTGGATACCTGGGACATCAAACGCAACCCTTCAGCCGACGTGCTTAAATTCTTCCAGGCTGGCCCAGCGGGTATCCCTACCCAAACCGCCTTCAGCCAGGACACCCGCTGGCCCAGCGTCGATGGAGACCGGGTCGAGGGCTGTATTCGCAGTATCGACAATGCCTACAGTAAAGACGGCGGCCTCGCGGTGCTCTACGGCAATATCGCCCTCAACGGCTGCGTGGTAAAAACCGCCGGTGTCGATGAATCAATACTGGTGTTTGAAGGCCCGGCCCACGTTTGCGAAAGTCAGGACGCTGCCGTTGCCGACATTCTTGACGACAAGGTTAAACCCGGTGACGTGGTGGTGATTCGCTACGAAGGCCCCAAGGGCGGCCCCGGCATGCAGGAAATGCTCTACCCCACCAGCTACCTGAAATCTCGCGGTCTCGGCAAGGCTTGCGCACTGGTCACCGACGGGCGTTTTTCCGGTGGCACATCGGGTCTGTCAATTGGCCACTGCTCACCCGAAGCCGCTGCGGGTGGCGCCATCGGTCTGGTTAAACAGGGCGATCTGATCCATATCGACATCCCCCAGCGCACCATCAATGTCAAACTCAGCGATGAAGAACTCGCCCACCGCCGCGCTGCTCAAGATACGGCAGGCTGGAAGCCCGTTGAAGATCGCCCCCGCAAGGTCACCGCGGCTCTCAAAGCTTATGCCCTGCTCGCCACCAGTGCCGATAAGGGTGCAGTGCGAGATTTATCTAAACTCGAAAATTAAATTCAACATTAAGGAAAACCAAGCATGAGTCTCGGCAAAAGCAGACTGGAAGACGACACACAAATCGACCTCACACCTATGCTAGATGTGGTGTTTATTTTATTGATTTTCTTTGTCGTCACCGCCGCTTTTGTCGATGAGACTGCCATCGACCTGCAACACACACCCCCTTCAACCAACGCGGCAGTAGAAAAAAGTGACGACATTACTTTTCAGGTCGGCGCCAATAACGACATAACCCTCGACGGCCGCCGGGTCGATATCCGCTCCGTGCGCGCCAATGTCGAAAGACTGCGCGCCAGTAATCGCGATGCAAAAGTACTTATCAGTACCGACTCTCGGGCTCGCACCGACACGTATATTCGCATTGCCGACCAGGCACGGGCGGCGGGTGTTGAAGATATTGTGTTAACGACACGTTAGACAGCCCAGTCAACACCACATTTTTAAGATAGCTACGTCCTTGCAGCTATCTTAAAATTGGCAAACCTTGCCAATCTATCCCACAAACCAGTTAGTGGATTCACACAATGGCAACGATGAATATTTCACTACCCGATCCCATGCGCGACTGGGTAGAAGCGCAAATAAAAACAGGGCAATACGCCAATAACAGTGATTACCTGCGCGACCTCATTCGCAAAAACCCGAGCAACACCAAAAAATTAAAGTCCCTGCAAGAAGCTATTACTCAGGGTTTTGCTAGTGGCAAACCGGCAAAACTCGACATGCAGGCCATCAAGCAAAACGCAAAACAACAAGCTGGGCTTATTCCTTAATAAAGTGCCAGCTAAATGAGCTCAATCCACTTACGCCCCTTAGCCGAGCAAGATCTAAATAATATCTGGCTGTATTCTTTCCAAAACTGGGGTGAGGCACAAGCCGACCAATATTTCGATCAACTCAGCAAAGCCATTGAACTATTGGGCAGCGCTCCCATGATGTCTTACATATGTCAGGAGTTTACCCCACCTGTTCGCATCCACCACCATGCCAGCCACCTTATTATTTATGTCGCTAGTGTAGAAATTATTCGAATACTCCACGAAAGCTTGGGCATCCAAGCGCTGTTAGAATAATGCGTTTAGGCTAGCGCCAATTACCTCACAATGAAAAAGTAATTGCCGCCGTCCATTAACGTCAATTTGTATCAGCCTACCCACAGGATTCAGGCTATCTCATAAGTCTGGTTAATAAAACGAACATAGTGGCGAGCCAGAGATTACACCATTGAAAAAAACGGAAAGACGGGCCTCACCGCTTGCAAGAGGAGGTAACAGAGGTCAGAAAAATGTCGGGCAATAAGCCAATATCATTACTCTGACCCTTTTGGTTTCGCTTTTAGTTCCGCAGTCAGAACGTCGGGACTAAAGGCTCTCCCCCCATTAATACGCGCCCAGCCGAATGCTGAAACATGCGTCCTGCCTCTAAACCAAAACCAATGGCGTGCAGGTTGCGCAGCGCACGCTCTACGGGATGCCCCTGTAGAAAGGCCGCCCGAGTTCCCCGGGCATAGAGCCGGCTGATGGTGTCACGCATAACATCGATCGCGTAGTAGGAGGAGCCATACACCTGCGCACGCAAGCGTAAGGGCACTTCCTCCCCGGTCTGGGCGGCGTCCCACACTGCAGTCATTGCCTCAACGTGGCCCGCACGCGCTGCCCGCAAGGCGGCATCACTATTTGCGATCAACTCCTGAGTCGGCGCCTGGTCGCGGAGCGACTGTCCAGTGAAAGACGACACCTTAGAGCCGAGGTCATTAATTTCCCGCTCTAACGCGTTCTCTAAAACACCAAAAGCGATTGACACGCCAATGGGGAAAAAGAGTAAGGCCGGAGGCTGGCGGAAAACCGGACGATCAATCAACAGAGGGGTCGAGCCACCGATAGCAAGTGCTTCAGGGACAAACACGTCTTTAACACTTGCCGCATGACTGCCCGTACCGCGCATGGCGGCTGAGTCTTGCCAGGTGGGCTCAATGTCGAGCTCGGCAGTCGGAATAAAAAGGTAGCGGATATCGGGACCGCCATTCACTTGACGAGGGCTGTCGCCCTCCATCACCATGCCGCCAAGTCCGCACCAACTAGAATCCTCGCAGCCGGTAACCATAGGCCACTCTCCACTGACCCGATACCCTCCTTCTACGGGAATCGCTCTTCCACCCGGAAGTGGCGAGTTACCGAAATTTCGGTTAGGTTCGGCATAAAGCTCAGCACGTTCGGGCTCGGGCACACGCGCTGTCGCCAGAGAGGGGCGCATTGAGTTGATCATATACCACCCTACAGCGGAATCGGCAGCGCCGATAATCTCTGTCGCGGCCAAGGCGACGGGTAGCGAAACTTCGAGCCCCCCAACCTCGCGCGGGGCAAACAAGCGGAATAGCCCCGCCTCGCCGGCAGCGGCCACCACCTCTGGTACTAGCCGGGCACGCTGTTCACCTTCTTCGACGTGCTTAGCAATGAGTGGTTGTAGATCCCGTGCCGTTTCAATGATTGGATGTATTTCCATAACTTACCTCTTATTATTAAAAAAAAGCCTTAAAACCTAGCAATGTGCGAGCCTAAGCACACCCTGAGTGACCGTCATTGAATCCAGCTTACCAACAGTCGCCAGAGAAGAACAACCATGCCAAGGGTACAAAGTATTCGACCCACAATTGGACGGCGCGCCTGAATACTTATCTCAGATCTAAAAATACTGCTATTCCTGGATAAGTTTTACTCTCAGAAGAAGCCCAGCTTACGAGGCCTGTCATGGGGAAGTTACTGCCAGGTTGACTCAGATATCTCCACTCTTTCTATCCCCCCTATGCAAACTCAGTATTGTAGGTCTTTTAATGAACCGACTTATTTAATAGCAATTACCTGCGCGGCCTTATTCACTAAGACCCGCGCAAAGAGAGGAAGACATCGTGCTACTAGCTTTGATGTCCACGTGACTATAATTATTAAGCAAGAACAGACAGAGGAATTGCAGGTATAATTTTATTGGCGAGCACCTCGGTCTCTATGCCTTGAATTAATTGCCCCCTCTCAAATTTCGTCAGGATTCAGCTCAACATAGCTAACGACTTGGCTATAGGGGAATAAGCCCAATATGCATACATCAAACAAACCGATTGGCTTCTGGTCTGCCGTTTCGATGGGTATAGGTGCAATGGTGGGTGCTGGAATTTTTGCATTACTCGGTGAGGCAAGTGCCATATCTGGAAGTGCTGTTTATATTTCGTTTATTATCGGCGGAATCATTGCCCTGTTTAGCGGTTATTCTCTAGGAAAATTGGGCGCTCGCTATCCCTCCTCCGGGGGAATCATAGAGTACTTATCCCAATCTTATGGGGTTGGCGTTTTTACCGGCACTATGGGTGTCATGCTGTATTTTTCCGCCATTGTTTCTCTCTCTTTAATCGCCAAAGCCTTTGGGAATTATGCTGTCACATTTTTACCGGTAACTGACAAAATAAAAATATGGCAGACAGTCTTCTCAAGTGGAATTATTATTCTGCTTGTCTTCATTAATCTTGAAGGCGCAAAAGATGTTGCCCTTTTAGAAAGGGTCACTGTTGGCATCAAATTCGCTGTATTAGCGGGCTTATCCATAGCTGGAATAACTTTTCTAAACCCTGAATTATTATCCCCCAGCCATTACCCTCCCGTTCATGATATATTTTTCAGCCTGGCGATTACCTTTTTTGCTTTCGAAGGTTTTAGGGTTATCACTAATACGGCAGAGGACATGCCCAACCCCTCTCACACATTACCCAGAGCAATAATGGCTGCTATTTTGTTGGTTATGCTGCTTTATGTTGCCATTGCCTTTGCTGTATTTGGTAATTTACCGGTTGAAAAGATTATTGCAGCCAAAGACTTTGCCCTGGCAGAAGCTGCACTTCCCATTTTTGGCCAGTTTGGCTTTAGTGTTGTCGCGATTACCGCAGTAATTGCCACAGCATCTTCCATTAATGCGAATTTATACGCAGTCACCAATGTCACGTACCAACTCGCCAAGGATGGAGAATTGCCTTCAGCGCTTGGAAAGCCAATAGCACATAGCCGAGAAGGCTTACTTGTTAGCGGCCTGCTGACTATAGTCTTGTCGTTATTATTTGATCTATCTGAAATAGCCGCTATCGGTTCGATATCGATTTTGTTTGTTCATACGGTTACCCACATTGGGCATCTCAAGATTATTTCAGAAACGGGTGCCTCTAGAATCTTGGTTCTTTTTGCTGCCATGCTAAGTTTTAGCGCCATGGCTCTTGCTATGAGTTATGTCAGTAAAGGATCCAACCCTGTCTTATATGTTCTTTGCGGGTTTATCTTGCTGGCTTTAATGACCGAAGTTTCACTACGAAAAATTTCGGAGAAAGAGATTAAGACAAGAACTCTATAACGCCGGTCTGCGAGGCATTATTAATACGCTTAACACCCTAAGTCCCGCACCCTTCTAAGTTTGCTCCTGCTTCACGTAAACCTTTAACTCGCTCACCCTCGGCACGCGCATAGCCCAACCACTGTTGCGCATTGACCGCTACAGCCTTGTACTTACCCGCTTGTTTAAACGCATCCGCGGCTTTGTCGTAACAATGCAAATTTAACTGGGCGTTACCCAGCACCAAATGTACAGCCCCGGGACGTTTGAGCTGGCCTTTTTGCAGGGCATTTTGTGCGGCTGTTATCGCCTTTGCATTGTCGCCGATGTCGAGATAAACACCGGCCAGCTGTGCGTAGATCTTGCCTTCGCCTGAAAGGGCTGCTGCTTTTTCCAGTACGGGGCGAGCTTTATTACCCTCACCCGCCCGCTGCCAGGCTTGGCCAAGTAATTCCAAATGCCGAGCTGTCGCTTTCACCTGCTTATTATTGATCGCCGTTTCGAGGGTCACCGCTGCTCGGTAGGGCGTATTGGCACCAAGGTAGAGATAAGCCAGGGAAACCAGCTCGCGTTCTTTCTTTAATGCACCGGCTAGATACACGACCTCTGTCGCCACCAGGCGTTCGATATTTTTATTCAATTGGCCGTATAAACCACCGAGTTGATGCCAATAGCGATAGCGCGGGTAGTGCTTAATTAATTGCTTCAAAACAGGCAGGGCCTGGCGATATTGTTCCTGTTCAAAATACAGCAGGCTTTGCAGCGACCACCAGGCCTCTGGCGGTAGTTTGTCGCTGTGTTGATAATCGTTAATTGCTTGTTTGATGTAAACCAGGGCGTCTTTTTTTCTATCCAGCTGGTAGTAAGCCTGAGCGAGGAGAGCTCTAGTTTGTGCATCCGCTGTTTGTGTATCAATTTTCTGTACACCGTCTGGGGGAGCAAGGGCAGCTGAGGCTTTCAGCTGGCGCTCAAGAAATTGAGCCGCGCTAGCGTAGTCTTCAAGCTGAAAGTACAGCTGAGCCACTGTATTGTAAGTACTGATTTTCATTTTCATTTCCGCAGCGGGTTCATCGAGCAGCCTTAAATAAGACTCTACGGCACGACGATAATGCTGCTGGGAAAAATGCGTGTAGCCCAGGTAATTCCACACCTGTGACTTTTCAAAACTACTCGTGCAGTATTTCTCACCCGCTAAAGTAAGTACTTGCTCCGCCTGCGACCATTGATCCGCGTCAATAGCTCGCTGTGCTGCCTCCAGCTTTTTGGCGCAGCGCTGACCCACAGCCTGACGTCGCCGAGTGGTGGCATTGGCGTATTTATTTTGCTTAGCGCTTTCCTCTTCAGAGGCCGCCAGGGTAGGCCTTGGTGTGCTAACAAACAGCAGTGCCAGAAGAAGCAGGGAAAGCGTACAGGTAAAACGACTGGGCATCGCTAAGCTACTCCAGGCGGAAGCTAAATTTATACATCACCCCCGGCACCTCGACCCCACGGCCATCGACAACCCGAGGTTTGTACTTGAGCTTAATCGCAGCCTTTAAAGCAGCGCTACCAAAGCCATAGTTAGCGGGTGATTCTTCAACCAGCTTAACGCCGCGCACGCCACCTGATGTTGTAATGATGACCTCTACCACTGCATAGCCTTCGCGAGCGCGGGACAGAGCTCGACGTGGGTACAGAGGCTGCGGCACATAGACCGGGATGTAATCCGTATCACGGGCAAAATCGCCACCCAGTCCAGCCTGTAAGTTCGCGGTGGGGCGCGGTGCAGCCTGTAAATTAATGCGTGGCGCAGGGGTTTCGAAACGTAGACTTTGCGTGGGCATACTGGGTTGCATAAGGGCTGTTTCAGGGGGACGCTTGGGCTTTGGCGGTTTGACAAATTCGCTCAAGGTCCGCTCAGGCTGCCAGATATCGGCTATTTTATAACTCTCTTTGCTGTCTGGCGCTTCACTCCGGTTAATCACCATTAACACCATTAATATCAATAGCACACTCGTGACCAGCACCGCCCCAAGCAAGGCACTGGCAAAACGGGCTATCACGCTGCCGCCAGATTCATCCCCGCCTTGCAGAAATCTAGTCATTACTGTCAATCATTAAGAGTGGACACGGAAATATCATGAATACCCAGCTGTTTTGCCATATTAGAAACGAGCCCAAGACGGCCGATGCTAGCGCGATTGTCGACCTGTATCACCAGGCTGCCTCGTGGGTTTTCAGCTTGTAGGCGTGCGAGGGCGAACTTAACCCGATTATCAGTCAGAGGGGATTTATCCATCCAAATGACATCGTGCTGATCAATCGCCACTAAAATAGCGGGCTTCGTCGCTACGGCGCTCAGGGCTTCGGTGCGATCAACCTCGGGCCCCGGTAGCTTCACAAAAGAGGCAGTGACGATGAAGAAAATGAGCAGGATGAAAACCACATCAAGCATCGGGGTTAAGTCAATGGCCTGTACTGGTGAGTTGTCTCCACCCTCGGCGCTGCTCGCTGCACTGATAATGCGCCGATTCATGTTTTGCCGCTCACTGCCGATAAACTAAGCGCTTGCTCATCATCCATCAATAAGCTGTTTTCCAGGTGCGCTTTGGCGCGCCGCCCCAGCCGATCGATACCAGTGAGGCCAATGAGGCCGGAAAGTGCTGCCACCATGCCCGCCATAGTGGGAATAGTAGCCCGAGATACACCGCTCGACATGGCACGCGCACCACCTCCATCGGCGAGACCCATGGCTTCAAACACACCAATCATGCCGGTGACTGTGCCCAGCAAACCAAAAAGCGGCGCCAATGCCACCAAGGTTTTGATCATGGGTACAAAGCGATCGATGCGCGCATTGACTTCGGACAATAACGCCATCCGTACCTGCCGCGCTCGCCGAGAATGACGGTCGACACGCTGCTGCCAAACATCAATACACTGGGCCATATCCCTGCGCAGCCGGGTGCGGTAGTAAAGCAAACGCTCCATCAGCAACAGCCACAGCAGTAAAATCAATACCGCAATAAACAATAGCACCGGCCCACCCATATCGGCCAATTGCTGCAGATGGTTCAACATTTCGAACACGGGGTTCATGCTGTATTTGGCTCTATCATTAGTCCTTAGCCTAAACCGTTATCTATTCTCAGAGGGCAAGTCCTGGGGTAAGCGAGACTCCGCTTTAATCGCGACAATGCCGGCACTTTGCTCTTCAAGCACATGCAAAATGCGCCTTGCATAACCGTTAACCCAAGTGTGTAACAGCAAGGTAGGTATCGCCACCAGCAAGCCCAGCACCGTTGTCACCAAGGCCTGAGAAATACCACCTGCCATTAACTTGGGGTCGCCGGCACCGAAAATAGTGATTTGCTGGAACACGACAATCATACCGGTAACGGTGCCGAGTAGACCCATTAACGGGGCGATCATGGCGATAATTTTCAGCAGGTTTAGTGCCAGTTCTATAGCAGGGCGCTCTTTGAGTATTGCCTCGTGTAGTTTTAACTCCATCGACTCTGGGTCGAGGCCCGCATGGGCATCGGCCACGCTGAGCACGCGCCCCAATGGGTTATTAGACGAATACTCGTCTTGCTGTAATTGCCGACGCACACCCGCAAAGACACCTCGCAAGACAACCGCCCGCCATAGAGCCAACACCAGCGCCACGGCACCAAGTCCGGTAATCACATAGCCTACCAAACCACCCTGGTGCCATTTTTCAACTGGCCCAGGTCTATCGACCAATGCGCGCAACAAGCCACCACCCGCCGGGCCGCTGGGGTCTATAGACGCAGGTGTAAAGCCGGTAGATGCCGACTGTAATTCAACGGCCCCTTTGCTCAGGCCGCGAGGCTGGCGAGCCAGTTCAGCCAACACACCACTGTCCGAGTTGTAGTTTAAGTAGCGCCCGTTGGAGACCAGGTTAAACAAACCGATACGGATCACCTCTTGCTCGCTTTGCGTACCATCTGCACTCAGTACCGTCGTATTAAAACGGCTAACTCGACCCGACTCGACCATCTCACGACTCATTTCATAGGCCAGATTTTCGATCTCTTCAAGAGAGGGCAAACGGCTGTTACTACTCATTTTTTCGATCAGTTCATTCAGCTGTACCGTGCGACCAGGGTATTGGGCACTGACCAGTGATTTCTCCAGCCGCGTTACCGTATCACCGGCGGTAGCGGTGATGTGGCCAAATAGCTCTTTCAGGGTACCGAGGCGGTTTTCCATTTGCTCACGCAGCACATCAAGCTCGCGCTCATTATCAGAGAAAGTGCTCTCTAACTGGGCACTGCGAGCCTCTTCCTCAGCTTTTTGTTGTTGCGCCTGCTGCAGTAACTGGGCCTGGCGATCCTTGTCAGCCTTGAAAGCGCGCTCACGTTGACGGTGTTCTTTTGACTCCTGTAACTTAGCCGTTTTGATAAGCTGCAATAACGCATCAAGGGACTTCACCTCGCTGCCTGTCGTCTGGTCGGTGCTCGATGTCTCTGCGGCAATAGTGGGCAAAGCGCTTAATGCGCTCATCAATAACACCGTACGTAAGACAGTGCACAAAGCTCTACTTAAGGCGCTCATGAGGCCACCTCCGCTTTGTTTTGATTAGCGGCAGAGCCGGCTGGCGCCGGAAGAGGCAATTTGATCATATCCAGCGGTGCCTGTTTTTTCGCCATGCGAATAGCATCGGCCACGGCGCGGCGATAATCCCCCGCTGCCACCGTTTGCCACTGCTTATCGGCTTTACTCCACACTTCGGTAAGACTCTGGTCAGCCGTTTGAAACAAGAGGGCAATACGACCAATCCGTAAAAAAGTACCCTGGCGCTGCTGTCCGTCTATCGTCAATACGCCATCAAATTGTTCAAGGGTGGCGCTGTACTCACTTTCAATGGCGTAGAGTTCAAGTACCTGCCGGGACTTTTCGGCGGCACTGAAACGGGCCGAATCCATATTTTCTCGCACTTGCTGGACGCTGGTTTGCCGCTCCTCTAGTTTAAAGGGCAGGTCGAGGCGAATAAACTGCTCAAGGGCATCAAGCATACTCAACGATAGAGGGATAATTTGTCGCTCAATCAATGCTGCGTTTTCAACTGACTCGGCAATATCCGCCATAGTCTGGCGTTGACTTTCTATTTGACGTTCGAGTTGGGCGTTATAGACCTGCAAACCGTCAATTTGTTTATTTACCAACTGAAATTGACGCAGCAGCTTGTCACTTTGTGCGACGGTGCTATCGATACGTCGCTGCGATGCCTGAGCCGCAGCGGTTTTATCAGCACCAGCCTTAATAACAGTATCGAGCTCGGCTCCATAAACTACCTTGGTTTGCAGCCCGGCAACCAATAGCAGCGCAAGCAGCGGGAGTAAACTCGCTCTGTTTTTATACTGTTTTTTCACATTGCTTTCCATACTAGCGACTTATCCTACAATCACGATCATGAGTTATTTTCTGTCCAGACGTACAAAACTACAGGCCGGTGTTTGCCCTTCACCAGCCAAGTCAGCAACGGGGGTTTCCAGCCATTCGTTGATATCCAGGTCGGGGAAAAAAGCATCCCCGTCGACCTCGGTATGTACCCGCGTTAGATAAAGCCTGTCCGCCTGAGGCAGGGCTTCACGGTAAATTGTTGCGCCGCCGATTATCATTACCTCTTCAAGACCTGAGTCGTCGGCGATTTTTTTAGCGATAGCCAGGGCTTCACTGAAATCACCCGCCCTTTCAACACCCTCCGCCTGCCAGGCAATATTGCGGGTCACAACAATATTACTGCGCCTTGGTAGCGGCTTACCAATGGACTCGTAAGTGAGGCGACCCATAATAATTGGCTTGCCCATAGTCACTTGCTTAAAGTATTTAAGGTCGGCAGAAATACGCCATGGTAACTGATTATCATTACCAATAACACCGTTATCAGCCACTGCTACAATTAGGGAGGTAATTGCCACTCTGTCTTTTGCCTCTCGTCAATACTTCTACGCTGCTAAAATTTCACGCAGCTTATCTTAATAGCTAAAGCTAACGGTTAAAGTGAAGGCGCATAATGTATGCGACACATCAAGAACGCGGTTTAAACGACACCCATACACCTAACACGCAAAGTATTGTGATTGCTAGAGTCGTGCTAATCAACAGGATATCTCGCAGCGTTTTACTGAGAGGGTCAAAAAAGTGCCACTTGTGTAAATAGCTAAATGACCAGCCCTCCAGTTTGCTCGAAAAACTGCTGCGATTCGCCAGTGCCCCAGTCGCCGTTTCAACAAAAACTGTGCGCTGTGCTATATCTCCTGTCCCATCGTCACCCACATGCACGGCATGTACCGGCATACGCTTATTGATGAAGCCGTAGTCGCTGCTAAAACGGGTGACTTTTTCTACCGGGCTATCAAGCGGCTCGCCCTCTGCCAAACCCTCATAATGTGCAGCAAGATTCAGTGCATGTTGACGCTCACAACTGGCACAGAGCTGCGAAGTCTGGGCATCAATATAAATAAGACGACCGCCTTGTTGCATTGGTTTATTGGGATGATGCTCTGCCACCGCCGATTTCTGTGTCTTTTCTGCCAGCTTCGGCGCCGCAAGCGCCAAGCGTAAATAAGGTAGGCCACCAACCTCAACCAAACTACCCCGATGGAAATAAGCGCTACCGCCCTTTTGTGCCACGTCTGACCAGTTCAGCGTCAGGCTCTGCGCATTAAATAATGTCCGTGGAGCGGATAATTCAGGCTGCGCAACGATTGGTTTATTGAGCAGGTGGTAAAGACCAGAAAAGCAGAAGGTCAACATGAACACCCCAAAACCAATGCCCAGGCGACGGTGCCATACGCTGCTGGAACGCTTTACGCGAAGTTCTTTATCACTATTTTTTGATCGCCCCCGCCAGACAATCCATAAACCCACAAAACTTAAGCCCATACCCGCTAACAGCATGACACTCATGGCGGTGGTTCTCACCCAGGGATTTTCAATAAAGACCCAGGAATGCAGTTGGCGGAATACCCAGCCCACAAAAGCCTTGCGGTCGTCAATTAAGGTTGCCAGCCGCCCGGTGCTGACCTCCACATAGGCGCGCATATTATCGGGCCGCTCAAAACTCACTTTATAAACCGGCAAAAAGCGATTGATATAAAGGTATTCTTCATCGAAAGCCGTCACTCGCTCAACGGAAACCACTTTATGCGTTTCATCGCCCAAGTAATATCTGGCCAACTGCTGCGCGTAAGTCTTGTCATTGAGTGCGACTCGCTGGCCGCTGCGAGCATTAATGTAGGTCGTGCTATCACCGTGCTCAACACGATAAAAACTGCCGTCCTCAATATTGAGTAATTGCGCTTGCTCAAATTCAGTAATGCCGTTGGCCAACAACGCTGCCGACAATGGTGCTAGCTCTGCAATATCTGCAGCAGACACCGGTGGAACCATAGCCACCGGCCGAGGGTTAATGCGCGACATAATGGGGTGGCTCAAGCCGCTCAACGCCCAGGCGATAATGGCGACAAACACCACCAATCCCATGCGCCGGTGCCAGCGGTATAAAGTTGTGTGAGCCATAGTGTTTCTCAATGTGAGGCTAATAATGTGTGGCTGATAATGCGTGCTTCGAAAAGTGACCTTGTTCGCGCTACAGCCCACCAACATTCAGTGGGCTGGCTGTTAAGGCTTAAAAAGTATATTTGGCGCCCACAAAAGCCTGGCGCGGCCTACCCGGGGTATAGGTTGGCCCCCATTTACCCGTGCTTTCGGCATAGAGTTCATCACTTAGATTCAGGACGCGCAGTGAGACCTCGAGCTTAGGACTCAACACATAATTGGCTCTCAGATTAAGCAGGTCGTGGCCATCATAAATATCTCGGTCGGTGGAATTCCCATCATCTGAATTGCTTTCATCGATCCAGTGCTCCCCCTGATGTATCCACTCCAGCTCAAAGCGCCCGCCATTTAGCCACGATGGGCCATAGCGTAAACGCACATTGGCAAAGCTTTCCGGTGCATTGGGCATATCATTGTCCGAATAATCACCACTGAGATCTTTCCAATCTTTATATTTATGTTCAGACTGGGTGTAGGCAATATAAAGATCAATTGTTTCACTCAGCATAAAGTCGAGACCTAGTTCTATGCCGTAATGCTCGGTCTCGCCAGCATTGGTATTGCGGCGCACACCCGTCGCACCGTCGAGTACACTGAGAATATCGTCCTCTTTGAGCATGTAATAAATACTACTATCGAAAGCGATGCGATCAGTCAAATTGCCACGCAGACCAATATCAAAGCTGTCAACTTTTACCGGATCAAGGTCGGTGGAATCAGCCGTACTACCCGAGCGAAAGAGCTGCCCACTGGAGGGCACACGAAAGGCATGTCGATAGGAGGCATAGCCATTGATGTCGTCACTGAACTGATAGGTAAAACCCAGCTTAGGACTGAGATGATTAAACTCGACTGACTGGTCTTCGGGGCGCAGGTGTAACGGATCAACCACCGCACTGCCCATATTGTCCTGATAATCATAGCGGGAGTAGTCATAACGCAAGCCGGCATTTAAACGTAGGGCCGAGGTCAGCTGGTTTTCGTAATGCACGAAAGGCGAGAGAGACAAGACATCGACATCGTAGTCGTAAAGTAAGCCCGCTGGCGTATACGCCATCCAGTAGTCACCCGAGTCCGTATCCGTGCGCTCAATATACGTTTGTTTTTGATAACCTTCGCTGTAATCAACATCGAGTCCGGTCACCACAAAGCTACCATCGTCCAAACGGTAGTCCCATTTTAGCAGTGCACCAATGGAGTCGTGCCCACTTTCATTAATATGGGCGTCCTGGGAGTCAAGAGACGAAGGGCAACTGGGGCACCATGATGGAGGAGGACTTACCCGCCCGGTATTCAGCGTCCAGGTAGCCACATAATCCAGATCGTTACTGCGTAAAAAAGGCGTAATGCTTAAGGTACTGTTCGCAAAATCCCGCTCAAAGGCGGATGAGATACGGAAGGTCCGCACATCTCTGTAGCCAACTAAATTGCCAAATTGCTCGGGAGCTTGTTTATAGTCCTCGTAACTCAAGCCGCTACCACCCGATTCAAAATCAAGAATGGTGCCGGTAAACACCGTGTTAACGCGCCAGTTATCGCCAATATTGGTATTCCACGAACCCGTAAAAGAACTACGTTCACTAGAGGTTTGTTCACGCCAGCCATCGTTGTCAACGATGGCGAGGCTACCCGTAAAGCCATGATTAGCAGTAAGTTTTGCACCCTTCAGTTGCACCCGTTGATAACCGTCTTCCCCCCCTTCCACATTAAGACTCAACTGGTCCTCTTTGGGAGGGCGACCACTGAGTGTGTTCACCACGGCACCAATCGCGTCACTACCATACAGCGCAGAACCGGGGCCTTTAATAATTTCAACGCCGCTAGCGCCGCTCAGATTCACTTCATACAATGCGTTATGATTAAAAAAACCCGCGGCCCGCGTGGGCACACCGTTTTCAAGGTACAAATACACCGGGCTGGTCGACATCGGTTGACGAATAGCCGCCATGACTCCCGAGCCACTGGAACCCAGTTGTACGATGTTGACACCGGGAATACGGTTCATCAGCTCGGCGGCGTGGGTAGGATTTACGGCCTCAATGTCAGCGTCAGAGATAACGCCAATACTCGCCGCCGTATCGGCCAGGGTGTTGGCGCTACCGCTAGCAGTAACGACAATTGTTTCTAGGATAGGAGCAGTACCATCTGACACATCAACAAGCGCTTGAGCTGACACACCTGGCGACAATGAAGCGCTCAGCACAAGGGCCGCCAGCGGTGAAATGGCAATATTGTTTCCACACGCCCAACTCAGCTTTTTCCCTGCTCCACCGAGATTTTTTCCCGCTCCACCGAGTTTTTTTATTGTCGCCACAAAGAATATCCCTCAATTTTTTTCAGGCGGCAATTCTAGATGCCAGAACGGCTCATGTTCTGCGACGTATTGTCGCACTTGGCTGTGGTTTATTGTCGCAGCGGTGTAGCAGTTAAAATGTAAGTACGTCCAGCTTCCTTGTGTTGCCCTTTCATCCAGCGCGAGGTTCGAACAAGAGCGAGGTAAGATCTACTCACGACATACAACTCCCCGCCACATCTACACTCACACACTCTATGGATTGACCCCCCCACAACTAAAGCCTTACTATCCGGCTCGATATTTCACTCTATGAACCCGGACTTATTACTATGCAGTCTTTATTCGAGCCTTTAACCTTTCTACACGGTCCCGCGATTAAAAACCGTTTTGCACTGGCACCGCTAACCAACTTGCAAAGTCATGTCGATGGCACCCTGTCTGATGATGAATACAAGTGGCTAACCATGCGCGCCGAGGGTGGTTTTAGCATCACCATGACCTGTGCCGCTCATGTGCAGGCTATTGGCCAGGGCTTTCCCGGACAGCTGGGTATTTTTTCAGACGACCACCTCGAAGGACTGACACGCTTAGCTGCCGGCATTAACAAGAACGACAGTCTATCGGTAGTGCAGCTGCACCATGCGGGCCACCGTTCACCGCAAGAGTTGATTGGTACTCAACCTGTTGCCCCCTCTGATGACGAAGAGTCTGGTGCTCGGGCCTTGTCAACGGCAGAAGTCGAGCAACTGATTGAAGATTTTATTGCAGGTGCCGAGCGTGCCGAGAAAGCAGGCTTTGATGGCGTCGAGATTCACGGGGCCCACGGCTATATCCTTTGCCAATTTCTCAGTAGCGACACCAATCGTCGCGATGACCAGTACGGAGGCTCGTTGGAAAATCGCGCACGCCCCCTGCTCAATGTTATTGCAGGTATTCGCCAGCGCTGCAGGAAAGACTTTAGTATCGGAGTGCGCTTAACGCCTGAACGTTTCGGTATCAAGCTCGGTGAATCCATTGACGTCGCTCAACGCCTGTTTGACGAAGCGCAAATTGATTATCTGGATATGTCTTTATGGGATGTGTTTAAAGAGCCCACAGAAGAGGCCTATAAGGGCAAAGCGCTGATAGAGCACTTCGCAGCCCTCAAACGTGGTGATGTCCGTCTCGGTGTCGCCGGTAAAATCCGTACCCCCGAGGACGCCAAGCGCTGCATGAATAGTGGCGTTGATTTTGTCCTGCTGGGCCGAGCGGCGATTGTGCACCACGACTTCCCCAATCAAACCGCGAAAGATAGTCATTTCACACCGGTGGCAAATCCGGTTTCAGTCGAACACTTGCGCACAGAAGGACTCAGTGACACCTTTATCGAATATATGTCTAGCTGGAAGGGTTTTGTCGCTGAAACAGAGGGGGTTATAACACCTGAGATGATACTCAGTTAAGCGAAGTGATGACACCCACCATGAGGGTGGGTGTCAATAGATCCCACATTGCTAAGCAAGCTCTGAACAAGAAACCAAAATTAAAGAACAATAATAAACGTTAATAATTGTGTTATTACTAATCATTAACGGGCTTTATTACAGCTTTGGCTCGGGGAGTCGCCAGATATAGGCCGAAACACCCAGGCCGATGCAAAGCAGTAGTACGCTAACTTGCCACAGGGGAACGATGAAGGCAGAAACACTCATCGTTAACCACATCACTGACAAGGTATAATACTTAGCCTTTCTGGGAATACCCTGGCCATCGAGATACGCAAGAATGTACTTACTCAACACGGGGTGAGACACCAACCAAGTATAAAACTTATTGGAGCTACGCACATAACAAGCAGCAGCTAAGAGCAGAAAGGGGGTCGTCGGCAATATCGGCAAAAAGATCCCCACGACCCCCAGCACCACAGAAACACTACCTGCACTTAACAGCAGCACACGGACAAGACTCTGTGCAAATGTTTGCCGTTTATGCATTGCTTCCCTGAGACTCGCTATCGCTGATGTCATAATTATGTTTACCTATTTGTCGCATACTCCACTGTATTCTGCCACCGTTATTTTATGTACGTTGCAACGGAATACCTTTATTTATAGATCGTTAAGCCTTTCACTTACTGGGTATACCTCCCTGTATTTCACCCAGTACTTTTTCATTAAAAGTCCGCACTCTGCCGTAAAGAACCACAGCTGAGTGATTAAATTGCTGAGTATTAATGCTGCCCTTCTGGTGTGTAGACAATAAGACCATCCAGTTCCGGAGTCGCTATTATCTGACAACCAAGACGCGAGCTTTCGTTACGATCATCCGTTAGCTCAAGCATGGCATCTTCGGTTTCATCCATTGGCTTTAGTTTGTCAATCCATGAGGCCTCGACATGGACATGACAAGTTGCACAAGCACAAACACCACCGCAATCACCGTCGATACCCGGTACCATGTTATCAAGGGCTGCATCCATCAAGTTAACACCCTCTTCTACGTTGACGTCTCTGCTGGTACCGTCGCTTTCAATATAAGTCACTTTAATCATTTTTAATTCCTATGCTTTCATTTCTCAACAATAAATACTGCAATGCAGCGATAAATTCACGCCACTTGTTGCTGTGACAGCCCTTCTTTTTTAACAGGCTCCTCAGTGTGTTCATCGGGCAGGGCCTTTGCCGGAATACTCTCATCCTGCAGACGTTCAGCACTGACTGAGAGTCCTTTACTGAGAATATTGCGCGCCACTACAAATTCAGCCGGACGGTTAATGGCGTCGACCGCCAGCAAGCGGCCCTTGCGTAAATAAAACACTGCAAAGGAACGACTGGCAATGTCACCACGCACAACTGCCTGATCATAACCACTATTGATACCGGCTGTTTGCAGTTTTAAATCGTATTGATCAGACCAGAACCACGGCACCTGAGCATAGGGCTTGTCCTTACCACAAATTGTCGCGGCAACGGCTTTACTCTGGTCAACCGCATTTTGCACAGACTCAAGACGCATGCGCCGCTGATAAATAGGGTTGGGATGATTGGCGCAATCACCAGCAGCATAAATATTGTCAATTGATGTGCGCCCGTACTCATCAACTACAATGCCATCATCACAGGCTATCCCGGCGGCAGCCGCCAATTCAACGTTGGGCAATAAGCCGATGCCAACCACCACCATATCGGCCAACACTCGATAACCACTGTCTGTGACTACGGCTAGAGCCCGGCCATTATCGACATCGTCTTCAATAGCCTTTACCTCAGTATTGCAGCACAGAGTAACACCTGCTTCACGGTGTACGTCTTCAAAAAACTTACCGACCTCTGGGCTTGTCACTCTACCCAGCGGTGTCGGTCTTGCCACCAGCAAAGTCACCTTTAAACCGTGTTTCACAGCTACTGCTGCCGTTTCAAGACCGACATAGCCACCGCCAATCACCACCAGGCGTGCCCCCGCTGTGAATTTACCCTGCATAGCCTCGACATCAGCGAGGGTGCGCAAATAATGCACCCCTGAATGGCTGGCGCCAGGACAACTCAGAGGTCGTACTCGCCCTCCGGTGGCGAGAATCAAGTGGTCGTAAGACAGGTTCTGCCCACCCTTGAGAGAAATTTGCTGTCGACTTGAATCAATCGCGTTCACAGCCTGCCCAAGCATGTGCTCAATATTCACCTTGTCGTAAAAAGCCGCCGGTTTAATGAACAAGCGTTCTTTCGCCAATTCTCCCGCCAAATAGGTTTTAGACAGAGGTGGGCGCTGGTAAGGCAACACGGGTTCATCGCCAATCAGCACTATTCGCCCGGTAAAACCCTCCTGGCGCAGGCTAACTGCAGACTGCGCACCCGCCTGTCCTCCGCCAACAATAACTACTGTTTCAGTCGTCATCGAAGGCTCCTATTTGGGGTTAATTTGCACAGGTAATGCTTCATAGCCACGCAAAATACAGGAGTAAACACGTCTAGGCTCACCGACCACTTCAATACTAGGCTCGGGCCAGCGTTTGAGAATCTCTTCCCAGAGGACGCGAATTTGCATTTCCGCCAGACGATTACCGAGACAGCGATGTATGCCAAAACCAAAGGCCAGATGTTGACGAGGTCGTCGACGGTCGATGATAAATTCCTCTGGTGATTCAATAGCTTCCTCATCTCTATTGGCCGAGGCATACCACATCATCACTTTGTCACCTTTTTTAATGTGTTTGCCGCCCAACTCATAATCGGCAACAGCCGTGCGGCGCATAGAGGCCAGCGGGGTTTGCCAGCGAATCACTTCTGGCACCATCGATTCAACCAGTTCAGGGTTTGCGCAGAGCTTTTTGTACTGGTCGGGATTTTGACTCATGGCAAGAACACTGCCGGTCATGCTATTACGCGTAGTGTCATTTCCACCGACAATTAATAGTATGAGGTTGCCGAGGAACTGATTCGGCGTCATTTTATTGGTCGCTTCAGAATGCGCCATCATAGAAATAAAATCGGGAGCCGGTGGCAACTTGGCGCGCTCATTCCACAGGCGGGTAAAGTATTCGAGGCACTTACCAAGCTCCTGCTCTTTATATTCATCAGACACAAAATTGGCCGCACCCGGCATTGCCGTGGACACTTCTGACCAATGGGTAAGCATCTTTCGATCTTCCAGAGGGAAATCGAACAAGGTAGCCAGCATTAAGGTAGTGAGCTCAATGGAGACTCGGTCAACCCAGTTAAAGGTTTCACCAATGGGTAGCTCACTCAGCACTTTGCGGGTGCGCTCACGAATGGTATCTTCAAGACGTGCGAGGGTTGCCGCTGAAAGCATGGGGTTTACGGCTTTTCTGTGGGCCTCATGCTTGGGGTTATCCATGCCAATAAACATTTCAACACCAAGTCCCAGATTACCATCGAGAATGGTGATGCCACCATTTTCCGTAGCCGATGAAAACACTTCGGGCTTGGTCTCCACTTCCATGATGTCTTTATATTTTGTAATCGACCAAAAGGGTCCAAATTCACTTTTTTTGCAGTAGTGCACTGGGTCTTCGTTGCGTAACCGCTCGAAGTAGGCCCAGATACTATTGGTCTGAAACAGACTTGGGTCAGACACATTAATTTCGTCAAGCGGTACGGCATCGACGGCTTGCTGTACGGAAGCACTGACGGCGGTTTCAATTACTTTATTTTGATGACTATTCATTTCTGTCCCCTGTAATAATAAATATAAACACTGAGTTCCGATCAACTCTTGCAGGTAAATCTAGGGACAGACAGAGAGAACATCAACATCCTGAAGGTGACATCAACGGTGCGGAAAGTGACACGGTTTTTTTATTGGGGAGTGAATTAATCATAAACCGGCAAGAAATGACAAAAAATCCTTTTTATATCAGACGCTTAAAAACTTATTGCTGAATGAAAAAATAGCTATAAAAACCTTGAGAGGATTGACTTTAAAACAAATATGCGACAAAACACCGCACATCAGCAACAGCTAAAATGCTTGATTACGACAGATTGGCTCAATTTTAATTATGTTATTTCAATAATGGAGATCGTTTAAGGGCAAAAAGTCGGCCTAGTAAAGCGAAATCTATTTCAAATTCGACTCTACACCCTTCAGTAATAATCACACCCAACCAGCAATAACCACACCCGCTACAATTTTCAACGCGGTACGAGAAAAGCGATAGCGATAGAGCTTGCCGGTAATGACGTGCAGTCTTAAGGCATCAAACTAATGAGCCCTTTAAAACACGCTCTATGAACAGAGGGATAACATCATGTAGAAGTGCCAAAATCTCATCGCCCAGGCATCTTTAAATGGCTATTGGCGCGGCAATAGCCGGATGGGGTTCGTAGGCTTGCAAGGTAAAGTCTTCATAAACAAAACTGAAAATATCGGTCACGTCGCTTTTAAGAATCATTTTCGGCAAGGGCTTGAGTTCACGAGAAAGCTGCTTATCGGCCTGCTCTAGATGATTCAAATAAAGGTGGGCATCGCCGAGAGTATGAATAAATTCACCGGGCTGTAGGCCCGTCACCTGGGCGACCATTAAAGTCAGCAGGGCATACGAGGCTATATTGAAGGGCACGCCGAGAAAGATGTCGCCGCTGCGTTGGTAGAGTTGACAGCTAAGCTTGCCGTCGGCGACATAAAATTGGAAAAGAGCATGGCAGGGAGCTAGCGCCATACGGCCCTGTTCAACATTGGCCTGGGGGGAGATGCTTTCATCGGGTAATTGTCCCGGGTTCCAGGCGGAAACAACCAAGCGACGAGAGTCTGGCCGGGTGTGAAGTTGCTCAATAAGGTCTGAAATTTGGTCGATAGCCCCGCCGCTTGGGAGTGACCAGCTTCGCCACTGATGACCGTAGACTGGGCCAAGATCGCCGCTACCTGTCGCCCACTCATCCCAGATCGATACGCCCTTGTCGCGTAGATATTGGGTATTGGTATCGCCCTTCAAAAACCATAATAATTCATGAATGATCGATTTAAGATGCACCTTTTTAGTGGTGACAAGAGGAAAACCTTCGGCGAGATCAAAACGCATCTGATACCCAAATACACTGCGTGTGCCGGTACCGGTACGATCGCCTTTTTCAACACCGTTATCGCGCACATGGCGCATCAAGTCCAGATACTGCTGCATGATTACCTCGCAGAATTAATCGCAATGAGCCGAGCCATGTTTTCAAGCTCTGACGACCGTTACCGTACGCTTGCGCCAGTAACTGTAAATTAACAACAGTATACCGCCGACGACCATCGGCAGGCTTAGCAATTGACCTCGCGTGACCCAATCAAACAAGTCAAAGCCAATATGACCATCGGGCTCACGAGCGAATTCCACCACCGAGCGGAACAAGCCATAACACAGCAAAAATAGGCCACTGACCGCCCCTTCGGGCCGTGGACGGCGAGAGTACCAAAACAAAATGGTAAAAAGCAGTACACCTTCAAGACCGGCCTGATAAAGCTGAGAGGGATGGCGGGCAATTTGTTCAGGATCGCGGGGGAAGACCATCGCGATCGGCCAATCGCTGGCGCGGCCCCAAAGTTCCTGACCAATAAAGTTACCAATGCGGCCCAGCCCCAAACCAATGGGCACCAGAGGTGCGACAAAGTCCGTCACCGCTAACCACGGTTGCTGCAGTTTACGGGCGTAAAGCAGCAGGGCGACTATCACGCCAAGTAAGCCACCATGGAAGGCCATTCCGCCTTCCCAAACACGTAATAACCACAGCGGGTCGGCTAGCCATTTATCGAAGTTATAAAATAGTACATAGCCACAGCGGCCACCGAGTATCACCCCAAAGGCAGCATAGACAATGAGATCTTCTACCTGATCGCGGCGCACAGGTGACCAGGCTCGCTGGCTGCGTGACCTTGCCAGCAACCAGGCAGCACTAAAGCCCAACAGGTACATAACACCATACCAATGAACCTTAAGCGCACCAAAGTTAACAAGCACGGGATCAATTTCAGGGTAAGTCAGCATAGAGGTACCGTTAATAAAGAGGGTATTATTTTATAGTCTGCGCTATACACTGCGCAGGTCCAGTACCGGCCAATCACGCTGGTTAGCTTCGGCTAATAAGAGCTTGTCAGGATTAACAACTACCGGCTTCTCGACCACCTCAAGCAGGGGTAAGTCGTTAATTGAATCGCTATAGAAGCTACTACCCTTTAATGTTTCATCATTCTCTGCTAACCAGCTCTGTAAGCGAGTTACTTTACCTTGCTGATAACTCGGCACACCCGCAACTTGCCCGGTATAACGCCCCGCTATCTGCTCGGGCTCGGTAGCAATAACCTCATTAATCCCAAAGCGATGACAGATGGGCTCGACAATAAACCGATTGGTGGCACTAATCACCATCAGCCGGTCCCCCGCTGCACGGTGTTGCTCGACTAAAGCCTCTGCCGCTGGCAGCCACATCTTACTCACCACCTCGTTCATAAACTTGCGATGCAGTTCGGCCAGCTCTTGCGGCTCAAGCGCGGCAAGAGGCGCGAGGGCGAAGTTGAGGTATTCAAAAATATCCAGCTCACCCCGTTGATAATCATCATAGAACTGCTCGTTCATACGTGCATAATGGTGGGGGTCGACTTTATTTTCATGCACCAGAAACTCCCCCCAAGCGTAGTCACTATCACCGGCTAATAAGGTGTTGTCCAAATCAAATAACGCCAAGGGCATGTTTTACTCTTTAATATCGTGTCGATGAAAAGCAGGCAGAATACCGTCTATCTTATACGCACTCAATCTCCCAGTGCATCGCCATTTGCTGCATCCGGAGTAACTGTGGAACAATAGCCCACAACTATTGACGCGAGGGCAATAATGGACACAATCGATAAAGATGGCTTTCGCCCCAACGTAGGTATTATCGTCGCCAATGGCAAAGGACGCTTACTGTGGACCAAGCGGGTCCGACAAAATGCCTGGCAGTTCCCTCAGGGGGGTATTGACCCCGGAGAAAGCCCCCGTGATGCCATGTATCGAGAGCTGCACGAAGAAATCGGCCTTGAAAAATCTGACGTCAAAATTCTCGCTAACACCCGAGGCTGGCTGCGCTATCGACTGCCCAGGCGCTATATACGACAAGGTGAATCAACGACTTGCATCGGCCAAAAACAAAAATGGTTTTTGTTACAGCTCAACAGCACCACTGACCACATTCGTTTTGACTGTGGTAAAAAACCTGAGTTTGACGGTTGGCGCTGGGTTAACTACTGGTATCCCATCAGTCAGGTGGTGGATTTTAAGCGCGATGTTTACCGCCGAGCGTTGAAAGAACTAGCGCAAATTCACAGCGACATAGAAAAAAAACTGGAACGCCAGCAATGAGCCAGAAATGCTGAATTCACTACGCAACATTCTTCAGGAGGTTAATTCAGCCAGCGATTTTGGTGCCTTACTGGAGATCATCGTCAACCGTGTAAAGGCGGTGATGGAGACGGGTATTTGCTCGGTCTACTTGCTGGATGCCAAGCAAGACACCTATGTACTGGCGGCCACCGATGGGCTACTACAAGCAGCGGTCGGCAAAGTGTCGATGTCCTGCGAACAGGGGTTAGTTGGCCTCGTTGCTCATAAAGCAGAACCCCTCAATCTCGAGCACGCCGAGACGCACCCTCGTTTTGCTTATTTCCCCGAGACCGGCGAAGAAAAATTTAGCGCTTTCCTTGGCTCTCCGATCATCCACCACCGCACCGTGCTCGGTGTGCTTGTGGTACAACAGCAGCAACGGCGGCGCTTCGACGAAAGCGAAGAAGCTTTTCTGGTCACTATTGCCGCTCAGTTGGCAGGTATTATTGCCCATGCTGATGCGACGGGGGAACTGGCCCGCGCTCTATCACCAGAACTAGAATACGACAGCGTATCCGGCCAGGCCCACTATTCTGGCCTCGCCAGTGCCCCGGGCATTGGCATTGGCGTTGCCGTCGTGGTGGCGCCCGCCGCTGATCTCAGTGCCGTACCCAAGCGTCTCACTGACGATATAGAAGGAGAATTAGCACAATTTCGCGACGCACTCGACACCACCATTAACGATTTAAAAACGGTCCACCAGGATCTATCCGATAAGCTAAACCCCGAAGAAATCGCCCTCTTCGAAGTTTACGTCAGTATGCTCGATGACAACTCACTGGGCGGAGAGGTGTGTGAGCGCATAAAAACTGGACTGTCAGCACAGTATGCCTGGAGCCGGGTCATCCTCGAGCACATCCGCACTTTCAGCGCTATGGAAAACCCCTATCTACGCGAGCGTGCTACCGATGTGCGCGATCTCGGCCGCCGAGTACTGGGTTATCTGCAACAGCAACAACACGAAGAAAAACGCTATCCTGAAAATACCATTTTAATTGGCGAAGAACTAGCGGCACCAAATCTCGCTGATGTGCCCTTTGAGAATATTCGTGCCATGGTTTCTGCCAAGGGATCGTATAACTCTCACATGGCCATTCTCGGCCGTGCCATGGGCATACCCACTATTATGGGCGCCATAGATCTACCCTGGACAGACCTTGACGGCTGCCAGCTGATCGTCGACGCCCATCAAGGCTTGGTCATTAAATCCCCCAGTGCTCAGCACCTGGAGGCCTACGAAAAAGTCCACGCCGAGGAAAAAATCTTTGCCGCCGACCTAGAGGCAACAAAAGACGAGCCCAGTGTCACCCTCGACGGACAGCATGTCTCATTGTGGGTCAACACCGGACTACGTATCGACTCTATGCTATCCCTCGACCGTGGCGCTGAGGGCGTTGGTCTGTATCGCACTGAAATACCTTTCTTTATGCGCGAACGTTTCCCCTCCGAAGAGGAACAACGACAGCTCTATCGAGAACAACTGGAAATGTTCAGCCCCCGTCCAGTGACAATGCGCACCCTCGATATCGGCGGTGACAAATCTCTACCCTATTTCCCCATTGAAGAGGAAAATCCTTTTCTCGGCTGGCGCGGCGTACGTGTGACACTTGACCATCCAGAAATTTTTCTCGTCCAGCTACGCGCCATGATGCGGGCCAGTATTGATCTCAATAATCTGCGTATTTTGCTGCCGATGATTTCCAATACTGAGGAGCTGGATAGCGCCCTGATACTCATCAAACGCGTCTACCATGAACTCACTGTTGAAGAAGGCTATCGTCTTGACATGCCCGCCATTGGCGCCATGATCGAAGTACCGGCGGCGGTGTATCAAATTGGCGAAATCGCTAAACGCGTCGACTTTATATCCGTCGGCACTAACGATCTCACTCAGTACCTACTGGCCGTTGATCGCAACAATCCTCGGGTTGCGGAGCTCTACCACAACTTTCACCCCAGTCTGCTGAAAGCCCTGCGCATCATTATCGACGATGCAAAAAAACACCATTGCCCGGTCAGTGTTTGTGGTGAACTGGCAGGCGAGCCTCTTGGCGCCATCTTGCTAATAGGCATGGGTTATGAATTTCTCTCGATGAGCGCGGCCAACTTACTGCGAGTCAAAGCGATATTGCGTCAACTAAAACTGAGCGATATGCGCAAATTCGTTGAACAGGCTAGTCTGTTAACTGACACCGTTGCTATAGAAAGTTATTTGTATAAGGCTCTCAGCCAACAACCGGAAATTGCCCGTTTAGTTCGGCCTGCTAGCAGTCCCAGCCTGCTCTAGAGATATTAAGCCCGGGCAAAAAAACGAATTAATCGACTTTAAACCGATATTGGCGGAGTTTACCCAGTTTTTTACCCTGAACAAAATTTTGCTCGGCAAACTCGACATTGCCTTTATTATCAATCAATAGAACCGTGGTGCAACGCGTGCCATAGCTGGGGCCGACAATAAACGGTGATGACAGGCTGCGCTCCATCTCGATGCCCAAACCCGTATCCGGCAAGAGGTGATCCGGAAAGGTCTTTCGGGAACCCAAGACAGAAAGCAAGTTTTCACTGTCCAGTTCATCATCCTCAATGACCTGCCGAAGCCGTGCTCGCGCTAGTTCAGACTTTGGCCAGGGCGTATCGAGAGAATCATTGCTCAGGGTAAAAATACCTGGCTTCAAATGCTGAACTCGGCCCCGAGCATTGGTGCAAAACAGCAATTCATCGACCGAACCTGCCAGCAGATTAAAACCATTGTACAGCTCACCTTCATCCAGCACCGCCTCGAAATAATCCTCGCTAGCACCCTGATGCAATAAAAACCCAGTCGGCAGCCCTCCCCTGGATTTATCCGCCCGATAACCACCGCCACGGGTATTGGTCACCGTCGCCCAGCTGCCCTTGCGATCAACACCAAACCAGGTGCCACCAGCGTCCAGATCCCGCCCAGCAAGAATATTCGGGCTATCAGTCCAAAAATCTGCTGCCCGCGTTGGTCGATCATAAAATTCATCACGATTAGCGACCACAATAAGTGGGTAACGTGGGTGGTGCTGAAAGGCGAGAGTAACGAGGCACATAGAGGATAACAGTCATTTACTGGATATATTGAATCAACGCCATCAGCCCAAATCCCGTGCAAAAATGGCTTTCAGATACGAGGTTTCGGCAATAGAAGGATGGACGGGGTGATCCGGCCCCTGTCCCAAAGAGGCGAGTATTTGTAGACGACGGCTGCGAGTACCACCAGCACTACGGACAATTTTTTGTAAGCTCTCTGTCGGTAAATGCATAGAACACGATGCCGATACTAGCAGACCACCGGGCGCTAATAGCTTTAATGCCAGCTCATTAATTTGGTGGTAGGCTTTTTCCCCCTGCTTCTGATCTTTCTTACGCTTAATAAAGGCCGGTGGGTCGAGTACAATAATGTCAAAACGGCGTTGCTCTTTTTGCAAGGCTTTCATGACTTCACCCGCCTTACCCTGCAAACTATCCACCCGGTCAGCCACGTTGTTCAACAACGCATTGTGTTGCACCAGAGCAAGCGCACTGGTTGAGGAATCGACACACACTACAGACGAGGCTCCCGCGGCAGCGGCCTGCACACCCCAACCACCCGCATAGCTGAATACGTCGAGGACATTTTTAGCAGCACAAAACCGCTGCAGAAAAGCGCGATTTTCCCGGTGGTCGTAAAACCAGCCGGTCTTTTGGCCGCCGACCAGAGGCGCAACAAAACGGCAACCATTCTCAACTAGCTCGATCTCTTCAGGCACGTGCCCGAAGCGCACGCTTTGCTCTTCGGGTAAATGTTCAGCGACACGAAAAGCCCCGTTATTTTTACTAATAATACCCTTCGGTTTAAATACCTCGCGCAGCGCTTGAAGCACCATCGGCATGCGGCAATCCATCCCCGCCGTGGTGGTTTGCAAGGCTAAATAATCACCGTAACGATCGACAATCAGGCCCGGTAATAAATCAGCCTCGCCATAAGCGAGACGGTAACAGTGCTCAGGATAGAGCTGTTCGCGGAGACTTAAAGCCGTTTGTAGGCGATCTATTAGAAGACGGGTATCGAGCTCACTCGTGGCCTGTCGACTGTAAAGCCGGGCGCAAATTAAACTGGCCGGATTCACCGTTGCCGCACCGAGGGGCTTACCTCGAGCGTCTTCCACCACCACGCTACAACCGGGCTCTAGCCCTTTTAGCGGCGTTGCGGCAGTATCAACCTCGTTACTATAGACCCATAAGTGACCACCGCGCAGACGGCGATCAGTCCCTTTTTTCAGGCGTAATACTGCATCAGGCATGCGCTTTAACTCGTTGAATACAAAACTAACTGGTCGTACCCGGCGTTACAACGGCGGGGATTCGTCGGTAGTAGAAAGGCTATTCCTCTTCAACGCTTTCGATGTACTCATCGGCACTGAGCAAATGCTCCAATTCGGAGGGGTCAGACATTTTAATTTTAAAAAACCAGCCATCACCATAAGGCGAATCGTTAATGATCTCAGGCGCATCTTCCAGGTCTTCATTAATAGCGGTTACGACCCCTGACACCGGCGCAAAAATATCAGACGCTGCCTTGACCGACTCAACTGCACCCGCTTCATCGGCGGCCGATACTTTATCGCCCACCTCTGGCAGCTCGACATAAACCACGTCACCCAGGCTTTCCTGGGCGTAGTCGGTAATACCCACGCTGACCACCCCGTCGCCCTCATCGAGCGTCCACTCGTGAGTTACGGCGTATTTCAGTTCTTTGGGGGTGTTACTCATTACCTTTCTCCACTAACAATAATTTTCAATTTGCAGGGTCTACTGCGTTCAGGGCTGATCGGCAGGGTTTGCGAATACAGGTTGACCGTAACGAACAAACCCAGGTGTCACTAGACGCACAGTTTCGCGCTTTTTACGCATCGCCACTTCGCCCCACTCTCCCGCTTGTATGGGCACCCGAGCCAGCGCGATAGAATACCCCAGTGTCGGAGAAAAGCTACCACTGGTAATCACCCCCGGCTCCTCACAACCGGCAATATACACGGCTTGACCATCGCGTAATACGCCACGCTGTGTTAATAATAAACCCACTAACTTCTCGCGTAGGCCTGCGTCGCTTGCGGCGAGTAGAGCACTGCGACCGACAAAATCCCGATCAAAATCGCGCCAGGCAATTGTCCATGCCATATTCGCCTGCAAAGGTGAAACGCTCTCATCCATTTCATGGCCATAGAGATTGAATCCGGCCTCTAAACGCAAGGTATCGCGCGCAGCCAAGCCCGCTGGCGGCACGCCGGCTGCGTGTAGTTTCCACCAAAAAGCCTCGGCCTCGCTGCTGGGCAGTATGATCTCCAAACCGTCCTCGCCCGTGTAACCGGTACGTGCGTATTGCCAGTTTTCACCAGACTGCGATGATGACGCAAAAACACTCGTAAACGTTTTCAGAGCACTTATTGTATCGCCGATCGCTTGTCCGAGAACAGAAGTCACGCGTTTTATCGCCTGCGGCCCCTGCACAGCGATAATGGACAGGTCATCCCGTTCCTGAAGAACCACCTGAAAACCTTGAGCGTATTCGTTCATCCAGGCAAGATCTTTATCCGTCGTTACACAGTTCACCACCAATCGAAAGCCACTGGGCAAGGCATAGACAATCAAATCATCAACTACACCACCTTGGTCGTTAAGCATAGCACTGTACAAGCCTTGTCCCGGCACGGTAATTTTCGCCACATCGTTAGCGAGTAAATAGCGCAAATAGGCCCGCACATCACTACCGTCGATATCAATCACTGTCATATGGCTTACATCAAACATCCCGCAGTCGCGGCGTACGCAGTGGTGCTCTTTGATTTGTGAGCCATAATTCAGGGGCATATCCCAACCACTGAAGTCGACAATCTTGGCACCCATCTTTTGGTGGGCCTTATACAGACTGGTACGAGAATTCATCCTTAATAACCCATGCTTATCGCTCAATGACACGTTGAAAAATTTGTGGGGGATTTTCTCCGCTCAGGCTTTTAGTCTCGTTGTTTCTTGAATTAAACGTCATAAATATAGCGCAAAAAAACGAGATTATGAAACCACTGTCCGACAAAGCGGCTTCATCTTCTATTATCCATCGCCATCGAGTATCCATCGCCATCGAGCCCCTATCGTTATTAAAAAAAACAGACCTCAGCAAAGGCTGGCTCGGCGTATTAAAGAGATTTTGCTTAAGCCTGGACGACGTTGGTCGTGCTAAAGCCTGTAGAATCACTAACAGCAGGTTCTTTAGGTAAGGCAAAAAGCAAGCTATTGCACCGCGTTTTGCCACCAGAGAACTAAAAAGTTGTGGTCACACAGGAAGACGTCAGAGGTGTTTTGGCAAACCACCCTTACTATTTTCCGCCCCTAAAACAACGTTAGCATTAACCACAAATATGCTGCCCAAAACGGCGCCACCACCTACGTTATTATTAGTGCCAATAGACTCAACGGGGTGTCATAACATAGTAAGGGTGTGATTAGACGATTAAAACCGGATCTGAGTCGCCTTCACTTTCATAAGGGTGAGGACAACAATCACCGCTAGTTATCTGCCACTAGCGACGTACATTCCGCTTAAGCTAAACCCATCGCCTGACGAATGAGGCTATTTTTTAAAGGCACCAGGCGGTTTAATCCACTCATTCCAATATTACGCAATAAGCGCACAGGCAACTCCTCACGCTCAAATAAGCGCTTAAAGCTCTCCATGGCCGCCATCATGGCCAGGTTGTCGAGCTTGCGGCGCCGTTGATAACGCTTGAGGGTTTGCAGGTTACCGGGGTCAATGTCCTGTTCGAATGCTCGCGCGAGTTCTTCGGCAAGCACTCGCGCATCGCTAAAACCGAGATTGACGCCCTGCCCGGCCAGCGGGTGAATGGTATGAGCGGCATCACCGATAAGAGCAACGCCTGACTGGACATAGTCCACCCCGTGACGCTGGGTTAATGGAAACTGCAGGCGCTCTGAAACCGACTCAATAACACCCAGTACACCTTCGCTGGTCATGGTCAGCTCGCGGCAAAACGCCTCTTTATCGAGGGCCACCAAGCGCTCCGCTTCCTCCGGTGTTTGCGACCAGACGATGGACACATAGCGAGCCTCATCGGGGCTTTCTTTTACTGAAGAACACAGGGGTAAGAAGGCCAGGGGGCCACTAGGTGTAAACCATTGGCGAGCAGTGAAACCGTGGGGTTTTTCAGTTTTTATAGTGGCCGTAATGGCAGTGTGCTTATAGCCCCAGGTACGCAGATGAAAACCCATTTGTTCTCTGATTGGGGAATTAGCACCATCAGCAGCAACTACCAACGAGCTGCTCAGCTGCTCTCCGTCGCTTAAATTAACGGTGATGGTTTCTCCATCCCGACGTAATGATTCGACGGGGGCCGGACAGTACAAGTCAATATTGCTCTGCTCGGCAATACCGCTCAACAGGCTGGCCCGCAGTCGGCTCTTTTCGACAATATGCCCGAGATTAGCCCGTTGTACGTCGGCGGCATCAAACTCGATACAACCAGTGCCCTGCCCATCACGTACCGACATATGACCGTAAGGACAAGCCCTGTCAGCACAAGCTTGCCAAACGTTCAGGGTATCGAGCCATTGGCGAGACGCTTCCGTTAGCGCCACCACCTGTGGGTCAAACGTTGTTGCTGAGGCACTGGTCGGCAAGGAAATGGAATGGGCTTCAAGCAGGGCAACGTTACCGGCCTTTTGTTTTTTGTGATGGCCAGGCTTATTAGCGTAATGGCGCGCCATCCGCAAGGCAAAGGCGGCACCCACAAGACCGGCACCCACAACAATAATATCGTAGTGCTGTGGACCTGCGGCTCTTTCCTTTTTACCATATTTCAGGTTGCTCATAGCATCAGTACTCCCCAGAGTATTACTCACGTAAGCGCGCCCTCCGTGTCATGAGACCTGCACCCAAACGTGCGAAGCCGTGACGTAGAGGAGGCAATAAATCGAGAGTCACCAGGCCGAGGTTGCGTGCCGCCATCGCCATTTTTTCATGTCTACCAAATAGTTTCGGCAGCTTGTCACTGAGGGCCACAGTACGACCCTGGTCATCTTTACGCAGCTTCGCATAGTGCTGCAACACCTTTAAATCACCGGGCCTCATGCCTTTTTCATAGGCATTCGATGACAGTTCGGTGAGTGTCGCCATATCGCGCACACTCAAATTAAAACCCTGCCCTGCTACCGGATGCATACTGTGTGCGGCGTTACCCAACAACAGCAAATGGCTGCGCACTTGTTCAGCGGCGATGATTTTTTTCACCGGGAAACACTGGCGATAATCGACCGTCAGCGCCACCCCTGCTCGATGACCTAACTGCTCGTTGAGGCTGGCGACAAAGTCTTCAGCCGCGATCGCTTGCATCTTCTCGGCCTGGTCAGCTGAAAGCGTCCAAACCAGTGACACTTTTTTTTCACCCTCACCCGGCAAGGGCAGTAGCGCAATCGCACCATCACCGGTAAAACGCTCGTGGGCCAGGCCTCCATGGGCCTCGGTCATGGTTAAAGTAGCGACCAGTGCCACACGTTGATAATCATGGCTGCGATAATTAATACCCAGCCGCTGCGCTAAAGACCGGTGCTCACCACCGGCAAGAACCAGCAGATCCGCCAGATATTCGCCCTGATCAAGCCTCACGTTCATGCCGCCACGTTGCGGCTTAAGCTGCGGTGAAACAGAGGACTGAACACAGGTAATATTCGGAAATGCCGGGAGCGCTTGTGCAAAAACCTGAGCCAGATGTGCATTCTCAACAACATAACCGTAAGCTTCCAGCTGTTGTTCACCAGCATTGAGACTGGCAGAACCAAGATGCCCCCGATCAGAAACATCAATAGCCGTGATCGCTGCGGCATTCGCTTTCAAGTCAGACCAGAGACCCATAGTTTGCAGTACGTCGACAGTGCTCGCCGACAGGGCCGATGCACGATGATCCGGCTCACTGAGCCTAGCTTGCGTGTCTATAAGCAGGATATTCCACTGACGTTGCTCACGGGCTAGCAGCAAAGCGAGACAGGCGCCACTTAAGCCAGCGCCGACAATGGCAAAGTGCCAATGTTGATTGATAACTCCACTCATGGAAGTAGCTCGAAGGATTAATCAATTGAGGATTCGGGTGATAAGCGAAACTATACGCGGCGAGAACCTTCTCGTCGCCTAAATCTGTTGTTATTCATCAAATAAAGGGGCCGTAGCCCCTTTGTAACTTACTTAAGTATCTAAGCTTAAGTAATCTAACAAAGTAAGTATCGGGTCAGCCAGGCATGCCCTCTGCCCCAGCTTGAACTTGCTTTAGCTGAGACAAATTCTCTGTCGCCAAATTCAGGCCCGCTTCAATTAAACGACCCAGGCCTTCGACAGAACTATTGAGTTCTTCGGACGCTTCAGACGCAGTAGCATTCATCGTCTCAATCGCCACTGCGCTGTCACCGACTTTACTAACGACCCCCACAATGCCCTGGCTTGCCTCATTCATTCTTTGAGAGATATCGCCAGTACTCATTGATTGCTGCTGCGCCGCTTCAGCGATGCCACTAACAATTTCATTAACCTGGGTGATAACCGCACTGACCTCATCCATCGATACCAAACTGCCCTGTATAGCTTCGTGAATGATATCGATCTTCTGCTTAATATCAGTATTCGCGACGTTAGTTTGGGCCGCTAACTCTTTCACTTCACTCGCAACGACGGCAAAACCCTGGCCTGCATCGCCGGCTCGGGCCGCCTCAATAGTCGCGTTGAGTGCTAAAAGTTTCGTTTGATCAGACACTTCGCTAATCGTATTGGTGACTTTCATGATTTCTGCTGCCGCCGCTTCCAGACCCGCAAACAGCCCCGAGGCTTCTTCGACATTGGTGACTGCCCGAGCTGTAATATCACAGGCCACCTGAGTTTTGGAGGCAATTTCGCTCGCCGCGACAGAAAGATCGCTAGCCGTCTGTGAGACGGCATTAACATTGTCCTGCGAGCTGTCGGCCTGTTGAGTAATATCGATAACTTGAGAAGACAACTCTTCCATTGCCTTAGCCATAGTGCTTAGCTTTTTATTCAAGGCTCGCGCATTTTGTAACTCGGCCTCGCCTTCATTCTTAAAGGAGTCCACCAACTGCTGACCCTGAACCACGGCAGAGCTGAGATCCCCCTGCAAAGTTTCAATAAGGGCCGAGGTATTACTAGCAGAGTCGCGAAACTTTAAGCGAACCTTTTCAACCAGTTCAGCAAGCTCAGAGTCAGGCGTCAGTACAGATGCACTAAAGTCACCCACCGCAAGATTGCGCAACACCGCCATCGCTGCTGGGTCCGGCTCACTATGACTGACAGGCGGGGTCATTGTGCTGATCTGGCCAACATCTGTTGCAGGTTTGCTATCGTCTTTGTTAGCCGTTTCATTTTTTTTATTGAACAAGGCCATGATCGTTTAATCTCCGTAAATTGCGGCTGCCATTCTCCATTGTGGTCGTTTTGACCCAATCTCTGAGGCGAGAAACACCAAGACCAAAACAGTACTATTTCCTGATGATTTCCTCTCGCCGGGAACAAGCAATTGTGAATCAACTCACACAGAGGTTTGCGGAAATCTTAAGTAGCCATCAAAGCTTCAATTTCTGCCACGGTTTTAGGTACGCCTGCGGTCAACACTTCAGTACCCTTGCGCGTGATCGCTACGTCGTCTTCAATCCGCACGCCAATACCCCGCCACTCTTTGGCGACCTTGTTACAATCGGGAGCAATATAAATGCCCGGCTCTATGGTCATTACCATGCCCGGTTCTAGTAAACGCCACTGGCCATCGACCTTGTAATCACCAACGTCATGAACATCCATGCCCAGCCAGTGACCAGCACGGTGCATATAAAATTCACTATATGCGCCAGCGGCAATTAACTGATCAACGTTGCCTTCGAGCAATCCCAGTGCAACCAGCCCCTCTGTAATAACTTGAACCGTCGCTTGATGGGGAGCGTCCCAGTGATTGCCTGCCTGCGCTGCTTCAATACCGGCTAACTGTGCTTTTAAAACAAGTTCATAAATCGTTTTTTGCTCTGCACTAAAGCGCCCGTTCACCGGGAAAGTTCGAGTAATGTCCGCTGCGTAATGCTGGTATTCACAGCCGGCATCGATCAGCACTAAATCACCCGCTTTGAGAGGCTGATTATTTTCTACGTAATGCAATATACAAGCATTATCGCCACCCCCTACAATCGAGGTGTAGGCGGGAAAACTGGCCCCCTCCATAGCAAAGGTATACTCAATTTCGGCCTGTAACTGGTATTCATTAAGCCCAGGTTTAGCGGCACGCATGGCGCGGCAATGTGCCTCGGCGGAAATCTTCGCCGCTTTGCGCATTAACGTCAACTCAGCAGGTTTTTTAAACAAACGGTTTTCATGGAGCAGATGGTCAAGATCAACAAATTCACCTGGAGGAACGGCTCCGGTGCGCGCTTTCGCTCGAATACTATTCACCCACTCCATTAAACGCTGATCAAATTCTTTATCTTTGCCAATCGCAGAATAAACTTTACTTTTACCCTCTAGCAAACCGGGCAAAATATCGTCCATATCGGCAATCGGGAAAGCATCATCGGCACCATATTTCTCACAAGCACCCTCCGGTCCAGCGCGATAACCATCCCACGTTTCTCGCTCGCGATCGCGCTCGCGACAGAATAATACACACTGCCCCTGTGTGCGGCCGGGGATTAACACCAGCACTGCTTCCGGCTCGGGAAAACCACACAGGTAATGGAAATCACTATCCTGACGGTAGGGGTAGAGCGTGTCCCGGCTGCGAGTACGTTCCGGCGCTGCTGGGACAATAGCGATGGAACCCTTGCCAATCATTGTCATCAATTCTTTGCGTCGACGGGCAAATTCATTACTGCTAATCATCACATCCTCTTAGAATAAATAGTCGAACAAACACTTAAATGGTAGATTTGGCACAGCATCTCATGCCTTGTGGTATTAGAGAACTAGCTTCACTGGATCACTCCGTTGCTACCCCAGCAGGATCTTCTCACGGAATTGTCCACCACCCAAGGGCAGCAGATCTGAACCGATAAGTTATCTTTCTGCTACCCTAATGCACTGATGAATTAATAGAGGCTCAATCGTGTCAACAACTGATCTATATGATGAATTTGAACAAATGGTACGCGGAGAGATAATAACCATGTCTCGCGATGCGTTTCGCCAACGCTGCGATGAAGACGATAAATTTATCTATTTAAATATTGCACGCCAAATCGCGAAAAAAAACCGTTGCAAGCTGATTATTCAAGAAGAGACGCTGGAATTTATCTGCCCACCCCCGTGAAGGCTAAAGCGCTCATAGGAGAATAACAAAAGAATATTCGCGCCTAATACGCAGCCCCTAATTTAGTTAAGTGAGTGGTGATCTTCAGCACGGAGTAACTCGTCACACAATAATTCGTCAATCTCAGCATGTTGCTGGTCATTAAAATGAAGACGGACTATACCGTTTGCATTGCTCATCACGCGCCCCTTAATCGCAGCATGACCTGCCACGCGGAGACTCAGCTCATCTCTCTCTTGCACTGTCGCACGAACAGTAACAGCAGCACCCGTACGGCTAATATTGTGCAGACTGCCCAGGAAGGTGTTACCCATGCTCTCAATTTCACAGGTCATCGTCGCTGCCGTTTCATAGCGTGTATTTTCACGTCGGTTAAAGGCCTCGTGATGTCTTAGATTGGTCAATATGGTGGCGACTTTACTCGATAAAGACTGAGTGGCCTCAGCAACACCACCAGACTCACCGGTAACCTGCTCAACTAACCGGCGACAGTCCCTGGTCTTTGTCGCCACATCAACAATATTACCCGATGACTTTTGCGTGGCCTGAGCTGCTTCAAGAATGTTACGACCAATCTCTTGAGTAGCGATCAATTGTTTTTCAGCTGCGCTGGCAACTGTCTTTGAAATCTCACTCGATTCATGAATAGACAAACCAATTTTCTCAATAGCTGCGGCTGTTTCAACTGCCATCTGCTGAATACTGGTAATTTGTGTATCGACACGTCCCGTTGCATGAGCCGTCTGACTAGCGAGATCTTTCACTTCTGAAGCAACAACAGCAAAGCCCTTTCCAGCCTCTCCAGCTCGAGCCGCTTCAATAGTCGCATTAAGTGCCAGCAAATTCGTTTGTCCGGCAATCTCTTTTATGACATTAGCAATGCCACCGATCTCCTCCACCGCATTCGCGAGGGCATTGACAATGACTGTGCTTTTTTCGACCTCTCCCTTGGCATCAACCGTTGCCTTCAGTGAGTGTTCAGACTGTTGGGAGATTTCTTGTGCTGAAACTGACATGCCTTCTACCGCTGTAGCGCAAGATTCGACATTACGAGTGGTATTATTTGATAGCTCAACAACTGTATTTGTCTGTTGTCCAACATCTTCCAGATTGGCCGACATCTCTTCTGTTTTAGCACGCATCGTTTTGCTACTGACCTGGACGAGATCAACCGCTGTTTTAACCTCGGATTCCAGGTTATCGGCAAGTTGAGACATTTCTCCTTTCCGCTCGGCTTCAAACTCTGCCATACGAGTTTGCGTTGATCTTAGGTTTGTGGCCGCCCTGCGGTAATCGCCTAACACTCCACGCTCGATGTAACTCCGGTAAAACAGCCCTTTTGCAGCATGCGCCAAAGTGGCGTCCGATTCTCTGACAAAAGCATCTGCCAAGTCGAGCATCTTATTGACATGAGCCATGGTCGGGGAGAGGGCATCAAACTGATCCCAGTTGATTACTCGGGCACTTAAATCACCCCGCGCAGCTCTGGCGGTAACCTCATCTATTGCAGCAAACGCTGTTTTATAGTGTGCAAGCTCTTTACGAAGCTGATCGACTTCATCGGATAAACTGCCAGCTTCTGTTGCCGCGGTCTTTGATTTTGCAAAGCGCTTAATCATAAGGACCTCATCGTTGACCAAACGAACTCCGAGTAAGATTGCCCGGCGTTATCTAAAACCTGAGTTAATAAGCGGCCACTGGCCTTGATGCCCTCGTCAGAGTTTTGATGCTTGGCCTCTTCGTTGAGCAAGCTTTGGTAAAGTGTTGATATCTCCTCGACCCAAGGTCTATCAGGACATCGCCGGTTAGAGTGATAACCATTGGGTATGCCGTGTTGGTCATAGCTCGGTGTCACATGCGCCAGCACCCAGTAATAGCGCCCTGTCTTTGAACGATTCTTGACATAGGCAAAGATTTCTTCTTCCTGTTGCAGGGTATCCCACAACAATTTAAAGATAATTCGAGGCATATCTGGGTGACGAACAAGATTATGAGACTTGCCAACTATCTCAGCCGTTGTCGCTTCAGCCATACGGCAAAAAACATCATTAGCGTAAGTTATTCGACCACTTAGATCAGTTTTAGAAACAATAACTTCGTCAGTGTCGAACCTTAGCTCTTCATCAACAAGCGTGAGAGAAAAACCTGTCATTTCTACATTCTCTGTTGGACCTATTTGTGTATCTGTTTGTGTCGACCATTAACACTGATTCTTTCTATTCATTAAACATGATCTGAATCTATAGTTACCTCTCAATCAGATTGCCAACTTCAAGAACGTGAACTAGCCCTTGTTTTTCCCTGATATTCATTCAATACAGGATCAGTGTATTGTTTTACCTTCTGGGTCATTCATTTGCTTTATTTCAGTATAAATTAAGGTAACTGCAACGCGAACATATTCAACCAACTCAAAAAAATTGGCCTCATCTTGCTCATCGATAGAGCTGGTATAGGGGTCTAAATCATCATCGCCTGCGCCACTGTCGGCCATCGCGATAGCGGCAAGATCGCGCATCGCTTCCGACACATCAGCAGCCAGTGGCGCATCCCCTGACAGACCAGACTGTCCCAGACCAGAGAGATAGTTTTGGCACCAGAGGCTCAAAGTTTCAATACGTTCATGCAGGGAATCGTCATCATCGGGAAGAAGCAACTCGAAAACCGCATTTCCATTGTCCAGTTGCTCAGCTGTATCGTTATAAAGCTGAAGTACATCATTTTTAATGTCCGCCAAGTTACTCGCGCTGGCATCGAGCAGGTCTGCAGCGACCTCCAGAACTTTCTTGTCGGTAAACTGCTGGCCTCCGCTGAGCCGACCACACAACACAGCCTGTAATTCAGCAGGGTTTGCTGTTAGCCCAACAACGGAAAAAGCGCGGCAATAGTGTTCAAAATCCATCAGAAAAGGTTTCCTAAAAAGGCTTATTCTAGCACTTGAGGCCACGCAAACAGCTGACCTTTCTTTTCACTATTCTAGTGTAGGCATTTTTATCCACGAAAAATAACTGAAACCACGGTAAGCGACTAATTCTCGAATCTACATTAAGATTATTGACCCATGCGCGCAATCGCAACTATAGTTAACCACGCTTTGCCCATGATTTAATCACCAGAATTTAATGACCTGAAAAAACAGCTATGAGTAGTGATGTCCTATCCGATCTGGAAAACAAAATAGACCAGCTCGTTGAGCTGAGTGAACGCCTGCAGAAAGAAAATACGGGGCTTCGACAGCGCGAGTCAACGTTATTGAAAGAAAAAGGCCAGCTGATGGAAAAAACAGAGCAGGCACGTTCCCGGGTTGAAGGTATGATTGCCCGCCTTAAAGCCTTAAATCATGATGGTTAATCACCGGTGAGGACAAGTGCATGAATACAAGCGATAACGTGACGATTCTGGTGCTCGACAAAGAATACCAGGTGAACTGCCCCCCTGATCAACGCGATGCTCTTCGACGTGCCGCTTTTGAGCTTGACCAACGCATGCGCGCCATTCGCCAGAGCGGTAATGTCATCGGCCTTGAGCGTATTGCCATTATGGCGGCGCTCAATTTGTCCTATGACTTGCTCGACACACAACAGCGAGCGTCTGAAAGTGAAGCTCACAGTGAAAGTCTTGAGCGGCTCGACCATAAAGTGTTTCAAGCATTGCAGGCTCTTTCCCACGAAAATTAATACATCCACTATTGATAGCGACAGCACATTTCAATTCAACTTAAAGCATTCTTATCTCCCACGGCTGCGCTATAATGCAGTGACCTGGGGTGTTTGCCAGTCAAGAAGTTCTTGAGCCGATTTCTACACTTAGGGGGATTACCCGCATAGCTGGTGTGCATATCCGCTTGACGGAGAGCCTAATGTTATACGGCGTCCCCCACCTTGAACCGTCGGGTTCAGGGCCACATTGACAGCGGCACTCCCGGGCCTTTTTATTTTGCTGAGAATCTAAAGTAGAGTCCTCATTTAACTGGCCGCCATAGCGTTACCCGAATACAACAGTCAAGCACTGGGCTTGTCGCATGCGCCACCACGATTACTCCAGAGATACCCAGACGAGCCGGAGGAATTGAGCATCATCAATGAGCCAGTCATCAATCGCCAAACTCTTCGCCAGCGACGGCGCAAGCTCTCTGCTCGCCAGCAACAGCGTGCCAGCGCCGCCCTTGCGCAACATTTACACCGGCTTCAGAAATTTCGTCAGGCGCGCCGCATCGCCTATTACCTGGCCAATGATGGTGAAATTTCTCCCCATTTAGCTGTTGCCAATGCCCAGCGACGTGGCCAACAGACCTACCTGCCAGTACTGCATCCTTTGAAATACAACCGCCTCTACTTTACCAGCCATCGCCACCAGCCAAGGCTACGGCGTAATCGTTTTGGTATTTTTGAGCCTCAGCTCGGCCAAAACTCGGTGGCCGCCGTCTGGACACTGGATATTATCCTCCTGCCTCTAGTTGCTTTTGACCGCTGTGGTAATCGCTTGGGTATGGGCGGCGGGTTTTACGATCGCAGTCTGGCCCAACTGCCGACATCTAACATGAAACGCCCTCTGTTAATTGGCCTCGCCCACCATTGCCAGGAAGTCGCACAATTAGAGACCCAAAACTGGGATATTCCTCTCGATATAATCGCCACTGACAAAGAGCTCATCCACGTCGATAGTCCTACACTACCTAGTAAGGAATTATGATGAGAAAAACCAAAATCATTTGCACCATTGGCCCAGCAACCAGCTCAATGGCGGTGCTCAGTCAATTAGCCGAGGCCGGCATGAATGTCGCCCGGCTCAACATGTCCCACGGTGACCACGACTCTCACGCTGCAGTGATCGCCAACATTCAGCAGCTCAATAACATTCGCAAACAACCCATTGCCATCCTTCTCGACACCCAGGGGCCGGAAATTCGCACCGGAGCTATCAAGCAAGAGCTTAATTTGGTCGAGGGGGATATTATTTCTGTCGTGGCCCGCAGTGATGCCGATGTAGAAGAAAGCTCCATCCAGATTAATTACGAAGATCTGATTCACGACGTTCACGTGGGTGACAAGATTACCGTCGATAATGGCCTTATCAACCTCGAAGTACTGGAAAAACATCAACAGGTCATGAAGTGTCGGATCATCGACGGCGGCTTGTTGAAAAGTAAACGTCACGTCAACCTGCCGGGCATTCGCGTTAATTTACCCGCTATCACCGAAAAAGATAAAAAAGATATTGCTTTCGCCAGAGCTCAGCAAGTCGACTTTATCGCATTGTCCTTCGCGCGGCGCAGCGATGATATTGCACAGTTGCGACAATTGCTCGGCGACGATGTCGCCAAGACCAAGATTATCGCTAAAATTGAAGATCAAGAGGGCTTGAGTAATCTCGAAGACATTATCACAGCGAGTGACGGCATTATGGTTGCCCGCGGTGATCTCGGTGTTGAAATACCCATGGAAATCCTGCCTCGAGTTCAGCGGCGCATCATTCGCCAGTGCGCTATACACGGCAAACGCGTTATCGTCGCTACTCACATGCTCGAGTCAATGATCGAAAACCCTATGCCGACCCGGGCGGAAGTCACCGATGTCGCCAATGCCATTTACGAAGAAGCCGATGCCATTATGCTATCGGGCGAAACCACGATCGGGAAATACCCGGTGCGTTGTGTCGAAACCCTCGACCGCATTGCCCGCTCCATCGAAAAAAGCCGGGGCTTACTGTTTAGCGATGAGCTGATTTGTGACAACGATAAGCAACAAATATCGTCAGCGGCAGTGCGACTCGCCGAGGCTATTGGTGCGAAGGGGATTATCGTGCCCACTAAAACAGGACGCATGGCCAACTACGTCACCAATTGTCACCCCCAGACACCGGTGATCTGCGCTTTTTCTTTTGATGAGCACACCCATCGACAACTGGTATTGAACCGTAATATACGCAGCTATCGCATCGACTTTAATGAAAATCCTGAGAAATTACTCGCCACAGCGGCCAGTATTCTCTTACAGCGCGACGATTTCTCTGGCGAGAATAAGATGGTGGTGATATCCGACACACTGGGTCACGCCAATGTCGATGCCATTCAAATTCGAACCCTCGGCAGCCTCGCTTGAAGGTGCCCCAAAAACCGTTTACTGCCCGAGGAAAAACCGATAAGCATCGTTCTTGGTCTCTTCATGATAGGGGTAGTGCAGAGCAGCGAGAAAGGTGTTGACATCAGCACGCTCTGTCGTCGGCACCTGCAAGCCGACCAGGACTCGGCCAAAGGCCGAGCCGTGATTACGGTAGTGGAACATGGAAATATTCCAGCGTCCTCCTAACTTACCCAGAAAGTTCGACAAGGCTCCCGGACGTTCTGGAAACTCAAAGCGATATACCACTTCGTCAGCAATTTCCGGGGCCCGCCCCCCCACCATGTAGCGAATGTGTAGTTTAGCGATTTCATTGTCGGTCATATCAACGACAGCATAATCTTTGGCCAGCAAGTCATCGACTAAAGCCTGGCGATCGGCGTCGGAGGTCACCTGAATGCCCACAAAAATATGCGCATCGCCGGCATCGGCATAACGATAATTAAATTCACTGACCATACGCTGGCTCAGTGCCTGACAAAAACGCTTAAAGCTGCCTGGCTTTTCAGGAATGGTCACCGCCAATACCGCCTCGCGCTTTTCACCAATTTCGGTGCGCTCAGAAATATAGCGCAACCGATCAAAGTTCATATTGGCCCCGCTATCGATCGCCAATAACGTTTCACCGCTACAACCTTTTTGCTGCACATATTTTTTCAGCCCAGCAAGCCCGAGAGCTCCCGCGGGTTCGCAAATCGACCGCGTGTCATCAAAAATATCTTTAATGGCGGCACAAATTTCATCGGTCGACACGGTAATGACACCATCAATGCTGTCACGCAAGACGCGAAAGGTTTCTTTACCAATCTGTGCCACAGCGGTGCCATCGGCAAACAGACCCACATCCTTCAGTGTCACCCGCCGGCCTTTTTCCATCGCCGCTGCCAGACAGGCGGCATCTTCGGATTCCACGGCAATCACTTGAATCTCGGGACGCACGTATTTGACATAGGCAACAATGCCCGCACACAAACCACCTCCACCCACGGGCACAAAAATAGCGTTCAGCGGACCAGGATATTGCCGTAGGATTTCCACTGCCACCGTGCCCTGGCCAGCGATGACATCAGGGTCATCAAAAGGATGGATGTAAACCAGGCCTTTTTCAGCTACCAGTTTTTGCGCGTGCTCAGCAGCACCGTCGTAGGTGTCGCCCTGCAATACCACTTTTGCGCCACGGGCACGCACAGCATCAGTTTTAATTTGCGGCGTCGTGCGCGGCATCACGATAGTCGCCTTAACACCCATTTTTTTTGCCGCCATTGCCAAGCCCTGCGCGTGATTGCCGGCCGAGGCCGCGATCACTCCCGCCGCGCGCTCACTATCACTGAGCATACGCATTTTGTTGTAGGCACCACGTAACTTAAACGAGAACACCGGCTGTAAATCCTCGCGCTTTAATAAGACCTGATTATCGATCCGAGCCGATAAAATAGGTGCAGCATCAATCGGTGTCTCTATGGCAAGGTCATAAATGCGGGCATCAAGAATTCTTTTCACATAGCTTTTTGGCATGCTAGTACGGGTCCACTATTCTTTGGGAAAAAGGTGGTGTAGTGTGGTGTAGTATTGTGCCCAAGCGCAATCAGAATTTAGCAACAAAACTCACACCAGTCCTGTTGAGAAGATCGTCATCATTGTAATTGTATCGCCAACAATTGGATCGGCAACAATGTTCTCTGCTCAGATATAATACCGTTCTAACACCGGAGTTCTGTATGTCTAAAAACCAAGTGTCGCAAGATCAACTCAAACAAGCCGCTGCCCAGGCTGCCATCGACTATGTACTCAAACACCTGGAAGACGATGCCTTTCTCGGCATTGGCACGGGCTCAACGGCCAATTGTTTTATCGATTTGCTCGCACAGTATAAAGGCCGAATAAAAGGTACCGTCGCCAGCTCCGAAGCCAGTGCCCAACGCTTGCGCGATCACGGCATTAACGTGTTCGAATTGAATACTACCGGCGGTGTACAAATTTATATCGACGGTGCCGATGAGTTAAACCCCGCACTAGAACTCATTAAGGGTGGCGGTGGGGCTCTAACGCGAGAGAAAATTATTGCCGCAGCGGCGGATGATTTCGTGTGTATCGCCGACCAAAGTAAATGGGTGGAACACCTCGGTCAGTTTTCCGTGCCAGTGGAGGTTATCCCCATGGCTCGCAGTTACGTCGCGCGAGAAATCTTTAAACTCGGCGGTGAAGCCGTTTATCGCCAGGGCGTGGTCACTGACAATGGCAATGTCATCCTTGATGTGCAGCGCCTGCACCCCATTGCCGCACCGAAGGCCCTGGAAGAAAAACTCAACAATATTACCGGGGTAGTAACCAACGGTTTATTTGCCCTGCGCCCGGCCAACAGGGTTTTACTCAGCACTCCCGAGGGAGTCAAAACACTTAAGCCCTCTCACTAGCTTTTATAACATTTGCTCGACCAGAGATAGCGAAACTAAATGCAGCTCACCGACGCCATTCACAGCCGTATTTCCACACGAGGCTTTCTCAATAAGCCCGTGCCAGAAGCCACCGTGCGCCAGATACTCGACCTCGCCCGACACGCACCGTCGGGCAGCAATATGCAACCCTGGCAAGTGCACGCCGTCAGCGGCAAGCGCCTGGAAGAAGTGACTCAAAAGTCTCTCATCTTTGCCGAACAAAACCCTATAGGCAGTCGCAAGAAAGAATTTCAAACACCCGCAGAGAACATTACTCAGCCCTATAAGGGGCGACGTTATGCCGTCGGCATGGGGTTGTACGACGCCCTTGGTATCGACCGTAAAGACAGGGTTCGGCGCAACCAGCAGTTAATGCAGAATTTTTATTTTTTCGGCGCGCCAGTAGGCTTGTTCTTTTGCATCCACCGCAGCCTGATGCCCGGTCAGCTCGGCGACTTAGGCATATTTATGGGTAATGTCATGCTTGCCGCGCGGGAGTTTGACCTACACACCTGTGCCCAGGGTTTTTGGCAAGATGTACAACCCGTGCTGCACGAAGTGCTCGACATTCCCGAGGACAACTTTATTTTTAATGGTATGGCCCTCGGTTATATTGATCCCAAGCACCCCGCCAACAGCTTGGTTAGTGGCCGTGAAGATGTCGACGTCTTTTGCCAGTTCGACGGTTTTGAACAATAGCACCATCATCAAAAATCCAGTGTACTTTTTATCCACACTCTCATTAGCAAGAGCACAGCATGTCCCAAGATAGTTATCGCCTGATTATTGCCTGTCCCGACAAAGTCGGCATTGTCGCCGCCGTCAGTTCTTTCCTCGCCCAGGAAGGCGGTCTGATCACCGAGGCCAATCATTACCTCGACCCCGACTCGAGCTGGTTTTTTACCCGCCAGGTCATCGCCGCCCAGTCACTGCCCTACGGTGCGGATGAATTGCGGGCGCGCTTTGCCCCGCTCGCCAAAAAATTCGCCATGGAGTGGCATCTCACTGAAACCGCCCAACCAAAGCGGGTCGCTCTGCTAGCCAGCAAGCAGGCCCACTGTTTGTCGGACTTACTCTATCGCTGGCGCAGTCAAGAGCTGTCCTACGATATCACCGGGGTGATCTCCAATCACAACGATCTGCGCAGTTATGTCGAGTGGCACAGCCTGCCCTATCACCATGAGCCGGTTACGCCGGACACGAAGGCAGAGCACTTCGCGAAAATTTTAGCCTTGCTCGATGACATGCAGCCCGATGTGATCGTTCTTGCCCGCTATATGCAAATCCTGCCACCCGAGATTTGCTCACTGTATGCCGGGCGTATTATTAATATTCATCACAGCTTTCTACCTGCATTTGCCGGTGCTCGACCCTACCACCAGGCCGCTGAACGGGGCGTCAAATTGATTGGCGCCACCTGCCACTATGTCACCGACGAGCTGGATGCCGGGCCGATTATCGACCAGGATGTGGCCCGCATCAGTCACCATGACAGCATCGATGATATGGTCAGAATCGGCAAAGATGTCGAAAAAATGGTGCTGGCCAGGGGTTTACGCTACCACCTCGAAGACCGAGTCTTAGTGCACGGCAATAAAACGATTGTATTTGAATAATCCTTACTTAAAATGTGCTCTTTTTAAACACACTGTTAAACGCGTAAAATCAATGCGACTCGCCTAAATGCAGCACCAGAACAGTGCCGAAAAACCGGCACCTTGCGACCCGTGTACGACGAGTAAAACAAGGATTACAGGTTGAACGAATTACATAGCACCGACGTCGCCATTATTGGTGCCGGCCCCATTGGCTTGTTCAGCGTCTTTCAATGTGGCATGTTGAAAATGTCCTGCCATGTTATTGATGCACTACCCGCGACCGGGGGGCAGTGCACAGCCCTGTACCCAGAAAAGCCCCTGTTTGATATTCCCGCTGCACCCAATATTAATGCGTTCGACCTGATTGAACGCCTGGAAAAACAAATCGCGCCTTTTAAGCCCGTCATCCACCTCAACCAGCAGGTCACTGAGCTGCAGAAAATCGACGAGTATTGGCACTTGAGTACAGCCACAGGCCTTAACATTCAGGCCCGCGCCATTATCATCGCTGCCGGTGCAGGTGCCTTTGGCCCCAACAAACCACCGCTGGATAATATTGAACAGTTTGAAGGCAGCTCAGTGCATTACATGGTGCAAAAGCGCGAAGACTTTCGCGACCAACGCATTGTCATCGCCGGGGGTGGGGATTCTGCCGTCGACTGGGCGCTATCACTGGCCGATGTCGCCGCCAAAATTTACGTCATCCACCGCCGCGACCGCTTTCGCGCCATCCCTGAAACCGTCGCGCAAATGAAAGCACTGGCCGAGGCGGGCAAAATAGAACTGGTCATTCCCTATCAATTGGCCGCGCTGGAAGGTGAAGGCAAAACTCTCAAGACCGTGGTCGTAAAAACCTTGGATGGCGACGAGCGACGTATTGAAGCCGACCACCTACTGTCTTTTTTTGGCCTCGCCACTAAGTTGGGGCCAATCAATGACTGGGGGCTAAATATTCTCAACGGCGTTATTAAAGTCGAACCCACGACTTGTGCGACAAATCTTGCCGGTATTTATGCCGTCGGCGATATCGCCGACTACCCCCACAAACTAAAGCTGATTCTCAGTGGCTTTGCCGAGGCGGCACAAGCGGCCCACGCGGCCTATCGGGTGGTGAATCCAGGGCAAGCGCTGAATTTTGAACACTCGACATCATCCGGTCTGCCCACGTTGGAAGCAGCCGATTAAGCCCTTAAGACACAATTCACGACATCACTCACATTTACACACCTCTGAGGAAACTAAGCTGATGACAGCACTTATTTTTATCAAACCTGATGGTGAAAAAGTCACCGTTGAAGCCACTAACGGCGCCACCGTCATGGAAGTTGCCAAAGAAAATGATATGCCCATGCTCGCGGCCTGCGGCGGCTCACTAGCCTGTGCTACGTGCCACGTGATTGTCGACGACGTCTGGTACGACAAAACGGGTGAGATATCTGAAGACGAGGAAGACCTGCTCGATACCGCTCACGGTCTGACTCATACCTCACGTTTATGCTGCCAGATAAAAGTCAGTGACGAGCTTGATGGCATGGTAATGACCCTGCCGCCAATGGATTAAAAGTTCAGCGTAATACCCGGCTTGCGATGCATTGCGCATCTACCCGGGTATTTTTCTGCCCCTTTCCACTGTTCTCGCACAGCGATTACACAACTTTTCCCAATTTTATCCACAGCCCGTACCAACTTGCTCGAAAACAGCCATTAAAATAGTGTTAATGGCGGTTCTTGCAGAGCGGCGTATTGCTCACGCAGCTCGAGAATATGCTCGCCCCAGTAACGCTCGGTGTTGAACCAGGGAAAAGCGCGGGGAAAGGCAGGGTCTGTCCAACGCCGCGCCAGCCAAGCGGCGTAGTGCAACATACGCAGGGTGCGCAGAGGCTCGATCAGGCGCAGCTCTTTCGGGTGAAAGGAAAAAAATTCGTTATAGCCCTCGACCACTTCCGACAGTTGAGCCGTTTGCCGTGGCCGATCACCACATAACAACATCCACAAGTCCTGCACTGCCGGGGCCATGCGCGCATCGTCAAAGTCGACGAAGTTGGCTGTGTCGTCACGCCAAAGAATATTGCCGCCGTGGCAATCACCGTGACTGCGAATAAACGTCAGGTCGTTAACCAGGGCAAATTGCGCCTCTACCGCCTGTAACAAGTCGGTCGTTAAAGAGAGGTAGGAATCCTTGAGAGAGGCAGGAATGAACTGCTCACCAATTAGAACAACACTGGCGCAACCGTAATCTTCGATGGTTATGGCCGGGCGATGTTGAAAGGTTTTAACCGCACCCACGGCGTGGATGCGGCCCATTAAACGACCCAGGGTAAAGAGGTTGTCGAGGTCATCTAACTCGGGGGCATGGCCCCCACGGCGCTCAAACAGGGCAAAGAAAAAGTCGCCGAACACAAACAGGCTTTCACCCACTTCGTTACGCCAGGGCGGTACTACGGGAAGCTCTTGCTCGACCAGCTCAAAGCAAAACTCATGTTCTTCACGAATTTGCGCCTCACTCCAGCGCTGGGGACGATAGAACTTGGCTATCATCGGAGTGGCGTCTTCAATACCTACCTGGTAGACCCGGTTTTCATAACTATTAAGGGGAAATAAACGCCCGTCACAATAAAAACCGAGACTTTCGACAGCATCAATTAAAAACCCCGGCGTTAGTGTATCAAAGGGGTGGGAGACGTCCTTTTGGTCATCGCCTCGGGGTGTTTCATCTTCCCATTTATTCAATACTTATCCTCACCCCAGCGGCTCCCTTGAAGGAAGGCGCCCCTTGGTTACACGCCCTATTTTCAGGCACTCTTTTCTCAGGCACTCTTTTTTTAGGCACTTAGTTGCGCCGTGGGGGTGGAAGCCGATAGACCTTTTTCTTCGTCATTCATTTCAGCGTCAATGTCGTCAAACAGAGGTGTCGACAAATAGCGCTCCCCGGTATCGGGCAACATACAAACAATATTGCTACCCGGTGTCGCAGACTCCGCGACTTTCAACGCACCAGCCATGGTCGCCCCGGCGGAGATACCCACAAAAATACCCTCTTTAACAGCGAGCGCTCGCGACAGGCTCAAAGCCTGCTGCCCGGGGATAGTCAGCACGTCATCGACCAGCTCACTGGCGACGGCGTCCTGCGTTAACTGAGAGATAAAATCCGGTGTCCAACCCTGCATGGGGTGGGGGCTAAAACTGGCGTGGCTTTTATAGGTCGACTCACTCTCGCCGGCTTGTTGGGGCACATGACTGCTCAACAAAGCGGCGCTTTCGGGCTCGCAAACGATCACTTTTGTCTGTGGGCTTTTTTCCCGTAACGCTCGAGCAACTCCTTTCAAGGTGCCACCGGTGCCGTAACCGGAGACCCAGTAATCAAGCGTATCATCTTCAAAACAGGCGAGAATTTCCGGTGCGGTAGTACGCGAGTGCATATCAGCATTGGCTTCATTTTCAAACTGGCGACACAGAAACCAGTCGTGAGTCTCAGCGAGCTCTACGGCTTTTGCCAGCATGCCGCTGCCCTTTTCTGCCGCCGGCGTGAGCACCACTTTAGCACCAAGGAAACGCATCATTTTGCGCCGCTCAACACTAAAACTCTCGGCCATTGTCACCACCAAAGGGTAGCCTTTTTGTGCGCACACCATGGCCAAGCCTATACCGGTATTGCCACTGGTGGCCTCGATGACCGTTTGCCCCGGTTTCAAAGCGCCCGTTTCTTCGGCGTGCTCAATAACCGCCAGCGCCAGCCTGTCTTTCACCGAACCCATGGGGTTGAAGGCTTCAATTTTGGCATAGATATTCACGCCTTCCGGTCCCAGTTTATTAATTTTCACCAAAGGCGTATTGCCGACAGTTTGAAGAATGTTCTGGTATTTTTTACCGCTTATTGCTGCCTTATCACTATCACTCATCATGGTTCTCCTTTATATACGGCCTATTTCGTAAAACTGGGCTAAGCAGCGCCCACTTCGTTAAACGCAACTAATAAAGTACGACAGAACGAATACTTTCACCCTGGTGCATTAAATCAAAGGCCTGATTAATATCGCTCAAGGGCATAGTGTGAGTGATCAAATCATCGATATTAATTTTTCCCTCCATATACCAGTCGACAATGGTGGGCACATCGGTGCGCCCTCTTGCTCCGCCAAAGGCTACCCCATGCCAGGAGCGGCCAGTGACCAGTTGAAAGGGCCGCGTGGCAATTTCCTGCCCGGCACCGGCGACGCCAATAATGTAGGACTCACCCCAACCCTTATGACAGCATTCCAGTGCCTGACGCATCACCTCAACATTGCCGATGCACTCAAAGCTGTAGTCGGCACCACCGCCGCTTAAATCGAGAATAGCCTCTACCACCTGTGGTGTTTGTTGCGGATTAACAAAGTCCGTCATACCGAATTTCTGCGCCAGTGCCACTTTTTCCGGATTGGTATCGACACCAATAATCTTTCCCGCCCCCACCATCCGCGCGCCCTGCACCACATTCAGACCAATACCGCCGAGGCCAAAGACCACCACCGTAGAACCCGGCTTTACCTGTGCTTTAAAAACCACGGCACCGACCCCCGTGGTAACGCCACAACCAATGTAACAAACCTTGTCAAAGGGTGCGTCTTCGCGGATTTTCGCCAGCGCGATTTCGGGTAGCACCGAATAATTAGAAAACGAAGAGCAGCCCATATAATGCAAAATAGGCTGGCCATCGAGAGAGAAACGGCTCTCGCCATCGGGCATCACCCCCCGACCCTGGGTTTCGCGTATCGCCTGGCAAAGATTGGTTTTGGGATGCAGACAGAAATCACACTCACGACACTCGGGGGTGTAGAGTGGAATCACATGGTCACCGGGTTTCAGGGAGGTCACCCCAGCGCCCACTTCGCGGACAATACCCGCCCCCTCGTGACCAAGAATGGCCGGAAACGCACCCTCGGGGTCCTCTCCCGACAGGGTAAAAGCATCGGTGTGGCAAACCCCCGTCGCCTTGATTTCGACCAACACTTCCCCGGCACGGGGGCCCGCCAAATCCACCTCGTGAATTTCCAGTGGTTGACCCGCTTTAAACGCCACCGCAGCCTGGCTTTTCATTCTCTATCTCCCCTTGTTGCCATTTTCATGCTGAAGCTTCCGAAACAGGGCTCGAGTATACGTTAATCGTCAGCAAGGTCAGAACACTGATTTTACAGCGAGAAAAAACCTCTGCGACTACTCAACACAAGAAAAAAGTGACGCCCAAACAATACAAAGTCAGATCCCTTGACTTTAACAACCGATGGAAGACGTTTAATGACACTACACTCCCTTTTTAAAAGTAAAAGCCTAGCTAATGACATTTTTTGCAGCACTTTACCGGCCAGATGGTCTATAGGTTTAGTAAGTGATGTGTTGATTGCAGATTATCAAAGCGAAGCTTTTCTGCCAGCCATCTATGCCTCTATTCACATAATGAGGACAGGAAGATGTTCGAAACACTGAATCAATACGGTCTTTCAGACATTCATTTAATGCGCGACGGCTGTGGGCTGCAGGCCATCATCGCTATTCACGATACCGGCCTCGGCCCAGCTCTTGGCGGTTGCCGCTACCTGCACTACCCCTGCGAACAAGCTGCGATCGAGGATGCCGCACGACTGGCTCAGGGTATGAGCTACAAAGCGGCCCTCGCGGGCCTGCCCTTTGGTGGAGGAAAAGCCGTAATAATCAAACCAAAGTCCGACATGGACCGGAAGTTGCTCTTTACCAAAATGGGCGACTTTATTGCTTCACTGCAGGGGCGCTATATCACCGCTCTGGACAGCGGCTCGACGCTGAGTGATATGGACGTTATGGCCACGCGCAGCCCTTATGTGAGCTCCAGCAGTCAACTCGGCGATTGCAGCCAATTCACCGCAGAAGGTATTTACAGCGGTATCAAAGAGGCTTTTCAGGTCCGTTTTGCCAGTGACTCACTTAAGCAGGCGCGCATCGCAATCCAAGGATTGGGCCATGTCGGTATGGCGCTAGCACAACGTTTGCACCGCGCCGGAGCCTCGCTGATTGTTAGCGACCTCGAACCTCAAAAAACGCAATGCGCCGAACAAAACTTTAATGCCGAGGTCGTCATTGGCGAGGCAATCTATCAACAAGCCTGCGACGTCTTTTCTCCCTGCGGGCTAGGCGGCATTATCAACGCCGCCAGCATCCCCCAACTGCGCTGCGCCATTATCGCCGGTGCCGCCAATAATCAGCTCGCCAACAACAGCAATGAGCAGTTATTGCGCGATAAGGGGATTCTCTACGTGCCCGATTTTGCCATTAACGCGGGCGGCCTTATTTACGCATCGATGCGCTACGCGGGTGAACAGCAAGCGGCCATCGATGAAAAACTTCGCGGTATAGCCGTCACCATCCGTCAGTTACTCGCCGATAACACAAGCCCACAAGAGCAAGCTCAATCCCCCTTGCGAGCAGCGTTGTCACTCGCTAAACAGCGTATTGCTAATGGACAAAACACAACGGCAAACCCGGTGCCTTTTTCCAAGCACAAGCCACAGATCACCGTGACAGGATAAACCGATCATTTTGGGAGACACTTTATGCGCGGACGCCAACAGTTTTCCATTCATTTTTTGCAGTACCTCGACCCCGAGGGCAATCTCGACCTACCTTTGCCCGAATGGACCTCAGACGAGCCTCTGCTACTGAGCATCTATGAAAATATGGTGCTGGCCCGCCTGCTCGACCAAAAGGCCGTGGCTCTGCAACGCACCGGACAAATGGGTACCTACCCATCCATTCTTGGGCAGGAGGCGATTAGTGTTTGCACCGGTCTGGCGATGGCTAAAAACGACGTGCTAGTGCCCTACTATCGCGATGCCCCGGCACAGATGATTCGGGGTATGTCAGCGGCGGAACTCTTTATGTACTGGGGAGGTGATGAGCGTGGTGGCAACCTGAATACCACCTCGCGAGACCTGCCCATTTGTGTGCCCATCGCCACCCAGTTGACCCAAGCGGCGGGCGTCGCAACGGCGCTTAAAATTAAGGGCGAAGACAGTGTCGTGGTGACCAGCTGCGGCGATGGCGCCACCTCAAAGGGCGACTTTATGGAAGCCCTGAACCTCGCCGGAGTGTGGGATCTGCCTATTGTCTTTGTCATTAACAACAATCGCTGGGCGATTTCCGTGCCGCTGGCGCAACAAACTCGCGCCCCGACATTGGCGCAGAAAGCGATTGCCGCCGGTATTGAGGGCATACAGGTTGATGGCAACGATCCCATCGCCGTTTATGAGGTGATCAGTCAAGCCATTGAACGCGCCCGCGAGCACAAGACACCCACCTTGATAGAAGCCCTGAGCTACCGTCTCAGTGACCACACCACTGCCGACGACGCCTCGCGCTACCGCGATGCCGATGAACTCAAGGCCCACTGGCAAGAGGAACCCATCCATCGCTTTCAACAATTTTTGCACCAGCAGGGTCTGTGGGATAGGGAGCAGGAAAAAGCCCTGCAGTCCCATTGCCAGCAAACCCTTGATCAAGCTGTTGAGCAGTATTTAGCAGCAGAGGAGGAACCCGCCACGGCGATTATTGACTATCTCCACGCTTTTTTACCCTACAGCCTGGAAGGCCAACGGAGTGCGATTCAACACAAGGATGCCCCTGTAAACACTGAGGGAGAGTCACGATGAATATGAGTTTTTCAACCAGCCATAGTCCAAACACTGACTGCGCAGCTGAACCGCATGAAAGCCCCAGCCCTGAAATTGGCGGTGAAATACAGGCCGACGACAAAGAATGCGTACTCGTTGAAGCCATCAATATGGCCTTGCATTATGAAATGGCCCGTGACGACAGCGTCGTTGTACTCGGCGAAGATGTCGCCACCAATGGTGGTGTGTTTCGTGCCACTCTCGATTTAAAACAAACTTTTGGCGCCGCTCGCGTGCTCGACACACCCCTTGCCGAGAGCCTGATTGGCGGGCTCAGTATCGGCATGGCGACGCAGGGTTTAAAGCCTGTGGCTGAAATTCAATTTATGGGCTTTATGTTTGCCGCTCTGGAACAGCTTACGTGCCACGCAGCGAGAATGCGCAACCGCACTCGCGGTCGCCTCGCCTGCCCTCTGGTAGTACGCATCCCCTGTGGGGGCGGTATTCACGCACCAGAGCATCACTCCGAAAGCACTGAAGCCCTGTTGGCACACACGCCCGGCCTGCGGGTGGTTATTCCCTCTTCACCCATCCGTGCCTACGGCTTGCTGCTGGCCGCCATTCGCGATCCCGATCCGGTGATTTTTCTCGAGCCAAAACGCATTTACCGCGCCCAGGCCCAGCGCGTTTGTAACGACGGTCAGGCACTGCCCCTGGATACCTGTTTTACCCTGCGTGAAGGTGAGGATATTACCTTAGTCAGCTGGGGCGCTTTAATCAGCGAGTGCACCCAGGTTGCCGATCAAATGCTCGAGCAGGGAATAGCCGTAGAACTGATCGATGTCGCCACCGTCAGCCCTCTCGACATAGCGACTATTTTACAGTCGGTAGCGAAAACTGGACGCTGTGTCATCGCCCACGAGGCGCCGAAAACCGGTGGCATTGGCGGTGAAATTGCCGCACAACTGGCCGAACACGCCTTACTCGACCTTAAAGCGCCGGTATTGCGGGTTGCTGGCTACGACACAATCATGCCCTATGCTAAAAAAGAAGCTTTGTATTTACCGAGCGCCGCACAGATTAGCAGCGCTATACAACAAGTGCTCAGCTTTGCATAAACCATCGTGCTAAAACGCGACAAAAGGATGGCCTATGAAGTTCTTTAAATTACCCGACCTCGGCGAGGGTTTACAGGAGGCGGAAATTATTGAATGGAATGTGGCTACGGGTGATACGGTCAACATCGACCAGTTACTGGTGACCGTAGAGACCGCCAAGGCGGTGGTCGAAATTCCCGCCCCTCAAGCCGGTGTGATTGCTGCCACCTTTGGTCAACCCGGAGATATCGTCCACCTTGGCGAAGCTCTGGTAGAGTTTGTCGGTGACGACGCCGATCACGCCACGGTGGTGGGAGAACTAGAAACCACAAAGACCCCACAGCAAACTAACGAGCACTTTATTATCGGCTCGCCGAAAGCACCCGGCCAGCGTCAAGGAATTCGAGCCACACCGGGTGTTCGCGCATTAGCCGAGCGTTTAAACGTCGATATCACCAAGGTCAGCGGTAGCGGTAAACAAGGCTTAATCAAGGCTGAAGACGTCGAGCGGGTGGCCCGGCTTAAAAACGAAAAAGGCCCATCAACACCGCTTAAAGGTGCGCGCCGTTTTATGTCTCTGACGATGTCCCAATCACACTCCGAGGTAGTGGCAGTCACTATCAATGACGATGCGCAGCTGGGTAACTGGGGCAAAAAAGACGATGCAACGATTCGCTTACTACGTGCCATGGTTGCCGCCTGCGAGGCCGAACCCCTCCTCAATAGCTGGTTCGACGCCGAGGCCATGGCCTATCACAGCCCCACGACTATCGATGTCGGCATGGCCGTCGATACACCCGGCGGGCTGTTTGTACCGGTATTGCGGGATATCGCCCAACGTAGCGACAAGGACTTGCGCAGCGGCTTAAATCGCCTAAAAGCAGACGCGCTGGAGCGTCGTATTCCCATCGATGAAATGCAAAAGCCAACTATTAGCCTGAGTAATTTTGGCACCATTGCCGGGCGCTACGCCAATCCGGTTATCGTACCGCCTATGGTCGCCATCCTTGCTGCAGGGGTCATTCGCGACGAGGTGTGTGCCGTTTCTGGTAAGGCAAAAGTGCTGCCCGTGATGCCCTTGTCACTGAGTTTTGACCACCGGCTGATCACCGGCGGTGAAGCGGCGCGCTTTATGGCGGCCTTAAAAGACAGCCTTGAGGCTTAGGCTCATCGAATGGAAAAGCCTAACCCCCAACACAGGCCTTAACTAGCTCGTCCCATCTAGTCCGGTAGAGCTAACCTAGTACCTAGCCCAGCACATCACTAATAGACTGGCGCAGGCGCTCGATAAACAAATCGATCTCGGCCTCACTAATCGTCAGCGGTGGCGACATCACCATGTTGTCGGCCACGGCGCGACACAATAAACCGTTTTCAAAACATTTGTTGTGCACCGGTACACCAACACCGGTAGGGTACTTAGCGGCGTCCGGGGCAAAGGTAATAGCACCCAATAAGCCGTAGTTGCGGATATCAATAATATGGGAAATATCACGCAGGCTGTGCAGAGCATCTTCCCAGTACTGGCCAATCGGGCCCGAAGCACGGGTTAACAGCCCTTCACGCTCGTAGATTTCAAAAGCGGCGAGGCCCGCAGCGGCACCCACGGGTGCACCGGCATAGGTGTTACCGTGGAAAATCTCTGGCATACCGCCCGGTGCTGCGTCAAAAATAGTTTGCTGAATTTCTTCTTTAATAAACACACCACCCATGGGCACAGTCCCGCCATTGATGGCTTTCGCCGTGGTCATCAGGTCGGGGGTGACACCGAATTCCACGGCAGCAAAGGCCGAGCCGGTGCGACCATAACCGGTCACCACTTCATCAAAAATCAGCAGAATGTCATTGTCATCACATATCTGGCGCGCACGCTCAAGATAGCCCTTGGGCGGCGGCACCATGCCACCGGCACCCACAATGGGCTCGATGATTAAAGCGCAAATGTTCTCCGCTCCGCGCGTGGTAATGATTTTCTCTAAGGCATCGAGCTTTTCGACACCCTTCTCGGGGAGGCCTCGGCTAAAAGCATTATTGGGGATATCGAGCAGGTCGGGCAGAAAATCGACATTCTCTAGCGTCGGGAAGCCCTTGCGATTATTGGGTATGCCCTGCAAAGAGGTACTACCAACATTCACCCCATGGTAGCCACGCTCGCGAGAGATAAAACGCGTTTTCGTCGCCTTGCCTCGCGCCACTTGGTAGCGGTGAGCAATCTTCATTGCGGTCTCGACCGACTCAGATCCCGAGTTGGTAAAGAATACGCGGTTTAACCCTGCTGGCGCATGCTCGACTAACTTCTCGGCAAAACGGAAAGTCACCGGCGAGCCAAACTGAAAGGGCGGGCAAAAATCCATATCGATCAATTGCTTATGCACCGCATCAGCCACTTCTTTACGGCTGTGGCCCAGGTTGGCACACCAGAGACCAGCGGTGATATCAAGTACATCACGGCCATCGGTGGTATACACAAAACAACCCTCTGCTCGCTCAATGAGACGAGGGTTGGCACGAAACCCCCTCACATTCGTAAAGGGTTGCCACCAGTTTTCTAAATTCATATCAATGTCGCTCATTTTGTTAGCCTGTCCATAATTCAATATCTGCCTACTTGGGAAACCTAATTGCTCGCTCCCAATGCTGGTCATAAACGCGCTATTCTACCGAATCCGTCACGTTATTGATCTTGTAATTTATCGACAACCATAGATACTATGACTGGAATTCACATAGCCCATTTAACGCATTGATATACATTAGGATTTAAACCTATGCCTGCCTATGAACTAGAGGCAGAAGGAACTGCACCGTACGAATATGGAGATTTGTTGCTCAGCTATCTGGAGCAAATGGGCGTGGAATATGTTTTTGGTATTCCCGGGGGCGCCATTGAGCCTTTTTACAACGCTTTAGCCCGCAGCGAACGTCGTGGGGGACCTCGAGTGATTGCCGCCAGACACGAAGCTGGGGCCGCTTTTATGGCCGATGGGTATTGGCGTAACTCTGGTAAGCTGGGCGTCTGCTGTGCTACCACTGGCCCTGGCGCGACCAACTTAATCACCGGCGTCGCTTCGGCCTACGAAAACAATGTACCAATGCTGGTCATTACCGCTCAAACAGCGCTGTCGAGTTTCGGTACCTCAGCTTTCCAGGAGTCATCCTGCACTGGTATTAATACTATCGAACTGTTTAACCATTGCTGTCGCTACAGCACGCTGGTCTCTCACCCGGAACAGCTGGAAAACAAACTTACCACTGCGATTATGACCGCCTTTGCCGAGCCCATGGGTCCCGTGCATTTGAGCATTCCTATCGATATCATGCGCACTACCCCGAGTAACTCCCGGCCTAGTGTCGACTTACCCGACTTGCTGCGCAAACCGGCATTATTTGATAGCGATGCTGTCGGCAGACTCTACATTGAACTCACGCAGGCAAAAAACCCCGTATTTGTCATAGGTGACGGCGCCGGGGAGGCCATTGGTCTAATCCTCAATTTGGCACTTGGCCTGAACGCTCAGCTGGTCGTCACCCCCCACGGCAAAGGCCTGGTTAGCCCATACCACCCTTTGTTTCGAGGTGTTATTGGTTTTTCTGGCCACCAAAGTGCACAGCAATTACTCACTGACCCCGAAGTCGACCGCATCTTTATCATTGGAGCACAACTCAGTGAATGGGCCAGCCAGGGCTGGAAACCAGAGCGGCACCAGCAGCGCATTATCGATATTGAAGCCAGCGAATCGAACTTGACTAAAACTCTAATGGCAGCCCTGCACGTTAGAGGCCGCCTCGAAAGCATTTTTGAAGCAGTATTAAAGCGCTTTGCTTCTAAAGGCTTTGACAAGCCCTTTCAAACAAGCTGTACAGACGGCGCTGACCAAACAGCAAATACTCACCGGGAGCGTACTCGACATTTTTCACTGGATGAAGAAAGTAAATATTTCAGTGAGGACAATCCCATCAAACCCCAGCGCCTAATGCGTGAACTTCCTAATATTTTTCCCGCTAACACACACTATTTAGCCGATGTCGGCAACAGCTTCTCATGGGCAACCCACTATCTACACCCCCACGACCGACGAATTGCCGGTCGCCGCGATGCTAAGGGCGGCCTCTTCCGCGCCTCGCTAAATTTTGCGTCTATGGGCTGGGCAATTGGCAGCGCCATTGGAACAGCTCTCGCCCGCCCGGACAAACCTGTTGTGTGTATTACTGGCGACGGCAGTTTGTTGATGAACGGCCAGGAAATTACTGTAGCAGTTGAAGAAAAACTCCCCGTTGTCTTTGTAGTACTCAATGACAGCGCCTACGGCATGGTGAAGCACGGCCAACGCATGAGCGGTGCCGAAGAAATTGGCTATAGCCTACCCCTGACTAATTTTGCCGCTTTCGCCGCAGCCATGGGCGTTGACGGGCATATAATTTATTCTGCCGAAGACTTGCTACAACTCGATTGTCAGGGCTTTTTCAAAAAACAGAAACCCACTCTGCTCGACGTGCGCATCGATCAGGATGAGGCGCCACCCATTGGTCTGCGTACCCAAACCCTGAAACTGAAGACATGACAGACACTACTGAAAAAGCTGCCGAACAAATCACGACTAAAATTTGGCGCGAAGAAGCGGAACCCGACAATCCTTTTGTAGCGGCAAAAAGCTACTGTGCGGGATTTGATGTTTACGGCGACCTACTGGGTAAAATCAGTCTTGTCGAGTACCTGTGGTTGCTGTTCAAGCTCGAGCCGCCCAGTACATCTCAGACACGAATGCTAGAGGGGCTCGCTGTTGCCCTGGCAAACCCCGGCCCGCGCGATCACAGCGTACGCGGTGCGATGAATGCCGGTGTTGGGGGCTCTACACGAGCGTCTGCGCTAATAGCGGCTATCTCGGTCGGTGCAGGCAACCTTGGTGGCGCCCGTGAAGTCTTCACCGCTATGCAGTACTGGCAGCAATGCGGCCTTAACCTCGAAAGCTGGATCGATATCATACACAACCCACCCCACGAAGAACGCACCGATGTCTGGCCTGAAATGGAACACACACCCGGTTTTGACCCCAACGGGGCTAGCTGTCCCACGCCAGTTAAACAACTGCTTGACCATCTCGTGGGCATTGGTCATAGCGAAGCTCTTGTTTGGCTGCAAACCCACCGCCCAACACTTGAGCAGAATACTGGGTCACCACTCGCATTTTCTGGCGTCGCAGCGGCAACGCTTTTTGCCCTGGGCTTTGAGCCCGAACAGGCTGAAATACTCTTTTTGTTGCTCAGGCTACCTGGCGCCGCCGCACATGCCATCGAACAAGAAAAGATGGGATGGAGTCGCTATCCTTTTTTCAGCGATGGCCTCACCCTGACAAATGACCCAGGTCCGGTAACCCACAATGACTAAAAAAATTATAAACATAGAAAGCGGTCCCGAACGGTTAAAATCGTTTGAGGATAACTGGCAAACTGAGATGGGCGCCTGGTTTCCAGGCGAACGTGTTGTACTCCGTGGCAAAGATGTCTTTACGGAACTGAGCCAATGCAGTTGGATGGAATATTTTATCTACGGGCTCACAGGTAAAACATCTACCAAACTTGCCCGACTAGTGGAAGGCATTTGGCTCATTAGCACGAGCTTCCCAGACCCACGATTATGGAATAATCGTGTAGCGGCGCTAGCAGGCACTTGTCGCTCGACAGGTGTACTCGCCACTGCCGCTGGTGTTGGCGTTTCTGAAGCAACAATCTATGGATTAAAACCAATAAAGGGATCAATCGATTTTTTATATCGAGCGACAAAAAAACTCGAAGAGGGCAAGCCCCTCGAAAAAATTATTCGTAATGAATTAAAAACATATAGAACCGTATACGGTTACGGCAGGCCGTTAACCAGTGCTGACGAGCGAGTGAAACCCTTAATGGATTTCGCCGACTCAATTGGAATGGGCGACGGGCCTTATACAAAGTTAGCTTTTGAAATTGAAAAATGGTTTAAAGCGTCTCGTCTAAAGTATCAAATCAATATAGCGGCAGTAGCTGCAGGCCTTTTGGCAGATTGCGGGGTATTACCAGAAGAAGAATACTACTATGCGACTTTATCATTTGTTGGCGGGATATACCCTTGCTACATTGATAGCCTGGATAAGCCAGAGGGCGCATTTATGCCTTTAAATACTAAACGGATTCGTTATGTAGGAACAAACGAAACCAGGTCGTGGGGTAGCAAGCAATGAAACCACATCATTGCTTATTGCTCTTTTTAGGCTTAGCCGTTAATAGTCAGAAGGCCATTTCAGCAGGATACGAAGAACTATCAGATATTTACGGGGATGAAGAGTTTGTTAGCATTGCCAGTGGTGTCTCTAAACCAATATCGAAAGCTCCATCTGTAGCCTCTGTCATTACTGCAAGTACCATTAAAAAAATTGGCGCAATAGATATTGATGATGTTCTGGAAACTATACCGGGCTTACATGTCGCAAGAAATAGTATTGGGTACCAGCCTATTTATATTTTCAGGGGGATAAGTTCCGACTTTAACCCTCAGGTACTGATGCTCATTAACGGCATACCAATTACAAACCTCTTTCATGGTGATCGAAATTTAATATGGGGGGGGATGTCTGTTGAAGCCATCTCACGCATTGAAATTATACGAGGGCCAGGATCCGCTATTTACGGAGCCGATGCCTTTGCCGGCACTATAAACATCATAACAAAAACATCTGAACAAATTGATGGCACCGAACTAGGCCTTCGAACGGGAAGTCTCGACACGACTGATTTATGGCTTCAGGCTGCAAAGAAATATAAGGCATTCAGTATAAGCGGAACTTTAGAAATCCATGACACGAATGGCGACCGGAGTAGAATCACATCGGACGCGCAATCCTTTCTCGACTCAATAACCGGCACAACGGCATCGCTTGCGCCAGGCCCTGTCAGCCAGGGAAGAGAAAACTTGGATGGCAGATTAAATGTCAGTTATAAGAATTTTAATTTAAATACAGGTTTTCAAATTCGCAACGACGGGGGCATAGCTACCGGTATCGCACAGGCTTTAGACCCCCATGGTAGAGCCTCGAGCAAGCGGTATAATGCAGATCTAAGCTATAATAATCTCACTCTGACTGAGAATACTGGTCTTAAAGCCAGTATTAGCTACCTGCAAACGAGTCAAGAAGCAGAAGAAGATTTTATTCTCTTGCCCCCTGGAACAACAGGCTCCGCTCAAAACTCAATTCCTTATCCCGATGGCATGATAGGCAATCCCGAGGTTTACGAGCGCCATTATCGCGCTAATTTTAGCCTTGCTTTTCGCGGTGTAGCCCGGCATGAAGTAATGGGTGGTGCCGGTTACTATTTTGGTGAAATCTATAAAACCAAAGAAGAAAAAAACTTCGGTATTGACCCAAGCACTGGGCTTCCTGTTTACCCTGGCAGTCCACTAGTCGATGTTTCCGATACGTCTTTTATTTTTCTTAATGAAAACCAGCGCGAGAATAGCCATATTTTCATTCAGGATATCTGGCACCTGGCAGACGACTGGGAGCTTACAACAGGTTTACGTTTTGACCACTATTCAGATTTTGGCGACACAACTAATCCTCGAATAGCGCTGGTTTGGGCAGCACGACATAACCTAACAGTAAAGGCACTATATGGAGAAGCGTTTAGAGCGCCATCATTTGCTGAAACCGGAGAACAGGATAATCCCGCATTCCTTGGCAACCCGAACCTAAAGCCTGAAACCCTAAAAAGTTACGAGCTCGCTTTTAATTACAAACCCAGCTACGACTTAACTCTCGATTTAAATCTGTTTCAATACTATTGGAAAGATATCATTCAATTTGTTCCCGATGCAGGGGGTAGTGGTACTCGAACAGCACAGAACGCAGGTGAGCAAGCGGGCCACGGTATAGAGGTAGAAGCTGTATGGCAGGTCAATAATACCCTATCAATTTTGAGTAATTATTCCTGGCAAAAATCCGAAGACGAACAAAATAACGTCGATGCTGCCAATGCTCCTGAGCAACAATTCTATATTCGTGCTAACACATCCTTTCAAAACGGCTGGAATGCAACACTACAGGCTAATCGCGTGATGGATAGAAATCGTGCCTTTGACGATCCCCGTCAGGATATCGGTGATTACACCACTGTAGATTTTACTTTACGGAAGTCCTTTCTAGTAGATCAACTAGAACTATCACTAATCACTAAAAATCTTTTTAATGCCGATGCCAGAGAGCCTAGTCCCAACGGTCAGCCAGTACCAGCTATTACCAACGATTTACCTTTAGCGCAACGTCGCATATACGGTGAAATCCGTTACAAGCTTTAAAACACAGTAGCCACAACCCAACACGGCAACCTATGCGTAATTTTGAAACCAATAGAAAATGAATTATCAGCGAAGCTTCTCATTATTAACCGCTTTGCTCCTTGGGCAGCTTTTTTTCCCTTGTATTGCGTTTTCTTCAGGCCTGTTAATTATTTATCCAAGTGTCAAAGCACCGTACAATAAAATATACAAGGATATTATAAAGGGTATAGAAACAAACTATGGTGGTTTAACCAACAAGCTGAAAATCGCGCCTAAAAACGCAGATCATATGCTGGCAGAAAAAATTGAGAAATACCAACCTGACGTGCTGATAACACTGGGTAGACAGTCGCTAAAAGAAGTAGGCGGTCTGAATTTATCTACCCCTCTGGTGGCTGGCGCAATAACAAAAACAGATCAGGCAGTTTCAGGCGTTTCGATGACCCCGGATCCTGAAATTATTTTATCCCATCTGTTAATGATCGCCCCCTTCGTATCGCGTGTTTATGTCGTTGCCGATACTGACAGGTATGCTCAAATAGAACGTGCTAATGCTTACTTAAAACAACAGGACAAAATACTTAAGACAGAAAAAGCGACGTCCATTCAACAGGCTGCAGATAAATATCTGAAAATAATTAATAGCGCATCAGCCTCTGATGCCATTTGGCTTATGCGTGGGGCCAGCCTCAACGATCCCAGCATCCTCATGCTCGTATTAGAAGCTGCCTGGAAGAAAAAAATTGTCGTTTTTTCCTCCAATCCCGCTCATGTCAAACGCGGTGCGTTGTTTTCTGTTTATCCGGATAATGAAAAAATGGGAGCGGCTTTGGCCCGAGTCGCCCAACAACTCAACCGGCCTGACTATCAAGCAACCCCTAACCTTGGCCTATCACCCCTTAGAAACCTTCACCTGATTGTTAACAAGAGGACTAGCAAGCACCTTGGCATAAACCCTAACAACATCAGTGGACTCAACATCCACCGCTTACTCTAGGGATTATAACAATGCTTAAAAGTACCGGGAAAAAGCTCCTCAACTTAAAGTTCAACCAACAGTTAATTATTGTTTTCATTATCGCAGTAATACTGATGTCGACACTTCTTTCTTATACCGTTGGTAAAATATCTAACGATATTTTAAAAAAACAAATGCGTGTACAGGGCATGCAAATCACACAGACTTTTTCCGCCCAAAGCAAGCTTGCTTTACTTTACCAAAGCGAATATGCCGCTGAAGATGCTGTTAAATCAATTGCAGGTTTTCCAGATATCGAAGTCATAGAACTCAAAGCAGTTGATGGAACAATCTTATACAGCACCCGCAATATCAAGATAGAAGCGACAGAAACTGTCACTCATGAAAGCACCTCAATTGATATTTTTGAAAATGATCGGGAGTGGATTTTCTCAGCTCCTGTGTTATCAAAAGGCGATTCTGATGAAGAGTTAACAGATATTTATCAAGACGATGAACAAGCCCAAACGTTATTAGGCTACGTTACTCTTTCGATGAGCAAAAAAACCTTGCATCTGATGCAAAAAAGAACCTACCAAACTAGCTTCATTGTTGCCTTTGCCATCGCCATTTTAATCATCCTAACGCTTTACCGAATATCCAGGCGACTGACCAGACCCGTTGAGCAATTAGCCCTGGTTATGGGACAGGCCGAGGAAGGCAACACATCTATTCGCGCCACCCTCGAAGGTCAGCCGGATGTCGCTAGAATGCAACACGCTTTTAATACCATGATGGATGGGATTGAAAACAGAGAAGCAGAACTTAAACAAGCACATGATAAAGCCCTGGAAACGGCCCGCGTAAAGGGAGAATTCGTCGCCAATGTGACACATGAACTGCGTACTCCCCTTAATGCCGTACTGGGCATGATGGATTTACTCAGTGAGACGCGTCTCAATGCTCGCCAGGCGGAATATATTGACATAGCAAAAAACTCAGGGGAAAACCTGCTTGATTTGATCGAGGATATCCTTGATTTTTCCAAAATGGAATCGGGGAATATGGATATCAATTTGAAGGAAATTGATATTCGCGACCTCACTGAAGAAATCATTCAACTTTTATCGCCACAGGCATTAAGGAAAAAACTGAATTTTGGCTATGATATTGAGGAGCATGCGGCATCATTCCTCATAGCAATCGACATTACCAAAGTTCGTCAGGTACTTATTAACCTGCTTGGCAACGCCATTAAATTCACCGACATTGGCGAAGTCTTTTTAAGAATTCGCTTCAAACATGGTCCCCTACCGGAAGTCGAGTTTGAAGTACGTGATACCGGTATTGGCATTACAGAAAACAACCAATCAACGATATTCGATGCGTTTACTCAAGCCGACTCGTCAACGACAAGAGCCTATACAGGTACTGGACTGGGCTTGGCCATTTGTAAAGAACTCGTCAAATTAATGAATGGAAATATCACGCTCCACAGTGTACCTGGAAAGGGATCAACATTTACATTCAATATCCCTGTCGAACATATTACATCCGACCCACACTTGAATACACGCTTATCCCTAGATGATCAAAAACACGCACTGCTGATCACATCTAGCACTATCATCAGGCTATTTACTTCTTCAGCTATACAAGCAAACGACTTCCTTTGCATCACCACTGGGAGCTTACGTGCCGCTCAGCTAGAAATTTCTCGTCTTGAGAAAGCCGACATTAATTTTGAATTAATCATTATCGATGAAGAACTTTATTATCTGAATGAAGATGAGTTTCTCCCCCTCTTATCAAAGTTAGCATCACACGACAATGTCACCATTGCCATTCTGGTCAACCCATACAGGTCCTTGCAGCTTGAAACTCATCGCTTTTTAACGATAGAAAAGCCTCTTCTACGCTCCTCTTTTGACCAACTTATTAAAATTAAAGACGGCAATATCGACGACTCTCCACAGCCTCGGATAATACGTTCAACAAGCCCTCTTACTACTCAAGAAGTGAATAAATATATTCTTATCGTCGATGACAACAGAGTGAATCAGCAAGTCGCTCGCGAAATGCTCAACAAGCTTGGATATCGTTCAGATATTGCCATCAATGGTCAAGATGCCGTTACTAAAGTAACGCGTCAAGACTATGACCTGGTTTTAATGGATTGCAACATGCCGGTTATGGATGGTTTTGAAGCGACGCAAGAGATTCGGAAGCTCGAGAACAAAAGTCACCTCCCGATAATTGCCATGAGTGCAAACACCTCTGATGCCGATAAGGAAAACTATTCACTTGCCGGCATGAATGGCTCAATAGGCAAGCCTCTAAGACTCAACAAGCTCCGCGACGAGCTACTTACTTGGACATCTAACACCCAAATTACAAATCCAGAACCCAGCATAGCCCTTGCAGAACCGACAAAACCTGAAACCACAAAAGCACTGGCCTACGAGCCACAAGTCATGGATGAACTATTTGAAGGTATTGGTGATGTCGTTATAAAAATGCTAGAAGCGTTTCTTGAAGATTCGCCAATCTATATCGATTCGCTTAAACAGGCCTTGCAGCGAGGTAGCGCCAAGAATGTTCGCGAACTAGCCCACACGCTAAAAGGTAGTGCCAGTAACTTCGGCGCTATCAATTTTCTTGAAACTGCAAAAATTATTGAGCACCTGGCCAATAACCAACAACTGCATCAGTGCGACATTTATATTGAAGCGTTAACTGATGATTTTGATATTTTAAAACGCGACATTGAAAATAATATTTTAAATCCGCTGTCAAACCCTGATGATCTCCACCAGAGAAAACATAAGTTGCTCATTGTAGATGATGACCGGACTATTCGTCTTGCTCTAAAGAATATCTTCACTGATCAAAGATTTATCATCTTCGAAGCACGCAATGGACAACAAGCCATCAGTTTTTGCAAGAATGACACACCCGATATTATATTGATGGACGCTATCATGCCTGACGTTGATGGTTTTGAAGCCTGTAAAACGATTAGAGCACTACCCAATCTCAATGAAACGCCTATTCTAATGATCACTTCCCTCGAAGATGATAATGCTATTAACAAAGCCTTTTCAGCTGGAGCTACCGACTACATCACCAAGCCTTTAAACTTTACAGTCCTCAAGGAAAGAGTCTCACGACTTCTACAGGCAAACCGTGTCGAGAAGCGTGTTAAAGAGCTGGCCTATCACGATTCATTAACTGGCCTACCAAACCGTAGCAAGTTAATGCAAGATTTACGCATAATTCTCAATAGAGCAAAACTCGACAATACAAATTTTGCCGTTCTTTTTCTTGACCTTGACCATTTCAAAAACATCAATGATTCTCTTGGCCATAATATTGGTGACTTACTGCTCAAAGCCGTCGCAGATCGTTTACAAAGTGCAGTGCGCGAAAGCGACTTTGTAGCGCGACTTGGCGGGGATGAATTTACGGTGATTCTGGAAAATATCGAAGACTCTGATGCAATAAGTAACATTGCGCAAAATATTTGTACGTCTTTAAGCAGCCCCTTCGCGTTCATTCAACAGAAAATGTTTGTCACCACAAGTGTTGGTATTTCTGTTTATCCCGATGATGGAACCGACGTGAACGCACTACTTAAGCACGCCGATCTCGCCATGTTCAGCGCGAAAAAAAGTCGCAACAATTACTGCTTTTATCAACAGGGAATGGAAGACCAGGTCGCACGACGAATGGAGTTAGAAAACGAATTGCGCTACGCCATTAATCATGACCAACTCCTGCTTCACTACCAACCTCAGGTTGAACTGAAATCGAATTCGGTGGTGGCTGCAGAAACTCTTATTCGCTGGAAACACCCTGAGCATGGCTTTCTTAACCCTGCAGAGTTTATTCCTCTAGCTGAAGAAACCGGCCTGATAAAAGAACTTACTTTCTGGGTAATTCGCGAAGCTTTTAATCAAATTAAAAAGTGGCAAAATCAAAATTTCGATGTCAAATTATCGATTAATTTATCTGCGAAGGATCTTGAGTCACCAGGCGTCTTGTCTGATTACCTTTATTATCAACTTGAAGAAACTGGGATATCATCTGATCTCATTGAGCTTGAGCTTACTGAAAGTATGCTGATGAATGACCCTGATAAAAGCAAAAAAGAACTCCTCGCTTTAAAAGATATGGGTTTCGTACTCGCTATTGATGACTTTGGTACTGGCTACTCATCTCTCAATTACCTTAAAAATCTGCCCGTCGATATATTGAAAATCGATCGTTCTTTTATTCAAGAGATTGAAATCAACGCCGACGACAAACCCATCGTCAAGGGTATCATTGCCTTGGCCGACAGTCTTGGGCTCACAACTATTGCAGAAGGGGTCGAGAACGAAAAACAGCGGGCTATTATTCAAGAACTTGGTTGTAATACGATTCAAGGTTATCTTATTAGTCGCCCTTTATCTCGAGAAGAGTTCGAGCGTAGCTATTTGGAAGCATTCAAAACTAGAGGGCAATCACACAAGAATAAGCAACGCGAAAAGTCGACGTCCAAAGATCCAGATATCTCACGCCACTAATGCAAAAGATACATTGATGGCGTGAGTTAATTTAAAAATGAACGATATCTAGTTTATTCATTTAAAACCATTCATCTTTCATTTCGAACGTCACAGTATTACCAGACTCAAGTAGTTCAGCATACTGCTCTATCGACGGCAGCTCCCATTCAATATAGTAACTCGCAGCTTGTAATTTACCTCGGTAAAAATATTCATCGCTTTCATGCAGTTTTGATGTCAGAGCATTCGCAGCAATTAAACCTTGTTTCAACCAGATCCAGGCGCCGACAATTCGCCCAAACATATCCAGATAAACCGTGGCATTTGCCAGGCCCTGATCAATATCCGCGGCCATTTGTTGCTGTAGCGCTTGCGTTGTTTTTTCAAGAGTTCTCACAGCATTTTCTAGCCGTTCAGCCAAACCTTTAACTGCCACCAACTGTTTTGCACTAGCAATATCTTGCGCAATATCTTCTTTAAAGTATCGATAACCAGCGCCATCATATAAAGTCAATTTGCGGCCCAATAGGTCGAGCCCATGAATGGCTTCAGCGCCTTCATGAATCGGGTTTAAGCGCTGATCTCGATAGAGCTGCTCAACCGGATATTCACGCGTGTAACCGGCGCCACCCAAAATCTGTATCGCCATATCGTTTGAAATACAGCCATACTTTGAGGGCCAGGATTTAATAATGGGTGTTAATAAGTCCAGCAACTGAGCATTGCGTATTCGCAGCTCCTCAGTTGGGGCACTGTTTTGATTTTCAAACAAACTACTACCAAACAAACACAGGGCCATAGATCCTTCAGCATAGGATTTTTGCGCGAGTAATAAACGACGCACATCTGCGTGCTCAATCAACATGACCTGTGGCGACTGCTGATCTTTACACGAAGCCAAGCGTCCTTGGGGACGTTGCCGAGCATAATCTAGCGAATGATTAAAACCCTGATAGGCGATGGCTGCCGCACCAAGGGCAACACCGATGCGCGCCTCATTCATCATCTGGAACATATAGCCGAGACCTTTATTCGCCTCACCGACCAGATAGCCAATAGCGCCGTCCTTTTCACCAAAATTTAATGCCGCATTGGTGGTGTTGCGATAGCCCATTTTGTGGTTTAGCCCTGCAACCACAACATCGTTACGCTCTCCGGGTGAACCGTCATCATTGACTAAAAATTTTGGCACAATAAAAAGGGAAATACCTTTAACGCCGGGGGGTGCACCTTTAATTTTTGCCAACACCATGTGTACAACATTTTCCGCGATGTCGTGATCAGCGCAGGAAATAAACATTTTCTGACCGAAAATACGATAAGTTCCATCATCTACTGGCTCGGCCATCGTGGTGATATCACCCAACGCAGACCCTTGACCCGGTTCAGTGAGGCACATGGTGCCATTACTACGACCCTCCATAATCAAGGTTAAAAACTTGGCTTTTTGTTCTTCAGAACCAAAAGCCCGTATTAAGTTAGCCGACCCCGTCGCCACAAAAGGATAAGCGGCCGTGCCAATATTCGCGGCATTAACGTAAGCCATCACCATACGAAAAACAACTTCGGGCATTTGCATGCCGCCCTCTTCATAGTCCTGGTGAGCCGCTAAAAAGCCGGCCTTCGCAAATTCATCCCAAGCGACTTTTGTTTCGGGAATCATTTTTACGACGCCGTTTACCAAAGTCGGCTCGTTTGCATCACCTTCGACCAGATGATTAGCAAAGTATTTCTCAGCAATAGTTTTCGCTGTACGCAATGCTGCATCGAATATTTCTCGCGAGTGTTCGCTATAGCGTGGCCGCTCCAATAATTTTTCTGTATCGAGAAATTCATACAGTAAAAATTCGACATCGCGATCATTTAACAAAGAAACTGACATAGTTAAACCCGTTGGTTATTTATTTAATCACTATTTAAAAATTGTGGCGCCACTTCTGGCGCTCTCAACGCTACAAATTTCGCTGTATTGAAATTTTAATAACTGTAGTCATTAAACATGTCACGCAAATCTTTTTTACTCATCTTTCCTGTTGCGGTGTGGGGAATTTCATCGACAAATACACAGTCTTCGGGAATCCACCACTTGGCAATTTTTCCATCAAGATAAGCGAGTAAGTCGTTTTTTTGAGGGTCACTACCAGGACGCTTAACCACGATCAACAAGGGACGCTCTGTCCATTTCGGATGGGGCACGCCAATAACCGCAGCTTCGGCAACATCCTCGTGACCCATAGCAGCATTTTCAACATCAATAGAACTAATCCACTCACCGCCCGATTTAATGACATCTTTAGTTCGATCAGTGATTTGCATAAAGCCATATTGATCGATGGTCGCAACATCACCCGTATCAAACCACCCATCGGGTAGGTGGGCGTCAGATTGATCCAACTTGTAATAGCTTTTGCAGACCCAAGGTCCGCGCACTTGCAAGCGGCCAGGGGTTTTACCATCCCAGGGTAGTTCTTTACCGTCTTCACTGGCTATACGCATTTCAACCCCGTAAATTAAACGACCGGCTTTAAGGCGATAATCCAGTTTTTCTTGTTCGGGCAAATCATTCATCCACGGCAATAAGGTGTTGTAGGTGCCCAGCGGGCTCATTTCTGTCATCCCCCAACCGACATGCATAGCGACACCATAAGTGTCCATAGCCTCCATGAGTGATCGCGGACACGCTGCTCCACCCACCACTAGACGCTGCAGTGTTTCAACCTTACTGCCCGACTCCTGCAAATAATTAAGAAGGGCTAACCACACCGTTGGCACACCCATAGCAAAGGTCACGCTCTCTTCATTAATTAGCGCAGCGAGGGTTTCGCCATCACCCATTTTCGGTCCGGGGAAAACCAGCTTGGTACCCGCCATGGCCGCACCATACACACAGCCCCAGGCATTGACGTGGAACATCGGCACAACCGGCATAATGGTTTCATCGGGAGCCAGTCCCAGGGTCGCTTTACTATTAGTACCCAGGCTGTGAAGTACTGTACTGCGATGCGAATACAACACCCCCTTGGGGTTGCCTGTCGTACCCGAGGTGTAGCAAAGACTACAGGCACTATTTTCATCGAGTTCGGGCCAGTCAAAATTTTCTGATTCACCCTCTATCAACTCTTCATAGCAGCGCACATTTTTTAATGTGGTCTCAGGCATTGCCGCCTTGCTGGTCAGTATCACATAGCCTCGTACCGTTGTTAATGCGTCTTGTAACTGTTCCAGCATAGGGACAAATACCGGGTCGACAAAAACCCACTGATCTTCAGCATGATTGGCAATATAAGAAATCTGCTCGGGAAAAAGGCGTGGATTGATGGTGTGACAAACATAACCAGAACTACTGATCCCATAGTATAATTCGAAGTGACGGTAATCATTCCAGGCCAGCGTGGCGATGCGATCACCTGGTGCGCAACCCAGTTTTGCCAGCGCATTCGCCAATTGATGCACCCGAGTAAAAGCCTCACCAAACGTACTGCGATGTCGTGGATTATCGCCTGTTACAGAGACTATCTCCGTATCGGGAAAGACCCGAGCGGCGAACTTCATAAGCGAGGTAATAGTGAGTGCGTCGTCCATCATTTGGCCTAACATAGCGTAACTCCAAGTGTTATTTTGTTTTGATTAACTGCGTAAATTCTACCATAGCCCGTATATCAGCTCTCAGTCGAAAAACCCAAAGCAATGGTTGGAAACGTGATTTTAGTACGTGGAAGCTCAGAGGAGCATCGCGTATGATGATGCCAGCTGGCTCCGGCGGGTTACCAGCAAAAACCATTACATTGGCTCTCTTTTATTAAACCTGTCGCAACTAACTAACGAGGATATAGCCTTGAGAACAACAGTCAAAATTAAGCTTATTGTTTCAAGTGCATTTCTGGCGCTTAGCCTGAGTAGCGGAGCGGCAGATATTGAAGCCGGTAAAGCCAAAGCCGCTATGTGTGCTAGCTGTCACGGTGCCGCTGGCATCAGTGCTATGGATATATGGCCCAGTCTGGCTGGCCAGAAAACGGGCTATCTAGCCAAGCAGCTTAAAGCTTTTCGCGATGGTTCGCGCAGCGATCCCGTGATGAATGCTCAAGCAAAAGGCTTATCTGATGCGGATATTGACAACCTCTCCGCTTTTTACAATAGCCTCAAGTAAACGTCATAGGTTTGTCTTGGTGGGGTATTTAATAACCCACTAAGACACTTCCAAATTAGCAAATTTTGCCTTAACTTGACTCTCCCTCCCCAGTGCGCTTTTCCTCGGCGATGTTCTTGACGATTTCTTCAATAAACTCAAAGTCGGGAATGAGTACCTCTTCGCCATCGATGCTAACAAACATTTGCACGCCATCCCGTTCACTCAGAGAACCCTCCAGTTCCATCTCTGACTCGATACTCAAGCGGATGGCTCGGGGAAACCCGGAGACAACCAGTGCATAAAAGCCGCTTGCTGCCGCTTGGAATACGGCGTTGCAAATAACAACTTTCAGATCGTTATCAAGCAGGGGGCGCTGCCCGTTAGAGAGACTATCGAATGACAATAGAGGAACACTCTGATCGCGCCAACGAACCCACCCATAACAATGTGGACTAACACCGGTCTCATCACGCTGTAAATCCGCCGCCTCCAGATCATCAGAGCTAAGCACCTCCGCAACGGCAAGTTGTGGCACTAATAATACGGCATCTGTTACAGGTAACAACAAGCTATTCACTTGCAGTAAAGCGGCGTCGGCTTTTGCAATAGCGGCATTCACCACTGTTTTATTCTCTACCACAAAGCACTCCTTTGGACCCCACGCTAGAATTAGCGTGCGACACATTTAACCGTTTAATAAAAGCTTCTTGCAATTGTTGAATATTGCCGCTTGTATCAAAAACACCGTCTTTAATCACCGCTTCAGATAAGGCTGGCACTGTACAGTCCGAAGGGGATTGCACCAGTACACTACCGCCTTTTTCGCGAATCAAACGGGAGCCCACAACACCATCGTCGCCCATGCCACTAAATACGATCATGCCACAATTCGGGCCGTATTCATTGGCCAGCTCTGCTGCCACAGCATCAATGTTAGGGGCATAAGGTCCAGGCCAGCAGGAGCCAGAGTTCGAAACAAGGCCGTTTGACAACGCTACCCGTTGCGAGGGACACATCACAGTAACGGTACCAATCATTAGGCGATTGCCATCAAGCGCCATCTGCGCATGCCAGGGTGTACGACTTGCAATCATTTTGACTAACTGGTTAGCTTGCTCCGCTACAATGTGTTGCGCGTAGACAAACGCCACGCCATAAAAGGCATCTAGTCCCTCTAAAAAAGCGCGAACGGCCTGTAAACCACCCGCTGAAGCGGCGAGCAACCACGCGACTCGAGCGCGATTGGAGTCACACAGTCTCTGATATTTTTGCACTAATTCCTGAAGTTTTCGGTCCACCGCCTGACACCAGGTCAAAAGCTCAATCCTTCCTAGTGCCTCGATATTTGCCACTAGCACATGCTGATCGGACGGCAGAGACGACATCCTTTCAAAATGACTGTCATCCGTTAACCAGACATCGACATCTGTATTCACTATTTGGCTAGCACAACCCCAGGACAATCCGCTGCAATGAACTACAAACAAGCCTTGGGCTTCGGCTCTTATCCGTAGAGCGATACGCAGCTGGGAATCAAACAACAGAATACCGATACGAGGTAAAATCCCGGCGGCACTGCCATTTAGCTTAAGCGAAGCCAAAATCGAGCAACTCATCCAGTAGGTTCAGCAACTGATCTTCTTGATACGGCTTACCTAAGAATTCGTTAACGCCTATATCTCTTGCACGCTGCTGATGCTTCTCACCTGTACGGGAACTAATCATAATAATGGGTAGCTGGGAAAACTCTTCTGATGAACGGACCACCCGCGCCACTTCGAAACCATCCATGCGCGGCATTTCTATATCCAACAACATCAAATCAGGTTTCACTTCAGCCAGTATTTCTGTTGCTTCTACACCGTCTTTGGCGGTAGTAACGGCAAACCCTTCTCTCTCAAGAAGCCGAGAAGTAACCTTGCGGACAGTCACAGAATCATCGACAACCATAATTGTTTTCGTTCCGAGATCCCCAATTCCATGCTCAAAAGAGTCACTACTTATTCGTGCGCCCTTTTTGTCTGCTCTTTCCAGCAGTACGCGCTCGCCCATGGACCTGAGTAAAGAGGGCAAATCTAAAATAACCACCACCTTGCCACTGGCGAGAATCGTCGCTCCCGCGACCCCGGGGACATTACTAAACTGGGAGCCCAAACCCTTAACAATAATTTCCTGATGACCCTCAATTGCGTCAACATGCACCGCGTAGCGACGATTATCAGCCTCAACCAAAACCAAAGCTACTTTGCCAGACTCTGTAGAAGGTGCCACCTGCCCGGCATGCAACAAGCGACCAAACTGACAAACCTCGTAAGAAACACCGCCGTATTCAAGACGCTTGTGCGGTTGGGTATAAAAGTCATTAATTTCTTTTGCCTCCAGCTGGGTAACGCCGACAATACTGCCCAAGGGCAAGGCATAAACACGATCGCCATCTTTTACTAACAAAGCTTTATTGACCGACACTGTAAACGGCAGCCGAATCGTAAACTCAACGCCGAAGCCAAGTTCCGACTCAATTGAAATAGAGCCACCAAGTTGATGAACTTCCGTTTTCACCACATCCATACCCACACCGCGACCAGAGACTTGGCTCACCGTGGCTGCAGTGGAAAAGCCCGGCTGAAAAATCAACCGTAACAACTCGCTATCAGTCGCCTCTGTATCAGCGGCAATTAACTTTTTGCCAATTGCCTTGTCACGGATAGCGGCAACATCAAGCCCTTTGCCATCATCAGCAACAGTAATGACCACTTCTCCACCTTCACGCCGGAAAGAGAGAGAAATATTACCTTCACCTGGCTTGCCGGCAACTAATCGTTCCTCCGCTGGCTCTATGCCGTGATCCATCGCGTTGCGCAGCATATGCTCTATCGGCGTAATAATTTTTTCCAACACCGAACGGTCCATCTCACCTTCAATGTTATTCAAGCTCAAGTTGACCTGTTTACCCAGCTCCTGGCTTACCTGTCTAACAATACGCCGCAAACGTGGTACCAACCGCGAAAAGGGTACCAGCCGTGTCTTCATTAGGTTTTCCTGCAGATCCTGAGTAATACGGGACTGCATTAGCAACAAGCCTTCCACAATCTGAGATTTTTCTAATAAAGTGCCTTTCAAATCCTGTAAATCCGAACCGGACTCTTCTAGCCCTCGCGACAACTCCTGCAATTGCGAGTAGCGGTCCAGTTCCAGCGGATCAAAACCAGCGCTCTCTGAAGACTCGATTTGCTCCCGCCGAAACTGAATCTGTGCTTCCGTTTGACGCCCCAGCTGACGCACTTGCAGACGCAACCGGGCAATCGTTTCTTCCATTTCATTCAATGCAGAAGCAGATTCACCAACACCTTGCTCGACACGCCCACGGGCGATACTGGCCTCGCCAGCCAGATTTACTAAATTGTCCAGCACCTGAGCGGGAATTTTTATTGACTCTTGCATCGCCACGGCAGGCTTGGGCCGCGCTGCTACTTGAGCAGGGACTTCAGAAGCCCCCATAACAGCAGGCCTTTGGTCGGCCACACTCTCTGGTTCAGCATTCGGCTTGACACCCGTTCCGGTTAACTCGGGTAATTCACTCTCACGGGGTTTCTCATCAGACACCTCGGGACTGGCAGGTGATTTTAGATGCTCCCTTGCCTCGGGCCCTGATTCGGTTCCCGTTGCAATCTGAGTCTCTGGTACCGGTGCCTCTTCAAACGGCTTTTCTTCAACGACGACAGCACCGCCGGATTTGACCCAGTCGAGAACAGCGAGCAACTCATCGTAACGGGCGAACAGTCGGTCAAACACCGTCTCGTCACCCTTCGCCAACTGTCCCTCTTCCTCTAAAATGAGGGCTTCAAGGTCATGGCTCAAATCGCCCAACAGGCTCAGACCGGCCAATCGGGCACTGCCCTTCAAAGTATGTAAAAACCGATTGAGTAACTCGCCCTGGCTAATGTCGCCCGGCTCGTTACGCCAAGCCTGCAAGGCATTTTCAATACCCTCAAGCAGGTCATCAGCCTCTTCCAGGAAAAAGGGTATGACATCGGGGTCATGCTCTTCATCGGCCATACGGCTAGCTAGGTCATCACGACTCGCCGGCCCCTCTGTTGCCAATGCTGAATCGTCAGCTACGCTTTCACTCGACTCTTCGACCCTCAACGGCGATTGAACCACCTCAAGTGTTATCTCAGGTTCAATATTTATTTCTGGCGCGGCTGGCTCTTCTGCAAGTGGCACTTGTTCAAGGGCTACATCACCACCCGACTTGACCCAATCGAGGACAGCGAGCAACTCATCATAACGGGTAAACAGCCGGTCAAACACGACCTCGTCGCCCCTCGCCAACTGCCCCTCTTCCTCTAGGATGAGGGCCTCAAGGTCATGGCTCAAATCGCCCAACAAACTCAGGCCGGCCAATCGGGCGCTGCCCTTCAAGGTATGTAACAACCGATTGAGCCGCTCGCCCTGACCGATATCACCCGGCTCGTTTCGCCAGGTTTGCAGGGCATTTTCAATACCCTCAAGCAGGTCATCGACCTCTTCAAGGAAAAACGGTATAACATCAGGGTCATGTACTTCACCGGCCATACGACTGGCGAGATCATCACTACGCGCAAGCTCCTGGATTGCCTGCTGAGGAACCTCCGGGACGTTCACAGCACCTAAGGCTTCGACTGGCAATTCCCGTGCCCTTTGGGCTTGTAGCTGAATAAGAAGTTCAGCTGGCGCTGGGGTGACAGGCTGACCGATGGCGACAATATCTATCATGCTCAGTATTTGCTCGTGAGCAGCCTTGAAAACAGCCAAAGCATCGTCATCAATGCCTTGCCCAAGACTCGCAAGATGGCTCAATGCCCCAGAAAGCTCATCACACAACACCGACAAAGAAGAAACACCTAGACTTTCAGCTGCAGTCCCTAGCTCTATCAATTCATTTGTCAGAGGACCCACAGCCTGTCGGTTAAACGTTGACTGGGTGAACCACTGGTCCAGTAAGCTATCGGCCAGCAGAACATTTTCCAAACCCGTGACTATCAGCTGCTGTAATGCAGCGAGGCCTTTAGGTACATTACCGGTCGCATTTTCTTCCTGCCATTGTGCGCGAGTAAGCTCAAGATGTGAGCGGTATTCGTTCAGACTAATTCTGTCTTCACCACCCCCGGCCTCAAGCCGGATCAGGGTATCGCGCAGGCGATCAACACCATTCATCAATAACGCAATAATCCGACTACTCACGGTTTGGCCACGCGCGAAAAGGACGACAATGAAGTCTTCTAGTGTACCGGCCAGCTCAGAAACAGCGACAAAACCAGCCATCCCTGCGCTGGCTTGCAAGGTATGCAACGCTCGATGCACGTCTGCAGGCGCCAAGCGCGAACCTTCGACAGGTTGTTGAAAATCATTCAGAAAGTTTGCCAGCGTTTTGACATATTGGCCCGCTTCGCCAACAAAAATCTGCACAACCGGTTCTACTTCAGCCACATCTTCAGGTTTGTCTAAGGCCTCAGCAGGCCCGGACCTAATTGGCTCAGACAAATCGATAGCAGGCTCCATGAGGTCTTCCCGCTCAACACTCTCTTTTTTCTGAGGCAAAGTGACGGGCTCACCCTTTGTCAGCATTTCTACTGCATTAATTAGACTTGCACAATAGGGTGACAAATGGAGATACCCACGCTCAAAATCATCGACGAGTGAAGGGATCAAAGCCAACGATATGTCGATTAGCTCTGCTGTTTCAGCAGGAATCGCACAGGGCGACTTATCGAGAATTTTGTTGAACATGTTCTCAAGCGACCAGGCAAGATCACCAATAACAGTGGCATTAACCATTCTTCCACTGCCCTTGAGCGTGTGAAATCCTCTGCGTAGTTCATTCAGTATTTTCTCGTCAGACAGGTCCTGAAGCCAGATCGGATAATTTGTTTCTAGCGCTGCCAAGACCTCTTGTGCTTCTTCAATGAAGATTGCTTTAATCTCGGGATCGAGCTCATCGTCATCTTTGCTGTCAGAACGTTCTGAACGCGGGAGGGCTTCTTGATCATTAAGCTCGGTAGCGAGCACCGAGGGCTCAACTTCTGGTGCCGTCTCAGTCTCAAGCCCAATGGTGAAACCGAGCTTTTCCATCGCCTCCGCAGTGCGGCGTAGCATTTCACTCTGCTCACCCTCACGACCTTTATCGATTGCCTCAAGATAATATTCAAAGCCGGTAATCGCATCGGCAAGGGCATCTAAATCGGACCATTCAGGGGGTTGCTCACTGCGAAGCAACTGGCTAGAAATGTAATGACCCAATTGTTCAACAATCAGCCCTACACGTTTTAAACCAATGACCTCAACAGCCCCAAAAATATGTTCAAACTGACCCGGGATTTCCTGTAAGAATTGACCATCCCACTGAGAGGCAATATAACCGACTATTGACTCTTTAATACTCTCAAAATTATTGCGCACTTCACGAATCAACGAGCGCTGAGCATCGTCCACAACGTAGGCTGTTTCTGATAGTAGGTCGCTTGCAAGCGGCATATCCGAATAGTTCAAGGCCCACGCCTGCAAACTGCGCTGGATACTCTGTAAGTGTGTGCCCACCATCGGCAAATTAGGCGTCGCCTGGTCAAGTGCCTCCGCCTCGTTTTGCAGGCTCTGAGACAGTTTAATCTGACCAACCACCATTAAAGTCGTCGCCAATCTTTCGATAGATAGCCTTGCTTCATTCAGCTTGCTTTGATCACCCTCTTCAAAAGAATCAACAATGCTCACTAATGCGGTAATTTCATCTCCTAGCGAATCACTCAGGGCGGTAACAACGGCTCCTTCAAGGTGTGTATGCACCGCGCCTTCACGCTGAGTCAGCACGAGGGAAGGAAAGGCTTGATCTAAAGAAAATTCATTTTTTATAGCATCAAGAGTAGGGCTATCACCCGGCGCAAGTGCGATGTAATACAGTAAATTACGTAATAACGCTTGGTGTTCCAGACCAGGCTTTTCACTACCCAGAAGGCGGCGAAGAATTTTATCTAACTCCCAAAGCAACGACCGAGTTGCAGGGCTTTGACTAATAGTATTAGCAACCAACGCTGCAAAAAAACCGTTGGCTACTCGCCACAGGGGCGCTAGTGGTTCGCTGCTAAAATCACTTTGTAGTCGCCGCAATACAGCGGCAATTTTCTTTTGATTGCTGTCCAGGTCGCGGAGCTTCAAATAGCCCAGCAATGCATATTGATAAACTTTCTGTAGCTTGCCGAGCATGTCTTTATCAAGCACAGAACAATTGCCAGACCGCTCAACGATATCCGGATCAAATGCTGGCATTTTAGGCATGAACAATGGTGTTAAGGAAATAAATGGCTCAGCCCTGACTGCCCTCAATTCGTTAATTCGCTCCATTAACTGAACCAAGGTATTGTCACAACCATCAAGCAGGCTCCGCACATAATTGGGCAGCGCAAGCATTGTCAGCTCGAGAACTTCGCAGGTATCCTCCCTACTGGCAGAAGATCCACTCAATAGCATTTTCAGAGTTGTTTCCATCTCTTTAGCGAGCAATACAGCCCCGTAGCATTGAGCCATTGTGAGAGAACCACTGACCTGGTGCAGATAACCCAGAGCAAAGCTCAACTGTGACGAATCCTCTGGATCCGCCCTATAGGCCAATAAAGCTTCCCTTGCCAGGCCCAAACTCGTGTCGAGCTCATCTGGCAGCCATGCCAGACTTTTCAAGCTGTGTGTTGTTTTTATGGTCATCGTTTTACAGCTAACATCCCTATCTACAGCGGTTTCTCAAAAGCCTGAATACCCGGACAATCCACCCGGTTCAAACCGGTCGGCTGCCAGTCATTAAGCTCTCCCGGCCCTACAATTAAATAGCCGCCCGGTTTGAGTTTTTCGACGAAACTATTTAACAAATCCCTTCGCCGCCAGTTTTTTAAGTAAATTAAAACATTCTGACAAAAAATCACATCCACAGGGCTGATAAGACCAGGGCTATTTTCGTCAAACATATTACTCACAAAGAACCCAACTCTTTTTTTAAGCGCAGCGTTAATCTCCATTGATGTGCTTGCGGCCACACTAAAATACGTGTCAAGCAGCGCTTGCGGTACACCTTCCAGATGTCGGTTGGGGTAGAGACCCCCGCGAGCAGCATCAATTGCTTCGGCACTAACATCAATGCCAACAACACTAAAAGTAGGCACTTTCCCCATTTTCTGGTAACTATCAAACGCGCTCATCGCCAGAGAATAGACCTCTTCACCCGTCGAGCAGCCAATGCTACTCACTTTGTAGTACTGCTCTTTCTGTGGCGATTGGAGATGTTGTAGCAACCGGGATTTAAAAAAGTCGTGAGAGGCCTGGTGACGAAAAAACTGGCTTTCCTTAACCAATAAGCGGTCAAGCAAAACGCCCCATTCACGAGTGCCCACACCGGGTTGGCAGACTTCTCGAAAGTAATCCTCGACATCACTAAAACCTAATTCGTTAACTCTGCAAACAATTTGTCGCTTGACGAAGTCGCCCCGATGGGCAGCAATGCGTACACCCGTCTTATTTTCAAGCATCTCAGCCCACAAGCGATACTGTCGATCGTTTAACGCAATCACATCCGCTTCGCTAGATCCAGCATCGTCGGTAGAAGATCTCGAGGTATCCTTTTGCATGAGCCTTACTCAGTATCAGGTTCGATTATCATCCTCAAAATCGATATCAAATTCGCCTAGATCAATACCCGCCAGCTCATCCTCAAGTTCAGACGTTGTCGTTTTTTTCAAGACATCCGACTCGCCCTCAAGCTCGGCAAAATCGCTGGTACTGGTAAAGTCATCGGTTCCATCAATAGCACTTTCTGAATAGGCATCAATTTCATCCATTGCTGCACTGCTGCTAGCAAGCACACTCTCGACATGAGCAGGTGTTTTATGTGCCAATGGTTCACGGGCCGCAGGAGCTTGTGGCTGAGATGGCGATGCGGGTGCCACCGTAGCACTGCGAGCAGTCGGCGAGCTCGTCTTTACCTCTAAGCGGGTATCGACACCTACTGTCTCATCATGATCCCGTGAAGCTGAATCAGAGCTTTTCTCCAGAAAGTTTGCCGGCAACTTAAAACCCGAGACCGATTCTCTCAACTCGACCGCCATATCGGTCAATTTGCCAACCGACGACGCAGTACGGCTAGTACCGTCAAGAGTCTGAGTTGTAATATCCTGAATCACATTCATGGTTTTGGAAACGTGACCAGCCGTGGTTGACTGGTGGCGCGCCGCCGTAGAAATATCCTGAATCAGTTCTGCAAGATTAGTGGAAACCGTTTCAATCTCACTCAGAGCAACGCCCGCATTTTGAGTCAGCGAGGCCCCTGTTACCACTTCAGCCGTGGTTTGTTCCATCGATGAAACTGCTTCATTGGTATCCGTTTGAATAGTCTTAACCAAAGCCGCAATCTGTTTACTGGCACCAGCAGAACGCTCCGCAAGACGCTGAACCTCATCGGCAACCACCGCGAAGCCACGTCCGGCATCACCAGCCATTGATGCCTGAATAGCAGCGTTGAGGGAAAGAATATTGGTTTGATCAGCAATGTCATTAATCAGCGAAACAATATCACCAATCTCCTGCGAGCTTTCACCAAGGCGTTTAATCCTTTTCGCAGTGTCCTGAATCTGCTCGCGAATACGATCCATACCACTAATGGTACTGCGTACCACCTCGGCGCCTTTACCTGCGATCGACACCGAACGGTCGGCAACACCAGCAGATTCAATAGCATTCGCTGAAACCTGATCTATGGTAATTGCCATTTCATTAATAGCCGCTGATGCCGCTGCAATTTCCTGTGCCTGATGCTCAGAAAGCTCAGCTAATTGCACAACAGTCGTGCGCGAGTCATTGGTCGAAGACGACACATTTTCAGCAGTATCCACAATACGCGCCACCAGCTCTCGAAGCTGAATGATGGCGAAGTTAATAGCGTCGGCAATGGCTCCAGTGAAATCTTCAGTGACTGTCACCTCGGCACGAAGATCACCTTCGCCCAATCCTTCCAATTCATTCAAGAGACGTAAAATAGCATCTTGATTATCCTGGTTATCCCCAGCGGTAACTTTTAATTGACTTCTTGTACTCAGGAATGCCAACAAGCCCAGGATAGCAAGGCATATAATGAGCAGAATCCCCGCGACCCCAGCCGCTTTATTGTTGAGATAGGGGCTACCACCTATGTCAGAGGCGCCCAGCCCCTGCGCCAGCAAAGCACTTTGTTCAACTAGCAAAGGCGTTTTCTCGCGAATATCAATCAGTGCCTGTCGTGCTTCAGCGAGTGCTGGGGCCGCAGAGTAAATCCCTTCAATTGAGTTACTAACAACACCAAATCGTTGAACTGCGTTGGCAACAATGGGTAAAGCGCGTTCAGCCTCTATTCTACTGACACCGATACGACCATTACCCTCCTTCATGCCATTAAGAACTTCACCCAGTTTCCTTGCATCAGTATTGAACTGATCCGCTGCAACGGCCACTTCCTTAGCATCACCAGCGCGCATTTTATCGATATTCCTGCCGATCCGTTCTACTCGCCATTTCTGTGCCTGGGCAACGGCAATTTGATCGGAGGGAGCACCGACTTGTAATAGAATATCGACAATTTTAGTCAGATCATCTTGCAATTTGGGCAGATTTTCATCCAGCGTTCTGGCCATTTCATTGAGATAAAGACTTCTTTCCTGGCGCTTCAATACCAGGTTTGCATTACTTTCAATGCTTGCCCAAACCTCATTGAAGCTGCTCACTTGCTCGGAGACACTACCATTGTTCAAATCGAGTGATGCCCGCAGGCTTATCACACTATCGATTGCACCTCTCAACTGGGTAAATGCATCGGCGTCTCCCCCGGCAGCAGCGCCGGACAAATCAGCAATGCGATAAGCAAGCACCCTAATCTCTGAAGCGGCCTCTAAGCTCGAACGCTCTTTTTCAACACGGGAGGCCAAGCTGACTGCAAAGAAGCCCAAATAGGTGACAAGTACTATTATTACGACAACAAGCCCCACAACTGGCAGGCTGGTCTTCGGCTTTCCTTGAATCATTTTTCCAACTCCTGAATCTCTTTAGTTATTAGCTATCTTTTTCAACAACTCGTTTAAGTGAGCGTTACGTCATGAAAGGCCTGGTTTGCGATTAAAGCATCAGGGTTGAACAACAATGTTTGAGTACCACCATTGCCTCGATAGCAACCCTGCACAAACGGTTTTAAGGCTGTGTCGGCAGGCTGATTATTGGGTTCGTAGGCATCACTACTGAAGTGCCTCATCCCTTTGAGCTCATCAACAATCAGGCCGATGAAAACATCCTGTCTATCCAGTACAACAATGCGTTGTAATCTCTTGGCAGCGCACAGTCGCCCGCCAAGAAACTGTGCAAAATCTATCACTGGCAACAGTTTTCCTCTGAGATTCGATACACCGACAACCCACGGCTTTACCCCCGGCAGTGGTGTGCAATCCTGGATATCGACCAGCTCTGCCACCTCTTCGAGAGGTACAGCCCAATCATGCCCTAGCAATGAAAAACTGATGACCGGTATAAGCGGCGCATAATCCACCTGTGCAGGCAGTGGCCTTGAGCCAGCAACAAAGCACTGGCTCAGTTTGTTCATAACCTGCAATACATTCTCTGCTGACATGAACTGGCCCGACTCAGCGGGCGGTAAACTCGTCAATCGTCTTTACCAAGTCTTTCTCCACCACTGGTTTGGTCAGGTAGGCCCGAGCGCCTTGTCGAGAGCCCCAGACACGGTCTGTTTCCTGGTTTTTCATCGTCACCATAATGACCGGGATATGTGCTGTGGCGCTTGCTTTCGTCAATTGACGAGTTGCCTGAAAACCATTCAGGCCCGGCATCACAATATCCATCAACACCACGTCGGGCAGCTCATTCGTTGCCACCTTAACGCCATCTTCACCTGATTGGGCAGTCAGTACAGAATGTCCATTTTTTTCGAGCATTTCCTTAAGCTTGAATATTTCTGTCTGCGAATCATCTACTACTAACACTCTGGCCATAATTAAATTCCAGCCTCCTGAATGGAGGTACCTTCCATTGCTTTGGGTGTGACTATCCTTTCGAGCACGTCGAATAATTCATTCTTACTAAAAGGTTTTGTCAGATATTCGTCTGCGCCAACAATACGGCCCTTGGCTTTATCAAATAAGCCATCTTTACTTGACAACATAATCACTGGTGTCTGCTTAAATTCATTGTTATTTTTTATCAAAGCACAGGTTTGATAGCCATCTAAGCGCGGCATCATGATGTCAACAAAAATAACATCAGGTACCACATCGACAATTTTTGCTAGCGAATCAAAACCATCAACAGCCGTCACCACATCGCAACCAGCCTTCGACAATATTGTCTCTGCGGTGCGTCTTATCGTATTACTATCATCCACAACCATTACTTTTAACGCTTCAAAATTGACCGACATGCCCCCCCCTTGTCCCGTTACATAAGGCCCTATTAAGTTAGGTACGTATTGCGAATTTGAATTTTTAACACAATAAAACTCCATTAGCCATCAACAGGCCAAGTCTAAATCAATTTGCTAGACAGGCTTCGCAAATAAAGGGCTTGTCAGCAGTACCGAGCATCATTTATAAGTTATGCCCCTACACAATAAAGCGACAGTGAACCCTATGCAGATCTCTCTTGGCGTGGTTATGGATCCTATTGACAGGATCAATGTAAAAAAAGATACGACACTGACATTACTTTTAGCTGCACAAGAGCAGGGCTGGTCTCTTTTTTATATGGAAATGGACGACCTGGCCATTATCAACGGCAGGGCCGTCGCCAGACAGCGCGCACTCAAGGTATACGACGACCTCGAACATTGGTACGAGCTCGGAGAGCCTGTCGACAAACCCATGGCAGAGCTCGATTGCATTTTGATGCGCAAAGACCCTCCTTTTGACAGTGAATTTATTTACGCCACCTATACTCTCGAAGCCGCCGAAAGAGAGGGCGTGCTCGTCGTTAATAAGCCTCAAAGTTTACGAGACTGTAATGAAAAGATCTTTGCCACTCAGTTCCCCGAGTGCACACCTCCTCTGCTAGTAAGCCGTGACACTGACCGTTTACGAGCTTTTCACCAGCAATACAGTGATGTGATTTATAAACCCCTTGACGGTATGGGCGGCACCGGCATTTTTCGTGTACGCCAGGACGACCCCAATGTCAGTGTCATTATCGAGACCCTCACTGAGCTGGGCACTCGAACAATAATGGTGCAACGCTACATCCCAGAAATTACCGACGGCGATAAACGCATATTGGTCATCGATGGCGAACCTGTACCCTTCTGTCTGGCCCGTGTACCCGCAAAAGGTGAAACACGTGGCAATCTTGCTGCCGGCGGCCGTGGTATTGTTCAAGCCCTGAGTGAGCGCGATCTGGAGATTACTGCTCGGGTTGCTCCCACGCTACGCGAGAAAGGCTTTCTTTTTGCTGGGCTTGACGTAATCGGTAACTATCTTACGGAGATCAATGTCACTAGCCCCACTTGTGCCAGAGAGATTGATCGCGAACAAAATACACATATTGGCGCCCGACTAATGACCGCCATTAGCCAACGGCTGAACAAATAGGAAACGATACGTTTCGCAAATGGATACGCATTTTGAACTGACTGACCCCGGCGACGGAAATGACCGTCTGGGGTTTGCCCTCTTTCTGGCCATCGCCATTCACGCCATTGTGATTTTTGGTATTGGCTTTGCTTTCATGCAACGTTCGGCTGCCCCCCCCAGCCTCGAGGTCACATTGGCGCAACGGCCAACAGATGAGAGAAACGATAAAGCCGACATGCTAGCTCAAGCCAATCAACTCGGCAGTGGCGAATTACTCGAACGCAGAGATGTCACTACGGACAAACAGTCACCCTACGACGCTAGTGTGCTGCGTGATGTTCAGCCAGCACCTCAACCGGAGCCTCAGCGACTACAAGGAGAACATCGCCAACAAACCCTTATCACCACACACGCCAATAGCCGGGCTGTTAACAACAAAGTCTCCGAAAAAGGACAGGCAGAAAAGAGGCGGCAGGACGCACCGCAGGTTGTACCTGTAGATACCGTTAGCAGTTTACACGCACGACTCGACCAACAGAAACAGGCTTACAATAAAATTCCTAAAGTATTGCGATTAACCTCTGCCAACACCAAAGCCGCAGATCATGCCGCTTATTTAAATTACTGGATTGAAAAAGTCGAAAAAACAGGCAACCTTTACTACCCAGAGCGCGCACGCACAGGCAAAATTTATGGCGAAATACTGATGGTTGTAACCCTCCTACCTGACGGCTCAGTGGAGAATGTTGAAATCGTCTCAAGCTCCGGTCACCCCACTCTCGATCAGGCCGCCATTACCACTGTAAGATTAGCCGCCCCCTACGCCTCCCTACCCCAGCAAATGGCGGATTTTGATAAAATTGAAATTACGCGAACCTGGCGCTACATGCCCGGCAATCAGGTCGTCACCTCTGCCAACTAAAAATCCTAGAACTTGATCTCGGGTTCAACTTGAAATTTTACATTTTTCGCCCAATACTGAGCTCTATGGAAACACTTACACCCGATACACTTCAAGCGCCGTCAAATCAAAATGAAACTAGCAGTTTACGCGGACAGCTATTAATTGCGATGCCCGGCTTGCTCGACCCAAGCTTTGTACATGCCGTCGTATATATTTGTCAGCACTCTTCGGAGGGCGCAATGGGAATCACCATCAACCGCCCACTAGGACTAGTGCTGAGCCAGGTCTTCGAGCAGCTTGATCTCGATTATTCACCGCCCAATGGCACTCAAACACTCCTATGCGGGGGGCCTGTTGAAGAACAACAGGGGTTTGTCCTGCACAGCACTACCCATAAAAAGTGGCAGGCAACCGTCGCCATCAGTGACGATATTTTCCTCACCACCTCGAAAGACATTATTAGTGACCTGGCCAGCAACCAGGGCCCTGAGGCCGTTTTAATTGCTCTCGGCTACGCGGGTTGGTCGAGTGGCCAGCTGGAACAAGAGCTGCTCGAGAATGCCTGGCTAACAGTGCCAACTGACGCGGAGCTCTTGTCTAAACTGTTATTCGAGACCCCCCTGGACCAGCGCGCTGATCTCGCTGCCACGAGTATCGGCATTAATCTCAGCCAGCTCAGTAGTAGTGCGGGGCACGCTTAAGCTGGACGCGAAGACTATAAGCTGTGTGATGGCCTTTGACTTTGGCACCCGCCAAATTGGTCTCGCCGTCGGCCAGACTCTCACTGCATCCGGCCATGCCTTGACTGTCCTTAAGGCCAGAGACGGGCAACCGAACTGGCAGCAAGTTGCCGATCATATTAAACAGTGGCAACCCGACACATTGATCGTAGGGCTGCCGTTGAATATGGATGGTAGTGAAAGCCCCTTTTGTCAAAGAGCCAGAAAGTTTGCACGTCGTCTGCAAGGGCGCATGGTACTGCCCGTTAAGATGGTCGACGAACGGCTATCCACAGTTGAAGCAAAATCCAGGGGACGCTACCGCCAAAGCTATCGAGAGAACCCTGTAGATAGTGAGGCGGCCTGTTTGATTATTGAGACCTGGCTACAAAATCCCGCGCTTGGCCTCACGCCTTAAACGAAACGCGCTATTTAATTATCGAACAGGCGGAAAGATTCTCTATCGCCCTCATCACCGTCAATCATCAGTTTATCTGCAGCCTGATCAAGGTATTCGACATCCGTTTCTGACTGTAATTTGATCATCAAACGCAAATCATTTTTAGAATCAGCAGCATTAATAGCCTCTTCATAAGAAATCACCCTCTGCTCGTACAGCTCATACAAAGCCTGATCAAAAGTACGCATACCCAGTTCATTGGAACGGGTCATCAACTCTTTGAGCTTGTGTACCTCTCCCTTGCGAATAAGGTCTGCAACTAAAGGTGTATTAATCAATACCTCAAGCGCCGCTCTGCGGCCCGTACCGTCTGCCATGGGCAATAACTGCTGGGCAAGTATGGCGCGCAGATTGAGGGACAAATCCATCCACAATTGATCATGATTATCCGCTGGAAAGAAGTGCTGGATTCGATCGAGAGCCTGGTTAGCGTTGTTAGCGTGCAAAGTTGCCAACACCAAATGGCCGGTTTCCGCAAAGCTAATAGCGAGATCCATGGCTTCACGGGTACGAATTTCGCCAATCACGATCACATCTGGCGCCTGGCGCAAGGTATTCTTCAAAGCCACTTCAAACGATTCTGTATCCAGACCTACTTCGCGCTGTGTCATAATACAACCCGCGTGCTGGTGGACGAATTCAATGGGATCTTCAATCGAAATGATATGCCCTTTCGTACTACGATTACGGTGACCAATCATTGCCGCCATGGACGTCGACTTACCCGTACCCGTCGCACCTACAAAAATAATAATGCCACGCTTGCTCAACACCAGCTCATCTAAAATGGGCGGCAAAAACAGCTCTTCAGTGGTGGGAATCTCCGTTTCAATACGACGTAAAACCATACCCGCATGATTACGTTGGTAAAAAGCACTCACTCGAAAACGAGCACCTTTGACCGCATCAGACTCAATTGCGAAGTTGAGCTCTTTACTGGCACTAAACTCCACGCGCTGCTTGTCATTCATGATGCCTTCGACGAGCTCAAGCGATGCCTCCGGACTAAGACTGGCCTTACCGACGGGAATCACCTTGCCGTTAACTTTAATGGAAGGCGGCACACCTGCAGTGATGAATAAATCAGAAGCCTTCTTATCCACCATCAATTTTAGCAATGCAAAAAAATCCACTACTTTGTCCTCACTCTCTCAAGCATTAAATAAACCCGATATAAAGCCACGCCTCAACTGCTGAATACGCCTTTAACCAGCCACTTAAAAATCTTCAGGCACCTTGGCTTTTTCACGCGCGGCCTCAGCAGTAATCACGCGCTGCTGCACCAAGGTTTTCAAACACTGATCCATGGTGACCATACCGTGCGCAGCGCCGGTTTGAATGGCCGAATACATTTGAGCCACCTTGTCTTCACGAATTAAGTTTCGAATGGCAGGAGTGCCAATCATAATTTCATTGGCAGCCACGCGACCACCGCCCACTTTTTTCATCAGGGACTGAGATATTACTGCTCGTAAGGATTCTGATAACATCGATCTAACCATGTCTTTTTCAGCGGCAGGAAAAACGTCGACAATCCGGTCAATGGTTTTCGCAGCCGAGGTAGTATGCAACGTGCCAAACACCAAATGACCGGTCTCAGCTGCTGTCAGCGCCAAACGAATCGTCTCTAGATCCCGCATCTCACCCACCAAAATAATATCCGGGTCTTCTCGCAGAGCAGATCGCAAAGCTTCACTAAAACCGTGGGTATCCTTGTGCACTTCCCGCTGGTTAACGAGGCACTTTTTACTCTGGTGAACAAATTCAATCGGGTCCTCAATAGTTAGTATATGGTCGTAGCGGTGATCATTAACGTAGTCGACCATTGCTGCTAGCGTAGTACTTTTACCGGAGCCCGTGGGCCCGGTGACTAATACCAGACCGCGAGGTAACAATGAAATATCTCGAAAGATCTGACCAAAGCCAAGGTCTTCAAGGGTCAAAACAGTCGAGGGAATAGTCCTGAACACCCCCGCCGCACCACGGTTCTGATTGAAAGCATTGACCCGGAAGCGTGCCACTCCCGGCACCTCGAAGGAAAAGTCAGTCTCCAGAAATTCTTCATAGTCCCGGCGTTGCTTATCGTTCATAATCTCGTAGATGAGACTATGTACATCCTTATGCTCCATCGCCGGCAAATTGATCCGACGCATGTCACCGTCCACCCGAATCATCGGTGGCAAACCTGCCGACAGGTGTAAATCTGACGCGCCTTGCTTGGCACTAAAGGCCAATAGTTCAGTTATATCCATTTCTCAGTTCCACTGATTTCGATAACGTGACCGACCGCGATGCAACAACCCACCGCCAACCTATGCACAATATTACCGACAACATAAAGCAGGTCTCAGCGTCTCTGCAACAAAGCGCGCAGCAATTCAACAGAAGTGTCGACGAGATCATGCTTTTAGCCGTCAGCAAGGGGCAAAAACATCAGGCCCTGCGCTTTGCCTGGCAGGCCGGTCTGAAAAACTTCGGTGAAAATTATCTACAGGAAGCACTGGATAAAATTGCAGCATTGCATGACATTAATCCTTGCTGGCATTTTATTGGCCCCATTCAATCCAACAAAACACAGGATATTGCCCGACATTTCACTTGGGTGCATTCCATCGATCGACTCAAAATCGCTCGACGGCTCAGTCAGCAACGGCCCGAAGACATGCCCCCCCTCAATGTCTGCCTACAGGTCAATATTGACAGGGAAGCCAGCAAGTCGGGCATTGACCCCGAACACTGCCTCGAACTGGCTCTAGCTATAAATGAATTACCCCGCCTGAAATTGCGCGGTCTGATGGTCATCCCCCGACAACGCGAGCAGCTCGATACCCAGCGACACCCCTACCGCCAGGCAGCGGAATTGCTCAATAATTTGAAAAAGGGTTCCGCCGCCCTCACTAGTTTAGATACACTTTCAATGGGCATGTCGAGTGACATGCCAGCAGCCATTGCCGAAGGCGCGACCATTGTTCGCGTGGGCACCGCCATTTTTGGCCCGAGAACGACAACCAAACCTTAACCCACAACACAGGAAATCATCGTGAGCGAAGCCAAACTGGTATTTATTGGCGGTGGCAATATGGCTACCAGCTTGATCGGCGGTCTGATTGAAAAAGGCTATCCCACCAGCCACATTGCCGCCTGTGACCCAGTCGTCGATAGCGGTAAGCGACTTAAGGCTGACTTCGGCATCACCACCCACACCGAAAATACCACTGCCGCTGCGGAGGCAGACATCATCATTCTCGCTGTCAAACCTCAAATCATGAAAGCTGTTGCCAAGGATTTAGCACCCGCTCTGACTCACAAACCACTGGTGATTTCAATTGCCGCCGGTATTACCGCTGCCGCTCTGCAAAGCTGGTTAGGGGAAGAAGTGCCGATTATTCGTTGCATGCCCAACACACCCGCACTGGTACAAAGTGGTGCCAGTGGGCTCTTTGCAACAAACCTCGTCAATCCCATGCAGCGCCAGCGAGCCGGTGATATTCTCGCAGCCGTTGGCACAGTGAGCTGGCTCGACAGTGAAGACGACATCGACAAAGTCACCGCTTTATCGGGCAGCGGCCCAGCCTACTTCTTTCTCGTGATAGAAGCGATGACAGAAGCCGGTATTAAGTTAGGGCTCAACCCAGAAACCGCCCGCCAGTTAACCTTGCAAACAGCTCTCGGCGCCGCCCGCATGGCTGAAGCTAGCGATGTTGATGCCGCTGAATTACGCAAACGTGTCACTTCGCCCGCAGGCACCACCGAAAAGGCCATTAATCGCCTGCTCGAGAACAAACTACCGGAACACTTTGAGCAAGCCATTGCCGCCGCTTATCATCGCGCAAAAGAAATGGCCGACGAGCTGAGCATTTAGACAGCCAGGCTGCCCACCCAATTACCACAAAGAACACTGAACGGAACACCTATGAACTCAGTAACAGAAGTTAGCGTTTACTTAATTCAGGCGCTTTCCAGCCTTTATCTATTAATCGTTTTACTGCGCTTTTTGTTACAGCTGTGTAAAGCGAATTTTTACAACCCTATTTCTCAGTTTATTGTCAAAGCCACTCAATTGCTTCTCGGTCCTATCCGCAGAGTTATACCCCCGGTCAACAATATTGATTTTGCCAGCTTACTCGCCGCCCTCGTCATACAACTCGCCGCCATGGAATTAACCTTGCTAGTCGCAGGTGGAGGTCTTATCCCCCTGACAACAGCACTGGTGTGGGCAGTGATCGGCATTATGTCAATGCTATTAAATATCTTTTTCTACGGCCTCTTTGCTGCCATTATCGTCAGCTGGATCTTGCCACAAAGCCATCATCCCGCCATCGCCCTTATCTGGCAGCTTATGGAGCCGGTCATGGCACCCTTTCGAAAAATTTTGCCCAGCATGGGTGGCATCGATCTTTCGCCCATCCTTATGTTTTTGCTAATTAAAGTACTGCGTATTGTCGTCAGCAATTTCGCGTCCGCCACCCAGCTTCACCCGGGCCTGGTACCCGGCATCTAAACTCATGAGCGCTGAACACTTTTCTCACTTCCAATGGAAAGAGAGCCAAACCCTGTTGCTACACTGCCATGTGCAACCCAGAGCCAGTCGCGATGCGCTTGTCGGCCTGTATGGCGAGCGACTAAAAGTACACATCACTGCACCACCCGCTGATGGAAAGGCGAATAAACACCTGCTCAAATATATAGCCAAAGAGTTTGGGGTTGCTAAAGCTCAGGTATCACTTATTCGCGGTGCATCGAGCCGCCAGAAGACGCTGGCAATTGCCGCGCCGCAAACATTGCCTACGGCGGCACACATCACCCGACCTTGAAAGACACTAAATCTTCGTCTGACAGCACCATACCTTGCAGTGCCCCGCTAGCCTCTTTAGACTCCGGCTTTTACTGTTGAATCTTTCACCTATGCCTCCGGTTTTTCCCGCCGACTCTGTCGGCCTTGTCACGCCACAGCGCTTTACCTTTGACACACCACTGGAGCTGAGCTGCGGCCGCAGCCTGCAAAGCTACGAGCTGATGGTTGAAACCTACGGTGAACTCAATGCCGACAACAGTAATGGTGTACTCATCTGCCACGCCCTCAGTGGCCATCATCACGCCGCCGGCTATCACACCACCGCCGATACTAAACCCGGTTGGTGGGATGCTTATATTGGCCCCGGCAAGCCTATTGATACCCGGTATTTTTTCGTCGTTTCACTGAACAATATTGGCGGCTGCCACGGCAGTACCGGGCCGCGTTCCATCAACCCCGAAACAGGACAGCTATGGGGTAAACATTTTCCCCCGCTACGCGTCCGTGACTGGGTCACCAGCCAGGCAAAGCTCGCTGATAAACTCGGTATTGATCAGTGGGCAGCGATTGTGGGAGGCAGCCTTGGTGGTATGACCGCTATGCGCTGGGCACTGGAATATCCGGAACGCCTGCGCCATTGTGTGGTCATTGCCTCCGCCGCCGATCTGACTGCACAGAATATCGCCTTTAATGAACTGGCTCGCCGTGCCATTCGCAGTGATAGTGGTTTTCACGATGGCGACTACCTTGAACATGACACCATCCCCCGTAGCGGACTCGCATTAGCGCGCATGATTGGCCATGTGACCTATTTGTCGGATGCATTGATGGAGGAGCGTTTCGGTCGCGAATTACGCTCTGGCACCTTTCAACGGGGCCTCGATGCACCCATTGAATTTCAGGTCGAGAGCTACTTACGTCACCAAGGGGATCGTTTCGCCACTGACTTTGACGCCAACACCTACCTGCTGATGACCAAAATACTCGACTATTTCGACCTCGCGCGGGAGTACGGAGGGGATCCCATAAAAGCCTTCAGTCACGCTCTGTGCAATTTTTTAGTCGTGTCTTTTTCCAGTGACTGGCGCTTTGCGCCCGCTCGCTCACGGGAAATCGTTAAATCCCTCATCGCTGCAGACAAAAACGTCGCTTACGCGGAAATTCAGTCCGATATGGGGCACGACGCTTTTCTGCTGCCTAATGATCGTTACGAGGGCGTATTTCGCGCCTATATGACCCGCATCGCCAGGGAAATTGGCGCAATCCAGACAGAAGAGGATGGCCACTGATGCTGCGTATCGATCTCGACATTCTCCAGCAATGGATTCCCTTGGGCGGCAGAGTACTCGACCTGGGCTGTGGTGATGGCACGCTACTGTGTAGCCTGGCCGACAACCGACAGGCGACCGGCTACGGCCTGGAAATCGACGCCGAACAAATTACCACCTGCATTAGTCGCGGTGTAAACGTCATTGAAACTGACTTGAATCAGGGCCTGGGTAGTTTCCAGGATGACAGCTTTGATACTGTGATAATGACCTACTCGTTACAGGTCATGCGACGCCCTGATGAATTGATCGACGAAATGCTGCGCGTCGGCAAAGAGTGCATTGTCACCTTCCCCAATTTCGGCAATATCCGCGTTCGCAGTTATTTAATGCTACGCGGACGTATGCCCGTGACCAAACAACTCAACCATCAGTGGTATGACACCCCGAACATCCACTTCTGCACCGTGCACGACTTTGACACCCTGTGTGCAGAAAAAAATATTCGCATTTTGCACCGTAAAGTCGTCACAGAACAGATTCCCGACAAGCAACTCACAGGACTGTGGCCTAACTTATTCGGTGAAACAGCAATTTACCATTTGGCCAAATAGGTCGCCAAGGCTATAGTCAGCCTACATAGACGGCAAAGTATCTGGAGAAATATAATGAAAAAATACTTACTCGCCCCGGCACTCTTACTCTTAAGCCTCAGTGCCAGCTTGCAATCTTTCGCAGCCAGTCAGCCCTTTAAGGCTTTCGGTGATTACAAAGTGTTTTACAGCGCCTTCAACAGCAGCTTCGTCACCCCGGAAGTCGCTGCAAATTACAGCATCACTCGCGGCAAAGACTGGGGACTCGTTAATATTGCCGTAGTCAAAAATGGTGCCCAGGGTGGCTCTACCGCTTTAGTCAAAGGCCATGTGGCCAATATCCTCGCTCAGCAACAAACCCTAAAGTTTTTTGAAGTCCGTGAAGGCAAAGTCGTTTACTACCTCGCTCCCTTTCGCTTTGAGAACGAAGATGCCATGACCTTTAAAATCAGCGTCCAGCCCGACCCCGACAAACCAGCCCATAACATCAGTTTCCAGCGCCGTTTTTATCACGATGAGTAAAGCAGACTAGCAACTGTGGAACCGAGTTATATTTACGGACGCTGCTGCCTGAGTACTGCTAAAATAGGCCGCCCTGCCAGCAAATAGTGAAATACAGGTCGACTCGGCATGACATTAAAAATCGTATTGGCCAGCAACAATACTGGCAAACTCAAGGAGTTTCAGCAGTTACTCGCCGGCCGGCACTTTGAGGTATTGCCGCAGGCGCAGTTCAGAATCGACGATGTCGAGGAAACCGGGCTCAGCTTTGTCGAAAATGCCATTATCAAGGCACGGCATGCATCGAAAATTGCAGGCCTACCCGCCATTGCCGATGATTCCGGACTGGAAGTCGACTTTCTTCAAGGCGCGCCTGGTATTTACTCCGCACGCTTTTCCGGGGCCGATGCCAGCGATGCAAAGAACAATCAAAAGCTACTCGAACACCTGCACGGTGTACCCGATGAACAGCGTAGCGCCCGCTTTCAATGTATATTGGTTTACCTTCGTCATCCACTGGACCCCACACCGTTAATTTGTCAAGGCACTTGGGAGGGATACATTCTCAAACAAGCTCAGGGCAACAACGGCTTTGGTTACGACCCCCTCTTCCTCGACCCCGCGACAGGCCTGTCATCCGCTGAATTAAGTAAAGAAGAAAAAAACACACGTAGCCACCGGGCCAAAGCTCTGCAATCCCTGCTCACCCAGCTTAGCCAATAGCTGTTGCAGCCTTACACCTTCAATTCAAACGGATGAACTCTCTGCACTTACCTCCCTTGTCCCTCTATGTACATATTCCCTGGTGTGTCAGAAAGTGTCCCTATTGCGATTTTAACTCCCACACCAACAACGGCAATGCACTGCCCGAAACTAATTACGTTGACGCCCTACTGGCAGACCTCGCGACAGAAGCCAGCAGCGAAAAACGGCAAGGCCGACAACTCATTTCGATTTTTTTTGGTGGTGGAACGCCGAGCCTTTTTTCTGCCGCAGCCATTGCCCGCATCCTTGAGGGGGCAGAACGCTTGATCGGCTTTGCTCCAGCGGTAGAAATCACCCTCGAGGCAAACCCAGGTACTGTCGAGCAGCAAAAATTTACGGGTTTTAGAAAAGCGGGAGTCAACCGACTCTCCATTGGTATTCAAAGCTTTAACGATACTCACCTCAAGCGGCTGGGCCGCATTCATAATGGCACGGAAGCATTGACGGCAATTCATACTGCCCGACAAGCCGGTTTCGACAATATCAATCTCGATTTAATGCACGGCCTGCCTGAGCAAACACCCGAACAGGCGATCGCCGACTTACAACAAGCGATGGATTTTCAACCAGAGCACCTGTCTTGGTATCAGCTTACCATCGAGCCCAACACCGCTTTCCACAACCAGCCCCCTGTCCTGCCCATCGAAAGCACCTTGGAACGCATTCAGGGTCAAGGCCATAAATTGTTAGCTAAGGCCGGCTTTTTCGCTTACGAAATTAGCGCCTATGCTCGCCCTCAACGTCTATCGCAGCACAATTGTAACTATTGGCAATTTGGTGACTACTTGGGTATCGGCGCCGGTGCCCATGGCAAAATCACCGACTTGAACGAACAGAAAATTCTCCGCACTCGCAAAACTCGCCAGCCCAGTGACTACCTTTCACGCCTTGCAACTGGTAGCGATTTCCTGGCCGAACAATTCTCTCTGGACTCAAAAGAACTTCCCCTCGAGTTTTTAATGAATGCCCTTCGATTGAAACAAGGGGTACCCACCACCCTATTTACCGAGCGCACAGGCATGTCTTTAACGACAATCACGGCACACTGGCAATCACTTGAAGCTCGACACTTAGTCGAACCATTATCCACTGGGTGGCTGCGTTGTACCGCTTTCGGCCATCGCTTTCTCAACAGTATTCTCTCCGAATTCTGAAATCGCCATCCCCCGATGGGTGGTTTGTTCGCAATAGGTCTGGGATGTTATGATGCAGAAATTCAGGTACATTCTGCTTCTCAACCACGAACTGGGGAAATATTTATGGACGACAAAATCGTTCACACTACTGATGACGCCTTTGAAACTGACGTTATTGCCGCTAGCACACCGGTACTTGTCGACTTTTGGGCCAGCTGGTGCGGCCCCTGTAAAATGATAGCTCCTCTGCTGGACGAGCTGGCCGACGAATACGACAATCAGATTAAGATCTGTAAAGTCGATGTCGATGCTAACCGCGATGTAGCCGCCAAATACAATGTGCGCAGTATACCTACACTGATGATGTTCAAAGATGGTAGTTTGCACGAGACCAAAATCGGCGCCCTGTCAAAGGCACAACTGAAAGAATTTATAGACGCCAGCCTTTGAAAGCAGCAAAGCTCTGGTCCGCAGCCTACTTTCACCAAGGAGGCTGCTAATTCAACACAAAAAGAAAGCTCTTGTTTTTTGATCAACAAGTACTATAATCGCCGGATCAGCATCGACTCTTTCTAACACCCCTTTAGCTACATCATTTCCTAAGCGGCCTCTCGGGTGTAGACACATAACAACTCCAAACAGCATATTCGCCAGTCGGCGCACTTTATCCCTGATTGTATTCAAATAGTCTAGCGAGACTGAACCCCTCTATCTAATGACATCTAGAACCGCATATTTATGAATCTGACTGACCTTAAAACAAAACCAATTAATGAGCTGATCAAAATCGGCGAAGACACCGGCCTAGAAAATCTTGGTCGTTTACGCAAACAGGATATTATCTTTACCATCCTCAAGCGCCACGCAAAAAGCGGTGAAGATATTTACAGTGATGGCGTACTGGAAATTTTACCCGATGGTTTTGGTTTTCTACGTTCTGCCGATGGTTCTTATTTAGCCGGGCCGGACGATATTTATGTTTCTCCCAGTCAAATTCGTCGCTTCAATCTGCGCACTGGCGATAGTATTTCAGGCAAGATCAGACCCCCCAAAGATGGCGAGCGTTACTTTGCCTTGCTGAAAGTTGATCAGATCAACTTCGACCGCCCAGAAAATGCCCGCAACAAAATTCTTTTTGAAAACCTGACACCCCTGTTTCCCGATGAGCGCATGACTCTTGAATCAGGCAACGGCAGTTCTGAAGATTTAACCGGCCGCATCATCGATCTGGTTGCCCCCATAGGTAAAGGTCAGCGAGGTTTAATTGTCGCCCCACCAAAAGCCGGTAAAACTATCATGATGCAGCACATGGCCCAGTCCATCGTGCGCAACAACCCCGAATGTTTCATTATCGTTTTATTAATTGATGAACGACCCGAAGAAGTCACCGAAATGCAGCGCACTGTGCGCGGAGAAGTAGTGGCATCCACCTTTGACGAACCTCCCGCTCGCCATGTTCAAGTGGCAGAAATGGTGATTGAAAAAGCCAAACGTCTAGTCGAGCACAAAAAAGATGTCGTCATCCTCCTCGACTCTATCACCCGCCTGGCTCGCGCCTACAACACTGTCGTACCGTCCTCCGGTAAAGTATTAACCGGCGGCGTTGATGCCCACGCTCTGGAAAAGCCTAAACGCTTTTTTGGTGCCGCGCGCAATATCGAACAAGGTGGCAGCTTAAGTATTATTGCCACCGCACTGGTCGATACCGGCTCAAAGATGGACGAAGTAATTTTCGAAGAGTTTAAAGGCACGGGCAATATGGAATTGCACCTCGATCGCAAGATCGCCGAACGGCGCGTCTACCCTGCCATCAATATTCGCCGCTCCGGCACACGCCGTGAAGACTTATTGATGAGCGAAGCCGACCTCCAGCGAGTGTGGATACTGCGCAAGCTCCTGAACGACATGGAAGATACCGCCGCGACTGAATTTATTATCGACCGATTGAAGAGCTTTGAAAGCAACGACGATTTCTTTGCAGCGATGAAGCGCAAATAGCACCCTCTCAATCTGCTGTTTGTATTATTCTGGTTGCACAAGCAATAAAACACCCGGCAACTACCTTGAGCAACAAAGCAGGCCGGGGAGTATTACCGATCAGAGGCCGGCAAGTTTCACATTCGCTTAGCCTAATTCGCGGCCTACAATCGATATAAAACTCACGCAGCGCCCCGGCTGTCCGCCGAGGTTATGCGTTAAACCCAGTTTCGGGTCTTTAATCTGACGCTCGCCCGCTTCGCCTCGCAACTGTAGCCACATTTCATACATCATCCGTAAGCCACTCGCGCCAATAGGATGACCAAAGCTTTTTAAACCACCATCGGGATTAACCGGTTGAGCGCCATCACCATCAAAGCGCCCCTCCATCACATCTTTCCAACCCTCGCCACGTTCGGAGAAGCCCATGTCTTCCATCAACACCAGTTCGGTTGCGGTAAAGCAATCGTGAACTTCAGCCATGGAAATTTCTTCACGGGGATTGGTGATACCCGCTTGTTTATAGGCATCCTGTGCTGAGACCACCACCTCCTGAAAAGTGGTGAAGTCATACTCGTCACTAATAAAACCTTCGTTGGGCCCCGCTGCTATGGACAACGCCTTCAGGAAAATCGGCTTATCAGTGTATTTATAGGCATCCTCAGCGCGGCATAGAATCGCCGCTGCTGAACCGTCGGAAACCCCAGAGCAGTCGAAGACGCCGAACATACCCGCGACGCGCGGCGACTTGCAAATCTTGTCGAGGGGGACTTCTTTGCGAAATTGTGCTTTGGGGTTTTTCGCCCCAGCGACGTGATTCTTCCAGGCGATGCGCGATAGCACATCTTTTAAGTCACCTTCGTCGACACCGTACTTTTCACAGTAAGCAGGTGCCAGTAGTGAAAACATCGCCGGCGCCGTCATGCTTGATTCTGTGCCGTCACCATCGGGGCCCGGTATGACCAGGCCTGAATAGCCACCATCTTTGAGTTTTTCAACACCCACGGCCATCACCAGGTCGTAAGCGCCACTCGCCACAGCGTAGGCCGCATTACGAATCGCCTCGCTGCCTGTGGCGCACATATTCTCCAGACGAGTGACCGGCTTATAGGGTGTTTTCAAAGCCTCAGAAAACACCATGCCTGAAATACCGCTGGCGAAAGTGCCAAGCCAGTAAGCATCAACATCATCAGGGTCAACACCCGCAGATGCATAAGCTTCACTCGCCGCGTCAATCAACATATCGGCGGCATCTCTGTCCCAGTGTTCGCCGAAGGGTGTACAACCCATGCCGACGATTGCAACTTGATCTTTAATTCCGTTACTTGCCATACATCACCCCCTAGCGCTGTGGCCGTGCTTTCCAGAAATAATTGTGTACACCCTGACCCGTGTAAAAGCGCCGGAAAGTCATTTCCAGCTCATCGCCAATCGCGACCTCACCTGGATCGACATCGGTCAACTCACAGGCTAGGCGCCCGCCGCAATCAAAGTCCACCACGGTGGAAACCACAGGTGGCTGTAGGCTATAGGCGAGATGATCAAGTGTATAAGTAGTAATCTTGCAGGCCGCGTCGGCAAAGCGCTCCTCAACCATTTCGTCCCGCGAGCGGCACTTGAGACACACCCGCTGTGGTGGCAAATGACCCTGCCCGCATTTACGGCACCGGCTTCCGTAAAAGGCATATTTCCAGCTTTCGTTACGCTTCATAATCGGCGCAGCCGGGCGAGCGGGATCTGGCCTGCGCGGTGGATCAAAAGGCAGAATTTCGCGCCATCTTAAATAGGTATTGTAGGCAACCTCATTATTGCTAGACGCCAGCCACTGATCGACACTGCGAGCAGGGCGCCCCTGGGCAATTTTATCGCTCACTTCCAGTACGACCGCATCACAACCATCTGCGGTAGATAACACAAGAATTTTATCCCCCGGCTGCGCCTGATCAAGCGTCTTTGCCAACACCAGGCCTGCGTGGGCGACACCACTACGGCCCACGGAGCCGGCCAACATATCCGCCACTTGTTCAGGTTTTAAACCAAGAGCTCGAGGAATAGCGGCAACATCACGGCTATTAGTGGCATCGAGAATCACAGAAGTCAGAGCATCTGGGGCCACCTTGGCGTCGGCCAATGCCCGCTGGGCTGTGTCAAGACTGACAGGGCCAAGCACCTCAATGCCAAAACGCTCTTCCCACTGGCGAGCAAAACGATCGGTCGGCAAGCGCCAGACATCGAGCACTTCAGTGGTGGTGGAGGCTCTGCCCAAGACACGAGCAATCGCATCGTCTTCGGGACCGGTAACAAAAGCCACCGCCGCATCGCCACTATCACGTTCACGAGCCCCGCCCGGGGCACCAATGACGAGATCACCCGCACACACCAGCGAAGTGCGCCCCGCTTTTCCGAGATCAGTACCGAGCAACAGGGCCGCCAAACCCATGCGGGTATTGTTCGCCAACTCGATCGTATTCACATACTCCGGCAAGTCGAGGGCCGCGCAAATGGCCGTCGCATTCAGTTTTTCAGCATAGGGCGCGCTATTGGTCGCAAAGACCAAAGTATCAATTGCCGGGCTACTCGCTAGCGCCCCGCGCCCCGCTTCAACCGACATCGATACCGAATCTTCGTCGTGACTCGCAATGGCTCGCTCACCCTTACCGCCACCCATAGCCTTACGTGTTAATCGATAATACGGCACGTAAGCACCGTAACTTATAATTCCAGACACACTACCCCCTCACAGTTATTATTCATCAATTATGACGGCTTATCATAGCCCACTCTTTTCAGGAAACACCAAGTATCTACCGGTTCTGGATCGACCAATTTCGACCACATGGTCATATTTTAGGCAAAAAAAACCCGGAAGCACTAATCACCTCCGGGTCGCGATGCAGATTTGGCGCCTAACGCTCCATCTCATACTCACTGTAGTCGGGCTCTTTGAGATCGTTGCGGAACTTCGCCGCCGTCCAGGGCCACGAGACGGGAACGCCGTTTTTGTCAAGATACCAGCTGTCACAGCCTGTCAACCAAACCGTATCTTTCATATTGTCCTTCATATCCTGAATAAAGCGGTCAGTCGCCGTACGCTTAGGACTAACCGTTTCAAATTCACGATTGGCCCACTTTTCAACAAAGTTCATGATGTAACCTGATTGAACCTCGGCAATCGCAGCCAAAGAAAAGTTACCCACGGGGCTGTTAGGACCCATCACCATAAAAAAGTTGGGAAAGTCGGGCATGGCAACCGTGCGGTAACCATAGACGCCATCTTTCCAGGCTTCGGCTAGCGTAGGACCATTCTCGACACTCATCGTCATGGGCATCATGTGTTCGCCTGCGTGATAGCCTGTTGCCAAAGCCACAACATCAAGCTCGTGCAAAACACCATCTTTAGTACGAATACCTTTCGGCTCAAAGCGTTCGATGTGCTCTGTCACCAGCTCGGCATTGGGCTTTTGAATAGCCGGATAAAATTCAGAAGACATTACCAGACGCTTACACATGGCCACATAATCGGGGGTCAAAGCCTTGCGCAGTTTCGGATCCTTTACTGTATTCAAATTCCACTGGCAGGCCTTGCCGATTAACCGACGCGCCATACCATCTTTAATCACACCCGTGCCCATAATGGTTTCCATAAAGTAGCTTATGGAATGGTGGAAAACTTTGGAGATGACCGGGAAAGTATCAAGTACTTTCTCATTCAGTTTCGAGTACTTACGATTTGGTACCGGCACAATCCACTGCGGCGTACGCTGAAAAGAGACCACTTTATTGCAAATTTCGGTCAGTGGCTTGATCATTTGAATGCCGGTGGAACCACTACCGATGACGCCAACATTTTTCCCCGTCAGGTCGATATCTTTTTCCCAACGAGCGGTGTGAAGAATTTTACCTTCGAAAGTATCCATACCTTCAATATCAGGATATTTCGGCCGCACCAAAATGCCACAAGCAGCAATTAAGATATCAGCTTCGTCGGTATCGCCATTTTCCAGATCAACGTGCCACTTACCGTCGCGATACTCGGAGTGCTTCACCTCACTGTTGAATTTGATACGCTCAAAGACATGGTATTTCTTCGCTGTCGTTTCGTAATACTGCTGAATCTCTGGGCCACCACAGAAGCGATGACTCCAGCTAGAGCTGGGTGAAAAGCTGTATTGGTAATAGTAGGATGGCACATCGCAACGCAATCCCGGATAAAAATTGTAGTACCAAGTACCGCCCAGACCACCTGCTTTTTCGTACAAAGTCACATCAGTAAAGCCCGCTTCCATTAAACGGATGCCCATGCAAACACCTGACAAGCCCGTACCAACAACAATTACCCGAGGATTCCTTTTCCCACCGGCAACTGCAGAATTAATATTCTCACTCTCAGCAACGCCCATCTGTTACTCCCAGTTCATCAAAATTGAAAAAAATTACTAAGCCGTTATCTTTTCGCCAAGCACTTACGTTACTGGCGAGTAAGCAATCCTGCATAATCTATGGTTTGTTGAATTATGTCAACAGCTTACAGATAAACGATCGTTTAATTAATAGTAAATTCAAGTGTACACCACTGCTAACAACACCTATTGATCACTATCAAACTCTTCACGTCTAAGACGCGTAAAATCTTACGAGGCCGCAGCGAAGCAAGTACGCTACCAAGATAGGAAAAAGTGATTTATTGTCACGCTTTCGTCACAGCTCTGTTACTGCATTGACATACTCATCCATTACGCTCTCATTCCATGGATAAGCAACCACTCAATAAATTTCGCCTGCTTCATTTTATTCACAGTGGTGACCTCGTCACCTTTCACTGGTGCATGTGCCGTAAACAGCAGCGGCAACTGACACGGCTTAGCAAGTTGATTTCCCATACGGCCGATGGTTATTACTATGCACTGTTTCCACTATTTATGTTGGTTGTCGATACGACAAAGGCACAATTGGCTTTTATCGCGCTGACAACGGCCTTCTGTCTGGAACGACCGATCTATTCTCTGCTGAAGAAAAGTTTAAAGCGTAACCGTCCGGCAGATGCTCTGCCCAATTTCAGTAGCTTTATTACACCTTCCGATCAGTTTAGCTTTCCGTCGGGGCATACATCTGCTGCATTTCTCAGTGCCACCGTCGTCGCCACTTTATTCCCGATCATGTTTTGGCCTGCTTATGTATGGGCTTGCCTGGTGGGCGCTTCACGTATTTTGTTGGGTGTTCATTTTCCCACTGACACCTTCGCCGGCGCACTGATCGGCACCGCCGTAGCCACTATAAGCATGGGGCTGCTAATCTAATGCGTATTCTCTACGGCGTACAGGGCACCGGCAACGGTCATATTTCACGGGCTCGAGCTATGGCTCCCGCTCTAGCAAAACAGGGTATAGAGGTCGATTTCCTTTTCTCAGGGCGCCAGCACGATCAATATTTCGATATGGCACCCTTTGGTGACTTTAGCCTACGTACAGGGCTTACCTTCGTGACAGAAGAAGGCAAGATTCGCCCATTTGAAACTATCAAGCGCAGTGCTCCGCTACAGTTTTTACGTGATATCCATCAGCTTAAGCTCGATAATTACGATTTAGTTTTAACAGATTTCGAGCCCATCACAGCCTGGGCTGCGAAATTGCGCAACACACCAGTAATCGGGCTTGGTCACCAATACGCTTTTAACTTCCCGGTGCCACAGCACCATGGGAATCTGCATCAGCGGCTGATCATGAAGTATTTTGCTCCGGCAAGGCTTGCCCTAGGCTTTCACTGGTATCATTTCGATATGCCAGTTTTACCACCTATCGCTCCTATTGAACGTCACAATGGGCAGATAGACCCAACACTCATTGTTGTCTATCTGCCCTTTGAGGCACCCGCTAAAATCGAACAATTTTTACGCCCTTTTAAACGTCACCATTTTGCGGTCTATCACCCCGACGCACCCGCAAGTGGAAACGGCAATATCCAGTGGCATAAGCCGAGCAAAGTACACTTTCATAGTGATCTTGGGCGCTGTAATGGTGTGGTTTGCAACGCCGGTTTTGAGTTGAGTAGCGAAGTTCTACAACTGGGCTGCAAGTTATTAGTGAGACCAGTGGAGGGCCAATGCGAACAGCTCTCCAACGTGCTTGCCCTACAACGCATTGGTCTTGGCTATACCATGAACACTCTCGACCAGACCGTCTTCAGCCAATGGCTCGAAACTGGACGCGGTGTCAGTGTCCGCTACCCCGATGTCGCCAGGGCGGTAACACAATGGTTAACACTAGGCGATTACACGCCACAAAGTATTGAGGCGCTGGCCTCGCAACTGTGGCGCCGCACACGCTTTCCCCAACAACCTCTTTTTTCAGCACCCCCAACCCACTCCACCGGCACTAGCGCAGTCGCTTAAAACAGCTTATTACCCAGACTGTAATGGCCACCCTTTATTCGAGGAAGAGCTGCCTAGTCCTGCCAAGCTATTTGCCGCCACGGAGTGATCGGTTACACTTGCCCTAATTTAGCGCCAGATCGAGAAAGAATGGCTATTTTTGTGCTGCAAGATATTAATGACAAGTTCCTGACCAAGACTTTAGAGTGGCGCGATGACTGCACTGCGGCTGAAGTCTACTGTTCACCTCACAGGGATGTCGCTCTCAATCACTTGCTTGAAGTCAATGCCAAAAATCCCGACCTACGCGCCCGTGTCGTCGCCTGCGAAGTGGGGCCCAAAAACAGACCGCTATTACCGCAGAAACAATCCGCTGCCTAATAAACCTGAGAATCCCTCTTGTCGCTACTAACTTCACGTCTGGCTGCTCTCACGAACACTGAAAATCAGTGTTTACTCAACAACATTCAGCGCGGCATTGAAAAAGAGAGCCTGCGTGTCACACCAGCGGGTGCGCTGGCCAATACGCCCCACCCCAAAGCTCTCGGCTCGACGCTGACGCACCCGAGTATCACTACCGATTTTTCTGAATCACTGCTGGAATTTATCACTGCGCCCTCGTCGTCTATCGATGCCGTGCTGAGCAGCCTCGACAACATCCACCGCTTTACCTATCGCCATATCGGCGACGAACTGCTGTGGGTCAACAGCATGCCCTGTGTATTGGGCCGCGATCAGGATATCCCCCTCGGCCAATACGGCAGTTCTAATATCGGGCAAATGAAAACCATCTATCGCCGTGGGCTAGGCCACCGCTACGGACGACTCATGCAAACCATTGCCGGCATTCACTACAACTGGTCTCTACCCGACGCCTGCTGGCAGATATTACAACAGGACGATCATTATTCGGGCTCGCTGCAGGACTTTAAAACCGAGCGCTACTTCGACTTGATTCGCAACTTCCGCCGCCATTTTTGGTTACTACTTTATCTTTTTGGCGCCGCGCCAGCAGTTTGCCGCAGTTTTGTCAAAGACAGAGCCCATCGACTACAGCCCATTGGTGAAGATCAACACAGTCTCCATTTACCCTATGCCACCTCTCTTCGCATGGGCGACCTCGGTTATCAAAGTAACGCGCAGGAATCACTGATTGTTTGCTACAACAGTCTACCGCGCTATATTGAAAATCTGCGCGGTGCATTGACTACGCCCTACCCCGCTTATGAAGCTGTTGGTGTTAAAGGGCCAGACGGAAAATACCGCCAGCTCAGCCCCCACTTACTACAAATAGAAAATGAGTTTTACAGCAGCATCCGTCCCAAGCGCACTACAAAAGGTGGTGAAACAGCACTCGAGGCTCTATGGCAACGGGGAGTAGAATATATCGAAGTGCGCTGTGTTGATCTCAATCCTTACTTACCGGTTGGTATCGATGCTGAACAAATGCGTTTTCTCGATGTCTTCCTCATGCACTGCCTACTGCGAGAGAGTCCGCAAACCGATAATCGCGAATACGGCCAAATACTCCACAACCAGCGAAAAATTGTTGAACGCGGCCGCGAACCAGGGCTCAGCCTCAGCCGCGGCGACGGCGAGACATCACTGCAAGACTGGGCCAACGAACTCTTTAAGCAATTACAGCCCATCGCCCATGCCCTCGACTGCAGTCACGGCGATGATTCCCACGGCAAGGCGATATCTGCAATGAAGCAACGACTGCAGCAACCCGAACTCACGCCAGCGGCTCAATTGCTGGAAGAAGTACGTAGTAGTGGCAGCACCTATTTTCAAACAGCCATGCGCCATGCTCAACAACACCGCGAATTCTTTCTCGATTCGACACTTGACCCCGCTGTCGAAGAAGAGTTCGTCAGTCTCGCCGCCCATTCGCTAGAAGACCAAAAGGCCATCGAAGCTGCGGACACTCTCAGTTTCGATGACTTTCTCAGAAGCTATTATCAGCAATATCAATTCTCTCTCGAATCGTGAACTATCTCGCCCACATTCTTCTCTCGGGCGACAATCTTGATACACAAGTCGGCGGCCTGCTCGGCGACTTCGTCAAAGGCCCGCTACAGGGCCAATACCCAGAGAGCGTTGAAGAAGGTATATTCCTGCACCGTCAGCTAGATGCTTTCACTGACGCACAACCGGAGGTGCGAAATCTAATCCGCACCTTTTCACCGCAATGGCGACGCTTCGCGGGTATTATCATTGATATCGTCTTCGACCATTTACTTGCGATTCACTGGCAGGAATATCATTCATTGAGCCTCGAGCAATTCTGCCAACGCTTTTATCGCCACCTCAACACCTGTCAGTCATGGCTGCCCGCCAACGCCCAACAATTTAACCAGCGCGCGGCCACTGTTGGCTGGCTGCAAAGCTATGCCAATCATGAGCTGCTACCAACGATTCTCAACCGGGTTGGCGAGCGTCTACGTCGGCCACTGCCCCTGGGAAAGGCCTGGCCCGAGATTGTCGATCGTCATGCCGAGATCGAGCAGGTATTCTCCAGCCTCATGCCTCAACTACACACCTATGCTCAACAACTGCGCTTCGCGGCTCTGACCCCGGGTGTGCCCATTCTCGTCAAAAGGAAGTATGGATGATGCCTAGTACCCGCACCCTGAATTTGTACCTGTTTTTAGTGGCCACCTGCATGATTCTGGTGGCGTTGTATATGCAGTACCAAATGAACCTCAACCCCTGCTATCTGTGTATCGTGCAGCGCGTTTTTGTTATTTTGACCGGCCTGATCGCCTTGCTGGCTGTGATCCACAACCCCGGTAACAAGGGGCAAAAACGCTACGCTGCGGCAACCTGCATCAGCGCACTCGCCGGTGCGGCTTTCTCCATTCGCCAACTGTGGTTGCAAAGCCTGCCCGAAGAGAAAGTACCCGCCTGCGGACCGCCTGCCGATTATCTATTTGACGCCTTCCCAATAGCGGAAGCACTACCCATGCTCCTCAGTGGTGACGGAAACTGCGCCGAGGTGCAATGGACTTTTCTGAGCTTCAGTATCCCCGCGTGGACGCTGCTCGCCTTCACGGCAATGGTCCTGCTCAGCAGCTATCAATTGCTGCGTAAACGCTAATAGACTGACACTTATGAACAAGGTTACCGACTCCCTGAAAGGACTCGCTGTATTGGTGCTGTTTCAGTTGCTCGGAGAGTGTCTCGCATACGTACTACCCATCGCCGTACCCGGCCCGGTTTTGGGCATGGTGTTACTGTTTTTTACATTGCGTCAACTGAGCCCACCAGACTGGCTGGTAAACACTGCTGGCAAACTAATTGGCATGCTCTCACTGTTTTTTATTCCCGCCGGTGTCGGCATTTTTTTCTTGCCTGAAGCTATACAACAACAATGGCCCGCTATACTGGCCGCAATCATTGGCGGCACTTTGTTATCGATTGCCTTAACCGGGCTTACGCTGAAAGCCCTAACCCGCACCTCGTTGAACGATGGCTGAGGTACCCTTCAACGAATCAATGGACTTACTCTTTTCAGTGAGCCTGCTAGCTCTCACTGTTATAGTCTATTTCGCAGGCCTGTGGGCTTTTCAAAAAGCACGACACTTTTCGCTGCTACACCCACTGGCCAGTAGCTGTCTGTTAATCGCCGCCCTTCTTTACAGTGTTGATATCGATTACGCCCGCTATCAACGGGCGAACAGCATCTTCTATTGGCTACTCGGCCCGGCGACCGTTGCCTTGGCAATACCCCTCAACCGTGAATTCAACCGCATTCGCGCGCTTGCGCAACCCCTCTTATTGACCCTGCTATTTGGTAGCATCGCTGCACCCATGTGCGCGGTAACTCTGGCCTTTTTATTTGGCGCAGACCCGCTGACTCTAATCTCGTTAACACCAAAATCCGTCACCACCCCCATCGCCTTGAGCATCGCCCAAGAAGTCGGCGCTATGGGGGCGTTAACCGCTGGCGTGGTTATTTTTACCGGCGTGGTTGGTGCCATAGCTGGGCCGGGCTTACTAAGCCTGCTTGGAGTGCACGATGAGCGCCTGCAGGGTTTTACTTTGGGTATCAACGCCCACGGTGTGGGTACGGCTCGGGCCTTTGATATCAGTCCTCTCTGTGGCGCCTTCTCAAGTTTAGCTCTTGGCCTCACTGGCGTGCTAACAGCGCTGACTTTGCCAACCTTACTGCTATGTCTATCGAAAATTCTTTAATTACTGGGCTTATAACCGTAAACAAGAGAAAATTGAGACAAAAAAAAGCCCGCTAAGGCCTTTTTTCTAGCGACTGTCTTTCGAGCCACTCCGCTCTTAACTTATTTTAGCCAGCATCATCATCCACAGATGCTTTCAACAATTCCACTTCGAAGATCAGCGTTTGGTTAGGCCCAATCAAACCACCTGTGCCACCCGGACCATAAGCCAGATCAGCAGGGACATAAAGCTCCCACTTCGCACCCTCTTTCATCAGTTGCAGTGCTTCAACCCAACCAGGAATGACCTGAGTAACACCGAACTGCGCCGGTACACCGCGCTTAAAAGAGCTGTCAAACTCAGTGCCATCAAGTAAGGTGCCTTTGTAATGTACTTCTACCGTATTATCTGGCGTGGGTACCGCGCCTGTACCGGCTTCTAATACTTTGTATTGCAATCCACTTTCCAATACCACAACACCTTCTTTCTTAGCATTTTCTGCCAAAAAGGTCTCACCTTCTTTACTATTTGTCTCTGCTACCAACTTCGCATTTGCTTCCTGCTCTGCCATCACCTTGGCCTGGAAGGCTTCGATTACCGTTTTGACTTCGGCCTCAGACAGTTTGGGTTCATGACCTGCAACAGCATCACTCAAACCCAAAGTGAGTGAAGGGATATCGACCTCAAAAGCCTCACCCTTGATTTGCGAACCGATATTAGTGCCCATAATATAGCTGACTTTCTGTACTTCTGAGTCCAATGCCACATCGCCTGAAACTGGAGTAGCAGTGTTCGGCTTACTGGTCTCTTCACAACCCACGAGAATGAGTGATGCTGCGAGGGCGACTGGTAAAACGTTTATTTTCTTGAGCTTCATTTAAATATCCTTTGTTTTAATTAGTGCCCTGTCGGCTCTTTTTTGTGGGCAAATAATACCCGATTCAATTCACTAAACACTACTTTTGTCAGTTATTACGACTCGCGGCGATAGAGCAAATCCCATACCCCGTGCCCCAGACGCTGTCCACGTTTTTCAAACTTAGTGATAGGTCGATAATCGGGTCTCGCTGAATACTCACTATCACCCGCTACATTAACAAAGCCTTTGACCTCACCCATAACCTCAAGCATGTATTCCGCGTAGGGCTGCCAGTCGGTCGCCATATGAAAATGGCCACCCATGGTGAGCTTTACACCAACTTTGTCAACAAAAGATGGGTTTACTATCCGACGTTTATGATGCTTCTTTTTATGCCAGGGATCGGGAAAATAAAGCTGTACCCTATCCAGGCTTCCGTTGGGAATACAGTCATCCAAAACATCCATAGCGTCGGCAAGATAAACACGCAAATTGGATAAACCCTGCTCGGCAGCGCAATTCACTAGGCGCCCAGCACCGGGAGGATAAACTTCAATACCGACGAAGTTCTTATCGGGCTCATTTTCAGCCATCGCTAGCAATGAGTCACCCATACCAAAGCCTATTTCCAGCACCACCGGTGCTTCACGGCCAAAAACAACTGCCCAGCTATCGACGGATCCGTCGAACAAACTCAGGCGAAAATTTGGCCAGTGCTGTTCAAGCGCTCGCTGTTGACCCTCCGTCATACGGCCACTGCGCAAAACATAGCTACGAATAGATTTTTTCTTGTACTCGGGTCGAAAACTTACCATTTCAGTCATGCTTACGTTCGCCGCCTAAAGTGACAAACCGCCAAGCTAATCCAGCCAAGCAGGAAAAACACCCCGCCTATCGGCACACACATACCGAGCCAGCTTTGCTGGGTCAATGCGAGAAGGTAGAGGCTACCGCTAAAGAACACCATTCCCAGTATAAATAAACAGGCTGCCCCCACGGCCCAACGCACAGCGTGGGGTCTGTCCTCACAGCCCGAAGCGAAGAAGGCACAGACCAGTAAACCAACAACGTGAAACATTTGGTAGCGCACACCGGTATGCCAGAACTGCATGGCTTCGGGGGCAATCAAGCTTTTTAGGCCGTGGGCACCAAAAGCACCAAGGGCAACAACCAAGAAACCGTTAATTACCACTAGCAGCGGCAACGAACGATTAGCGATAGAGTTTGAACTCACTTTGAGTCACCAAATAGACAAGGGGGGAAACTGACCACGCTGGCGATGCGCTTAAAAAAACCGCGAATTTCGCGGTTTTTTTTAAGCTGTAAGCCTTCAGGTGCGGCCTGAAAGAGTTCAAGCCTCAAGAAAAGTACGAACCTTTTTCATGGCATTTTGCTCGAGCTGGCGAATGCGTTCTGCTGAGACATCGTAAACTGCGGCCAGATCGTGCAACGTTGCTTTTGAGTCGCTCAACCAACGCTGGCGAAGAATATCCTGACTACGTTCATCCAGCTCGCCGAGAGCAGTGGCCAGACGGGTCTCGCTGTCACTTTCCCAATCGGCATCTTCAACTAACAGAGCCGGGTCAGCCTCACGATCTTCGAGGTAAAGAGCCGGTGCCTGGTAGCTGCTCTCATCATCGTCATCGGCGGAGGCATCAAAACCTGCATCTCGAGCGGAAAGCCGTTTTTCCATCTCACGCACATGCTTAACTTCTACGCCGAGGTCTTCGGCAATAGCTTTGGCTTCATCCCCGGTCAACCAGGCCAGACGCTTTTTAGCGCCGCGAAGGTTAAAAAACAACTTGCGCTGAGCCTTGGTAGTCGCAACTTTAACAATGCGCCAATTGCGTAACACAAACTCGTGAATTTCAGCCTTAATCCAGTGCACAGCAAAAGAAATCAAACGCACACCCTTCTCGGGATTAAAGCGCTTCACCGCCTTCATCAAACCAACATTGCCTTCTTGAATGATGTCTGCCAGAGGCAAGCCATAGCCATTATAAGAACGAGCAATATGCACCACAAAGCGCAAGTGGGCCATAATCAACTGGCGCGCACTATCGACGTCATCCTCAAAATACAGGCGCTCGGCAAGCGCTTTCTCTTCCTCAGCGGAAAGAATCGCAATCGTGCTTACACCTTGCATATAGGCGCCGAGATTACCCCCGGGAGCCATCCATTGAATAGATTGAAGACTCGTGCTCATAACGACCTCTTGAAATCAGGGATGTAGTTTAACACTCAAAAGTTAGATGGGAACAGGCCATAAAAGTTCATTTGATTGGCTGTTTTGTTTAGCCAATCACGGTTCGAGCTGGGCAATATGCCGACCCACCGCAAGCGCTGCACCAACCAGGCCGAGAATGCCCCCAAGAACAATTATCAGCAGCATACCATCAAGACCGATATTCTTCAGCGCGAAATCACTTTGGTAAAGAGCCGCCAGACGAGTGACCGTTGCGCCCAGCCAAAACTGGGCAACCATCACCCCCAGCCAGGCAATCAATCCGCCGAACATGCCGTACCAAAGCCCTGTGTAGAGAAAGGGCCGGCGCACAAAGCCATTAGTGCCGCCCACCAGTTTCACTACCAGAATTTCTTCACGACGATTTTCTATAGCAAGACGAATCGTATTACCAACCACCAGCAAAACACCCAATGATAACGCCCCGCCCAGCAACACGGTAATTTGCCGACCGATATCAAGTATTTGCTGCATCCGCTGTAACCATTTCATATCGAGCTGCACCTCCTCCACCAGAGGCTGTTGCGTCAGGGTTTTCACCAATTGCTCGACCCGAGGCACATCGGCTTCAATAGCAGCAGTCGGCACCACAAGTAACACCGGCGGTAGAGGATTATCGTCGAGGTGAGTCAAAGCCTCACCAAAGCCCGCACTACCTTGTAATGCATCAAGGGCCTCGCTCGGAGAAATATAGTGTATTTCCGCTAACTCATCGTTTGACTCGAGTTCCTTGATCAAACCTTCAATGGCCTTATCTTTGGCGCCCTTTTTCAGGAATAAAGTCATCTGTGCACTGCTGTCCCAACTGCCACTGAGCTGTTGCAGGCTCGACACGCCGACGTAGAGCATAGACGGCAGTGCAAGAGCAATAGCGACAACCAGCATTGTCATTACACTTTGCAGGGGTTCGCCACGCATACGGTGGAAGCTTTCAGCGGCATTCTTACGGTGATTATAAAAATAAGCGCGCACAACCGAGATCAGGCCACGGCGCTTTTCCACCGCACCACTGCGACGCGACTGCGATGGCGTCTCCATACGCGTCTTATAGCGTGACAAGAGCGCCAGCCTCCGACAGTCGACCATGATCCAGGGTTAAGACTCTTTCGCCCATGGAGGAAATCAGCGCAACATCATGGGTGGCCACTAGCACACAAACACCGACGTTTCGAAAATCTTCAAACAGAGTCATAATTTCCGCCGATAACTCGGGGTCGAGGTTACCCGTCGGCTCATCCGCGAGCAGGATGCGCGGCGTGTGCACCACGGCTCGCGCAATGCCAATACGCTGTTGCTCACCGCCCGATAACTGCACGGGGTTAAGCTTTTCTTTGCTCAGTAAGCCCACCTTGTCGAGGGCGGCACGTACCCGCCGCTCAATGTCTCTGTGCTGTGCGCCAGAAACCTGCAGCGGCAGAGCCACATTATCGAATACCGTGCGGTCAAACAGCAGTTGGTGGTTTTGAAAAACTACGCCGACACGCCGTCGATAATAAGGTATTTGGCTTTTGTGTAGGCGGTTGAGGTTTTTACCATTGACCCGTAGTTGACCACCAGACGGTCGCTCCATCAACATAATCAGCTTTAACAAAGTGCTCTTACCCGCACCGGAGTGGCCGGTGAGAAAAGCCATTTCCCCCGCATCGAGTACAAAACTTACCTGGCTCAGCGCTTCGTGGCCGTCCGGATAGCGCTTGCTGACATTCTCAAATTCAATCATAGGCCATGGTCAACATCCGACAATATCGCCTTAACGTAGTCTTCGGCGCGAAATACCTGGAGATCGTCAACACCTTCACCCAAACCCACATAGCGCAAGGGCACACTGAAACGCCGACACAAGGCAAAAGCTACACCGCCCTTGGCGGTGCCATCAAGCTTGGTCAAAGCCAGACCGGTAACACCCACTGCCTGATTAAACTCCGCCATTTGGTTGAGGGCATTTTGACCGGTGCCCGCATCCAGTACCAGCAGCACTTCATGCGGTGAGGTTTCATCCAGCTTGGCCATCACTCGTTTGACCTTCTCAAGCTCTTCCATCAGGTTAGATTTAGTGTGCAAACGCCCCGCCGTATCAGCAATCAATACGTCGATATTTTTGGCTCTGGCCGATTCAACTGCATCGTAAATCACTGAGGCGCTATCGGCACCCGTATGCTGGGCCACGACCTGTACATTGTTGCGCTCACCCCAAACCTGTAGCTGCTCCACGGCCGCCGCACGAAAAGTGTCGCCGGCAGCGAGCATGACCGAGCGACCCTCGCGCTGAAAGCGCTGCGCCAATTTGCCAATGGTGGTGGTTTTGCCCACGCCATTCACGCCAACCACTAATAACACAAAAGGTTGCTTGCCGGAGACATCAAGAGCTTGCTCGCAGGGGCTGACGATATCGAGTAGCACCCGGTGTAGCTCGGCTTTAAGGGTATCGCTATCATTGAGCTCACCTCTCTTCACCCGGCCCGTCAGCTCACTGATAATTTCGCTAGTGACATCAACACCGGTATCGGCCATCAGCAGTAAAGTTTCAAGCTCCTCAAGCAACTCGTCGCTAATTTCCTTACGGCCAAGGAAAAAAGCACCCAGACCAGCACTTGTGCGTGAGAGGGCACGACTAAAGCGATTCGGGCGCTTTTTCTTCTCAGTTTTTTTATCCTTCGATGGGGTCGAGGATTCTTCATGTACTTCAACTCGAGATTCATCGTTGATGTTATCAGACGCCGGTTCTTTGACAGTCGCAGCGGATGGCACGGCCGAAGCAGCTTCAAGCGTACTTGGCACAGGGACTTCGACAGACAAGGGCTCAGCAGACAATGCTTTAGCAGGACGCTCGAGCTCAGTGGATACCACGGGCTCAGCCGGAGCCACGGGGGGCACAGCATTGGCGTTTGCCTCTAGTTCAGGCGACTCGGGCATCTTGAGCGAGTCTGGCAATTCTTCTACGGGTGTTTTAACTTCCGCATCCTGCGCTTGTTCTGCGGCTGGCTGTGCCGACTCATCAGCCTTATTTTTACGTCGCCAACGGGAAAACAAGCCCCGTTTTTCAGTGTTTGGCGATGACTTTTGTTCAGAGGACATTGCGAATTTTCCCGGTACTACGACAAGCTGTGTATCCTAGCATTTTTACCGTCAATCAGGAGCAGTCGATTGCCACGCAAACCGACGAATAAGCAAACCAGCGGCCAGTTGCGCATCATTGCCGGCCAGTGTCGTGGGCGGCGCATTAGCTTCCCACCCGTCGCCGGCCTACGCCCCACCGGCGATCGCCTGCGGGAAACATTATTTAACTGGCTGACAGCAGAACTACACGGCGCCCGTTGTCTCGATCTGTTTGCCGGCTCTGGCGCACTAGGCCTGGAAGCCGCATCGCGTGGCGCAAGCGAAACGATTTTACTCGAGCTGAACCGTACGGCTGCTCAGGCCCTGGAGAAAAACATCAACACACTCGGCTTAGAATCCGCCAGGGTATTGAACACTAACGCTCTCAACTGGTTGCAGCAAAATATCAGTGGGGCAAAACCCTTTGATATTCTTTTCCTCGATCCGCCTTTTCACTCAACCTTATTAGACGACGCTATCACGACTCTAACCCAGCAGAGTACTTTACTTGCACGAGAAGCGATGATTTACATTGAGGCTCCTGCTCGTCACCCATTGGGTTTTGTGCCCGATAACTGGCAACTACACCGCCATAAAACAATGGGCGATGTCACTGGTTATTTGTACCGTCGTTGTAGAAGCCCAGATTATTGAGCTAGATCAATAAATTGTTTACCATGCGCCTCCGCTTTGGAGCGCTTACTATGAAAACTATCGTTTATCCTGGCACATTCGACCCGATTACCAATGGTCATATCGATCTCATTGAGCGGGCATGCAAGCTATTTGACCACGTCATTGTGGGTATTGCTCGCAGCGAAAAAAAGAAACCCCTGTTCTCTCTCGACGAGCGAGGCGATTTGGCCAGAGAAGCGCTATCACATTTAAAAAATGTCGAGATCAGAGGCTTTGACTACCTGCTAGTCAATTTCCTGAAAGACTGTAAGGGCGATGCTGTATTGCGAGGCTTGCGTGCTGTTTCTGATTTTGAATATGAATTTCAGTTGGCCAATATGAACCGCGCCCTGTCGCCAGTGGCGGAAAGTATCTTCATGACACCCTCTGAACAACACTCTTATATTTCGTCCAGCCTGGTAAGAGAAATTGCCTCTTTAACGGGCGATATATCACCCTTTGTACCACCCAATGTCGCGAAAGCTTTAGGTGATAAATTCGGCTGAGCACGCGAACAAGCGACTAACGCTGACAGTTGGGGCAGTACACCGTGCTGCGCTGCCCCAGACGTACTTCCTTCAAGGTTGTCGAACATTTCACACAAGCCTGTCCACCGCGGCCATAAACCTGTAACTCCTGTTTAAAATAGCCAGGCTTGCCGTCACCACCGACAAAATCGCGTAGCGTGGTACCGCCTTGCTGGATTGCCGCTGCCAGTACTTCACGCACGATCACTGAGAGCCGCGCATAACGATTTAGAGAAATGCGGTTCGCTTTACGCAGGGGGTGTATGCCGCTGCGAAACAAGGCTTCATTGGCGTAAATGTTACCCACACCGACAACGATTTTACTGTCCATCAAAAAGCTTTTTACGGCCAGGCTTTTGCGCCGTGAGCACTGATAGAGATAATCATCACTGAAAAGATCACCCAGTGGTTCTGGGCCTAGGCTAGCCAGTAGCGGGTGTTCAAAGGGTTCGCCCTCTACCCAGAGAATACAACCGAAGCGTCGCGGGTCGTTGTAACGCAGTATCCAGCCACTTTCGAGGACAATATCAACGTGGTCGTGCTTACTTACCGCCTTGCCCTCAGCTGCAAGACTCAAACTGCCCGACATACCAAGATGTATCATCAAGTGTCCGTGGGGGAATGTCAGCAACAGGTATTTACCGCGCCGATTCACCGCCTCAACACGTGCTTTGAGCAATAAACCCGGCAAATTTTGCGGTATTGGCCAGCGTAGAGACGCCTGTCGCACCACGACTTTCTGTATTTTTTGTTTCAGCAAATAGGGGCGAATGCCCCGCAGAGTGGTCTCTACCTCAGGCAGTTCGGGCATAGCTATCGAGCATCAGGCATTCAATCAATAGTTTCAACTGACAATAAAAAGCCCGGCTATACCGGGCTCTTGTCACTCACCAAAAGCCAATATCAGACTATTTGATTTTCGCTTCTTTATAAGCAACGTGCTGACGAACGACGGGATCGTATTTTTTGATCTCCATCTTCTCGGGCATAGTCCGCTTGTTCTTGCTGGTGGTGTAGTAGTGACCAGTGCCCGCAGTGGATACCAGCTTAATTAAATCTCGGTTTGACTTAGCCATGTTATTTCTCCTTAAACCTTGCCGCCATTGGCGCGAATATTGGCAATAACCTGCTCTACGCCGAGCTTGTCAATTATACGCATCCCTTTACTCGACACACGCAGTTTGACGAAGCGCTTCTCTGTTTCCACCCAAAAGCGATGGCTATGAAGATTGGGCTCAAACCGGCGACGAGTCCTGTTTTTTGCATGGGATACGTTATTCCCGCTCATTGGACGCTTACCGGTGACCTGACACACTCTGGACATCTTTTTGCCTCTATCTATACTGAATAAACTGTTAATTTCTCGGGTCGTGACGACCAGCCCTACTACTCGATGTTTGCTTGTTCTAAACAAGCGGGAACAGTGTGCCGGTGAAAAGAGCCGTGCTTTATACCAGAGAGAGCCGGACGAATCAAATAAAATCTGTTTCCCGCACCCCGCGGGCGGCTATATCAGGCCCCGCTCGGCCAGGGAAATCTCCTCGTTCTGGCCGACAACGATATGGTCTAGCACCCGTATGTCAACCAGCTCTAGAGCATCTTTCAGTCGCCGGGTGATTTGCTCGTCATCTTGACTAGGCTCAGCAATACCAGACGGATGATTGTGGGAGAAAATGAGGGCAGCAGCATTCAGCTGCAAGGCTCTCTTCACCACTTCTCGAGGATAAACACTGGCGCCATCAATCGTACCCTGAAATAACTCTTCACAGGCAATCAAGCGATGGCGAGTATCGAGAAACAGGCAAAGGAAAACCTCGCGCTGATAACCCTGGAAATGGGTACGCACAAACTGCCTGACCGTCTCGGCATTGGTAAAGACCTGTTCGCGACTCAGTTGCTCGCCCAGATGTCGCCGCCCCAGTTCGAGCACCGACTGTAACTGCGCGAACTTGGCAGGACCTAATCCTTTTACGGCGCAGAAGGTCGCAAGATCCGCATTCAACAACGTGGAAATACTACCAAACTGGGTGAGCAAATCCCTCGCCAAACTAACAGCGGACTGACCCGCGATGCCGGTGCGTAAAAATATTGCCAGCAATTCCGCATCCGAAAGCGCTCTCGGCCCCTGGTTTATCAGCTTCTCTCGAGGGCGTTCCCCCTCTGGCCAGTGCTTAATAGTCATCGCAAACCTTCCTTGATTTCTTCGAAATTCCCTTGGCAAGTGTTATCTTAGCGGTATTTCTGAGTTTTAAAAGGATGGCTATGGGCTCTCTCAACAATAAACGGGTTTTACTTGGTGTGACTGGAGGTATTGCCGCCTATAAAAGTGCTGAGTTAATCCGTTGTCTGCAAGGGGAGGGCGCGGAGGTGCGCGTTGTCATGACCCCTGCGGCAACCGAGTTCATCACCCCACTGACACTACAAGCACTCTCGGGAAATCCGGTGAGCCTTAAGCTGCTCGATACCGCCGCCGAAGCCGCCATGGGGCATATCGAACTGGCTCGCTGGGCCGACCTTATCCTTGTGGCCCCGGCCAGCGCCGATTTTATTGCCCGCCTGTGCCACGGTGAAGGCAATGATTTACTCAGCACCGTTTGTCTTGCTAGCCACAGTATGATCGCCGTCGCGCCAGCCATGAACAAGCACATGTGGGAAAATGCTGCGACACAACAAAATTTACAGTTATTGCGAGAGCACGCCATACACATTTTTGGCCCAGCCTCTGGCTATCAGGCTTGTGGCGATAGAGGAGAGGGACGAATGGAAGCTCCCGCATCACTCTGCACAATGGCTAGCAATTTGTTTGTTTCGGGTTTGTTAAGTGGCAAAAAAATCGTTATTACAGCTGGCCCCACACGTGAAGCGCTCGACCCCGTGCGCTATATTTCCAATCACAGTTCCGGCAAAATGGGCTATGCCCTTGCGCAAGCCGCTGTAGCGGCTGGCGCGACCACTGTTCTCGTTAGTGGGCCGGTGCAACTTGAGCCACCAGAGCGCGTTAAAACCATCACCGTCGAATCGGCGGCAGAGATGCTTAACGCTACCTTAAACGAAGTCGGTGGGGCTGATATCTTTATCGCGGCAGCCGCAGTTGCTGACTATAGACCCGCCAGCATCGCTGAACAAAAAATCAAAAAGAATGACGACGACATGTTCCTACAACTCATTAAAAACCCAGACATCGTTGCAACGGTAGCCGCTCTACCCAAGCGACCGCTGACTGTCGGCTTTGCGGCCGAAACCGAAAACCTCGAGCACCATGCGACACTGAAGCTTCACAAGAAAAATCTCGACCTGGTGATTGCTAACGATGTGTCCGACGCTGAAATAGGGTTTAACAGTGACGATAACCGTGTTCTTCTGGTTCAGCCTAGCTCCAGTAAAGCACTGCCAACCATGAATAAACACCTGTTAGCTAACAAGCTGATTGAGCATATCGCCTCTCTGTTAGACACGCCACCAAAAATACCGCTGTCTTGAGACAAGCAGATATTTTTATCACATAAGGGTGATTATGAAGCTACCAACAGATTTTAATTCTGCCATTAAATCGCCGGTAGTGCTCGCCGGTTCTGTACTGATCATTATTTATACTATCTTTTTAACTCAATTTTTTTATAGCAAACTTGTCACCGAGCCTTGGCACCAGGCCATTATCCATAAAGCGGAATTACTTGGTCAAAAACAGGCAGCGGTGATTGAAGACTATTTTGTTACAGTCGATCAAAAACTCGACCGAATCGTTAAAGACCGAACATTAATCAATATATTGAAAGCAGAAAATATCGCACAAATTAAAGAATATAAAGATTTATTGCACCGCCAATTACCTGAAATGGCTGACATTAAGCTCGTTTCAGTCAACAGCCCTTATTTTGCAGAAACACAAAACTTTGTTGGCATCACTCTCGCCAAACACTCTATTGCCGGTAAACAACTTGAACCAACAGCCGTAAAACTCCATGACTGGCTAATCGTTAACGCCACTCCTATCACAGATTATGATGAGGTAGTGGGCAGCTTAATCAGCAGCCTTCCAGTACAAAATCTCCATACCGTACTCAGTCAGGCAGACCCAGCTCTGGGCCAAACTGAACTCCTTCAATACACCCGTGGCTTTGCGCCTCAGGTCATTGTTTCCAGCGGTGGTTCAAATACATCTTTTCAGGCAACAGTTCCTGTCAAAGGTCGAGCTGACTGGCAATTGCGTTACTCAGTTTCTACCAAGCTTGTGGATACTACCGCAAAACCTTTTCTATACTTCACTATCTCTTTTATAGCCCTGCTGGCAATCAGCCTGCTGCTGCTGGTGCTACTCATTCGCTACCAGTTAAGCCGCCTCAGAGAAGAGTCGGCTCTGGATGATACCGACCTAACTCCTACAGAGCTTAATCAACTAATTCAAGAAAAGCTCACCCAGAGAGCTACTGTACCGGTTAGCTCCCCTAGCGAAATATCCAAGGAAAATGATAGTAACGTTTCTTCTAGTGAGGTTTTCAGACAGTATGACATCAGAGGCGATGCCAATTCCCAGATAACCAAAGACTTCGCCCTTCACCTTGGGAAGGCGGCTGGCTCCGATATGGTCAATAGCGGGCAGCGAAACTTATTGATTGGGTCAGATGGGAGACGCTCCAGCCCCCATTTGAAATCTGCCTTGATTGAAGGCGTACTCTCCACTGGTTGCAATGTTATCGATATCGGTGTCGTACCAACACCGGTGCTTAACTTTGCGTTGAAAACAATGGACTCCGTCGACTCGGGCATCATGGTCACGGCCAGCCACAACCCAGCATCAGATAATGGCTTTAAAATTTATTACAACCAACAAGTGATTTCTGGTGCAGAAATCCTCAACCTGAAAACGGCGATGGAAGCCCGCATATGGAAAAGCGGACAGGGCCAACAGCAGCAACTGGACGTCCTCGACCAATACACAAAAACGCTTCTTGACGACATGAACCCTGTCGCAAGGCCGCTGCGCGTGGTTATCGATTGTGCTAACGGTGCTGCCGGGCCTTTGGCACCCGCCTTATTTGAAGCCCTCGGCTGTGAAGTCATACCGCTCTACTGTGACCTCGACGGGTCATTCCCAAATCACCCGCCAGACCCTTCGGACCCCGAAAACCTTATTGACCTGATCACCGTCGTTAAGCACGAGCATGCAGATCTGGGACTCGCATTTGATGGCGACGGCGATCGTCTCGTCGCGATAACCGCAGAGGGCAGCATCGTTTGGGCAGATGAATTGTTGATGATTTTTGCTCGCGATGTTATCGGCAGTTATCCTGATACAGATATTGTTTTTGACGTTAAATCAACCCGACGACTTGCTAATTTAATCAATAACTATGGCGGACACCCGGTTATGTGGAAAACGGGACATTCCAATATACGCCGTAAAATTTCCGAAACTGGAGCACCTCTCGGTGGTGAGTTTAGCGGCCACATTTTCTTTAATGACCGCTGGTTTGGCTTTGATGATGGACTCTACGCTGCTGCCCGTTTAATTGAAATTATTAATCAACGAGAACAAAGCCTGGACGCTATTATTTCGGGATTTGAAGCCAGCATCAGCACTCCTGAATTGCGTGTCCCAGTACCAGATGATCAAAAATTCCTCATCGCCAACAAATTCGCTGAAAATATTTTCCCCGATGCGAAACGCATTACTATTGACGGCTTAAGGCTGGAATACCCAGATGGCTGGGCACTGCTTCGCGCCTCTAACACCTCTCCCCACTTAACCTTACGCTTTGAGGCAAATGACCAGCAAACGCTAGGACGGCTAAAGCTCCAATTTAAACAAAAATTAATCACCTTATTGCCCGACACAAAACTACCTTTTTAACTAACGGTTCTTTGCAAAAAGAACCTGGAGCTCCCGACGAATATGTCTTTATCCCGTGACCACGCACTGCAAACGGCCAACATACTGACCGAAGCCTTACCTTATATTCAAAAATTTACCGGTAAAACTCTCGTTATTAAATTTGGCGGAAATGCCATGATCGATGAGCAACTGAAGCAAAGTTTTGCACGCGATATTGTACTCATGAAACTCGTCGGGATTAATCCTGTTATTGTCCACGGCGGTGGACCACAAATTGGCAAACTACTTGAAAAATTAAACATCGAATCTCACTTTGTTGATGGCATGCGAGTCACCGACAGTAAAACAATGGATGTTGTTGAGATGGTGCTGGGCGGTGCTGTCAATAAGGAAATCGTTAGTCTCATCAACCACGCAGGCGGCAAAGCGGTCGGCATTACCGGTAAAGATGGCCAATTAATTACCGCACAAAAAATGCTCGTAACACGCAAAAAACCTGAAATTGACGTGCCGGAAATTATAGATATCGGCCATGTCGGCGAAGTTAAACATATCAATACCGACGTGATTGACATGTTAACCAGTGGTGATTTTATCCCTGTTATTGCGCCCATTGGTGTTGATGCCGAAGGTAATTCCTATAACATTAATGCCGATCTGGTCGCCGGTAAAATTGCTGAAGTTCTGCAAGCCGAAAAACTCTTACTACTCACTAATATAGCTGGTTTACAAGACCGTAATGGCACCGTACTAACGGGGCTATCCACCAAGCAGGTTGACGAATTAATTGCCGACGGCACAATCACTGGCGGTATGTTGCCGAAGATCCGTTGCGCTCTGGATGCGGTAAAAGCCAAGGTTCGTAGTGCCCACATTATTGACGGTCGTGTCAGTCATGCCGTTCTACTGGAAATATTTACAGATGAAGGGGTCGGCACACTGATCACCAACCAGGACAGCTAACAAGCCTATTACCTATCTCCCTGTGCCATTTAAATAGAGATTTAATCAATACAATGACATCGCCTTCTTCAAAGAAATCTGCCCCCTCACGCCGTGAATCAATTCTCCAAGCATTAGCAGAAATGCTGGAAGAGTCTCCCCATAAAAAAATTACAACGGCCTCACTGGCAAAAAAGGTGGGGGTTTCCGAAGCAGCGCTGTACCGCCACTTTCCTAGTAAAGCCCGAATTTACGAAAGCTTGATCGACTTTATTGAAGACACTCTATTTAGCCGTATTAGCACTATCATTAAGGATGCGCCCAATACGCAAGAGCGGTGCCGCATGATCATCACGTTAGTATTAAGCTTCTCAGAAAAAAACCCGGGGTTATCGCGCATCCTGACCGGTGATGCTTTAACGGGTGAAACTGCGCGCCTTCACGCCAGGGTTAACCAACTATTTTCCCGTATAGAGTCTCAAATTAAGCAGGTATTGCGAGAAGGGGAGTTCCGTGAAAATTGTCGAACTAACTTACTAAGCTCTGCCGCTGCCGAACTCTTGGTTATTATCGCCGAAGGGAAAATACGCCGGTTTGTGCGCAGTAATTTTACTTGTCTACCAACGAGCCACTGGCAAGAACAGTGGCTATCGCTCGATAAAGCTATCTATATTTAACAAGTACCTATTCAGGCTTATTCGTCTCCGACTGGGCTTTAAGCTGGCGATACCGGTCTATATAACCTAAATAACGCTCTTCAGTCTTTTCGTATTCTTCCTGCTTAAGCTCTAATAAGCTTTCCGACTTGATAACCTCCGCTTCAAGCTCGAACAAAGTTTCTTTGACATTTTCAGGTACTTGTCGACCCCCGCGTTGATAGTTTGCCGCTCTTTGTTGTTCAAGAGCTATACGCTTAGTACTACCCTCAATATTGGTTTTTATCCCCTTGACCTCTCTATCGAGCTGGTCGAGTTTACGCGCCATCGCCGCTTGAATTTCCCCAATCGAGCTATAGCTAATAAGAATAAAGCGCTCTTCTTTTTCCCTTGCTGCCAGTGCTTTTTTCCGTAGTGCTTTCTCAACAGGGTTCTGCGGTACTGAAGGCGCCACTGTATCCAGTAACTGTCCAGTCTTACTGAGGATATCGTAACCCTGGGCAACATAATTCGGTGGGATTTTGTCATCAATAACAACAACCCCCTCTCCATTAATATAGCGGTACAGCCTCCCAGCTGGGGCCCCATGGCTAACAGCGGCCCAACTTAGTATCAGCAAAACCAAGCAAGTGCTTCTAAAACCTCCCATGCCTTTCTTTTTAACGTTCATTTATTCGATACCATATTTTTGCTGATAGTTGCTGACTGCTTCTAGTGTCTCCCTTCCTTCAGATTGCTCACCAACGTAGGTCATAATATGGGTGATGTCTATGATGCTATTCACATTAATGTGAAATTCCTGCTCCAGTGCCTGTATTGCTGACGAACCTTCATTGCGACGCTCTTTTCTATCCAGCCCCACCAATACACTGGACACTTCCGCCCCAGCCTGATCAATCTGAGCAAGTACTTCACGAATTGCCGTACCTGCGGTAATGACATCATCAACGATTAATACGCGTCCCGAAAGCGGAGCTCCCACTAAACTGCCCCCCTCACCGTGCGCTTTCGCCTCTTTGCGATTGAAGCTGTAAGGCACATCACGGCCATGTAACTCCGACAAGGCGACAGCCGTCGTTGCAACCAGCGGAATTCCCTTATAAGCAGGGCCAAAAATCACGTCAAACTCAAGTCCAGATTCGACGATAGCCTGAGCATAGCAACGACCCAGTATCGCCAACGCCCGCCCTGTATTAAAATTGCCTGCATTAAAAAAATAGGGGCTCACTCGTCCCGACTTCAGCCTGTATTCTCCAAACTGAAGCACCTGATGCTCAAGCGCCAGATTAATAAACTCTCGTTGATAACTTTTCATCTACCCAATTCGTTTGAATGTAATTAACTGAGAACTCCGCTGGGGATCACACAACAGCAAGAGATTAGACTGAACATTTTCCACTATTTAGCTGCTTAAGGTATCATAGATCTCTAATAATAGAAGGCGGGAATATGCGTTTAATAAGTGCTTGTGTCGACGGCATTCATCAAGCTACCGAGAGGGGCCTGTTCGACTGGCTGAAAGAGCAAGATGCAGAAATCATCTGTCTGCAGGATCTACGCGCCCAAGCCCCTGAGCTTGAGGATAATCCTGCCTTCCAACTCGATGATTATTTCAGCTATTTCTTTGATTCTCCCACCCCCAACACTAACGGTGTTGCTATCTATACCCGGCAGGCACCGAAAGCAATCATGTTCGGTTTCGGCCTCACTTCGGGAGAAGATATGGATGGTCGTTACCTGCAAGCAGACTTTGACCACATTAGCGTCGCCTGCCTACTTGCCCCCCTCGGCGGAAAGGATGCATCCACGCAAGAAATCAAGACACGTTTTTTTACTGGCCTGCAAAATCAGCTGTTAAAAATTACACGCAAACGCAGAAACTATATCTTCTGTGGTAGCTGGCAAATTGCCCACCGTGATATTGATGTGCAGAATCCGGATAAGCATACTGATGAACCTGGGTTTTTAGCCGAAGAGCGACAGTGGCTCGACCAACTTTACAACGATATTGGCTACGCCGACGCCTTTCGTGTATCCAATTCAGATAACGATGAGTTTAGCTGGTGGCCGTCTGGCGAAATGGGCACCGGTGACGCCTGGCGCACAGATACCCAAATCATTTCCAAAGCCCTGATTCAGCAAGTCGAGTATGCCGTACTTTATAAGGCTAAAGTATTTTCCAGCCACACCCCTGTCATTGTCGATTACGACCTACTCGAGCTTTAATTGGACAGGGGCTCACTCCTAGCTCTGCGCCAACGCCATCTTCTGAACTTTTACCAAGTCAGCAATACCGCGCTTGGCCAGATCAAGCATGGCGTTTAACTCCTCCTGATTAAAAGGTGCGGCCTCTGCCGTGCCCTGCACCTCGATAAAACCACCATCACTGTTCATCACCACATTCATGTCCGTTTCAGCTTGAGAATCTTCAACATAATCGAGATCCAGCACCGGTGTCCCCTGATAGATGCCCACGGAAACTGAAGCAACAAAACTCTGTAATGGGCTTTTCTTAATACGCTTTTTACTCAGTAAGTATTCAACCGCATCAGCGAGAGCCACATAAGCACCCGTTATCGACGCCGTACGGGTACCCCCATCAGCCTGAATAACATCGCAATCAATGTTGATGGTGTTTTCACCGAGAACACTCATATCAACCGCCGCCCGTAAAGAACGACCAATCAAACGTTGAATCTCCTGAGTTCGGCCGCTCTGCTTTCCACGAGCTGCCTCTCTATCCATACGCGAATTTGTTGAGCGCGGTAACATGCCATATTCAGCCGTAACCCAGCCTTGACCTTTACCGCGAAGGAAGCGAGGCACCCCAGGTGTCACACTGGCAGTACAAATCACCTTGGTATCACCAAAAGCTACCAGTACCGAACCTTCAGCATGGCGGGTGAAATTGCGAGTGATTTTGACGAGGCGAAGCTGTTCAGGACGACGTCCACTGGGGCGCGACATAAAATGTTCCTTATGAATACTTTGAATAAAACGAGCACTCTTTCATGCAAGTGCTCAAGAGCCTCTATTGTAGCCAAATTAGTCTATTGAGTTGCCACTGTGTTTGCTAACATAGCGCCAACTGCAATATCGAGTTTGAGCGAGAATGCCCAGAAGTATGACAGCCTTTGCTAGTGCCAGTGCAGAATGCCCCTGGGGCACTCTGACTTGGGAGCTACGCTCAATCAATCACCGTTTTCTCGAAGCTTCATTCCGTCTACCCGAAACCCTTCACCACCTGGAAACAAGTTACCGAGAGCAGCTGCGGCAAATCATCCACCGCGGGAAAATCGATTGCACCCTGCGCATGACTTTTGACCCGGGGCGTGCAATGAGCATCAATCTCGATGTTGCGCGCCAATACCTGGCAACCTGCGAAAAAATCCAACAGCTAATGCCAGGCCCACCAACAGCACTGTCGCCCATTGAAGTACTAAAAGCACCCGGCGTGATACAAGAGGAGAGGGCCGATACTGAAAATCTGGAAGCCACCAGCCAGCGAATTTTCAGTGATGTTTTAACCCAGTTGATTCAGGCTCGCACCCGCGAAGGTAACCGGCTTGGCGTGTTTATCGGTGAGCGACTGGAAAAAATTAAACGTGAGATCGGCAAAACCCGCTCAGCGCTCCCGCAATTATTGGCACAACAGGAACAGAGAATCCGAGATAAGCTTGAGCAACTTGCGGTATCACTTGATGAAGAAAGAATAGAGCAGGAACTGGTTTATCTTGCCAGTAAAAGTGATATTGATGAAGAGCTTGATAGACTCGAGACTCATATTGAAGAATTTAATCGTGCGCTTGACAGCACATCGCCTGTAGGCAGGCGACTCGATTTTCTGCTGCAAGAACTGAATCGTGAAGCCAATACACTTTCATCCAAGTCACAGGCCGCAACAACAACGCATTCAGCTGTCGAATTAAAAGTACTCATCGAGCAAATCCGCGAACAAGCCCAAAACCTCGAATAGCGAGAAGAGATTTCTAATATGACCCAACGCGGCACCCTCTATACTATTTCAGCACCTTCCGGAGCGGGGAAAACCAGTCTGGTCACAGCTCTTCTCGAAAAAAGCACGGGACTCAAGGTTTCCACCTCCCATACAACTCGGCCAAAACGGCCAGGTGAAATTGACGGCGTGGACTATCACTTCGTCAGTAAAGAACAGTTTCAGTCCATGCTCAAGCAGCAAGCCTTCCTGGAACACGCTCAGGTGTTTAATAACAGCTACGGCACTTCGCGACAATGGGTTGATGATACTCTCGCAAGTGGCTGCGATGTCATTCTGGAAATTGACTGGCAGGGTGCTGCTCAGATTCACCAACAATTACCAGATACCGTCAGTATTTTTGTACTGCCCCCCAGTAAAAACGCGTTACTGGAACGACTCACCCAGCGCGGCCAGGATGGGCAAGAGGTCATTGCCCAGCGTGTCGCAGAGGCACAGACAGAGATGTCTCACTTCGCAGAAGCCGACTACCTGATTATTAACGATGTTTTTACCATTGCCCTTGAAGAGCTCATTCTCATTATCAAGAGCGGTAAGCTACTGCGTAAAAAACAGCACCGCCAGCATGAGGCCTTAATAAAAGAACTGCTATTATAAGCTGGCCTTTTTCATTATAATGACTGGTCGATCAGGAATTTAATCGCATTACAAACAAGGTATAATTTTAATGGCTAGAATCACCGTTGAAGATTGTCTGGATAATGTTGAAAACCGTTTCGAGCTGGTTCTTGTCGGCTCCAAACGCGCACGTCAATTAGCCATTGGCGGCAAAGAGGCCATGGTTCCCTGGGAAAACGACAAGCCAACAATTGTCGCCCTGCGTGAAATTGAAGAGGGCCTAGTTGATGCGAGTATTCTCGAAGAAAAAGAAGAGTCCCTCGAAATTCTCTCGTTAGATATGCTAACTGCAAACCTTGACGCTGACGAAAACACAGCCCCCCCCACCATCGAAGAGTAAGTCACTATTCGGAGGAACGACTTGCAAGCGCTCGACCTACTCAACGACAAGCTTTCCTCCTACCTCCAACCTGCTGAAGTCAAAAAAGTACTGCGCGCGCACAAATTCGCCGAGCGCAGCCACGACGGTCAATTCCGACAAAGCGGTGAGCCCTACATCATTCACCCTATTGCCGTCGCCTCCATTCTTGCCGATATGCACATGGACCACGAGAGCTTAATGGCAGCCCTGCTGCATGACGTTATCGAGGACACGGGCACTACCAAAACTCAACTGAGCTGGCGTTTTGGCAAAACGGTTTCAGAACTGGTTGACGGGGTTAGCAAGCTTACCGAAATTGAGTTTGCGTCCAAGGCAGAACAGCAAGCCGAAAATTTTCAAAAAATGACCTTGGCCATGACGCGGGATATTCGCGTCATACTCGTAAAGCTAGCGGACCGGCTGCACAATATGCGCACATTGGGTGTACTTAGGCCCGAAAAACGCCGGCGTATTGCTCGCGAAACCCTTGAAATTTATGCACCTCTCGCCCAGCGGCTGGGTATGAACGATATTCGCATAGAGTTTGAAGATCTTGGTTTTGCGGCTCTTTATCCGATGCGTTATGAACATATTACCCGAGCCCTGAACAAAACTCGTGGTCATCGCAACGAATTGGTAGCGGATATCAAGCAAGCGATTGAAGAACAGCTCAGTATTGCGAGTATTCAGGCTTCAGTAACAGGGCGGGAAAAACATCTCTGGAGCATTTACCAGAAGATGAAAGCCAAGCAACGCTCCTTCAAGAATATTACTGATGTCTTCGCGTTCCGAGTGGTCGTCGAAAGTGTCGACAGCTGTTATCGTACCCTGGGCATCTTGCACAACTTCTATAAACCCATACCCGGTGAGTTCAAAGATTATATTGCCATTCCCAAGTCCAATGGTTACCAATCGTTACACACTGTTTTGGTGGGGCTTGACGGAATACCTATAGAGGTTCAAATCCGAACCACTGAAATGGACGACCTTGGCAATTACGGCATCGCTTCACATTGGCTTTACAAGTCGGGCATCGAAAGTGCCCAGGGCAACGAGCGCCGCGCCAACCGCTGGCTGGAAGGCTTGCTTGTCATACAGCAGCAAGCCGGTAATTCTCTCGAGTTTATCGAGCATGTTAAAAATGACCTATTCCCCGAAGAGGTCTATGTCTTCTCTCCAAAGGGTGAAATTATCGAGCTACCTACGGGCTCTACCGCTGTCGATTTTGCCTACGCCGTTCACACTCAGGTCGGCAACACCTGTGTCGCATGCGAGATTAACGGCCAGCTCAGCCCTTTGTCTGAAGTACTGCAAAGCGGTCAGCGCATACGTATTATCACGGCCCCCGGTGCACAGCCAAACCCCTCGTGGCTAAATTTTGTCTTGACCGCCAAGGCACGCAGCGCTATCCGCCATTTTTTGAAAACCCAACAACACGACGAATCGGTCGATCTCGGCAAGCGCCTTCTCGACAGAGCCCTCAACAACTTTGGCTCTAGTTATCACGATATTAAAAAGTCACAGATAAAGCACTTACTCAAAGAAACTGAAGCGGATACTTTCGAATCCGTACTTCAGCAAATCGGCCTTGGCAACCGTGTCGCCTACGCAGTTGCCAATGTTCTCATGCCTGAGAAAAAGCGTAAAAAATCAACACCAAATCTCGACTCACCTATTCTAGTAGACAACGCAGATGGCATGATTACCAGCTTCGCTCGCTGCTGTCACCCCATACCCGGCGATCTAATACTTGGTCATATCAGCCCCGGCCGAGGTTTAGTCGTACACCGTCACACCTGTAAGAATCTCAACGAAATTAAATCCAGTACCGAAAAATGTATGCCTTTAAGCTGGTCACCCACAGTCAGCGGTGAATTTCCCGTCGAACTCAAGCTAGAGGTTTATTCCGATCGCGGCATAGTGGCCACCCTGGCAGCGCGCATTACGGAACAGGATGCCACCATTGACCAGATTAAAATCAAAGAGCAAGACACTCACTCCAGCAGTATAAATTTAATTATTGGTGTCAAAGACCGTATCCATCTGGCCAATATTATGCGTAGGATACGCGGCTTAAAGTCCGTACAGGCTGTTTACCGTCAAAAAAATTAAATAACGCAATAGAGATAATTTCGAGAATAAAGCTATGCCTAATAAAGCCGTAATCCACACTGCCAATGCTCCCCAGGCAATTGGCACTTATTCACAAGCCATTAAAGCCGATAAAACCGTTTACCTCTCTGGCCAAATCCCCCTGGTGCCAGCAACGATGGCTATGATCTCAGACGATATTGATGAACAAATTCAGCAGGTTTTTACCAATCTCAGTGCAGTCTGCGAAGCGGCTGGCGGCTCTCTGGCTGACATTGTTAAATTGAATATTTTCCTTACCGATTTGGTTCACTTTCCCCGTGTCAATGAAATGATGGGACAGATCTTTGCCGAGCCCTATCCAGCCCGCGCCGCCATTGGGGTGAAATCTTTGCCCCGCGATGCTCTGGTGGAAATGGATGCCATTATGGTGCTGTAAAGATCCTACATTCTCTTCAACAGGCTTAATCAGCTTCTCATCAGGCTTGGGCGACGGCGACGTAGTTGGCGCGTTATTGTGAAATTTTAACGCGCACTAATTGAAAATTTTAGCTGTGAATTAATTATGGGCTTAGCAAGACGCACTCACCGCATAACCGAGGCTGTATGAAACAGGCATTGCGCCGACTTTTTACAGAACAATCGCGACGCGATCTAAGCCTTTAATTGTTGAATTTTGCCTTGCCTGAATAGACCTTGTCTATACACCCTCAACCACCATCATATGAGACACTGACGATTTATGCCGCGCCATTCTCGCCTCGCGGTATTGCTCAGAATCAACCCAGGCCCGTGCTTGTGCCATTGATTCAAATTTTATGATCACCGTACGATTGGGAGTACGGTTACCTTCAAAAACATCGACCGCGCCACCACGGGCCAGATACTCACCACCGAAAGCTTCAATCGCGGCAGGAGCAAGTTTTTTATAGGCTTCATAGGCCTCGGGATCGGTGACTTTGACATCGACGATTACATAAGCGGTCATATTATTACCTCGTTGTTAAATGAACGTCGGTAGAAAGCAGTGAAGGGCCTATTTCAGTCAATAGTGGACGCTAGCACGACACACATCCAGCGTCTTTAGACAGAGCTTATCCGCCTCTCGTGGCTTATCGATAAAGCTCTTTACAATAATTTGCTGCGTACTTCAGAAACAATTTTACTGCTGTGGCGCCACTGTTTATCGCAAGAGCGTAGAAATTTACGCCCTTAGTATAGAATGATAATCGCTGGTGAGAAATTATTCCCGCAGTAAAGCTTTTCTCTATTATCGAAAGGATCACGCTAAACACTGGGCAGCATTTCGTTAGAAAAACACACTCGACAAGACCCTTCTGGCAGCTTGTTGAGCCTCAGGAGAGAGGCGCTACAAGCAGCAAAGTAAAAACCAACTAGAAAGTTTCACGGATTGAACGCCAAGCCACACGCAAACCACCGTGGGCAAAAGGAGGGCGAAAGTAACCGTGCAATTCACCCTTGGGGTTAATCAATATCAAATTGCCACTGTGCGACACCTGATAATTTTCATCGTCCCCAAACTCAGGCTCATAAACAGAATGTAGCTGGCTGGCAAAGCCCATTAACGCGGAATGCTCGCCAGTAAGGCCGATAAAGCCTGGGTCGAAGCGCGCTAAATATTTTTGCAGCTGCTCAGGTGTATCCCGGTCGGGGTCAACTGTCACCAGAATGACATCAAGATCCGCCTGCTCTTCGGGCTTTAATGCCTTATAGGTTTTACCCAACACAGCCATGGTCGTCGGACAAATATCTGCGCAATGACTGAAGCCGAAGAAAATCAGCGTCCAGTGACCGAGTAACTGTTCAGGCCCAAACGTACTACCTTGTTGGTCAGTGAGTCTGAATTCGACGAGGTCTGTTGGCTCTTCTAGCATTATCGCACCGTAATCACGCAACTCGTAAGCATTCAAGATACGTGGACTCGATAATTTCTTACCAACAGACGCAATAGCAAACGTAGCAAAAATTGCCACAGCCGCAACAATCAGTCTTATGTTTCGTTTAACTTTTGGATCTTCAGTCACTATTACCACCTGTCATCGTCAAAAACCCCGTTCTAAGTTGTCGGCCCCAGAAGGGGAGGAGCGACCCAATAATGGTCGACCAACATAATGGCGAAGAGGGCTAATAAATAAATAATGGAGTATTTAAAAGTGGCCATGCCCAGGCCAGGCTTGTCGCTAACCAGTAAAACAATCGCCCAGTAGAGGAAGCCTCCTCCCAGCACTAGTGCACCGAGCAGATAGAGCCAGCCACTCATACCCGTTAAATAAGGCATGACGGTAACGATGATCAGCAACAGGGTATAGAGTAAAATATGTACCTTCGTGTAGCGCTCACCGTGGGTAACCGGCAACATGGGCACATCGGCTTTCGCGTATTCGTCCTTGCGATGCAGTGCCAACGCCCAGAAATGGGGTGGTGTCCAGATAAACACAATCAGCACTAACAACAGCCCGTAGCCACCCACATCATTCGTAACCGCCGTCCAACCCAACAGAGGCGGAGCGGCACCTGCAAGCCCGCCAATCACAATATTTTGCGGCGTTGCCCGCTTTAAAAAAAGCGTGTACACAACGGCATAACCGAGCAGCGAAGCCAGGGTCAACCACGCGGTCAGGGCATTGATATACACCAGTAAAATAGCCATCCCAACGACACCGAGCACGAACGAAAAGGCTAGCGCTTGATTCGAGCCCACCCGTCCTTTGGCGATAGGTCGATTCAGGGTACGCGCCATTTTCAAATCGATGCGTCGATCGACCAGGTGATTGATGGTGGCTGCCGATGCCGCGCAGAGGGCAATGCCGAGATTACCCAGCACCAGGACATCAAGCGGCACCATACCGGGGACGGCCATAAACATACCGATAGCAGACGTAACGATCATCACCAACACCACGTTGGGCTTACACAGCTCAAGATAATCTCGCCAGCTTGCGACGCCGCTTTCTTTTTCCAGCTCTACTGTACTCATATCAATCCTGCTCAACAGGCTTTTCTGCCATCCACATTTTTGTACCCAGTGTAACAAGACTCGCTAATAACAGGGCGCCACCCGCATTATGTAACACGGCAATGGGCAAAGGGATAACAAGGAGAACATTAGTAATACCCAGACCCACCTGCACGACCAGCACCGCTAATATCGCCACGGCCATACGGTGTACACCATTGTGGGCAACTTTAAAGAGAAAAACACTAAAAGCCAGCAAGTAAACACTGGTAATAAGAGCCCCAAGGCGATGCACCATGTGAATCGCCACCCGGGCATCACTCTCCAATAAACCCCCAAGATAATTGGGACCAATGGCCTGGGTCACATTAAAACCCTGAGCTAAATCCATTGACGGCCACCACTCACCATGGCAGGTGGGGAAATCGACACAGGCAACGGCCGCATAGTTAGAGCTAATCCAGCCCCCTAAAGCAATTTGTAAAAAAACAACTACCAAGCCGATAATTAATGCCGGGCGCAGCCTTTGTAACTGGCGCCAATTAACACTGTCGGTTTGCCAGCGCTGATTCTTTAACCGCAGCGTAAAAAGCCAGAGTAATGAAAAAGTGCTGATACCCCCGAGTAAATGTATTGTCACAACCTGGGGCCACAGCTTTAAGGTGACCGTCCACATGCCAAACAGACCCTGCCAAACGACTAAAAACAGCAGAAAAAGCGGCAAACGGAAAGGATAATCCCGTGTTTCTCTGTGCCGCCAAGCAATCACACTCAGAGCAATAATCAATAAACCCAGACTGCTGGCGAAATAACGATGTACCATTTCTGGCCAGGTCTTATCAGTGTCTACCGGCATATGAGGATAAAGCGCGTCGGCACGGGCGACATCCTCAACGGCTTTCGGCCAGGTTAAATGACCATAACAGCCAGGCCAGTCCGGACAACCAAGGCCAGCATCTGATAAACGCGTGAAAGCACCGAGCATTACCACCACAGCGGCAAGACAGGTGGTGAATAGTGCCAGACGGTAACCCGGCCTGGGCTGAGAAGATTGGGGAAGGGCCATAGCTTAAAGCTCCGGAGAGTACTTGATAAGGTGCTTCAGATCACCGAGTAAATCACTACCATCGTTTTCAGGGGTGTAATACATCATTGCCACTCCCTGTTGATCAACAAGAAACAAGCGCGAGTTATCAATTGTCCACTGGGCATTTGTCGGGCCTATAAGCGCCGAAAATTCTGCCAAATCACCACGTACAACCGTCAAATACGGGTGCTCTCGCTTAAGGTAAGCATTCATTTCGTCATCGAGAGGGGCGCCAAGATTTAAGAACACCCGCTTTACACGCTGGGTTTTTTTATCGAGACGAATGTGAACTTGCCGCGAGGTATACAAAAAATCACGACAAGCATTCTCGCAAGTCCCTGCAAAAGGTAATAACAAACGCCATTTCGGTGCCTGCTCCTGCCACAACCAGGCCTCACCTTCCTGGTCGGTAAGCGGCATATCCGCCATCACTACGACGGGGTTGAGTAATGTACCCCGATTATTCGTACCTAAAATCGACAGCAGCCGATCTCGCTGACCATCGTTACTGGGAAATAACAAAAAGCCGCTCACCATCACAGCCAGGGTCGTGAAGATAATCAGCCACAGCGGCAACTTACTGGTTTTAGACGTTTCTTCATTCATTAAGCAACTCTCATTCAAAGACTACTTATCAAGCTTTGCGGCTGAACTGCTCGCAAAACGGGTGCTAATATTTGAGTTTGCGAACAACGTTAGAATCACCAGGGCTAAGGCCATAGCAAACCACTGCACAGCATAAGCCGTGTGTTTCTCGGGCTGGACATTAACGATGATCCAATCAGTTTTCAACGCACTGCTGATGCTCTTTTCTAATCTCAGGGAATAGGGGTAGACCTTATCACCGAGATAACGCTCCAGTTTGTCATGATCGAAATGCTGTATCACCAGAGGCGACACCCCGGTAGTCCAGACGTCATCGGCCAGCACCAGATGGGTGCCAAAAGGCTGATACAGGTAACCGGTAAATGTCGAACCCTCTTCCAAAGGCGGTATTCTCGGTAGTTGACTACGGTCGAGACCACCCGCAAGCCAACCGCGATTGACCATTAGCCAAAACGATTCCCCGTCCTTCATTTCCACTTTGAGGGGTATTAGCACTTCATAACCGGGACGGCCTTTGTGGACCCGATTGTCGATCAAAAAAACTTGTTGCGGGTGAACCTCACCGGCCGCCGTCACCCGGAGGTAGCGCTGGGCGAAAGTAATTTTCTCGTGTTCTAACGCGCTATTAGCCTCTGTCGAGTCCTTTCTATTCTGGACGCTTGAAAACGCAACTGGTGCATTAGTCTGTAAAGCAGACTGAGCAGTGAGTATTTCTCGCTTTTCCTCTGCACGATGCAGCTGCCAAAACCCCGCTGTTAGCGTGATGGGCAAAAAGAATAGGGTGAAGGTCAACACCTTCCAGTTCCATTGCCATTCAAACTTTTCGGCGGGAGTATTCTGCTCAGAGCGGACCATATATGCTTAAATAAATAACTTCATCTATGAGGAGGTTTGTCATGTGGCTGAAAGTCGTCATTGTGCTATTGTTTATCGGTATCGTCATCAGCTTAAGTAGTGGACTGATGTTTCTAGTAAAAGATTTTGGTAACTCGAAACGGCGCACGCTGTATTCACTAGGTATACGCATTACCCTGGCTAGCTTAATGATGGGCCTTATCGTCTACGGCTATTATACCGGCCAACTTTTCAGCACAGCGCCCTGGGACAAAAAAATACACGCCCAACATGCCGAACCGGTGGAGTCGCCAACAAAACCTTAAACCCGCGACAGATAACAAAATGCAGTGACGAAAATGGCCAGGTATTTACCTGGCCATTTTTATGCGGAACTTAAAAATACGTTTTAGGCCAGTACATAGACAAACAAAAAAAGTCCTACCCAAACCACATCAACAAAGTGCCAATACCAGGAAGAAGCTTCAAAGCCAAATTGATCATCTGAGCTGAAGTGCCCTTTAAGGCCACGAATCAACTGAATCAACAGCATGAATGTGCCCATGGTCACGTGGAAACCGTGAAAGCCGGTCAGCATAAAAAATGTGCTGCCGTAAATGCCCGACTCCAGCGTCAAACCCATTTCTGTGTAGGCATGATGATATTCCTCATACTGAAGAACGAGGAAGATAAAGCCGAGAAGCACGGTGACGCCCAACCAAATATTAAACTTTTTGCGGTCGTCATGCTTCATCGCATGGTGGGCAAAATGACAGGTAACACTTGAGGTAAGTAGAACAATCGTATTCCAGAGGGGCAGCCAACCCAGTAATTTATCCCACCCCGGAAAGCTTAAGTTTTGCCCAGGGCCTACAAACTTATCACTCCCTACAGCCTGAGCAGGCGTCTCCATCAGCGGCCACTGCGCCGTAAATTCTGGCCACACCAGATGAATCATGTCACTTTTGTCACCCTCACCGCCCAACCAAGGTAGAGCCAGTGTGCGAATGTAAAATAGCGCCCCGAAGAATACGGCGAAAAACATAACTTCAGAAAAAATAAACCAGCTCATACCCCAGACGTAGGAGCGTTTTAACTGATCGCTGTTCATGCCCGCTATGTTCTCGCGAATCACTGTCCTGAACCAGACATACATGACCGCAATTAGCAGGGCGGTGCCGACTAAAAGAATGCTACTACCACCATCGTTGAGTGCAAACCCTGCACCAAGTGCCATCAGGCCAAGGGACAACGCGCCAAGAACTGGAAGGCGACTCTCCTCGGGTACGTAGTAATTGCTATCTGTTGCCATTTTTTTTCTCCAATTCACCGCACTATTAGATACGGTAACTAACAGGTAATTAGTTTATTGTTGCCACTTCAGCTGCTGTCGCTTCCGTTACATCAAAGAGGGTATAAGATAAGGTAATAGTGGTCACACTAGCTGGCAGCTCCGGGTCAACGATAAACACCAGCCCCATTTTTGTTTCTTCACCCGCCTTTAGTGGCTGCTGGTTAAAGCAAAAACACTCGGTTTTATGAAAAAACTCAGCCGCGTTGTCCGGCGTAATATTGGGTATAGCCTGAGCAACCATATCTCGCGAGGTCGGATTCCGTGCATAAAATTCAACCGATGTTTTCTCCCCCGGGTGAACACGAACCTGATACTCCATCGGTGAAAAATCCCAGGGCATAGCACCATTATTGGTTGCTACAAACTGAATTTTAACCTCCCGCTGCGCATCGACTGCCGCCTCGGTGCCCTCGTACTGCCCTTTGGTTTTACCGCCAATACCAGTGATCTCACAAAACACATCGTATAAAGGCGGCATTAAAAAAACTGCAAAGAGAAACATGCCAATCGCCGCTACCACTAACTTCAGGGTGACTTTTTGCGTCGCATTGATTGCCATGTTAAATATTCTCCTCGCGTCTACTTAACTTCAGGGGGTGTTGAGAACGTGTGGAAAGGCGCTGGTGTGGGTAATGTCCACTCCAGGCCCTCTGCACCTTCCCAGGTTTTCTCTACACTCGTGGGCTTACCTGCAACGATAGTGCGAATAACGTTGTAGAGGAACATCAGCTGAGCCGCACCGTACATGAAAGCGCCAATGCTCGACACCATGTTCCAGTCGGTGAACTGCAAGGCGTAATCTGCATAACGACGTGGCATGCCGGCAAGACCCAAAAAGTGCTGGGGGATGAAGGCAATGTTGAAACCGATAAAGGCAATCCAGAATTGCACTTTACCCATAGTTTCATCGTACATTTTGCCGCTCCACTTAGGCAGCCAATAGTAAACCGCAGCCGTCATAGAGAACACCGCGCCTGCCACCATCACATAGTGAAAGTGGCCGACCACAAAATAACTATCGTGGTACTGAATATCCGCCGGTGCTACCGCTAACATCAAGCCGGTAAAACCACCAAAGGTGAACAGAATAACAAAGGCAATAGCAAACAACATTGGCGTTTCAAAGCTCAGTGAGCCTTTAAACATCGTGGTTATCCAGTTAAAGACCTTCACCCCTGTCGGTACAGCAATCAACATAGTGGCATACATAAAGTACAGCTCACCGGCTATCGGCATACCGGTGGTAAACATGTGGTGAGCCCAAACGATGAACGACAAGAAAGCAATTGCCGAGGTTGCATAGACCATCGAAGAGTAGCCAAATAGCGGTTTCCGGCTAAAAGTTGGAATGATCGCAGAGACCACACCAAAGGCTGGCAAGATGATGATGTACACCTCAGGGTGGCCGAAGAACCAGAATATATGCTGGAACAATACTGGATCACCACCACCCGCAGCATCAAAGAAGCTGGTGCCAAAGTTAATATCCATCAACATCATGGTAACTGCACCAGCCAAAACGGGCATAACAGCCACTAACAAGAAAGCTGTAATTAACCAGGTCCAGACAAACAAGGGTAGTTTCATCATGGTCATGCCAGGCGCCCGTAAATTTAGCACCGTGGCGATAATGTTAATAGCGCCCATGATCGATGAAGCACCAATAATGTGAATACCAAAAATAAAGAAGTTGACCGTGTCAGGCGCGTAGGTAGTGGACAAGGGTGCATAGAACGTCCAACCGAAATTCGGCGCACCGCCTTCCATAAACAAGGTGGAAGCTAGCAAAGAGAAACCGAAAGGCAAGATCCAGAAACTGAGGTTATTCATCCTTGGTAGTGCCATATCCGGCGCACCAATTTGCAGAGGAATCATCCAGTTCGCCAGACCAACGAAGGCGGGCATAATTGCCCCAAAAACCATCACCAGGCCGTGCATGGTAGTCATCTGATTAAAAAACTCAGGCTTAACTAATTGCATTCCCGGAGCAAATAATTCGGCGCGAATAATCATCGCGAACGAACCGCCGAGTATGAACATTGCAAAACTGAACCACAGGTACATCGTACCTATGTCTTTGTGGTTGGTGGCGAATAACCAACGACCAATACCCTTTGCGGGACCGTGTGCCATGTTAATTCTCCCCTATTGGCCTTGTTTGAATTTAAGTACATCGAGAGGCTGAACCATATCGCCGACATCGTTACCCCAAGCATTACGCTCATAGGTAATAATCGCAGCCAGATCTACCTCAGATAACTGCCCACCGAAGGCTTGCATCGCCGTGCCACTGACACCGTTAACGACAACATCGAGATGCTCAGCTACGGGACCAAGGGCGATTGCACTCCCTTTGAGCCCAGGGAATGCACCCGGAATACCCTCGCCGTTAGCCATATGACAAGATGCACACGAGCGATTATACGCCGCCTCACCCTTAGCCATCAGCTGTTCGAGCGTAAAGGTTTTCTTAGCCATTTCACGCTCTGCGGCGGCCGCAACTTTTTTATCGGCCAACCAAGTTTCATATTCCGCTTCAGGGAGCGCGTTAATAACGACAGGCATAAAAGCGTGGCCCTTACCGCACAGCTCCGCACAAAAACCACGATAAATACCCGGCTCATCGATTTTGGCCCAGGTTTCGTTAATAAAGCCAGGCACCGCATCCCGCTTGACACCCAAGTCCGGCACCCACCAAGAGTGAATAACATCTTTGGCTGTTAGCAAGAAACGTACTTTTTTACCGACCGGCAGTACTAGAGGCTCATTCACCTCTGACAAGTAGTATTCTGTTTTTGGTGTCTCGTTGTAGATAGAGGATTCAGAGGTCGTCAACTCACTCATAAACTCAACGCCTTCGCCGAGATATTCGTACTGCCACTTCCACTGATAGCCGGTTACCTTAATATCGATATCGGCTTCGCTAGTATCATAGAGCTCAATCAAGGATTTTGTGGAGGGGAAGGCGACCCAAACCAATATCAAAACAGGTAGTATCGTCCACAACAACTCAACTGTTGTGCTTTCGTGGAAATTTGCAGCTTTATAGCCCTTCGATTTGCGATGGGCAAACATGCTGTAAAACATCACACCGTAAACTACCACTGAGATCCACACACAAATCCAAACAACCGTCATGTGTAGGTCATAGATGTCGTTGCTGACACCGGTAACGCCCTGAGGCATATTCAGTAGACTCCACCCACTTGCATGTGCATCTTCTGCGTAGGCTCGTTGCCCTACAGAAAATAACAGTAACAGCGGGCTTAGCGCATACACGACAAGCTGCTTTACTCTAAATACCATTGCCTATTCTCTCCGGATTGCTTTATTGACCTTGTTCAGAAACACGAGAACACCACAAAGAGGGTTGAAACGACCCCCACTGGTTATCTGAACCCCCCCTACGCACCCACTTTTTGCAATTTTTGCGGGGACGCCTGCGACATTCTGTCACTTCTTTTACCGATGACTTACGCCTATTCTATCCCCCATCTTCTCTCCTCAATAAACAGGCAAAAGAAAGAGGCGTAATATCGACGCGGCGCGCAGTATATCAGAAGGCCTATAGCAAGGTCACCGGCAAACGACCAATAAACCGGGCTATTACCACAACCAATTGGTTAATCAATTGTCATACATCAATGACTTTTGGTGCTGTCTAACTATTTCTTGTTTCATCATTATTGAAGTTAACCTTGCGCACCACTTATAGATCACCTTGCTTTTCTTTTTATCTCAACTAAATTTCTAGCTATGGATACTATTAATCTGCGCCACAAGATCCGGCGCGCTAACATTCTTGAGCACCAAAGCGGCCTGCTTGCCGCACAACTTCAGCTTAAAGCCCCTCTTTTACACCGTGCTATTAAAATAACCGGGGGCAACACCATCACGGTATTACTCGATTTTGTCGTGCATTACACAGAGCATGTTGCAGAATTTGTGGATGTGCTGAGTACTATTGGCGTCAACGCCAATTGCTGCGAATATACCGAGGCGGTAGTCAATTCTTGTATCAGCGCATTTGACCAAGCGCCTTCTTTATTGAGCGGAGAAAATGAACTCGCCAGCTTAATGGCTCAGGCCTATATTGCTCATCGCGTCATCGAAGAGGTCAACGAACATTTTTCGCAGCAGTGCAATGAGCCCTTAATCCCGATGGATATGACTCGCTCTAATCTCATTATTCATCAGCTGATTGGCGAACCTTTGGCCAACCAGCTCGACCTTGTCGCTCAAAATATCGCCGAACAACTGGAGCGCGACTACTTACGCCTGGATAGCGGCATCTTTGATCAAAATGCCAGCCGGGAAATTGCCTGGGGTATCGAAGTCACCCACTGGCCCTGCCTCACTGACACGCTAGCAGTGGATTTGTTGTTGGGACAGGGTAGTAACAACGCAAGCTGCATTCACTAGCCCTCCCTAAATTGTTCTATTTTTTCACCCCCGCATCGACAAACTTAATCGGCTGCTTGTCGAGATCACGGTTGGCCCGCGTTTCTAATTCTGCCGAAGGCTGGCTAAACAAGGTCTCCTCAGCGAAGTCACAACTCACACACTCGCGACAGTCCTTCTCGCCTTGCCGGTAGACCACTAACTTATCCATCTCGCCACAGCGGGGGCAAACAGCTCCTGCAATAAAACGTTTAACCACTTTTGTCATCGCAAGCTCCCGTTCAAACCCAATAATAAAGCCCGGTATAATAACAGCTCACACAATGCCCAGGATTTAATCATGCCACTCGAGAATACATCTGCCATCCGCAGCTTTAACGGCCACACACCAAGACTTGGCAAACGCTGTTTTGTCGACGCAGCAGCAACGGTCATCGGCGATGTCGAACTCGGCGACGACAGCTCGGTCTGGCCTGGCGCAGTCATCCGAGGCGATATGCACTCGATTCGCATCGGTCAACGCAGTAGCATTCAGGACGGCACCGTGGTGCACATTACCCACGCCAGCGATTACAACCCCGGCGGCTGGCCCACAACTATCGGTAACGATGTCACCGTTGGACACAATGTCACCCTCCACGGCTGTACACTGGGCAACTGTATTTTGGTAGGAATTGGCTCCACCGTGATGGACGGCGCCGTCGTGGAAGATAATGTCATTATCGGCGCAGGCACACTGGTACCTCCCGGCAAAACCCTAAAGAGCGGCCACCTTTATTTCGGCAGCCCCTGTCAACAGGCGCGAGCACTCACACAAAGTGAAATTGACTATTTTCCCTACACCGCTGGCAATTACGTGAAGCTTAAAGATCAGTATCTGACAGAAATTGACTAATAAATCGCCAACAAAGCCTTAAGCTGTATGCAATGCCGCAGGTTAGGGCGCCATCACTCGATCATATCGTCGTAGGGATTTTCTTCCACTAGAGGTACAGCCTTACCGTAGCCCGGTAAACTGATGGCCTGATCAGATATCACAACCTCATCGTCGCCAATCATACCTTCACCAAAGCGGTAGATTGGCGCAAGCTTCCCACGATCGGCGCCGGCCTCATACTCTGCAGCCCGCTCACGGGTGCCCTCACGGCGTTGACAGTAATCGCTCCAGTTACTGCTGTATCGCTTAGCCAGCATTTGTTCGGCAACAGCTCCGGAAAACAAGACCCCCGTTGCGTTATTGCCACCAAAACCCTTGGCATTAATGAAGGCCACATCTTTTTCAGCCGGCAAATCTTGTAGTGGGAAATGTAAGCGCTGCTGGTAGACGTCATCGGCGACAGCACTCATAGTTTTAATACCGGGAATCAAACCGTGGCGCATGGCTCCAATGGCAGTCATCACCTGATCGCCACTGGCCGGTGCCAGGGAGTGCCCTACATAAGCTTTCACCGCACACACGGGCCAGTCACTAATACCAAAAGCCTCGGCAACACGTTCAAAAATGATCGACTCAGTCACCCGGTTTTGCGGCGTACTCGAGCCATGGGCCATCACAAAACTGCGCTGGCGAACGGCTTCTTCGCCGAGAATATTGCGTGCAGTAGCAACCGCCTTACCAAAGCTAATATAGTTACCCGGCCCCGGGCCGGAAATGGATTTTTTAATACCGTCGGCATCGACGTGGACATCGGGCACCGCACCAAAAATATCGGCACCCAGTTCAATGGCCAGCGCATCGTCCATCAAAACAATATATTGCGCCGACTCACCCATCACAAAACCGGCATTCTCCCCAAAAGGACGGCTATAGCGGCGGGGGTCGCCATCACCCAGTGCCTCCATTTCCGCTTCCGTCGCTAGGGCCGTCATGTTGGTATAACCCTCCATAACTTCTGGCAAAATGGGGGCTTCACCGCAACCCACAACGGCCACGCGACGCGCACCACTGCGAATATCGTGTACCGCCGCGCGCAAGTTGTATAAGAAACTAGCGCAGGCACCGGCTACTGATTCGGTATGGCCAAGATTGCCCAGCACATAAGCATTAACGAAATCTGCGGGCATACTGGTTAAACCCATTGGCACTTGCTTGGACGTTGGACGGCGACCCAGCTGACGCGAGGTCATCAAGCCACCCAGACCTTCATCAGCCAACTGTCCCATAGCACTGGAAGCGTAGACACCGGTCTCGTCGGGCTGTACAGCATCGCAAATAGTTTGCCAATCAATGCCTATTGACCGCACGGCATCGGTGGCTCCAAACAGCGCCAGCTGCAAGCCTCGTGGTTGAAAGCGCGAATTATAAAGCTCGCCCGGTTCAAAGCCTGTGGGCAACTGCCCAGCAGCCTTCACTGGCATGTTGCGCGTGGTGGGGATACGCCATTCCTGCTGACCCTGAATCGTGACCTCCACTTCACCCCTTTCACCGTAAGTCACTTGCCAGCTTTCTGGAATATGCTCGGGCAGGCTTTTCTTTGTGGTACGAAACGTCATCGTCCTGTCACGAGAGTCCGTTACCATTGTCTTTTGGCAAAAGGCTGCATCAGGATCGTAGTGGTTTTCTTCAATACGCCGAATTAAGGTTTTATTGCAGACCTCGGTCGCGTAACGCGTAAAAACCTTTCCAACGCTGAGGCTATTACCCCCACTATCTTCATAGGTCGAGCCATTCCAGGTGACCAACTTCATCATGCAAGCCAGACCGGCAATCGTTTTTTCCTGCTCCTGCTGGTTCAGGTTTTCCAGCACCATGCGGCGGTAAGCCTGATCAAATGAGCTTCTTCCGGCGGGATTAACACCACCATATCCAACAATAACAGGCAATATCGACATTGTGTGTGGCTACCTTTTTCATGGATTGAACATAACTTGGCAGTGTAAGCCGTACACAAGCGGTCATTAATGGTTATAGTAGCCATACGTTATGGTACTTCAGCCAACTGTCATCATTACGGAGCTTATTTATGAATGAGCCCTACCGCGTCGCCGTCCTGCTGAGCGAGAATCTGCTCGCAACCAGTGCGACGCTGCCAATTGAAATCCTCAATACCGCCGCCGGTTCTGCTCGCGCCAATAAGCGTGACGCCCGTGCGATAGAAATTCATTCGCTATCGCTAAATGGCGAACCGGTGCCCTCGTCATCGGGCTTTAGTCTTACACCCACAGCATCGATCGGCGATGACATTGGCCGCTGCGACCTCATTCTCATCCCCGGTTTCTGGCGCAACCCACGCCCCATGATGAGCCGCCACAGGGCGTTTCTACCCTGGCTCGTCGAGCAGCACGAACAGGGCTCTATTATTAGCGCTGTCGGTACCGGCTGTTGTTATCTGGCCGAAGCGGGCCTGCTCGATGGTAAAGCGGCCACCACACACTGGCATTATTTTGACCAGTTTCAACGTGACTATCCTCAAATCGAGCTCACCCGCCAGTACTTTATTACCCGAGCCGACAACCTTTACTGTGCCGCGAGTATCAACGCTCTCACCGAGTTAATGGTGAATATTGTCTTCCGCTGGTATGGCCGCACAGTCGCTAATATTGTGCAACGCAATTTCTTTCACGAAATTCGCAACTCTTTTGAACCGACAAAATACTACAGTGGAGAAACTATTCAGCACCCGGATGAACAGATCGTGCAGGCGCAAATCTGGATGCAGGATAATTTCCACAAAACCATTCAAATCGCTGTTCTGGCAGAGCAGTTTGAGATGAGCCTGCGCACCTTTAATCGACGCTTTAAGAACGCTCTCGGTCATAGCCCGCTGAGCTACTTACAGGAATTGCGACTCAATGCTGTCAAAGATTTACTACAGCACAGCAATCTCACGCTGACCGAAATTGCCAGTCGCTGTGGTTATCAGGACGTGTCTTTTCTAACGCAACTCTTCAAACGCCACTTCAATGTCCCCCCCGGACGCTACCGCGACACCGTGCGCGCGAAGTTATTCAGAGCGACCAACGACTGAAATGGTAGAAAGTTTGTTCCATTCACGTTGGCTAACAAAAGGCCGATGCTCACGGCACTCGATGATTTTCCAACAAATTATGAGAATCGTAGTAAGCACACACTTACGATATTCTCTCGTTATATCGACATAAAAACTGACCCTTGTCAGATCTAGAAACCGCCTTTTAATACCTTGCTGTATTAACGGCTCCGTCTTTCATACTGATTTAATAAGACCTGTACCTGATCCTGTATCCAGTTGTCCGGTGCATTGGTCCAGCACTGCAGCGCGGGGAACCAATGCAGGCCCATACAGGTCAACATAAGTCGAGCGCCCTCCGACACGGGGCCGGAGCGACGATAGGCGTAATAAACGGGGGGTTTGTTCTTAAAGATAGAAACAACGCTGGCCACGGTTCACTCCTAGAATGCCCTTTTTAGCGTAAACGCTAAATAGTCAAGGTCTTAACGAGTAGAAAAGCTTAACGCGACCATATTGTTAGCACTGACCTTTATTATTAGCAATGGTTTTAGGGCTGGATTGTCGACTCCGTCCCCAATCGGCGGGCGCGATAGTAAGCTTCCTCTGAGATTTCGTGATAGTCCGTCACCTGCGACTGAAAGGCTTGCAGAGAATCCCACACCTTACTTGCCAATGGATCATCAGCGACCAGTTCATCGAGTACTTCTCTGGTAATGGTTTTGAGCTTCATCAGCACATCATCGGGCAAGCGGCGCAACTGCACATCGTGTTCGTTGACCAACTGCACCAGTGCGGCGTTATTGCGCGCGGTGTATTCATCCAACATATCCTGATTCACCGTACGCGCCGCCGCCTCAACCATGGCTTGCAGATCAGGGGGCAGGGATTCCCAGGCCTCTTTATTAATGATCAACTCCAGGGTTGAGCCAGTCTCATGCCAACCTGGATAGTAGTAATATTTCGCCACCTGGTGGAAACCAAACGCTAAGTCATTATAGGGACCGACCCATTCGGTGGCATCGATCAAACCGGTTTGCATGGCGGTATAAAGCTCGCCACCGGGAATAGTCACCGCTTCGCCACCCGCACGGGTAATCACCTCACCGCCTATACCGGGGATGCGCATTTTCAAACCCTGCAGGTCATCAAGATTGTTGATTTCGCGATTAAACCAACCCGCCATTTGCACTCCCGAGTTACCCCCGGCAAAAGGGACGAGATTGAAGGGAGCATAGGTTTCACGCCACAACTCCATGCCGCCGCCGTAATACAACCAGCTGTTCATTTCCTGCGCATTGAGACCGAAGGGCACCGAAGTAAAAAACGCCGCCGCAGGTGTTTTTCCCTTCCAGTAATACGCCGCACCGTGGCCCATTTCAGCCGTACCTTGAGACACTGCATCGAACACTTCTAATGCAGGCACCATTTGCCCAGCACCATACACTTTCACTTTCAGGCGCCCCTGACTCATCCGGTCAACCAGAGTGGCAAAATTCTCAGGGGCCATACCGAGGCCCGGATAATTTTTCGGCCAGGTAGTGACCAGTTTCCATTTAAACGTTTTTTGCTCTTGGGCCGCTGCGCCATCAGAAGGGCTTACTGCTTGCTGCTCGCCGCAGGCGGCCAGCAAAATTACGAGAGTACTTATGACTAATGTTTTTATCATTATCTGTTTACCTTGTTCATTATCGTTGTTGTTATAGAGCCTGTAATTTGGCGTATTGCAGGACCATCCACTTGGTACCTTCATTAACAAAGTTAACCTGCACGCGGCCATTGGGGCCATTGCCTTCAAAACTGAGTATCACGCCTTCGCCAAAGATCTTGTGCTTCACCTGCTGGCCGAGAGCAAAACCCGAGCCCGAGCCCTCATCGCTGAGCGTCGCTGGTTTTTTGACAAAGCTGGTAGGGCGAGACACGTTGGCCGACAGCCGTACCTCTTGCAGTACCTCTGATGGAATATCGCGAATAAAGCGCGACACCCGGTTAAAACTTTCCTGCCCGTAAAGCCGCCGTGTTTCAGCATAAGTCAGGTAGAGTTTTTCCATCGCCCGAGTAATGCCCACGTAACAAAGGCGGCGCTCTTCTTCGAGACGTCCAGATTCTTCCAACGACATCTTATGGGGGAAGAGGTTTTCCTCCATGCCGGCCATAAACACCAGGGGAAATTCCAAGCCTTTGGCCGAATGCAGGGTCATTAACTGAACAGCGTCTTCATCGCTTTCGGCCTGGCGCTCACCGGCATCGAGCACTGCCTCGTCAATAAACTGGGGCAGGGCAGGGCTATCGGGGTCGGGCGCCTCGTAGGCCCGACAGGCATTAATCAGCTCTTCAAGGTTTTCGACGCGAGTCTGGCCGCGCTCACCTTTTTCACGGCGATAAAATTCCAGCAGGCCCGATGCCTCCAGCACCTGATCAGTCAACCCATCAAGGGTCAGGCTTTGATAATCCTCAGCTAACTCGCTCACCATGGCCAAAAAGCCGCGCACGGCATTACTGGCACGGGCGGGCAGGTTCTCGACCTCGGTCTCTGCTGCCGCCCAAAGTGACTGTTGATGAGCTCGCGCCGTGTCGCGCAAGCGCTGTACGGTTTTGTCACCAATGCCACGAGTCGGAGTATTAATCACCCGCTCAAAGGCCGCGTCGTCGTGGCGGTTCATTAACAGGCGCAAATAGGCCAGAGCATTTTTGATTTCAAGGCGCTCGTAAAAACGGTGGCCGCCGTAAATACGATAGGGAATCTGTAAGCGCAGCAGGGCCTCTTCAAGAATGCGCGACTGGGCATTGGAGCGATAGAGTATCGCCACATCGCTACGCATATTGCCTTTGGCAATCCAGTCCTGAATGCGTTCGCCAATAAAGCGCGCTTCGTCCTGTTCGTTAAAACCTGCGTAGAGCGACAACAACTCACCGTCTTGACCATCGGTCCACAGGGTTTTACCCAGGCGGTTGGCATTTTGGCTGATAACCCCGTTGGCTGCCTTGAGGATAGTCGCTGTGGAGCGATAATTTTGCTCCAAGCGCACCGTTGTTACCGCTTCAAAATCGTGGGTGTAGTTTTGAATATTTTCAATCTTGGCACCGCGCCAGCCGTAAATAGACTGGTCATCGTCTCCCACCGCCGTCATACCCAATTTATTGCCCGCGAGTACACGCAGCCAGGCGTATTGAATACTGTTGGTATCCTGAAACTCGTCCACCAATATGTGTTGAAAACGGTCTTGATAATGGGCCAATAACTCTGGCTTGTTCAGCCACAGCTCGTGGGCACGCAGTAATAGCTCACCAAAATCGACTAACCCACCCCGTTGGCAGGCCTCCTCATAAGCGTGATAAATTTGTAACATCGCTACAGTAAAGGGGTCGGGGCTTTGCTGAATATGGGCGGCGCGCAAGCCTTCGTCTTTCTGCTCATTGATATACCACTGGGCCTGGCGGGGCGGCCACTTCTCCGCGTCCATATTCAGCGCGGCATAAACCCGCTTAATGACACGCAGCTGGTCCTCAGCATCGAGAATTTGAAAACCCTCGGGCAAACCGGCATCGCGCCAGTGCATTTTTAACAAGCGATGGGCGAGCCCGTGAAAGGTACCCACCCACATCCCCTGAGGCGCAAAGCCAATGAGGTCCGAGATACGCTCGCGCATTTCCCGCGCCGCTTTGTTGGTAAAGGTCACAGCGAGAATTTGATAGGGCGACAAACCCTCGACCTGCATCAGCCAGGCGATGCGGTGCACCAGCACCCGAGTTTTGCCACTGCCGGCACCAGCCAACACCAACTGATAAGGGTCCGCACTACTCACCGCCTCACGCTGGGCGGGATTAAGACTATCTATTATTGAGGTAACATCCATGGGGCGGGGATTTTAGCAGATTCCTTAGCGAGGCTTGACGATATTAATCGCTAGACATAGCCAATAACTCCCTCTACTCGTGACACGCAATCCATACATCCTTGTTCGCTCGGTCTTGGCATCCTGCGTTGCCTAAATGATGCTCTGCCGGCTGCATCAACTCAAAGCGCCTATACCTGGACATGCCGCTATGCCACCTAAAGTCACACATTAGAAAATACTCTTTACTTTCACGGCAAAAGGAAGAACCGATAAAAATACTTTCATGGGTAAATAATTTACAATTTGGCCAGCAATTAATCGGAGACCGGCCGTGAAGCCCGCAGCACTCACACAAACCATTAGCAATGAACTCCAGGCCATGCGTAAATCTGAACGCAAGGTCGGTCAATTTGTGCTGGCCCAACCCGACAAAGTGATCCGCATGCGTATTGTCGATCTCGCCCAGCAGGCTGAGGTGAGCGAACCCACGGTAGTGCGTTTTTGTCGCGCCGTAGGCTGCCATGGCTTTCAAGACTTTAAACTGGCCCTTGCTCAACAGCTGGCATCCAGTCCCAGCATCGGTCAAATTGCCGTCACCGATAGCGACTCCACCGCGGAATATTCCTTCAAAGTCTTCGACTCCACCGTCGACAGCCTATTAAAGGTACGCGACAACCTCGACCTGGACATGCTCGACCGCGCCGTGCAGGCACTGTGCGCCGCCAAGCGTGTTGAGTTCTACGGTTTTGGTGCCTCCGCCGCCGTGGCCTTCGATGCCCAGCACCGTTTTTTTCGCCTGCAATTAGCCACCGCCGCCTACTCAGACCCCCACCTGCAAAACATGTCGGCGACCTCGCTTTCGCCCGATGACGTCGTGGTCGCCTTTTCACAATCGGGTCGCACTAAAGCCTTGCTCGACTCCATCGCGCTAGTTAAAGCCCGAGGCGCAAAAGTCATCGCCCTGGCACCCAGCCAATCGCCGGTTGCCGATGCCGCCACCATCCCCATTACCATTGATGTGAAAGAAGACATTCAAATTTATACGCCCCTCTCATCGCGCATCGCCCACCTCGCAGTTATCGATGTATTGGCCATCGGTGTCGCCCAGCAAAAAGGCCCGCAGCTTGAAGAACACCTGCAACAGTTACAGAAAAACCTCGATAGCTTACGCATAAAATAAAGTAAGTCGTCAAAACAAAAACTTTCACCCCGCACTCTTCATCACGCATTCAAAAAGAGAATAAAAAATGGACAGCAAACAACTCACACCCCAACTCTACGTCGCCGGTCAAATTACCAAAGAAGATATCCCCGCCATTGCCGCCCAGGGCTTTAAAGTCATTCTCAACAACCGGCCCGATGGCGAGGGCGAAGACCAACCCTTAGCTGCCGAAATAGAAGCCGAAGCAAACGCTCACGGACTACAATATATTTACCAACCCGTTGTCGGCACCGCAATTACTGATGAAAACGCCGAAGAGTTTGGCGCAACCATCGCCGCCTGCGCCAATGACAGTAATGGCCCCGTTTTAGCCCACTGCCGCACCGGCACTCGTTGTACTATTTTGTGGATGCTATCGCAGGCGAAAAACCAGAGCGCTGACGAACTATTAGCGACGGCAGCTAAAGCAGGGTATTCGTTGGAGCAGGTACGGGGGAGGATTGAGGGGATTGGTAAAATTTCTGTCTAATCATTTAATTTCTGATTCTGTTTAACGTGTCGTCGCCAAGTTCCTTCCGTGGGTGACGGCAGCGCGCGTACCGCGCCTCTGCCTAACAACCCTCTGAAGCAGGATTTTCCCCTCGTGGTACGATGCAGAGCATCTCCCACACTCGGTCAAAATCTGCTTAGCTACGACACGTTATAATCCAATGCTCAAACTTCCAGATATTTCCAAACCGAGAAGCTACTAATGCCTTCAAACGAGCAAATAATACTAAGAGAGCTACTTAATCAGGAAGCTGATAATTTCGATGATGGCCTGACAGAGAGCCAGTTCTTCGAATTCTATTCCGTCGTGCAAATACTGAAGGACTACGAGCTTAGCTATGACGAAATTTCAAATGGAATAGCTGGTGAGAGTCATGACGGCGGCGCAGACTCGATATACCTCTTTGTAAATGGGGACTTAATTCGAGAGGACTCGGAGGTCAAAGAAAAGTACAAGAAAAATCCAGATATTGAGTTGGTAATAATTCAGAGTAAAAAAGAGAATGGCTTTGGTGAAGACGCCCTACTCAAACTTTCTCGTCTTTGCACAAATCTTCTTGACCTTGGCTTTGATAAAGAACAGTTCGTCGGCCGTTACAATAATTCGATTATTTCAGCGTTCGAATTATTCCGTGATACCTACGTCGCGTTGGTTACGAAGAAACCAAGTTTGAGGGTTCGTATCGTATACGCAAGCCTTGGAATGGATGTACATGCAAATGTACAACAACAGGCTGATGATCTCCAAGCTGACGTAAAGGAAAAGCTCCCGTCAGTCGATGTTCAAGTTGAATTTGTCGGAGCCAGTGAGCTAGTACAATTTTCTCAAGAAAGACCCAGCGAGGTATTTCGACTAGCAACCATTGACTCACCACTGTCTACTTCAGAAAAAGTATTCATTGCTTTGGTGAAAATTTCCGATTACTACAAATTTGTTTCAAATGATGATGGAAAACTGATTCGTCACATATTCGAGTCCAACGTCCGAGACTATCAAGGTAAAAATAGCGTCAACAAAGAAATACAGGCGACTTTGCTCGAAGAAGGTAAAGAGGAATTTTGGTGGCTCAACAATGGCGTAACCATTCTCGCAACTGACGCAACGACACCAGGCGGACGGGAACTAATTGTTCACAACCCACAAATCGTTAATGGTTTGCAAACTTCGTCTGAGATTCACCATTTCTATACAGAGAACCCTAACAGAGTCGATGGAGAAACCCGTTCAGTTCTAGTTCGTGTAATTGTCCCAGAGAACGAAGAAACTAGGGACCGAATAATTAGAGCAACAAATAGCCAAACCAGCATTCCAAAATCTTCATTGAGAGCAACTGACCCAATTCACCGTACTATCGAGGACTACTTTAAACCTCGGACTCTTTTTTACGACCGGCGTAAGAATTACTACAAAAATGAAGGAAAAAAACCTAAAGAAATCATAAGTCTCCAATTTTTATCACAATGCCTCATGGCCACTTTGCTAAGGAAACCAGATTTTGCTCGGGCTAGGCCTTCTACATTATTGGAAAAAGATGACTCATACGAAAAAATTTTCCATGTGAATAATAGCCTTCCTACGTACTACTTAGTCGCTTTTTGGGGGCGGGCAATCGAAAATAGACTCAAATTTCTTAAGAAGTATGAAACACCAGAAATCAACGATATAAAGTTTTACGTTTTATATCTTGTTTCATGTGGAGCAACGAGCAACCTTTACCCAGATAGCCAAAAATTCGCTGCTATAAATGTCGAAGACCTGACAGACGATTTAGTCGATGACGCAGCAGAAACTTGCTTTGACATTTACAAAGATTTGGGAGGCACTGACAAAGTCGCCAAAGGTACTGAAATGTTAGAAAAAGTAAAAGACAAAGCGAGGGAGAAGTATGGGTTATAACAATTGCGTCAGCCGACCCCTGTTCCGCTACGCCTTCTGCTCCGCTCCACAGGGTCGGCTGACGCAAGGCGTTAAATATAAGAACGGGATAAAACTCGATTTAATAGTCCAATAAATAACCCGTGAATAATTCTATGCCAACATCCAAACTTGCCTCAGAGTGGTCTTTATTACAGAATCAATATGATAGCTATGAAAAGTATTCCCTACTAATTAAACTCTCAAGTATTGGTGTTTTATCAACATCGCATTTCACCAATCACCTCTCACTCTTTGTTTTATTTTTGTTACTCATTCTTTGGCTTCAGGATGCCATCTGGAAAACCTTTCAAGCGCGTATTGATATCCGGCTTTTACAGCTGGAAGATTATTTGTCGAATGAACACGCTCTGGAAAACCGCGATGGCTTCGCCTTTCAATTCAATAGCCTGTACGCACAAAACCGGCCCGGCAACGTCGGCCTGTTGAAAGAATACCTGGGCCAATCTTTTCGACCTACCGTTGCTTTTCCGCATATCGTATTAGTCACACTATTAAGTTTTTACCTCATTTTTATAAGGTAATCAGCTTATCCCTTTGAGCGTCACGGCTTAAGGTTTCAGCAGTGATAGGCTTTAATTTCGCACAAAGTTATCGATTTTCATTTTACGACTTAACAGTACTCACTGCTTTGATGCGTAAATAGGATTTATGCTTTGCGCTTATCTTCAATCAATACCTAGAAGGTCATCTAGCGATACAATCAGTTTGTAAGCTCATTACCATAAGCAATTAATAATAAATAACGACACTGGAGATAGCCGTGAAAAACCCACTGTGCGAGATGTTTGGCATCGATATTCCTGTCTTTGCATTTTCCCATTGCCGAGATGTGGTGGCAGCGGTGTCCAAGGCCGGGGGCATGGGCGTGCTGGGTATGGCCCGCATGGGGCCGGAGCGTCTGCGCGAAGAGCTGCGCTGGATAGACGAGCACGTTGACCGTAAACCCTACGGCATTGATGTGCTTATGCCGACAACGTATAGCGATGCGGGCGATTTAAAATACGATATCGATAAGCTGCTACCGCCTGAGCACGTAGCCTTTGTGCGCGACATGATCGACGCGGCGGGTGTGCCACCGTTACCGCCAGCAGAAAAAGACGAGATCATCCGTACTTTGCTCAGTGAGTTATCGTTTACACCGCGCGAAAGTATGGAGATGATTGAAATCGCCCTTGAGCATCCCATTAAGTTGATTGTTAACGCGCTTGGCTCGCCACCACCAGAGCTGGTTGAAAAAGCCCATGCTAAGGATATTCGTGTTGCCGCACTCGCGGGAAAAGCTAAGCACGCCATTAAACACAAAGAACGCGGTTGTGACTTTGTGATTGCCGTTGGCAACGAGGCGGGCGGGCATACCGGCCCAATTAGCTCAATGGTGTTATGGCCCAATATTGCGGATGCCGTGGCACCGATGCCTGTTTTAGGCGCAGGTGGTGTTAGCCGTGGCCGACATTTGTCGGCGGCAATGGCGCTGGGTTGCGCTGGTGTATGGTGTGGCTCTATCTGGCTTAAAACGGTGGAGAGCGAAGTGATGCCAGAGATTAAAGAGCGTTTGTTTGCTGCCGAGGCCGACGATGCGGTGCTCACCCGCGCGGTGACTGGCAAACCCTGTCGCACTTTACGCAATGCTTTTACCGATGCTTATGACCAGCCCGGTGCGCTGGAACCCCTGCCAGCACCTCTGCAAAATATCCTCTGGTGGGCCGAGGGGCGCACCCGCGTTGAGCGTGTTCGCAAGGCTGAATTCTTAACCTATCCCGTCGGGCAAGTGGTCGGTAACATGAGTGAACCAACAGCGGTTAAACAGGTGGTTTACGACATCATGGATGAGTTTCTGGAAACACAAAGCCGCTTGGCGGATATGCTTGAATAAACGCGGGGCTGAAAGCAATGTTGGATAATAAACAAATTAGGGAAGGCCCCTTTGTTGCTTAATGTCTAAGTCTAGACCCAACTTCAAGTATTCAGCATTTGTACCTTTATTCGACGGTCACCGACTTCGCCAAATTGCGTGGTTGGTCAACATCAGTGCCTTTTAATACAGCAACGTGATAAGACAAAAGCTGAAGGGGCAGGGTGTAGATAATGGCTTCAATGCTGGATGGTACGTGGGGTAAGTTCACCACCGTGACGTCTTCCTGATCGTGAAAGCCTGCGGCCTTGTCGGCAAAAACAAATAACTGGCCTCCGCGGGCCTGTACTTCGTGAAGGTTCGATTTGAGTTTTTCCAGCAGTTCGTTATTAGGCGCAACGGCCACAACAGGCATATCGGCATCCACCAGGGCCAATGGGCCGTGTTTCAACTCACCGGACGGATAGGCTTCGGCGTGAATATAGGAAATTTCTTTCAGCTTTAAAGCACCTTCTAGTGCAATGGGGTATTGCACACCGCGACCCAGAAAGAGCGCATGTTGCTTGTCGGCAAAACTTTGGAAGGTGTGTTCAATTTCTTTATCGAGGGTCAATATTTCACGGCACAGTTGTGGCAATTGGTGCAGTGCCTGTACCAATTCCTGCTCTCGAGCCTCATCAATACCACCGCGAAAACGGGCCAAAGCGATGGACAGCAGTTGCAAAGCCACCAACTGGGTGGTGAAGGCTTTGGTAGAGGCAACGCCAATTTCTGGCCCGGCCATGGTCATGATAGCCAGATCGGATTCGCGTACCAGCGAACTATTAGCAACATTGCAGACCACCATGCTACCCAGGTAACCCGCTTGTTTTGTCGCCTGAAGTGCGGCCAGTGTATCGGCGGTTTCTCCCGACTGGGAAATGCTGAGAAATAAGGTATTAGCGGGTACGACCACTTTGCGATAGCGATACTCGCTGGCCACTTCTACATGGCAGGGAATGCCCGCCCAGCTCTCTAGCCAATAGCGAGCTACCATGCCCGCGTGATAACTGGTTCCACATGCGATGATGTGGACACATTCGACCTGCTTTAATATATCAACGGCCTCACTGCCAAACGCTTCTGCCAGTACATGGCGATCGCTGATTCGACCTTGCAGAGTTGCTTCAAGCACATCGGGTTGCTGGTAAATTTCTTTGAGCATGTAGTGACGAAAGCCATCTTTGTCATTGTGATCGGCGCCGTGGTCGATTTGCACAATGTCATGGGCTACGGGCTTGCCGCCAGTGTCGGTAATCTGAAAGTGCCCGGCCGTCAGTTCTACCACGTCGCCCTCACCAAGGAAGACAAAGCGGTCAGTGACCTGGCGGAGAGCGAGAGGATCCGAGGCGAGAAAGTTTTCTTCAATACCGACACCCAGTACTAAAGGGCTGCCTTTACGGGCACCGATTAAAGTATCGGGCTGGTCGGACGACATGACAGCCAGGGCATAAGCCCCTTCGAGGCGAGGGATGGTCTGTTGAACAGCTTTCAACAGCGAAGATGTCTCACGGCTGTAAAAATGGACAAGGTGGGCGACAACTTCGGTATCGGTATCCGAAATAAAGGCGTAACCCGCAGCCTGCAATTCAGAACGCAGGGCTTCATGGTTTTCAATAATGCCATTATGTACCACGGCAATATGTTCTGAACGGTGTGGGTGAGAATTCACATCATTGGGCGAACCGTGGGTAGCCCAACGGGTATGGGCAATACCCAGGTGACCCTGAAGTGGATTACCCGACAAACCTTGTTCTAAGGCGGCAACCTTGCCAGCATTTTTTTGCAGGCACACCTCGTTTTTTGTATCGAGTACGGCAATACCCGCTGAGTCATACCCCCTGTACTCAAGGCGTTTTAGACCTTCGAGTAAAATACCTGTGACATTGCGTTGCGCAGCCGCGCCAACTATTCCACACATGGTTTTCGTCCTTTAATGTTTTTCGGGTCGCTTCCAGGTATCAACTGTTCTTTGTTTGCCACGGGCGATGGCCAAACTTTCATCTGGCACATCTCGACTGATGGTCGAGCCAGCACCAACAGTCGAATTCTTGCCTACAGCAACAGGAGCTACCAATGAGGTGTTGGAACCAATAAATGCACCATCGCCAATTTCGGTGAGATGTTTATTAACCCCATCATAATTACAGGTAATGGTACCTGCACCCACATTCACCTCGCTGCCAAGTTCTGCATCGCCGATGTAGCTGAGGTGGCTAATCTTACTGCCGGGGCCAATGTTTGCTTTTTTAGTCTCCACAAAATTGCCGACCTTAGCACCAACAGCCAAAACGGTATGAGGGCGCAAGCGGGCAAAAGGGCCAACCTGTACATCGGACTCAAGAGTTACCGGGCCTTCAATAACAGTATTGGCCTTGATAGTGACGTTATCACCCATAACAGCATCTTTAATCACACAGTTTGGGCCGATGCTGACTCCATTACCGAGCCGATTGGTACCTTCAAAGATGCAGTTGATATCGATGACCACATCTTGACCTGTACTTAACTCTCCCCGGCAGTCGAAACGACTGGGGTCAATAATGGTGGCACCGTTATCGAGTAGTTGTTTTGCAAGGCTTTGCTGGTAGTAACGCTCAAGCGCAACCAATTGAGCACGGCTATTAACCCCTTCGACTTCCTCAACGGCTTGGGGTGAATAAGTATTTACTGTGCGACCGGCTTCTTTGGCCAGACCAATGACATCAGTTAAGTAGTATTCTTGTTGCGCATTGTTATTTTCAATTTTTGGCAACCAGGTTTTTAAATCCCTGGCCGTCATGGCCATAACACCAGTGTTGACTTCTCGAATTTTTAATTGTTCGGGTGCTGCATCTTTTTGCTCAACAATGCCAATAACCTCACCCATTGAGTTGCGAAGAATCCTGCCGTAGCCAGTCGGGTCTTCAAGTTCAACAGTGAGTAATGCCATGGCATTCTCATCGACGCCGGAGAGCATTTTTTCGAGTGTAACGCTTTTGATAAGAGGCACATCGCCGTAAACAATTAACACCTTGGCATCGTCACGTAAAAAGGGGATGGCCTGGAGTACCGCATGCGCTGTCCCTAGCTGGGATCGTTGCTCAACCCAATTCAGTGATTGTTGGTTGAAGGCTTCCTGTATTTGCGTTTTTCCGTGGCCCACGATGACGTTAAGTGCCGCATTGTCGAGTGTTTCTACAGATTTAAATACATGGGCCAGTAAGGGTTTACCTGCCAGGGGATGTAAAACTTTAGGTAGGGCAGAACACATGCGTGTACCCTTACCCGCTGCCAAAACCAGTACATCGAGTAACATGCTTATCTCACTTCCTGTCATAGCGCTATTAGGGTTTGGATTTTAACAAGTGATAGCAGCAATTGTGATGACAAATTTCGACTTATTGTCAGGCTCTCAACATCGCGCACAAAAAAGGCAGCCGAAGCTGCCTTATTGTGAATCTTACAACGCTGATTAGCGAACAGAGCCCGCTCTGCGACGCAATTCAGCAATAGTCCGCAACTGAGCTGTTGCCTCAGCGAGGCGAGAAGCGGCCAGCGAATAGTTAATTTCTCCACTCTGATTTTTAATATCCTGTTCGGCCTGCTTTTGTGCTTCGATCGCAGCTGACTCGTCGAGGTCATGAGCACGGACTGCTGTATCGGCAAGAATGGAGATAATACCGGGCTGCACTTCGAGATAACCGCCCGAGAGGTAAATAACCTCATCTTCTTCGCCACTTCTAATTAAACGTACTGGGCCTGGTAGTAAACCAGTGAGCAAAGGTGCGTGCCCGTAAGCTATACCCAGCTCACCCAGTGTACCGTTAGTAACGACCATTTCGACCATGCCTGAGAAGATCGCTTCTTCGGCACTAACGATATCGCAATGTACGGGTATAGACATAGTAGGTACTCTTTAGCTAGTTATTGCTAGATTAAAGGTTTTTAGCCTGTTCAACAGCTTCTTCAATCGAACCAACCATGTAAAAAGCCTGTTCTGGCAGATCATCGTAATCGCCATTAAGGATACCCTGAAAACTTGAAATAGTATCTTTCATAGGCACATATTTACCAGAACTACCGGTAAAGATTTCAGCAACGAAGAAGGGCTGTGACAGGAAGCGCTGTATTTTACGTGCGCGAGCAACGATTTGTTTGTCTTCTTCAGACAGCTCATCCATACCCAGAATAGCAATAATGTCACGCAATTCTTTATAACGCTGCAGTACCGTTTGAACGCCTCGCGCAACATCGTAGTGCTCCTGGCCGATGACCAGAGGGTCGAGCAAACGTGATGTTGAGTCGAGAGGGTCAACAGCAGGATAAATACCCAGCTCGGCAATTTGACGCGATAATACGAGAGTTGCGTCAAGGTGAGCAAAGGTGGTTGCAGGGGAGGGATCGGTCAAGTCATCCGCAGGTACATAAACCGCCTGGAACGATGTAATAGAGCCAGTCTTCGTCGAAGTAATACGCTCTTGTAGAACACCCATCTCTTCAGCCAGTGTCGGCTGATAACCTACCGCAGACGGCATACGACCCAACAACGCAGATACTTCAGTTCCCGCGAGGGTATAACGGTAGATATTATCGACAAACATCAAGACGTCACGGCCTTCATCGCGGAAGTTTTCCGCCATAGTCAAGCCAGTCAGAGCAACACGCAAACGGTTGCCGGGGGGCTCATTCATCTGTCCGTAAACCAACGCAACTTTATCGAGTACGTTTGATTCTTTCATTTCGTGGTAGAAATCGTTACCTTCACGAGTCCGCTCACCAACACCAGCAAATACAGAGAAGCCCGAGTGCTCAATAGCAATGTTACGAATCAGCTCCATCAGTGTTACGGTTTTACCAACACCCGCTCCACCAAAGAGACCAATCTTGCCGCCTTTAGCGATCGGCATAATCAGATCGATTACCTTAATGCCAGTTTCGAGCAGCTCAATAGCTGAAGACTGATCCGCATAGTCGGGGGGACTACGGTGGATAGGCAGGAAGGTTTCGGTATCAATAGGGCCCGCTTCATCTATCGGGTTGCCGAGTACATCCATGATACGGCCCAATGTACCCTGACCAACGGGCACCGAAATCGGTGCGCCGGTATTTGAAACGCTTAAACCCCGACTTACACCTTCTGAAGAACCCATGGCGATAGTGCGCACAACGCCGTCGCCCAACTGCTGTTGAACCTCAAGAGTTAGTTGCTTGTCATCTACACTTAGCGCATCGTATATGTTCGGCACCTGATCCCGTGAGAACTCAACATCGATTACAGCACCAATAATTTGAACGATCTGTCCGCTACTCATTTACACTTCCTCTTCGCCTTGGCGTTAAGTCTGATAATTTGTTTCGTTTAATAAAGCAGTGATAAAGGTTTATATACGCCTTTATACCGCAGCTGCGCCACTGACAATCTCTGATAACTCTTGAGTAATCGCGCCTTGTCGTGCTTTGTTGTAAAGCAATTCAAGTTCGTCAATCAGGTCACCAGCGTTATCCGTCGCGCTCTTCATAGCTATCATTCGCGCCGCCTGTTCGCAGGCTTTGTTTTCGACGACAGCCTGATAAACTTGTGACTCGATATAACGGACCAGTAAGCCGCTAAGCAATTCTTTAGCATCTGGCTCGTAAATATAATCCCAATGATGCTTAAGCTGGTCATCATCCGTGGCTTCTAATGGCAGTATTTGCTCAACCGTTGCGCCTTGCGTCATGGTGTTAACAAAGGTATTAGAAACCAGGTACAAGCGGTCTATCTTGCCTTCGTCAAAAGCGTCGAGCATGACTTTTACGCTACCGATCAACTCTCTTGCAGCAGGCTGATCGCCCATATCTTTCACAGTTGCGGTGATATTCGCACCAACGCTACCGAAAAAGGCAGAAGCTTTGCTACCAATCGTGCAAATATCAGCTTCAACACCTTTCTCGCTCCACGCCTGCATGGATTTGAGTTGGGCCTTGAACAGGTTGGTATTCAAGCCTCCACATAAACCCCGGTCTGTCGAGACCAGGATATATCCGACACGCTTTACCTCTCGCTCGGTCAAATACTGGTGGCGATATTCCGGCGCAGCGTTAGCTAAGTGACCAACAACAGCGCGGATGCGTTGTGCGTAAGGCTTACCCAATGACATGCGCTGTTGGGCACGGCGCATTTTACTTGCCGCAACCATCTCCATGGCACTGGTGATCTTCTGCGTACTTTTAACGCTGTTGATCTTCGTTTTTACTTCTTTACCGACTGCCATAATCTATCGTCCGATCGTCGCTAAACCTACTGTGTAATATAAAGTCTTACCAGCTTTGAGTGGCAGAAAATTTGTCCAGAGCCGCTTTATAAGAAGCTTGGATGTCGTCGTCCCAAGCGCCTGATTCATTAACTTTGTCGAGCAGGTCACCATGATCAGTACGCATGTACGATAGCAGAGCAGCTTCAAAATCAACCACTTTGTTGACCGGAACTGGCTTCAGGTAGCCTTCGTTAGCAGCAAAGAGTGAAACCCCCATTTCTGCCACACTCAGTGGTGAGTACTGGGACTGCTTCATCAATTCAGTCACTCGCTGACCGTGTTCTAGCTGCTCGCGAGTCGCATCATCAAGATCCGACGCAAACTGAGAAAAGGCAGCCAATTCACGATACTGTGCCAGTGCTAAGCGAACACCACCGCCCAGCTTTTTAATGATTTTAGTTTGTGCAGAACCACCAACGCGCGATACCGATAAACCGGCGTTCATTGCTGGTCGAATACCGGAGTTAAACAAGTCGGTTTCAACGAAGATCTGACCATCCGTGATGGAAATCACGTTGGTAGGTACAAAGGCAGATACGTCACCAGCCTGAGTCTCAATAATAGGTAACGCAGTCAATGAACCTGTTTGGCCTTTCACTTCACCATTAGTGAATTTTTCTACGTAGTCAGCGTTGACTCTGGAAGAGCGTTCCAACAAACGCGAGTGAAGATAGAAAACATCACCCGGGTAGGCTTCACGTCCTGGTGGGCGGCGTAGCAGTAGTGAGATTTGACGATAGGCCCAGGCCTGTTTAGTCAAATCATCATAAACAATTAGAGCGTCTTCACCACGGTCACGGTAGTATTCGCCCATGGTACAACCCGCATAGGGCGCCAGGAACTGCATAGAAGCCGGGTCAGACGCTGTTGCCGCCACAACCACTGTGTGTGCCATTGCATCGTGTTCTTCAAGCTTGCGAACAATATTCGCTACTGTCGAGCTTTTCTGCCCAATAGCGACATAGACACATTTAACACCAGTACTTTTCTGGTTGATGATGGCATCAATAGCTATAGCTGTTTTACCGATCTGGCGATCGCCAATAATTAGCTCTCGCTGGCCACGACCTACAGGGACCATTGCATCAATCGCTTTCAAACCGGTCTGCACCGGCTCATCAACTGACTGGCGCTCAATAACACCGGGGGCAACTTTCTCAACTGCGTCAGTTAATTTAGCGTCAATAGGACCTTTACCGTCGATAGGGTTGCCCAGTGCATCGACCACACGGCCAAGCAACTCTGGGCCAATTGGCACTTCGAGAATACGACCGGTACAGCGCGCTTTTTGTCCTTCACCCAGTGATTGATAATCGCCCAGTACCACTGCACCGACAGAATCGCGCTCAAGGTTGAGGGCCATGCCATAGAGGCCGCCGTCAAACTCAATCATTTCACCGTACATGACATCGGCGAGACCGTGAATACGAACAATACCGTCAGAAACGGATACGATAGTACCTTCGTTCCGAGCCTCTGTTTTAATATCAAGGCTGTCGATACGTTGTTTAATAATCTCACTGATTTCAGATGGTTTCAGCTGTTGCATTCTCTATTCCTCAACCCTACTGATTAATTGCTTCGGCGAGTCTGGCCAAACGACCACTTACTGACCCGTCGATGATTGTGTCGCCTGCGCGGATAACCGCTCCACCAATTAAGGTGGCGTCTACAGAGACTTTAATGTTGATGGTCCGTTGTAGGCGCTGCTGTAAAGCGGCAGCCAAACGGTCTTGCTGATCTTGATCCATTGCGCGTGCGGCAAGGACATCGACATCCAGCGTTTTATCTTGCTCTGCTTGAAAGGCGTTAAATTGGATTTGTATTTCTGGCAGCAAGGACAATCGGCGATTGTCCGCTAAATTCCTAAGGAAGTTAGCGCCTTGATCATTTAAACCATCACCACAAATAGCAATCAATTTTCCAGCTTTATCTGCCGGTGTTTGGTCCGGTGTGTTAATCAGTTCAGAAACCTTATCGAACTCGGACAGACCGGCCAACAGGACCAACATACTTCCCCATTGATCGACCGCACCTTTCTCATTGGCATACTCGAAAGCAGCCTTTGCATAGGGGCGAGCTAATGTACTTAGTTCAGCCATTGGTTACCCCTACAGTTGCGCAGCAAGGTCGTCAACGATATCGCGATTATCTTCTTCGCTAATCGAACGCTCGAGAATCTTTTCTGCACCAGCAACTGCCAATGCGGCAACCTTTGTACGCAGTTCTTCACGTGCCTTATTGCTTTCCTGTTCTATTTCAGCTTTTGCTGAAACGATAAGGCGATCACCTTCTTCACGTGCCTTATCCTTAGACTCATCAATAATTGAGTTAGCACGTTTCTTTGCCTCATCAATAATTGCCGCCGCTTCCTGCTTTGCTTCTTTTAGCTGGTCTAGTGCTTTGTTTTGGGCAAGCTCAAGATCACGAACGGCCCTATCAGCTGCTTCCAGCCCATCAGCAATTGTGTTCTTGCGTTCTTCCATCGCACCGATTAGTGCTGGCCATACATATTTCATGCAGAACCATACAAAGATGGCAAATGAAATAACCTGGCCTAGAATCGTTGCATTGATATTCACATCAACACCCCTTCAGGTTTATAGATAACTGTTTAATAGTGCTAACTTAACCGCCTGCTACAACAAACAGCAGATACAAGCAGATACCAACAGAAATCATGGGTACAGCATCAACCAGGCCCATAACAATAAAGAACTGCGCACGTAACATAGGTACTAGTTCTGGCTGACGAGCGCCACCTTCCAGGAATTTGCTGCCCAAAATACCAACGCCAATCGCTGCGCCAACTGCACCCAGACCCATCATGATTGCGCCTGCAAGGTAGATTAATGAAGTTTCCATTGTTGCTCCCGTTGTGTCTCTAAACTTAAAGTAGTGTTGAAGTGAGGTTTATCTTAATGATCATCAAACGCCATAGCCATATAAACAATGGTAAGTACCATAAATATAAAGGCCTGGAGTACGATGATTAAGATATGGAATATGGCCCAGGGGACAGATAGCGCCCATTGGATCCAGAAAGGTAGTAATGCGATGAGAATAAAGATCATTTCTCCCGCATAAAGGTTGCCAAAAAGCCGCAGACCGAGCGAGATGGGCTTGGCCAGCAAGTTGACAATTTCCAGGAAGAGGTTAATCGGCAAGCCGAATTTACCAAAGGGGTGAAAAGCCAATTCAGCGGCAAATCCACCCAGCCCTTTTTGTTTAATACTAAAGAATACCACCACACAGAAGACGCTTAAGGCTAGCCCCATCGTAATGTTGACGTCTGTTGATGGGACGACCTTAAGAAAGTGAAGGCCAAACAGCTCACCCAGCTTGGGCAGAAAGTCGATGGGTACTAAATCCATAATATTCATCAGCAACACCCAGACAAATATTGTCAAAGCCATCGGAGCTATTACTTTGCTCTTATGATGAAACATACCTTTTACGTTGTCATCGACAAAGTCGACGATCATCTCTACAAAGTTCTGCATTCCGCCGGGAACACCAGTAGTTACTCGCTTGGCAACTCGATGAAAGACAAACATAAACAATACGCCAAGGGCCAATGAGACACCAAAGGTATCAACATTAAGCGCCCAAAAACCCATTTGTGTCGCCTCTTCACCACTGTGCGCAAAACCCCAAGTGCCATCGGCATGCCGCCCATAAGTGAGGTTCGTTAGGTGATGAGTGATATATTCCCGTGAGGTTATTGTTTCACTGGCCATCTATTGCTCTCGATCTTCCACTTTTAATTAAAGTCTTTCTTCAATACCAGCGGCGCCACTACAAAGGCGATATGCGCTATTAAGAAAGCCACAAATAGTATAATTGCATGCCGCCCTTGTATCAGTTCTGGCAGATATTTAAATACCCAACCAAAACAAATAGCAATAATGACAAATTTCCCTACTTCACCCACATAAAATCTGGCTAAGATCTTACCGGGACTTGCATTCTTTCGTAACTTAAGCGAGACAATCGCAAAATAGCCGCTTCCGATGACATTAATCATGCATCCGAGCATAGCTGCTTCTGCCATCTTGCGATCAAAGATCACAAAGACGCCCAGCACAACGATAAGGCTAATAGCCAGCTGCACCCCGATAAACCTGAGTGCTAACGTAGTACCGCTTTTGTCTTCCATGCTGCTACTCATCTAGCAGACTGCCCTTTCACCAACACCGTAGTACAACGCGGTTGAGAGCTAAAGTTGCGCATTATTTCCACAAATACGAACATTTTATGCAATATTCTGTAGACATGCCACGCCGCTTTCGGCGCGCATTATAAGCATGATATTTCACGCAAGCAACCAATAAGGGTATTAAAGATTTAGCTATTTTTATGGCCAAAATACAAAAACCCAAACTTATTTGATGTGGGACAAAATACCGTCCAACTCATCGAGGTTATTATAGCGGATCACCAGCTTGCCCTTACCCCCTTTACTGTGCTGAATTAGCACCCCTGCACCGAGTTGCTCGGAGAGTTTTTGTTCGAGATTCTGAATATCCGGGTTTTTAGCCCCGTCCTCTACGGCTCGTTGATCCTTGGTCTGCCATTTACTCACTAAGGCTTCGGTTTGGCGTACTGTCAAATCTTTACCCACGACCAACCTGGCGACTTCAAGCTGACTTACACCCTCCAGCCCGAGTAGTGCTCGGCCATGACCCATATCGATATCGCCTCGTTCCAATAAAACAGCAACTTCTGGCTCCAGTGCTGTCAGGCGCATTAAATTAGCCACCGTCGATCGAGGTTTGCCCACTGCTTCCGCGACTTCAGTCTGTGTATAACCAAATTCTTTCTGTAAACGAGTCAACGCAAGCGCCTCTTCCATGGCATTGAGATCTTCACGCTGAATATTTTCTATCAAGGCCAGAGCAATAGCATCTTCATCTGAAATCATTTTAATGATGACTGGCACAGCCGCTAATCCTGCTAATTGAGCAGCCCGCCAGCGCCGCTCACCAGCAATGATTTCATAACTGTCACGCTTTAACGGTCGCACCATGATGGGCTGCATAATGCCCTGTCGACGGATTGATTCAGCCAGCTCATCTAATGCGCCCGGATTCATATCTTTACGAGGTTGGTACTGTCCACGCTGTAAAAACTCAACCGGTAACTCCTTTAAACTCTGAGCATGGGCTTCTATTGAACGATCCTCGGTTTGTCCTTCTGCAATGGGGGCACCGAGTTCACCACCCAACAATGCATCGAGACCTTTTCCCAACCCTTTTTTCTTACCGCTCATACTTTACCCACTGTCTTGCTGTCGCGCGCATTCCCTGCTTTACGGGAGCTGCGACGAAGTAATTCACTGGCCAAGCCTAAATAAGCCGCCGCCCCTTTTGAACTGCGATCGTATTGCAGGATTGGCTGGCCGTAACTCGGCGCTTCTGCCAGGCGCACATTTCTCGGTATTACAGACTGATACACCCGGTCGCCGAAATGGCTATGTAGCTGGTTTGATACATCATTGGTTAAACTATTACGCGGGTCATACATGGTGCGCAGAATACCCTCTACCCGCAGTGCGGGATTTAGCAACTTACCCACTTTAGCAATGGTGTTGACCAAGGCAGACAAACCCTCCAGCGCGTAATATTCACACTGCATAGGGATGATGACGTTATTGCTGGCAACAAAAGCATTGATGGTAAGCATGCTTAAAGCCGGTGGACAATCTAAAATAATAAAATGGTAGCGATCTTTCAGACTTTGAAAAGCATTCTTCAGGCGCTTTTCTCGGTCAGTGATTTGCATTAACTCCACTTCTGCCGCTGTCAAATCGCCGTTAGCCGGAATCAAATCAAAGCCAGCTTCTAGACAGGGAATAATGGCTTCATCAGCACTGCAACGCCCAGTCAGTACATGGTAAATCGTAGTTTTCAGCTGATCTTTTTCCACACCACTGCCTGTGGTCGCATTACCCTGGGGGTCTAGATCGACCAAAAGCACCCTTTTACCCAGATGAGCTAATGCAGCAGCAAGATTAATGCTGGTCGTGGTTTTACCAACACCGCCTTTCTGATTAGCTATAGCGTAGGTGGACGTCAAAACTTAACCTTCATTTATGGTTTTTTGATAACGATAAGATGACGCTGCTGATCCAATGTAGGCACAAACAACTCAATAGCTTGCTCGACCTTATAATCTTTCGGTAAATCACTCAACTCTTTATCGGGATATCGCCCCTTCATGGCGTAAAAACGGCCCCCTGGGGCGAGCAAATGTTCACTGCCTTCAATCATATCTGTTAACGACGCGAAGGCGCGACTCATAACACCGTCATAACGCTTGTCAGGTGTATATTCCTCAACTCGCGCCTGCAACTCTTTAACATTATGTAATTGCAGGGCGGTTTTTATCTGGAATAAAAAACGTATTCTCTTGCCATTGCTATCGAGCAACCTGAAAGTTTTATCCGGGTAAGTGACAGCCAGAGGAATACCGGGTAGACCAGCACCGGTGCCGACATCAATAAACGACTGCCCTTGCAAATAGGGGCCAATACTGAGGCTATCGAGCAGGTGGTAACTGATCATTTCCAGCGGGTCTTTTATTGAGGTCAGGTTATAGGCCTTATTCCAGCGCTGTAATAAACCGATATATTGCAGCATTGCCGCTCTTGCCGCTTCTTCAACCTGCAAGCCTTGAGCAGTCAAACCCTTTTGCAATAAGCTGTCTAACTGGGCGACAGGAACATCCCTCGACGACTTAGACAAGGTTTTCAGCCGCAACGGCCCTCTTTTTTAGATAGATGAGTAACAGGGAAACAGCCGCCGGGGTGACACCCTGTGTGCGAGCCGCCCGTGCTAGCGTAGTGGGCCGCGCTTCATCGAGTTTCTGCTTGACCTCATTGGACAGGCCCTTCACCTCTGAATAATCAAAGTCGTTGGGAATGACTGTACCCTCATGACGACGCAATCGTTCAATATCATCGCGTTGACGCTCGATATAACCACTGTACTTGGCGTTTATTTCGATTTGCTGAGCTACTTGCACGTCGACCTCAGGTACATCCCTGTCATTACAGAGTGAGGCGATTTTTTCATAATCCAGTTCTGGGCGCTTAATCAATTCGGCCAAGTTGTACTCATGGGTGAGCGGCTTTTCAACAAAGGCTTCCAGCGCGATGGCCTCGGTACTCCCAGGCTGTACCCACGTGCTGGCCATTCTTTTACTTTCAATAGCAATCGCTTCGCGCTTATTGCTGAAATGACGCCAACGATCATCATCCACCAAGCCGAGTTGACGGCCTTTTTCAGTCAAGCGTTCGTCTGCGTTGTCTTCACGCAGTAAGAGACGGTATTCTGCGCGGCTGGTAAACATACGATAGGGTTCGCGAGTACCCATAGTAATCAGATCATCAATCAAAACACCCAAATAAGCTTCATCGCGGCGCGGACACCAGGCATCCTCACCTCTAACCTTTAGGGCGGCGTTGATACCCGCTAATAAACCCTGCGCTGCAGCCTCCTCATAACCTGTTGTGCCGTTTATTTGCCCAGCAAAAAACAAACCTTTCACGTGGCGAGTTTCAAGAGAGTACTGCAGATCCTGAGGGTTGAAGTAATCATACTCGATAGCGTAACCAGGGCGAGTAATGTGAGCATTTTCAAACCCTTTAATCGAGTGCAAAAGGTCGAGCTGCACATCATAGGGCAAACTGGTCGAAATCCCATTGGGGTAAAGCTCGTAGGTACTTAAACCCTCTGGCTCAACAAAAATCTGGTGGCTGGACTTATCGGCAAAGCGAACGATTTTATCTTCAATCGATGGACAGTACCGCGGGCCAACACCATCAATAACGCCCGTGTACAAAGGCGACCTATCCATACCGCCACGAATAATATCGTGGGTTTTTTCACTTGTGTGGGTAATCCAACAGCAGACTTGCCGTGGATGCATATCCCTATTACCTAGAAAAGACATCACCGGCCGGGGCTCGTCACCCCACTGTTCTTGAAGATTCGAAAAGTCGACGGTGCGCGCATCCACTCGCGGTGGCGTACCGGTTTTTAAACGGTCGACGCGAAAAGGCATTTCTCGCAACCGGTGGGCCAGTGTTTGAGCCGGTGGCTCACCCGCTCGGCCACCCGAGTGGTTTTCCATACCAATATGAATTTTACCGGCTAGAAAAGTACCCGTCGTGAGTACGATAGAGGCGGCGAAGAACTTCAGGCCCGATTCGGTCACCACACCCGTGATCTTGCCACTCTCAATAATGACATCATCCACTGCTTGCTGAAAAATTAATAAATTATCCTGGCCCTCAAGAGCAGAGCGTACTGCAGCTTTATACAAGGCCCGGTCAGCCTGAACACGAGTTGCCCGCACGGCAGGACCCTTACGGGCATTGAGGATACGAAATTGAATGCCCGCTTTATCTGCCGCCTGCCCCATGATGCCACCGAGCGCATCCACTTCTCTGACTAAATGGCTTTTACCAATACCCCCAATAGCGGGGTTACAAGACATCTGACCGAGAGTTTCAATATTGTGGCTAAGTAATAACGTTTTACAGCCCATACGCGCAGCTGCGAGACAAGCCTCGGTACCAGCGTGACCACCACCAATCACAATGACATCAAATAGTTGGGCTTTAGACATAGATTTCTAATACAGAGTGAGTGCGAAAAATGCAGTTGGCCATTATAGCAAGGTTAAAGCTATCCCCAAAGCACCGCTGAAGAAACAGTAAAAAGATGTTTATTATTAAACTATCTTATTTATCTTTTATATAGGTATTTTAGATATTGTTATTACTATTAGGCACGCAGTCTTCTGTGGTTAAGTCTTTGAAACACTGATTGATACTGACTTTGGTGCTTCTAGCAAAGAGGGTATAAAGGGTGTTTAGGGTGATGGTTAGGGTTTGAGAAGCTGTTAATAAGAGTAGGTGTTATCAACAGCTCTCAGCACTTCGATGTTATCCACAAAATGATCCTCAGTTTACTCCCATGGTAACCAGGGTTTTTACCCAGGTTTACTCTGTTGATCGACTCTTTTTTGAGGATCTTGATTACCTTCTGTAAATTCTATTTAAACCGTTGCTACAGAAAGGGTTTTTCTATAGAATCGCCGACCCTTAAACACATTCAGAACCGGTATTGCAGTTGTTGGTTTGATGCGAACAATCCAGGAAACGGAATAATAGTTATGAAAAGAACATTTCAACCCAGTGTCCTCAAGCGTAAAAGAACTCACGGTTTCCGTTCGCGTATGGCAACCAAAAATGGCCGGGCCTTAATTAACCGTCGTCGTGCCCGCGGTCGTAAGCGTCTGGCTGCCTGAACCCCGGATAGTTAGGTGACTGCCACGCCCGAAATGGGCTTTGGCAGGAGTAAGCGCCTACTAACAAAGGCTGCTTACAAAGCAGTCTTTGATGATTCATCATATCGGGTTTCTCACCGAAACTTGCTTATGTTAGCTCGACCCAGTGGCTTAAAAGAAGCGCGTTTAGGTCTAATTGTGGCGAAAAAAAACGTCCGTCTGGCGGTTAAGCGTAACCGTATAAAACGCGTCGTACGCGATAGCTTTCGCCTTAATCAGCAAACGCTTGAAACTCTCGACATCATTTTTTTGGCACGCAGAGGGCTGGATCAACTCGAGCCAGCCGAGCAGCATAAACTGCTGCTACAGTCCTGGCGAAAGCTTTCCCGGCAAATGAAAAAGGTAAAGAAGACGTGATTGCAAAATCGGTGGTCTTTCTTGTCAGGCTTTATCAATACCTGGTAAGCCCTTTGCTGGGCAACAACTGTCGTTTTCACCCCTCTTGCTCTGCATATACGATAGAGGCTTTGCAAAAACACGGTTGTCTGTACGGCGGTCTGCTCTCTGCTAAGCGAATTTGTAAATGTCAGCCCTTCCATTCGGGTGGATTTGATCCTGTACCCGATCAGTGTGTCAACAAACCTCCCCGACAAAACCCGGAGCCTAATTAGTAATGGATTGGCAACGCAGTGCCTTGATCGCAGCGATAGTCGTCGTTTTTGGACTTCTCTTTATCCGCTGGAATGAATTTCAGGAAGCGCACGCTCCGCTTATTACCGAAACTCGTAATGAGTCTGTGTTGATCCCCCCTCTCTCGGAAGAGGGTGTTTTAGCCCCCGAGGTTCAGTCAAATGATACCTCAGATATCCCCGAGCTGGTGCAACGTGCCGAAGAGGTGAAAGTCAAAAGCAATAGCAGGGTTGCTGATGCGCGTCTAGTGACCGTTAGTAGTGATGTCCTGGAAGTCACAATTGATACCTTGGGGGGAGATATCGTTCGTGTCGCCTTGCCTCAGCATCTGGTTTCCCAGGAACCGGGTGCCGATCCATTTGTCATGCTTAACCGCACCCAAAGCCAAACATACATTGCCCAAAGTGGTCTGATTGGACGCAATGGTACAGACACAGCCGCCGGTCGACCCCGATTTTCTGTCGCCAAAACCCATTACGAACTGCAAGAGAACGATACCCAAATTGTCGTTGACCTGCTGCTTGAACAGGGTGATGCCACAATTACCAAGCGCTTTACTTTTAAGCGGGATGATTATTTAGTTGATGTTGTTTATCTGGTTGAAAACCACAGTAGTGAGATATGGCGGGCTCATTTATTTGGCCAAATTCAGCGCGATTCTCACAACCCAAATATCAATAACACGATGGCGCCCAATGCCTATCTAGGTGCTGCGCTTACCACAGATGAAGATAAATATAAGAAGTTTGATTTTTCGGATATGGGTGAAGGTGCCTTCAAGACTGAGAAGGTAGGTGGTTGGGTCGCCATGGTACAGCACTACTTTATTAGTGCCTGGATACCTAACCAGAGTGCGAACAATAATTATCAATTGCGTAAGCTAGGTAGTAAAAATCTTTATACAATGGGTTTTACCAGTGCTGCCGTTGATATCGCACCGGGTGATAGTGGTGAGCTGCGTGCCGGTTTTTATGTGGGACCTAAAGATCAGTATCGCCTGGAAGAAATATCTCCTTATCTCGACTTAACTATTGATTATGGTTGGTTGTGGTGGATAGCTAAACCCTTGTTTTATGGCTTGACCATGTTCCACAGTTTGGTGGGCAACTGGGGATGGTCGATTATTTTCCTGACCTTTGTTGTTAAGCTACTGTTCTTCCCGCTATCAGCGGCAAGCTATAGATCAATGGCTAGAATGCGCAAACTGCAACCCGAAATGGCTCGATTAAAAGAGCTCTACGGGGATGACCGGCAGAAAATGTCCCAGGAGATGATGGCCTTTTATAAAAAAGAAAAGGTTAACCCCATGGGCGGGTGTTTACCCATGTTGATTCAAATGCCGGTCTTTATTGCTCTTTATTGGGTGCTCAATGAAAGTGTCGAATTACGGCATGCGCCCTTTATTTTTTGGTTGACAGATCTATCGCAGAAAGACCCCTATTACGTGCTACCAATCCTTAACGGTATTAGCATGTATGTATTGCAAACCTTGCAGCCTGCACCGCCGGATCCTATGCAAGCCAAAGTTATGCGCTTTATGCCAGTAGCCTTCAGTTTCTTCTTTATGTTTTTCCCTGCCGGTTTGGTGCTTTACTGGACGGTTAACAGCATATTATCAATCGCTCAGCAGTGGACAATTACGCGAAAAATAATCAACGAGTAGTTTTTACTGCCTCACCGGTGTTTGAGCTTTTTGTCCTATGTTTGTTAATAGTAGCGATGTCATTGCAGCACTTATTACCCCACCCGGACGCGGTGGAGTTGGTATTGTCCGTTTATCCGGAAATAATCTAGAGCCCTTCTTCAAAGGGCTACTCGGCTTCACACCAAGCCCCCGTTTCGCCCATTATCAGCCTTTTTTTGCAGCTGATGGAAAGCCAATAGACCGGGGAATTACCCTCTACTTTCCGGCTCCAGATTCTTACAGTGGTGAGCATGTACTCGAGCTTCAGGGTCACGGTGGCCCGGTTGTTATGGACTGCCTATTGCGTCGCGCTATAGAACTTGGTGCCCGCCAGGCTCGTCCCGGTGAGTTTTCTGAACGCGCATTCCTCAACGGGAAAATGGATTTGACACAGGTGGAAGCCGTAGCGGACCTAATTAATGCAAGCAGTGAACAAGCTGCTCGCGGTGCGATTAACACCTTGCAGGGCCAGTTTTCACAGCAGGTCAGCCAACTTCTAGAACACCTTATCTATCTTCGTGTTTACGTAGAGGCAGCAATAGACTTCCCTGAAGAGGAGATTGACTTCCTCTCTGACGGTAAGGTCGAATCAGACCTGAGAAACCTTAGCGATCAGTTGAACGCTCTGCTAGCAGGTGTTACCCAGGGCGCTTTGTTAAGTGAAGGAATATCGGTGGTTATTGCCGGTAAACCGAATGCGGGTAAGTCCAGTTTATTGAACGCGCTATCGGGATTGGACACTGCTATTGTTACTGATGTGCCAGGAACTACCCGTGATATATTACGTGCGCAAATAAGTATTGACGGCATGCCTTTACACATTATTGATACTGCAGGATTGCGTGCTACGCAAGATGTGGTTGAGCGTAAAGGAATTGAGCGAGCAGAAGATGAAATCAAACGGGCTGACCAAGTTCTCTTTTTAATAGACGCCTCTAAGCCATTTGATCTAGCTGACACTGCTATTTTCCCCAAGCTTGAAATGGATATTGGTCGTTTAGAAAATTTCACGTTTGTTTTGAACAAAATAGATGCTCCGGGTTACGTGGCTTCCCAGGCTCGGCAGACTAAACATCCCGTCATTGAAATTTCAGCAATGACGGGTTCGGGTTTAGATGAACTTAAGCAGCACCTTAAAAGATGCGCTGGTTACGTTAATGCAGGGGAAGGCCTTTTCTCTGCGCGTCGACGACACATCAACGCCTTGACTCAAACACAATATAATATTGGTCTGGCTTTGCAGCAGCTTTTGACAGGAGGGGCGGGGGAACTGGTTGCAGAAGATTTAAAACACGCTCAGCAAGAGCTTGGAAGTATTACTGGCGATTTTACGAATGAAGATTTACTTGGTGAAATTTTTTCTGGCTTTTGTATTGGCAAATAAACGGCTTTGATACTCTTAGTATAGAGAATACAGTTACTTGCACAATTGCTGGAGTTAACGAGATACTAAGAGAGTGTTCACAGTTTATCCACAGGATGTGTGTTGTTTTATCGCTTCATGACGCGCCGCTGTTTGTTTTTACCCTGGGGAAAAACTTTATAAGCTATTGATTTTTAATGGTTATTTAATTTGTTAGAGTCACAAAAAATCTCTAAAATATGTGGATAACTTAAGTCGTAACTCTTAGACTAGCTGACCTTTAAGAATAATAATCTTTTAGCGTAAACAGACGTTAGCAATGTGCTAATCCTAACTTATGGAGAAATGGCTTGGCTGAGGTAATTTGGCAGCACTGTTTGGGGCACCTGCAAGCAGAGTTACCCGCACAGCAATTCAATACTTGGATTAAGCCTTTGCAATTTGACAGTGTCTCAGCTGATCAAACAGTGCGCCTGATAGCACCTAACCGGTTTGTAAAAGATTGGGTCGTTGATAAGTTTCTCGACCGTATCTGTGAACTCGCCTCTGAGGCGGGTAATGAGAAAATACCTGTCGAAGTAGGGGTTAACTCAATTTCACCTGGTTTCGCACAACAACCCCCGGTAATTAACCAACCAGCTCCTGCTGACACAGGGCTTCCTTCGGTTGGTTCTTCGGTGTTACCTGTGGACATATCGCGAGCACAACAAGCGTCAGGTCAAGAAAAAGGTTCAACATCTGCTACCAAACAACAAGATACGAACGTTCGTTTATCCTCCTCAGTGCCAAAAGAACGAGAGAGCAAAGTTATTACCCACCCCGATAGCCTAAATAGTGATTTTCGTTTTGGGAATTTTATCGAAGGTAAATCAAATCAGCTTGCTCTGGCAGCGGCCCGGCAAATTGCAGAAAATCCAGGTGGGTCTTATAACCCCTTATTTATTTATGGTGGTGTAGGATTAGGTAAAACGCATCTTATGCACGCGGTGGGCAATGCGCTAAAAGCCGGAAAACCTGATGCCAAGATTGTGTATCTGCACTCCGAGCGTTTTGTTGCAGACATGGTCAAGGCGTTACAACTCAATGCTATTAACGATTTTAAGCGCTTTTACCGCTCTGTCGATGCCTTGTTGATTGATGATATTCAATTTTTTGCAGGAAAGGAGCGTTCGCAGGAAGAGTTTTTCCACACCTTTAATGCCTTACTAGAAGGCGATCACCAAATGATCCTGACCTGCGATCGTTACCCCAAGGAAATTGATGGGCTAGAGGAAAGGTTAAAATCGCGGTTTGGCTGGGGATTAACAGTGGCTGTTGAACCTCCGGAGCTTGAGACCCGAGTCGCGATTCTCATTGAAAAGGCTCAGAGTTTACAGGTTGATTTACCTCATGACGCCGCCTTTTTCATTGCCCAGCGGATCAGTTCGAATGTGAGGGAGCTAGAGGGGGCGCTAAAACGAGTGATAGCAAGTGCTCACTTCACGGGGAAATCTATAGATGTGCCGATGGTCAGGGACTCTTTGAAAGACTTGCTGGCTTTGCAGGATCGTTTGGTGAGTATCGATAATATTCAGCGGACAGTAGCTGAGCATTACAAGATTAAGATGTCCGATATGCTGTCAAAACGTCGCACTCGGTCTGTCGCCAGGCCTCGTCAGGTTGCGATGTCTATGGCAAAGAAACTGACGAATCACAGTTTACCCGAGATAGGTGAGGCTTTTGGTGGTCGGGACCACACGACCGTCCTGCATGCCTGCCGTAAAGTGAAAGAACTGCAGGATAGTAGTACAGAAATGCGAGAAGATATAAAATTATTAACACGATTATTAACCAGTTAATTTACAGCCATCACATTACTATTGTTTTATAGAGAGTGAAGTATGAAGTTCAGTGTCAGTAAAGAAACACTCATTAAGCAGTTGCAAATGGTTGTTGGTGTTGTCGAGCGAAGACAAACACTGCCAATACTTGCTAATGTCTTAATTCAGCTAAAAAATGGTGAACTGACATTAACAGGTACAGACCTTGAAGTTGAAATTGTCAGTAAAGCAGCATCTGAGATGGGTGCTGACGCGAGTGGGGATATTACGGTTCCCGCACGTAAGCTACTCGATATATGCCGTTCTTTACCTGACGATGTTGATATTAAATTCAGCACGAATGACAAAGGGCGTGTGGTGATTACGAGTGGACGCAGTCGTTTTACCTTATCCACATTACCGGCAGAAGAGTTTCCAAACGTAGAAGATGGTGCCGAAACCTATGAGTTCACTTTGCCAGCGAAAAACCTCAAACACCTTATAGATAGCACATCTTTTGCGATGGCTCACCAGGATGTGCGTTACTACCTCAATGGTATGTTGTGGGAAGTGAGCGGTTCTACCTTAAATGGTGTCGCAACAGACGGTCATCGTTTAGCTATTAGTTCGATTCTTCTACAAGGTGAAACTACAGATCGCACTATTCAAGTGATACTCCCGCGTAAGGGTGTTGTTGAATTATCGCGTCTGATGGTTGATGAAGGTGATATTACAATATCTCTTGGTGATTCCCACTTGCGTGTTCGTGGATCCGACTTCCACTTTACATCCAAGTTGGTTGATGGTGCGTACCCCGATTACGATCGGGTATTGCCTAAAGGGGGCACCCTAGAAGTTTGCGGTGACCGCGAAGGTCTCCGTCAGGCTTTTAATCGCGCAGCAATTTTGTCGAACGAAAAGTACAGGGGTGTTCGCCTCCTGCTCAGTGATAATTTGCTTAACATCGTAGCTAATAATCCTGAGCAAGAAGAAGCTCAGGAGGAAGTGCCAGTCGACTATACCGGTGTAGACCTAGAGGTCGGCTTTAACGTTAATTACATACTCGATGTGTTGAATACACTATCGAGTGAGAAGGTTGTTTTTATCCTTTCAGATGCTAATAGTAGCGCACTCATTCAAGATCCAGAAGATCAAGAAGGCTCAGCTTACGTCATTATGCCCATGCGTTTGTAAGCTTTAGCGCTACTTTGTGTACTTAACCCGGCTCGATATACATGGCATAAGAAATATTTGTAGCGCATCCTTATCGCCAGTCGATGGCATTAATTTTTTTTATGGCTCAAATGGCAGTGGTAAAACTAGCCTCCTGGAAGCTATCTATTTACTAGGACGTGGCCGCACCTTTCGCTCTCGTTATACCAATACGCTCATTAATCACGACACGCGGCAATGTACTGTTTTCGGCGCTGCGAAAAGTAAAGAGCATGGTTCCGCTTATACGATTGGCGTGTCTAGAGAGTGTAAGGGTTCTTTTCAATTTAAAGTGGATGGTAGCAGGGTATCCACATCTTCTTCTTTGGCCGATGCGCTCCCTCTTCTCTTAATGAACAGTGATAGTTTTCTACTCATCGAAGGAGGCCCTGGTGGTCGCCGACGTTTTCTTGACTGGGGTGTGTTCCACGTGGAACAGCATTTTCAGCCCCTTTGGGTTCAGCACCAACGAAGTCTGCAACAGCGGAACAAACTGTTGAGGCGTGATAAAATATCACGTGAAGAGTTATCTAGCTGGGACGACAGTTTTATCCGCTTATCAAACCAGATAACGGAGATGAGGCGTGAATACTTTAATTCAATTGAGTCGCTCTTTGTGGAAATGATAGAAAAACTGACCACAGTTAAAGGCATCTCTTTAAGGTTTTATCAAGGCTGGGAGGAAGGTCGAACTTTAGCGTCTATATTAGAAGATAATTTCGAACGCGATACTAGGCGTCATCTTACCACTGCTGGTCCGCAGCGTGCGGATATCAAAGTCAGTGTTAAGGGACGCGCTGCGTCTGACGTTCTATCTCGTGGGCAAATTAAAGCACTAGTTGCTGCTTTGCTAGTAGGCCAAGGGCAGATGTTCAGGCAATCGCGTGGCAAACAATGCATTTATTTGTTTGACGATTTGTTTTCAGAACTTGATAGAGATTCTTTAAAACGTCTATTAAGGGTGCTGGCCAGTGTTAAAGCACAAGTTTTTATAACTGGCACAGATCATTCGCCTTTAGTGCGTGTAGTAGAAAGTGAGGAAATTCAAGACTTTGCCTTGTTCCACGTGGAACAAGGCAAAGTGGGTTCACTTAATGATTTAGAATTGAAAGGGGAAGCTCAATGAGCTCTGAACAAGACTATGATTCATCCAGTATTAAAGTGCTAAAAGGGCTTGATGCTGTTAGAAAAAGACCCGGAATGTACATAGGCGATACTGATGATGGCACAGGTCTACACCACATGGTTTTTGAGCTGGTTGATAACTCAATCGATGAGGCTCTAGCGGGTCATTGCAGTGAAATATTAGTAAAAATACACAGCGATGAATCTGTTTCAGTATCAGATAATGGGCGTGGAATTCCTGTTGATATTCATGAAGAGGGTGTTTCAGCAGCTGAAGTTATTATGACAGTACTCCATGCTGGCGGTAAGTTTGACGATAATACTTATAAAGTATCTGGGGGCTTACACGGAGTTGGTGTTTCCGTTGTTAATGCCTTATCAGAGAGTTTAGTGTTGACAATACGTCGCCATGGAAAAATTCACGAGCAAAGGTATGTCCATGGTGTTCCACAAGCACCCGTTGCCGTAATCGGTGAAACAGTCGAGTCTGGTACTCATGCCCGATTTTGGCCCTCTTCAGAAACATTCAGTAATATTAATTTTCATTATGAGATTTTATCAAAAAGGCTACGGGAGTTATCTTTTCTTAACTCGGGTGTCCGTATTGTGCTAAGTGATGAGCGTAATGAAAAACAAGATGTTTTTCAGTATGAAGGCGGACTCAGTGCTTTTGTTGAATATTTAAATACAAACAAAAGTCCTATCAACCAGGTTATCCACATCAATGTTGATCGTGAAGATGGAATAGCAGTAGAGGCGGCTCTGCAATGGAATGATGGTTTTCAGGAGAATATATTCTGTTATACCAATAACATTCCGCAGCGCGATGGGGGGACACACCTCGCTGGCTTTCGCGGAGCATTGACTCGGTCACTTAATAGTTATATTGAAAAAGAGGGTAATTCTAATAAAAACAACAAGATAGCAACAACAGGAGACGATGCTCGGGAAGGCTTAACCGCCATAATTTCGGTGAAGGTTCCCGATCCAAAGTTTTCATCGCAGACAAAAGACAAATTAGTCAGTTCTGAGGTTAAAGGTGCCGTTGAGCAGGAAATGTCAAAAGCGCTCGGTGATTACTTGTTGGAAAAACCAAATGAAGCAAAGGCGATCATTGGAAAAATGGTTGATGCGGCTCGGGCGCGAGAAGCAGCTCGTAAAGCGAGGGAGATGACCCGTCGTAAGGGTGCTCTCGACATTGCTGGTCTTCCCGGCAAGCTCGCTGATTGTCGTGAAAAAGATCCCGCGCTTTCAGAGTTATACTTGGTGGAGGGCGATTCAGCGGGAGGTTCCGCAAAGCAGGGTCGTGATCGCCGTACACAGGCTATTCTGCCCTTGAAAGGTAAGATTCTAAATGTTGAAAAAGCACGCTTTGACAAAATGTTATCCAGTGCTGAAGTGGGTACCTTAATCACAGCCCTGGGTTGTGGCATCGGTGCTCAGGAGTTTAATGCGGATAAACTCCGTTATCACACCATCGTTATCATGACTGATGCGGATGTTGATGGTTCACATATCCGCACTTTATTATTGACCTTTTTCTTTCGGCAGATGCGAGAACTGATTGAACGCGGTCATGTGTGCATAGCGCAACCGCCACTCTATAAAATTAGTAAAGGCAAACAGGAGCAGTATCTGAAAGATGACGATGCACTGATTGAGTTTTTAACGCAGGCTGCTCTCGAAAAATCTAGCCTGCACGTTGACGCTGACGCCCCTGGAATTTCGGGAGAGGCTTTGGAATCTTTATTGCAGGACTATCGTCTGGTTATAGCGCGTATCGATCGACTTTCCCGCTCCTGGCCACCGCTGATTCTACGTGAGATGATCTATCTTCCCATCCTGGGCCGTGACGAACTGGCGCAGGAAGGTATGGTTAATTCCTGGTGCCAATCCTTGTCTAAAGCCCTTGGTGAGACAATCAATTCAAGTACCCATTACACGGTTGAATACATTGGTGAGACTGAAAAAAACTACTTCTTGCCTAAAGTCACGGTCGAAACCCACGGTGTCAGTCGGGAGTTTATTTTCAATAATGACTTTTTTGCCTCTGGCGAATATCGGGCTATTACTCAACTTGGTCAACGTTTACAAGGTTTACTGGAAGAGGGAGCTTATATTAAGCGCGGTGAGAGAACACTCCAGGTTGATGATTTCGAGCAAGTGGTCAATTGGTTAATGAAGGAGTCAAGACGTGGATACAGTATTCAGCGCTATAAGGGCTTGGGTGAAATGAATCCCGAGCAGCTATGGGAGACTACGATGAATCCTGAAACACGCAGAATGTTGAGGGTCACCATTGAAGATGCTATATCGGCTGATCAAATGTTTAATACCCTTATGGGTGATCACGTAGAACCGCGCCGTGATTTTATTGAAACAAATGCTCTAGCGGTAGTTAACCTCGATATATAGACCTATAAGGGAAAGTGAGTGCTCGCTCACTTTTATCAAATAGTAGAATAGTGTCGAAAGATCAGTCTTTATTGCGTCGTGCTGAAAGCGTTTGCAGTAAAGGCTGTTCTATTGGGGGCTGAAAGCCAGCAGTATTGATTGTGCACTGGCCGCCCCTTTTATAGAAGCCTTAAACGGACGCGCACTAACTATAGCGCTTCTACTGTGGACTCTATCCAGTGTTTAACCTCATCGGTCAATTCTTTATTCTTGCGTCCTGTGCTTTCAATGGGCTTACCGATAACGACATGAATGGTGCCGGGCGTTTTTACAAAACGGTGAGCAGGCCAACAACTGCCCGCATTATGGGCAATAGGTAAAACAGTTGCTCCGGTATTGATGGCCAGAGATGCACCACTGCGTGAGTAATTACCGACTTCTCCGTAATCGATTCGTGTGCCTTCGGGGAAAATCAAAATATTATTCCCTTCCTCAAGACGTTGCTTACCCTGGTTAAGTACTTCACGCAGTGCTTGCTTAGGGTTAGAGCGGTCGATGGCAATGGGTCGAGTCATTGCCAGACCCCAACCAAAAAAAGGCACCCTTAACAGCTCCTTTTTCAAAATTGTACTCACTGGGCGCAGTGCTCTTTGCAGAAAAAAAGTTTCCCAGCCGGACTGGTGCTTGCTTAGAGCAACAAAGGGTTGGCTGGGGATATTGTCGATACCCTCGACATGAACCTTAATACCGCAGGTGAGTTTTAACCACCAGAGGACAATAGCATTGGCGGTAGTAATGAACGTCTGCCTGGGGCGATAGGGAATGAGTAATCCGACGGTACAACTGAGCACTGAGAAGATAATGATAGTTGGCACGTAACCACAGTAAAAAACAATGGAGCGTAGTGTATAAACAAAGTGCAAAACATTAATTCCTTTTATCGAGAAAATGATCAACGGCACTGGCGAGGTCATTGTGAACCAGGGCATTGCGAACTTGCTCGTTAGCGTCAGTGGGTAGCAGGCTCTCATAATGAGAGCCCTTGCCAGTACGTAACAGAATTGGCTGACACTGGCGTTTAACCCCTGCTTGTAAGTCTTTCAAGCTATCGCCAATAAACGCAACACCAACTAGCGAGGTGCCAAAGTCCTGTGCAATGGCATCGAGCAAGCCTGGTGCTGGCTTGCGACAAGAGCAACCTGCTGATGGTAAGTGAGGGCAGTAATAAATACCGGCGATATGACCACCGGCAGCCTCTACTTGCCTGCGCATTTTGTCGTGTATGGCTTCAAGATCGTCCAGATCAAAAAGACCACGAGCCAATCCCGACTGATTGGTCGCTACCACGACACTGTAACCCTCATTACATAGTCGGGCGATAGCGTCAATGCTGCCGGGTATGGGGTGCCACTCTTCCGCAGACTTTATATAAGCATCAGAGTCCTGATTGATGACACCATCGCGGTCGAGAATGATCAGCTTCATCGTTAAAGGCACTCATTCATTGAGTGCTGGCGAGTAATGAAACATCAGCGACCTCAAGAAACAATTCGCGCAATTGCGACAATATTGCCAGTCGGTTTTGCCGCAGGGCCATGTCATCAGCCATCACCATTACCTGGTCAAAAAATGCGTCGACGGGCTCTTGTAGTTGGGCCAAGTGCTGCAAAATTTGGTGATAATCTTTTTCGGCAATCAAGGGCTGTAAAGTATCACTAAGCGTTGCTAGTTGTTCGGCCAGAGCTTTCTCTGCACTTTCCTGGAGTAGCCCTGGGTCGACATTAGCTGTAATCCCAGAATCTTGTTTGCTAAGAATATTTGATACTCGTTTATTGGCGCTGGCCAGGTTGCGCGCTTCCGGCAATTGGCTAAAGTCGTTGACGGCTTGCACACGGCGATGGATGTCCAGTGGTCGAGTGGGCGACTTAGCCATTACCGCTAAAAACACTTCGGGACGAATTTTATCTTCTTCATACCACGACCTGAAACGCTCTAGCATGTAAGTGAGTACTTGCTTTGAGGTTTCTTCGGCCGACAGGCTTAAGTTGGTATGCAAGCTTAAGGCTTTCCTCAAAGCCAATTCTAGATCGAGGTCAATTTGTTGTTCGACCAGTGTTCGCAAGACAGCCAGACTAGCGCGGCGCAGTGCGAAGGGGTCTTTAGAGCCAGTCGGCGGCTGCTTTATGCCAAAAATACCCACCAGTGTATCGAGCCGGTCTGCAACGGCGAGAGTCGCACCAACACTTGAGTTGGCAACGCGGTCGCCGGCGAAGCGCGGTAAATATTGCTCGAAAAGTGCTACGGCAACGGCGTCATCTTCACCATCGTGTTGAGCATAGTAACGTCCCATGGTGCCCTGCAAATCGGCAAACTCTTGCACCATTTCTGTCACCAAATCAGTTTTGCTTAATATTGCAGCGCGTTTGGCGAGTTCTGGTTCTGCTCCAATGGTAGGCGCTAAATAGTCTGCCAGAGCGGCAACCCGTTGTGACTTGTCGTAAATGGAGCCAAGTTTTTCCTGGAAGACCACGTTTTTGAGGATTTCACAACGTTGTTCGAGAGTGGTGTTCTGATCGGTTTGGTAGAAAAAAGCGGCGTCAGATAAACGAGGGCGTATCACTTTTTCGTTTCCAGCGATGACCTTGGTAGCATCTCGACTATCAATATTAGCAACAGTTATAAATCGTGGCAGGAGCTGGCCAGCATCATCGACCACATGAAAGTACTTTTGATGTTCTTTCATGGATGAAATGAGGGCTTCGGCGGGCACCTTCAAAAAATGTTCGTCGAAACGACCCATCAGCGGTACGGGCCATTCGTTCAGTGCAGTGACTTCATCGAGCAAATCGTCATCAATAACCGCATTGCCACCGGCGTCCTGGGCTAGCGCCTTGACACCTTCTTCAATTAACGAGCGACGTTCGACAAAATCAGCGATAACAAAAGCCTGCCGCAAGGTTTTGGCGTAGTCTAAGGGTGTGGCAATACTGATTTCTGTGTTGCTATGAAAACGATGCCCCCGCGAAGTGTGACTGCTTTGCAGTCCCATAATAGAACCGCGAACCACATTTTTTCCAAAGAGCATGACGACCCAATGAACCGGGCGTACAAATTCTATGCGCCTGGCACCCCAGCGCATTCGCCGAGCGATAGGCAGGTCTTTCAGTGCTTTGTTAACAATGTCTGGCAACAGTGCTTCGGTGGCAAGGCCCTTTTCAACACGACGAAAAACAAGGCGAAGTCCTTTATCGGTTTCGGTTTGCTCGAGTTTTGTTACAGTCACTCCGCAGCTTTTGGCAAAGCCAAGGGCGGGTGGCGTTGGTGCGCCGTCGCTATCAAAAGCGGCGGCAACAGCGGGGCCGAGCCGTTCGGTTTGGGTATCGGCCTGCTGCGAGTCGAGCCCCGAGACCAGAACTGCCAAACGACGTGGTGTGGCATAACCCTTAATAGCAGAGTGCTGTAATTTAACTTTATTGAGCTCAGCCTCGATGCCCAGGGTAAACGCAGACATTAATGTCTTTAGGGATTTGGGCGGCAGTTCTTCTGTGCCGATTTCGACGAGAAAGTCTTGTTTCATTTGTTTTTCTCCTCGGCCTGCTGAATCACTTCGTGGGCCAAATCAGCGGGAGCCATGGGAAAGCCCAATGCCAACCGTGAAGCAAAATAGGTCTCTGCCACTGCTCTTGCCAGTGTGCGAATCCGTAAAATAAAACGTTGGCGTTCGGTCACCGAAACAGCGTGCCGAGCGTCCAGTAAGTTAAAAGCGTGGGAAGCTTTCATCACCATTTCGTAGGCTGGTAACGGCAGCTTTTGCTCTATTAACAACTGGCTTTCCTTCTCGTAGGTGTCAAAGCTGTTAAATAGAAATTCAGTATTGGCGTGGTCAAAGTTGTAGTGTGACATTTCCACTTCATTTTGATGGAACACATCGCCGTAGGTGACAACACTGCCATCAGGGCCTTTTGTCCAGACCAGGTCGTAGATACTATCGACGCTCTGCAAGTACATGGCGATACGTTCAAGCCCATAGGTAATCTCACCACTCACTGGATAACACTCCAGTCCGCCAACCTGTTGAAAATACGTGAACTGGGTGACCTCCATACCATTGAGCCAAACTTCCCAGCCCAAACCCCAGGCACCAAGGGAAGGTGACTCCCAGTTGTCTTCAACAAAGCGAATATCGTGTACCGTTGAGTTGATCCCCAAAAAGGCCAGTGATTCTAAGTACAAATCCTGAATATTGCTGGGTGAAGGCTTTAGAATCACCTGAAACTGGTAATAATGTTGCAGCCGGTTTGGGTTATCGCCATAACGCCCATCGGTGGGGCGGCGGCAGGGTTGCACGTAGGCACTGTTCCAGTTTTCTGGGCCTATAGCACGCAGAAAGGTGGCCGGGTGAAAGGTGCCGGCACCTACTTCCATATCCAGTGGCTGTAAAATAACGCAGCCCTGTTTAGCCCAGTACTGTTGAAGAGCGAGAATTAAACCTTGAAATGTCGATACATCTGGTGCTGGCGTTGACACAGCGTTACTCCAATAAAAATAAGACCGCGATTATATCGTTTGACAAAAGTTGATACGATAAAAGCGCAGAAATAAACAGCTAATTACTGTTTATCTTTGTCTTCCACAGTTGTTAACAAGGAATAACAATGAAAAGACTAAAAAAAACACTCCGTGCCTGCTTGTTACCGCTGTTGATCACTGCCACTGCCAGTGCCAATGCCAATGATCATTGGCACAGCGTAGAGGTGAAAGCCGTGCCGGTTAGTGATGGTATCTACATGTTGATGGGCGAAGGTGGCAATATCGGCGTTTCCATTGGCGAAGATGGCACCTTTGCCATCGACGACCAATATGCGCAAATGTCCACCAAAATAGCCGCAGCCATCCAACAGCTGTCGGGCGATTTACCCAAATTTCTCATCAACACCCATTGGCACGGTGACCATACTGGTGGCAACGCGCATTTTGGCGAGCAGGGCGCCATTATTGTGGCCCACGAAAATGTGCGTGAGAGCCTAAAAGTCGAAAAATCGATCAAGCTCTTCAATATGCACAAACCACCCTCGCCCAAAGAAGCGCTGCCCGTTGTCACCTTCCAGAATGAAATGAGCCTCCACCTCAACGGCGATGATATCCGCCTGCTGCACGTAGCTAACGCTCACACTGATGGCGACGCCATTGTCCACTTTACCCAGGCCAACGTTATTCACGCCGGCGACACCTTTTTTAATGGCTTCTACCCTTTTATTGATGTCGACTCAGGAGGTGGCATTGCCGGAATGATCGCCGCTTGCAACACTGTAATCGCACTGGCCAATGATCAAACCAAAATCATGCCCGGCCACGGCCCTCTGGCTAACAAGGCCGATTTAGTGGCCTTTAGGGATATGCTAGTCGTTGCTGAAAAAAATATTAGGGCCTTGATTATCGCCGGTAAAAACGAGGCAGACGTTGTTGCCGCCAAGCCACTGGCAGAACTCGATGAAGAGTGGGGTGATGGATTTATCCCCACTGATATGTGGGTGAAGATTGTTTATAGCGGAATGGTGAAGTAGCTATTTCCTATTTTACGTGTATTAACCTCGTTCTATCTGCGAATACCTGCAGTACCTGTACTACCTTTGCCTAACAATTTACAGAAGGATTATGCCTCGGGGGAGGCGAGAAAAAACAGTTCCCTCATTTCGAGAAAACCCCTTAGCGACGACAGGTTAAGCACTAAAAGAAGAAACCAAAGTATGATCAAAAAAATTACCGTCTTGACGATAACCGTTGCTTTTTCGATGAGTCTATACGCGGCAATAGATGATAAGAAATATGCTCATTGCGCGGTAATAAAGAAGGATGTAGCCCGTTTAGATTGCTTTGATAATTTAGCGAAAAGTAAAGCTCTCGACGGTCGTCAAACTGAAGCAACACCTATAGTAGGAAAAAGAAACTGGAAGGTTACTGTAGATATAAATCCGATCGATGGTTCAAAGATAGTAATTTTGTCCCTAAATGCGATTTCTGCGGAAAATAGGCGGATTAAGCCAGTTCAATTAGTGGCTAGGTGTAAAAATAACACGACCGATTTATACATTAACTGGAATGAGTATCTTGGCAACGAGGCTGAAGTTCAAATCCGTGTGGGTGACCATAAGCCAAACACGGAAAGATGGAGCATATCCACTGACAAAAAAACAACTTTTCATACTAAGCCAATTCCCTTATTAAAGGAAATGCTGACGTCGTCTAAAATGGTATCGCAAGTAACGCCTCATAATGAAAACCCACTAACTGCGATATTTAATACATCAGGTCTAAAGAATGCCATAAAACCACTACAAGAAACGTGTAACTGGAAATACTTACCAAGTGATAGTTAATTTGCAAAGTAGTGTAAACGAGTCAGCGCCAACTTTATCGATTTTTTTGATTTGGCAACACGGGTTCTGAAGAATAGCGTTACCCCACGATAAATAGTCAATAGCTACTGCGTCAATTGACCGCAGAGGATAATGTTCTGCACCTGCTATTTGTCAATGACAAAAGATGAGTGTTAGGTTTGAATTAGCCACTAGCAAGACTTAATTCATTATGCGGGTTAAAAAGGACAGAACATGAATAAAATAACGTGGTTAGGCAGTTTGTTATTGATGGTAGGTTGCGTGCAGGCTGCAGATCTTGAAAAAACACACACGATGCACCATTTACACAATGCAATTGACGATAGAACGTCATTAAATCTTACGCCAGCAATGAAGCAACACCAACTAAAAAATATGCGAGCACACCTGGCTGCAGTGCAGGACATAATCACTCAATTAGGTTCTGGAAATTTTTCTCAGGCGTCGAATACGGCGCATGAAAAGTTGGGATTAACAATAGAAATGGAATCAATGTGCAGTAGTTTTGGAAGTGATACTTTCAAAGAATTAGGCATGAATTTTCATAAAAGTGCCGATGAGCTTGGGGCGGTAATTGAAAGGGGCAATATGCAAGATTCACTCGCTGCCTTGGGTAAAACCCTATCTTACTGTGTGGCTTGTCACGCACAATATAAACAATGAAAATTTGACTCGCTAAACGTTTTAGTAAAAATGTAGGAAATTGATAGGTCTATTAATTTGATGCACGACAGACTTTTGATGCATAGCTAGTGTACCTTCTCCCACAACCAAGCCATTAGGTTGGATGGCTAACACTCATCGTTTGTTATAAGTATCTATAGACCGATGACAACGAGGCAATCTTACTGGGATTCTTGATAAGCACTTATATGATGAAGAAAATTAATGGCTGCTTTTGGAGTATTTTCTTACTAGTGAGTTGGGTCGTTAATCGCTTAGGTTGATGGAGTATGAAAAGACTTAGCTCGGCCTGACATTGATATGCTTTAGTTATAAAATTGAGCGATTAAAAGTAAGTTATCGAACGTATGCATACGTTGCTGCTACGATGAGTTCTTTAACGCCGTCGACCCGGTATCAATATGATAAAAACACTCATGAAGACGATGCGGATTCCTTTTCTAATATTGACCCCAGTCAGTATATTTTTAGGGTTTTCGACATCGCTTACGACTACTGAACAGATATCTTATTTTGACTTTTTTCTGGTACTTAGCGGTGCTTTATTTGCACATATTAGTGTTAATACATTGAATGAATACCATGATTATCGTAGCGGGCTAGATGCCATAACAGCGAAGACACCTTTCAGTGGTGGAAGCGGAGCATTGGTAGAAAACCCTAGAGCATCAGAAGCGGTATTGTTTTTGGCGATTATCAGCTTAATTGCAACCATAGCGGTTGGCATTTATTTTACCTATAAGCTTGGTATTCGTATATTTCCCCTGGGTGTGGAAGGTGTATTAATTATCATCACTTATACGAAATGGTTAAACCGTTATCCTTTTTTATGTTTAGTCGCACCGGGTATTGGTTTTGGCCCATTGATGGTAATCGGAACACATGTGGTTTTAGTGGGTGAGTATTCAATGCAGGTGATTTGGACATCTTTGGTTCCTTTTTTTTTGGCAAGCAATCTTCTTCTGCTCAATCAATATCCTGATATAGAGGCCGACAAATGTGTCGGACGCCGGCATTTTCCTATTGCTTACGGTGTTAATAACAGTACGATTTTATATGGCGTTTTTGTGTTGGCTGCATCTGGAGTTATTGTTATAGGAATCTACACTGGTGTGCTACCGAGCTTAAGTGTTATCGGCTTAATTCCGACGGGACTTTCCATTGTGATATTCTTCGGGGCTAGTAAATACGCAAAATCTTCACAAAAATTATTTCCTTACCTTGGGATGAACGTAGCCACCACGATTTTGACACCTCTACTATTGAGTTTCAGTATCATCTTCGGCTAATAAAACCTATGTTGAAAATAATAATCTTTAATGTAGTTTATAAAACGAAATTTCAGGTATGGCGATGCCATATTTTATAGATTCGAAAATGAGAGCAGGAGAAAAATTCATTGTGGTTACGAATTCTATATTTCTTCCAGTAATTTTTTTGGCTGAATTAACGTAAGGTGTCGTGAAAATAATGACTTTAGATGATGAGTATTAATGTCTATTAAATAATAAAGGCAGTCTGATAAATTGACGGCCTTTATTATTGATGATTACTTTTCTCGCTTAGGTCTAAAATTTTTACCTCTGAAATAGAGGATGTTAATTAACGACTGATACCTTCTATCCCGTATTCTTAAGGCCTTTAATAAAACTGTTGGATTCAGCGATTGATTTTTCCATATCCCTAATAAGTTGAGCAACATCGGTTTCGATCTTTTTTAACTCGCCTTTTAAAGAATTGATGGCTCTTGCATTCAAGTTATGTTTTAAAAATAAAACCTGATCCTGAAAGGCACTTAGGACAGGGCTCATTCGTTTCTCAGCCTGGCGCATGGATTTGACCAAATCTTGGTATTTTTCCTTAGTCGCATTCATTTTATGGGTACTCTGACGCTTTAGCTCGGCATTACTATAAAGTTTAATTTCTTCCTTCCACTCTTTAAATAGTGCTTCCGACACATTTTCCACCGCATCAATACGGTCAGTAACTTCCTGAGCCGCTTCTTTGCTGTCTTCATACTCGCCGCTCAACTTGTCATAATAATCCTGCAGATTACTTTCACCGGTATTTACCAGCGCTTGATACTGTTCCAGTGCTGAAGAAAACTGTTCTTTTGCATCTGTCTGTGCGTCCTGTACCTCTTCTACCCGGTCGATCATGATATCGCGCTTGTGATACCCGACTTTTTCCATTGCGCCATAATAGGCGCTCTCACAAGCGCACAAAAATATAATCGATAAAACTAACGTTGCGTGCCTGGCTTTTAGCATTGACTCAATCCTCTGTTTTGATTTAACGAGTATAGAAGATATCATGATAGTGCAGACCAATATCCATAAAGGTCAAAATTAACTACGCCGCTACAGCCACTACAAACTGCTAGGTGAGGACACCAAGGAAAGATCTTTCTATGCTATATCTACTAGGGTCGTTTACTCTGATAGCCAGTCTCTCAAAAATAGATGTACAGATTATGCTAGAGTCATTAGTAGGGTGGCTTCTTGTGATGATTGTGGTGAAATGATTTATAGCAAGAAAAGTGTCAGCAAAGATTCGCGGTTTAGCAAACATTTCTTTCTTTTATAAGCTGAAAACTAATGGATGATTCAAAGCAAAAAATTGCGCTATTTATAGATGCTGACAATGCCCCAGCTAGCAAATTCGAAGATGTTCTTAGTGAAGTTGCAAAATATGGCGTAGTAACCATAAGGAAAGCATACGGTAACTGGAAGAAGCCCTCCATAAAAGCCTGGGAAGATCTTTTACATGAATATGCCATTCAGCCCATACAACAATACGACCTATCGAAAGGGAAAAATGCATCTGATATAGCACTTGTGATTGATGCGATGGATGTCATGTATACGAAGGATATCGATGTCATGTGCTTTGTTTCGTCTGATTGTGATTTCACACCGATGGTTACCCGTGCTTTAGCAGAAGGCAAGGTGGTATTGGGGTTTGGTGAGCGAAAAACACCGTCCCCTTTTGTCAACGCATGTTCCAAGTTCCTGTTTTTAGAACAAAAGCCTGCCAATAATGATGCAGTGCAAGCAAAAACAAAAAGTATTAAATCGGACACAAAGCTCATAAATTTACTTCGTCAAGCTATCGAGTCAACAGAAGAAGACAATGGTTGGGCTGCCCTGGGGCCCGTCGGCGCGCATATATCAAATAAAACTTCATTCGATACGAGAAACTATGGTTACAAAAATTTAAGCAGCCTTATTAAAGCCATTGATTTGTTTGAGCTTAAACGTGGCCCAGGGAATTCATACTTGGTGAAAGATGTAAGAAAGAAAAAATGAACGTGACAAGCTGGACAGAATTTGCCTCCGTGGTACGATGCAGGGGATACCTCATGTTCAGCCAGAATATGCTGGGCTATGACTTGTTAAGCGAAAAAATCTTAACCAGAGAATGGAGAAAATGAATGTCAAACGAAGGTTACCATGAACCCATTAACGAGCTTTCGGAAAATACCAAGGACATGCATAGAGCACTCACCTCGTTAATGGAAGAACTAGAAGCCGTGGATTGGTATAACCAACGCATAGATGCGTGCAAAGATGATGAACTGAAGGCAATACTTGCTCACAATCGCGATGAAGAAAAAGAGCATGCCGCAATGGTGCTTGAATGGATTCGTCGGAGAGATCCCGTCTTTGATCACGAATTAAAAGATTACTTATTTACCGAGAAGCCGATCGCACACAAATAGGCGTGTTTTAATCGCTTCAGTTGTAGTCGCTTAGATTTGATCTGATAGTTAACCGTTTATAAACGGTTAACTATCAACTTCAATGTGTTCTCACGTCTCTATTGGAAACGGCGTTTTACGGCAATACGACTTCTCTTGATGACTGTTATCTACTGCATTTTCCCCGGCAACCATGTCACCAGGTTGGGCCATAAGGCGAGCAGAAGCAAGACGCCAAGCTGTATGGCAATATAGGGCATGACTCCACGATAAATATCACTGGTTAAGACCTCTTTCGGTGCGACACCACGCAAATAAAATAGAGCAAAACCAAAGGGTGGGGTTAAGAAAGAAGTTTGCAGGTTAACGGCAATCATTATGCCGAGCCAAATCGGGTCAACACCCATGGCGAGTAAAGCGGGGCCGACAATGGGCACCACCACGAAGGTGATTTCGATAAAGTCGAGTATAAAACCGAGTATAAAAATAACCACCATGACGGCAAGTGTGGCCCCTACAGCCCCCCCGGGGATACTGGCAAACATCGAGGTTACTAACTCTTCACCTCCAAAACCACGAAACACTAACGAAAATATAGCGGCACCAATTAAAATCATAAACACCATAGCGGTGACTTCCACGGTGCCTTCTAGTACCTCTTGCAGTCGTTGTAAGGAAAGTTGGCGGCGCACTAGCGCAAGTAAAGACGCACCAAAGGCGCCGACACCTGCAGCTTCGGTTGGGGTGGCTATACCACTGAGAATTGAACCAAGCACGGCAATAATCAGTAGCATGGGTGGTGCGAGGCTGGATAATAAAGCTACAGTCTCTACAGATTTCTGCTCATCAGCAGCGGGTGCACCTTCTGGCCTCAGCCGGGCATAGAACCCAATATAAGCGCAGTAACAGCCGACCAAAATCAGTCCTGGAATAACGGCACCCATAAATAGATCACCGACAGAGACGGTTTTAGGTGCAAATATGCCTATACTTAATTGGGCTTGGGCATAGGCAGTAGAGAGAATATCACCCAGTAGGACCAGTGCAATGGAGGGTGGAATAATTTGTCCCAGGGTGCCTGTCGCACAAATGGTGCCGGCGGCAAAAGCCGGGTTATAGCCGCGCTTTAGCATGGTGGGGAGTGACATCAAGCCCATGGTGACCACAGTCGCGCCGACAATACCGGTGCTGGCGGCCAATAATGCGCCCACCATAACTACCGAAATGCCTAACCCACCACGCACTTTACCGAAGAGCTGCGCCATATTGTTGAGCAGATCTTCTGCCAATCGGGATTTTTCCAGCATGATGCCCATTAATACAAACAGGGGGATAGCCACTAAGGTTTGATTGATCATGGTGCCATAGAGACGATTTGGTAGAGCCTGTAGAAAGGCCATATCAAAATGACCGATGGCTGTACCGAAAGCGGCGAATATCAGGGCGATTCCAGCTAGTGAGAATGCCACCGGGTAGCCGAGTAAGATGACTAGACAGACAGCGAGAAACATAAAGAGGGGAAGGAATTCGATCATGGTAATTACTTTGCCGCGGTGAAAGAGGTATTGGCAGGTGAGCGCAAGAGGGTGAAGGATTTGAGAAATTCAGCAATTCCCTGTAGTAAAAGCAGCGTTGGCATAACCAATAATAATGACTTAAGCAGGTATACCCAGGGTAGGCCGGCTGACTCGGCCGAGTGCTCGCTCATTGCCCAGCTATTGCTGACGTAGTCAACGCTTAACCAGAAGATAAGTCCGCAGGTGGGTAGTAGAAAAAAAACGGTACCGAGGGCATCGACCAGTGCGCGGCGGCGTGGCGAAAAGTGCCGATAAAAGATATCGACACGTACATGGCCGCCTCTCTTCAGGGTGAAGGCGGTGCCGAGCATAAAGGCGAAAGCATGGAGGTAAAGCACCGTTTCTTGCAGTGCGATCGAGCCAGAACCGAATAAATAGCGCGCTACGACCACAGAACAGGTGCAGAGCATCATCGCAAGCGTCGCCCAGGCGGTGAGCTTGCCACACCACTCGGTAAAGGTATCAATGGGTGAGTTGGCAGAAGTCATGGAGTAGCCCGTTGAAATTATTAGGAATTGATTATTAATTTGTGAAATTAAGTACTGAACAAACGCCCTGCTGTATCAGAATCCAGGTTCTAATCAGTGGCAGCAACATTGCACTTGTCATAAAGCTGTCATGCTTTGTACATAGTCTTGTCATTTGCCCTCTCTAGGATGCGCGTACTAGCCCATCATTGATGGAAACGTCGCAGGAGACACACATGAAAAAACTATCTAACACAGCAGCACAATTAAAAGTTGCTGCCATCGGCTGTGGCATTGCCATGTCCTTGGCTAGCACCCAGGCAGTTTCAGCCTCGCGAGATTATATCAGCATCGTTGGTTCATCAACGGTCTATCCTTTTGCGACCGTTGTCGCCGAACGTTTTGGTAAAACCACGTCCCATCCCACGCCTAAAATTGAATCAACGGGTTCGGGTGGCGGCATGAAGCTGTTTTGTTCGGGCGTCGGTACGGGTCATCCCGATATTACTAATGCATCACGGCGCATGAAGAAGTCTGAATATGAGAAATGCCAAGCTGCTGGTGTGACCGATATTGTTGAAGTGCTGATTGGTTTTGATGGCATTGTGCTCGCCAATTCCGTTAAAACAAAGCAAATGAGCTTGACTCGCAAAGATATTTTTCTGGCACTGGCCAAAAATGTACCCGCTCCAAAGAGCATGCAAGATGAGTTCACCAGTGCACAAACCCTGGTTGCCAACCCTTATAAGACATGGAAAGAGGTTAACCCTGAGCTCCCCGACATTAAAATTGAAGTGCTTGGCCCCCCCCCAACCTCGGGTACGCGCGATGCCTTTGCGGAACTGGCATTAGAGGGTGGCTGTAAAAAAATCAGTTGGATTAAGGCAATAAAGAAAAAGGACAAAAAAGGTTACAAAGAAGTGTGCCACACGATCCGCGAGGATGGTCACTACATTGAAGCCGGTGAAAACGACAACCTTATCGTGCAAAAGCTTGACGCTAATCCCAACGCGCTCGGCGTATTTGGTTTTAGCTTTCTCGACCAGAATGCTGACAAGGTTCAAGGTTCAAGGATTGAAGGCCAGCCCCCCACCTTCGACACCATCGCTGATAAGTCTTATCCCGTATCACGCCCCCTGTATTTCTATGTGAAGAAGGCGCACGTTGGAGTGGTGCCGGGCATTGAAGGTTATCTGGCTGAGTTCACCAGCGAGAAAGCCTGGGGTGAAGAGGGTTATCTGGCTGAAAAAGGCATGATCTCTCTGAGTGACGATGTTCGAAAAGCCAGTAGCGCCGATATCAAAGCACTGAAGACAATGTCTGGTGACGATTTGTAATAAAAAGTAAACAAAGCAAGTATATGCTGTATTTTTGCTGGGGCCTGACAAAAGTCAGGCCCTTTTTTACTGCTAAATTGATGCCTTAAGCTCTGTAAGAAATCTGGTTTTAACGCTATGCAAACCTCAAATCTGATCATTAGTCTACTGGTAATGTCCGCTGTTGCTTTCCTTCTTGGTTATCAGCGCTCTCTGGGTTTTGCCCGTGATTTAGGGGGTGTACGCAATTTACATTCTCTGCCGTCATATTACGGTATGAGGGTCGCACTCTGGTGCGGTTTGCCCTCAGCTTTACTCCTCTTTTCCTGTCTGGCCTTTGAAGAAACCATCATTAGTAACATGTTGCTGGCTGGTATCCCCGATGAGATTCGCCCGAACTCTGTAGCCGAATACAATTTGTTGATGAACAAGATTGAAAATTTGGCAAGCGGTGCACTCTCAGTTGAAGACGTTAAACCAGCACTAATAGATGCGAGTGCCGCACTAGTCTATTTGCGTGATATGAGCCAGCGTTTAGTCACGGGCCTAGCACTGTTAGTGGCCGGTGGCGGTGGTCTTTGGAGCTGGTGGCGTATGTCAGCGCAGCTGCGAGCACGCCAGCAAGTTGAGAAAGTGTTGAAGGGATTCTTGCTGTTTTGTGCCAGCTTGGCGATTTTTACTACTCTGGGCATATTGTTATCGGTAGTGTTTGAGTCCGTACGTTTTTTTCAACAAGTGCCGATTACAGAGTTTTTCTTTGGCTTAGACTGGAGCCCACAAACCGCAATACGTGCTGACCAGGTTGGCGGTTCTGGTAGCTTTGGTGCTGTACCGTTATTTTTGGGAACCTTGCTGATTTCATTTATTGCAATGACAGTGGCAGTGCCAGCGGGTTTGATGTCGGCCATTTACCTGGCAGAGTATGCCGGCTCTAAAGTACGGAGTCTTGCCAAGCCCACACTAGAGATTCTCGCCGGTGTTCCGACCGTAGTTTATGGCTATTTTGCTGCCTTGACCGTTGCCCCTTTTATTCGAGATACCGGCACGAGTATGGGTTTATCGGTGACCTCTGAAAGTGCGCTGGCGGCGGGCCTGGTGATGGGTATTATGATTATTCCCTTTATTTCATCACTGGCCGATGACGTTATTAATGCCGTACCCCAAACCATGCGCGATGGCTCTTTAGCCCTCGGTGCGACCCATTCTGAAACGATTAAGCAGGTGATTATTCCCGCTGCCTTGCCCGGTATCGTCGGGGGGATATTGTTAGCGGTATCGAGAGCTATTGGTGAAACCATGATTGTGGTCATGGCGGCAGGCCTGGCAGCGAACCTTACCATTAACCCCTTAGACACCGTGACGACAGTCACCGTACAAATTGTCACTTTGCTGGTGGGAGACCAAGAGTTTGACAGCGCCAAAACCCTGTCCGCTTTTGCACTGGGATTAATGCTATTTCTGGTGACCCTGGGATTAAATTTTATTGCACTGCGCGTCGTAAAAAAATACCGAGAACAGTATGAATAAACCATCACACGCAAGCACTGAACGCATCAGAAAGACACTGGCTAAACGCTATCGCACTGAAAAACGTTTTCGACTCTACGGTGTTATGGCAATTCTCTTCGGTGTGCTTTGTGTCGCGACATTGTTTGTCGATATTATCGGCAAAGGTCATGGCGCTTTTCGCCAAACATATATTCAACTGAGCGTTGATTATGGATCCGATACCCTTGGCATTAGTGATATCAACGATGCGCAGCAACTCGCCCTGGCAAATTTTTCGGGAGTCGTAAAACAGAGTTTGCGTACACGTTTTAACGATGTGTCTGGGCGGAGTGAAAAGCGTCAACTCTATCGGCTAGTCAGCAATAGCGCCGAGTACCAACTGGCTGACCGCTTAAAGGCCGATCACAATTTATTGAATCAATCTGAAAAAGTCTGGGTGCTGGCTGACGATGATGTCGATACCTATTTCAAAAGCCTCAACAGTGCTGATGGCGCCTTTGTGGGTCGAACCAATGATAAGCAGCAAGAATGGATACAATCTTTGATTGAAGCGGGACAGATTGAGCTGCGCTTTAATACTCAATTTTTTACCAGTGGTGATTCTCGTGAGCCAGAACAAGCGGGTATTGGCGGCGCTATTGTCGGCTCGTTATTTACACTGTTTATTACATTGGCGCTGTCCTTTCCCATTGGCGTAGCAGCCGCCGTTTATCTTGAAGAGTTCGCCCCGAAAAACCGCTTAACTGATTTTATTGAGGTGAATATCAATAATTTGGCGGCAGTGCCCTCAATTATTTTTGGTCTGCTGGGCCTGGCGATATTTATCAACTTTTTTCACGTCCCTCGCTCCGTGCCGCTAATTGGAGGCCTGGTATTAGCGGTAATGACCTTGCCGACCATTATTATTTCCAGCCGCGCTGCTATTAAAGCGGTTCCCCCCTCAATTCGCGAGGCGGGTATCGGTATTGGTGCTTCGCCCATGCAGGTTGTACTTCATCATGTACTGCCCCTGGCTTTACCGGGTATGTTGACCGGTACCATTATTGGTATGGCCCAGGCTCTCGGTGAAACAGCACCATTATTAATGATTGGTATGGTGGCTTTTATTGTTGACGTGCCCGGTGGAATTACTGACCCCGCTACGGTATTGCCGGTACAAATTTTTCTTTGGGCAGATAGCCCGGAGCGTGCTTTTGTTGAAAAAACGTCGGCGGCGATTATGGTCCTGCTGGCCTTTTTAATTACCATGAATACGGCCGCAGTTGTGTTGCGCAAACGTCTGGAAAGACGTTGGTAACAAACTGCCCCTAAATAGCCATTATTTGAGATGGGAACTATGAGTGCCACAACAATGAAGTTAGCAACGACTGAACTGCCAGAAAATACTTTCGATTCAGCACCTGAAGACATGGCTATCGAAGCGACTGTTGGTATTCCCTTTGTCGATGATCCCAAAATAAAAGCCCGAAATGCCAGTGTTTTTTATGGTGATAAGCAGGCGATTTATAATATTGATCTCGATATTGGCAAGCATGAAGTGATTGCCATGATTGGTCCTTCTGGTTGTGGCAAGTCGACATTTCTACGGACCATCAATCGTATGAATGACACAGTTGAAGGCTGTCGGGTCAGTGGCGAATTTTTACTCGAAGAAGATAATATTTATGCGTCGAAAATGGACGTGGTGGAATTGCGTGCTCGGGTCGGCATGGTGTTTCAAAAGCCTAACCCCTTTCCGAAAAGTATTTTTGATAATGTTGCCTATGGGCCGAAAATTCATGGTCTAGCGGGCAGTCGCGTTGAGATGGATGAGATAGTAGAGAGCAGCTTGAAACGTGCAGGCCTGTGGGCCGAAGTAAAAGATCGCCTGCATCAACCAGGTACCGGTTTGTCCGGTGGTCAGCAGCAGCGTTTGTGCATTGCTCGCGCTATTGCCATCAGTCCTGAAGTCATTTTAATGGATGAGCCCTGTTCGGCACTCGATCCCATTGCCACGGCGCGAATTGAGGAGCTGATTGCGGAGCTGGCCGAAAATTATACGATTGTGATCGTCACCCACTCTATGCAACAGGCCGCGCGCGTTTCCCACCGCACAGCTTACTTCCATCTGGGAAAACTGGTGGAGGTAAATGAAACCGAGAAAGTGTTTACCACCCCCGAGCACAAACTAACAGAAGCTTATATCACGGGTCGTTTTGGTTAAGCGTGAGCCTTTATTAAGGAAAAAAACCATGGACAAGTTAAATCTTGATCAGCATATATCCCAGAAATTTAATGAAGATCTCGAACATATTAAAAGCCAAATGCTTGAAATGGGCGGCATGGTAGAAAAACAATTGGCCGAAGCGATTAAAGCCCTTGAAAATGCTGATAGCTATATTGCCGAGCGAGTATTACAGGTCGAAGAACAGGTCGATGATATGGAGGTGGCTATCGACGAGAGCTGCGTTACCTTAATTGCTCGTCGCCAACCCACAGCGACCGACCTGCGTCTGGTGATGGTTGTCACGCGCTGCATTCGCGATCTGGAGCGGATCGGGGATGAGGCTCAAAAAATTGCAAAGATGGCGATTAAATTGGCAGTCGATGGGGCATCACCTCGGGGCTATAGTGAAATCCGGCATATTTCCAACGATGTCCGCGGTATGCTTAACGCCGCCCTGAATGCCTTTATGCGTTTCGATACCGAGGCGGCCATCGAAACAATGAAAAGAGATGAGCAAATTGATGCCGATTATAAATCGGCACTGCGTGAGCTGATGACCTATATGATGGAAGATCCACGCAGTATTACTCGAGTGATGAATGTGCTTTGGGTGCTGCGTGCTCTGGAGCGGATTGGTGATCACGCCAAGAATATTTGTGAGCATGTGATCTATTTGGTTGAAGGCAAAGATGTACGCCACGGGCATTTAGATGAAATCGATGACAATTTTAAGCACTCATCCTAAGCGGCCATCTTCAGCCCCCATCGTAATGGAGCAAGTTTCTTTAAACACGCCGTATTGCCAAGCAAAACAATTCAAATAAATGCACCCATATTAAATTTTGGTCCGGGTTCAAAGGTGGCGATGGGCGCAATTATCATGAGGGTGCTGGCATAAGAACTGTTCTGGACAAGACGCGATTGTCTTACAATAGTGGGTTATGACAGAATTTAAAGGCTTTTCCCCACAGCTCCTACCCTTTCTTGACGAACTTGCCGCCAACAATAATCGCCCCTGGTTTGCTGAAAACAAGCCCCGTTACGAAGAAGCTGTGCTTTCACCGGCGCTGAGCTTTGTCGAACACATGGCGCCTAAAATCGAAAAGTTGTCACCCTACTTTGAGGCGATTCCGAAACGCAGTGGCGGTTCGATCATGCGGGTGTATCGCGATACTCGATTTGGCAATGACAAAACCCCCTATAAAACGAACCTCGGTATACAGTTTCGCCATCGCCGTGGCAAAGATATTCATGCGCCGGGCTATTATCTGCACATACACCGTGCGGAGGTTTTTCTTGGTGTCGGTTGTTGGCGTCCCGATTCTGCAGCCCTGGGAAAAATTCGCCAGCGTATCGACGAAAAACCCGAGGCCTGGCAGGCCATTATTAATAATCGCTCTTTCAAGCGGCAGTTCGAGTGGGGTGGCGATACTTTAAAGCGTCCGCCGCGAGGCTACAGTGCCGACCACCCTTTAATCACCAGCCTGAAACAAAAAGATTTTATTGTTATTAAGCCGCTGCACGATGCGGTTATTGAAGATAATGACTTCGCCCAGACCACAATAAAATCCTTTCGAGCAGCCAGGCCATTGATGGAGTTTTTATGTCAAGCACTGGAGCTTAGTTTTTAGTCGACCATCGAGTCGCGACAAGAATGTCAATCAATTGACCTATTCTGGTAATTATGGTCTTATTGCCCTCCAGTTTATGCGTACAATAAGCCGTCTTTTATTATAGGTCGAGCGTGCCGTGTACTCTCCCTACAGCTAACTTTTAGCTGCTTAAAACTAGACGTAAATTCTCTACCAGCTTGAGGAAAGAGCATGTCTGATAATTCACTCGATTTTAGAGATAAAGCCGCCATTGTCGGCATCGGTGAAACCGACTATACCCGGGGTGCCCTGCGCCCTTCATCTGAAATGATATTGGAATCGACCCGCATTGCCATTGCCGATGCGGGCCTGAAAAATACCGATATTGACGGTATTATCCTGCCGCCGGTAATGATTACCGCTGAAGAGATTGCCGCCAATCTTGGCATTGAAGACCTGCGCTACAGCGCATCGATTAATATGGGTGGTGCCAGCCCCGTTACCGCACTACAAACGGCCGCCCTGGCAATATCTGCTGGCATTGCTAACAATATCGTAGTGACTGTGGGCTGGAATGGTTCTTCTGCACTGCGGCCCAAACCCAATGCCAAGTTTCCAGAGGTGATTTCCATTCCCGCTCTGGAGCGCACCCTGCAAAACTATTACTTCCCCTACGGTAGTGCCTCACCGGTGCAAATGTACGCCTGGATCGCCATGCGCCACATGCAAACATTTGGTGTTAGTCACGAGGCTATGGGTGCTGTTGCGCTGGCCTGCCGCCGACACGCTCAGTTTAATGATAAGGCAACCACCCGTGGGCAAGAGTTGGATATGGAGGGTTACTTAAACTCTCGTTGGATTTCCGAGCCCTTCCGACTGTTTGATTGCTGCCTAGAAACTGACGGTGCCTGTACTGTTATCGTTAGTCGTGCCGACCAGGCGAAAGACCTGCGCCACAAACCCGCCTATATTATGGCGGCGGCAGAAGGCCATCCCTACCCGGCTGACGATATAGCCAACCGGCCTGATATGTTCCACATTGGCTTGTCCAACTCTGCGCCTAAGGCCTTTGCCATGGCAGGCTTAAAGCCGACAGATATGGACTTTTTGCAAGTGTATGACTGCTTTACTTATGTGGTGTTATTACAGCTTGAAGCGATGGGCTTCTGCGAACAGGGCGCGGTTGGTGAGTTCGTTAAAGATGGCACCTTGGAAATTGACGGCAAATTCCCCATGAACACCCATGGCGGCTTGCATTCCCAGGCCCACGTTTGGGGTTTGAACCATGTGGTTGAAGCCACGCGGCAGCTGCGCGGTGATGGTGGTGAAGTACAAGTTAAGGATGCAGAACTCGGTCTGGTGACAGGCTGGGGTGATTTTGGCGATGGTAGCCTGGTGATACTGAGGAACTAAGACGATGACAGACACACAGTTTATTCCAAATCCGGCACCACAGCCGACCAACTATCTCGATGAGCAGTTCTGGGAGAACTGCGCCAATAAAATTCTCAGCTTCCAGTGCTGTCACGACTGTGAAACCTGGCGCCACATCCCCCGCTTTATGTGTGCCAATTGTGGCTCCCCGAACTGGGGCTGGCGCGAATCCCATGGTCGCGGCACTGTCTATACCTGGACCGTGTGCCATATGCCCATGTCCCCCCACTTCGAGAAAGACTTCCCTTATGCCGTTCTGGTTGTGGATATGGAAGAAGGCGTACGTATTACCGCTGGTTTGCGTGAGCTGGACTACCGGGAGTTAAAAGTTGGTCTGCCGGTTGAAGTGATTTTTGAGCCTTTGGAAGGCGGCGGCTATCTGCCCTTCTTCCGCCCGAGGAAAGAAGCCTAGCGTTATTGAGAAGTACAGTACATAAAAAAACCGAACGTGAAAACGTTCGGTTTTTTTATGTTTGGCCTGAGCGTTTAGTAACGAGTCTTGCTAGTTTAAACCAAGGCCTTCCATGCCGCTGCGGTCGACGACAGGGGCACGTTTGGTGCCCGGTGCGAGTTTCACAGAACCCGGCTCTCGTTCGAAAGAGTCCGTTAAACCAATACTGTCAGCGTATTCACGCAGTACCGGCAATACGTCTTTGCCGAGTAGCTCAATGGAGCGGTTGCGATCGGCATCGCTGCAAACGCCCTGCACATTAAAGGCGGTTAATGAACCGGGGCGAATGACCCGCATAATGGTTTTCAGCTTGGGAATTACCTGCTCGGGCGTACCGACGATAATTTGCAGATTGTCCTGGGCCCGATGATAAGACGCAAGCAGCTTTTCTTTAACCACATCCATACTTTCATCTTTCCACTTACCACTGCGCGATGCATCTAGCTTTTCTTTACTGATCCCCAGCCACGAACCGCCGGGGGATGCCTTGGCCATGGCACGAATTGCTCCCTTCGAGTTATAACCGGGCGGCAAGGTGTACTCAGGGCGACTAAATCCGTTTTGACCGCCACCGAAAGAATACCCTCGGCCAATTTCCTGGGCCTTTTCTTCGGTATCGGCAACAAACAGCGGCACTAAATAACCAAAGTTTTCCGGCCCCGCCTGGTAGCCTTCTTCGGCAGCTGTGTCAGCGTAATAATCCCACAAATCACAGGTAGCACTCAGTGCAGAGCCCAGGCCTAAATAGGGGTAGCGCTTGCGGGCTGCCCACTGCACGGTCTCGGGGGAGAGGACGCCAGGAATCCACTGTTGGGGCATTTCCTGATAAGGCTTAACCCAGGGGTTCACATGGCGATAGTGGAAGTGCTTGCCCTCATAGCGCCAGGGGCCGTCTTTGGTCCAGCAGTCGAGGATAAACTGGTGGGCCTCATTGAACATTTCACGGTTATAGGCGGGGTTGGCGTTGTTAAAGAATTGCTCACTACCGGCACCGCGCACCCAGCCAGAAACCAGACGGCCACGGGAGATAGTATCAATGGTGGCCAATTCTTCGGCGACACGCAGAGGGTGTTTAACTACGGGAAGCGGGCTACCAACGAGAATAATTTTAGCCGTCTGGGTGACACGGGCGAGGATGGCGGCTTCGGTGGTGATGACATTACCCATGCAATAGGGATTGCCATGGTGTTCGTTGAGGGCGACGCCGTCGAAACCCACTTCCTCAGCGAGACAATACTCGTCAATAAATTGGTTGTAGTCATCGGCGCCCTTTTTGCGGTCGTAATATTTATTCGAGACCCCAAAGAAGGCTTTGTGCTTTAAGACAATGTCTTCATCAATATGGCGGTAGGGCCGCTCTGTGAAATAGGCAAATTTCATGTTGATACCTCTGTAATGGTTAAATAATGGGTAAAAGACAGGCAGGCATTAACCGGTGAGAGAAAATGCCTGCCCACATTAAAAGTTGGCTATGTCATGCTAACGTAAAAACTAGCGCGCCTTAAGCACTCGATAAGGCTTAATTGCGCTCAGTCATAGCCCTAAGCGTTTGACTCTCAGGGTGCTCAGCGACTGCAGATACTAAGAAGGGGCTATGGGTTTTGCCGCGATAACGAGCGCGCGATAACGGTTCAGCGTGGCCTCATCTTTAATCGGCCCGATGCGGGTGGAGATCGTTTTTTGTGTATTGGCTGAAAGCGTGCCAATGGTGATTTGCACCGACGGACCAGTGACATAAGCACTGATCATTTCTGTCACCTGCACCACCACCCCTGCCGCCGGAATGTTGCTTCTGTTGTAGACCGAGAGCAATAAATAGCCATTACTATCGACACTCAGTTTATTGAGAATATAACGATTGGGTGCCTGGTTCATTTCAATGCTGGCCAGTTTGTCATTAGCCTGTTGACCTATATCCCCCTCTGTTTGGGCAGCCTCTCGGTAATAGGTGATGGCGGTTTCGCTATCGCCGTTAGCATGGGCGATATTACCCAGGTAAAGGCTCGCCACTGGGGTGGGTAGCAGCTTCTGACTTTTTTCGAGGTCGTTGCTTGCAGCCGTCTTTTGTCCTTGCTTGAAGCGCAATACCCCCCGCGCGAGATAATGACTGAAATAATCGGGGTTTTTGGTGATGGCTGTGGAGAAGGCCTGGTCGGCGTTAGCGAGATTGTCGAGCATGCTCCAGGCGTGGCCGCGCAGCTCCCAGAACTGCCCTTCCCCGGGTTGAAATTTGACCGCACTATCGAGATATTTCAGAGCCTGTTTTGGGTCTTTGTCCGTCAGTGCTTGCATCGCATTGGCCTGTGCCTGGTAGGCCGGTTGGTCTTTAAGCACGCGGGCAATCTTTTCCTGATAGACAGCGCGGTTAACAATGCCGCCAGGTGGGTAAGTCTTCACTTTCTCTTTATTTGCCGCCACGCGGGCTTGAGAGGGTGGATGGCTGGCAAACAGCCCGGTGATAAAATCACTTTCGCGACCTTCGGAGAGCTTGACGAAGGTTTCTTGTAATGTCACGGCCCCACGGGGGTCGTAACCCGCTCGTACCATGTAGTCCATACCGTAGGCGTCTGACTCGAGTTCGGCGTCACGACTGTAGCTCGCCATCCAGGCGGTGCTGCCCAGCTGTGTTGCCATGCCACCGAGCTCGCCGAAGCCTTTACTTTCAGCGGCGACCCCGAGCGCCTGTGCGCCGATGTTAATCAGAGTCCCTCGAGTCATTTGTGCCGCGCTGTGACGGGCCGCAGCATGGACAATTTCGTGGGCCAGCACGGCCGCGAGTTCTGATTCATCCTTCAGGTGTATCAACAAACCCCGGTTGATGGCTATCTTGCCACCCGGCAATGCCCAGGCGTTGGGCACGGGATTATTGAGCACCACAAACTCATAGGGCAGATTGGGGCGGTCACTCACCGCTGCCAGCTTTTTACCGATGCTGGCGACATAGAACTGTAGGTCGGGGTCAATGTAATAACGTCCGCCCTGAGCCTGTTGAGCGGGCAAATACTGTTGGCGGCCAATACTGAGCTCTTGCTCGGCAGAGACGAGTGACAATTGACGCTCGCCAGTCACCGGATTGACGGTACAGGCAGCGGTCAATAACAAGGCAGCACACAGGCTACTTAACAGGTGTTTGCGGCGCATACTCTATTCCTCTTCACAGCAGGACCCTTATAATGACACGATAGTTTACATATAGTTGAAGCATTCTCTGATAAAGGATACTGCGATGTTAATGGTGATTTCCCCGGCCAAAACACTGGATTTCGATACGCTGCCAACCACCAGTGAGCACACCACCCCCGACTTTCTCGATGACTCCGAAGAGCTGATCGAGCAGTTGCGCGAAATGTCGCCCCACGCTATTTCGGCCTTGATGAAAATCAGCGATAAATTGGGCAACCTCAATTTCGATCGTTACCTGAGCTGGGATAAAAAGTTCACCCCCGACAATGCCAAGCAGGCACTACTGGCTTTTAAGGGCGACGTTTACACCGGGCTCGATGCCGAATCGATGTCGAGTGACGATTTACTCTGGGCTCAAGACCATTTGCGCATTTTATCTGGGCTCTATGGGTTATTGCGCCCCTTGGACTTAATACAAGCCTATCGACTGGAAATGGGCACCAAACTGGCTAATGGCCGTGGCAAAGATCTTTATCAGTTTTGGGGCAGTAAAATTACCGAGGCCTTGAATCAACAGCAAGCCGATGAGAGTCTGCCGGTGCTGGTTAATCTGGCCTCCAACGAATATTTTAAATCGGTGCAGAGCAAGCAGCTCAATGCTGAAATCATTACCCCGGTATTTAAAGACTGGAAGGGTGATAAATACAAAATTATCAGCTTCTACGCAAAAAAAGCGCGGGGCCTAATGGTTGCCTACATTATTCGCAATCGTCTGAACGATGTTGAGCAAATCAAGAATTTCGATAGCGAGGGTTATGTCTATAACCCCGCTATGTCATCAGCAAGCGAATGGGTATTTACTCGCGAAGCGGCTGCCCAATAAACAGATCTTAGGAGTCGCGAACAATGTTAGAAAAGCCCTTTTCCCAGGCCTGTGAAAATAATCAACAGGCCATTTTCGCCGTTCTCGAGCGAGTGTTTGCCAAGGCTCAGCAGGTATTAGAAATTGGCAGCGGCACCGGTCAGCATGCCGCCTACTTTGCCCCGCGTTTACCCCACCTAATTTGGCAAACCAGTGACCAGGCGGAATATCACCCTGGCATCAACGCCTGGCTCGATGCATCATCGGCCGAAAACCTGCGCCGCCCGCTGTTGTTAAACGTCGATATGCCCCAGTGGCCTATCGCCACAGTCGATGCAGTTTTCAGTGCTAACACCTGCCACATTATGGGCTGGGCCAGTGTTGTGAATATGTTTAAGCAACTTGCCAAGGTACTCAGTGCAGGCGGCACGCTTGCGATTTATGGGCCGTTTAACTATGACGGCCAATTCACCTCACCCAGCAATGCCAATTTTGACCAGTGGCTAAAACAGCGTGGCGCGCACCAGGGCATTCGGGATTTTGAGGCCGTCGATAAACTGGCCCGCGAAGCGGGTATGAGCTTGCTTGAAGATAATGCTATGCCGGCGAATAATCGGCTGCTGGTGTGGTGTAAAGACCGGTGAGTTAGAAGGATGGCTTTGAGTGAAGCTGAGGTCGAGAATTATGGGAGTTAATCAGCGTGGAAAAACTAATTTACTACAGATATTGGCTTCAATAGGTTCAGTAGCTACACCTTTTCTTCTACCTTAGCGCTATAGACTGAAAGTATAGGAATTTAATTGTGAGTAGATTGAATCAGTACTTCGAAATATATAAGCAAAAAATTATATAGGTGTTTTTGACGGTATCTATTTTAGTTTGGTCACAGTATCAACTTTTGGTTACGGTGAGATATACCCAATATCAAAGGCTACAAGAGCTGTAGCAATGTTCGAACTTCTAGTCGGCATTTGGGTTTTTGTGACAGTAATTCCTGTTGCAGTAGCAGAGCGGTTGCGAAAACATCGTATAGATAGTCAAAAAATCGAAGAAGCTTTAAAAGCAGGGATCGCTAGCGGTGAAATAGATCGCAAATACGATACCTAATAAGCAGCTGTGACTAAAAACAAATCCGTTATCTGCCATTATTAATTTCCTGCTTATAGGGTAACCCCGTTTTCGCCTGCTCAATATAACGCTTGATTTCCAGGGTTTCTCGTTCGAGAAAATCTGCGATTGCCGGCGCAAACCCAGGGTGGCGAATCCAGTGTAGGGAGTGGGTTTCTACCGGTTCAAAGCCGCGCATGAGTTTGTGTTCGCCCTGGGCCCCGGCATCGAAGCGCTGTAAACCCTGCGCAATCGCGTATTCAATGCCCTGATAATAACAAAGCTCAAAGTGCAGGTAGTCGTACTCTGCGGCGCAGCCCCAGTAGCGGCCGTAGAGGGTATCGTCGCCGTGGAAGTACAGAGCGCAGGCAATGGGCTGGCCGTCTTTTCGGGCCACGGCCATGGCAATATTGTCAGCCATCGATTCACCCAGTTGCAGGAAAAAGGCCGGGCTTAAATAGCCATTATTGCCACTGCGTTTGCGATAGGTGGATTGGTAGAGCTGGTAGAAAAATTGCCATAGGTTTACGTCGATGGCGGTGCCCGGCAGTACTTCAATAGCAAGGCCCTGTTCGTCAACGCGGCGTCGTTCGCGCTTCACCATTTTGCGTTTGCGCGAGGCAAAGGTCGAGAGGAAGTGCTCGAAGCTGTCATAGTCGCGATTGAACCAGTGGTACTGCACGCCGGTGCGCAACATTAATTCTGGGTGTTTAAACCAGTCCAACGTTTGGGCGTCGGGAAAGAGTAAATGCCAGCTGTGGGCGTGTTCGGCATCGGCGAGTTCTCGTGCCGCTTGAAACAGGTTTTGGCAGGTTTGTTGTGAATCGCTTTCGCCATTAAACACCACCCGCGGCCCGGTGGCGGGAGAAAAGGGAATAGCTGAGACCAGCTTGGGGTAGTAGTCGAGGCCATTGCGGTGGTAGGCATCGGCCCAGGCCCAGTCAAATACATACTCTCCATAGGAGTGAGTCTTTACATAGGTGGGCATAAAAGCCGAGCCGCCATGGGCGTTTTCAAGCTCAAGATGGGCGGGTAGCCAGCCGGTATTGGCGCCAACACTGCCGCTGTTTTCAAGGCTGTCGAGAAAGGCGTTACTAAGAAAGGGGTAGTTGCTCATGGTGGTGAAGATAGCGTGATCTTTAGTGTTGAGCAAATCGGCAGGTAAATGCCGCACCTTTGCCGAGAGTGCTTTCAATCTTGAGTTCACCGTTATGGCGCAGCAATACGTGTTTCACAATGGCAAGCCCCAAACCCGTGCCGCCCGATTGTGTCGCCCGGCTGCTGTCGGCGCGGTAAAAACGTTCAGTGAGCCGTGGGATATGCAGGGGGTCGATACCCAGCCCGGTGTCACTAATACTGATAGTGAGGGCAGCATCATTGCGCTTAATCGCAATGTTAATGTCACAACCTTCGGGGTTGTGCTTGACGGCGTTATACACCAGGTTAGACAGGGCGCTATGCAGCTCTTTGGCATCACCTTCAAGCAGAGCTTGCTCACAGCTGGTGAAGTTGATTTTGTGTTTGCCCTCACTTAACACCCGGGCATTGTCGATAATGGGCTCAAATAAGGCGTCGAGATTAATCGGTGTTTTAACGGATACGTCGGTGCTTTCCAGGCGTGAAAGCATCACCAGGTCCTCGGCGAGCAGGTTCATACGCTCGGTTTGTTGTCCCATTTGTTGTAGTGCTTTGGGCCAGGCAGGAGGCAAGTTATGCATATCCTGATCTTGCAGGGTTTCAATGTAGCCGGTGAGTACAGTGAGCGGGGTGCGTAGCTCGTGGGAAATATTGCCGACAAACTCTTTGCGCATCTCTTCTAATTGGCGTAGACGGGTAATATCCATAATCACCAGGGCCATTTCATTGTCTCCGAACACCCGTGCAGAAAACTGCAAGAGGCGCTGGGGTGCGTTGGGGGCAGGCAATTCAAGGGGCAGCTTGAAAGCGCCGCTTTGTATGAATTGGACGAAAGCGGGGGTGCGCAAGAGATTGGTAATGGGCTGGTATAAGTCTTCCTTGCGCAGCCCCAGCAGTTTGGCAGCCGCTGGGTTCCACCAGTCGACACTGCGCTCTTCATCGAGAATGATAAGCCCTTCATCAAGGGCGCTGGTGATTTTGCGGATGCGCTTAACGACGGCGCGCAAATCATCTCTGGTACGGATATTACGTTTTTGCAGGCGATAGAGCTGATCGGAAATATCGCCCCACACACCGGTAGATTCGGGCGGAATACCCTGCCCACCGCCATCGAGCCATTGATAGAGACGAAGGACTTTAAGCAGTGTCCATCCCATATACAGCCCCCCGCCGACTAACAGGGTCAGGCCAATGTAACCATTAAAAAAACCGGCGATACTCAACGCCAGCACAAGCAGGATGATGCGCTGTAACTCGACTCGTAATCCTCTTTGCACCCCTCAACGCCCCTATGAATTTTGCGTAAATTTAGTCGGCCACCAGTGTTTGTGAGAAACGGTAGCCCGCGCCGCGTACGGTTTGTATAAAACGCTCGTGTTGATCAATACTGAGTGCTTTGCGCAGCCGGCGAATATGCACATCCACGGTGCGTTCGTCCATATACACATTCCCGCCCCAGACGTGGTCAAGAATTTGGTCGCGAGAGTAGACTCGATCTTGGTGGCTGAGAAAAAAGCCCAGTAGACGAAATTCAGTCGGGCCCATGGAGAGCGCTTTGTTGTTGATACTGACGTGGTGACTTACGGGGTTAAATAACAGACCTTCGACCTGAATGGGATCTTCCTGAACAGCAGTTTCCTGGCGACGCAAAATGCTTTTGATACGGGCGATCAGTTCACGGGGTGAAAAGGGTTTCCTGATGTAATCGTCGGCCCCGGAGTCGAGACCTTGAATCATGTTGTCTTCTTCCGTTTTGGCGGTGAGCATAATCACCGGTATTTTTGCCGTCAGCTCTTCGCGTCGCAGGCGACGCAGCAATTCAAGGCCGCTGGTCTCCGGCATCATCCAGTCGAGCAACACCAGGTCGGGGCTTTCGTCGATAATCAGTGCGTGGGCATTGCGGGCATTTTCAGCTTGTAGGCAGCGATAGCCCGCTACTTCCAGTGCTACGCTGACCATATCCCTGATGGCGCTCTCGTCGTCGACAATCAAAATGGTAGATTCTGCCATGGCTTGCTGCATCCCTATGCTGAAATAAGCTGTTATTAGATGACGGCAGTGTGTCAGTTATATGACAAAGCAAGTCTGGCCGAGCGTTGTTACATGAAGGCACGGTCGAAAACAATGGCGATAAATAAAGCGAAACCGACCCACTGATTGTTACGAAAAGCTTTAAAGCAAGCGTCTGGTTGCCGATGGCGGGCAATGATTTGCTGGTAGATAAACAGCAGACCGACCACCAGCACACCCGTAAAATAAATCATCCCTAGTTTAAAGGCATCACCGGCTACTACGAGGGCGAGCACCGTGAGGCTCTGGAGCACGCCAATCCAGAACAGATCGAGATCGCCAAATAAAATGGCCGTGGATTTAATACCCACCTTGAGATCATCTTTCCGGTCGACCATGGCATAAAAGGTATCGAACACCACCGTCCATAAAACCACAGCGAAATAAAGTACCCAAATTTCTTTCACCAGGGTGTTCGTTTGAGCGGCGTAAGCCATAGGGATACTCCAGCCCCAGGCCGCGCCGAGCACGACTTGTGGTAAGTGGCTGTAGCGTTTTACAAAGGGATAAATAGTCGCAATGGCGACTCCACCAAAAGACAAGGCTATGGTTAATCGGTTGGTCATTAAAACCAGGAAAAAGGCACAAAAGCAGAGACCACCAAAGAGGGTAAGCGCTTCCCGTGTATCGATACACTCTTTGACCAGCGGCCGGTGACGGGTGCGGGCCACGCTACCGTCGACCTTGCGGTCGGCGTAGTCGTTGATGACGCAACCTGCCGCGCGCATCACAATCACGCCGAGTACAAAGATAATCAATACCGCGATGGAGGGAAAGCCATCGGCTGCAATCCACAGTGCCCAAAGGGTGGGCCAGAGTAACAACAGTGTGCCGACAGGTTTGTTGAAACGCATCAATTCAAGAAAGGCGCGGGTTCTGGGTGAGGCGTTGAGCATGTTAATGATAGCCTGATAAGTCGTTGGAAGCGGTGTTAACGGGAGTAAAAGTGGGCAGAAACATTTCACTCACCAGCAAGGGTTTGTCGGCAATATAAAACACTGAGCGGCGCCCCCACAGCGATGTGTCAAAAATACCCAATGCCTGCGGCAAAGCCATTTTTTCAGGTTCTACGCAAGCCAGTTCGAGTTTGCCTCGTCGCAGCGATGGATCGGCAAACAATAGTGCACCCAGAGGTCGTTCATCAAGCTTGCGCAGCCGTGTCAGGCGACCGGTCAAGCTACTGAGTGGCAGAACACTGCGAGCGTAGACCCAGGGCTGATCTCTGCCATAAAGGATCACTTCGCGAATCAGGCCGAGTTGTTGGTGGGGGATGCCCAGAGCTCTGGCCTCGGTACGCCGGGGTTTGGCGATGCCCTGGGTTAATATGCGCACGCGAAATTGGCCGGCGCTGGCAGCGACTAATCGACGAGTGAGAGAACCTCGGTCGAGTAACCAGGGGCGCCAGCGTTTTGGCACGGCGTAGGCGGGTAAACGTCGGTAACTTTGCCAGAGGGCTTCACGATGGCTGGCAAGGCTGGAGTGGTCAGGCTTTGAAATGGTCATTAATTACAAACTGTAAGATAAGCTCAGCGAGCCGTATTTGTGATGATGGGGCTGCTGTTTAAACTCTCGGGTGCGAAACACATGGGCGAAGGAGACTTTCCAGCGCCCAGTGATAAAACTTAAACCCAGGGCAAAATCGGCGACGGCACTTTCTTTGTCAACACTGTGGCTATCGCGAAAGTTGTTACCGTCGAGAAAAATATCATGTGCCACCAGGCGCCCGTCCATCGAGAAAAAAGCATGCAGGCTGTGAAAGAGTCCATTGGGTGAAAGACGTCGATAATCGTGTCTGCCAGGTGTGCTGTTGTCACCGCCGGGGCGTACCGCCGAGGTGCCAAAGTCATCGGGTAATTGCCAGCCAATGCGGTACTCGCCACCGACATTAAGATAGGTAGCGACATTGCCGAGATTAACGCCACCATGAGCAATAAAATCGTGGCTGAGGGCGCCGATGAGCTGGCCTTTAAAAATTTTTTCTTTGTGCTCGTAAAGCAATTGCAAACTGGGTTCGTTGCGCAGCTGGTTATCCCAGCCATTGTACTTTTCAAAGCCGCGTATATCGTGGATAAGATCCTGTGTCTCATGGGCCAGTGCAGCTGGCCCAACAATACCTATATTGAGCCCAATAATATCCAGCTGGTCATCACTGCGGGTATGGTAGGCAATGCCGCCGTAAAGATAGCCCGCGTAGGGGCGTTCATCGACCACCAGGTCGTAGCGTTCAGTACTTGAGGGGGTGTACATCAACTGTCCTAGGCTGAGCACAAGGTTGTGCTCAAGTTTATCGTTGATGCGATTAAAAAAACGCAATCGGTTATTTAAACGCTGCAGCCAGGCAGGGTACTGGGGGTCGCTGACCAGCCCGTTAGTATCCGGAGAAACCCACGAAATACGCACGCCGTTCGTGTAATTTTGGTCGGTTTCTCCGAAGAGATCATTTTCGAAATACACATTTAACGTCCATGGGGCCGGTCCGTCGTCGCTGCCCCTGGTGTCTGCCCTCGCGATGACAGGTGCCAGGCAAGTAAGCACAATGAGTAGACTGGCAATGTGACGCATTGACGCATCCTTTGTACAGTTGGCGATAATGGGATTGGGAATTATGGGGCCAGCGGCAAGGGAAGAACACCACTCTAGCCAAGATATCTCAGATTAATTAGTCTCAACAACCCCAACAATGAAGAACTCAACGTAAGGATAAGGGCTGTAGTACCATCGTACCAAGCCCTGCCCGCTGCCTACCCGAGCAGCTGCCCCAAGATATTGGCGGCCTGAAGCGGGTCAACATTAACTAACCGGAGAATAAAATGAGCAGTTCCGCCGATACGCACTATCAAACGCTCAGCATTGAGCACAAAGAGGGCGCCGATTGGCTGACCCTCAACCGTCCAGATGCCTTCAATGCCATCGACCAGACAATGACAGAAGAACTGCTGGACTATTTTGGCAAGCTCTACTTTAAGCACGAAGTACGCGTGGTGGTATTACGCGGTGCTGGCAAACATTTTTGCTCCGGGCTTGACCTCAACGACGCGGGTCATTTTGGGAGCAGCAATCCCGCCGATATGCGTGGCCAACGCTTAATATCTGAAATCATTATGCGCATGCGCCGCTGCCCACAGCCAATTATTGGCTTAATACAAGGCGCTGCCACTGGTGGCGGTCTTGCTTTCGCCCTTGCCTGTGACGTGCGCTATGCCGCCGATAACGCCCGTATGAACGTGGCCATGGCGAAAATCGGCCTCACTGGTTGCGACATCGGCATTAGCTACTTTTTACCCCGTGCCGTTGGCACCTCTAATGCCGCCGAAATGATGATGGGTGGTCGCTTTGTGAACGCCAAAAAAGCCCTGCGCATAGGTCTGGTTTCTGAAGTGGTTGAATCCGAAGACCTCGAAGCCGCTGGTCAAAGTCTCGCCAGCGACATGCTCGCCATGTCGCCCATGGGGCTGCGCATGACCAAGGAAGGGTTAAGCTTTTCTCAAGATGCCGGTAGTTTGGAATCTGTCATTGCAATGGAAGATCGTGGTCAGGTGTTGTGTATCGCACCGTTTTTGGAAGAAGGCGGTAAAGCCTTTATGGAAAAACGCCCAGCCGTTTATAGCGATGAATAACAGGGTTTAAAGTTAGTAGGTATTACGTAACTGGAGTTTTCCGGTTACGTAATTTTAAATAATCGCCAGTTACCGATGGTTTTAATAGTGTAGAAAACCAACGAACAAATGATACAGGTTCTTCGTAAAACCCACTGAAGCAAAATGTGGCCCTTATTAGGCATCAAGAAAGACATAGGTCATTGAAAATGAAAATACTGAACCGTCCCAGGCTGATGAAAGTACACACAGTATTGGCTGCTTTTATTTTGCCAGTAGCCATCATGTTTTTTGTGACAGGTGCTTTTTATACGTGGGGAGTTAAGGGGGCTTATGAGACCGTCGTTTATAACCTTGATCTTGAAAACCCCATAGACGGAGAGGTTTCGGCGCTTGTGCCATTGGTAACAGAGGCCTTAGCACAACAAAAAATAGAAACGCCATCAGGGGGCGCTAAAATTAAAAGAATTGGCCAATCTTTTAGGCTGGAGTGGACGGGTTCAAAAAAAGATATTGTATTAGAGCCCACAAAAAACCCCTTAATCGCGAAACTAACAATAAAGAAAACTTCCTGGTATCGACAGTTTGTGCAGTTGCATAAAGCCAAAGGTGGTACACCGTTTAAGGTTTATGCCGCAATATTTGCGACGGGTTTACTGTTATTGCTGGTGACTGGTTTCATGATGGCATGGCAAACACCTAAATTACGAAAGCTCACATTGCTTTCAGCATCACTTGGTCTGGTAGTTTTCTTTGTTATGGTGATATTCAGTTAGGTTTTCTCATTCCTTTTTATTATTGGAGTGAATCGCTGTCCAGAGTTCATCACCCGTGTCGCCGTGAAACAAAGTAGTGTGTTTAGCTTTGGCATAATCCTCCAAACCTTGGAGAGTGGCTACATCACAGCTATCTTAAAGTGTTAACAATGTTTCTCTATTGTTAAGTGTTAGCGGGCAGTATTATTGTAAAATGAGGTCCGCTACTCTTAGGTAAACATGTCGATATGCAGCCCCAGGCAGACCCTTTTATCGTCCCATTGTGTACTGAACAGATAGATATTCTTTATCGAGACGATCATATATTGTTGATCAATAAGCCCTCAGGTTTATTGAGCTTGTCGGGGAAGCATCCGCTCAATAAGGATTCGGTGCATTGGCGATTGGTGCAGGACTTTCCCACTGCGACATTGGCTCACCGTCTCGACTTCGGTACGTCTGGGCTAATGATTGTGGCATTAAATAAAACGGTGAATGCCGATATCACTCGGCAGTTTCAACGGCGTAATGTGGCTAAACGCTATATGGCACTCTTGCACGGGCACCTCGCCGAAAAAAGCGGTGAGATTGATTTTCCCATCGCTAAAAATCGTATTAATTTCCCGCTGCAGAAAATTTGCTATGACACTGGCAAGCCCGCCCAGAGTTATTATCAAGTGCTTGAATACCTTGAAAGCCCTTTTGCCACGCGGGTAATATTTACTCCTATCACCGGGCGTACCCATCAATTACGTTTACACAGCAGTGAGATTGGCCATGGCATTTTGGGCTGTGACCTCTATGCCAGCGACGAGGCTTTTAGGCTGGCCCCGCGTCTTATGCTGCATGCAGAGCGCCTTGAATTTGACCATCCGATCACTGGAGAGCGGTTCGAAAGCTATTGTCCCTGCCCCTTTTGACCTCGTCAGTTAGAGGCTCGTTTTTCGTTCTAACAATTAAGCGCCATCAGTTGTCTACCGCCGTCGCTGTTATTGAGGGGAGGGGGTGGCGAAGAAATAACGAGCACGTTACCGATTTTATCTTTGGCCCTGGATTTGGCATCAGTGAGGGCCTTGCTAAGTGATGCAATTGTCTGAGGAAAATCCTCGGTGCCGAGCCGAATGCTACCCACAGATAGGGTCATAATGGGAAAGCAGCGGGCCTGATTGTCTCGCCCCTTGGTGATCACGCATTTATTGCGTCGGTCTTCAACACTGTAGCGTTGGGGAATTTCGGCGGCAAATTCAGCGAGAATGTTGTTACAAATTTGTTGCCAGTCATCACCACTTAAGACGAGGATGAAATCGTCGCCACCGATATGGCCAATAAAATCACTGCGCTTGCAGACATTTCGGCGCAGGATGTCATTGAATAGGAGGATGACCTCATCGCCTTTTGAATAACCATAGCTGTCGTTATAGGGCTTGAACTGGTCGAGGTCGCAGTAGGCCACGACAAAGGGTTTTTTTATATCCAGGCGCTGCTGCAGCTCGCGCATGATGGGCACATTGCCGGGCAACTGCGTAAGGGGATTGGCATAGCGGGCCATTTCAAGTTGTTGCTGGGTGATAGCCTTCAGTAAATCCAGTAGCGTACCCATACCGCTATAGCAACCTTTGTCGGTCAGCACAAATTCGTCCAGATGCACATCGAGGGCGTTGGTAATACGTTTGCTCAAGACTTCCAAAGGGGTGGAGCTCTCAAAACAGAGGTAGTTTTTTTCCATCAAGTGGTAGACCGGCTTTTTGCCGTGCAGATCGGCGCCAAAACGGTGGGCGTAGATGTCCATAAATTGATTACGTAACAGTAGCCCTGCAGGTTGTTTGTCAAAAACGACAGCAATCGTTTTGAGTGTGGGAGTCTGTAAAAACATGGCTGCAGCTTCATTAACACTGCAATTGCTTTCAATACTGGGTCGGTTTTGAATAAGGCTGGCAGCGGTGTTTTTTCTCGCCACCAGGGTGCGACCTTCCTCGCTGCGAAAGAGTGTGGGGTCAACACAGGTTTTTGGTTGTGGATCAGGGCGGGCGAAATAATAGCCCTGGGAAAAACCGGCACCGAGTTTGCGTACGGCCACGTACTCTTCCTTTGTTTCAACACCTTCGGCGATAACATGGCAGCCGATGTTGCGACTAATTTCCATTATGGAATTGATAAACTGGCGCTTTACCTTGTCTTTATCGACACCGCTGATGAAGTGGCGATCAATTTTGACGAAGTCTGGTTGCATTTCAGACCATAGTTTTAGCCCCGAGTAACCAGCACCGAGGTCATCGATGGCAATCATAAAGCCTTCCTTGCGGTAGTGCTCAATAGCTTTACGGATCAAGTGGTATTCTTCGATGGGCTGGGTCTCGGTAATTTCAATCACCACCCGATTCGCGTCGAGGCCACAGCGGGCTAAAAACTGCGTGGTGAGTCCCTTCTTAAAATAGGGAGACATTAGGATTGAGGGATTAATATTGATAAATAGCCGCCCCGGCAACCGTCGTTGAGAAAATTGCTCAATCAAGGTTTGACGGCACAGATAGTCCAGCTCATTGTGGCGACCATAGCGCTGGGCGGTGGCAAATAAATGTGCCGGTGCATGTAAAGGTGAATGTGAGGGCCCACGAATCAAGCCTTCATAGCCATAAATTTCTTGCCTGTTCAGAGAGATGATGGGCTGAAACAGGGCGGAGAGCTTGCCTTGCTCGAGAATGTTATCTAGTTGTGTTTGCGGGTTATCGAGTAGTAGGGGCGATATAGACATAACGAGTGACAATGCAGCGTAGATTGATGTTCTTGCAGGCTATGGCAAAAAAGTGACAGAAATATGTCATCCCTGCGACAGGTAAAAAAAATAAGGGCACCATGACTCACAATGAGGGACAAATGACTAAAAACTCTGATCAACATCCAGTAATGGACCCAGTCGATGCGCAGAAAAGCCAGTTCACCTTGCTTAAATCACGGCGCTTTCTGCCGTTTTTTCTCACCCAGTTTTTCGGTGCTCTCAACGACAATCTCTTCAAAAATGCCTTGTTGGTGATTCTGGTGAGCAGTGGTGTGGCGGCCAGTGGCTCGGAGACCAACACACTGGTGAATATGGCTGCGGGTCTGTTTATTATCCCCTTCTTTCTGTTCTCTGCCCTCGCCGGCCAACTGGCCGACAAGTACGAAAAATCGGTGATTATCCGTCGTATTAAACTGGCGGAGATCTTTATTATGCTCGGTGGTGTCGCTGCATTGTGGTTCAACGAGATTTGGCTGATGATGTCGGTGCTGTTTGCCATGGGTACACAGTCGGCCTTTTTTGGACCGGTGAAATACGCGATTATTCCCCAGCATTTACGACGCGAAGAGCTGATTGGTGGCAACGCACAAATTGAGATGGGCACCTTTGTCGCGATTTTGATTGGCACCATTGCGGGCAGTTTGTTGGCCGGGGCTGAGCAGCCTGCCCTGCTGGTGGGTGTTATCGTGGTGTCTGTCGCTATTATCGGCTGGTTGAGCAGTCGCCAGGTGCCCCTCGCCGAGGCCAAGGCACCGACCTTAAGCATTGATTTTAACCCTCTGCGCGAGGGCCGCAAGTTATATCACCTGGCCCGTGAGAAGCACGAAGTGCTACTTGCGATATTGGGTATCTCCTGGTTTTGGATGATAGGTGCCAGCTATCTCACCCAGATACCGAACTTCTCTGTCACTACCCTGCATGGCGAACCGAGCTTAATCGCCCTCCTGCTCAGTGCCTTTACCGTGGGCATCGCCATAGGGTCGCTGCTGTGTGAACGCATGAGCGGACATAAAATTGAGATTGGCCTGGTGCCCTTTGGTGCTCTTGGCATTAGTGTCTTTGGCATTGACCTGTTTTTCGCGGGGCTAAATTATGGAGGCACTGCTGCGGTGGGCGCTATGGGTTTCTTCGCCCAGCCTGGTGGTGTGCGCATTCTGCTGGATCTCGCTCTTATCGGCCTGTTCGGTGGCTTTTATATTGTGCCCCTTTACGCCATGGTGCAGATGCGTACGCAGGAGAGTACGCGGGCACGGATTATCGCCTTTAATAATATTCTCAACGCTTTCTTTATGGTGCTTTCAAGCCTGCTGGGTATCTTATTTTTGGGTGTCGTGGATATTGGCATCCCGGCGTTCTATCTCTTGATTGCCTTGATGAATATCGCCGTTGGCGTGTTCATTTTCTATCAGGTGCCCGAGTTCACCATGCGCTTTATGATCTGGTTGTTCAGCCACAGCATGTACCGGGTGAGCCATAAAGGTCTGGAAAATGTCCCCGATAAAGGTGCTGCGCTGATTGCCTGCAACCATGTGAGTTATGTTGATGCGCTGTTAATCGCCGGTGCGGTACGCAGGCCCATACGTTTTATTATGTATAAGCCTATCTTTGAGGTTCCCCTGCTCAATTTTATTTTCCGTACGGGTGGTGCTATTCCCATTTGTTCACCGAAAGAAGATGCGGCGGTGTACACGGCGGCGATGGATGCTATTGCTGAGGGCCTTGAGCGGGGCGACTTGCTGTGTATCTTTCCCGAGGGCAAGCTGACACAAGACGGTGAAATGAATGAATTTCGAGCGGGCATTGAGCGCATTATTCAACGCACTCCAGCACCGGTCATTCCTTTAGCCTTGCAGGGTTTGTGGGGTGGCTTTTTTAGCCACAGTGGTTCGGGTGTCTTTAAAACACCCTTCCGCCGCATTTGGAGCCGCATTGCGATTATCGGTGGGCAACCGGTGCCACCGGCAGAGCTATCGGCCCCGGCCCTTCGTGAACAAATTCTGGCAATGCGCGGCGAGCGCAGGTAAGTTGCTCTATATGATTAAAAACAGTCGCTAATCAGGAGCGCTCTTATTGTTTTGGGAAAGTAAGATGACCTTGTCGAGCAAAATCTTACTGGCAATGGTGCTGGGTGTGGCGCTGGGTGCCATCCTCAATACGATGTCGGCGGCAGAGGGCAGCTTTATCGCTAACCTGACAGCCTGGCTGGTGAATTCAGTATTTGATGTGGTTGGTCAGATTTTTATCGCCTCTTTAAAATTACTGGTGGTGCCATTGGTCTTTGTCTCTCTGGTGTGCGGCTCCTCCGCCATGGGTGCCAATGCGCGCATGGGGCGCATGGCGGGCAAAACACTGGGCCTCTATCTGCTGACTACCGCCATTGCCATTTCCCTTGGGTTGTTGTTTGCCAATTTAATCAACCCGGGCCTGGGCATTGATATGAGTTCAACGGCGAACTACACGCCACAACCGGCACCTGCTCTAAAAGACGTGCTCATTAATATTTTCCCCACTAACCCGGTCAAAGCCATGGCCGAGGGGAATATGTTGCAGGTGATTGTCTTCGCCATTTTGATGGGTGTGGCGGTTAGTCATAGCGGGGAGAAAGGCAAAGAGGTTTTACGTTTCTTTGAGAGTTTTAACGAGGTGGTGATGACCATGGTCTCACTACTGATGCACCTCGCGCCCTACGGTGTATTCTGTTTGTTGGCGAAACTGTTTAGCGAGTTAGGCCTGTCTGCTATTCTCGATCTGGCCAAGTACTTTTTCACTGTCGCCTTGGTACTACTGCTCCATGGTCTCGGCGTTTACACTACCGCTTTTAAACTACTCACGCGACTCAGTCCCTGGGTTTTATTGAAGAATGTACGCCCGGCCATATTGTTTGCCTTTAGTACTTCGTCGAGCAGTGCCACCATGCCAGTGACCATGAATGTCGCCGAGAAGCGCCTCGGTATTGACAACGCCATTGCGTCTTTTACCGTGCCCCTGGGTGCGACGATTAATATGGACGGTACCGCTATTATGCAGGGCGTGGCCACGGTGTTTATCGCCCAGGCCTTTAATATTGATATCAGCCTTGGCGGGTATGTTGCGGTGGTGTTGACCGCGACGCTGGCCTCTATTGGCACTGCGGGTGTGCCGGGAGTCGGCCTCATTACACTAGCTCTGGTGCTACAGCAAGTTGGCTTGCCGGTTGAGGGCATCGCTTTGATTATTGGTGTCGATCGCCTGCTCGATATGATGCGTACAGCGGTGAATGTCACCGGCGATTGCATGGTGTCCAGTGTTGTGGCACGAAGTGAGGACTTACTTGACGAAACTATATTTTATGAAGTCTCCGACCGGGATGAGTACGAAAATCTGGGGTCTTAGGGACTAATAAGTCTATGTCTGTTGATGATGAGTTTGTTCTAACGAGGCCGAGTGCCCAAGGGCTAGCATGACCAAAAGGGTGGGATGAGGGGTGACATGTCAGTGAAAAAAAATACAGAATTGAAATTGCCGTTTGCGAGCTTGAAATGCCCGACGGACAATATCATCGAATTGATCATTGATGAGGGTGTTGAAATTAGTGTCGATATGGCCCGTGCTTTACATGAGGTCATTGAACAGTGGGTGGATGATGAACCCACTGGTTTTGTGGTGCATAAATTACACTCCTATTCCGTAAGTTTTGAGGCCCAGCAAATTATTGGCGACCTACCTGGGATCGCTGTGTCGGCGGTGGTGGCCTATAACCAGTTTGGGGAAATGACCGCCCAACAAATTATTGCCATGTCGGAAATGGTAGAGAGTGACATCGCGATTTTTCCGACACTTGAAAATGCCATTTTTTGGTTGCAGAAACGGCTGAGCGCCTTGCAATAGTTTTTTGAGGACATAACCTGACGGGTATTGGTTTCAGTGCCAGGACCGCGTCAGGCTAAGTGCTGATAGCCCTGTTCGTGTAATTCTAATTTTAGCTCTGTTTTTCGGTCTTTCTTTCATGCGGGGCTTTGTTGTTAAGGTAAATGCCTTCGTTTTGTAAGAAATGACTTATTTCTGTCAAGGTTTGTTCATTAGGATTTGCAAGGCATTCAAGTCATACGCGCCAGAACAGTCCGATTAAAAACCACTGATTCAGTCTGGATGAGCCGATGACTTGCGCGGTGGCTTCTTAAGTAGAAGCGCTGCTGATGTTTATGGCCTCCTTTCCCAGCCAGTCGAGGATTATTCCGTGAATTTCAATAAATTTTTGTGTGCCACCACACTTCTGACGGCCTTAAATGCGAGTGCTGGTGTCGATGCTGCTACTAAGAAAACGGCTGAACAATGGTACCGAGAAGGCGCTGAGGCCGTTGAGCAAAGACGTACACAGCAGCGTTCGGGACGTGGCCAGGCAAAAAATATTATTCTTTTTGTGGGCGATGGTATGGGGGTTTCTACCGTCACCGCAGCGCGCATTCTTGCGGGCCAGCAAAAAGGCGGGCACGGGGAAGAAAACCTGCTGTCATTTGAGCGCTTTCCCTACACCGCATTGGCAAAAACCTATAACACTAATCAACAAACGGCCGACTCTGCCGGCACCATGACGGCCATGATGTCCGGCATCAAAACGAAGGCCGGGCTTATCGGTGTTGATGCAACGGTTACTCGCGGTGACTGCGCCACGCTCGAGGGCGCACAAATAGCGACTTTCCTCGAAGAGGCCGAACAAGAGGGGCTGTCGACCGGCATCATTTCCACGGCGCGCATTACCCATGCAACCCCCGCAGCCACGTATGCCCACAGTGTCGATCGCAATTACGAAGATGACCGCGATGGCGTTAAGTTCGCGCACCCTGAACGTTGTCAGGACATTGCTAGACAGCTGATTGATTTTCCCTATGGCGATGGCATTGAGGTGGCCCTGGGCGGAGGCCGCCGCAGTTTTATTAAGCGTGAGGAAGGTGCAGATCCGGAGTCCGGTGGTAAAGGTGAGAGGCAGGATGGCCGTGATCTAACGCAGGAATGGTTACATAAACACGAGCGCTCTGCCTATGTATGGAATCAGACTCAGTTTAATGCCATCGACGTCGATCACACCGATCATTTACTCGGTCTCTTCAATATGTCGCATATGCGTTATGAGGCTGACCGTGACAATGATGTGGGCGGGGAACCCTCTTTAACGGAGATGACAGAGAAGTCTATTGCCTTACTGAGCAAAAACCGCAAAGGTTATTTTTTGATGGTAGAGGCCGGGCGTATTGATCATGGCCATCATGCAGGCAGTGCTTACAATGCTTTGACTGACACCATTGAGCTGTCCAATGCCGTGCAAAAAGCGGTCGACATGACAGGCGAGGATACCTTAATTATTGTTACCGCCGACCACAGCCATGTGTTCACCATTGCTGGCTACCCTACGCGTGGCAATCCCATTTTGGGTAAGGTGGTACAAAATGACGCTCAGGGTGAAGCAGAGGATTCACAGGCCTTGGATAAAGACGGCCTTCCCTATACCACCCTCGGTTATACAAATGGTCTCGGTGTTGCCGACCTGGATAATGAGACGAATGCTGATGCGCGTTACGACGAAGCTGCAAGCCCTGGTCGCAGGGATCTGCGTGACATTGACACCGAAAGCACGGGGTACCATCAGGAGTCATTGGTTCATTTGGGTGCCGAAACTCACGGTGCTGAAGATGTGGCCATTTATGCACAGGGCCCCGGCTCGCATCTGGTACGCGGAGTTATGGAGCAAAATGTCATTTACCACATTATGCGAAAGGCATTTGGTCCCATGTTGACCAACAGGCAACAAGCTCGCGAGAGGTAAGGGATAAACTGCCAGCTGTCTGGTGAAGGGTACTATCAGAGAGACCGCTACCCACTGACGACTGTGTTTTAGTTTAAAGACCTATACGTGGGTGTCAGCTAATAAAGACGCCCTTGAGAATAAAGAAGAAGACAATCGACAAACCGGCACCGGCGGGCAGCGTGACCAGCCAGGACATAAAGATGGTGCCTACGACGCGTAGGTTGATGGCGGCAATACCGCGCGCAAAGCCAACCCCCAACACTGCGCCGACCAGGGTGTGGGTGGTGGAAACGGGTAGGCCGGTGGCCGACGCGAGCACGACCGTCGCAGCGGCACCCAGCTCAGCGGCAAAACCCCTGCTCGGGGTCAACACAGTGATTTTTTGGCCGATAGTGGCCATCACCTTAAAGCCATAGGTGGCGAGACCAAGAATAATACCGGCGCCACCGAGCAGGAGAATCCAGCTTGGCATCACTGTTTTTGCGGCAATGGTGCCGCTATTAACGATGCCCACAATGGCGGCCAGTGGGCCGACGGCATTGGCGACGTCGTTAGAGCCATGGGCAAAAGCCATGCTGCAGGCGGTAAAAACCATCAGCACTGCAAACACGCGCTCGACGTTGGCGAAACGGTCATTGGGGTCAGTGTTGGGGTCTTCTTTAACACGGCTGAGAAAATAGTTGCCGATCAGAGCGACCAGCAGGCCGGCACCTGCTGCATAGAGGGCGCACTCGCCAAAGCTCATGCTGACGCCTTGATCTTTGAAAACATGCTTCAGGCCCTTGAGCAGGGTCACCATCGACATCAGAAAACCGACGGCAAACATGTACAGGGGGATAAAGCGTTTAGCGCGAGTGAAGGGGTTGCTGTGGTTGAGGATCAGCCTTTGTACGCTTTTGAACAGGGAATAGGATATAACACCGGCCAGTACTGGCGAGACCACCCAGCTGGCGACGATCTTCCAGACCTTCGACCAGTGCACCGCATCCACGGAAATGCCCACTGCTGCAAAGCCAACAATGGCGCCGACAATGGTGTGCGTGGTCGACACTGGCCAGCCCTTAATACTGGCAATGAGTAGCCAGGTGCCCGCCGCCAATAGCGCCGCCAGCATGCCGAAAACCAGCAATTCCGGTCTGTCGCCAATGGATGTGGTGTCAATAATGCCTTTGCGGATAGTGGCCGTTACTTCGCCACCGGCTAGATAGGCACCGAGAAACTCAAACAGCATGGCGATCATAATCGCCTGTTTCACTGTCAGGGCGCGGGAGCCCACCGAGGTGCCCATGGCATTGGCGACATCGTTGGCGCCAATGCCCCAGGCCATGAAGAAACCAAAAACGCAGGCGAGTGAAAGGAGCAAATAGCCGTGTTCAGCAATAATTGTCATAAGCCAAGTCGATTAAAGAAATGAGGAAGGGAGTTGGGGTAAGGGTATAACCCGCCGTTAACGGGCCAGAAGCAGTTGCAACCTCGCGCCAACGCGTTCGGCGTTGTCGGCCATTTCACCCACGGTGTCGATGATTTTATAGAGAAACATCACATCGACTGGGGGGAGAGTAGTTTCTAGTGCAAACAGTTTTCTACGGAGATTTTGTTCCAGCTGGTCATTGTCGTGTTCGAGTTCGTCGAGAGCTTCGATCAAGGTAGCGATAAAGCTCACTTCGCGATCTCCAAAACCGGTCTCGAGTAGCTCGTCGAGTTCGTTAATGGCGACAAAGGCCTGTTCCGTTGCTGCGATCGCGGTTTTTAGGAAAGCCATACCGCAGTCTTGCAGGGACTCGGGAATAATCATGTTGCGGCCCAACATCAAACCGGCGATATCGCGCGCGCCATTGGCAATGCGGTCCTGGGTTGTCACCAGATCGAGCAGGTCGGTGCGCGGCATTGGCATGAATAAGCTTTTCGGCAAATGCAGGCGGATCTGTTTTTTCAGCTCATCGGCTTCGCGTTCACTGGCACAAATCTTATCGTAAACGGCGCTCGCCAGCTTCCAGTCACCACTGTTAGAGGCCTTAAAAAACCCCTCCAGAAATTTTACGCAAGTCACCACTTCACCCATGTGCTGTTGCATGGGTTTAATCGGCGAGCGGCCGAGAACTTTGTAAAGAGGGTTAATAATGGCCATCGGCTGTTCCCGTTTTATCTGGCTGGTTGTTTCATTTGTACTGCCCCAGGCAGTCCGTGTGCGGAATTATAGGGCGAGTGGCTGCTGGCGTCATGCGGATTGTGCAGACTAAATCGACGGGGCACAGGGTCGAGGCGCCTTTTACAGGGCGGAGAGGCTTAAGGGGCAGGCGATGGACACCACACCGGGGGTGAGTTTTAAGGTGTCCTCTTCGAGGTGTATTCGTGATGCACTGAGTGGGGAGCCGTTCGCTTCATTCTTGGTGAAATAGTTATAAATACTTTGTGCACGCTCTCTCGCCAAAGCCTTAAGTTGTACAGGTTCAACCGCCTGATGCTCGATGAGTTGTTGCAGCATTTGTTGCCTGACGTGTTCATCGATCATGTCTGACAGGTCACCAGTATTACCGTTTTCTGATGCCTGTGATGCAAGTAATTGCTTACTATTGGTGTTTAACTCGGTCAATTTTTCATCGCCAAAACTTTCGCTATATAACGTTTCCAGTACTCCGCTTTGATAGTCAACAGGCTCGGCTAAAGCCATTTCATCATCGACGACGGACTTGTAAAGCTGATTAAACTGTAAGGTCTGTAAAGCAAGACCATCGCTTTCAGGCTGATAACAGGCGCTCACATTCAGCGCTAGTGCTGGTTTTTGTTGCAGGGCTTTGGTGAGTTTGTCGAGCTTCTGCTGCTCGCTGTTAATGAGTGCGCTTGCGCCAGGAGGGAAAGATACTTGATCGAGACCGCTGTCGTCACCGCTTTCAAACAAGCCACCCAGCATTTTAAAGGGGCTGGCAACCACTTTTACTAATAAGTTGCGAAAGGCCTTCCAGACAATACCACTGATGTCCACTTCGGGTTTATTGAGGTTGCCCGTGACAGGGAGATCGATATCAATATTGCCATTGATGTCTTTCATCAGTGCGACGGCCAGTTTCAGGGGTAAGCTAACCGCATCGGGGCTGTCAACAGTATCGCCTAGAGTCAGGCTTTCCAGTAACAGTTGATTGTCGCCCTGCATTTGTCCCTGGTTAATGCGGTAGTCGAGATTCAATGCCAGGGTGCCGTCATCAATGGCGTATCCTGCAAACTTGCCGGAATAGCCACTGGCGCTGGTGATATCAACATGGCTCAAATCGAGTTTGAACTTGCTGAAAGCATGGGGAGCACTGAGTTGGCTAGCCGCTGAGATTTTTGCCTTGCCGTTCTGGTCAATTTTGCCATCGAGAAACAGCTCAGTGGGTGAGCTTGAGACCGTCGATATGTCCATTACCTGCCCGTGAAGGCTGTGAATATGGGTGGCAAAATTGATGGGCAAATTGAAGTCTTTGTAAATCAGAGTGCCATCATTTAGCGTAAATTTTGCAATAGCGACGGGAAAGGCCGCGTCTTCCTCAGTATTGATAGAGGGCTGTGCTGGCGTCGAAGAGGGTTCAGGAGAGTCGGAGGCACTGGCAGCCTGCTGAGGGGCCGATACTAGCAGACGGAAGAAACTGGTTTCGCCATTTTCGAAGACAGTGGTTTCAAAGTGAGGTTCGACTAATTCAATACTGGCGATGTTCAGAGCAGCCGGTTCGAGCTGTAAATCGAGTGCCTTGATGGCCAGGTTCTCCCAGTGAGCCCACTTTTTCTGGTTGACGAGGTCGAAGGTGTCGAGTTGGCGAATATCAATATCGCCCCGTAAGCTCAGTGCTTGACTAGCCGAGTTTTGGTAGTCGAGTTGCAGGTCGGCATCGATACTGCCCTGGATGAGATTAAGCCGAATGGTGTCGTGCAGGTAACTGCTAAGCGGTGGCAGGGGTATTTCCTTCAAGTCGATCGCCAGTGCGGCCATCGGGGGCATGGCGCCCACCTTGCCAGCGATGGTGGTGTTGCCCGTGTTGTTAAACGTGAGTTGGGCCTGTAAGTCGAACTCGGCACCTTGTTTAAGGCTAAAGGGGCTCAGTGCCAAATCGGTGATGTTAGCAGTTTGGGGGGCGGGTTCGCTCAGTGAGCGGTCGGCAAAATGCAGCTGCAGGGCTTTGAGCTGTATTTTATCAAGGTGCATTTGTAGTGCAGGCGTGGCTGGGGATGTAGTACTGCCAGGGTCTGTTTGGGCTTCACGGTCGCTACTTTTAAGCAGCTGACTGTAATTAAATACTTTATCGGCTGTCAGCCAGCTGTGAACAGACCCCTTGTCGACGACCAGTGACTCGGCGGTGGCAAGCTGCTCGGGCCAGGCGAAGCTCCCCCGGTTGAGGCGAATGCTGTCGAGTCGAAGTAAGGGTTCGACGGGGGCCTCGGTATCGAGCGCTAACTGTTGCAGTTCGATACTTATATTTGTCGCTTGTAGGGCGAGGCCCTGCTCGGGACCGCTTTTGTCCAGCGTAAAATCAGTGTTAAGCGAGAGCGTACCTTGCTGAATGGTGAAGAGCAGCATCTCTTGCAGGTAGTCGCCGGCGCGTTTGAGTTCGAGATTGTCGAGATCGATATGTGCAGTAAGGGCCAATGGCTTGACTTGCAGAGCACCGCTAAATGTCAGATTTTCAGTGTCGCTCAATTGCGCAGCGAAAGTGAACCGGCCTCCCTCTTCTGGCAAGGTGCTGAAATGAGCAATGTTGAAGTTGAGTGCATTAAAGTCGAGATTAAAAGGCTCGGGTCGGTCGAGCTGCGTAAAATGTACGCGACTCTCGTTGAGCGCAATATTATTGAGAATTAAGCGCGGCAGAGCGGTAGGTGTTTTGTCCTGTGGTGCTTGCAGCTCATCGCTCGGGGGTGGCACCAGGCGCAACAAATTGAGATTGCCTGCACTGTCAATTTTGGCAAACACTTCAAGTTCGGTCAGGCTAACCGTGCTGAATTGCCAGGCACGCTTGAACAGGCCAAAGGTATCAAAGTCGACCACCAGCTCGCCGAGTTCGAGCAAGGGGGCGTCTTCGGGGGTGGAAAGCTGTAAATTCTGGAGGCGTAAGCGGAATAAAAAGGGGTTAAAGCTCACGGTCTCAAGGCGTGCCTGCTGCTGTAATGTGCCGTCGACATACTGAATGAGTTGGCTTTTCAGTACATAGGGCAGCAACAAAAAGCCGCCCAGACTATAGCTGAGTAAACCAACAAGCAGCCACAGACGATAGCTCTTTAGAGGTTTGTCACCAAAAACGTGTCGCATAAAATCCTTTATCCTTAGATTCAAATGATTAGCCGAACTACACTTGCCCGTAACTCTCTCGCTCACCCAGCCAGCGGCGAATCAAGGGGGCTACCAGTTCAGGGTGTTGGCTGATGATCTCTTGCGCCTGCTCTTTCACGGCATCGAGCAAATGGGCGTCGCGCTGTAAATCGGCGATGCGCAAATCGACATCGCCCGTTTGCCGCGTGCCGAGTACCTCGCCGGGGCCACGCAGTTCGAGGTCTTTTTCGGCGATCACAAAGCCATCGTTAGTCTGACGCATGATGGTAATACGTTCTTTGGCCTGCTGCGACAAGGGGGTGCCGTACAATAGAACACAGTGGCTGGCAACGCTGCCCCGCCCTACTCGTCCACGCAGCTGGTGCAATTGGGCGAGGCCAAGGCGCTCGGGGTTCTCAATCACCATTAAGCTGGCATTGGGCACGTCGACGCCCACTTCAATAACCGTAGTGGCCACCAGCAGCTTGAGCTTACCGGCTTTAAAGTCATCCATCACGCTGGCTTTTTGCGCCGCTTTCATGCGCCCGTGAACCAGGCCTATGCTCAGTTCGGGCAGCAACAGGGCCAGCTCCTCGGCGGTGACTTCGGCGGCCTGGGCCTCAAGGGTTTCAGACTCTTCGATGAGTGTGCAGACCCAGTAGGCCTGTTGGCCCTGCTGGCAGGCCTCACGAATGCGGACCACCACCTCTAAACGCCGTTGATCAGCGATGGCCACGGTGTTCACCGGGCTGCGGCCGGGGGGGAGTTCGTCGATCACCGACACATCAAGATCGGCATAAGCACTCATCGCCAGCGTTCGAGGGATAGGGGTAGCGGTCATAATCAGCTGGTGAGTCGTTAAGTTATCGCGGCGGCCCTTCTCCCGCAGCGCGAGGCGCTGGTGGACGCCAAAGCGGTGTTGCTCGTCGATAATCGTGAGGCCAAGATTGTGGAATTCGACCGGCTCCTGAAACAGGGCGTGGGTGCCCACCACCAGCTGGGCGCTGCCGTCGGCAATACCGTTCAATTGATAGTCCCGGGCTTTGCCTTTCAATTTGCCACTCAGCCAGCCGACCCGAATATTTAGTGGGGTAAGCCAGGCTTCAAAGTTTTGCCGGTGTTGCTCAGCGAGAATTTCGGTGGGTGCCATAATCGCGGCCTGGTAACCACTGGCAACCGCCTGCAATGCGGCGAGAGCAGCCACCACGGTTTTGCCCGAGCCAACATCACCCTGTAAAAGACGCAGCATAGGCAGGGGCTGGCAAATGTCGGCGCAGACTTCGTCGCTAACCCGCTGCTGGGCGGGGGTTAGGGCAAAGGGCAACAGCTCGAGAAATTGCGCCCTCAGTTGCAGGTCTTTCGCAAAGGCGGGCGCCCCTTGCTGGCGGATACTCTGGCGCAGGCGTTGCATACTCAGGTGATGGGCGAGTAACTCTTCAAAGGCCAGGCGCTGTTGGGCCGGGTGCTGCCCTTTGGCCAATTGTTCGATGGGTGCATTGGCTGGCGGACGATGAAGAAAGCGCAAGGCATCGACCAGGCTCTCTTGCTTAGCCTCATTACGGAGAGTCTGAGGTAATAATTCACTGAGATTGTTGGTATCGAGCATGGCCAGTGCTTGCTCGGTGATGGTGCGTAGGCGGTGCTGGGTAATGCCGTCGGTGGCGGGGTAGACGGGGGTGAGATTCTGGGCCAGGGGTTCAGGGTGCTTGCCGTCGAGAATCTGATATTCCGGATGGTAGAGTTCCAGTCCGGCGCTACCCCGTCGCACTTCGCCGTAGCAACGCATTCTTGCACCAACGACCATGGTGTGGCGCTGGGACGCAGCAAAGTGGAAAAAACGCAGAGTAATTAGTCCGGTGTCGTCCTGCACCTTGCAAATCAAGCTGCGTCGTCGCCCGATGACAATATCACTGCCACGTATTTCACCCTCAATTACCGCTTCAGTGTTGGGCTGCAAGCTACCAATGGGGCTAATACGGGTGCGATCCATATAACGGAGGGGTAGGTGGAAGAGAATATCCTGTAGCGTCGCAATGCCCAGTCGGGCCAGTTTGTCGCGCATTTGTGTGCCAATGCCACGAAGCTGAGTTACAGGAGTTTGGTCGAGGGGCGTCATAGGCTTTAGTGTAGAGCTAAAGGCTCTGGGCTCATAGTCCAGAGATAGATAGTCAGATAGAAATAGCGTCGACATAACACTGTGCATTTGGGTAAGAGAGGCTATGCTGTGGTTAGCGCCACAGTGAAATTAGAATGCCAATGAAAAGAGGGCAGTTATGCCGAAATCTATTGAACTGCGGGAGTACATGCGTACGCCGCGCACCATCAAACAAAACGCCACCGTTGCTGAAGCCGCACAGGTCATTATAAATAACCGGGTGTCGGGTATCGTCGTGGTTGACGATGCAGGTGAGTTGGTCGGCATGTTGTCTGAGCTCGATTGTATGCAAGCCATTGTTAGTACGGTTTACAACGGCGGTACCCCTGGGGCAGAGATAGTGCGAGACGTGATGACAAAAGAGGTTACTGTTAATCGCCCCAGCGAAGACATTATTTCAGTGGCTGCCGACATGTTAAAGCACAAGCATCGACGGCGGCCCATTGTTGACAATGGCAAGCTCGTTGGGCAAATAAGCTGCCGACAATTATTGCGGGCGATTAACGATTTTGGCGGCAAATAGCGATGATAATTTAATTGTGATCGTTTAGTGAACTCGCTTCGACATTCTCGTGGCCTTTTCTTCTACCTCAAGGCCCAGTTCTTGTGCCAAGGCCTGGGCCGTTTTTTCAACCTGCTGACGACTAAACCGGTCGCCGATACGCAGTGCTTCTCCGTTTTTCAGTTTTAGGCCAAGGTTAAAAAACTGATAGTGCTTATTGCCGACGGTCATAGCGCCCCGGCTTTCGGTGGTAACGGCTGCTATTTCGTCATAATTCAGTGTTACAAGGTTGCCGCCGAATACACTTTTATAGCGGAATTCGAGGATTGATTGACTAAGGCGAAGATAATAATGACGAAAACGACCGCTGATACTGAACCAAAAGATCGCGAAACCAATAAGGCTAAACAGCGCACCGAAGCCCAGCAGGAATGTTTCCTGCTGTAAGTGACCGATAAAATAGGCCAGGCCGGTGCCGGTGGCCATAAAGCCTAAACCAACAGTCAGTCCAGTACCGAAACCTTTATTGCGATAATCACCAACAATGGCTTGCTCCTCCCCGTTATCATCCGCAAACAGTGTATGGCTAGAATCAATATCAGTGGCTAATGGTTTAAGCGAGATCCTAAAGGAAGCACTGGCTTTTTCTGCGGTGGGAAATACAGGCAATTCTATTTGACGTATAAGGTCAACACCGGGCAGTTCAGCACTAATGCGAAGCGTCCATACGTGGTAGCTGTTGCTGCCTGCGCTGGATTGCGGCAAATCAGCAGGCACTTCAAACAAAAACTGTAGCGTTGTGGAGCGACGACTTTGTAAGGGTTCGAACAGACTATAGTGCTGCCAGACTATGCTCTGGCTCGAGTTTTTACCCTGACGGTAATGACGCACACAGTCGAGTGACACATTAACAGGCGTACCCGCTGGTAGCGGCGTTGAGAGGTGAAGGGTGCCGGCCACATCGCCACCAATGGCGCCGGGATAGGGTTCCAGCTTGACTTTCATTTGCCCAAAGCGCCGCCAGTCCAGGGTTTTATGAATCGCTATGCCTATCAAATATAAACCGACAAGCGGGAATAGCAGAACAAACCAAATCAGCTGATTGCCCTTGTTGAGCTCATCGGGAAGAGCGAATAGGGCGGGGGCGGCTAATAAGTTCCAGATAATCGCAAAGCCCCAGATGAGGCCACCCGTTAGAGCAAAACTGTCACGCAGTGAATTGGCCGCCCATTTCTTTCGCCCTAGCCAAGGGGTATCGCTATCAAGTAAGGCCGCATCGTCACTGGGTTTTTTAAGCCCCCAAAATACGGCCCCACCGCCAATCAGGCTGAACAGTAAGCCAACAACACCCGCTGCGAGGACAGATTCAAAGTCCTCGCCACTGAGTGGCGGTGATGAAAACAAACGGGGGACCTTGGGTATGACCTTGAAAATGAGGAGGCCAAGCCCTGGTAGTAAGAAAAAGGCACCAAAAACAGCGAGGAAAATGCTGGTATTGCGTTGTTTTTGCTGATGAGTCACCTGCACTGTCTATCACCTGAAATATAATGCGGGTAACAATAAGGCTTGCGCTCAGTTCCTGGCGTGCTCTATGCCACAGATATGGACGCACAACTATGGACGAACAACGCACTTTGCCGGCAAGAAAGGCTGATCGTACGGATCATGACCTTGGGCAGGTGCACAATGCTATTGGTGAGCCGAGAGCGGCTTATGGTGGATGCCTTTAGAAACGATAATCCTGCTGGATGCACAGTGAAAGATATGACATGAAAAACAACAATATATTTGCAGCCATACCTCAGCGTCTGGATCAGGAGCTGGTTGAAATATTGCTCGAGAACAAAGATCTTTCTATAGAGCGGATTGTTTCTAAAGGGCATACGAGTCCCGCTACGGGGTGGTACGATCAACCGACCAATGAATGGGTGATGGTGCTGAAAGGTGAAGCGGTGATTGCTTTTGAGGATGAGCCTGACATGAGACTCGTCGCAGGTAGCTATATTGATATTGCCGCTCATAAAAAACACAGGGTCAGCTGGACTGATCCGAATAACGAAACGGTTTGGTTGGCTGTGCACTACCCTCATGATTGAGCCGTGCATGGTAATCTTTGTGGAGAGAGGTAATTGAAAAAACTGAAGAATGAGAAAGAACTCATCAAAAAAGCGATAGCCGAAGGCGTTAAATACGGTGAGTCTAGAGGCGTCGTCGAGTTTGAAGCGACAGATTCAGCAAATGAAAAAATAGAATATATTTACCGTTTGTTGGTGCACGATAAAGTGATTCAACCAATACCTGAAGAGGCTATATCGCAGCAAACTATGCGCCATAAATTGGCGATCTGGGCATCAAAAATGAAATAGCTTTTTAAAATGAAAGGGTTTTTTAATAGGAATCTGAACGAGTGATGAAAACACAACATTGGTCTGCCTCAGAATATACCCGGCACGCACACTTCGTATCAGCGATGGCCTCAGAAGTGCTGAGCTTGCTTGACCCCCAGCAGGGTGAGGAAGTTCTCGACCTGGGCTGTGGCGATGGTGAGCTGGGTACTTATATTCAAGACCAGGGTTGTTCCGTAATCGGCATCGATGCCAGCTCGAGTATGGTCGCTGCGGCTAAAGCGCGGGGGCTTACTGCCTTACAGGTCGATGGCCATAATATGGCGTTTGAAAATCAATTCGATGCGGTTTTTAGTAACGCGGCGTTGCACTGGTTATTACAGCCGGAAAGCGTGATCGGCGGTGTGCACCGGGCATTAAAAACAAAGGGTCGTTTTGTTGCGGAGATGGGTGGAGCCGGAAATATTGCGGCGCTCTTATCTGCCATGCTGGCTGTGTTTAAGGCGAATCCGGATTTTGGTGTATTTCAAAACCCCTGGTACTTTCCGAGTGCAGAGGAATATCAAGCACTTTTGAAAAAGGCGGGTTTTCATGTGGAGAAGATCGAGTTAGTTTCCCGACCAACACCTCTGGCCAGCGGTCTCGACAAATGGCTGGAAATTTTTGCCGATAGTATTGCTAGTCAATTGAGTGATGAGCAAAAAAGACTTTTTTTTAATGGGGTAAAAATAAAGTTAAAGCCAGCGCTTTACAGTCAACAAAAAGGCTGGGTTGCCGACTATGTCAGGCTTAGATTTAAGGCCATAAAATTGTAGTATTGTTATTTCAGTGATGCTCTACGTTCTGGTATTTAATACAATTTCATGGGTATGTTTGATAAAAGAATAATAAGGGCCTAAGAAAAACCCGACGCCAATAAAATACAGTCGGGTTTTATTTTTTCGGATTGTTAACTACCCGAGTTTGCCGATAGCATTAACAACCGCCGCGGTTTGTTCGACCATTACCATATGCCCGGCTTCAGGAATGGTGATTAATTCGCTGCCCGGAATGGCTTTATTAAAAGCCTCGGCATAGGGTTGGCCTATTAATTTATCAGACTCGCCCCATATCAGCAGCGTTTTAGCGTTTAGCCGATACAGGCGCTCACTTAAACCACGCTCGGGAATGGGGAAAAGAATTTTGCCCGCCATACCTAGCTGTCGTGCATTCTGTACCAGAAAACTTTGTAGAAATACCGGGTCAGAAAAATCTGCTCCAGCCGTCATCATGGCGCCACCAGCGACGGGGTCGTGGAACATTAACTCGGGTAGCTCATAGGGCATAGCGGCAAACACATCCGGGATGGGATGTTCGTCGAGCCACAGCCCGGCGGAAGAAATTAAACACAGTTTGTCGACATCATTGGGTATTACCGAGGCTATTTCTGAGGCGATCATCCCCCCCATGGAGTGTCCGACGACGATAGGCTTGTCGAGGTCCAGGGCCATCATGACATCGTGGCAGTGCAGAGTGAAGTCGAGCATGGTGCGGATATTTTCACATTCTTCGGATTCGCCATAGCCCGGTAATAGCGGTGCGTAGACGTGATATTTCTCTGCCAGTGCATTTAGAAAGGGGTTGTCGGCTGTAATACCACCAGCACCGTGTAAAAAGAATAAATCGGGGCCACTGCCGCCTTCGATTAAATGAATGTCGGCGCGGGGCGCTTTAAATGTACGTAGTTTCATGCTTTCTGTTTCCATGATTAGGCCCCCTCGTTTGTGGGTTTACGATCAGAAATTGGCCCCGGTGTCGCCCGCTTTTCCAGCGGCGTTGGCCAGAAACGACTGTCATCGGCGTAGTCGGGCCACATATTGCGTAGTCCGGGCATGACTTTTTCAGCAAATAATTGGCTGGAGTACTTGGTTTTATCCATTGGCATATCGCCGACATGCATGAGACAGAAAATATTGCCAACATTGAGCCCCTTGATCAGGTCCTCCATGCGTTCACGCACGGTGTCGGGGCTACCGGCAATCACATAACCTTCATCCACTAGCTGTTTCCAGGGCATGTGGGCGGCTTCACCGAGATTGGGACTGAACTGCGACAGGGCTCCGGCTTTTATGGTTTTAATGGTGCGGTAGCCCGGTGCATCGGCAAAGCCGGGGGCCACGTGCAGGCAGCGATTAAAGAAATAGCTGACGTGATCTTTGTAAAGTTTTTCTGCTTCAGCATCGGTGTCGGCGACGCAAATGGTTTGGGCAAAGCCCGCGCGGTAGGGTGACTCGTCTGGCTCGTTGCGCTCCGTCAGCCTGTCCCAATAACCTTGTAACAAAGCCTTAGCGCGGATGTACCCTGAAAAGCTCAAATAGGAATAAGAGTAGGTATTGTCGAGGCAAAAATCGTAAGTCTCCACCGAGCCGCCACCGGGGACATGGATGGGTGGCGGATTCTGGATAGGCTTGGGCCAGGTGTTCACATAGCGCAGCTTGGTATAGCGGCCATTCCAGGCGAAAGGCTTTGGGTCAGACCAGGCGCGTTTGATCAGATCGTGAGCTTCTTGATAGCGCTCGCGGCTGAGTGCCGGAATGTCACCATAGCAGTAGTTGATATCCATGGACGAGCCAACGGGGAACCCGGCTACCAAACGTCCGCCGGTAATCACGTCGAGCATGGCAAACTCTTCCGCTACTCGGGTCGGTGGGTTGTAAAGACCCAGTGAGTTGCCGAGTACCACAATGGCGGCATTAAGGGCGCGTCGAGAAATTGCCGCCGCAATGATATTGGGTGAGGGCATTAGGCCGTAGGCATTTTGGTGATGCTCATTAACGCCAATACCGTCAAAACCGAGGGCGTCGGCATATTCCAGCATGTCCATATAGTCGTTATAGACGTCATGACCCTTCACCGGATCGTAAAGCCTGGAATCAATATCGACCCAGACAGATTTGTGCTTTTGACGGAAATCCGCTGGCAAATGAGGCCAGGGCATTAGGTTGAACCAGGTAAATTTCATCGTGTTCCCCTGTCAGTTGATGATAATTATTAGTCTGAAAAGGTGTTGAATAACGCGGTGGCAAACAGTCCTGCGGATAAATCATACCGCCTAAAGAAGGGTCAAACTATTGTCATAAGGCATGATTTGTGACCACTCTAATTGCAGTGGACGGGGGTGGGCTGTCAGAGTGCAGTCAGGAAGCATTAATCAATTAGCGCGACGAGCTGCACGCCAGTGGCGCTGTCAGCAGGCAATGATAGTTTTCAAAAATGGCCTGCAATCAAGAGGAGGGGTGCAAGCCGGAGTAGCGTACTCGTTGAAACGAAAGGTATGTTTGAGTACCGGTGGTGAATGTGCGGCGTCTGCTTATCCCTTTGGGTCTGGGTGTAGGCGTTTTTTCGGCAAGTTTGTAATGTCGGCGCGTCGGCTTGTGAAATGTTACAGCCCTCATCCGTGAGAGTCTGCAGGTGTCGCTTGTCTTGGTGAATGGCCCTTTTTAGCCGATATTATTGGACATTTATGCCTTGCTCTTTAGCATAAATAGCATATTTCATGTCGTCTTTAAGAATATGATTGGTCAACCACTGATTCAAAAAAACCACTAGCTCTGGGTGAATGTCAGTAATACTCTCAGTTTTAAGTCGATCCTTAAAGACTTCTACAGCGTCAAATATTTTCCTATGGGCTATTTTATGCTCTTCCGTCTCAGGGAATGGAATTTGCTTGAAAAGCACTAATTCTTCGTACATAAAATGGACTTTGGTGTAATTTACCAACTTTTCAATAACGTTTAATGTTGTGCGTACTTTAAAGTTTTCATCTTTGTGTATTGCTTCATCGAGCTCATTGATACATTTGATAAGCACTTGATGCTGTCTATCGATGCTACCAATGCCCAGAGATAATCGTTCGCTCCAATTCATGCGTGACATAATAACCCTGTAAAAAAAGGGGGCATGGTAATTTGTTTTGTAGATGCTGTCGTTTTCTTTTTTAATAAACGAACCTTGTAGCTTTGTAAGTGGCTACGGCCTCACATAAATGAAAATAATTCATGCGAACGCGCAATGTATGTCGCTTGTGAAATACCACTCAGGGTGTAGATAGCAGGGGACAAACGATGCTGATTAGCTTGAGAACGTCTTTATCTATCCTGTAGAGAGGTGTTTAAGCCCGATGCAGTGGATCACCTGTACTGCCATTTTTGGACACTCCGCTTAATGAATGCCCGACGAGAAAGCATTTTACTAGCCTGTATTGACACCTTGTGACTTTTGCACTTCTCGTCTCGTGATAGATATAGTCATGCCAGCCTGTCACCGGATTCCCCGGTAAACAGGTAGCGCAACTTGCCTACCGGGTTTTGTCCGCCTCACTATCTTTGCTGTCAAGGCGATTAATAGCAGCGAGAAACACCTCGCTTTGCTGGCCGCCACTGAGAATAAATTGCCCATCCAGGCTAAACGAGGGCACACTACTGATGCCCTGTTGGCGAGAGAAAGTCATCAATTTTTGTACATCGTCAGTACCGTCATTACTATTTAAGTAAGTGTTTACTTTCTCTTTAGCCATTCCTATTTGTGCAGCGATAGTGCTGAGTGTCTCTGTATCGCCGACATCTCGGTTGTCACAGAAGTAGGCCTGGAAGATCGCTTCACTGAGGGCGTTTTGTCGATTTGCGCCCCCTTCTTGAAAGGCAAGGTGAAGTAAGCGGTGGGCTTTTAGTGTGTTCGCCCCGCGCTCTATGCCCTCAAGGTTCATACGAATCCCAGCGGCATTGGCGGCCTGAGTGATTTGTGCAAACATCATTTGGATGCGGGCTTTACCGTATTTACCTTCGATTGTTTCAATATAGTTGTAGCCCTCAAGTGGCGCCTCTGGGTGAAGCTGGTAGGGAAACCATTGCACCTCATAGTCGATATCGGGGCGCTGAGCCATGGCCGCTTCAAGGTTCCTTTTGCCAATGTAGCACCAGGGGCAAACCACATCGGAAATAATATCAATTTTCATCGTATGAGCCTTCTTTGGGTCGTATTAACTGTCGTTTTGAGTCTAGCACCAGAGTAGAGGATGACACAGCACAGCAGGTTTTGTTAAATAGGCGCTTAGAAATAGACGTGAGGCAGGTATTCCATGGCCAGTTTGCAAGGCATCGCTTATCGGCTGAAGTCGAAAGGTGAGATGTATGAGCGTAGTCATACGACGGTAACACCTGAAAAGGGTGTTGAAAATGATTACCGGGGCCACCCCCATAACCGGCAAGTTACGGTGCTCAGTATTGACGATTGGCGGCGGGCCTGTGAGGAGCTGGGTGCTGATTTGCATTGGACCACTCGCCGCGCGAATCTCTTGGTTGAGGGCATCAGTTTTAGTCCCACATCGGTTGGGGATATTGTTCAAATTGGCGATCTACGCTTACAAATTACCCGCGAGACCGACCCCTGCCAACGGATGGAAGATGCGAAACCGGGTTTGATGAAAGCCCTCACCCCCGACTGGCGCGGCGGGGCTTGCTGCCGGGTGATCAGTGGCGGTGATATTGCTGTGGGTGATTCTGTGGAGCTCGTGCCCCATCGTTAATCACTTGAGACGGTAGGGAGCCAGGGAAGGCCAGATCCTCTATCGGCAGCGCCAGTACCGAAAACGACTGATACTGGTCGGACGGCAGGCTACACTCTATCGATGAATGCCCCTCTGAGCCCACTGGATATCGCGCGATATCGTAAAGCGCGTCTAAGTCGAGATGCCCGTTTTGATGGTTTATTTTTTATTGGCGTGGTGACCACGGGGATTTTCTGTCGGCCCATTTGCCCTGCCAGGGCACCGAAAGAATGCAATGTGAGGTATTACCCAAGCGCTTTAAGCGCGGCGCAAGCAGGCCTGCGCCCCTGTTTACGTTGCCGGCCCGAGTCGGCACCGGGCTCGCCGGCCTGGCAAGGCGTGCAGACAACGTTGGCGCGTGCTGTCACCTTGATTGATGCCGGTGAGTGGCGCGCGCAATACTTGCCGCAATTTGCCGCTCGCCTTGGTGTCAGCGATCGTTATCTGCGTAAACTTTTTCAGCAACACCTGGGTATTTCGCCCTTAAAATATGCCAATTTCCGCAGGGTCTTATTCGCTAAGCAATTATTGCAGCAAACCGGCTTGCCGATTACCGATGTTGCTCATATGGCCGGTTTTGGGAGTACCCGTCGGTTCAATGCTGTGTTTGCTGAACTGCTCAAGGTAACGCCACAGCAAATACGCCGTGTGCAAAAAAGCGAGAGCGTGGCAGATAATCGTTTGAGTGTTTTGCTCAGCTACCGGCCGCCTTACGACTGGCGGGGCGTGAGAGATTTTTATCGCGTCCGGCAAATTGCGGGGGTGGAGTGTGTTAGCGATAGTAGCTATAGCCGTAGCTTTAGTTATGAAAAAGGCTGTGGTGTTTTTAAGGCGACTCACTTGCCAGAGAAAAACAGCTTTTGTATTGAGCTAAGCATGACCCACCCCGAACATGCCCTGGCGATTATTCAACGCATCCGCCACTTGCTCGACCTTGATGCTGATACCACGGTTATCGCCAGCCACCTTAGGGCTAATGCTACTTTGGCGACCCTGGAGAGTACGGGTCTTCGCTTGCCTGGTCTGTGGTCTTCTTTCGAGGCGGGCGTAAGGGGAATTTTGGGTCAGCAGGTGTCGGTAAAAGCTGCGCATAAACTGGTGTCTCGTCTGGTTGCGGCCTTGGGCCAAGCCCTACCCGCAACAACGGCAGGGAAGGATATGCCCCATTTGCTGTTTCCCGAACCCGCTGCAGTGGCAGACTCTCATCTTGACTTTCTCGCCATGCCGGATAAGCGTCGCCAGGCTTTGCGTCTACTGGCAAAACATCTGCTAAAAGAAAGTGGGGGCTCTGACTCGTGTGTTGGACTGGAATGTGTCGGACCGAAAGATGCTGGCCCCTACAAAGACTGGTTACTTATCCCTGGTATTGGCCCGTGGACGGTGCAATATACGGCGTTCCGTAGGGGACACCCCGATGTTTTTCTGGCTGGCGATTTGGGCGTCAAAAATGCCTTGAAAAAAATCGCCATGAAAAATGAAAATCAGCCCGCGTTGGATGTGGAGACTGTGAGCCCTTGGGGCAGCTACGCGACACTGCTATTGTGGCAAAGCCTCTCCACTGATGTCGGCGACAATACCTGAAAGAATAGATGGGAGCTTGTTACATGTCGGTTCAAGATAAGCAAGAAGAAATGGCGTGGGCCTCTATGGAAAGCCCGATTGGTCGCTTAGTTATTTTGGCTGACGGGCAGGGCATTACTGAAATTCGCTTTCGCAATAACAGCTCGCCTTTACCTACAGCGCAAGGTTTAGGTCACGAATGGGTAGCCCTGGCAGTAGAGCAGTTAAACGCCTACTTCAATAATCGTTTAACGGAATTTAAGCTGCCTTTGAGTTTAGACGGTACGGCGTTTCAGCAAAGGGTGTGGGTCGAACTGCAAAACATTGATTATGGCTCCACCGCTAGCTATGGAGAAATTGCCGCTGCTATTAATAAACCTAAAGCGGCAAGGGCGGTGGGAATGGCCAATCATAAAAACCGCATTCCAATAGTCATTCCCTGTCATCGAGTGATTGGCAGTAATGGGGCCTTAACCGGTTTTGCTGGAGGCCTCGATACTAAGCGTTGGCTGCTCCGCCATGAAGATGCTGGTGTGTAGGAAGTGTAGGTGCTGGACCCACCGTTAGAAATTGAAACAGTGGGTCCGGTTGGCAAGGTGTGTCAGCTCGTGTGAGCCACTTGAGGTTCGTAGCGGTCAATGATGGATTTCACCAATCCACTGCGCACGATGTCTTCATAGTCGAAATGATGGATGTAAACACTGGGTAGCCCCTTGAGTTTATTCATCGCATCGCTGAGCCCATTGGGGCCGCGAATGTCGCTTTGACAAATATCGCCATTAATCACCACCTTGCAGTTTTCGCCAATGCGGGTCAGAAACATTTTCATTTGTGCTGGCGAGGTGTTTTGCGCCTCGTCGAGAATCACAAAAGTGCTCTCGTCGAAAGTTTTGCCGCGCATAAAAGCCAATGGTGCCGCGACGATACGCCCGTGGCGAATACAGTAGTTAACAGTGCCGGCACCGAGACGTTGATTGAGTATATCGCGAAAGGCATCGATATAAACCGCAAACTTCTCATCGACAGACCCCGGTAAAAACCCCAACTGCTCTCCGGCTTCAACGGCGGGACGGGTGAGAATAATGCGTTCAATTTTCCCCGATTCCAGCGCTTCGGCAGCAAGGGCTGCAGCACAATAACTTTTACCGGTGCCCGCAGGGCCGAGGCCTAGTGTCAGGCAGTGCTGGCGAATGGCGTTAATGTAGTTTTCCTGGGCGGGGGTTTTTGCTTGAAAAGGCTGGTTGGAGCGGCGGGTGGCACAAACTTGATTGAGGTGTTGGTTCTGAGAATTGATATCGACAACAGTGTCGTCGTTATATTTGCCTCTTTTGCGAGGGCTGGAGGGTTCTGAAAATGGGTTTTCGTTAGGGTGATTTCTACGTTTCTGTTTTCGCTTTGCACTCGTGCGTCTAGTCATAGAGTGTTGTCCTCAGTTTCAAAGTGATTTACGGTTTTTTTAACAACGTAAAGTTTTGTGAAATAAAAGGCCTTGCTGATTAAATTCCTCCAGGTTATTGCGGTTTGTTAATGCTGTTGTGCAAGTTGATGCTAACAGCAAGAGCACCAATCTGCACAGGTTTTTTTTAATGCGCTTGCCTGAGCTGCCGTTTGGCGTTGAAAGCAAGCGACAAAATCACTTTCAACACTACCCGTTTAAGCTCATTGCCGGATTAACAGTGAATACAATTTGCTAAAGTTCCAGCTCAGCTAAAATCGTATCTACCCGCGCTTTCACCTCGGGAGTCATCGTAATAGGCTTGCCCCACTCGCGCTGTGTCTCCGCTGGCCATTTGTTGGTGGCGTCAAAACCGATCTTTGAACCGAGGCCTGAGACCGGCGAGGCGAAATCGAGATAGTCGATTGGGGTGTTTTCGACCATCACCGTATCTCGCGCCGGATCCATGCGGGTGGTCATCGCCCAAATCACATCTTGCCAGTTGCGGGCGTCGACATCATCGTCGGTGACGACAATAAATTTGGTATACATAAATTGCCGCAAAAAAGACCACACGCCCATCATCACTCGCTTGGCATGGCCGGGGTATTGTTTTTTCATAGTGACCACCGCAAAACGGTAGGAACAGCCCTCAGGGGGTAGATAAAAATCGACAATTTCGGGAAATTGTTTTTTTAGCAAAGGCACGAAAACTTCGTTGAGGGCGACACCGAGAATGGCGGGCTCATCGGGCGGGCGACCGGTATAAGTACTGTGGTAGATAGGATCTTTGCGATGGGTGATGCGATCAATGGTCATCACGGGGAAGCGCTCCACCTCGTTGTAATAGCCGGTGTGATCGCCAAAGGGACCTTCGTCAGCTTCGTCGTCAGGGGCGATATGGCCCTCGAGAATAAATTCGGCGCTGGCGGGTACTTGTAAGTCGTTGCCCAGGCATTGAGTGACGACGGTTTTTTCACCGCGCAGCAAACCTGCAAAGGCGTACTCTGACAGTGAGTCTGGCACCGGCGTGACTGCGCCGAGGATAGTTGCGGGGTCGGCGCCCAGTGCTACGGCGATGGGGAAGGGTTCACCCGGGTGGGCGGCTTGCCATTCTCGAAAATCCAGAGCACCGCCACGTTGAGCCAACCAGCGCATAATGACACGGTTTTTACCGATCACTTGCATGCGATAAATGCCGAGGTTTTGCCGTTCTTTCTCCGGCCCACGCGTGACAACCAGTGGCCATGTGATTAAGGGCCCGGCATCTTCCGGCCAGCAGGTTTGAATGGGCAGTTGGCTTAAATCGACTGCATCACCTTCGAGCACAATCGTTTGGCAGGCTGCTTTTTTGACGACCTTGGCAGCCATATTGAGTACAGGCTTGAAGGATTCACGTTTCTCCCACAAGTCTTTAATCCCTTTAGGAGGCTCGGGTTCCTTTAAGAAGGCGAGCAGTTCACCCACTTCACGCAGGGCTTCGACCTTTTCCTGTCCCATGCCTAGAGCCACCCGTTCGGGGGTGCCAAATAAATTGGCGAGCACAGGGATAGCGTAGCCCTTGGGGTTTTCAAACAGTAAAGCGGGACCGCCTGCTTTTAACACACGATCACAAATTTCTGTCATTTCGAGATTGGGGTCAACCTCGGCAGTGATGCGCTTCAGCTCTCCACGCTTTTCAAGAAAGACAATAAAATCGCGTAGATCGGCATATTTCATAGGACAGTATTTCCTTTGAGCTCAGTTGTAACGCAGCGGCCAGTGTATAGAGGAGCTGGGTAGGAGTGTATAGGGAAGCCGGAAAAATAGAGGCCTTGAATTGAGGTGATCTCCTTGGCCAAGGCTGCTAGGCTGTGGGTAAATAATAGCAAATTGCAAAACATATCCCTATGCAACCACAACAGGTTTTCAGGGCCTACCGACCCGTTATTGCTGCGGAGGAAGACCTTCACCGCACGCTTTATTGCCGGCAGTGCGGCTCGCTTTGCATCAGTGAAATGGTGGAGGGTGACGTGCGCTCTATATGTACAAGCTGCCATGCCGTACATTATAAAAACCCCCAGCCGGCAGTTGCGGTGTTAATTGTTGACGGCAATCGCTTTGTGCTGGGCAAGCGCATCTCCAAAAGCCTTGGCCATGGGCAGTGGTGTTTGCCCTGCGGCTATGTCGAGTTTCATGAAGATTACCTCAGCGCTGCCGTGCGGGAGGTGAAAGAGGAAACGACACTGGATATTCGCGTGCAGTCTATTCTCAGTGTGGTTACCAATTATCTAACACCCAATATTCACTCTTTAGTGACCGTATTGCTGGCAGAAGTCACTGGCGGTGAGTTACAGGCAGCTGATGGCATGGAAGAGGCCGCCTGGTTTTCCTACACTGGGGATTTTCCAGAGATGGCATTTGAGGCAGATACACACATTATCAGCCGGTATTTTGAAACCGATCTGCCGGGAGCGCCGGTTGACTCGAATTTTGCGAGTGCTTAACACCTAATGATTTAACAGGAGAAAAACCATGGATAAATTTCAACTCGGTAAAAGTGAGCTACAGATCTCCCGCCTCGGCCTCGGTTGTATGGGCATGTCAGAATTCTACGGCAGTAGCGACGAGAAAGAGTCTATTGCTACTCTGCATGGCGCTCTCGACCTCGGCGTCAACTTTTTTGACACGGCTGATATGTACGGCAGTGGTCGTAACGAAGAGCTCATTGGTCGAGCCTTTGCGGGACGGTGGCAGAACGTTGTGTTGGCGACTAAGTTTGGCTTTCTACGTGATGCCGACGGTGGTTGGGATGGGCTCGACTGTAGCCCTGCCTATATTAAGCAGGCCTGCGAAGCCAGCTTAAAACGTTTAAATACCGATGTGATCGACCTCTATTACGCTCACCGCATTGACCCCAATGTGCCTGTGGAAGATACCGTTGGCGCGATGAAAGATCTGGTCGATGCCGGCAAGGTGCGCTACATCGGTCTTAGTGAAGCCAGTTCAGAAGAGATACAGCGCGCGAGTAAAATCGCCACTATTACCGCCTTGCAAACAGAGTATTCGCTGTGGAGCCGTGATGTTGAAACCGATATTCTCGCCACCTGCCGCGAGCTGGATATTGGCTTTGTGCCCTATAGCCCATTGGGGCGAGGGTTTCTGACAGGGGCCATTCAATCTCGCGATAGCCTGGAGGCCGATGATTATCGTCTTGCCAGCCCACGTTTCCAGCAAGAGGCCCTGGCGCACAATAAAAAATTTCTAGAGTTGGTAGAGGCCATCAGTAAAGAGAAAGGTATCACTCCCGCGCAAGTAGCCCTGGCCTGGGTGTTAAATCAGGGCGACGATATTTTTCCGATTCCCGGTACGCGAAAAATGTCGCGGCTAAAAGAAAACCTTGCGGCACTCGAGGTGAGCTTCAGCCCAGATGAATTGAACGATATTCGCGGTCGTTTGCCAATAGCGGAGGGCGACAGGTACTAACAGGCCTTAACTAATAGGGCCTATGCTGCTATGGGTTCAACGCCACAGAGTGGTCCATTGAGATAGCGCGATAAGACAAAGAGGTCGACAGCATGAGCAAAGTATTAACGCTACAAGCGCGGGCACAAACACTGGGAGAAGAAATTGCTAACAGTGTGAGCCATGGTATTGGTGCACTCGCGGCTATCGTGGCGGCGCCGCTATTGATTATCGCCGCTGTGCAACGCGGCGATGTAGCCAGTATCGTCGGTGCTAGCGTCTTTGCGGGCACGACTATTTTGCTCTATCTGGCATCTGCAATTTACCACGCCCTGCCCAGTAGTCGAGCTAAGCAGATATTCAAAATACTCGACCACGGGGCGATCTTTTTGTTGATTGCGGGTACGTACACACCCTTCACTCTGGGTGTGCTCCAGGGCACCTGGGGTTGGACTTTACTCGGCTTGATTTGGAGCCTGGCCCTTGTTGGTATCGTGCTCAAAACCACCTGCAGAGTGCGCTACTCAAAAGTTTCGACGTTTATATACCTGCTTATGGGTTGGTTGATCGTTATTGCCATTAAACCGCTCTTGCTAAATGTCCTGCCCTGGGGCCTGTTCTGGCTTGTGGCAGGGGGGCTCGCCTACACCGGGGGCGTGGTGTTCTATGCCCTTGACAGTAAAATTCGCTACGGCCACTTTATTTGGCACCTATTCGTTCTGACAGGTACTTCCTGCCATTTTATCGCTGTTTATGGCTACTCCAATTAAGATGAAATCGATAACAGATCTGGTTGTTTGCAATAAAGATGAGCGGGGCATCGCGTCTATCGCCATTAATCGCCCCAATGCTTATAACGCCTTATCCCTAGATTGTATGGCGTCTCTTATCGCGGCGTTCGACGACTGCTCTGCTGACGCTGGAGTAAGGGTTATCGTTCTCTCCGGTGCGGGTAAGGGCTTTTGTGCGGGTCACGATTTGGCTGAGCTGAAGGCTCATCCAGAACGCGCTTTTCAGGAAAAAACGTTTAGCACCTGCTCGAAATTGATGTTGTCGATTATTGAATCACCAAAACCCGTGATCGCCAAAGTGCACGGTGTGGCAACGGCAGCGGGTTGTCAGTTAGTGGCCAGTTGTGATTTGGCGGTTGCCGAAGAAAGGACCCGTTTTGCAACGCCGGGTGTTAATTTGGGCTTGTTTTGTTCCACGCCAATGGTGGCGCTGTCGCGGAATGTCTCGCCCAAACACGCGATGGAGATGTTGCTGCTCGGTGATTTTATTTCTGCTCAACGGGCTCATGAGATGGGGTTTATTAATTATCTTGCAACAGCTGATGAGCTTGAGCAGAGGGTTGATGAGTTAGCCGCGAAAATTGCCAGTAAATCATCACTGACCTTGAAAATAGGTAAGCGGGCTTTTTATCGGCAGCTTGAAAAAAACCTGGTAGAGGCTTACCAGGACTGTGGGCAGGTGATGGTTGAAAATATGATGACGAGAGATGCCCAGGAAGGGATTAGTGCTTTTATTGAGAAACGCTCACCAGTTTGGCAGGATGAATAAAATTGACAGCGACGCAACTACTTGGGGGTAACGGTGGCACTCAAGCCAACCATTTTTAAATTTAAAATTTCACTATCAGACCTCAATCGCAATTATTATGACACCCTCAACTTAACTGTCGCCCAACATCCTTCGGAAACACCCGAGCGGATGATGGTGCGAGTGTTGGCATTCTGCATTAATGCACAGGAACATCTGGCATTTACCCAGGGCCTGAGTGCTGTAGATGAGCCGGATATTTGGGCGCGCAGCCTTGGCGGTCAATTGGCGTTGTGGATAGAGGTGGGCGAGCCTGCGGTCGATAGAATTAAAAAAGCGACGCGTTTAGCACAAGCGGTAAAAGTGTACAGTTTTAATACAAAGTCGAATGCCTGGTGGGCTCAAGCCAGTGCTCAATTTAATAAATTTGAAGCCGATTTTTATCAGTTTAAATGGACGGAGATAGAGGCGTTGGCATTATTGTTACAACGCACTATGGATTTGTCGATTACTATTAGCGGTGACTCAGCGTATGCAGCGGCAGAGCTGGGGGAATGTGAAGTGGCGTGGCGGGTGCTACAGGGTAAGTAAACCTAGAGTGAGCTTATGGCTTTGAAAGTCTTCATTCAAAGCCTGCCGTATGCGTTCAAGACTTTGAATGAAGAGTCGGCACTTGAGCTGTGATTAAACGCTAATACCGCGCTCCTGAAAATATTTGCCATATTTAATATCTTCGCCAAGTATGTGGCCTTTTAGCCACTCGGTGAGAAAAACTATCACCGAGATCATATTGACTCGCACGCCGTCTTCAATATTTTTTATAGTGTTGCCAACGTTGGCAAGCAGGGCGGTATGTGCCCTTTTTTGACTGTCGAATTCAGGGTAGTTATGGGCTTTCATCATCCGCTCTTCCTCGGCAAAGTGGTGGGTGGTGAAACTGGCGAGGTCTTTGAGTATCGGCAGCGCGTCTTCCTGCTTGGCGCCGTTTTTAACTTTCAAAGGTCAGCTTCTCCTGCGCCTTTCAACTGGTCAAGCTGACTTGCTGCCAATTCGCTGTCGGTATGGCCGTGGCCGTGATGCCCCTTGCTTGTCCGGTTTTTTTTGGCGATCTCGTGGGCCGCTGAGGTAAGCTCACCAGTAGTGTTAGCAAGGGTATCGCCACTGGTTTGAGTGGCCGTGGAATGGTCGGCGATGGAACGAATATTGATGGAAATTTCCTCCGCTGCTGCCGCGACAGCTGTAAGCCGGTCGCGGGTTTCAAGAGCAAGAAAGAGCTCCGGGCCTATATATCTTTAGTGGCTGCGGCAAGGCCTTCATTACAATATTGGCAGAGGGTGTAGATCTCTTAGTTGAATTCGGTAACCAGTGTTTTAGATTGGCCAATAGATCTGCCCGCTAGCTGGCGAATGCTTTCAATAGGTTCGCCAGCAGTAGGACTCGATGGATTTAATGGGGGATTAAAGTCACCGCTGGCTAGTTGGTGCAATAAACCAATATCGGAGTTATCAAAAGCTGGAGGTTCAACGATGGCGGCGAATCCCGGTGGTAATCGCGTTGACCAATGCATGATTTATTCTGACTGCTATGTGCCGGAGTCGGTGACCACTGACAAAGCAAAGAAATACCGGGATAAGAATATCGACCTGGCACTGCGCACAGGCTCACTTCCATCAATCACTTGAGCGGGCGATGACTGGAGAGTAAAACAAAAGTTTGCAGAGCCAGAGTAAATTTATAGCGGACTAATTATGCTGACATTCTTTTAGAGTCGACCATTACCTGCCCCGGCCTGCGGTCAGCACGCAACCAAAGTTTTGCCCACCGACACTTGCCGATAATTTTTATCGCACTGTGTGCGGATTACTTTTATTTGTTTCTGTGGCAGTTAAGAGCACCCACCGTTCACAGCAATGCCGTTTGTACTGATGAAATGTGGCCCGAGTTTTGACCGCTTCTGCGTGCATGGGTAGTTGCGAAAGGTATTAATTTATAGATCTATTGTCTTTATATTTTTGTGTGGCGGGAGCCAAGCTTTTTTACTTGAGTGATCACATCACCCAGGCTTCAACTCGACGGTTTTTGTAGCGTCCGTAGTCGCTATCATTCGTGGCAATGGGTGCTGCGGCTCCAAAACCTATAATTTTTTGGGGAGAAATTCCATAATTTTCTAATAACTGTGAAACCGTGCGAGCGCGTAACTTTGACAAATAAAGATTGTGCTCAAGATTGCCCTGATTGTCAGAAAAACCAGCTAAAATTAATTTTTTCATGGGGTGTTTGCTTAAGTATTCAACGATTCTTAATATATCATTTTGACCTTTGTTTTCTAGCTGATAGCTTCCAGTGAGAAAGCGAAAACTGAGTGATAAGCGTTCAGCTTTTCCAAGTAGTGATAAATATTCTTTTGGAAAACTTGGATCAGCGGCTGGTTTTACAGTTGTAAGGTTCTGGGAAATAAAGCCAGCTTTAGTAACAATACGCTGACCTTGTTTTGATAAGGTGAATTTCAGGAAGTTTCTTATTTCCTGTGTGGATGTGCGCTCAGGAGTGTACATATACAGGCGACGAGATAACGGGTAGTCTTCGGTAGCAACTGTAAAGGGCGTTGGAAAAAATGCCACTGTGTTGGAGTCATCTGAAATCGCTAGAACTTTGGAGTTTAGTACATAGGGCAAGCCAATAAAGCCAATGGCTTGAGGGTCATTGCTCACTTGTCTTGATAGTTCTGTACTCGATTCATAACGATTTGTTACGGCAGATAATTCTACCTTATGTTTTTTAAGAACCATGCTTTTAAACGAATCCCAGGTGCCGGAATTGCTATCTCTTGCATATATGGTCACCGGCCCTGGATTCCCGCCAATATCGGCCCAGTCACTTATCTTGCCAGAGAAGAGTTGAGATAATTGTTTCGTGGTCAGGCGTGAAATTGGATTGGACGGATGTATAATGATGGCAAGGCCATCCAGGGCAACAATATGTTCTGTATTTAAAGTATTTAATTTCCCATATAATGGTTCTAGTTTGAGGGTCTCTTTTGTGTTAATTTTTCTTGATGACATACTCATGTCAGTCTTTCCCGATAAGAGGTCTTTGAAACCAGTACTGGAGCCGTGGGCATGTATCTCAACTTTAACCGGGTCGCGTTTGTCTCTGTACATTACTTTTAGTGAGTTTTCAGCGGCTATTTGGGATTTTTCTAGAACAACTTTTTTTGCCTTATTTTTTTTGAAATAACCCTTTAATAACATTGGTGCTAAATGTTCTCCGACGGTGTTGGAGCCATGTAAACGAAAGGCCAATTGATACTCTGTCTCGTTAGCGACAGGGAAATTTATGGGCATGGCGTTGCCTTTAGTATCGGCCACAGAAGTATAGTCAGGCTCAGAGCCTTTCTCTATAGAATTACCGGTTACGATGCTTGTTGTAGATATTAGTGTTTCTAAAACTGAATCGATTTTTTGCGGTTGTGCGACGGCTAGATAAATTAGTAAAGTTAATACCGCAATGACTGAAAAAGATAAGCAAAAAAAAAGAGCAGGCGTACGCTTTTTCGATTTTACCCGTTCAGTGTTTTTAGGCCTTATTTCTGAGTCGTCTTTTGTCGTGTCGTCTAAAAGAGGCAGGCCATTTTCAATATCAACCCCAGTTCCAGGTTTTAGTTCTTTCTTGTCGATGCCAGAGGTGTTCATTAGGCTATTAGCTAGGGATGATAACTCCTGATTTGGTGACAGTGCTGCTTCTGTTAATACGGCTAACTGATATTCTGAATCGGTAAACATCTTTCCAATGTCGATCTTCTGCTGACCACTTGATAATTTCACGATTTTGTAGAATGCGGTGGTACAGTTCATTTTAGATGCGCCCGTAATTCCGAAGACGGTATTCAAAGCGGTTAATATTACAGGGATGTTACGCGGGGGTTGTATTACTCTGTTTGGTAGACTAAAGCCCTTTTCTACAGATAAGCGGGTTTAATTTTAACTGGGTCATTAACGATTTAATGTGGCCTTCTATGATAAGGCTGGGCTATTCAGTGCTAGGCCCGTTCATAAGTTGCTGAGGCGTATGTTAGGTTGAGGGCTCTTTTTGTTGCGTGTCGTTATACGCAGATACTAAATTTGAGCAGGCTGGCTTTAGTCTTGTGGACATAGTTGCAAATGCTAAACTGTATTTTGGTCAGTTTTAGTCTGTATGAAAGCTATTATTGACGAAGGAATTATTTTCAATAAATAGGAGGTGGTTATTAATGAATCTTAAAGCGAAGTCAGCCATCGTCACTGGCGGTGGCCGCGGCATTGGCCGTGAAGTTGCGTTAGTCTTAGCTGAGCAGGGCGCACGCGTAGTGGTTGCCGATCCGGGTGCTGATCGCGGCGGTCGAGGCGGGGAAGAGGCCCCCGCCAGTCAGGTCGTCACTGAAATTGAAGCGACTGGTGGGCAGGCTGTTTCTGCCCTCGCTCCGGTCGATGATTACGACGCGGCAGCCGGTATTATCGGTACTTGTATGGATGCCTTTGGCTCGGTCGACATGGTGGTTAACTGTGCTGGTGTACTGCGCGAGCGGATGATCTGGAACTTGAGCGAAGATGACTGGGATACGGTGATCCGCGTACATCTCAAGGGCCACTACAATATGTGCCACCACGCGGCTAAAGTGATGCGCGGCCAGCGTTTTGGCCGCATCGTCAATTTTGCCTCCGACGCCTGGCGCGGTAGTGTTGGACAGTCAAACTACGCGGCGGCTAAGGGCGGTATCGTCAGCTTTACTCGCTCACTGGCACGTGAGTTGGGCCGCTACGGTGTGACTGCCAATGCTATTTGTCCCATTGCTGCGACGCGCATGACCCTCGATCAGGGTGTCATTGACGGCATGAAAAAGCGCCTCGATGCCGGTTTGATTACCCAGGACCGCTACGATTCGTTGATGGCGATGCCGGGGCCGGAGTTTGTCGCGCCCATGGTCGCTTATCTTGGCACCGAGGCTGCGGCCGATGTGAATGGCCAAATTTTCCATGTCGAGCGGGGTCGCGTGTCGGTGTATTGCGAGCCAGTGGAAGAAAAAATGTTGTTGAAAACCGACAACGACGGTCAGTTTAGTGTTGAAGATTTAATTGACGCGGTACCGGGCTCCTTGATGGTCGGTCGACCCAACCCAGCACCTGCCGAGCGAGAAGGCTAAAGCGGATTTGTGATGTCGGATAACGAGGATTTGCCAGTGTCGTCTCAACCAACGGTTTGTGTCACCGGAGCTTCGGGTTTTATTGCCGGGCAGACCATTCGTGAACTATTGGCCCGTGGCTTTAAGGTCAGAGGCACAGTGAGAGGTGAGGTTGACGATAGTCAGTACGCATATCTAAAACAACTGCCTGGCGCCGATGAAGGGCTGGAGTTGATGCGGGCTGACTTAACCCAGCCCGGTTCTTTCGATACCGCCATCGCCGGCTGTGATTATGTGATCCACGCGGCCAGCCCCTATTTGCTCGACAGTAAAAAACCGCAGGAAGAATTAGTCGATCCCGCGGTGAAGGGTACCCGCAATATACTGCAAGCCTGCGCTAATGTTCCCAGTGTTAAGCGGGTAGTGATGACCTCGTCGCTGGCGGCAATAACCGATGAGCCTGATGACCATCATGTTTTTACTGAAACCGACTGGAACAGTAAATCCTCTCTTACGCGCAATGCCTATTTCTATTCAAAAGCACTGGCTGAACAGGCCGCTTGGCATTTTATGCGTGAGCAAGGCTTGAAGTTTGATATCGTGGTTTTAAACCCCTGTATGGTCATTGGCGAGGCGATTGGCCCGGGTTTGAACAGTAGTAATCAGGTGATTCGTGACTTGCTCAGCGGCACTTATCCCGGTGTCATGGCGCTTAATTTCTGTATGGTTGATGTGTGTGATGTAGCCCGCGCCCATGTGTTGGCGCTGGATAAACACGAAGCCGAGGGGCGCTATATCTGTTACAGCGAAGCCATGTCGATGGGTGAAATTGTCGACTTTTTACGCGAAGCGGGCTATAGCAATTATCGCTTGCCACGGCGCGATATGAGTGCGGGCTGGATCAGCAGTGTGGTGAAGTTGCTATCCTACACTCAGCCCAGTGGGGCCGGAGATTTTATCCGCTCCCACTTGGGGAAAACCATGCGCATCAGCAATGCAAAAATTCGTGCTGAGTTGGGCATGGAGTTTCGCCCGGTGCGCGAAACGCTGATCGATACCGTTGAAGACCTGATTCGCCAGGGGCATCTGCACAAACCTGAGGCCTAAACAGGCAGCGAGCTGTTCGCGCTTCCCCTTTCGTGTCTATTGGGCGTTAGCTGTTGTGCCCTGCACCACCGTGCCGGCTTCAATTGTTAATACGTCTTTTAATTCGAGGCGCAGCTGGTCGCCAGGCTTTAAGGGACCGACGCCTTCAGGGGTGCCGGTTAAGACGACATCGCCAGGTTGCAGGCTAAAAAATGTTGTAATGTGGCAAATGAGCGGCACCACGGGCATTAACATTTGCCGGGTATTACCCTTCTGTTTCAATTCTCCGTTTTGCCACAGTTTAATATCCACATCTTGCAAGTCTTGAATGGCTTCGGTTTTAACAAAAGGTGAGAGAGGGCAAGCACCGTCCCAGCCCTTGGCTTTCTCCCAGGGTTGGCCCGCTTCTTTTAATGTTTTTTGCAGATCGCGCAGGGTGAGATCGAGGGCAATACCCACGCCCGCTATGGCCTCAAGCACCTCTTCTTCTCGACAATTTTTAAGGGGTTCGCCAATGAGCAGGGCCATTTCAGTTTCAAAGTGGCAGGCGCCACGGCCATCGGGTATATGTAGGGCCTCTTTAATCGGGGTTAAGGCTGTGGAGGGTTTTATAAAGAGTAGTGGCTCACCGATATTCTTACTGTTCATTTCGGCGACGTGGTCGGCATAGTTGAGGCCCACGCAAACCACTTTGCCGGGGGGGAGTTGGCAGGGGCTGTTGTCGATAAATTGATGTTGGTAGCGCATGGCTTGGTCGTCCGTGTTGTTAGAATAATTTTCCAGGGTTGAGTATGCCTTTCGGATCGAAGAGGCTTTTTATTTGTTGCATCAGCGCGATTTCTGTCTCGCTACGGGTATAGCTCAAATAAGGCTTTTTCAACAAGCCAATGCCGTGTTCAGCAGAGACGCTGCCATTAAAACTCTGTACCAGTTCGGCGACTTCGGTACTGACACTGCTGCACTCTTGGGTAAAGTCTTCAATACTCAGCTCGTCGGGCTTAAGAATATTTAAATGCAGGTTGCCGTCACCAATATGCCCGTACCAGACCACTTCAAAGTCGGGGTAGCGCTGACTGGCAAGGTCGTCAACGGCGCGAATAAAATCGGGCATTTGCGAGACTTGCACGGAAATATCGTTTTTATAGGGCTTGGAAAAAGACAGGGTTTCAGAAATGTCCTCGCGCAGGCGCCATAGATTTTTCGCCTGCGTCTGATTTTGGCTGACTACGCCGTCGAATACCCAGCCGGCGTCAACACAGTCTTCAAATAAAGCCATGGCCGTATCGAGCACCTCGGGCGTCGTTTGCTCAAATTCCAGCAATGCGTAATAGGGGGTGCGCTGTTCAAAGGGTGCCGTAAGAGGCTGGTGAGCGAGTACTTTTTCGAGGGCAAGGTCGGAGAAAAACTCAAAGGCATTGAGCGTTAAAGCGCCGCTGTAGGTTTTCAGCACATCCATAATGGCCGGGAAATCACTTACCCCCAGTACTAATACAGCGGGATCTTTTGGTGGCGGGGCAAGGCGCAGAGTGGCCTCGCAAATAATGCCCAGGGTGCCCTCAGAACCAATCAACAGATGGCGGAAGTCATACCCCGTATTGTTTTTAATGAGCCCACGGTTGAGCTCGAGAATGTCACCATTGCCGGTCACTACCTTTAGCCCGAGTACCCATTCGCGGGTCATGCCGTAGCGAATGACGTTAATACCGCCCGCGTTGGTGGCAATGTTACCGCCGATTTGGCTGGAGCCCGCCGAAGCGAAATCGACCGGATAAAATAAGCTCTGCTCCTCGGCGTATTCCTGTAACTGCTGGGTGATGATGCCCGCCTCGCAGGTGAGACTGCGGTCGACGGCATTGAAGTCGATCACCTTATTCATGCGGTCGAGGGCCAGTACCAGCTCGCCCGATTTAGCCACCGCGCCACCGCTTAACCCGGTGCGCCCGCCCGAGGGCACAATAGCCAGATTTTCGTTACCAGCCAAACGCACAATAGCCTGCACCTCTTCAATCGTACCCGGTAAGACCACCGCACAGGGCGCAGCGCTCCAGACTGTGGTGCGGTCGAGGCCGTAGTTTTGTAGGCTGTCGGCATCGGTGAGAACCCGGCCCTCGCCGACGATGGCCTGAAGTTGTTGCAGGGTCTTATTGTCCATGGGTTTCGGGCTCTGTTGTTGGGTGAAGAGTTTGGCGAGTTGCCAGCTTGTTAGGCGGATTTTGTTGGGGATGGTCCGCGCCAACAGCGGCATGAGCAGCGCTGGGCATGTTACCATGTCGCCCCGTTTTTTTACCCCCTGAGGTGTGCTGTGGCTTCTGTCTCGCTCGATAAATCGAAAATTCGCATACTGCTGCTCGAAGGTATCCATCCCTCGGCGGTCGACTCCCTCAATGCTTCAGGCTATAGCAATATTGAATATATCAAAGGGGCGTTGGACGATGCCGAGCTAAAGCATAAAATTGCCGATGCGCATTTTGTCGGCATTCGCTCGCGCACTCAGTTAACGGCAGACGTATTGGCGAGTGCCAACAAACTGATGGCCATCGGTTGTTTTTGCATTGGCACCAATCAAGTTGATTTAAAGGCGGCCACTGAGCGCGGCACCGTGGTATTTAATGCCCCCTATTCCAATACCCGCAGCGTCGCCGAACTCGTTGTCGCCGAGGCGATCATGCTGATGCGCGGCATCCCCGAGAAAAACGCCAAAGCTCACCGCGGCGTGTGGCAGAAATCCGCCGTCGGCTCTTATGAAGTGCGCGGCAAAACCCTGGGTATTGTCGGTTACGGCAATATCGGCAGTCAGGTCAGCGTATTGGCCGAGTCTTTGGGGATGAAGGTTAAGTTCTACGATGTCGTCACCCGCTTGCCCCTGGGTAATGCCGAGCAAATCGCCGAGCTCGATGATTTGCTGGCTTGTGCCGACATGGTTTCCCTGCACGTGCCGGACACCAAGATCACACGTAACATGATGAACAGCGCGCGATTGGCGGCCATGAAGCCCGGCGCTGTACTGATAAACGCTGCCCGAGGTAAGGTCATCGCCATCGACGCCCTGTGCGAGGCCCTGTCTGAAAAACGTTTAGCCGGTGCCGCCATCGACGTATTTCCCACTGAGCCGGGCAGTAATCAGGAGGAGTTTCTCTCGCCACTGCGCGAATTCGACAACGTGATTTTGAGCCCCCATGTCGGCGGTTCCACTGAAGAGGCCCAGGAAAATATCGGCGGGGAAGTGGCCGAAAAACTCATCCGCTACAGTGACAATGGCACCACCTTAGGCTCGGTTAACTTCCCGCTGGTGGCTCTGCCCTCCCACGAAGGCTCCCACCGCTTGCTCCACATTCACCGCAACGTACCTGGCATCATGAGTGCTATTAACCAGGTCTTCACCGATAGCGCGGTGAACATTACGGGTCAGTACCTGCAGACCAATGAACAAATTGGTTATGTGGTGATTGATGTCGCCGTGGGTTATAGCGACCAGGCCTTGACAGCATTGAAGGCCATTGACGGGACTATTCGCTGTCGGGTGCTGTTCTAATTTATAGACGGTAGCGCTGAGGGTTTGTACTTTCAGCGCTCATTCAAGCGCCGGACGACTATCAGCCATCAATTTGTCGAGATCTTTCTGGGCTTGCTTAGGCTTACGCAAGTCCTTCACTTCCAGCATCTCGCAGTCATCATTAATCATTTGCTCAATTGTCACCGGGTAGTATTTACAGTCGTCGGGGCGGTCGTAATAGATGCCACACAGGTATTTTTCTTCCCCCGCTACTTTGTTTAACCAGGGGCAGCGCTCGAGTTGTTGGCCATCATCCGGGTTTATCCATATTTTGCCATCGTCGACATAGCGGGCGATTTCGGGTCGACAAATATCCCAGAACTCAATCTCGCTTTCTGTCGCCGACAGGCCGCCACTACTGTATTTGGTGCAGCATCTTCCGCAGGAGTTGCAGTTTTTCACGGCGTGATCCGCTGAGTTAGAAGGGCATTTCAGCAAAGACGTGATCGCGTAGTTCTGGGGCTTCATTTACCAGATGGTGTTGACCGCCAGCAATAATTGCAATCTCGGCATTCGGTAGTTTCTGCTGAAATTGCGCCAGATTATAGCGCCAGTCGAGGGTCATATCTCGATCACCCTGCACGATGGTCAGGGCTTTGTGGTTGATGGGCAGGTCGTGAAATTCCTCCGTCCAGCGTTTCATCGAGCCGACCCATTCGAGAGGGATGTGCCGGCTTTGTAAGGGGTCGCTGTGTTTGAGAAACTCGAGAAAAGCGGCATCAGCAGAGTTGATGGTAAATTTGCGCTTAATGCGCGAAATAAAGGGGCGCAGCAGTCGATAAGTGAACCGTCCGCGTCCCCAGCTACGAGTGTGTAGTAGAGGGGCGAGCAGGGCGATATGCTCAAATAGAGATTGACCCCCCTTTTCTTCAAGCAGGTGTTTAAGCACTATGGCTCCGCCAGTGCTTTGCCCAACGGCATGCCAGGGTTGGGGTAGGTGGTTAGCGCAAGCCGCAAGCAGGCCGTCGAAGGCTTCGACGTAGTGGTCAAAACTGGCGATGGAGGCACGCTCTCCATCCGACAAGCCATGGCCTGGCAAGTCAAAAGTGACGACGGCGTAGCCGCGTTCTAATAAATACCTAAACAGATGGCGATAGAGGGCGCTGTGGTCGAAGTAACCGTGCACCACAAACACCGTGCCTTTGGCCGCTTTCGGTAACCAGTACTGGCAAGCCACGTTGTAACCGGCGGTGTTGAGTTGACCGAGGAAGTGGCGAGTGCCGTGTTGGGCTTTGGCGGCGGCATTGATATCGGCCAGCTTGTAGTGTGCCAGGTAGTTATCGGCGTGGGGTATTCGCTGGCTGGGGGTGTCGATGTCGGGCTCAAAACTTAGCGGCGGCAAGCTGTCGTGCAGGCCTTGCAGACTGGCCGTCACGGCGGGAGGTGTGGCAGCAGTGGGTGTCGTGACCATGGATAGATATTGGGTAAAAAGCGGATGAGCAGATTAGCACAGCCGTGAGTGGGTCTGTGGTCGAATGAGCATTGCAGGGCGCCGCTATCTTCGGCATAGTGGCGGCCTTCGCGTCTGTGATACTGCACCTATCAACTACCTGCCAGGGACCTGATTATGTCCGATTATCTTATAGCTCCGTCTATTTTGTCTGCCAACTTCGCCTGTTTGGGTGAAGAAGTCGCCAATGTTTTGGCCAGTGGTGCCGACGTTGTTCACTTCGATGTCATGGACAATCACTATGTGCCCAATCTAACCATCGGCCCCATGGTCTGTAAGGCGCTGCGCGATTACGGCATTACCGCGCCTATTGACGTGCACTTAATGGTCGAGCCGGTAGACGAGATGATTGTGCAGTTTGCCGAGGCAGGAGCCTCCTGGGTGACCTTTCACCCCGAGGCCACGCGGCACATTGATCGCTCCCTGCAATTGGCCCGCAGTCTGGGCTGCAAAACCGGGTTGGTGCTGAATCCCGCGACCGGGTTGGAGGTCACTAAGCACGTCCTCGATAAAATGGATGTGTTGTTACTCATGTCGGTCAACCCCGGTTATGGCGGACAAAAATTTATCCCTGAAACCCTCAACAAGTTGCGAGAGGCGCGAGCGATGATTGATGCGAGTGGCTTGCCTATTCGACTGGAAGTCGACGGCGGTGTCACCGTTGATAATATTGCTGAAATTGCCGTCGCCGGTGCCGACACTTTTGTTGCGGGCTCTGCTATCTTTGGTGCAGACAGTCGCGATGCGGCCATTTCTGCTATGCGAGAGGCATTGGCTGGCGTCCTCGACGAGTGAAGTTGCTGGCGGTTTAATCGCAGGGATAAATGCTTTAGAATGCCGCGGCAGATTCAGGAGTTTTTTTGGTGATATTGGGTAAGCAGGGTAGTTCGGTTTTCTTTTCCCCGCGTTGGCGATGGCCATACGTGTGATTGTTGCTGCCCCTTCGGGCGGTTAATAGAAATAAATCCGGTTACAACACTTGCTACATTTCATTGGAAGGAATCGTCATGACGCCTGATATGTCGTCCCAAGAATTTGCCCACCTGGCAGCACAAAACAACCAGCGCATCCCGGTCATGCGCGAAATTCTCGCCGATCTGGAAACCCCATTGTCGTGCTATCTCAAGCTGGCGCGCGGGCCCTATAGCTATTTATTTGAATCCGTCGAAGGCGGTGAGAAATGGGGTCGTTATTCCTTGATCGGCCTACCCTCGGCCACGGTAATAAAAATTTGCGGCCACCAGTGGACACTGGAAAAGCACGGTGCGGTTATTGAAGAGCGCACGGTGCAAGATCCACTGGCTGAAATCGAAGCCTTCCAGCAACCGTTTAATATGCCCGAGCACCCCGATCTGCCGCGTTTTACCGGTGGCCTGGTGGGTTATTTTGGCTACGACACGGTGCGTTATATCGAGCCTCGTTTGGCAGATAGTTGTCCGCCGGACGAGCTGGGTGTGCCCGATATACTTCTCATGGTGTCGGAGGAGGTGCTGGTTTTTGACAATCTGGGCAGCACATTAAAACTCATTATTCACGCCGATCCGACTCAGGCTGATGCCTGGGAGCAGGCGCAACAGCGCCTCGATGATATTGAGGCCCAACTGAAGCAGCCTGTACCCGAGTTACCGCCGGTACGTTTACAGGGTGAAGGTGTCAGTGAAGAGGCCTTCGTTTCGAGTATGGGCCAGGCGGGCTATGAAGCCGCTGTTGAAACGATTAAAGCCTATACTCGTGCCGGTGATGTTATGCAGGTGGTGCCATCGCAACGCCTTTGCCTGCCTTTCCCCGCTGAACCGGTTAATCTCTATCGAGCACTGCGTAACTTGAACCCCTCACCTTATCTGTATTTTCTCGATATGGGTGATTTCCAGATAGCGGGTTCATCGCCTGAAATTCTCACCCGTCTGGAGCAAGGTGAGGTTACCGTGCGTCCCATTGCCGGTACCCGCCGCCGTGGTCACACTGAGGAAGAAGACCTGGCGTTGGAGGCGGAAATGCTCGCGGATCCGAAAGAGATTGCCGAGCATTTAATGCTGATTGACCTGGGTCGCAATGACGTTGGGCGTATTGCGCAAACTGGCACCGTGACGTTGACAGAGCAAATGGTGGTGGAGCGTTTTTCCCACGTTATGCATATTACCTCCAATGTCACCGGGCAGGTGAAGCCCGAGTTGTCGGCCATTGACGTGCTGCGTGCCACCTTACCCGCTGGCACGTTGAGCGGTGCACCGAAGATTCGTGCCATGGAAATTATTGACGAGCTGGAGCCGGTGAAGCGTGGTATTTATGGCGGCGCAGTGGGTTATCTGGGCTGGAATGGCAATATGGATACCGCGATTGCGATTCGCACTGCCGTGATTAAAGACGGCAAGCTCTATGTGCAGGCGGGCGGTGGCGTTGTTGCCGATTCAATACCGGCGCTGGAGTGGAAGGAAACCATGAACAAGGCTCGGGCAATTTTCCGCGCTGCGGCCATGGTACTGGGGGAGTAATACGATGATATTAATGATTGATAACTACGACTCCTTCACCTACAACGTGGTGCAATATCTTGCCGAGCTGGGCGCGAATGTAAAAGTGGCGCGTAATGACGAACTGAGCATCGCTGACATTGAAGCCCTGGCACCACAGAAAATAGTGATATCTCCCGGCCCCTGCACGCCTAATGAAGCGGGTATCTCATTGGCAACCATTACGCATTTCGCTGGTCAAATCCCACTGCTGGGTATTTGTTTAGGCCACCAGAGCATCGGTCAGGCCTTTGGCGGCAAAGTGGTGCGCGCGCGTGAAGTTATGCACGGCAAAGTGTCGTCCATTCATCACAACGGAGGGGGTATTTTCCACAGTCTGACAAACCCCTTTGAGGCGACGCGCTATCACTCGTTAGTGGTTGAAAAAAACAGTTTGCCCGATTGTCTGGAAATCACTGCCTGGACAGAGACGGACGAGGGTGAACTTGATGAAATTATGGGCTTGCGCCATAAAAGCCTCGACGTGGAGGGTGTGCAGTTTCACCCTGAGTCGATTCTCAGCCAGCACGGCCACGATTTATTGCGCCATTTTCTTGAAGGTGCCGATTGAACGTAAACGTGTGCACCCTTGTTTAGCGGAATAAAACAATGAATATAAAGACTGCTATTGCTCAAGTGATAGAAAAGATTGACCTGAGCCAGGCGCAAATGGTCGCGGTGATGCGCCAAATTATGACTGGCGAAGCCAGCCCCGAGCAAATTGCCGGTTTTCTGGTGGCTCTACGTATGAAGGGTGAAAGCCTGGACGAAATTACCGGTGCAGTAATGGTGATGCGTGAGCTGGCCAGTGGCGTTAGTGTTAGCGGCGAACATCTGGTGGATATTGTCGGCACCGGTGGCGATGGTGCCAGCTTGTTTAATGTTTCGACCGCCAGTGCTTTTGTGGTGGCCGTGAGTGGTGGGCGAGTGGTGAAGCATGGTAATCGCTCGGTCTCCAGTAAGAGTGGTAGCGCTGATTTGTTGGAAGCAGCCGGAGTGAGACTCGACCTCAATTCCGCCCAGGTCGCCCGTTGTGTGGACAGCGAGGGCATTGGTTTTATGTTTGCCCCTCAGCACCATAGCGCCATGAAATACGCCGCCGGGCCGCGCAAAGCCCTCGGTGTGCGTACGTTGTTTAATGTACTTGGGCCAATGACTAATCCCGCTGGTGTTAAGCGGCAATTGATCGGTGTCTTCGACGCAGCCCTTTGTAAGCCTGTGGCCCAGGTATTACAGCGCTTGGGTAGCGAGCACATAATGGTGGTGCACAGCGACGATGGGCTCGATGAAATTAGTCTGGTGGGTGGTACCCGCGTTGCCGAATTGCAAGGGGGGGAGATTAGCGAATACCGCATTGCGCCCTCGGATTTTGGTATCGCTGAGCAAAATCTTGAGGGATTGGATGTAGCCGATGCCGTCAGTTCGCTAGTGTTGATACGCGATGCCCTGGGTTCGCGGCCCACTGAGATTGGCCGTAAGGCTGGGGATATTATCGCGTTGAACGCGGGTGCCGCCATTTATGTCAGTGGTGTTGCCGCCAGCTTAGCTGAGGGGGTTGCCATGGCTCAGGACATTATCGCCAGTGGCTTAGCCCTGGAAAAGCTTGATGAGCTTGCTGCTTTTAGCACGCTGTTAACGGAGTAAAGGAATAATCGAATGCAAGAAGGACAGGTAGTTGTGAGTGAAGCGCCAACCATCTTAAAAAAAATTCTCAGCCGCAAGCATGAAGAAGTGGTCGAGCGCAGTGCCAGGGTACCCTTGGCCTTGCTTCGCGAACAGGCTAGTGATATGCCAGAGTGCCGCGGTTTTGCCGCAGCGATGCAAAGCAAGGTTGAGCAAGGCCAGCCCGCAGTAATTGCCGAAGTCAAAAAAGCCTCACCCAGTAAGGGTGTTATATGCGAAGATTTTGATCCGGTGAGCATTGCCCGCAGTTATGAAAAGGGCGGCGCGGCCTGCCTGTCGGTGCTTACCGATGTCGATTTTTTCCAGGGTGATGACGATTTTTTGCGTCAGGCCCACAACGCTACTCCTTTGCCGCTATTACGTAAGGATTTTGTTGTTGATCCTTATCAAATTGTTGAGGCGCGAGCCCTGGGTGCCGACTGTATTTTGTTGATTGCCGCAGCGCTGGCACCACAGCAGATGGCAGATTTGCATGATCTGGCGCTGGAAATGGGCCTGGATGTGTTACTGGAAGTACACAATGCTCAAGAACTGGCTGCAGCGCTGACACTTGCAACGCCTTTGATTGGTATCAATAATCGCGATTTACACACGTTTAACACGCAGCTCGATACGACGTTTAATTTGCTCGACCAAATTCCCGACGATCGTTTAGTGATTACTGAGAGTGGCATTCACACTATTGACGATGTGATGGCGATGCGAGGCCACGGCGTGAACGCCTTTTTGGTAGGGGAGGCCTTTATGAAGGCCGAGGATCCGGGGCGTCGACTCATGGAAATGTTTAATTAGTCTGCTTGGCAAGTTTCACAGCAGGGAAAGATGTGGGTGAAAATCGATCAAATCAAAGGTCGCTACGTTAACCGCTACGTGATTGATGAAGGTGATGATCTGCTCGTTGTTGACTTCGCCTGGCGAGGGAGGAATATAATCTCGGTTATTGCCAGAAGGTGCTACAGCGGGATGGCGGTGATGCAAAGCTGGTTATCTGTATTGACTGAGAGCCCGATTAAAGCGGCGGGATTGCCAAATTAGCGAGTGTGTGGCGCCATATTGGCAGTAAGCATCCTATGCGATTCCTTCAAAATGGCTTGAATTTGCCAACGACCCCTCTGGTGTGGTGTTTTTTCCTCGTGCCAGCTTTGTGCGATGGTATGCGGCCTCAAGCAGTTTATCCGGGGTAGGGGGCTTGTACAGGCTTGCTCGATCCTCTTAAACGAGGAAGCGTTAAAAAATAATGGCAGACAGGGGTTTAGGTTTTTCGATAAAAAAACCTTGTACGCAGTCGACACCGATCTCTTGCAACATTGACAGCTGTATCTGATTCTCAACACACTCGGCAATAGTTGCAATACCCATGACGTGGGCGAGATGGTTAATGGTGCTAACCATGGAAAAGTCGACGTCATTGAGTTCCATGTTGCGGATAAAGCTACCGTCTATTTTCAGGTAGTCAACGGGCATCTGCTTGAGATAGCCGAGAGACGACAAGCCCGTGCCAAAGTCATCAAGTGAAAAACGACAGCCTCGCGCTTTCAGCGCATTGATCAGTTCGAGTGCGCGATCAAACTGACGTATGGCCGCAGTTTCGGTGATTTCAAATTGTAAGTGCTGGGGGTTGATGCCGCTCATGTCGATAGTGTCGAGTAAAAAGGGCATGAAACTATCGTCACTAATTGTTGGCCCCGAAAGGTTGATCGATATTCGCAGGTCGTGTTGTTGGCGACCACTGAGTGACTGTATATCGGCAATTACCCGGCGGATTGCCCAGCGGTCAATATCATCGATCAGCCCATAGAGCTCAGCGGTGGGAATAAACTTGCCCGGTAAAATTAGCCTACCTTTAGAGTCGATCATCCGGATGAGTGCTTCGTAGTGGCGACAGTCGTGCTCGGTGGTGCGGGTCGAAATGATGGGTTGGTAGTGTAGGCAAAATCCATCGTGGTCGAGGGCGTCGGTAATTCGGGGCTCCCACTCTGCGACCTGTTTGCGCTCGTAGAGTTTTTCGCGCTGGTATTGAAAAAGGGCGCGGTTGCGCCCGGATTTTCGCGCGGCAGCGCAGGAAAAGGCGGCGGTGGCGAGTACGTCAATATCAGAGCCACTCTCTCGGTCGATGACTTCGCCACCAATACTGATACCAATTTTCAGACGGCGCTCGCCCCAGGGAAAGCTAAAACGTTTGATGATGGTGATAATGTTGTCGGCTATCGCTTTACCTTCTTCGAGGGGCGTGTCCAGTAAGAGTATGGCAAATTCGTCGTTACCGATACGGGCGACCAGCGGGTCGTTACCCGCCGCTCGCCGGAAAAGTACTGCGCACTGTTTGAGTAGAGCATCGCCAGCTGCTTTGCCACAGGTATCGTTAACCAGAGAGAAGTTGTATAGGTCGAGATAGAGCAGAACATGCTTTTGATGGGTACGCTGCGTGATATCTATCGCCCGAGTCAGTTCACTTTCAAGAAAATGGCGATTGTGTAACTGGGTTAGGGCGTCATGGTCGACATGCCATGCGAGCTTGATGGATTCGCGATGGGCCTGGCTGGTAATTCGGAGAATTAACACACAGCCGCTAAGATGGTTTTTGCGGTCGCGCAAGGGGGATGCACTCGCCGTCACCTGCAAAGTGGGGCGGCCATTAACGTGGAGAAAGGTTTGGTCTGAGCTTTGGCAGGCCGCTCCTCGATTTAGCACGTCCCAGTGGGGGCTAATACTAGGGCCATCTTCACCATTGGTGAATCTCGCTAAAATATCTATTGAGCTGCCTTCAACTCGGGAGCCCCGTAGGCCGAGTATTTCTAGTGCGATGGGGTTGATATGTTCGATCAGGCCATCAGCATCGAGCAAAATAATAGCGTCGGCAACTTCGGCATAAATAGCGGCTAATATGTCGCGCTGTGCCAATACAGTGTCTCGGTGACTCTGTTGCTGGGAAAAATCTTCACAGACCAGGGTTAGCGTATTGTCCTGTAAAGGGTTGTGAAAGACGGCGACTGACAATGGCATGATATTACCGCCAGAGTCTATGGCTTCGCAGATATTGTCTCGGTGTAGACGGCTCACTTGCTCCAGATTGCGACGGATATCCTCGCAGTCTTTTAAACTGGGGAAGAGGAGGTTGAGGGTCTGTCCGATGAGTTGTTCTTCATCATAACCACTGATTTCAAGGATACGCTGATTCACTGCATAAATGTGCCCTTCAGTATTGGCAGAAATAACCCCAAACACTGCTGTTTGTAAGGCGGCGGCAAAGGAGTCTTCAGTGAGAGGGTGAGGTTTGGAATGGCAGCAATGGCCAGCGTTAATGGCAGAAATATTGGTCGGTGTGGGGTGGGTCTGTAAAGTGCTAAAAGGCGCTTCAGAGAACTCTAGCAAGCAGCCTGCCTGTGACAACACATCAAAAGCCGAGATGGCGATACGACTGAGGGGCAGTGTTCGATAACCAGAAGCCAGAGCGCTTTCGATGGCGTCGATCAGCTCGGGATCGCGATCAATATACCAGGTAAGGCTTTGGCTTTTGGTGTCGACAGTGCTAATAATATGACTGATAGCCTTGGCGTAAGTGCCACCGTGTAGACTGGGAAAGAGGTTGAAAAAACGCTTGCCAGTGGCCTGGTTGCAGTTGACGCCGGTCCAGGCTTGCATCCATTCATTCCAGAGCAGGATGATCCCGTTGGGGTCGAGGACGACCAAGCCTTGATTTTGCCTGTCGACCACAGCGCTGGCCAGTTCTACTGAACTGGCGTTGCTAATGTTGCCAATAGGGCTGACAGTGTTTGTGGCCATGCAGCTTCCGAGAAACCGGCTATTCCCTTAGTCTCGCAGTTAGCAGATCCTCTACCAGATTATCAAAGTTGGCGCTAACCCTGCGACAATAACTCCCTTAAGTCAATAATAGCCGCATTGGCACGGCTAATGTAAGAGGCCATGGTCAGTGAGTGATTGGCCAGTAAACCGAAGCCACTGCCGTTGAGCAATATCGGGCTGCGTAAGGGCGCTTGGGTGGCCTCAAGTTCGCGAATAATCTGTTCGAGGCTCACTCGAGCATTTTTCTTTGCTAGTACATCGGCAAAATCAACCTGGGCCGCCTTTAAAAAATGTACTAGCGCCCAGGTCGTGCCGCGCGCTTCGTAGAATACGTTATCGAGTTCGGTCCATGATGTTTTGACGACCTCTTCGTCGGGTGCTGGCGTTGACTGGGCAGCGGCGCTCTCACCAGCGAGGTCAATATTGATGCGTTTTTGGCCAACACTGGCGCTGAGTCGTTGGGACAGGCTGCCGAGACGTGTTTCGACGGTGCTTAGCCAATAGCGCAGATTGTCGGCGCGGGCATAAAACTGAGCGTTGTACTCATCGTCGTCAAGCAGGCGCTCGAGGTAGCCTTGCAGGTAGTTGCGGCCATTACGATATTCTTTCTCCGAGGCCGGAAGCATCCAGCTGTCGATGTCAAAGTTGAACCGCGGTTCGGCCAGTGCCAGGTCTTCATCTTCCGTTGATTGTGACTGGGAACGGCTGAAGGCTTCGCGCATGGCTTTAGAAAGATCGCGTACCTGAATAATGACGCCATATTCCCAGTTCGGGATGTTGTCGAGAAGCACGCCGGGGGGCATGATGTCATTACTCAGCAGACCACCGGGTTTTTCGAGTAGAGTGTCGACGACGTTAATCAGGCTGGAGGTGATTGCGGTACCAACAACGGTGTGTTGATTGGCAAAATGAGGAGGGATGTTAGTTTCAGGCTCACGACTCCAGTACCAGGAAAGGGCACAGAGAATGATCAGTAAGATGGCGATGACGGGCAGAGCCCAGCGAGAATTCCCCCCGTCCTCTGCCAAGCTGCTGTTGTAACTACTGGCTGCTGACTCGGGTGTCGCCTTGTCTTTGTGCAGCGATTTAAACCATGGCTTTGCCATCTCTAACTCCCTCTTTAAATTATATACTTGCGCGTCGACGACGGCGTGAGTTGCTGTTATCGGCACAGGCGTTATCATCGCTCAGTGCAGAACTGACGTGACAGTGTAAAACATTTTGGCAACTTTTAGGTCAAGACGAAAATTCCCGGTAAAGCCGGCAATAGGGAGAGAGTACGTGGGTTGTAATAAATGGCTGGCTGGTCTTGTCCGTTGCATAGTGTTCGGATTGCTGGTGTTCTGTCAGCTTATTCAGGCTCAGGGCTGGAGCCCATCGAATGACCGTTCCTCCAGCAGTCTATTAGTCGATACGCCCCCTGCGTTTTTGCCGGTGGAAGAGGCTTATCGGCTGGAGGTGGCGAGCGATGCTCAGGGCTTGCTGCTCGATTGGCGTGTTGCGCCCACATACTATCTTTACCAACACAAATTTGCTGTCGCTCTTATTGATGATCGCGGTGACGCGTCCCCGCTGGCCGTGAGCTATCCCCCTGGCAAGGCGATCTATGATGAGTACTATGAAAAAGAACTACAGGTTTACTATGGTTCTGTGGCACTACGGGTCGAGTTGCCGGCTCACTTAACAGCGCAATCCTGGACACTGGCGGTGAGTTCTCAGGGTTGCGCTGATGCCGGGTTGTGTTACCCGCCGCGCACCCAGTATTTTGCGAGCAGTGGCGGTGGGGGTGTGGCGCAAGAGTTTGTCGAAATAGATCAGCCGTCATCGGTAGCCGCTGGGGCGAGTGCTGCTGGGCACAGTCCTACGCTAAACTTACCCCTCGTGCTTCTCTTCGCTTTTCTCGGCGGCATTATTCTCAACTTGATGCCCTGTGTCTTCCCGGTCTTGTCCATCAAAGTGCTCAGTTTGACCTCCGCTCATTTAGGTGAGCACAGCAAACATTTGCATGGCATAGCCTATACGGCGGGGATTGTTATTTCTTTCATTGCCATTGCTGCTCTGTTGCTGGTCTTCCGCGAAGCAGGTGAAGCGGTGGGCTGGGGCTTCCAGCTGCAGTCTCCTGTTTTCGTGAGCTTGCTGGCCTATCTCTTGTTTACAGCGGGACTCAGTTTCTCGGGTCTGCTGGAAGTGGGAGCCCGGTGGATGAATATTGGTCAGTCGGCGGCCGCGGGTACTTCTCTGCGGGCCTCTTTTATGACAGGTGTGCTGGCAACAGTGGTGGCCAGTCCCTGTAGTGCCCCTTTTATGGGGACGGCCCTCGGCTTTGCGCTGACGCAGACCCCGACCATTAGTCTGCTAGTATTTGCAATGCTGGGCCTGGGTATGGCCTTGCCCTTTGTGTTGTTGAGCTGGATTCCCGGTCTGCTTGAAAAACTGCCCGCACCGGGGCCGTGGATGCAAAGTTTTCGAGAGTTTCTCGCTTTTCCTCTTTATGCCAGTGCGATTTGGCTGCTCTGGGTGCTGGGGCGCCAAACCAGTGTTGACCAGGTCGCTTTGGTGGCCATTGGCATGTTGTTGTTGACCTTTGGGGTCTGGCTGAGCAGCGGTGGTGCCAAACGCTGGAGGCGGCTGGTTGCACTGCTGAGCTTTGTCGTCGCCTTGGCTATTGCTATTACGCCACCAAAAGCGGTTGACGAGAAGCTCTGGGAACCTTATTCCCGAGTGCGGTTAAACGATCTGCGCAGCGAGGGGCGACCGGTGTTTGTCAATTTGACGGCCGCCTGGTGTATCACCTGTTTAGCCAATGAAAAGCTTGCTCTCAGTTCGGCAAGTTTTGCTGAAACCTTGCAGGCAAACAACATTGTCTACTTAAAGGGCGACTGGACGAATCGCAATAGCGAGATCACGGCACTGTTGAAAGAATACGGCCGCAGTGGTGTGCCTCTGTACCTGTATTACTCGTCAGGCAGTACGGCGGCACAAATTTTACCTCAGTTGTTGACCGAAGGTATTGTGCAAACAGCGCTAAAAGGTGATTAACCTCACTTTCCGGTAGGGGTTTAAGCTCGAAAATGCTGGCAAAATCGAGAAATTTCGAACAAAACGCTATAAAATTGGACAATGTTTTTTAACTCATGCAAACTCCCCGGGATCGGTAAATCCGGCGTGAAGACGGAATAATAAGGACGGGGAACGAGAGGTTATGGCGACAATTCTGGTCTTGCATGGTCCAAATCTTAATTTGCTCGGTAGCCGTGAACCCGAAGTCTATGGTGCCACCACGCTTGAAGATATCAACCGGCAGCTTACCGAGCGCTGTATCGTTGCGGGTCACCACCTGTTGGCCCTGCAAAGTAATGCCGAGTACGAATTGATCGACCGCATACACGATGCTCGCCATGAAGGTGTCGAATTTATAGTGATTAATCCCGCTGCCTTTACCCACACCAGTGTCGCTCTGCGCGATGCGCTGTTGGCAGTGTCTATTCCTTTCATCGAAGTGCACCTTTCCAATGTACACAGCCGCGAACGGTTTCGTTCGCATTCTTATTTTTCTGATATTGCTGTCGGGGTCATTTGTGGTTTCGGGGCCCAGAGCTATGATCTGGCTCTCAGCGCCGCCTTGACACACCTTGAGTCTAACCCGCAGTCAACAGTCGAACATTGATACCCAAGGGGGGAACATGGATATACGCAAAGTAAAAAAACTCATTGAACTGTTGGAAGAGTCCAATATTGATGAGCTGGAAATTAAAGAGGGTGAAGAGTCCGTACGCATCATCCGCAACAGTCAGACGACTTATGCGCCAGCACCCGCTCAGGTGGGCGCTGCTCCCATCGTGGCAACGGCTGCCCCGGTAGCACCCAGCGCGAATGAAGAGGCTGTGGCACCTGCCCCGGCGGGCCACATTGTCACCTCGCCCATGGTGGGTACCTTCTACAGTTCGCCTGCCCCGGATGCCCCGACCTTTGTCGAAGTCGGCAAAACGGTCAAAGTGGGTGATGTGTTGTGCATCGTTGAGGCGATGAAGATGATGAACCAGATCGAAGCTGATAAAGCGGGCACTATTGGTGAGATCCTCGTCGAAGACGGAGAGGCAGTGGAGTTCGATCAAGCGATGATCACCATCATTTAAAAGCGGCGCGCAGAGGTCATTTATGCTGGATAAAGTACTGATCGCCAACCGTGGCGAAATCGCCCTGCGAATACTGCGGGCCTGTAAAGAACTGGGGATTAAAACCGTGGCCGTGCACTCCAAAGTGGATGCCGACCTGATGCATGTGCGCCTGGCGGACGAAACGGTCTGCATTGGCCCGAATCCGTCAACGGAGAGTTATCTCAATAGCGCGGCGATTATTAGTGCGATGGAAATCACTGACTCGGTTGCGGTTCATCCGGGCTACGGGTTTTTGGCCGAAAATGCCGATTTTGCTGAGCAAGTCGAAAAGAGTGGTTTCACCTTTATTGGCCCCAGTGCTGAAGTGATTCGCATGATGGGCGACAAAGTGGCGGCCATTCAGGCGATGCGAGCAGCGGGTGTGCCAACGGTGCCGGGCTCCAATGGTGCTCTCGATGATAATCATGAACGCACCATTGAGCTCGCCCGAGATATTGGTTATCCGGTGATCATTAAAGCGGCTTCCGGTGGCGGGGGTCGCGGCATGCGGGTGGTGCATACCGAGGCCCATCTGATTAACGCGATCGCTTTAACGCGTTCGGAGGCAGAAGCGGCTTTTGGCGATGGCACGGTCTATATGGAAAAGTTTCTCGTGACGCCACGTCACGTCGAAGTGCAGGTGCTGTCTGACGGACAGGGCAATGCTGTGCACCTTGGCGATAGAGATTGCTCTTTGCAACGCCGGCACCAGAAAGTGCTGGAAGAAGCGCCAGCACCCGATATTGACGAACAAGCGCGACAGGATGTGTTTGCTGTCTGTGTTCAGGCTTGTATCGATATTGGCTACAAGGGTGCCGGCACTTTTGAGTTTCTCTACGAGAATGGCCGTTATTACTTTATTGAGATGAACACCCGAGTGCAGGTCGAGCACCCGGTATCGGAAATGATTACTGGTATCGACATCGTCAAAGAGCAATTATCAATTGCCGGCGGTGAAAAGCTCAGCTTTACTCAGGACGAAGTGATCTTCCGTGGTCATGCCTTTGAATGCCGCATTAATGCTGAAGATGCGAAAACATTTATGCCAAGTCCGGGAAAAGTGACGGCCTATCACCCCCCCGGTGGCAATGGCGTGCGGGTTGACTCTCACCTCTATAGTTCCTATAGCGTGCCGCCGAACTACGATTCGCTGATCGCAAAAATCATTACTTATGGTAAGGACCGCGATGCGGCGCTGGGCCGGATGCGCAATGCTCTGGATGAGTTGTTTATTGAGGGTATTAAAACCAATATCGACCTGCAGCGAGACCTGGTGAGTGATGCTGGATTCAAACGCGGCGGTGTCAATATTCACTACCTCGAAAAAAAGCTGGGACTTTAAGCCGTCTGGGCTGTGTTTAGACTGCGATAATTAGCAGGAGTTGTTATGAGTTGGTTACAGCTACGTGTCGCGGTCAATAAGCCCGAGGTTGAAGCCCTGGAAGATGCATTACTGGCCTCTGGTGCGGTATCGGTAACGTTGGAAGATGGTGCTGATCACCCGATTCTCGAGCCCGGAGTGGGCGAAACCCCGCTCTGGGATAGTCTGCGAGTGACGGGTCTCTACCCTGCCGATATTCATACCGAGCTGGCTTTGCAGCTGCTTTGCGAAAACTTTTCCGGTCAGTTACAACGCTGGCGCTGGGAAATTCTTGAAGACCAGCCCTGGGAAACCCTCTGGACCGAGCACTACCAGCCCATCCAGTGCGGTGAGAAATTGTGGGTTTGTCCCAGTTGGCGGGAGCCGCCCAGGCCAGATGCGGTCAACCTCTCTCTCGACCCCGGTCTGGCTTTTGGTTCTGGCACCCACGCGACCACTTTCTTGTGCCTGCAATGGCTCGATGCTCAGGTTTTGGCGGGTAAAACGGTCATCGATTTTGGCTGTGGTTCGGGCATTCTTGCCATCGCGGCATTACTGCTGGGAGCGAAACAAGTTATTGCGACCGATAACGATCCCCAGGCTCTGCTGGCTACCCGAGATAACGCACGGCGTAATGGTCTGAGTGAGGCGCAACTTAATGTTTGTTTGCCCCAGGATTTGAAGGCTGAGCCGGCGGATATTGTCCTGGCGAATATTCTTGCTGAACCGTTGATTTCGTTGGCCGGGCAGCTGACGGCACTCACTGTACCGGGTGGACAGCTCTGCCTGTCGGGCATGATTGCCTCACAAACAGAGGCCGTGATGTCAGCCTATAGCGAGCACTTCCGTTTTGCCTCGCCGTCCTGTCGCGAGGAGTGGTTTTGTCTGACGGCTGAAAAAGGGCGTTGAACCGAGTGTTGGCAGCGAGGATGGTATTATTGTGAGCAGAGTTACGGCTCGCTGTCCCAGTTGCCAGTCAGTATTTTTTGTCAGCGCTGCCCAGGGTAAGGTCGCCAATAATCTGGTGCGCTGTGGTCGTTGCGGCCATCTATTTAGCGTGCTTGAAAACATCAGTGAAAGCTTGCCAACATCTGAGGCGAAGCCGAATCCTTCTGAGGCCGTCATAGAGGCCGAAGCTGTGATTGAGGAGGTGTTCAGTGGCAGTGAAGCGTCTTTCGCCGCCATTGACCAGCCTGTAAAGATTGGTTCTGAAAAGGACAGCACTAAAAAGAAGAACATGACAGGGGATTCGGTGGTTTTAGACGACGCCCCAGTATCGAATTTAGCTTTGTCGAATCTGGCGGCTCGGCTGCCGAATGATTTTGACCTGGAAAGCGATTCGACAAAGAAAAAGGGCTTGCGCAGGCAACTTGGTTTGGCGTTAGCTATTGTTCTTATCGCCCTTATCGGGTTGGGCGGCCAGTTTGTTTTTTTCAGGTTGCCGACATTGAGTCAAGAGCTTGCATACCGACCGTGGTTGCAGACGTTTTGTGCGCTGGTGCCCTGTGAGCTTGAGGCGTACAGTGAACACAGCTTGATCACTGTCGAAGGCCTGCAGGTACGCGCCCATCCCGATTTGGAGGGCATTCTGACGGTAGAGTTGGTGCTCATCAATAGGGCTAGCCTTGAACAAGCCTACCCCCCTTTGCTGTTGCGCTTTGATGATTTGAGCGGTGAACAAGTGGCGGCACGGCGTTTGTCTGTCGAAGAATACCTGCCCCGAAGTCTCAGCCCCAACGGACCCATGCCGGTCGATAAGGCGGTGAGTATTAAGCTATCCATTCTCGATCCGGGCGAACGAGCGCTCTCTTACTCGGTTGCCGTCGAGGAATAAGTTTTTTTGCTATTTCTCCTTCCGCCGCTTTAGTGGTGAGCGTATGATTGTTGGCCGTTTTTATCTAGCGCTATCACAAGCGGCTTTATTTCTATTGAGTCCTCATCGAGGTTGCAATTGCTACAGATCGGCTCTCATATTATTCGCAGTCCCCTCCTGTTGGCCCCCATGGCCGGTGTTGCGGATCTGCCTTTTCGTCGCTTGTGTCGACGTTTTGGTGCTGGTCTGGCCGTGACTGAAATGCTTACAGCTGACACTAGCAAATGGGGCTCGCAGAAATCCCGCTTTCGTCTACCAGTGATGGATGAAGCCGAGCCCCGAGCCGTGCAAATAGCGGGTGCTGATCCCTCTCAATTGGCGGAGGCAGCTCGGCGCAGTGTTGAGCTCGGTGCACAGATTGTTGATATCAATATGGGCTGCCCGGTGAAAAAAGTCTGTAAGCGAGCGGCGGGCTCCGCTTTGCTACGTGATGAGATACTGGTGGCAGAGATTTTGAAAAAGGTGGTGCAGGCTGTGGCGGTTCCGGTGACCTTAAAGATTCGTACCGGTTGGGATTTGCAAAACCGCAATGCGATGACCATAGCGCGGCTGGCGGAGGAGGCGGGCATTACAGCATTGACCATTCATGGCAGGACCCGCGCCTGTCTGTTCAAAGGTCTGGCGGAATACGACACCATTGCTGAGGTCGTTGCTGGGGTGAAAATCCCGGTCGTTGCCAACGGCGATATTGACTCACCGCAGCAGGCCGAAGCTGTTCTCGCACACACCGGTGCTGCAGGCCTAATGATTGGTCGGGGTGCGCAGGGACAACCCTGGTTGTTTCGCGAAATTAACGCTTACCTAAAGGGTGAGACGCCTTCGGCGCCAACGCGCAGGGAGGTGATCTTCGTCATGCTTGAGCATATCAAGGCCATACATGAGCACTATGGCGAGACCATGGGTGTACGCATCGCACGCAAGCATGTGAACTGGTATCTGCAAAAATTACAGATTGATCCGGCTTACCGTAAGGCCTTCAATCAGCTGCTTAATAGTGAACAGCAGCTCACATTTATTAGCGAGTTACGTATAACCAATAATAATAATCAGGGAATTGCCGCATGAGTTCAGTTCACAAACACACCGTTGAAAATGAGGATCAGCGAGAGCCTGTCGATTCTCCAGCTGAAACTCGCTCCCTGCGCGGCTGCGTGGAGCGAGCGATGGAAGACTATTTTAGCCATTTGGATGGTCAAACATGCACCGATCTTTATCAGTTAGTATTACAGGAGGTTGAAGATCCCCTGCTAACAGCCGTGATGAAATATACCCGCAATAATCAGAGCAAAGCCTCAGAAATGCTTGGTTTGAATCGCGGCACATTGCGCAAAAAACTGAAGCTTTACAACCTCCTGTAAAGCCCGGTCTTTGTGCCTAATCTAAGACTCTATTAACATTGGGTAGAAGTTATGAGCGACCGTATCATCACCATTCGACGCGCTTTGCTGAGCGTTTCGGATAAAACTGGCATCGTGGAATTTGCCCGCGCTTTAAGCGATATGGGTGTGGAGATTCTCTCCACCGGCGGTACCTTTCGCCTGCTGATTGAAAATGAAATTAAGGCAGTTGAAGTGTCCGACTACACGGGTTTCCCGGAAATGATGGGGGGGCGGGTTAAGACCCTCCACCCCAAAGTGCACGGCGGTATTTTGGGTCGGCGCGGCACAGATGATGCGGTGATGGATGAGCACGGTATTCGCCCCATCGATATGGTGGTGGTTAATCTATACCCCTTCGAGCAAACTGTCGCCAAGCCCGATTGCGACTTGCTTGATGCCATCGAAAATATTGATATCGGCGGCCCGACCATGGTGCGAGCGGCGGCGAAAAATCATGCGGATGTCGCGATTGTCGTGAATGTTGATAGTTATGCCGACATTTTGGCAGAAATGTCGGCCAATAGTGGCGGCCTCAATCAAGCACATCGCTTTGACCTCGCCGTCAGTGCCTTTGAACACACGGCTGCCTATGATGGCGCTATTGCCAATTATCTCGGTGCCCAATTACCCGCCGAAGGTGAAGAAAGTAGTTTCCCGCGTACCTGGAATATGCAACTGCGCAAATCACAGGTGATGCGTTACGGGGAGAACCCCCACCAACGTTCGGCCTTCTATATTGAAAACACAGCGGGTGAAGCGAGTGTGGCCACCGCTACCCAGTTGCAGGGTAAAGCGCTGTCTTACAACAATATTGCCGACACCGATGCCGCCCTGGAGTGTGTTAAGCAGTTTGATGAGCCAACTTGTGTAATCGTTAAGCACGCCAACCCCTGCGGTGTGGCTACGGCGTCCAATTTGCGCGAAGCCTACGACAAAGCTTTCAGTACGGATACCGAGTCGGCCTTTGGGGGCATTATTGCCGTTAACCGTGCGCTGGATGCGGCGACAGCACAGGCCATTGTCGACCGCCAGTTCGTTGAAGTGATTATCGCCCCCACCGTGGATGATGAGGCGGTTGACATCGTCGCCGCCAAGAAAAATGTCAGACTTCTGTCCTGCGGCCAATGGCAGACTGCGGCCACCGTCGGTTGGGACTACAAGCGTGTTAATGGCGGTCTACTGATACAGGATAGAGACAGTCAGTTGACCAGTGCCGCCGATTTGACCGTGGTCAGCAAGCGAGTACCCACGGCGACGGAAATTGCCGATTTACTTTTCGCCTGGAAAATCGCCAAGTTCGTCAAATCCAATGCCATTATTTATTGTCGAGACGCGCAAACCATTGGTGTGGGCGCGGGGCAAATGAGTCGCGTCAATTCGGCGCGTATTGCAGGTATTAAGGCTGAGCATGCCGGGCTGGAGGTGAAAGGTTCGGTGATGGCTTCGGATGCTTTCTTTCCCTTCCGTGACGGCATTGACAACGCGGCGGCTGCAGGCATCGCAGCAGTGATTCAGCCCGGTGGCTCAATTCGCGACGAAGAGGTGATCGCCGCGGCCGATGCCAATGATATGGCCATGGTGTTTACCGGCATCCGCCACTTCCGCCACTAGGCGGGACGGCGTTTTCCCGTTACGTCCAGTGGGTGGTTAATTTGCCTGCTGGGCTTTCACTGGCTGCGTAATTGCCTGCTGAGTATTTAACAAGGCAATCTCCTCCGCGCTGGCCGGAGCGAAACGTTTTAGGCGTACACCGTCTCTTTCTATCGTCTCATCGAACATGTTTAGCGGGCGCACCCACATTCCCCGTTCGCCATAAAGTGCGCGATATACCACATAAAATTCATCGCTTTCACTGTGTTTTGCAATAGTGTCGACAGCGTAAAACTGCCCTTTGAAATGTCTGTAAATACCTTTTTCAATCATCTGTGGACTCTACCCTGGTCTGCAGTGGAGTGGCAACAAGCCATGTTATGCTGGCTGCTGGAATAATGTTGACGTCGATTTTACGCGAAATACTTTGAGGAGTTTGACGAATGTCCACCGCTAATGACGCACTGTTTACACCGTTTACTATTAATAACGTAGCGTTACCCAACCGTATAGTGATGGCGCCGATGACGCGCAATTTTTCCCCGGACAATATCCCCGGTGACAATGTGGCAGACTACTATCGTCGCCGCGCCGAGGGTGGCGTCGGTTTGATTATTACCGAGGGTACTTACGTCAATCACCCCTCGGCCGGAGCCTATGAAAATGTGCCCTTTTTCTATGGCGAACGAGCTTTGGCGGGTTGGAAAAAGGTCGTTGAAGACGTGCATGCGGCGGGGGCAAAAATTGCACCTCAGTTGTGGCATACGGGCATTATGCGGGGGGTTGGTGGTGAGGGCTCAAGTCTTGAACCCTACCTCGATGCACCTGCTTTGGGCCCCTCGGGCTTGTTAATGCCCGGTAAAGAGATCGGCCGCACCATGAGTCTGGATGATATTGAGCAGGTCGTTTCAGCCTATGTACAAGCGGCGGTGGATGCCAAGGCTCTTGGTTTCGATGGCATTGAAATCCACGGTGCCCACGGCTATCTGATTGATCAATTCTTTTGGGAGGGAACCAACCAGCGCAACGATGCCTATGGTGGCAGTCTGGTGAAGCGAACACAGTTTGCGGTTGATATTATTAGTGGTATTCGCGAACAAGTGGGGCCTGACTATCCCATCATCTTTCGTTTTTCCCAATGGAAGTTAATGGATTATCACGCCCGCTTGGTCAATAGCCCCGAAGAGCTGGCGCAATTCCTCCACCCCCTGAGTGAAGCGGGGGTGGATGTTTTCCACTGCAGCACACGGCGTTTCTGGCAGCCCGAGTTTTCAGGCTCCGACCTCAACTTGGCAGGCTGGACGAAAAAGATTACCGGAAAACCGTCGATCACCGTCGGCAGTGTCAGCCTTGAAGACGATTTTCTCGACGAGCAGGCTCGTGGTATTTCTGAGCACTCTGAACCTGCCTCCATCGGTAATTTGGCAGCATTACTCGACCGGGGTGATTTTGATCTGGTTGCCATTGGGCGTTCGTTAATCCCCAACCCGGATTGGCCAAAACGAGTGAAAGCGGGTCAGGAAGACACGTTATTGGCCTACGATAAACGCTATCTGGCGACGCTCGATTAGCGCTGGGTAATTTGATCTGACGCTCTGGTATAACCGTTGGTCGGGAATATGGGGTTAAAGTGTGATGTCCGTCGGGCTTCGTGACTCGCCGCCTTGCGGCAAGTCTGGCGGCAGCTTATAAAAGGCTCCTCGTTATTATCGATTAAATGTGTAGTTGGCTCATAAGGGTTTTTTAAGGAACCCTCTTTGCGGCGCTTGTACCCTCCCGGTACAATCGCCGTTTTTATTTGTAGCGATGATGACAATGGATATTCTGGTAATTGGTTCGGGTGGTCGTGAACACGCACTGGCCTGGAAAGCGGCACAGGGTAAAGCGATTGGCACGGTGTACGTGGCTTCAGGCAATGGTGGCACCGCCAGTGATCCCCGGCTAGAAAATATCCAAATAGGCGCTGATGACTTTTCTGCCCTGGCGGACTTCGCTGCGCAAAAGTCTATCGGCCTGACTATCGTTGGCCCCGAGGCGCCATTGGTCGATGGCATTGTCGATTTCTTTCGAGAGAGAGATCTGCCGATCTTTGGCCCCACTAAGGGCGCCGCTCAGCTTGAAGGCTCCAAGGCTTTTACCAAAGACTTCCTGGCACGTAATAACATTCCCACTGGTGCTTATCAGAGCTTTACCGATGTAGAGCCTGCTCTGGCTTATTTGCAGAAAATGGGCGCGCCAATTGTGATCAAGGCCGACGGTCTCGCAGCGGGAAAGGGTGTGATTGTGGCTATGGCGCTTGACGAAGCCGAAGCTGCTGTTAAAGATATGCTTGCTGGTAATGCTTTTGGCGAAGCCGGCCATCGTGTGGTTATCGAAGAATTTCTTGACGGAGAAGAGGCCAGCTTTATCGTCATGGTGGATGGTGAAAATGTCCTGCCGATGGCTACGAGCCAGGATCACAAGCGGGTAGGCGATGGCGATACCGGTCCCAATACCGGTGGTATGGGTGCTTACTCCCCAGCGCCAGTAGTGACTGATATTGTTTATCAACGGATTATGGACGAAGTGATTATGCCCACGGTGCGCGGTATGGCCGCCGAGGGCAATGAGTACACCGGTTTTCTCTACGCGGGCTTAATGATTGACGCCGAGGGCACGCCGAAAGTCATCGAATACAACTGTCGTTTTGGTGATCCGGAAACTCAGCCGATTATGCTGCGCCTGCGCTCCGATCTGGTCGATCTTTGCCTTGCTGCCCTCGATAAAAAGCTCGCGACCACCACGGCACAGTGGGATGAGCGAAAATCCGTAGGCATTGTTATGGCGGCGGGCGGTTACCCCGCCAGTTATGAAAAAGGCGCGGTGATTAGCGGCCTGATGGCAGAAGAGCCGGATTTAAAGGTGTTCCATGCCGGTACTCAGCAGAGTGACAACGGTGATATCTTGAGCAGCGGGGGACGAGTGCTCTGCGTTACCGCGTTGGGTGATAGCATTGGCGAAGCCCAGCAACGAGCCTACCAGGCGACCCAAAAGATCTGCTGGAAAGACAGCTTTTACCGCAAAGATATTGGCTGGCGGGCTATTGCTCGAGAACAGAGCTAAATTTTTAAAAGAGTCGGTTTCCACGTAGCTTGTTACGCAGGAACAACCTTACGCTCTTTAGCCCAGTGACGCAGCGCAGAAAGCTTCTCGGCCATTACGATAGCCAGGGGGCTGGTTTTGTGAATTTCATTCAGCAGTAAGTCAGTTGTCACTGAGGTGTTCTGAGCCAGGGCACTGTACAGAGCAGCAACAATGGCCTGCTCAATTTCCGCTCCGGAGAACTGATCCGAGGCTCTCACGAGCTCCTCGAGTTCGAAATTTTCAGGTTCAAGTTCTCGGTTTTGCAAGTGAATGGTGAAAATCATTTTCCGGCTTTCTTCGTTGGGCAGGTCGACAAAAAACAGTTCGTCAAATCGCCCTTTACGCACGAGCTCCGGCGGCAATTGTGTAATGTCGTTAGAGGTGGCGACTAAAAATACACGGCCTTTGTGTTCGGCCATCCAGGTAAGTAGGGTGGCGAGTACCCGTCCTGATACACCGCCGTCATGGTTATCGCTGCTGATACCCTTTTCAATTTCGTCCAGCCACAGTACACAGGGAGACATGCTCTCGGCTAACTGTAGCGACTCACGCAGATTGCGCTCCGTTTCACCATGAAATTTGCTGTACAAAGCACCCATGTCGAGCTTAAGCAATGGTACTTGCCAGGTGCCAGCAACAGCGCGAGCGGCAAGGCTTTTACCGCCGCCCTGTACACCCAGCAGCAAGATGCCTTTCGGCGTGTCCATACCGTTGATGTCACCTTGGAAAACGTCGTGGCGTTGGTTGAGCCATTGTTTGAGGTTGGCCATGCCGCCAATCTTTGTTAATGCCTCGGTTTGGTATTCGTAACTGAGTACGCCGTCCATACCCATCAAATCAAATTTGGCTTTATTCAGAGCCGGTAAATCTGAATCGGTAATGGCGCCATCGTCGACAATGGCGCTGCGACAAAGCCGTTTGACTTCGGCGTGGGTTAAGCCCTGTAAACTAGAGACAAGTTGTTGCAGGGTGGCATTGTCGGCCCGTACTTTACGGCCGTTTTTATCCCGGGCCCAGCGTTGAGCCTCTGCACGGACAATCGCTAATATTTGATCGCGATTTGGGGTTGAGATCTGAAAGCGGGCACTGAGGCGGCTGAGCTCTGGAGGTAGGGTCAGACGATGGCTGACGAGCACGATAGTGATTGACCCCCCGTTGTGCCGCAGTGCTATATCCTTCAGTTGTCGGGTGTGTTTGGGGTGCTCTTCACCAAACCAGGGGTGGAAGTCACACAGGGCATAGATGCCGGGTTCGGCGCGGTGTTTGAGGTAATCGAGAATATCTTCGGGTTTGCTGTGTTTAGCAGATTGCTCTATTTGCAGACCAAAACCGCCGCGCTTGAGTCCGTCGGTGACCGACCACTGAAACAAACTGCTATTGCGTTGACGCGCAAGCCGCAGTAGTAGGTCGATAGCCCGAGGCTCGTCCCACGTTTCCAATGCGACCAGTGGAATGCCGGCTTCAATCACCAGGTTGAGGTCGTGAGCGTCTTGCATTCATTAATCTCCGTGGGCGAGGTTTGTGGTCTGTTATCGTGTGCAGGTACGATTTTGCTACAATTACGAGCTACTGGGTAAAGCCGCGGGTGAAAATGATGACTGAGCGACACTTTTCTAGATTTGATCGATTGTTGATGCAGGCAGATGTTGCGCTACGGACTTTGGCAAGTAGCCCCCGTGCCCGGCGGGCTTCACCGGCTGCGTCGCAAGAGGAGCCTGATTTGAGTAGCGCCGAGAAGCGGCTGTCTGCCGCATTGATGCGGGTTAACCACAGTGGAGAGGTGTGTGCTCAGGCGCTATACCAAGGACAGGCCTTAACAGCAAGGAAAGTCAGCATTCAGGCTGATATGGAGGCCGCTGCCAGCGAGGAGGTTGACCATCTGGCCTGGTGTGAGCAGCGTATTGAAGAGCTTGGCAGTCGCACCAGTGCTCTCAACCCCTTGTGGTATGGCCTGTCGTTTGGCATCGGCGCTGGTGCTGGGGCGATTAGTGATCGGCTAAGTCTTGGCTTTGTTGCTGCAACGGAAGAGCAAGTTTGCCAGCATTTGGCCGGCCATTTAACCGAGCTGCCGGCCTTAGATAATAAAAGTCGCGCTATTGTTGAGCAGATGATTGACGACGAAAAAGCGCATGGTGCCAGCGCTTTACGCAACGGAGGCTTACCTTTCCCCGGGCCAATAAAGTCTGCTATGAGCCTTGTGGCTAAGGCGATGACGGAGAGTAGTCGCCGTATCTGAAGATAGTTGTGCTGAGGATTAGTTATCCTCAGAGAATTCTCTGATACCGCGCTCAACGCGGATACCTCGCACGATACTAAGAATTTTCTCTTTCACCCATTCGTGGGTAGGTGAGTTCAAAGTGCGACGATGTTGTATAAGTACAGCGGGGATTTCAGGATAGTGTTCCACTTCCTTAGGGTAGGGCTTGCGCACAATTTCGTAGTACTCACCTTCTTGTTTTAAGTCGTCCATGGTTGCCATCATGAGGCAATCCGATGTGTTTAACGTGTCGAGTGCTGTCATCAACTGATCAGTGGTCAGGGCTTTTTGTCGTTTGCGGCCCAGTTCGTGAAGCATTCTGTCGAAGCGGCTTTCCGTGTTGGGTGAAACCTTGTCGGCGATGAGTAAGAAATACTGGATAAAGGGGTATTCCAGCATTTCGTCCAGTGATGGGTCGTGGTCGGACAGGGGGTGTCCTTTACGCATCCACACAGCTGGCCGTAAATCCCCGAGGGGGGTGGTAATAAAATCTTTGGGCAGGTTCTTTTCAATCTCCATGGCGAAGTCTATTTCGCCAGACTCTAGTAGTTGTTCGCAATTATCGTCGATATTTGACAGGGCAAGGGAAATACCAGGCGATTCTTCCTGCAACCTTTTGGTGAGCTCTGGAATGGCTTGCACAGCGAGAAACTCGGGTGCCACGATATGTATCGAGGCCTCGCGTGTCGTTGGATCAAAGTCTTGTTCTTCAAGCACCTGAGAGACGCTGTTCAGTATTTCTGGCAGCTGACGCTGTATTTCAAGGGCCCGAGGAGTGGGTACAAGGCCGCGGCCACTACGCGTAAACAAGGGGTCATCAAAGGCTGTACGCAAACGTAGTAGTGTTTTGCTCATGGCGGGCTGGGTGACGAACATGCGCTCAGCGGCGCGGGTGACATTGCGTTCCTCAAGCAAGACTTGCATAGCGACGAGCAGGTTCAGGTCAATGCGAGAGAGGGTGTCGACGGGCATAGTATAACCTTGGGTTATTGGTTTTTATAAGCATTATACCTAAAGCTTATGCTCCGGGGAATATTGTTATCTGAGAAGCACATCAGGTTAAGGCTGGTGGTCGTATTGGTAAGCAACTGTGCGAATGCGAATTGTTGGTGTAAATTACAAAAATAACGCCGTATTATGATATTTATAAAAACAATGCATTTTAATTATATGCCTGGACTCTATATAGTTCACTCCATCGTTAGCGAATGACGGGACCTAGGATCCCTTGCTGGCGGATCAACCTCCTAACCCCCCTGTATTATACTTTTTGGGGAGCGTAAAGCTCCCCTTTTTTTTGCCTAAAATAAACATAATTTTACTGATCGACAGAGTTCCCTTCCAGTACTTCAAAGCTGTGAGTAATTGAAACGCCGCCCTTGCCTAGCATTATTGATGCCGAGCAGTATTTCTCTGCAGATAGCTCAACGGCTCGCTTTACTTGTTTTTCTTTCAGCTTGTTACCGGTGACAATGAAATGAATGTTAATAGTGGTAAATACCGCTGGCACGGCATCGGCACGTTCAGCATCCAATTTTGCAGAACAGGCAGTGACATCCTGGCGGCTCTTTTTCAAGATACTCATAACGTCAAAGCTGGCGCAGCCACCCATTCCAATAAGTAGCATTTCCATTGGGCGAATCCCCATATTGCGTCCGCCCAGGGACTCTGGGCCATCCATCACTACCGAGTGCCCGCTTCCGGATTCCCCTAGAAACATGGCGTTGTCGACCCATTTCACGTTGGCTTTCATGAGTTACTTCCTCTCTTGCGCGACAATGCCTGCGTCACCCGGCCATGTCGCGAATTAATGGAGTTGGGAGGTGCTAGAAAACACACCACAACTAAAATATCTGAGTTCTAGCTACCATTATAGATGTCTACTGGCTCAAAGGTTTACATTAATATTCTGAAAGTGCGATGATGCGCCCGCTAGTAAAAATAAACACATGGAGCGCTAAACTGTGAGCTTAAAACCCATTACACCGCACATCGACAATCTGGAACAATTTCTCGGTCATTGCCATCGGCGGCGCTACCCGGCAAAAAGTACATTGATTTATGCTGGCGATAGCAGCGATACGCTCTATTACATTATTAGTGGTTCAGTGACGGTATTGATTGAAGATGACGATGGCCGTGAAATGATAGTCGCCTATTTAAACCCCGGTGACTTCTTTGGCGAGATGGGTCTCTTTGGTCAGGAAGATCGCAGTGCCTGGATACGGGCTAAAAATGAGTGTGAAGTGGCTGAAATTAGTTACGATAATTTTCACAAGCTGACCAAGAGTCACCCTGACTTTCTCTACGCTGTCTCTATGCAAATGGCGCAGCGCTTGAGGGATACCACTCGTAAGGTAGGTGATCTTGCCTTTCTCGATGTGACGGGTCGTGTGGCGCGTACTTTGCTAGATTTGAGTAAAGAGCCGGATGCGATGACTCATCCCGATGGTATGCAAATCAAGATTACCCGCCAGGAGATTGGGCGTATTGTTGGTTGTTCGCGAGAAATGGTAGGCCGAGTTCTCAAGGTACTTGAGCAACAGGATCTGGTGTGGGTAAAGGGTAAGACGATGGTCGTACACGGAACCCGCTAACAAGTCATCCGTATTTTTGTCTTTAGCGCCTTCTTTAATAGAAGGCGCTTTTTTATGGCCTGATCGACTGCGCTCAGATTTGCGTCAATAAACTACGGTGTTCTTGGACGGGGAGTCTTGGGCCGTACTGAGTGACGACGGTGGCTGAGGCTAGACTGGCTAGCCGACCAGCCTGTTGGTAGTCCATGCCATTGGTTATACCGTAAAGAAAGGCGCCAGCAAACATGTCACCTGCTCCATTGGTGTCAACAGCAGTAACGGCTGTAGGGGCAATACGATATGTTTTTTCTCCATCGAAAACTAATGCACCTTCTGCGCCGAGGGTGATCGCAAAGGTACTCGCCGTTTGCTTTAGGCTCTCGATGGCGGCATCCAGTGTTGTCGTATCCGTCCAGCCAAAGGCTTCATCTTTATTGCAAAAAAGCAAGTCGGCGCGCTCACCTATCATTTCTTGCAAGCCGTCGCGGAAAAACTCAACCATGCCTGGATCCGAGAGACTGAAGGCGGTTTTGGTGCCCGCTTGTTTTGCCTGCTTGCGACATTCAATCGCGGCTTCTTTGCCAGTCGGAGATGTCACTAAGTAGCCTTCGGTGTAAGTATATTTGGCGTTACTAATGGCATCGGGGTTGATATTTTTGCGACAGATAGTCTCGCTTATGCCGAGGTAGGTGTTCATTGTGCGCTCGGCATCGGGTGTAATAAGTACGAGACACTTGCCGGTGATCCCCTCGGGCAACTGCCCTGCGCCATTGTGGCTGACACCAGCACTGCTCAGGTCATTCAAATAAAAATGACCATTGTCGTCATTGGCGACCTTGCAGGACTGGAAGGCTTTTCCGCCAAAACTCGCAACAGCCATGATGGTGTTGGCAGCAGAACCGCCGCTAGCACGTTTAGCCATAACTAAATGGTTGTCCAGGTGTTTGAGGAGCTCCAGTTGGCGAGCTTCGTCAACCAGAGTCATGACGCCTTTTTCTATACCCAAGGTGGTGAGCTCTGCGTCGCTGATTTCAATTTCGGTATCGACCAGTGCCGCACCTATGCCGTAGACATCGAGTGTTTTCATCTTATATTCCAGTGTGTTCGTGCTGAAGAATCGAGTAGCCTGCTATGGGGTGTCGCTGTAGACTATCCGGCGAATAGTTTAACAGTATTTTTCGGTAGCCGGGTCTCGCTGGCTATGGCAGCAGCCTGTAGGGAAGTGAGTATTGGCCAAAAAAAAGCGCAAAAAGGGCAGCAATAAAACCAGTAAAAATCAGGTTTCAGCATCGAAGAGCGGCCTGCGAAAATTCATTAAAGTGGTGTTTGTCGTTGGGCTGGTCGTCAGTCTGCTCGGCTTGCTCATTCTGGATGACCAGCTACAGCGTCGTTTTTCCGGCAGTAAATGGTCGTTGCCCAGTCACGTATATAGCCGTGGACTCGAGTTGTATGCGGGGCTTGAGCTGTCAAGAGATGCCCTGATTTGGGAGCTGGAAAGCTTGGGTTATCGGCGTGTTACAAAACTCAGAGCAGCTGGCCAATACCGCGTTCAGGGGCAGGATGTGGAAGTGCATTCGAGGGCTTTTCAGTTCTGGGATGAGCAAAAAGCCGCTCAACTGTTTACTTTGAGCTTCGAGGGTTCCCAGCTCGTTCGCTTGCTGGCTCCTGAGGGCGAGTCGATGGATTTGGTGCGTTTGGAACCTATGCGCATAGGCGGCATTTATCCAGCGCATCTCGAAGATCGCCTTCCCGTGAGACTTGAAGGCGTACCGCCATTGCTAGTGGAAAGCCTGATAGCTGTGGAGGATAGAGACTTCTATCAACACTACGGCGTATCGCTACGCGGTATTGGTCGTGCGTTGATAAATAATCTGCGCCCCGGCAGTGCGACACAGGGTGGTAGCACCATTACCCAGCAGCTCATTAAAAACCTCTACTTAAGTCAGGACCGCAATTTGTTACGCAAGGGTCTTGAGGCGGTGATGGCTCTCATGCTGGAGCAGCACTACAGCAAAGGTGAAATTATTGAAGCCTATATTAATGAGATCTATTTAGGGCAAGCAGGTAAACGGGCCATTCATGGATTCGGCATGGCCAGCCAGCATTATTTTAATCAACCTCTGGCTGAATTGGAGTTGCATCAAATAGCGCTGTTGGTAGCGATAGCGAAAGGTGCCTCCTATTATGATCCGCGTCGCAACGCTGAGCGTGCATTAAAGCGTAGAAACCTCGTTATCGACGTTCTTGCAACACAAGGTCTTATTAACAACACTATTGCCAGCCAGGTGCGACAAAAGCCTCTGGATATTACAAAGCGCCCGGGGACGCGTACCAACCCTTTTCCGGCCTATCTCGACCTTGTCAGGCGTCAGTTGCATCGTGATTATGAGGATGAAGACCTTCGCCGCGGTGGTTTGCGAGTGTTCACTCACTTTAATCCGCAGATACAACGGCAGTTAGAAAAAGTGGTGAGCAAGAAACTAGAAGCCCTTGAACGACAAAAAAGTTTGAGTGATAGTCCGGTCGAAGCGGCCTCTTTGGTGGTGCGGGTCGGCACTGCGGAGGTGCAAGCTATCATTGGCGGAAGGAAAGCAGGCTTCGCTGGTTTTAACCGGGCGCTCGATGCGCGGCGGCCTATTGGCTCAACTATTAAGCCAGCGGTCTATTTGACAGCGCTTGAGAAGTCCGGTGACTACACCTTAATAAGCCCACTCAGTGATACGCCTGTGTCTGTCCCCACTGAAAGCGGTGAGACCTGGATGCCGCAAAATTTTGATCATAAGAGCCATGGTGAGGTGCCGTTGTATCAAGCGTTCGGTCAGTCCTATAATTTGGCGACGGCACGACTGGGTATGAATCTGGGCCTCAGCCGCGTCGCTAAGACCCTGCGTCGCCTGGGTTACGAAGGTCCGTTACAGGAAGTGCCTGCGTTGACCCTTGGCGCGGTGTCAATGTCGCCCTTTGATGTTGCAACTATCTATCACACTATCGCTGCGGGTGGTTTTTATTCTCCCCTGGCGTCCATTCACAGTGTCTATAGCGCGGATAATCAGCCACTGAAGCGCTACCCCTACAGCCTTGAAAGCCGCTTTGGAGCGGGCCCCATTCACTTATTGCAGTATGCCATGCAAGTGGTTATGCGCGAGGGAACGGGCCGCAGTGCTTATCGGTACCTGCAAGAGGATGTTGCTGTAGCGGGTAAAACCGGCACCTCGAATGGTCAGCGCGATAGCTGGTTTAGTGGTTTTAGCGATGATTATCTGGCAGTGGTTTGGTTAGGTCGGGACGACAACGGCAAAATGCCTTTCACTGGCTCCACTGGGGCATTGCAGGTCTGGAGTCAGTTGATGAGTAATTTAGCCGTGCGTTCGCTGGCTTTTGCCCGCCCGGATGATGTTGTTTATCACTGGGTTGATCCCCAGCTTGGCTTGCTGAGCGATGAAGTTTGTGAGAACGCACGCTATTTGCCTTTTATTGCCGGTAGCGAACCGAGCGACAGTGTTGATTGCGGGGTTCAGCGGGGCGGTAAGCTTATCGACTGGTTCAGAGGTTTACTGAAGTGATAGGGTATATAGAATGATAAGCTTAAGACGGCATAGAACACTGGATGTACGACGATTTTTTCGACCATTAATCGTCGCCACAATAGTGTTTGCGGCAACTGCCTGCGCACCTTTACAGACCACGACAGGTGCTGGTGCTCCCGTCGAGCAAGGCCAACCCGAACAAATCAGTCCAGCGGAGAATCCCCAAGAGCTGTCGCCTAAAAAGATAGCACCCGCCCGACACACGTTAAGTCCTGCACAGCGAGCAGTAACGTCATTATTAAAAGAAGGCTGGGCTTATTACCGGATAGAAAACCACGAGCGGTCCATCGCTATTGCCGAGCGGGCTCAGCGGCTCGACCCACAACGTGCCGAGGTGTATTTGTTGTTGGCAAAAAGCTATCTCGCGCTTGGTCAGTCTCAGCTAGCCGAGCAGCTGGGCCAACGTGGGTTGTTATTGAGTCAGAACGACGCAACAGTTCGGCGTCGATTGGAACGCTTATTACATGATATTCGAGGGTAAAGTCTCAGGTGTGATGAGTTGGAGGGCTAGCCGTGAGTACAGGTTTATTGGTGGCTCAAGACAAGCAGCTTAAAACCATCGGCTTGAGCAATTTTTTCACTGCGGGCAAATACGGTTTGGGCAATTCTTTCCAGTGGCACAAATTGATTAACCACAAACAGGGCGCGGCCAGTATCTTTTACGCGTTGGGCGGCAGTCTCAACAAACTTCTCCGTCAAACGGGTATCGGTTTTAAAGCCCTGGTGGAAGGGTGGATTACACAGTAATGCATCAAAGGTGCTGCTAACGCTACTGGCGCAATCATCGGCGATAACCTCGCCATCAATATTAAAAGCGGCGAAGTTTTTTTGACAGGCAGTCGTCGCCGCAGCGCAATTATCGGTGGCAACAATTCGCAGGGTGTTTTTAGTTTGTCTTTGAGCGGCCATCACAGATAAATAACCATAGCCACACCCCAGATCGAGCAGGCTCTGGGGTGGTGTCGTGAAAGCGGCGAAAAAATCTTTTAAATGCTGCGAGAGTAGCGCACTGCCGCGGTCAATTTTGTTCCAGCCAAATAAGCCTGGCTTGCTAAAGAGTTGCCCTGCTGTGCAGTCGATGATCGGTGTCAGGCTTTCATAGGGCCTTTTTAAGGGCAGTACGCGTTGTTCGGCTCCGCTTTGTGAAGCGCAGTTTTTACGAATAGTGGCGAGATAATCATTGCCGCGTTTTGTCACTATTGCCTGCGTATTAAAATACGCGGCTGCTTTGCTGGCGTAGGTTTTGATGCCTTCATTTTTTGCGCCAAACAATATTAGCTCACCTTCGTCGGCCAGTAAGCGTAGTGAGTGATTAATAATATGGTGGGCAACCAGTTTTTCTTTGGAGACTCGGTAGACCACACGTGTGAAGCCAGCGTTGGGAAATACACTAAAGTCAAAGTCATTAAAGTGACTTTGACAATTGGCAAGTTGGGCCTGATGGGCAATATCGAAACGATTACTCACTACCTGTGTTGATGCACCAAGGTGGGTAAAAGAGATGTCGATGAGGTTTTCATCAGCCACCAGTAGGCAGCGTTCATTCGCGCTTGTGGTTTGCAGGTAAGGCTGCAGTAATAACAAACTGGCGTTCACTGGCAGCTTTTAGGCAGAGGCTTTATTGAGCAAGCGGGCAGCATCAAGGGCAAAGTACGTCAAAATGGCATCGGCACCCGCGCGTTTAAAGGCAAGTAGAGATTCCATTATCACTGCCTCCTTGTCGAGCCAGCCTTTTTCAAAAGCGGCCATGTGCATGGCGTATTCGCCACTCACCTGGTAGGCAAAGGCCGGCGCTTGCAGCTCGTCTTTCACGCGTCTCAGTACATCGAGGTAGGGCATGCCAGGTTTAACCATTAACATGTCGGCACCCTCTGCTAAATCCAACGCACATTCGTGCAGGGCTTCGTTGCTATTCGCGGGGTCCATTTGATAGCTGAATTTATCGCCACCTTTGATATTACCCGCTGAACCGACGGCATCGCGAAAGGGGCCGTAATAGCTGGAGGCGTATTTGGCGGCATAGGCGAGAATGCGCGTGTTGGCATGACCACCTTTTTCCAGTGCCTGGCGAATAGCGCCAATGCGCCCGTCCATCATATCTGAGGGGGCGACGATATCGACGCCAGCCTCGGCGTGGGATAGGGCTTGTTTAACCAGCGCGTTGAGCGTGGTGTCATTAAGCACATAACCCTCTTCGTCGATAATGCCATCCTGCCCGTGAGTGGTGAAGGGGTCGAGGGCAACATCGGTAATGACGCCGAGCTCGGGGCAGCGTTGTTTAATAGCACGAACGGCACGTTGGGCCAGACCCTCGGGATTCCAGGCCTCTTCAGCGCCAAGGCTTTTACACCCAGACGGTGTGACAGGAAACAGTGCCAACGCGGGGATACCCAGTGTGTAACACTCTTCAGCGAGGTTGCAGAGCAGATCGATAGAAAGACGGTCAACACCGGGCATAGAGGGGACAGCCTCACGTTGTTGATTGCCTTCCAGCACGAAAACCGGGTAGATCAGATCGTTCACCGTGAGGTGGTTTTCACGCACTAAGCGCCGTGAAAAATCATCGCGCCGGTTGCGGCGCATACGGGTAGCGGGGTACGCTCCGCGAGCAAATTGCCAGCTCATTCGTGCTTAGCTCCTTATGAAGGTTTGACAGCAATCGTTCATTTTAACGGTCTTTGAGTCTAGCACCTAACTGCAGGGCATTTTAGCGCGTTAACGCAGGCTAACCCCAGGAAATACAAACGATGAACACCGCTATTGGGATTGAACTTCCCGAAGATATTGCCGCTATACAGGAAGGTATAGAGGCCTTTGTGCGCAAAGAAGTACTGCCTCGTCATGAAAAGCATGATGCCTTACTGCACGATCCGCGAAAAAAATACACAGAAGAAGGGCGCTATAGTCCCGGTGTGGTTCAGTTGATTCGCGAGATTAGAATGGCTTCCTCAGAAGCGGGCTATTTTAATATGAGTGCGCCAGAATCCATTGGCGGCAGTGAAATGGGTTTGCTGGCTTACTATGCAGCATGGGAGCGTGTGTTCCATGTCTGTGGTGGTCTCAACTGGTTGGGCGTCTACGCCATCAGCCACTGGGCTTTTGGCCCCAGCCCCGTGCTAACGCAAATTACCAAACGTGCACGGGAGGAGGTTCTCACCGACATGGTCGCCGGTAAAACGTCGATGTGCTTTGGTTTGTCTGAACCTGGGGCGGGTTCAGACGCCACGATGCTGAAAACGCGGGCCAAGCCCGATGGCGACGGCTGGCGCATTACAGGGCGTAAATTGTGGACATCGAACTCTCCACAGGCGCAATACTGCATTGTGTTCGCTATTACCGATGAAAAAAAGGCGGCACTGCGCAAAGGCGGTATTAGCGCCTTTTTGGTGCCGATGGATTCGCCAGGTCTGGAAATTGAAAGCATTGTTAAAATGTTTGGGCACATTGGCGGCGATGAAGGCGCACTGCTTTTTGATGAGGTCAAAGTTGAGCCCTGGCAACTGGTGGGGGAACTCGATAAGGGCTTCGCCATCGCCATGTTGGGCGTCTCTCTGGGTCGTGTTTACAACTCAGCCCGTGCTGTCGGTCTTGCGCGTTGGGGCCTCGATATTGCCTTCGATTATATCGCCCAGCGCAAAGCCTTTGGTAAAGCGATCGCCGAATATCAGGGCGTGACTTTTCCGCTGGCGGAATCGGCAACAGAAATACATGCGGCTCATCTAATGGCATTGAATACGTGCATGCTACTGGACAAGGGCAAGCCTGCCGTGAAAGAGCTATCAATGACAAAATCCTACTCAGTCGAGAAAGCAGTAAAAGCAATGGACAGGGTTATGCAAGTGCACGGAGCAATGGGTCTGACCAACGAAATGGGTTTAAACGATGCCTGGGAGACGCTACGGTCCATTAATATTGCCGATGGTACGAACGAGATACTGCGTCGTACGGTGGTGCAACGGATGCTGAAGGGTGACCTGGATTTATAGCGACGTACTGTCATCTGCATGAGATGCTGCTTAAAGCAAATGCTCAGGAAGGTTGTAAGCCCGCTAGTGCCTTTTTACTTGGCTAGTGCCTCCCTATTTTTATGACGGTATAGTTATTGGCAAGTGTGTTTTTTATGTCTGCGGGCGCAAGAGCCGATAGTATTTTTCAGGTGGTGGTTGATGAAAAATAAATAAAAACTATTCCTTTACATGCAGTGTGTAACAAGGTGTGTATTGCTCATACTGCTCAACAATTTTCATACGTTTATCACGCACTAAACCTTTGAGTAATTTATCCATGGCTAATAGAACTTGTTGGTCACCATGTAGCGTATAGGGCCCATGCCTGGCAATTTGTTGTTGACCAAATTCTTTAACATTGCCAGTGACGATACCGGAAAATGCTGCCCGCATATTAGTAGCGAGCTGGTGGGGTGGCAGTTGGCTGTGCAGGTCGAGATTGGCCATGTTTTCATGGGTGGGAATAAAAGGCTTTTGTAGGGCGTAATCGATGGCGAGTTGCCAGTTGAAATAATAGGCTTCCTGCTTTTCTTTCCTGTGCTGGTGGCTGGTCGCTACATCCTGAGTTGTTTGAGACGCCACGGCAACGGGATCACCAATCATGATTTGGTAGTAATTTTTTACTTGCTGGCCAAGTGTGGCGACTAAAAAAGATTCCAGTTCGTTAAAGTATGATTTACAGGCGTTGGGGCCAGCTATTATTAAAGGTATTTTTTGTTCGTTAAGCGGGTTCATTAAAATACTAAGTAAATAAAGTATTTCTTCAATAGTGCCGACGCCACCGGGGAAAACAATAATACTATGAGCCAGTCGCACAAAGGCCTCAAGCCGCTTTTCAATATCGGGCATGATGCTGAGTTCATTGACAATGGCGTTGGGGGATTCCGAGGCAATAATACCTGGCTCACTAATGCCAATATAGCGCCCCGTTTTAATTTGTTGTTTGGCGTGTCCGACCGCTGCGCCCTTCATTGGCCCCTTCATAGCACCAATGCCACAACCGGTAATAATGTTCAGTCCTCGCAATCCCAGCTGATAACCCACTTCTTTTGAGTAGTCATATTCATAGCGACTGATGGAGTGGCCGCCCCAGCACACCACCATATTGGGTTGCACATCGCCGCGGACGATTTCGGCGTTTCGGAGTATTCTAAAGACGGCATCGGTAATGCCGTTGGAGCTATCAAAATCGAGTTCAGAGGCGTTGTTAACAATAAAGTCCGTGTAAACAATATCACGCAGTGCTGAAAAAAGATGAGCGTGAATGCCGCGAATCATTGTTCCATTCACAAAAGCCTGCGCGGGCGCGTTGTAGATTTCTAGCGTTAGGCCACGGGATTGAGGAATAACCTGGATATCGAAATCAGAAAATTCAGAAAAAACCTGTGCAGCATCATCGTCCTGGCTGTCAGTATTTAAAATGGCTAGAGCACAATTTCGAAAAAGTCGCATAGTGTCTTTGTTTGAATTGGCCAGCCCCGAGACTTCTTGTTGTGAGAGGAGCTTTAAAGGATTTTTCGGACGGAGAATGCAATGGTTTATTTTTTTCATAAACGGGCGTTAATCGCTGTGATTGGAGGGGCCATTATAGTCTGTAGTATGACAGTGTGATGACTAGGCACGAGGGCGGTAAGGTGAAAAGAAATGATAGAGGATTGTGCCGAGAAATAAAATTAACGAGAAGTACATGAGTATTCTCCAGGGGTTTTTGTTGGCGCGAAGTATTTCAAATTCAGTCACAAAAATAGTTTCACAGGCGCCATTGCCTGTGTCTTCTCGCGTAATGCTGGTGCCTCGCATGCCACCACCTTCGCTGGTGTACTCCGATAACCAGCCCTTAATGTAAATTTGATCGCCGACCGAAATACCTTTTATTTTATCGCGTATGAGTTTGCTATCGGAAAGCAGGTGGTTGTTGGACAGTTGTTTCATGTCAAAACGACGCCAGGCGGCGGTATCTGAGGTTTTGATATTGCAGGTAAATTGACCATTCCAAAAGCTATAGTCGTTTAAATTAAGGTCAAATGCGTTTTTACTCCAAACGACACAAACATCACTGGCGTTTAGGTGATCATTCCATAATTTGTGGAGCATTTTATCTCCGTCGTGGTGGGCGTAGGATACAACGAGTCCGTAAAGTGTATAGTCATAGAGGGGTTGAATTTGGTAGTTGATCGCGTTCACGTTAGCGGAGAAGGGTGGATGATTGATCGCGGCTTGTAAGGGTGGTTTTTTGAGTCCTTCATCGAGCGGAGCGCCAGCTTGGAAATCACTGCGGTGCCAGAAAGAAATGAGGAGTAGAAACAAGCTCAAGAAAAAAACCAGTCGTTTGATAGCGAGACCCTCTACACAGTGTCGATTGGGGGGGAGTATAGGTGAGTCCAGATATCAGGGTATTGAGTCGGGCGGTATTTCGTCACAGGACTGGATGATAGAGAGTGATCGAGCGTTAAAGGGACTGTCGTATTGAGGTCGGTTGTCGAGAATGACGGGTTTAGCAGAAGATGCGGGGCGCGCTGTGTCGCCGTGTGGTTAGTTCGCGGGGATAGTGAAAAATGCGATCAAGGCACAGTTTTCTGATCTTTTGTTATCCAGTCTTTGTCGCTCTGAGTGCGCTTGGCATTACCTAGCTCAACCTGGTCGCCCATTAGCTAGTGGCGTTGGCGGAGAAATGCTCTAACGCGTAGTTAATACGCTCGTCGACATGCCAGTCTTTTTGCACAAGGCTTTCGATGTTTTTGAGTCTTGGGCGCAGGCCAATACCGCTGGCAATTTGTATGAACAATCCAGGCCTGGCGTTAACTTCTAAAATCAGAGGCCCTCGGTGTTCGTCCAGTACGATATCGCAGCCGAGATAGCCGAGTTCGGTGAAGTCATGACAGTGCCCGGCAAGCTTGAGCAGTTTGCGCCAGTTGGGGATCATTAAATCTGAAAACTTGACTCTGGTATCGGGGTGGTGACTGATGACTTTATCGTGTTGTACTGCTTTTAAAGCGGTACCTCGGGAGATGTCGAGACCGACACCGACCGCGCCCTGGTGGAGGTTGGCTTTGCCATCGGAGTCACTGGTCGGACAGCGTAACATTGCCATGACGGGAAAGCCTTGAAAAACAATAATGCGAATATCGGGCAAGCCTTCGTGGCTGTATTTTGCCAGCACCTGGTCACCGCGTACCAGGGTTTCAATAAAAGCAATATCTGGCTTGCCACCCAGGCTGTATACACCACTGAGAATATTAGAGATATAGTGCCGGATCTCATTATGTGTAATAAGAGCGCCTGAGGGTTTGAAAAACTGCTCTCCATCGCGTCGATTAATGACTAAAATCCCTTTTCCGCCACTACCTCGGGCGGGTTTTATAACAAAGCTCTGGTGGTTTTCTAGCAAGGTTGACAGTGTTTTGAGTTGTGCGGGTGATTCAATGACGCCCAGTAGCTCCGGCACCGGTAGCTTAACAGCGGCCGCAGCTTTTTTTGTTTTTAGCTTGTTGTCGACAAGCGGAAAATTTTCCCGTTTGTTATAACGCGAGATGTAAGACACATTGCGTTCATTGAGGCCGAGCACGCCGGCATTACGGAGCTTTGTGTGGCGATTAATCCACATGGCTACGGGCCTTCGGCAATGGTGTTGTCATCATTCTATTGCACTATGAAAGCGAAATAGCTCGTTGAAACGATAGCCAGAGTATTGGCCAAGTAACAAAATAATGCCCAGTACGGCGAGCAGTAATTCGGGGAAATTGTAGGTCAAGTGGCCAACGAGTGCATTGGTCATAGCCAGGTAAGCGACGATGGCAACGGCTAGGCTACCGAGACCCTGCACTGCGACTTCCCGGGCGCCGTCTTCCTCCCAGGTGATGGACAGGCGTTCAATGGTCCAGGCCAGAATCACCATTGGGAAGAAGGTCATGTTGAGCATTTGCTCAAGGCCTAGTTTATAGCTAATAACACTGAGCGCTGCCATTAACATAACGACCACGATTAATACGGCGGCTATTCTAGAGACCATTAGCAAGTCGAGTTGGCTAAGATAAGAGCGAATCCAAAGACCGATAATAACCAGTGTTGTGAGTAAACCAACACCAGTCAGTAATGTGGTTTGCATAAAGGCCATAGCGACTAATACCGGCATAAAAGTACCTGATGTGCGGATACCGATAAACACCCGGAATAACACGACCACAAGAGCACCAATAGGCACCAGTAAAAGCAGTTTAAAAACGGCCTGTTTTTCAACCGGGAGACTGTAAATATTGAAATCAATCAGCGCCGAGTTTGGATCTTGGGCGTTCATTAGTGCGACATTTTTGGCGGGCAGGTCGTTGGCAATAAAAGAGAAACGGATTTTTGAATGCTGTCCGCCCTCGACTTGCAGGAGAGAGTCGCCGCCTCGCTGCCAGATAAAGAAATCATCTGGCAGACCAAAGTTGGCTGTTAGCGGGTCAATAATTTGCCACTTATGGCCATCGTAAAGTTCCAGTAATTCACTCGCATCCTCATTATGGACTCTATCGGCGAGACTAATGCCACGCACAATGTGTGAGCCAATCCCGGCACGGGTCAATAACTGCAGGGCGAGGTTGGCGCGTGATACGCCCTGACGTGGGTCATTCAGCGAATTACTTCTCTCGATAGATTCGTGTTCATTGAGTAGCTTGAGTAGTTGACTGGCAAAGCTACTGGGGTCTGCCGATAGTGCGTGCGCCTGTGTAATCAGCGTGTTGACGGTTGCTTCCTGGGCGGGAGTCCAAATCAGCTTGTCGGGTATTTGCGAGATTTGCAGGGGTTCGCTGGGTGCAGTACTCGCGCCATGACGAGCAATTTTTAGCTTGTAATACAAGGTTTGCTGCCCGCTTGCCTCGCGCCGCGTCCATATTGCCCGTCGCTGTTCACCCTCTTTGCGTATATCGAAACCGTACCCGGGGGCGGCAAAGGCTTCGTCGATGATGGGATAGTCATCCTGTGATTGGGGCAAAGCGAGGTCGACGGTTATGGGCTGTTGGGTGGCCTGAAAAGTGACTTTGGCTTCAACTTCCCAAACGCGCGTTAAGCTGCCCGGCGATAGAGGGAGATTCAGGGACAAGCGCTTATACAGGGTAAGCCCGATACCGCTCGATATAAAGACCAGTGCAAGCAAATAAACCTGGGCACGTGATGACATAAGGGCTGACTTATTCCGCGATTAAACGCTGGCTAACATCAACGATAGCCAGGTTGCGAAGAAAATTGCGGCCAATTAAAACAGGGTAGGTCATAGAGGCACGCTCGGAGAGGGAAACATCGATTTGTTCAGTCATGGACCCAAGGGTGAGGGTCATCTTAACCACCAGGCGGCGCTCGGGTGTTTCAGAGCTTGCCTGTTTAATGAGTACGGTTCGAGCGACGGGCCTCTCGATGACTTTGGCTGTCTCGATAGTGTCGATAGAAGGGTGGTCAATTTGGAAGCGTACCCAGTCGCGGCCGTCCCGTTCAAAAGCGACAATGTTGCTGGCGTGAATCGATGTGCCTGCAGCGCCCGTATCGATGCGAGCTAGAAAAACCCGCCCTGGGGGCTCGATCTTGACGTTTTCAGCTTCGCCAATGATCAGTTTGTCGGCAATTTTTGCGGCTGGGCTGACCGGGCAAGGGCGAGGTTTAATGCTTGGGCAGACTTTTTGTACAACAGTAGGGCAGTCTGGTGGTTTGTTGGCAGTAGGGCAGTCGGGTGGCTTATTGAGGGAGGGGCCGTTATCGTTATTGGGGGAGGAGACCCTGGACTCTTCGCCTGTCGGGCTGGTGGCGCAGGCCGCTAGCAATAGCACAAGAAAAAAGGGAGTCGACAAACGAGCGACAGAGAGTGTGTGAAAAGAAAGTTTCATCAATGTTGGTTACGTTTTAACTCGCTATCAATTGGCGTTGAATGGACCCTTTCTGGGCTGGGTGTACGGCAAGGTACCGGCCGCTATTGTCGCTGATACCCAAAAAATCACAAGTGATTCTCGCCTCCTCAGCGGCAGAAAAATAGCCGCGCTGTTGTGACAAATAAGTCAGGGTGGGGTTCCCTTGAGATTTTCTCCCCCACCCAGGGGCTTGGCTGGGCTATCGGCAAGTGTATGTAAAATGAGGTGATGGGGTTATGATAAAAATGCCGTAGAACCTGTTGAGAAATATTATGCTGAGAAGAACGCTAGGGCCGTTTCCCGTCGTGTCATTCGTATTTTTACTAATCGTCAGTGGATTAAGTTTCGCTACAGATCCGCGAGTTCGACAGTTAGAGGGTAGTCTGTCGGCAGCCAATACTGGTAGCGAGCTAGAGAGTTACACCTTTACCACCCGCAAAGGCGAGGTAAAAAGTGCCATTCAATGCCTGGGTGGTTACAAGTTTGCAATCGTTTCCTCGGTGGGCCACAACACGGCCCCTGAGCCTGCCGTGAGTATTATCCAGGTGTATGAGGATATTAAGGGCCGTGTTGTGCCTGCAACCTGTTAGTTCTCATAAGACTTTAGCCCCTGCACAGGGTTAGCCCTTGCAAAATAGGACTTATTTGCAAGGGCTATCTGGCTGCTTCAGCAAGGTGTGTTTAATAGGACTTCGCCAACCCGAGCACTTTTTCTGCAATAAAACACAAAATTAATTGTGGGCTAATGGGCGCCAGTCGGTGAATCATGCACTCGCGCAAATAGCGTTCAACATGATATTCCTTGGCGTAGCCCATGCCGCCATGGGTCATTACTGCCTGTTGACAGGCCTTGAAGGTGGCTTCAGCGGCAAAGTATTTGGCAGCGTTGGCATAGGCGCCGGCATCTTCGCCGTTGTCATAAGCTGCCGCAGCGCGAAAGACCATTAAGTTGGCGGCTTCCAGTTCAATCCAGGATTCGGCCAGAGGATGCTGTACGCTCTGATTTTGGCCGATGGGGCGACCAAAGACCTCGCGCTCACCGGCGTAAGTAACTGCGCGTTTAAGAGCGGCGCGACCGAGACCGACAAGGCCAGAGGCGATGAGTACGCGCTCGGGGTTTAGCCCGTGCAGCAAATAGCGAAAGCCCTTGCCCTCTTCGCCAATGCGATCTTCCACCGGGATTTTGAGGCCATCGATAAACAGCTGATTAGAATCGACGCACTTGCGACCCATTTTTTCAATACGGCGAATTTCGCAGGTATTAGGGTCCATGTCGGTATAAAAAAGCGTCAGTCCATCGATTGGTCGCTTGGTTTCCGACTCGGGCTTGGTGCGGGCGATAAGCATAATTTTATTCGAGACTTGCGCCGTTGAGGTCCAGACCTTTTGGCCATGCACTACGTAGTGGTCGCCTTTCAAAATAGCTTCGGTCTTAAGGCGTGTGGTGTCGAGGCCGGTATTGGGTTCGGTAACGCCGAAGCAGGGAATGTCGTCGCGTTTCATCACCGGTGGCAGCATGCGTTGCTTTTGCTCTTCCGTGCCGAACACCGCGATGGGGTTGACGCCAAACAAAGGGATAGCTACTGAGGAGACACCGCCGTTAGCAGCACCCGACTCGGCGATGGTCTGCACCATAACGGCGGCTTCACTAATACCCAAACCACTGCCGCCAACGTCTTCAGGCATGCAGATGCCCAACCAGCCATCGTCGGCCAGTGCGCGGCAAAATGCCTCGGGAAATTCCCCATCGGTATCCCGGTCGAGCCAGTATTGGTCATCGAAGGGTTTGCAGAGTTTTTCGATGCTGTCTTTGATTTGCAGTTGTTGTTCAGAAAAGGAGAAATCCATAGCAGGCCCCATTGTCGGCGTATTTTTCAGGCACAACGTTGCCCGTTTGATGAAGAGTATAAATGTTGTGAAGGAATGAGTGGTATGGGGCAGGAAAAAATGATCGGGGTGAAGATGTTCGTCGCTGCCTAGGTCATATCGCCAATAAGCGCCTGCACAATGCTTATGGCAGCCAGTGGTGCCGTTTCGGTGCGCAGTACCCGTGGGCCAAGGCCGACTGAAATAATGTCCTTTTGTTGAGCGAATTCGATTTCACCATCGCTAAAGCCGCCCTCGGGGCCCGAAAGTAAAACGACAGTCTTTCTCGAGGTGTTTTGTTTGAGCAATGTGCTAGCCAGGCTTTGCTCAGCTCTGGGGTCGAGTATCACTCTCAAATCTCTATCGCAGGCTGTCGGGGATGTTGCGCTAGTCGTGAGATATTCGCCAAATGGCTGTGCAGGTTTAATGACTGGCACATCGTTGCGTTGGCTTTGTTCGCAGGCACTAATCGCGATTTGTTGCCAGTGGCCCTGTTTTTTCAGGGCCCGCTCACCCTTGAGTTTGACTTCGCAGCGCTCGGTAAACAGGGGGATGACTTCATTGACCCCGAGCTCGACGGCCTTTTGTATCACCCAGTCCATGCGCTCGCCGCGCGACAGGCCAATCGCTAAAATGAATTGTATGGGACTGGGCTTTACACCGAGGTTGTGGCTGCCTACTCTAATGGTCGCTGCCTTGTTAGTTGCTGATTGCAAGAGGGCGGTGTATTCGCCGCCGCTGCCGTTAAACACATTCAGTGCGGCGCCGGCACGTAAGCGCAGTACGGAGACAAGATAGTGCGCGGCGGCTTTATCCAGTGTCAGTTCGGCCCCGCTGTGTAGGGGCTGGTCGAGATAGACTCTTGGCACGCGCATGGGGGCTAGTTTTGGGAGGCGTTCACACCGAGGCGGGAAAGAATATCGACGCTGGGTTCTGCCTGATTCATGGTGTAAAAGTGGAGTCCTGGGGCGCCACCTTCAAGCAGGCGTTCGCAAAGCTGAGTGATGATATCGGCACCGAAGGCCACAATACTGGCCTGGTCATCGCCGTATTGCTCTAATTTCTTGACCATCCAGCGAGGGATTTCGGCACCGCAACCGGCCGAAAAGCGAGCCAGATTGGAGAAGTTGGTAATCGGCATAATGCCGGGCACGATGGGCTTGTCAATACCCGCTTTGGCTGCCTGATCAAGGAAGTACCAGTAGGCATCGATATTAAAAAAGTACTGAGTGATTGCGCCATCGGCTCCGGCTTTAAATTTTTCACCGAGCCAGTAAATATCATCCTGATAGCTTTTCGCGTCGGGGTGAATTTCAGGGTAAGCCGCTACCTGTAGTTTAAATTGCTCGCCGAAGTGTTCGCGAATAAAGGCAACCAGCTCATTGGCATGGATGGGCTGGCGTGTGCTTTCGGGGTCGCTGGGCAGGTCGCCACGGAGGGCGAGAAGTCGCGACACACCGGCCTGTCTGTAGGTTTCGAGCAAGGCCTTGATGGCATTGGCGTCATCGTCGCCAAAGGCAAACGACAGGTGAGGCATAACGTCGAGACCGGCGGCACGGGTTTGCAGCACGACATCTCTCGTGTTGTCACGGGTTGAACCTCCGGCGCCATAGGTCACCGAGAAAAATTCTGGCGCCAGCTGCGCCAGCTTTTCACGAGTGTGAGCCAGTTTCTCAGCGCCGGGTTGAGTTTTCGGCGGGAAAAACTCAAAACTTAATAACCAGTCTTTAGCCATGCCAGGTATTACTTCTCTTCAGTTGATGCCGTTATGTGTGTTGCGGAGCGCGACGATATAGCAATGGCGGATTAATAGCGATAGGCGTCGGTTTTATAAGGCCCGTCGACTTCGACGTTAATGTAGTCCGCCTGTGTCTGCGTCAACCGGGTTAACACGCCTGAAAAGCCTTTCACCATGTGTGCGGCGACTTCTTCGTCGAGGTGCTTGGGCAGCACTTCAACGCGCAATGCCTGTTTCTGAGCCTGTTCGTTCATATCGGCAAATTTCTGCGCGTAGAGATGAATCTGCGCTAACACCTGATTGGCAAAGGAGCCATCCATAATGCGACTGGGGTGACCCGTGGCGTTACCGAGGTTGACCAGTCGGCCCTCAGATAGGAGCAAGATATGGTCATTGTTAGCAGCCTCAATGGTCTTGGCGCGATAGACCTTATGCACCTGGGGTTTAACTTCCTGCCAGCACCAGTTTTCACGCGTGTAGGCGGTATCAATTTCATTGTCGAAATGGCCGATATTAGCAACCACACAACCACTTTTGAGGGCGATGAGCATTTGCGCATCACAGACATTAATATTACCGGTGGTGGTGACAATCAGGTCAATAGTGCCGAGCAGAGCCTTGTTAATGCCTTCGGCAGTGCCCGTATTGATGCCGTCGATATAGGGTGAGACTACCTCGAAGCCATCCATGCAGGCTTGCATGGCGCAAATGGGATCGATTTCTGCGACTTTTACGATCATGCCTTCCTGGCATAGCGATTGGGCTGAGCCTTTGCCAACATCACCGTAGCCGATAACCAGCGCTTTTTTACCGGCCAGCAGATGGTCGGTGGCGCGCTTAATGGCATCGTTGAGGCTGTGGCGGCAGCCGTACTTATTGTCATTCTTTGACTTGGTCACCGAGTCGTTGACGTTGATGGCGGGTACTTTGAGTTGCCCAGCTTCGAGCATTTCGTAGAGGCGGTGTACCCCGGTCGTGGTTTCTTCGGTGATGCCGTGAACGGCGTCGAGTACCTGTGGGTACTTGTCATGAAGGATCTTGGTTAGATCGCCGCCGTCATCGAGAATCATGTTGGCGGCCCAGGGCTGACCCTCTTTTAAAATGGTTTGTTCAATACACCACTCGTATTCTTCTTCAGTTTCGCCCTTCCAGGCGTACACAGCGACGCCGCTAGCAGCGATCGCTGCAGCGGCGTGATCTTGTGTCGAAAAAATATTGCACGACGACCACCGCACCTCGGCACCTAGAGATTCGAGGGTTTCAATCAGCACGGCTGTTTGAATGGTCATGTGAATGCAGCCGAGGATTTTGGCTCCCGCCAGTGGTTGTTCGTGATGGTATTTTTCACGGATGGCCATCAGTGCTGGCATCTCTGTTTCGGCGATTTCAATTTCTTTGCGGCCCCAGTCACTGAGACTGATGTCGGCGACTTTGTAGTCGGGTGCTAACGCATCTACCTTGGCAAAATTACTCACTATTCTTTTCCTCTCTATCAGTCGCCATGGTGGCGTCTGTCGTGTTTGTTGTATTGCTGAGTGCCTGGCGGCTAAATTTCTGCGCGCAGGGCTTCAGCTTTATCGGTTTTTTCCCAGGTGAAGTCGGCTTCTTCCCGCCCAAAGTGGCCATAGGCAGCGGTTTGACGATAGATAGGGCGCTTCAGTTGCAGCATGTCGATAAGGCCTGCGGGACGCAGGTCAAAGTGTTTGTTGACCAGTTCTGCGATGCGCTCATCCGCCATCATACCGGTGCCGTAAGTGTTGACCGAAATGGAGGTGGGTTCGGCGACACCGATGGCGTAGGAGACCTGAATTTCACAGCGCTCGGCAAGGCCGGAAGCGACAATATTTTTTGCGACATAACGGCCAGCGTAGGCGGCAGAGCGATCCACTTTTGAAGGGTCTTTACCTGAGAAGGCACCACCACCGTGGTGGGCCATGCCGCCGTAGGTGTCGACAATAATTTTGCGCCCGGTGAGCCCGCAATCGCCCATGGGACCGCCGATAATAAACTGCCCAGTGGGGTTGATGTGGTATCGGGTATCCCCGTGCAGCCATTCGGCGGGCAGGATGGGCTTGATAACATCTTCCATCACCGCTTCTTGCAGATCGGACAGGGAAATGTCGGGGCTATGCTGAGTGGACAAAACCACTGCGTCGATTGCTACGGGCAGGCCGTTCTCATAGCGCAGTGTAATTTGGCTCTTTGCATCGGGGCGTAGCCAGGGCAGGATTTTATGTTTGCGCAAATAAGCCTGGCGCTCGACGAGCCGGTGCGCATAGAAAATAGGTGCCGGCATCAACACCTCAGTTTCATTGGTGGCATAACCAAACATTAAGCCCTGATCGCCAGCGCCTAGGTCTTTGTCGTTGGCTTCGTCGACGCCAACGGCGATATCGACAGACTGCTTGCCAATGGCGTTGAGTACCGCACAGGTGGCGCCGTCAAAGCCGACGTCTGAACTGTCGTAGCCGATGTCGAGAATCACCTGGCGGACAATGTCCTCGAGGTCGACATAGGTGTTAGTGCGCACCTCACCGGCGACGACGGCAACCCCCGTTTTAACCAGCGTCTCTACAGCGACGCGGGCGTTGGGGTCGTCGGCAATAATGGCATCGAGAATGGCGTCCGAGATTTGGTCAGCCATTTTGTCAGGGTGACCCTCTGATACGGATTCGGAGGTGAAGATACTGTATTGACTCATCGAGTTGTCCTTTTTGTTGCCGGTCTGATGGGTATCGGTCTATTAGTGTAGACGCTTATTTATGAAATTTTCGCAGCTGGACTTTGAAGCCGTTGCGTTGTGCCATATAGACGCTTTCGCCTGTTGTAAACCCTATTTCGTGGGCCCAGATACTGAGCTCTTCGGGGCAGAAGCCCAACCACAGATCACCGCAGGTGTCACGTACCCAGTCCTGATCGTGCTGACAGAGTTCGGTGACAATTAAAGCCCCGCCTGGCTTAAGCAGTTGGTAAATATCTTTGAGCATATCGACGGGGGTGGCGACATGGTGAAGGACCATATTTAAGGTGATGCAGTCGACCTTGGTTTCCGCCGCTGCTGGGCTATTCGTTTCGCCGAGAATAAAACGGATGCTGGTAGAAAGTTGCTTCCCTACCAGAGTCTCTGCCCGTTCGAGCATGGCGGAGGAATTGTCCAGGGCGACGACCTGTTCAAAGCGCGGTACTAGTGCTGTCAATAGCTCACCTTCACCGGGACCAATTTCGAGAACAGATTTCGCCCCTTTTTGACGTTCAGTCTCGAGTAATTCAAGTACTGCGTCGCCATAGAGTGAAAAACTGGCGATCAAATCCTGTTGTTGACGGAAATCCTCGGCGTTGAGCTTGAAGAAAGTTTTTGAGGTGTTTGAGCGGCGTTCGTGAATATGAGCAACTTCAGCGAGCACCTTGGTGGGCAACTCGCAAAAATCGAGCTGGGTAAAAATTTGTTCACGTAACAGGGCTAATTCGCTGCCGTCATTAATATTGCGGCGATAAAAAATGTGAGTGCCTTCTTTACGGGTAACCACCAGGCCAGCCTTGGCGAGCACTTTTAGGTGATGGCTCATAGCGGGCTGGCGAATGCCAAACATTTGGGCTAGTTCGAGCACGCCGAAGGCATCGCGTTGCAGCACGCGCAATATTTGCAGGCGCAGTTCATCGCCAGCGGCTTTGCACAGGGTGCTGAGGTAGGGAATCCCTGTCAGGGCTTGGTCGTTATTATTGCTGGGAGCTGTCATGGAGCGGGACTGTACATGAGCAAGATTATAATATCAAAAAAAATTGATGTTTCTGCGAGCGGCCCTGAAAAAGCAGTGCATGTGCTGATTGGGTGGTTCACAGAATAGAATTTATCATAAATCGACAGGAGTTCTTTACTGCCCGGCGCGGGTGCGGGAAAATGGCGCTCCTTTTTCTTCTGGAGTATCGCTTCGATGCAATCCCGCCGTGATCTTGCTAATGCTATACGCGCGCTCAGTATGGATGCCGTTCAACAGGCCAACAGTGGCCATCCGGGGGCACCCATGGGAATGGCGGATATCGCCGAAGTGCTGTGGAATGACTACCTTTGCCACAATCCTGCCAACCCCGCCTGGGCCGATCGCGATCGCTTTGTCCTGTCTAATGGACACGGCTCGATGCTACTGTATTCGCTGCTCCATCTGTCGGGCTATGATTTGCCCCTGCAGGAGTTAAAAAACTTCCGCCAAATGCATTCGAAAACAGCGGGTCACCCCGAATTGGGCGAAGCGCCAGGTATCGAGACCACGACCGGGCCACTGGGCCAGGGCATTGCCAATGCTGTTGGCATGGCACTGGCGGAAAAAATCCTCGCCGCGCAATTTAATCAGCCCGGTCACGACGTTGTTGACCACCACACCTATACGTTTCTCGGCGATGGCTGTTTGATGGAGGGTATCTCCCACGAGGCCTGCTCATTTGCCGGCACCCACCAGCTAGGCAAACTGATAGCCTTTTATGATGACAATGGTATTTCCATCGACGGTGAAGTCCTGGGCTGGTTTACCGATGACACCCCCGCCCGCTTTGAAGCCTATGGTTGGCAGGTAATCCCTAAGGTTGACGGCCACGATGCTGCAGCCATCAAAGAGGCGATAGAGCTGGCCCGCAGTGAAAGCGCTAAGCCAACGCTGATTTGCTGCCAAACAGTCATTGGCTTTGGCTCGCCTGCCAGACAAGGTACAGCCAGTTGTCACGGTGCGCCCCTGGGTGTTGAAGAAATTGCCGCCACAAAAAAAGCGCTGGGTTGGCCCCACGGCCCCTTCGAAATCCCTGACACTATTTATCAGGGTTGGTCGGCCAGTGATAAAGGCAGCAAGGCCGAGGCTGAGTGGCAGCAGCGTTTTGATGCTTATGCTCAGGCCCACCCGGCGTTAGCCGCTGAATTGCTACGTCGTTTGAATGGCGAATTGCCCGCCGACTTTTCCGCGCAGGCCCAGGCCTATGTGGATGAATGTCAGGCCAAAGGTGAATCGCCGGCCACTCGCAAAGCTTCGCAAAACTGTCTCGATGCCTTTGGACCTTTATTGCCCGAGTTGCTGGGCGGTTCGGCTGATTTGGCGGGCTCTAACAATACGATGTGGAAAGGCTGTAAAGATGTGACGGCTGAGGATGCCTCGGGTACCTACCTTTATTACGGTGTGCGCGAATTTGGCATGGCGGCAATAATGAATGGCATAGCCCTGCACGGTGGTTTTATTAACTACGGCGCGACCTTTTTAGTGTTTATGGAATACTGTCGCAATGCTGTACGGATGGCGGCATTGATGAAGCAACAGAGCATTTTTGTCTTTACCCACGACTCCATTGGTCTTGGCGAAGATGGCCCTACTCATCAGCCGATTGAGCAGCTAACTAATCTGCGTACCACCCCGAATATGAATACCTGGCGCCCTTGCGACACCGTTGAATCGGCTGTGTGCTGGAAAACAGCCATTGAGCATAAAGACGGCCCCTCGGCATTGATCTTCACCCGCCAGGGCCTACCGCATCAAACGCGCTCCGACGAACAGGTCGCGGCTATAACGAAAGGCGGTTACATCCTTGTCGACTGTGATGGTGAGCCCGATTTGATTTTGCTGGCCACTGGCTCAGAAGTGCAATTGGTTGTTGCCGCGGCGCAAACCCTCAGTCAAGAGGGCCGTAAAGTGCGTGTTGTCTCTATGCCCTGTACCGAGATTTTCGATGCGCAAGATGCGACTTATCGTGAATCGGTCCTGCCTTCAAGCGTGCGCAAGCGCATCGCTGTTGAAGCCCTGCACCAGGACTTTTGGACGAAATACACAGGGCTCGATGGCGATGTAATTGGTATGGCCACCTTTGGTGCGTCGGCTCCAGGCCCCGAGTTGATGGAATACTTCGGCTTTACGGTCGACAACGTGGTTGCCAAGGCCAAAGCGCTGTTGGCTTAGACAGGGGCTTGCTCAATGACCTTGCGTTTAGCCATTAATGGTTTCGGTCGGGTGGGGCGCTGTGTGCTGCGAGCATTGCATGAGCGGCACCAGCAGTTAGGAAGCCGATTACAGGTCGTTGCGATTAATGAATTGGCCGGCCTCGATACCATTGCCTATCTGACCCGCTATGACTCTACTCACGGCCGTTTTCCCGGTCGTGTTGAGTTGCCCCGCGATGGTCGTGAGTGCCTGTTAGTTGATGGCCGCGAAATTTCTGTCAGTCATCAACAATCACTGACCGATTTACCGTGGGCTGAGCACTCTATTGATTTGGTGCTTGAATGTACTGGCACGTTTGCTCAGCGCAGTATTGCTCAGCAACATATTAGCGCTGGTGCCAAAGCGGTGCTGTTTTCCCAGCCCGCCGAAGCCGACATTGATGCCACCGTGGTTTATGGTATTAATCACCAGCAGTTAAGTGGTGAGCACAAGATTATTTCTGCGGCCTCCTGTACCACCAACTGCGTAGTGCCGGCAATTAAAGCACTGCACGATGCGCTGGGTGTTGAGGCGGGGGTGATTACCACCATTCATTCGGCAATGAACGATCAGCCGGTGCTTGACTCCTATCATCACACCGATCTGCGCAAAACACGGGCCGCCTTTCAGTCGATTATTCCGGTGGAAACAGGCTTGGCGAGGGGCATAGACCGCGTTTTGCCTGAGCTGAGAGGGCGCTTTGAAGCCCAGGCCATGCGCGTGCCCACACAAAATGTATCGGCCATCGATTTGTCTGTGCAGGTAAAAAACGACACCAGCAGCGAAGCGGTCAACGCCATTCTTCGTGCCGCCAGCGAGGGCTCCTTGAGACATATTCTCGGCTTTACTGAAGAGCCTCTGGCCTCCTGCGATTTTAATCACGATGCCCATTCAGGCGTTGTCGATGCCAGCCAGACCCGCGTTGGTGGCCAGCGCCTGGTTAAAGTACTCCTATGGTTCGATAATGAATGGGGCTATGCCAATCGCATGCTCGACGTTGTCGAGTTTTGGAAAGGTAAAAATTTGAAAAGGTTAAATTCTGTCAGGCCTGGTAACGGGCAGGCCGAGCAACGTCAACATGACATTCCGTAATTAGTAGAGGGCAATAACAGCACAATGACTATCAAGTTAATGACAGACCTCGATCTCGCCAACCAGCGTGTGTTAATACGTGAAGATTTAAACGTACCCCTTAAAAACGGCGCGGTGAGTTCGGATGCCCGCATTCGCGCTGCCCTGCCGACTATTCGCCTGGCGATGGCAGCGGGTGCCAAGGTGGTGTTGATGTCCCATCTCGGTCGGCCAGTTGAAGGCGAAGCCGATAGCGCCTTTTCGTTGCAACCCGTCGCCACTCATTTGAGCACATTGCTCGACTGTGATGTGCCCGTGATTAGTGACTGGCGCGATGGTGTGGACGTCGCCAGTGGCAGCGTTGCCCTGCTCGAAAATGTCCGTTTTAATCTGGGTGAGAAAAAAAATGACGAGACACTGGCAAAAGCCTACGCCAGCCTCTGCGATATTTTTGTAATGGATGCCTTCGGCACGGCCCATCGGGCTCAGGCCTCGACCCATGGTGTGGCGCGCTTTGCTAAAACGGCCTGTGCTGGTCCCTTATTGGCGGGTGAACTGGCGGCGCTGACGAAAGCGCTTGCGGCACCTAAAAAGCCCGTAGTGGCTATTGTCGGGGGTGCTAAGGTGTCGACCAAACTTGAAGTGCTCGAAGCCCTGTCTAATAAGGTTGACCAACTGATTGTCGGGGGAGGTATCGCCAATACCTTTTTGGCGGCAGCAGGCAAGCCGGTGGGCAAGTCGCTCTGCGAACATGAGCTCACCGATGTTGCCCGTGGCTTAATGGATAAATGCGATATTCCCCTGCCGACCGATGTCGTGGTTGGCAGTGAGCTTTCCGAGCAGGCTGAGGCCACGCTAAAGTCGGCGGATGAGGTGAGTGACGGCGATATGATTTTTGACATCGGCCCCGAAACCTCGGCAAGGCTTGCCGCCATTCTGCAAGATGCCGGTACTATTATCTGGAACGGTCCGGTTGGGGTTTTTGAGTTCGAGCAATTTGGTGCCGGTACTGAAGCCATTGCCCGAGCGATCGCCGCCAATCAGGGTTTTTCCATCGCCGGTGGTGGCGATACCCTGGCGGCAGTGGACAAATACGCCATCGCCGAAGATGTGTCTTATATCTCAACCGGCGGCGGTGCCTTCCTCGAATATGTCGAGGGCAAAACCCTGCCTGCAGTGGCGATATTAGAAGAACGTGGTGAGGACTAATACTCCCTGAAACAGGCCCGCTTTAGGCTGAACTATTAACAAACAAGAAGGAAACAGTTATGGCTCTAATTAGCATGCGTCAAATGTTGGATCACGCGGCAGAGCACCAGTACGGCGTACCGGCGTTCAACGTCAATAACCTTGAGCAAATGCGTGCCATTATGGAAGCCGCTGACCAAACGAATTCACCGGTAATTGTGCAGGCCTCTGCCGGTGCGCGGAAATATGCTGGGGCGCCTTTTTTGCGCCATCTGATTCTCGCCGCTATTGAAGAATTCCCCCACATTCCCGTGGTTATGCATCAGGATCACGGCACCAGCCCCGCCATTTGTCAGCGCTCGATACAGCTGGGTTTTTCATCGGTGATGATGGATGGCTCGTTGGAAGAGGACGGCAAAACGCCGGCTAGCTACGAATACAATGTCGAGGTGACACGCCGTGTGGTCGAAATGGCCCATGCCGGCGGTGTTTCCGTTGAGGGTGAGCTGGGTTGCCTGGGTTCTCTGGAAACAGGGCAGGCGGGCGAAGAAGATGGCGTTGGCGCTGAAGGCACTTTGAGCCACGAGCAAATGCTCACCGACCCCGATGAAGCCGCTGATTTTGTCGCCAAAACTGATGTTGACGCCTTGGCTATCGCCATTGGTACCTCCCACGGTGCCTACAAATTTACCCGTCCACCGACGGGCGATATTCTAGCCATTGAGCGTATCAAAGCGATTCACGCACGCTTACCCAACACCCACCTGGTAATGCATGGCTCATCGGCTGTGCCCCAGGACTGGCTGGCCATTATCAATGAGTACGGTGGCGACATCCCCGAGACTTACGGGGTGCCGGTTGAAGAGGTCATCGAAGGTATTAAGCACGGTGTGCGCAAGGTGAATATTGATACCGATTTGCGTCTCGCCTCAACTGGCGCTATTCGTCGCTATATGGCGCAAAAACCGGAGGACTTCGATCCGCGCAAATATCTCGCTGCAGCGACCACCGCGATGAAAGACATTTGTGTTGCCCGCTATGAATCCTTCGGCACCGCGGGCAATGCCGATAAAATTAAAGCGCTCAGTTTGGATGCGGTATCACTGCGCTATGCGGCAGGCGAATTGACACAGCAGGTGAAGTAGCATTATCAATAGCGTCGGTCGAACCTCTCCAAAAGAGGGGTTCGATACCTCAAGGTTGACGTTATTATTACTGGTGAAGAAATCGTAAGTTGTGTTCGTGGTTTGAGCTAAACACAATTAATAATACAGCTAGTAAATGGGTGATGTCGGCTTACAAGGTTTGGAGCCTTTCCCTAGTTGAAGGCTAATGTGGCGAGGGTAATTTTAATATTTTCTTAGCTGTTTTTGTTGTTTGTAGAGTTGAATTCATTTCTTTCTTGTTCCCACAGCTCTCGTTCTTTTTTTCGGTCATCACTCGTATATATATCTGTTTTTAATTTTCTATACCCGCTGGAGTATTGATTTATATCTTTTTGAATTTTTTCAAGGGTGGATGATATTTTATGGAGTGGTTCGCGTCCCCCTAGTGAAGACATTCCTTTGTATTCTGAGAAGTTGAAATATGATCGTGTACGGTATTTTTTACCTTCGTTCTCATAGTATGAGATGGATATTTCTGAGTGGTATTCAAATGCTTTGTTGTTAAATAAACTAGTTAGTTCTATAAAGCTAAGTAGCTGATTCTTCTCTCTCCTGCGCCTAGAGATGATATTCCGTTGGTTAGTATAGATAGTTCGGAGAATTGTTGTTTAAGATGATCAAAAACTTCTGATGAGTTAGGGTTTTTATTTGTAAAGGTAAACTTAATATTGTGAGCTACGCCTGATCCATTGTTAATGATGTGTATGTCTAAAAAATTAGACGACACAGGAGTGTCTTGTAAAAAGATGCCAACACTTGGTTTGATGGAGTCTTTTCTGATTTGTTCAATTTGTTGAAGTTGTACTTGTCGTAATGACCATGTTTCTTTTGCTAAAAAGATGGTCAAGATTGCTATACAAACTGTTGCTAATGCAGAAACCCAGGCTGATAATGTGTCGTTACTAAATGTAAGTCCGCCCTGTGATCCGATTCCAATTGATAGGCCAATTAGGAAAAAAATCAATAGAACGATCAGAGCCATTATTATGCTGAATATGAACCCTGATTTGTTCTTCATATTAAATTATTCAATTGGTGATTTTATTAGGCAAGAATTTATGCCTTACAATACCGTATTCCGGAAAGGGGTTCAGAGCTTTTGTGTAACGATAGAGCCCCAGCCTGCGCCTACAGATATCGTGTGGCTAACATACGATCATGCAAAACCCGGATAACTTCAACGCCGTAGTCGGTTTTACGATAATAAATGACATGGCGAATAACCGGGTGCTTTCGGTACCCAGCGCGGATATTTTCACAAACCATTCCTGCGTTCGGGCTTTTGGCCAAAAAACCGAAGGCTTCGGTTAAATCATCGATATATCGTTCTGCTTGTTGTTCTCCCCACTGCTCCAATGAATACAGCCAAGTTGTCTCCATGTCGACGACGGCCTTTGGTGTTAGCCGGTATTCAGCCATGTGTTTGACGGTGTTTTATTCGCATTTCTTGTTTAAATAAATCACTGTTAAAAGGTTGGGGTTCTCCGCTTTGTTCGCCTTCAATGAGTGCGGCGCGGATAGCGTCTATATCCGCTTGGCTGGTTTGGTCGCGGCGTATGAGGTCGCGGATGTATTCGCTGTCATTGGTGAATTCACCCGCTGCAATTCGTGTCTTAATCCAGTTGTTTTGTTGCTCTGTAACGGTGATCGTTTTGCGTTTTGTGCTCATGGGAGCCGCCCTATATCGCTATATGAAATAATCATACTATTGATGTTCGGTGGCTTCAATTTTTAATAAACTAGAATTAGAGCGTGTAGGCGGCTTGCCAAAAGATAAGCGTAAATTTTTCCTTAGCCCTGCTTGTTAAAGTATGGAAATCAGCCGATAGCCTATTTTACGATGACATCGCCGCACGAATTGACTGTATTACCGCAGCCGTCTCGGGCCGTATACCGCGCCAGAGTGCAAAAGCTTCTGCCGCCTGCTCCACCAACATGCCTAAACCATCAGCCGTTTGCTGTGCGCCGTGGTCGTTCATCCAGCGCATAAAGGGCGTAGGTTCGGCGGCATACATCATGTCGTAGCCTTGGCTATTTGCAGTGAGTACGCTGTCGGGTAGTGGCGCAATTTCCCCCGCCAGGCTGGCACTGCTGCCATTGATAATAAGGTCAAAATGGCCGCTGTCTGTCAGTTCATCAAAACCACAGCCCTTGATATTACCAAGGTCTGCAAAGTCGCTAGCCAACTTTTGTGCCTTGCTAACGGTGCGGTTGGCGATGACGATAAGGGCGGGGCGTTGTTGTAAGAGGGGTTCTAATACACCCATGACAGCGCCGCCGGCCCCGACAAGTAGTATTTTCTGGCCTCCAATTGCCCAGCCGAGGTTGTTGGTGATGTCGCGCACTAAGCCAACACCGTCGGTGTTGTCGCCGAGTATCTTTCCGTCATCCTGCTGGATCAGTGTGTTTACTGCGCCGGCGCGTCGGGCGCGTTCACTGAGTGCGTCGGCAAAGGTAAAAGCATCCTGTTTGAAGGGCACTGTGATATTTAAGCCCTTGCCGCCCTTATTGAAAAAATGGCTGGCGGCAGCTTGAAACTGGTCGGGTTCGACCAGAGTGCTGACATAGTTGATGTCCTGCCCGGTTTGTTCGGCAAAAGTGCTGTGAATTTGCGGTGAGCGGCTGTGCTTTATGGGGTTGCCAAAAACGGCGTACTGGTCTGTCATCGTCAAAAAGCCGCCTAGCTGTTAACCCAGTCACGGTGGGGGAGGAAGGTATCGTAGAGCTCGGCTTCTTCGCTGCCGGGTTCGGGGTGCCAGTCGTACTGCCAGCTAACCTGGGGGGGCAGTGACATTAAAATAGATTCGGTGCGACCCCCGGATTGCAGGCCAAACAAAGTGCCTCGGTCGAACACCAGGTTGAATTCAACGTAGCGGCCACGGCGGTAGAGCTGAAACTGTTTTTGTTTCTCGGTATAGGGTCGGTCGGCGTGTTTTTTAACGATGGGTGAATAGGCCTCGGTATAACTGTCGCCGATGGCGCGCATCAGAGCGAAGCTGTCATCAAAGCCGAGTTCGTTAAAGTCATCGAAAAACAAACCGCCAACACCACGGGCTTCATCTCGGTGTTTGAGATAAAAATAAGTATCGCACCATTCTTTAAAACGCGGGTAAATAGCCTCGCCAAAGGGGTCGCAGGCAGCTTTGGCGGTGGTGTGCCATTGTTTGCAGTCGGCGATATCACCGTAATAGGGAGTGAGATCATAACCGCCGCCAAACCACCAAACCGGTTCCTTGCCTTCTTGTTCGGCAATAAAAAAGCGCACGTTGGCGTGAGAAGTTGGCACTAAGGGGTTGAGGGGGTGAATCACCAGCGATACGCCCATGGCTTCGAAAGAGCGCCCGGCCAGCTCGGGTCGAGCAGCGGTAGCCGAGGGTGGGAGTTGTGTGCCGTAGACGTGGGAGAAATTAACGCCGCCCTTTTCGAATACCGAGCCCTTTTCGATAACCCGAGTGCGACCACCGCCGCCACCCTTTCTGTCCCATGCGTCTTCACGAAATTTTGCGGTGGGCTCGAGATCCTGCAGTTGTTGGCAAATGCGATCCTGTAAATCGAGCAGGTATTCTTTAACGGCGCTGCTGTCGACCATGATGTCTTCCTCGTAATAGGGTAGCGGTGGCTTAGCTGGCAGCGCGAATGACTTCGCCTGTCACAAGATGTCGGATTTCGCTTGGCTTGGCGGCACTGCCGATACTACCGGGGGTGTAAGCATCAAGGTTATTACCGAAATACGCTTTGACCTTCATCAATGATTTTGCCGGTGGCAGGCCCTGGGGGTTGGCTGAGGTCGATACCAGTGGGCCGCCATAAGCGCGACTTAGTGCCGCCGCCACGGGGTGTGCAGTGACGCGCAGCGCCAAGGTGTTCTGGCCACCGCTGATCCAGGGGGAGGCGTAGTGGTTATTGGGGATTAACCAGGTGATTGCCCCGGGCCAGCTATTTTGCAGTTTTTCGATGAGTGAGGGGCTTAAAGCGTGTAAGTAAGGCGCAAGCATGGCGATATCGGCGGCAATTAAAATCAGGCCTTTTCGCGGGTCGCGCTTTTTCAGCGCGAGCAGCTGTTGTACGGCGCGCAGGTTTTTGGGGTCGCAGCCCAAACCCCATACCGCTTCTGTGGGATATGCGACAACACCACCCTGGTGCAGGCTGGCTGCGGCCCGGCGAATGCCCGGTCGCAGCGCAATATCTGTCACTGCTTAAGCCTTAGCTCGGGCCTGCAGCTTATCCTGTAAGGCCTGGTCTTTTTCGATCACGGCTTGCGCATTGGCAGCGCGTTCGTCGAGCAGGCGTTGATGCAGCGCGGGGTCGGCACCAGCGATAATTTGCGCCGCCAGATAGGCAGCATTTTTCGCACCGGCCTTGCCAATGGCGACGGTAGCAACGGGAATGCCGCCGGGCATTTGCACGGTCGAGAGCAGGGCGTCGAGGCCGTCAAGGGAGCCGTTGATGGGCACGCCGATCACGGGGCGCAAAGTCACCGCAGCCACTGCACCGGCCAGGTGGGCAGCCATGCCTGCTGCACAAATAAAAGCGGCACAACCGCGTTCATCGGCCGCGGTCACGTAATCGTGAGTGACTGCAGGAGTGCGGTGGGCGGAAGTGACTTTTGCCTCGAAAGGCACACCGAGTTTGGTGAGCACGTCAAAACTGGCTTCCATAATGGGAAGGTCGGAGTCTGAGCCCATTAAAATGGCGACAAAGGGTTTGCTCATGGTGGTGGAGCCTCGCTCGCTGTGAAAAGCCGCAAAGGCTACCGGAAGACGGTGCTGAGGGCAATCGCGGAAGGATCTATTTCAGACGGTTGTACATGCCGACTCGGTGTTCAACCCAGCCCTCTAGTTCAAGTTGTATTAATAAGCCACTGAGTACGGCTGGTGCGAGTTGGGTGCGTGCGATCAGCGTATCCAGGTTAATGGGGTCAAAGCCGAGTTGGTGGAGTATGCGGATTGCGGTCTCATCAAGGGTGTTTGTACTATTAGGTGCCACTAATTGCGCTGCTTCTTGTGCTTTATAGGCAAGCAGGCCGCCGAGTTCGGTAATGATGTCATCAGCCGTTTCAACCAGCGTTGCTCCCTGGCGAATGAGCTGATGGCAGCCTTTGGCACTGGGATTGTGTATGGAGCCGGGTATGGTAAACACTTCGCGCCCTTGTTCCATGGCTAGGCGAGCGGTAATCAGTGAGCCGCTTTTCAGTGCCGCTTCGACAACTAATACACCTAGGCTAAGGCCGCTGATAACGCGGTTGCGCTGAGGGAAGTTGCCCGCTCGCGCCGGTGTGCCGGGCGGGAATTCAGAAACGATAAGGCCACCTTTGGCAATAATTTCCGTGTAAAGAGCCTGATGGCGGCGAGGATAGATAACATCAACGCCAGTGCCGAGTACGGCAATGGTATGCCCTGTTTCCAGCGCCCCTTGATGGGCTGCGCCGTCAATACCCAGGGCCAGACCACTGGTGATGACAAAGCCGCTATTGGCTAAATGGCGAGCGAATGCACGGGCATTTTGTTGCCCGGTCGCTGAGTGGTGACGGCTGCCGACAATAGCGATTTGTGGCAGGTTTAAGATGTCGGTATTGCCTTTAACGAATAGCAAGGCTGGGGGTGTATCAATTTCACGTAATAGGGCAGGGTAGTCGGATGAGGATATGAGAACAATGTCGATGGCGCTGTTTAAACAGCGATCGAGAGTTGCTTGCGCGAGATAATGGAAATCATCAGGTGTGGCGCGATAGGCAGCAAGTCCCTTGCGATAGGCGGGTGTGATGCTGTGTGCGGGGGCTTGCAAGGCGTTGGCAAAGGAACCAAATTGCTGATGGAGTTTGCTGAGGGCAACGGAGCCGATGCCGGGGAGAGCTTGAAGTATAAGGGCGCATTCGCGCTCAGTGATCATAATCCCATCCTTGGGCGTATTTCTTAATTTGAAGAGAGGGCTAAGCGTCGGGCGCTCTCTTCAAACTGTAAAGGTAGGCTATGATAAGTCAGGCACGCATTTGTGATGCGTTCAGAGCCTTTTATGATTCGGGGTTGCGGGCGATATCCTTAACGGAAATTGGCAAGTTGGCAGTCAGAACGAGTGCAAAACTCATCTTGTCAAAAGTACGGAAAACCATTGCGAGGCCCGCTTTTTCAGGGGGCAAGGTAACAGAATCGCCCTGGATGCGGTCTTTGACAACGACGCCCTTTTTAAAGATTTTAAACATGTTGCCAATTTCTATGCCATCGCGTTCGCCAAGATTAATACTGACAACGTCGAGCATGCCGCCCGTGCTAACGGCACCTTCGACAGAGATTATGAGTCCTTCGATGTCGTCGGGGGGCGAGTTGGGATAAAAGCTCGCATCAACTTTGCGCTCTTCAAGTGGCAGAAGCCTGTCGTCAATACGCAGTTCTTCAATACTACGCGTGGCTTTCAGTGTTGCGATGTCTTCATCAATGGTTTTTACGCTTCCCGCACCGACATCTTTGGCTCTGATACCGAGTATCTCGTTGGTAGTGGGGTCGGTAAAAGCGCCGCCATTGCGATAAACGCCATACGCGTTTTCTGCCTCGGAGAAATCACCCCGGGCATAAAAGTCATCGCCTTTTCCGGTTAACAGGTGTCTGTTTTGGCCTGAAAGTATGTACGGTGCAGACTCGAGAACCCCAGGCTCTACGACCCGGTTGCGTGATAAGAAGCTATTGATCATTTCCAGCGGCAGTGCCGGAATAGCCTGACGGTCGGTGGTTTCGCGAATTTGAGGGCTGAGTTTAATATTGCGGCCGCGTGAGAGTGTCAACCGGGGTTTGCCATCAATGTAGATGAGGCTGATGATGTCGCCGGGGTAGATCAAATGGGGGTTATTAATTTGTGGGTTGACATGCCATATTTCGGGCCACAACCAGGGCTCAGCGAGAAAGTGAGCTGAAATGTCCCAGAGAGTATCGCCCTTTACGACGGTGTATTTGTCGGGAATCTCGTCGTTAAACGGGGCTTCTGCCACAGCTGTTGCGACCAGCACCCAGACGCTGATCAGTGCCAGCGCTACTGTCTTTATCGGGCTTTTCATAAAAGGCTATTCCTTAGGCTTAATACCGATGGTGTATACTGCCAACATCGGGATGTTCAAGGTTGTAATTGTTAGAACAGCCCGGATGTTAACAGTCGTTTACACTCATTTGCTAGAAATCCATCACAAAGCTATGACTATTCGAACAATTCTAGAATTTCCAGACCCCCGCCTACGTATTACCGCAGCTCCGGTAGCCAAGGTTGATAAGCGCATCCGACACTTAGTCGACGATATGTTTGAGACCATGTATGAGGCCAAAGGTATTGGCTTGGCGGCGACGCAAATTGATGAGCATCAGCGCATTGTGGTAATGGATGTCTCTGAAGAGAGGGATAGCCCGCTGACCCTTATCAACCCCGAGGTTGAATTCATTGGCGATAGCCAGCGTGAACACGATGAGGGCTGTCTGTCGGTACCGGGCTTCTACGAGACGGTATCGCGCCCGGACTGCATTCGTTTGCGAGCACTTAATGAAAAGGGTGACGTATTTGAGTTGGAGCCAGACGGTCTGTTGGCGGTGTGTATTCAGCACGAACTTGATCACCTCAATGGGAAATTGTTCGTTGATTATTTGTCGGCGCTGAAGCGCCAGCGGATTCGCAAAAAGCTGGAAAAGCTGCACCGACAATTGGCCTAATCTAATATTGCTTGATAGCCGCTCTTCCAGAGTTTTACCCTGTCAGCCCTCCAAGTGCCGTCTACTGAGGTCCAACCTTGAAGATTATTTTTGCGGGTACGCCCGATTTTGCCGCCTGCCATTTGGCCGCTTTACTCAAACAGGGTAAGCACACCGTGGTGGCGGTTTATACTCAGCCCGACCGTTCGGCGGGACGTGGTAAAAAGCTGAAGCCTGGTCCCGTCAAGCAGCTTGCTGAGCAATACGGCCTGCCAGTAATGCAGCCAGTTTCTTTAAAAAACCCTGATGACCAACAGCAACTGCGGGACTTTGCCGCCGACCTCATGGTGGTGGTTGCCTACGGCTTGATTTTGCCCCAGGCAGTGCTTGATACGCCGCCACTGGGTTGTATTAATGTGCACGCCTCTTTGTTGCCGCGTTGGCGGGGTGCGGCACCTATACATCGGGCGCTGGAAGCGGGAGACGCTAAAACGGGTGTGACGATTATGCAGATGGAAGCGGGGCTTGATACCGGGCCAATGCTGCTCAAGGCTGAGTGCGCTATTGCGGCAAAAGATACTGGCGGTAGCTTGCACGATAAGCTAGCGGGCCTTGGTTGCGAGACTTTACTCCAGGCTCTCGACAGACTGGCAGACAATTGCCTGGCGCCTGAAGTGCAGGATGATGCCTTGAGTAACTATGCCCCTAAAATCGATAAGGAAGAGGCTCGCCTCGACTGGTCGAGGGCCGCAACGGCACTTGATTTTAAAATTCGCGCTTTTAACCCCTTTCCGGTCGCTTTTACCACTTTAGGTGATATCCGGCTTAGGGTCTGGGCTGCCGAACTCCACGCCTTACACTCCCACCAGGCTGCAGCGGGCACTATTTTACAATGTGATAACCGGGGTATTTGGGTCGCCTGCGGGCAAGGCGCGTTGGTGCTAAGTGAAATACAGTTGCCGGGTAAAAAGCGTTTGCCAGTACAGGCAGTGTTGAATAGCCAGGCGCATTTATTCGCAGCCGGCGCGCAACTCGGTTTGCCACAGGGCGACAGTGGTGCAAGTTAGAGTTGCAGCTGTCAAAGTGTTATTGGCTGTGACCCGCGATGGGGTATCTCTTAATCAGTGTCTGCCCACGTTACAGGCACAGGTGCTTGAGCGGGATAGACCCTTGCTACAAGACCTTTGCTACGGCACCCTGCGCTGGTACCCCCGCTTAAATATCTTGCTCAAGGTGCTACTGGAAAAGCCCTTCCGTTCGAAAGACCAGGATATTCACGTCCTGCTAACTTGCGCACTCTACCAAATAATGGAGACGCGCATACCCGATCACGCTGCTGTCAATGAAACCGTCGCGGCCATTAAAAAGCTGAAAAAATCCTGGGCTAAGGGCTTGGTCAATGGCGTGCTGCGTCGTTTTATTCGTGAGCGCGATAACCTTAACGAGCAATTGGCGGACAACAGTATCTATCGACACGCCCACCCCAAGTGGCTCTATAAGCGTATTGAGCAAGCCTGGCCAGGGCAGTCGGCCACGATTCTTGCCGCGAATAATCACCCGGGACCAATGACCTTGCGGGTTAATCAGCAATGCCAGAGTCGGGCTGAATACCTGACTATTCTGCAAACAGCCAGTATTGACGCAAAGGCGACGGCTCTCAGTGCCGATGGCGTGCAGTTATTGAAAGCCACTGGTGTCGAGACCATTCCAGGTTTTGTGCAGGGGCAGCTTAGTGTGCAAGATGAGGCTGCCCAGCTTGCCGCACATTTACTGCAGCTGGCGCCGGGGCAAAGAGTACTCGACGCCTGCTGCGCCCCCGGCGGGAAAACTTGCCATATTCTTGAGTGTGAACCCAGTCTCAATGAACTGGTAGCGCTCGATATTGATGAATCACGCTTAGAGCGTGTCAAAGAGAATTTTGAACGGTTGAATGTACAAGCCCAGTTGGTGGCGGCTGATGCTGCTGCGACGGATCAATGGTGGGATGGCCAATTGTTTGACCGCATTCTGCTCGATGCTCCCTGTTCTGCTACGGGGGTCATTCGGCGCCATCCGGATATCAAATTATTGCGCAAGCCTGACGACATCGCTCGCCTTGCCCAGCTACAGGCAGAATTACTCGACGCCCTGTGGCCACTGCTTAAATCAGGGGGTAAACTGCTCTACGCAACCTGCTCCATTCTGCCCGAGGAAAATGATGCGAGCATCACCGATTTTACTGCTCGCCAGGATGATGTTGAGGTGATCGCTCTGGCGGCGGAAGTGGGCATACAGACTCCGTTGGGACGCCAACTGTTACCAACAATCGATGGTCATGATGGCTTTTATTATGCCTTGTTGTCTAAAAATTGATGTCTAACAGCTGATTCACCAACTATAGGTATAGACGGTGTACAAGCTAAAATGAAACGAGCAGGCGATCCGAAACCATGAAAATTGTGATTGTTGGCGCCGGCCAGGTCGGTGGTACCCTGGCGGAAAACCTGGCCAATGAAGCGAATGATATTTCTCTGATCGACCCCGATGAGCACCGGCTTCGAGAATTACAGGACCGGCTTGATATTCGCACAGTGCCGGGGCTGGGTTCCCACCCCGATGTGCTTGAGTCTGCCGGTATTGAAGATGCCGACATGTTGGTGGCCGTCACCAGCAGCGACGAGGTCAATATGCTGGCCTGTCAAATCGCCTTTTCTCTGTACCGCACGCCAAAAAAAATTGCCCGTGTGCGAGCCAGTGGCTATATCAGCAAGACATATCGCGAAAAACTGTTCAACGACGCTCATGTGCCGGTCGATGTGTTAATTACTCCCGAACAAGTGGTGACTGACTATATTGGCAAGTTAGTTGAGCACCCCGGTGCTTTACAGGTACTCGATTTTGCCGATGGTGCAGTACAGTTAATGGCGATACGGGCTACTGCCGGTGGTCCGATGGTGGGTTATCAACTTAGCGCTATTCGTGAGGAAATGCCCGGTGTCGATGCCCGGGCAGCGGCAATTTTTCGCCAGGATCGCTCCATTGTACCCAAGGGTGACACGATCATCGAAGAGGGCGACGAAGTGTTCTTCGTCGCCGCTCGTTTCAATATTCTCAAAGTCATGAGTTATTTACGCCACTCAGAAAAACCCTACCGCCGTTTGATTATTGCCGGGGGAGGGAATATTGGTTTTCGTCTGGCTAAAGCGTTGGAAGGTAGCTACAACGTCAAGGTGATTGAATTCCACCTGTCGCGGGCCGAGTATCTCGCCGAAGCTTTGCATAAGTCCGTGGTATTGAATGGCCAGGCGGCTGACCGGGAATTACTGCTCGAAGAAAATATCGATAAAACGGATGTTTTTATTGCGGTCACCAATGATGATGAGGTCAATATTATGGCCTCGCTATTGGCTAAGCGCCTGGGTGCGCGCAAAGTGATGACCCTTATTACCAATCCGGTTTACGCGGAATTAATGCAGGGCAGTGAAATTGATATTGCCGTCTCTCCACAGCAAGCGACCACCAGCTCGCTACTGAGTCATGTGCGGCGCGGTGATACCGTTAACGCACATTCCCTGCGACGTGGTGCGGCCGAAGCGTTGGAAATTGTCGCTCATGGTGATGCCAAAAGCTCGAAAGTAGTCGGCAAAGCAATTGAAGATCTCACCCTCCCCGCCGGTTCAACCATCGCCGCGCTGGTGCGTCGTGGCGAGGTGGTTATCACCCACCACGACACGGTGATAGAGTCGGAAGATCACGTTATCGTGTTTATGATCGACAAACGCCATACACGGGATATCGAAAAGCTCTTCCAGGTCGGGTTTACCTTCTTCTAGGACACTCCTTACACGATGTTTAACTTCCTCAGTATTGGCCTTATTTAATAATGCACTATTCGATTATTGCGCGTATTTTGGGCTTGCTGCTGATGATCTTCAGCCTCACTTTGTTAGTGCCTACTATCGTTGCGGCAATGTATCAGGAGCATACCATCGAGGCTTTTTTTCTGGCCTTCGCCATTATTTTTTCGATTGGCATGCTGGTGTGGCTGCCCAATAGCCGCAGCAGCGGCGAACTGCGCATCCGCGATGGTTTCCTGGTCACCGTGCTTTTTTGGAGCATGCTGGGTTTAGGCGGGGCCCTCCCGCTGGCCCTGATTGAGCCCGCCTTATCGCCGATCGATGCAGTGTTTGAATCCATCTCCGGTTTGACCACCACCGGAGCAACGGTAATTAGTGGGCTGGATGAGCTGCCGCGCTCGGTTCTTTACTACCGCCAGCAGCTACAGTGGCTGGGGGGTATCGGTATTGTGGTGATTGCGGTGGCGATTATGCCGATGCTGGGTATTGGGGGCATGCAGCTGTATCGCACCGAAACCCCGGGACCGGTTAAAGACAGTAAGCTCACCCCGCGTATCACCGAGACGGCCAAGATGCTGTTTTTGATTTATATGGTGCTCACCCTGGCCTGTGGGCTCGCTTATTGGTTAGCGGGAATGGAGCCTTTTGACGCCATTGGCCACAGCTTCGCAACGGTCGCCATCGGTGGTTTTTCAACCCATGATACGAGTATGGGTTTTTTCGATAGTGCTTTAATTAACAGTGTCTGTGTGTTTTTTATGATCCTGTCAGGGCTGAATTTCGGTTTGCATTTTATGGTCTGGCATCGCAAGAGTCTGCGACCCTACTTTTTCGACTCTGAGGCGCGCTTGTATATAGCGATGCTGCTGGGAGGGGTTTTAATTGTTTGTGCCTATCTTTATTACAGTGGCACTTACGGTGTAACGGGGAGTGTTAACCACGGGATTTTTCAGCTGGTGTCAATTATGACCACCACCGGGTTTGCTACCGATAACTTTAGTACGTGGCCCAGTTTCGTTCCCTTCTTTCTTATTTTTCTGTCATTTTTTGGTGCCTGTGCCGGGTCTACCGGCGGCGGTATAAAAGTTGGCCGGATGATGATTATGGCCAAGCAGGGTCTGGGTGAAATTCAAAAGTTGATCCACCCCAGCGCGGTGATTCCCATAAAAGTTAATGGGCGCATCGTGCCAGAGCGAATCACCAACTCCATTTGGGCCTTCTTTGGGGTGTATCTGGCGGTATTTTACGGCATAGTGCTGTTGTTGATGGCCTCAGGTCTCGATTACATTACCGCCTGGTCGGCGACCGCTGCATCGCTCAACAACGTCGGCCCCGGCCTGGGTGACGTGGCGGCCAATTACGGTGACATCAATGGCTTTGCCAAAGTGATACTGTGCGGTGGCATGCTATTGGGCCGGCTAGAAATCTTTACGCTATTAGTGTTGTTTACGCCAATGTTCTGGCGGCGTTAACTCGCGCCTGCAAAGAGGTCTACATACTCTTTGCGCAGCAGGTGTTTTTTCACTTTGCCTGTTGCCGTCATCGGTAATTCTTCGAGAATAATCACGCGTTTTGGCGTTTCGAACCCCCCCAGTTCAGTTTTGCAGTGATCGATAATTGATTGCTCGTCGAGTTGCGCATCGGGCTTGCGGCTGACTACAGCCGTAACCGCTTCACCCCAGTGTTCGTGAGGCAAGCCAATAACACCGACGTTAGCCACGCCCTCGCAGGCGAGGATACAGCTCTCGACTTTTACCGATGAGACATTTTCACCCCCTGATTTAACGATATCTTTCTTGCGGTCGACAAAACAAAATTGCCCGTCGTCGTCGATATAGCCAATGTCGCCCGAGTGATGCCAGCCAAAGGCCTGAGCTTCCTCGGTGGCTTCTTCGTTACGATAGTAACCGAGCATGACCTGAGGGCAACGCCACACCACTTCGCCAATTTCGCCGGGGGGCAGAAAGTTGCCCTGATCGTCCATCACCGCCTGGTCACTGGTAATGGAGCCGTCACCCCAAATATTACCTTCTTTCTGGCCCACCCAGTGAGTGTCCATGACGGTGGCGACCCCAGTGATTTCTGTTTGTCCCGAACCCGTCAAAAAAGGACAGCCAAAGATCTGATTTAATTGATCCAATGTGGGCGCATCCATGGGCGCCATACCGTACATGCCGATCCGCATACTGGAATAGTCGTATTGCTCAAGCGTTGGGCAGCCGAGCATGGCTTTCCACATTAATGGCAGCAAAATGGCGAACTCGAGTTTTTCCGACTCGATTAAGGCCAGTACCGTGGCTGGATTAAAGCCATTTTGTAGCACTACTTTTGCGCCGAGATGCAGTGATACCAGGGCAAAGAGTTCAGCGGTGATGTGGAACAGTGGTAATACGGCGGGGTGGGCAGTACTGTCTTTATTGGCACCAAGGCTGATAACGGTGTTCAGGGTGGCGATGTAAATGTTTTTGTGCGACAGCATGACGCCCTTGGGATGAGCGGTGGTGCCACTGGTGTACATGATTTGAGCGAGGTCGTCGTCTTCGATGATAATATCTTCAATTTCTGTGTGCGTCTGTCCATCAAGCAGGGCGTCGAAATCCAGAAAGGGCTCACTGGCTTTGCCCGATAGATTGACGAGCAGAAACTCACGGTCAATATTGGCCGTGGCTTGGGCAGCGAGGGGGTGAAGGTTCTCATCGGCAAACACAGCGACAGCGCCGGAGTGTTCGATATTGTATTCCACATCGCTGGGGTTCTGCACATAATTAACCGGCACCGCGACAAAGCCGCCTTTAAAACAACTGAGCAGCACGGTCAGTAGCTGGCTGGTATTCGCGCCGAGAATGGCAATGCGATCGCCCTGTTTTACCCCCTTAGCGCGCAAGCCGTGAACCGTTTGGTTAACGCGTTGATTGAGCGTGTTGAAGTCGGTGGCAATACGTTGACCGTCAATAAATTCAACCAGAGCTTCGTTCTGCCCGTGGCTGGCGGCACGGCGGCGCAACATGTCGCCCATGGCGATACGGCGGATTAAGTTGACGTCGAGGGGAGTACTCATGGGCAAATTCCTATTGTTTGTTGATGTTATTTAGGCGCCAGTAACTTGTCGGCGCCGCCCTTTTCAAGCCAGTGGGCGCAATCGGGGCTCAAAGCGCGTTTAACAGCGGCTTCACATTCTTTTAATTCGTCAGCGCTCAGTACCTCGCGCCAGCGGCCGTTAGTACCTTTATTGACAAAGGTTTTGGCACCGCCAGCGAAAATTTTATCGACACCAGGTAATAATTCAACGGCATTGTTTTTCATGCTGTCGAAGCTTGCCTGTTCGACGAGGCTAGGCCATAGCGCTTCATCCACCGTGATGTCCAGAAAGTCGGCAACCTTGCGCATTTCGCCTTCGAGGTCAGCCAACAAGTCGTTGAAATGCACCAGATAAATATTCGGCAAGTGGCGATAATCCCACCACGACTGAATAAATGTTAGATGCGACCAGAAGGGGTAGCCATCAGTCTCCCACTCAAAACTACCTTTGTTAATCCAGTCGTGCCAGAGGTCGTGGATATCGTCATACAGTGGTGGAAATTCTTTGCCGACCCGACCGGGGGTGTTGTTCAGTGCGTTAATAAAGCCCTTGGTGTAGTTCGAGGTATGATTCCATAGCGACATAAATACATCGCGCACATCGCGGCCGATAACGAGGTATTTCATCTCGGGATAATAGGGCAGGGCATTGAGGGGCGAGTGGGTTTTTAGAAAGCGGCGGTGAGTTTGCGCTTCTATGGTTTCAAGGGTTTCATCCAGTGGGCCGAGGCGCATATCGAGCCAGATCGACATGTCATGAAAAGACTCGGCGGGCGGATTGTCCTGGAATATCAGCAGCGAAACGATGCGTTGCATCCAGGTGGTACCGCTCTTCATTGAGGTGCAAACGAGGATGTCGTCATCGCGCACCTTGAAATTATCCCAGCGGGTGCTGTCGAGGTGATGGTTTTGATAAGTTCTATTGCGTGTGGGGAAGTCTGCTCTCATGTTTGAAACCTGTTCTTTTTATTGTTGTTTGTTTATCAGTTCTATCTAAAGGCCCGTCGGCTTAAAACCCCTCGTCGAGATCAGCATACCTGACAATACGCGGCTCGCCACTTTCAGCACTGACTTCAATAATACTATGACAACAATTGTGCATACCCGGCGGCTCCCAGAAGCGACTCAGGGGGCGACCTTCGTAGTGGGAGAGCACCGATTTAATCCATACGCCGTGACTGACGAGTGCGATCTCCATCCCCGCGCAATCCGTGAGAATGGCTTGAACTGCGGTCAGCGCACGATGCTGTACAGCATGGAAGGTCTCCGCGCCTTCCACGTTGAAAAGATCGGGCGTATTGCGGAAAGCCGAAACTGCTTGGGGCTCCACTTTTTCAATATCGGCGTAGAGATGCCCCTCCCACGGGCCCAGCATAATTTCACGTAAATCATCCTGCAAGCTTACCGGCTGTTGACAGTGGCTTAGGGCGAGGGCGGCGGTCTGTTGAGCCCGTGTGCTGGAGCTGGAAAAAACGCGATCAAAATTAATGGCGGCGAGTTTTTTTTGTAGAGCACGGGCCTGGTGCTGACCTTGTTCGCTGAGAACGGATTCACGTTGGCCCTGAATACGGCCCTCGGCATTCCAGTCTGTTTCGCCGTGGCGGATAAGATGTAGTCTGGTCATAATGGTCCGTTGCTTATTCAAGGTCGTTGTTAAAGGTATGTTTTACGGTATATTTTTTAGCCACAAGAAACATGAATGATCCGCCAATAACAGCCCTTACAGAATCGAAAATCCCGGAAGAGGTTTGTGTAGAGAAGGGGTTCCCTGTGTCGAAAAAAGAGCCAGAAAGGTCGAGCAGGCCTGTAACTGGCATTGTTGATCCGAGAAAACATCGCTAATACGAGTAATATCAGCACGCTATAAATTAAGATCACGACTAGTCTCATATCTTGGTTTACTTAGGGCGCCAGCTGCGTAATTATCCAGTTTTTATTTTCGTTGAGACTGTACTGATAGCGATCGTGCAGGCGATTCTCCCCCCCCTGCCAAAACTGAAACTCCTCGGGCACCACGCGAAAGCCGCCCCAAAAATCCGGTGTCGGTATTTCTCCGTGGGCGAATTTTTCTTTCATGGCCATAAACTGGCTTTCGAGAGCCTGGCGTGAGGTTAAACGTGAACTTTGCTTAGATGCCCAGGCGGCGAGTTGGCTGTCTTTGGGGCGGCTGAGAAAATATTTCAGTACTTCTTTGCGACTGACTTTTTCAACTCGACCGCCAATGCTCACCTGCCGGTCGAGGAAAAACCACGGAAAATGCAGGCTCGCATAGGGATTCCCGGCGATGTCGTGGGCCTTGCGACTGCCCAGGTTGGTGTAGAAAACCAGGCCTCGCTTATCAACACCTTTTAGCAGCACGGCGCGATGCCAGGGTTTATTGTCAGCATTGACTGTGGCAACGGTCATTGCGGTAGGGTCTTTAATGGGTGACCGGCAAGCCTGATCGAGCCACAACTGGAACTGCTCGAAAGGGCAGTCCAGTAATGAGTCTCGGCTGAGGTGTCCGTAGTCGTATTCTCTGCGCGTATCTTCAATAGACATGAAACCCCCTGTGGGCTAGCTAGCGGCGAGTCCACCATCGAGAGGCACGACGGCGCCATTCATAAAACTATTGTCTTTAGAACAGGCCCAAAGCATGGCCTGAACGATTTCTTCGACCTCGCCAAGTCGCTTCATGGGGTTGCCGGCCATGAGGTTTTCGCGGCTTTTACCACCCGCCGCTTTTAGGCTGTTTTCGACCAGTGGCGTTTTGGCAAAGGCGGGGCAAATGGCATTGACGCGAATATTCATTTTGCCGTATTCGAGGGCGGCTGACTTGGTCAACCCTACCACGCCGTGCTTGCCGGAGGCGTAAAGGCTTAAAAACGGTGAGCCCATTAACCCTGCCGCCGAGGCGACGTTGAGAATAACCCCAGCCCCCTGTTCGACCATCTGCGTGAGTTCGTATTTCATACAGAGAAAAACACCCTTTTGATTGACGCCGTTGGTTTGATCCCAATGGGCTTCGTCGAGTTGGTGGAGGCGTTTTTTTGGATGGGAAATACCGGCGTTGTTAATACCAATATCGAGCCGACCGTAGTGCTCGACGCAGGCGCTGACGAAAGCTTTCACTTGTTCGTTGCTGCTGACGTCGCAGCCCATGGCCGTGGCTTCACCGCCCTTGGTTTTAATTTTATCGGCAACGGCTTGCACGGCCTCGGCGTTAATATCACTGAGGGCGAGTTTGGCGCCAGCTTGCGCGAAGCGCTGGGCAGCGAGTTCTCCAAAACCGCTGGCGGCTCCGGTGATAAGCACTACCTGATTACTAAAATCGTAGCTCGTATGCATCGTTTATCTCCGCGTTTAGCCTGAGTAGTTTTTATAAAGCAGGGCCGTTTACAGGCTCATGCCACCATCGACGATGGTACAGGTGCCCGTGGTGTAGCTGCCCGCATCTGAGACCAGGTAGAGCACGGCACCGGCCATTTCTTCGGGCTCGGCGTGCCGGCCCATGGGGATTTTTTCCATCAGCTGCTTGTGAATGTCCTCGTGGGTGAACAAGGCGCCGGCAAACTTGGTTTTGGTCAGTCCGGGTAGCAGGGCGTTGACGCGGATATTGTCTGGGCCACACTCTATGGCGAAGGTCTTGGTCATACTGACAATGGCCGCCTTGGAGATGGAGTAAATACCCTGCTGCGGCCCCGGTGACAGGGCATTGATGGAGGAGGTATTGACGATAGCGCCCGAGCCCTGTTGGCGCATCAACTTGCAGGCGGCGGTGGACATATAAAAATAACCGCGAATATTGACGTCGACAGTTTTCTGGAAAGAGGCAAGATCGGTATCGACCACGTGACCAAAGTAGGGGTTGGCCGCTGCGTTGTTGACGAGAATGTCCAATCGCCCGTGGGTGCTGGCAATATGCTCGAAAATGGCATCGATTTGTTCCATTTCGCCAATGTGGCAGGGGAAGGCCTCGGCTTTACCACCGGCGGCGATAATCTCATCAACCACTTTTTGACAGCCCTCTATGCGACGACTGGAGACAATAACGTGGGCGCCCTGTTCGGCGAACAGTTTGGCAATGGCTTCACCAATGCCTCGGCTAGCGCCGGTTACCAGCGCTATTCTGTCCGTTAAATTAAATAAATTTGTGCTCATTTTATTATCCTGAAAACTGAGTTGTTAAATTTTGGCAAATTTAGATGGACATTAACAGGTGCCCGCCATCAATTGGCAGGGCGACACCGTTGATAAAGGAGCTCGCATCACTGGCTAATAATAAGAGTGGCGCATTCATTTCGTTCATTTCACCCAGACGCTTGGCAGGCGTTGAAGCAATGTATTTTTTGCCGGCTTCGCTGTCAAAGTACTCGCCGTTCATTTCGGTTTTAAAATAACCCGGGCAGATGGCGTTAACGCGAATATTTTTATCGGCCAGCTCCAGTGCCATATGTTTGGTGAGTTGAATAACCCCGGCTTTAGAGGCGGAGTAAACGCCGTGACCGAGGCTGGTGGCCAGGCCCAGTACCGAGGAGATATTGACGATGGCGCCGCCACTGCCCGCGCTAACCATGCGGCGGGCGGCTTCGGCGGCAACTATCCAGGCACCTTTTAGATTGGTATCGACGACAAAGTCCCAATCGGCTTCGCTGGTTTTGTGCACCATTTTTGGCACGGCAACACCGGCGTTATTTATCAGCACATTGACCGTGCCAAAGGCTTGTTCGGCGGCATCAAAGGCGGCGGCAACACTGTCGACCTGAGTAACGTCCATGGCTACAGCCAGCGCGTCACCACCGCTGGCTTTGATGTCGTTAACCAGTGTTTGCAGCTTGTCTTCACGGCGTGCGCCGACCACCACTTTGGCGCCAGCCTCTGCTATAACACGGGCGAAATGGTTGCCAAAGCCGCTGGAGGCGCCGGTAATAAGGGCCACCTTTCCCTCTAATTGAAAGCCGCTTAAGTTAAAGGCTTGTGCATTGAGTGCGTTGCTCACGAAATTTCCTCATCGGGTTTAATAATCACCTTGCCCATCACATTGCGCCCGGTGACGTATTTAATCGCGTCGATGCCTTTTGACAGAGGGTAAACGCTATCAATAATCGGGCTCACGGTGCCGTCTTTTACCCAGGTAAAAAGCTCACGCATATTGGCGGCGTGAACCTCGGGTTCATTCTGGGTAAATTGCCCCCAGAAAACACCGACCACGGAATAACCTTTGACTAGCGTCAAGTTGACTGGCAGTTCGGGGATACGCCCGGAGGCGAAACCGACGACCAGTAAGCGGCCATTCCAGGCCATGGCGCGGGAGCAGATATCGAAGGCGTCACCGCCCACGACATCGTAAACCACGTCGGCACCACGGCCATCGGTGTGTTTTTTAATAGCGGCTTTGAGATCTTCTTTGCTGTAATTGATGCCAATATCGGCGCCCTGCTCTTTGGCAAAGGCGAGCTTCTCATCGCTGGAGCACACGGCGATGACCTTGGCGCCAATGGCTTTGCCAATTTGTACGGCAGCAGTACCCGTACCGCCAGCAGCGCCGAGCACGACTAGCGTTTCACCGGCTTTGAGCTGACCCCGTTGACGCAATGCGTGGTGGGCGGTACCCGTTGCACCGAGCAATGCAGCCCCGAGATCGTGGGACATAAAATCGGGCAGCGGGGTGGGTATGGCGGCGGGCAAGACGATTTTTTCGGCATAAGCGCCAAAATTGGGCGTCAAGCTGATAAGCCGGTCGCCAATGGCCCAGTTGCTGACATTGCTGCCCAGAGCGATAACATCACCGCATATTTCAGAGCCGGGTGCAAAGGGGCATTCGGGCTGGAATTGATATTTGCCCTCGACCAGCAGGCCATCGGGAAAGTTAACGCCAATCCCTTTGACGGCGACAAGAATGTCGTCGGGGCCGGGTGCGGGGTCTTCTATATCGCGGTAATTGAGGTCGTCGACCTGACCATAGGCTTCACAAACCAGAGCTTTCATGGGTTTTCCTTATACTTTATTGGTGGCAAGACTCAGGGTTTGATAACCACTTTGCCTTTCACGTTGCGACCAGTAACATATTGAATGGCTTTAACTCCGTCACTCAGGGCAAAGGTCTTGTCGATAACGGGCACGACTTTACCGGCTTCAAACCATTGCAGCAGCTCGGTCATATTGGTGGCGTGGTCTTCGGGCTGTTTCTTGGTAAAGGTGCCCCAGAATACGCCGACCACAGAATAGCCTTTTACCAGCGTCAGATTGACCGGCAGGGTGGGAATGCGCCCAGAGGCAAAGCCGACAATCAGCAGGCGACCGTTCCAGGCCATAGAGCGCGAGCAAGCGTCGAAGGCATCACCCCCCACGGCGTCGTAAACCACGTCGGCGCCGCGACCGTTGGTGCGGTCTTTAATGGCGGTTTTCAGGTCTTCTGTGGTGTAGTTAATACCCTCGTCGGCACCGTGAGATTTAGCGAAAGCGATCTTCTCATCAGTCGAGCAAACGGCGATCACTTTGGCACCCATTGCTTTGCCAATCTGTACGGCGGCCAGGCCAGCACCGCCGGCGGCACCGAGTACCACCAGCGTTTCGCCGGGCTTGAGTTGGCCCCGCTGTTTAAGTGCGTGGTGAGAGGTGGAAGTAGCGCACAGTAGCGCCGCGCCTTGCTCAAAGGACATGGAGGGCGTCATCTTGAAGATGTCCTCTTCGGCAACGGCGACTTGTTCGGCGTAGGCCCCGTAGCTCGCGTGCCAGCCAAAAACTTTGTCACCAACGGCAAAATTCTTGACGCCCTCACCGAGAGTGGCGATAGTCCCGGCAAACTCTCCACCGGGCATAAACGGGGTGGCAGGTTTGGCCTGATACTTACCTTCCACCAGCAAGCCATCGGGAAAGTTGACGCCAATGGCTTCGATATTGACCAGTACCTGACCGGGGCCAGCCTCGGGATTAGGCATATCGCGGTAAACAAGATCCTCGACCTTGCCATAGTGTTCACAGACGAGTGCTTTCATAGTGTCCTCGATAAAAGGGTGTTTAGGGTTGCTGTTGTTATAGTTGACCCTGTTCGGCTAAATAGGCGATGGCGATTTCGGCCATGGGGCCGGCCATTTTGCCGTAGGCCAGAGCTTCTTCATTGGAGGCGGTGCCGTCGAGATAGCGTTTCATAATGCCCTGTAAAATGGCCGCAAAGCGGAAAAAGCTGAAAGCCAGGTAGAAAGTCCAGTTGGGAATTTCGCTAATGCCCATGTGTTTGCAGTAGGCGGTGACATACTCTTCTTCGCTGGGAATGCCCAGTGCTGCGCGGTCGACGCCACTAAGGCCTGCCAGGTTACCCAGGTCGGGGTCTGCAGGCATGCGCAGTTGCATACACTGGTAGGCGATATCGGAATAGGGGTGACCGAGGGTCGACAGCTCCCAGTCGAGCACCGCTAGAACGTCGGCCTTACCGGAGGCGAAAATCATGTTGTCGAGGCGGTAGTCGCCGTGAATCAGGCTTACGCGGCCGTCGTCTTCGGGCATGTTGGCGGGCAGCCAGGCCATGAGTTTTTCCATCGCGTCAATGGTTTCAGTTTCGGCACCGCGATACTGTTTGGTCCAGCGACTCAGCTGGCGCTCGAAGTAGTTGCCGGGGCGACCAAAGCTTTCGAGATCTGCTTTGGCAATATCGACACTGTGCAGAGCGGCCAATACTTCATTCATTTTGGCGTACATGGGGCCGCGCAGGCCTTTGTCGACCTCGGTCAGCTGTGCGTCCCAAAAAATATCACCGTCGATAAAATCCATTACATAGAACATGCTGCCAATAATTGCATCGTCGTCGCAAAGGGTGTGCATGGTCGGTACCGGCACGCCGCTGCCAGCCAATGCCGACATCACGCGAAATTCGCGATCGACCGCGTGGGCAGAGGGTAGTAACTCGCCAGCGGGCTTGCGACGCAGCACGTATTTTTTATGGTCTGTGGTGAGCATGTAGGTGGGGTTTGACTGCCCTCCGGAAAACTTCTCAGCTTCGAGAAGTTTGCCAAAGTCGGTAATGTGATTTGCCAGATAGGCGCCCAGGGAGTCTATGGGTAGGCTGTCATTTGCTGTTGTCATTTTGATTTGACCTTATCGTTATGGGCCTTGAATGTGTGGCTTGTAAAGGCGACCAACTTGCAGCCGTTGTGGACAGAGGTGTCCGCAACGGCTTCGGTGAGTCGCGTTACTTCGTTCAGTCTAGTTCAGTTGTTTAAGCGTATTGTTTGGCCAGTGAACGACCCAGTTGCATCATGTGCACCTGGTCGGGACCATCAGCGAAACGGATCTGGCGGGCATAGTTATAGGCTTCGGCGAGGAAGAAGTCCTCGGTTAAACCGCCGGCACCGTGTACTTGAATGGCGCGATCGACAACGCGGGCTGTCATCGCAGGGGTGACGATTTTAATCGCGGCGATCAGGTCTTTGGCTTCTTTGGCACCTTCGCGGTCAATTTTGTCGGCGGCCATCATGGTCAGTAGGCGAGCCTGCTCAATGTCGCAGTAAGACTGGGCGATATCTTCACGTACGGATTGATGCTCGCTGAGTTTTTTGCCAAAGGTGCTGCGCGATTCAGACCGGGCGCACATCAGTTCTAGTGCGCGTTGAGCGCAGCCAATAAGGCGCATACAGTGGTGGATGCGACCTGGGCCAAGGCGACCCTGGGCGATTTCAAAGCCACGACCTTCGCCGAGTAAAATGTTTTCAACCGGTACACGAACATCGTTAAAGTGAATTTCCGCTTCACCGAGAGGTGCGCCGAGATAACCCAGTGTGGTGAGTGGACGTACGATATTGACGCCGGGGGTGTCCTTAGGTACGAGAATTTGTGATTGCTGGACGTGACGGTTGGGGTTGTCGGGGTCGGTCTTGCCCATCACGATCATGATTTTGCAGGCTTCGTGCATGATGCCGGTTATAAACCACTTTTTGCCATTGATGACATATTCGTCGCCATCGCGAACGATGGAGCAGGCGACGTTGGTGGCGTCCGAGCAGGCGGAGTCGGGCTCGGTCATGGCGAAGGAAGAACGGATCTCACCATTAAGTAGAGGGGTTAGCCATTTTTCTTTTTGGGCCTCGGTACCGTATTTAACGAAGACCTCCATGTTGCCGGTGTCAGGGGCGTTGCAGTTAAAGACGAGGGGTGCCCAGGGCACGCGCCCCATGATTTCTGCCAATGGCGCATAGTCGACATTGCTTAGACCGTTTTCGTCCTCAGCGTCGTGGGGAGGCAGGAAGAGGTTCCATAGACCGACGGCCTTGGCTTTCTCTTTTAAGTCTTCCATGATTGGGGGTGTTGCCCAGGGATTATCGACACTGTGCATATAGTCTTTAAAGGCTTTCTCGACTGGATAGACTTCTTCCTTCATGAACTTCAAGAGTAAATCTTGTAGTGCGAGAGCTTTGGGGGAGTGTTGGAAGTTCATGGGATGTTACCTCTTTGCTAAGTGTGACGTTTGATGTGTCGTGTTTAAAGATGGGGTTTGGTTTCTATCGCATAGCGTTTGGTTAGACGATGGTAATGCTATTGTGTCTGTCGCCTTCCTCAAGATGGGGTAGCAGGTTGAATGCGGCCAAAGAGATCCGTTCAGCGTTGTAGTTAAAACGGGTCGTTGAGGTGTTGCGGATTTGCATCATTAATTCGATAGCGGCATCGTCGGATAGCCCCATCACGCTTTTCATTGCCAGCGCCTTGGGACCACCGGAGGAGACGATGAGCACCCGCTCGCCGCGGGGGCCTTTGCGGACATCGTCGAGTGCGCGGCTAACGCGCTGATTAAAATCGAGCCAGGTCTCAGTTTGACTGCCTTGCTGAGCATCATACTGAGCAATGTCTGCATCCAGCTGGCCATTAATCCAGGCGCGCATAGTGCCGCGCAAAATGCCAAAAAACTGACGTGCGTTGCGCGGTACTTCCGCTTCGGGGTTCTCGCGACGGGCGTACATCGCCATAATCGGACGGAAATGAAATTCATTAAAGCCGGGGTCAATACTCGATTCAAAGCGTTGCCCGAGCCCTTCTTCAATACCCGCCAACGTTTGTTTGTGGCGGTGCATATCGCCAGTAATGACGCGGTCAAACTGTAAATTGCGTTGCCGATAATGCTCGCCCAGCCAGAGAGCCTGCTGCTTGCCGAGCTCCGACAGCTGGTCGTAATTTTTGGACCCTAGTGAGGCCTGGCCGTGGCGGACAAAAAATATTTCGCTCATAGAACTCTCTTATTTCAGGCGATGGAGAATATATCAGCACTGCCTATTTATAAATGAATTTTTACGGGATAGTCTGTCTCGCCGGACACAAATGCCGCTGCGCTATGCTAATAAGACCCGTGCGGTGGTCGATGTCGCGTAGCATGGGATTGGTTGTGGGGAGAGCCTTGTATTAGAATCGATAGCGTTGTCTAAAAAGAATAGTGAGTTATCGTTGATACTATTGTTTTCCTTTCGTTATTCCCCTCTGCTTTGTCTGAGTATCTGTTTTTTAGCGGGTGCTAGTCATGGGGCAACGGTCAGCGAAGAAGATGTATTGGGCGATATTCCTGTTGTCAATATCGCGAGTCGTTTCGAGCAGCCGGTCAGCCGTGCGCCGGCTAGTGTCACGATTATTGACCGTGCTGTGCTCGATGCCTCAGGTGCGCAGACCTGGGCTGACATCTTTCGTTTGGTGCCAGGGTTTCAGTCTTACGCTGTCAATGGCAATCGCTATGGGGTGTCCTACCATGGTTTTGGTCAGGAATTTCCCAATGGCCTGGAGGTGATGGTAGACGGACGTTCGGCCTATGAACCTGTTTTTTCGACAACAATCTGGAGCACGCTTGGCCTTAATTTTGAAGATATTGATCGTATTGAAATTGTGCGGGGCTCCAGTACCCCGTCTCAAGGCTCCAATGCACTACTAGGCGCGGTCAATATAGTAACTCGTACACCACTTCAGGATAGCGGTACGGCTCTAAGCTATACCAGCGGTTCTCGTTCAACACGCAATGGGACTTTGCGACACAACGATCAGCTCGGTGGCATGTTTTACCGCCTTAGCCTTGGTTATCAACACAACAATGGTTTTCCCGGCGTCGCAGATGAGGGAGCTATGGACGATGGCCGAGAGCTTTATCAGATGAACTTTCTCGGTACCTTGACACCCACTCTCTATGATGGCCTCGATATTAGCGTTGGTTTTGTTGACAACACAGAGGGCCTGGGCGATGCAGATCACCCCGATGAGTATTTGGCCTCGAATTATCGCTCAAACCACCAGATGGTGACCTGGGTTCATACGATGGCTAATGGCGGTGAAGTTCAACTCCGTGCTTATCACAATGGCTTGCGATTGGAGAGTAACGAGAATATGGGCTTGATATCGCAACAGCTAGGTGTTTCGCCCTGGGCGGTGAAGGAGATTGTGGGCACTCCAGATCAAGTTTTTAGGACGGGGTTGGGGCATGTGGTTTCCGAACGTTTTGATGCGGAGTTGGAGCAACGTTTCCCTCCATGGCACGGACTGCAGTCGGTGTGGGGAGTGGGCGCGCGCTGGGAGGCGGTTGAAAGTGAGCATTTATTTGGCCATGACGAGACTATCCGTGAGGAGGCCTTTCGGTTGTTTAGCCACAATGAATGGGTATTAGATGAAGGCTGGGTACTTAATTTTGGTTTGATGGTGGAAGACACTTATATCGGTACTTTGACCTCTCCCCGAGTGGCTCTTAGCTATGAGTTTTTGACAAACCATTCCTTGCGCGTGGGGCTCGGACGCAGTAATCGCGCGCCTTCAATTGCTGAGGCGAATTTGGATCAGGCATTCAAGATAGAAGGCATGGCCTACAATGCTGTTATTCGTTCCGAAGAGGGACTCGGTGAGGAAAGAGTAGATTACGCTGAGGTCGCGTATATTGGTCGTTTCCCCGATATGAATATTGATATGGATATACGGGTTTTCAGGGAGGAAGGCCGTGATGGGATTGACGCTTACCTGGAAAGCGTTGTTTTGCCCATTCCGCTATTTGACGATGAAATTAAGGTTATGTCCAATACCAGCGAATGGGAGACCAAAGGTGCTGAATTGCAAGTGACTTACAAACCCTTACCGGGTGCGTTGCTGCGCATGCATTACACTTATCTGGATTTGGAAAGTGACTACCTCAAGCGTTCTGAGCCAGTTGAGGTGCACGATGACTTTAATTTAGCGAGACCTCGGCACAGTGGTGGCCTGCTGCTTGCTTATCAATTGACGCCCAGGCTCGATGTCAGTGTGACGAATTATTATCAAAGCAAGGTCGAATGGCGAAATGGTAGCCCCACTGATGCATTTTCGCGAATAGACGCGCAGTTGAGCTTTAACTTCTTGCTGGGGGGAACGCCAGCAAAAGTACAGGCCGTTGCTCACAACTTGGGTGGTGACTACTCTGAATTCAGTCAAAATAATGTTTTCGAAACGCGTTTTTATATTAAAGTGGAGATCGGTCTACACTAAATTGAGAGTTGAGACCGAGTTGGAAAAGGATGTGGGTGTAAGGGTGTGAAATGGATTTTATCAAGTGTTTGTCAGTGTCTGTTGGCTGCACCGCTAATCGATGAATAATGCAGGGACGTAGACAAAAATATAACGGCAGCAACTTGAGGCGACTCTTCGTTTGCCTTAGCTTGTTTGTGGTTGCGTTATTCGCGAATGCTGCGGAGTCGCCCGTCTATCTACTTCTATCCAGTGAACGGCCGTACTATCAAGAGGTGTCGGCCGTCTTTCAAAAGGCGCTGGCAGAGCAACTTGATGCACCAACGGTGCATGTCCATGGTCTCGACCAGACTCTGCGAATGGCTCCAAACAGTACGGTGGTTGCCGTAGGCTCAAAGGCCAGCGAGCATGCCCTCAGGCGCTTTCCTGATGAAGATGTTCTTAGCTTGCTCATGCCTGCAGCGGCATGGGATGAGTTGTGTTCCCGCTTGCCGGGGACGGGACGCCGTGCAGCGGTGGTAATCGACCAGCCTTTGCAACGGTCAGTGGCACTGGCTAAGTTATTGGTGCCATCAGCGAAGCGCGTTGGCGCCGTGTTTGGGTCGGTTTCGGTGGCGAGTAAACCTCTACTATATGACGCTGTGCAGCGTAGTGGTATGGAGTTGATTTATGCGGACTTGTCCATTGATGATAACCCGGTGGGTGTGCTGTCACCCCTGGTGCAACAAGCGGATTTGTTAATTACGGTGGCAGATCGCGCGGTCTTTAACAAAAGTGTTGCGAAATGGTTGCTTTATTTGAGTTTTCGACAAAAAGTGCCCGTTATTGGTTTTTCCCAATCTTATGCAAAAGCAGGTGCTTTGGCGGCCGTTTATTCTAGCCCGGATAATATCGGGCACCATGGAGCGGAGCTACTCGCTTTCCTACTTACATCGGAGGAGGGCGCAGCGATGCAAGCACAAAAGTGGCGCACCTATTTCCCCAAATATTACACGTTGGAGGTCAATCGCGAGGTGGCGAGGGCCTTAAATATCACTGTGCCGACGATGAATTCTCTGTATCAGGAGTTTCAGTCTCTACTTGAGTCTATGCGGTGGTGAAGCGGATTGGATCTTTTTTTATCCAGACGCTACAAGGGCGTTTGTTGCTGCTGACACTGGGGCCTTTGATACTGCTGACGGTGCTGTTGACGGCCAATACGCTTTCTGATGAGCGCTTTGATGTGCAACGAGAGTATCGTGATACGGGTAAAGTCGTGGCGGCCTATTTGGCCGCGACTTCTGACTTTGCTTTGTACTCAGGAAACGAGTCCTTACTGAATACCCTGGCAGAGCCTATTTCTGAGCTTGTACAAATTGATGGAGTGACGTTCTTGAATGCCCAGCGAGAAGTTCTCGTTTCGACATTTAAGGGTTCGCCTCCATGGTCTTCTCTACTGCCTGCAAGTATTGGTTTAGATGCGTTGGAAATCGAAGACCGCCTTTATTTTGAAAGACCCGTTAGCGTTTCTAGTATCGAAATAGAGGATTACAGTGACGGCGTGTCCCTAGACAACGAGCCGGCTGCCATTGTAGGTTGGGTTCTTATTGCCGTTGATATGTCGTTAATGGCGACTGAAAGACGCGAGGTAGTGTTTCGTAATGCTGGCATGGCCGTTGGTGTCTTGGTTCTCGTTTTCCTTTTATCTTACGCGCTGGGGAATGGCCTGGTAGCACCAATTACCTCACTCAAAGCAGCCGTTGAAGAGATTGAGAGCGGTAATCTTGAAGCGCAGGTTGATGTAAACGGAGTTGATGAGTTGGCGGCATTGGGTCGGGGTATCGATTATATGGCCAGCTCTATTGCCGACAGTCAGCGGAGTTTGGAGCGGCGTGTGAGTAGTGCCACCTCCCGTCTACGAATGTCATTGGAGGATTTGCAGTCAAAAAACCTGGAGTTGGAAAAGGAGCGAGAGAAAGCGGAGGAAGCAAATCGGGCGAAAAGTGATTTCCTGGCGCGCATGAGTCATGAATTACGCACCCCATTAAACTCGATTCAGGGTTTTGTGCGTTTATTAGAGCAATCTGGCCTGGAGGCTTCTGAACAGCAGTACTGTGCCATTATTGAGCAAGCGTCGGAGCAACTGCTGTTGTTAATTGGCGATATTCTTGAATATTCGCGTTTGCAGTCCAGCGTCATGACACTGGATATTCAGCCTATAGATATCGTTGCCTGTATTGAGAACCCTGTGCGTCTACTCGGGCCATCGGCGTACGAAAAAAATGTCGAAATGATTGTCGATGTGGACCCTCTGCTGCCTATTTTCCTCTATGGCGATTCGTTGCGGCTGCGCCAGGTTGTATCAAACTTGGTGGCGAATGCTATTAAGTTTACTGAGCAGGGACATATTTTGGTGCGCATCGCCAATGGGGGTGTGATTGAGGACAGAGTCACTTTACTACTAGAGGTGGTGGATACGGGTATCGGTATGTCCGAAGCTCAACAGGACAAAATATTTGAAGCATTTACTCAGGCGGATACGACAATTACCCGTCGCTTTGGTGGTACAGGCCTGGGCTTGTCTATCGTACAAAGCCTGGTTGCGTTGATGGAGGGGGGGATCACTCTGCACAGCGAGGAGTCTGTGGGTACGACGATTCGGGTGAGTTTACCGATGGCACTCCAAGTGGATCACCGTGTATTGCAGCGTTTGGATACAACCATAGCAGTCTTTGACCCTATGGCTGTATCGCGTGAGGCACTGGGACACGCGTTTCAGCGAATGACGAGTGATAGGCGCTTGTATGCTGATTTTGAGATGCTAATGAAAGATTTGGTTATGCGAGATATCGAGGCTATCGTTATTAGCTTGCCAATTAGTGCGCTTGAACATTCACTGGCAGATATGCTGGTGCGTGTAAGGGAGTTTACGACTGTCCCAGTTTTTGTGTTTTTGCCACTCAAGGGCTTGGGTGGCAAGGCAACATTTAACCTTGGTGGTGTCGAGGGCCTGGATATTACCTATCTGCCCAAACCCTGGTCGACCACAGGCTTTTATGCGATCTATAACGCTATGAAACATGGCGCCCCGGTTGGAGCCAGCGGTGTGGCCCCTCTGTTTGGGGTTAAAGTACTGGTGGCGGAAGATAATGAGTTTAGTTGTTTGCTGTTATCGACGCTGCTGGAAAAAGCGGGGTGTGACATACAGGTAGCTGGCAATGGGCGTGAGGCGTTAGAGCTCTGTGAGAAGAAGGACTTTGATCTGCTGGTTTTCGATGTGCACATGCCGGAGCTGAATGGGATTGATGCGCTCGCTGAAATTAGAACTACTGATGGTTTAAATGCAGCTACGCCGGCGGTGATGCTCACGGCGGATGTGCTTCAGCATGAAGATCGTCTGGCGACTTTGTCTGGGCGCAACAAAATGATGCACAAGCCTTTCGATAATAAAGGTCTTGTCGATTTGTTGCTGTCGCTTCTGGACAAACAGCCAAGTCGAATGCCCTTGCAAACAATGGCGGCGGGACGTGTTCCCTTGGCACAGTTTTTTGAGGAAGTTGAGAAGTTACTAGCGGGTGCGGTGAAATCTTACCAGGAGCGCGATGTTGACGCGTTACGCGAAATTATTCATCAATTGCTGGGTATTGCCGGTGTCTTTAAGCTGGGGGAGTTAGAGAAGCAGGTACAGGCGCTACACACGCTGGTAAAAGAAGAAGATGCCTGGATGGGCGATGCTCTGCAGGCGGTGGAGCAAGAGTTTTCCCGCCTCAAACTTGAAGCGGGTGATAAGTTGGCTTAACCGAGAATGCGTAAGCGTATAACACCATCGACTGCCGCTATAGCGGCGACAATTTCGTCACTGGGTTGTTGCTCAACATCGATAATATTGTAGGCAATATCGTTGCGGCTCTTATTAACGAGGTCGATCACATTGTTGTCACTGTCGGCGAGAATGTTTAGCACGTTGCCGAGTACCTTCGGCACATTGTCGTTGCTGAAGGTGATGCGATAGCCGCCGCTCCTCGCCATGGCTGTAGGTGGGAAGTTGACGGAGTTTTTAATGTTGCCGTTTTCGAGAAACTCCATCAATTGATTGGCGGCCATAATGGCGCAGTTCTCTTCCGCCTCTTGGGTGCTGGCGCCAATATGGGGGGTCAGTATCACATCGTCTCTACCCAGCAGATCGGGCGTGGGGAAGTCAGCAATATAGCCACCGAGCTGTTTGTCATCGAGCGCGGCTATTAGAGCAGCGGTATCGACGATCTCTTCACGAGCAAAGTTGAGCAGTTTGGCACTGGGCTTAAAGCAGCGCAGGGTTTCAGCATTGATCATATGTCGGGTTGCATCGATAGCCGGCACGTGCAAGGTGACGTAGTCAGCGCGGGCGAGCAGGCTTTGTAGGTTATCCATTTTGCCGATATTACTCGATAGCTGCCAGGCGGCCTCTACAGAAATAGCGGGATCATAGCCAATGACATCCATGCCCAGCTCCAGTGCCATATTAGCGACATGAGCCCCGATTGCGCCGAGGCCGACAACACCGAGGGTCTTGCCCTGTAATTCGCTACCAGCAAAGCGTTTTTTCTCTTTTTCTAGCAGTTTGGACATCTCGCCAGCATCCGTCATCGAGGTCAGTGACTGGGCGTAATTGATACCGCCAATAATATCTCGCGAACCCAGTAGTAAACTGGCGGCAACGAGCTCTTTGACGGCATTGGCATTGGCACCGGGGGTGTTAAATACCACCACGCCCTGGGCGGAATAATCGGCGACTGGAATATTGTTAACGCCGGCACCAGCACGGGCGACCGCCACTAAGCTGTCTGGAATTTCTTCGCCGTGGAGCTTGTGGCTACGCAGCATAAAGGCATCGGGCTGGGCGAATTCACTGGCGATTTCGTAGCTATCGCGGGGGAAGCGGTCGAGGCCTTTGCTGGATATTTGGTTGTAGGTGCGAACTTTATACATGAGTTTTCCTTTCTGTAAGCCCTCAATAAGGCTGGAGTGCTGTGTTAGCGCGTCGCGCCGATAGCCGCTAGGCTTGGCTAATGGTTTCGTAGGCCCAGCTTAACCAGGGCATTAGGGCTTGCAAGTCGCTTTGTTCGACAGTGGCGCCGCACCAAATGCGCAAGCCGGCAGGGGCATCCCGGTAGGCGCCGATATCAAAGGCAACGCCTTCGCTATCGAGCAACTTGGCGAGGGCTTTAACCTGTTCGGCTTCGAGTGCGAGAGTTAGGCAAACACTGGTGTTGGAGCGGGTGGCCTCATCTTGTGCAAGAAAACTAATCCACTCGTTGGCGGCAACAAAATCTTCAATGATTTTTAAATTGGCTTGGGAGCGTGCAATGCTGGCCTCGGCGCCGCCAATGGCGCGCACCCAGTCGAGGGCATCGAGATAATCGGCCACACAGAGCATAGACGGGGTGTTGATGGTTTCGCCTCTGAAAATGCCCTCGTTCAATTTGCCTTTCTTGGTCATGCGAAAGATTTTCGGCAGGGGCCAGTCGGGGGTATAGGTTTCGAGACGCTCGACAGCGCGGGGGCTCAGTATCAACATGCCGTGAGCGCCTTCGCCGCCGAGTACTTTCTGCCAGCTAAAGGTGATGACATCTAGCTTATGCCAAGGCAGGGGCATCGCGAAAACGGCAGAGGTGGCATCGCAAATGGTCAGGCCGTTGCGCTCGTCACTAATCCACTCGCCATCGATAACTTTAACCCCCGATGTTGTGCCGTTCCAGGTGAAGACTGTATCGTGATCGGGATTGGCGAGAGACAGATCGGGTAACAATCCGTAGTCAGCGCGGTGAGTGGTGACATCGTTGAGCTTGAGCTGGTTGGTAATGTCCCCGACCCAGCCCTCGCCAAAAGATTCCCAGGCGAAAATATCGACGGGTTTGGCGCCGAGCAGCGACCACAGGGCCATTTCAACAGCGCCGGTATCGGAGGCTGGCACCACACCCACGCGGTAACCCTCGGGCAGGCCGAGCAATTCGGCAGTATCCGCGCAAGCTCGGGCCAGTGCTTTTTTGCCGATTGTCGAGCGGTGAGATCGTCCTAGTGTCGAAATATCGAGGGCGTCGACATTGTAGCCGGGCCGTTTGCTGCAAGGCCCGGAAGAGAAATTCGGATTTGCCGGTTTAACGATGGGCTTTGTGGCTGCGGTTGTCATGGCGATTCCTTAAGGGTGCTTCCCGCTGGCTGACCCGGCGGCGTGCGGAGAAAAGCGGCAATTTTACTGATCACCAGCCCCCTTGCATAGGGGGCGCGTATTATGCTTTGGATTCGAGTCGAAAACTGGAGAATCGTCCAATAGCCTCGTGAAAAGCAGGTATCTTAGAATGTGTTTACTCCTTAAGCTCGGAGTTGTGTGAATTGCTTGAGAAAAATAGCGCTATCTGCAGGATGAGATTCTCCAGTTCTGCAGGCAGTTAAGGACGCGGTTAGTGAAACTGCGTTGAAAGTAAGCGAAAATGTCTTCGGCGGTACAGGTGTTCTCTACGGAGACCGTGCGCGTAATTCAATCGCTCGGTCTCGGTTTATGCTACTGCCTGTTGTTCCTACGTCTGCCTGTGGCAAGTAGAGAGAAGTCCGCAATCAATAAGTTAACCCTAGGAGTAAAATAGCTAATCATGAGTGATTACCCAGAAAAAACCTGTGAAATTGGCAACCTTGTTCGCCATCCTAAATTAGTTGCCGCTGCTCGCGCTGGTCAGAAAACACAGCAGCGTCGCGATGGTGTTTATGCGTATCCTGGCGAGACGTTCGAGTTGGAAGGAGATGCTTTTGTACTAACGGCCCTCGAGCGTCAGCGTCTCGGCGATATGAGTGATGGGGACGCACAGGCAGAAGGCTACCCAGCTCTTGAGGTCTACAAGCAGGTGATTCTTAGTATGCATGACGGTATGACCTGGAATGAGGATGATTTAGTTTGGGTACACAAATTTAAAAAAATTTAGTCGCGGTGCTGAGCGATTAACAATGATAAGAACCTTAAAATAAACGCATAGTTTATACGACAGGCTGCTTCAAAAAATAAAGATTATGGTGGAGCGGCCTTACTTCCCTATTTGACCAGTAAACGCCCTGTTTGAAATGACTTTGCTTTAAAGTGTCGTTTTCAAAAGACGATCATTGCTCGACTTGTGATCGAGATCACTAAAGTATGCCAACTAGTTACCTTTAAGGTGTTAGCTCTCCTTGAAGGGGATCGCTGCAATAAGTTATGTTTTTGTTTGATAAAAGCAAGGGTTCAACTTCGGGTGTGATTGCATTTTAAAAAGTTTAATCAGTACTCTGCGCGTGAGTATCTGAAAATAAATAGTTTACAGTTTTATGTCGTTGCAATTAATAATTTTTTTGGGTGGGCTTTAATTATCCTAATTTGGCCTCTTGAGCAAAAGGTTAAACCGCCTGTCTATTTTGCTTTCCCTTTCTTAAAAGATATGAGCTATTAAGTGTGGTAGCAGGAGTGCAAGGATGTGTCGGAGATTCGTTTGTAGATGAATAAGTCCACTGGAGTCAGTTTAATTGAATTGATGATTACGATATCTATTGCCGCAATTTTATTAGCGGCAGGTACGCCAAGTTTTATGAAAATGTTAGCTAAAAACAGGCTGGACGCAAAAGCGCGTGATTTTGTTTCGGGTTTAAATATCGCACGCAGTGAAGCTGTTTTACGAAATACTCGGGCTACCATATGCCATAGCTCCGACGGCACCTCCTGCGGCGGAGAGTGGGAAGATGGCTGGATAGTCTTTGTTGATGACGGCGCTACCCCAGGGGTTGTTGAGGCAGGGGAAGAACTGGTGCTTGTTAACGATGGTTTTGATAATGCTCGATATACTTTGCGCGGCAATAATAATGTAGCCGATAGAATATCGTTTGGTGCTCAAGGCTACAGCCTGGGCTTTAACGGTCAGCTGATACTTTGCTTTGATGAAGACAATGACGGTACCGGCGATTTCGATGATGAAAATGGACGTGTTGCTATTATCAGTAACGCGGGGCGAATTAGAACAGTAAAGCCCAGTGATGGTGACGTGAGTTTGGGGGATTGCACGCCATGAAGAAAGCTCAACCTTTACTCCCTCGGCAAGCGGGTTTTACTTTAATCGAAATTCTGGTCACTGTTTTTGTATTGGCCTTTGGGCTCCTTGGTTTTGCAGCTCTGCAAACCGAAGGGGTGAAAAATAATCGAGTTGCTGAACTGCGCTCAGTTGTAACTCAAAGTACTTACAACATTGCCGATCGAATTCGGGCCAACGTAGATGGTGCCGTCAGTGGTACCTATGCGGTTAATAGTGCCCCTGGCGTTGGCTATGACTGTGAAACATCTTTTTTCGGTACTGTTGTCGCGAACAAGTGTTCGTCGGCTGAAATGGCGAATGCCGATCTTGATCGTTGGTACGCTGCGCTCAGTGACGCTTTACCCTCAGGCACAGGCTCAATAAGCTGTGTCGACGTTGATAATACAGATACCGATAGCTGTACCAGAGGTTCTCTTTACACCATAAACGTAGTCTGGGAAGAGTCTATGCGAACTGGCTTTGCCACCAAAACATTTTCTTTGGATATTCAGCCCTGATGGTTATAAACAGCTTTTACAACCGTCGCCGTGCTGCTGGATTTACCCTCCTTGAATTACTCGTGGCGATGTCGCTGGGCCTGTTTTTATTGGCCGGTTTAATTCAGGTGCTAGTGACAAATAGAGAAGTGTTTAGAGTGCAGGAAAACAGCTCCCGTATGCAGGAAGATGGGCGATTTGTTGTGACTGTACTGAATAGCGCTGTGAGCCTTGCGGGTTATCGTGAAGATGCCAGCTTAACTATGGACACTCAATTTCCGAATTATACGACCCAGGCCAATCCTCCCGCGCAGACATTTCAGGAAGGAGAAGTCGTTAACGGCACTGACAACGACATTGGGGGTGGCGATAACATAAAGGACGGAACGGATGCCATCGCTATTCGCTACCGAAGCGATGGGGGGATTCGTGATTGTCTTGGAAGCATAGTCGGTAGTGGCCTTATGTCGGTGAATCGATTTTATGTTGACGATGATGGCACCCTTAATTGTCGGTCAGATGTTTATAACCCTTCTACGGGTGCTGCGGTGAGCAGCGCAACGCAACCCTTGATTGATAACGTTGAAGATATGCAAATTAGATACGGGATGAACACCGGTGGACCTTTCCGTGACGTAACTGCGGAGTGTTATCTTGATGCTTCCGTTCCAATTGGTACTGACAATGATTGCACAGCTTTGAATTTTGACAGGGTCGTCAGTGTGCGTATTAGTCTTCTATTGCATTCAAATGACGATCACTTAACGCCTGACAATACACCCCAAACCTACTCTTATGAAGGGTTGAATAATGTGCTGGCTGGTGACAATCGCCTTTATCGCACGGTTACCACGACGATAGCGATGAGGAATAAAATTCTATGAAAGCTATTGCGCATAGTGAGGGCTGTACAATACCGGCTCAACTGCCTGGCCGGCAGAAAGGTGCTGTGTTGGTGCTGGGACTGATTCTGTTGTTAATTTTGACTCTTATTGGTGTTAGCACAATGCAGGGTAGTGTTTTTGACGAAAAAATGGCGGGCAATACACGAGATCGAAATTTTGCTTTTCAAGCGTCTGAAAGCGCTTTACGTGATGGGGAATTATGGCTGTTGAACAGTTCATCTGAGCCACTGTGGGACGCCACGGGTAGCAGTGGTGTGTGGGGACTGAACGATCCTGGAGCAGGTGATTGGTGGGAGGGTGGTGGTCCCTGGGGTAATGGTGCACCAAGTGTCGTGACCTTAACAGGTATCGATAATATACAAGCGCAGCCGCAAAGGATCATAGAGTATACGAGGTTTGTACGCGATGAGCTTGATTCCCCGACATCAGGGCCTCCTACAGGTAAGGTTTATTATCGCGTCACCTCAAAAGCAACGGGCGGAACTGATTCAGCGATTGTCCAGCTCCAAAGTATGTATTCAAAGAGGTATTAATCATGGCCATAGAAATCAATGGACCAAAGGCATTACGCTTTTTTTTAAAGAGCGTACCGATAGGCTTGCTTGTTTCGCCGGTTGCCTTGCTCAATGCGACCCCGCTTTCTCTCAGTACAGCTCCTTTATTCCTTGGCTCAGGTGTCGATTCCAACATTATCCTCACCCTTGATGACTCAGGCTCTATGCACTGGGAGCATATGCCTGATGGAGTTGGTCCGGCGTATGTTTACCCTCGGGTTGCGGGTCTTTATGGTGCGGGTGATTATGCTAATCAAGTAACGCTGTTTAGCAATGCTCATTCCTATTCGGTGCGTAACCGTAGTCCAGATGTAAATTTGATCTATTACAACCCTGCTATTACGTATGTCCCCTGGGAAGGGGGTTCGGGTACCATGGGTGATGCGTTAATTACTTGCGCACCTCATAATCCTTTTGATACAGCTAAAGGGTGCCGGGATCTTACGGCCAATAATAACGAGCAGGCTGCGTGGGTTAGTTATAACGGAGGTTCTTATAACGTATCTGCCTCTAACGTAAGTGAGACGTTTTGGCCTGCAGTTTATTATCGATACACTGGTGCCGGCACTCCAAACTGGACCGCAAGCGATTATACCGAATATGAAATACGTCCCAGCACACCAAGCTACCCGGGTGGGCCAGAGCGTACGGACTGTGGCGCTACCCCTACAACGTGTACCTACGACCAAGAAATTCAAAATTTTGCCAATTGGTATACGTATTATCGCTCGCGTGTGCTGACTGCTCGAGGAGGTATTGGTAGGGCATTTGCGAACCAGAGTACTAATATTCGCGTTGGTTTTGCGGCTATTAACAAGGGTGCAACAACTATTGATGGTGTGAGTAGTAGCCGTGCAATGGTGCGAGGTGTACGACCTTTTTCAGGCAGTGACCGCGACACCTTTTATAGTGACCTTTATGGTTACGCCATGGTGCCGTCAGGAACACCACTTCGTACAGCCCTACGGGGTGTCGGCACGTATTTCGAACGCACGGATGACGATGGTCCTTGGGGTGAAGATCCCGGCAATGGTAATGCAGCGAGTCATTTGGAGTGTCGGCAAAGTTTCAACATCCTCATGACTGACGGTTATTACAATGGTGCCAACCCCGGCCTGGGGAATATAGATGGTGCAGCAGGGACGACAATTACTGGCCCTGGTGGTGCCAGCTTTCTCTATACACCTGGAGCGCCTTACAGTGATCTTCACAGCGATACCTTAGCTGATAGTGCTATGGATTACTGGGTGCGAGATTTACGCCCCACTTTGGCAAATAGAGTGCCGACTAATTCAACGGATGATGCTTTTTGGCAACACTTGGTGAACTTTACCGTTGGCCTGGGGGTTAACGGTACTTTAGACCCTGTTGTGGATCTCCCTGGTATTCTCGCGGGCACGACGCAATGGCCTAATCCGACGACAAATAATGAGACGCATATTGACGACTTATGGCATGCAGGTCTTAATAGCCGGGGTGGTTTTTTTAGTGCAGCCGACCCTAATCAGTTTGCAAAGGCGCTGGGCGATATACTCGGTAATATATCGGACCGAGCTCGCTCTTCATCGGCATCAGTAGCGGTAAATAGTGGATCAATAATTTCAGATAGTCTGGTTTATCAGAGTCGGTTTAATAGCACTAATTGGACGGGTCAACTCTCTGCATTTCCAATAAACGCGGATGGGTCGCTCGGAGCAGAAGAATGGGAAGCCTCAACTTCAATTCCTGCTTTCAATTCTCGAGTCATTATTACTCATGACGGGCAAAATCCACAACGATTTAGGTGGGCAGATTTGTCCGCGGCGCAACAATCGCTACTTACTGCAAGTCAAGTTGTTGATTATATTCGAGGAGATGCCTCTCTTGAAGAAAGAGTGATCTCTCCCGCTGACAAGACGACGCTAGCGAGTCTTGGGCTTCCTGCCGAAGGGTTCCGTAACCGCATCGATAAAAATGGCGACGCTAGGGTGCTCGGCGACTTGGTGAATTCTGCCCCTTCTTATGTCGGCGTTGGAAACTTCCGCTACCCAGATAGTTTGGAGTCCTTGCCTTATTCCAGTTTTGTTGCCAGCCAGCGGCTCCTCAATTCAGGTAAGGGCCGCAATCCGGTTGTTTATATTGGTGCTAACGACGGTATGTTGCACGCTTTCGATGCTCGCGATAAGGCCAATGGGGGGGGGGATGAGCTGTTTGCTTATGTCCCAAATAAAATCTACAACAAATTATTGAACCATGCAGACCCGAAAGGCAGTCACCAATATACGGTAGATGGGTCGCCATCTACCGTAGACGCTTTCGTTGGCGGTAGTTGGAAAACTATTTTGGTCAGTGGTTTAAGAGGTGGAGGCCAAGGCTTTTTTGCAATCGATATTACAGACCCTGATGCCTTTAGTACTGAGGCTTCAGCGAAAAATAAAGTTTTGTGGGAATTTACTGATAGTGACATGGATCCTGGTTCGTCGAACACTAATTTTGATAGTGATTTAGGATATACCTATGGACAGGCAAGTATTGTACGTTTGCACAATGGCAAATGGGCCGCTGTATTCGGCAATGGGTATAATAATACTTATGATAATGATGGTGACGGTGCAGCCAGTGACAGCACTACCGGCAATGCAGTGCTTTATATTGTCGATTTAGAAACCGGGGGCCTCATTAAGAAAATTGACACAGGCATAGGGAGCTCAGCAGACCTGTCGGGCAGCAACTTCCCCAATGGTCTTTCGCAACCAGCGCTGGTTGATTTTGATGGAGACAGTATTATTGATTATGCCTACGCTGGAGATTTACAAGGCAATGTGTGGAAATTTGACCTTACTAGCGCTACGGCTGCGTCATGGGGTGTAGCTCATTCTCAGCCGCTCTTTACAGCCTGTGCTAGCAACTCATGCACTGCATCAACTTTCCAGCCAATTACAAGCCCTCTTAAAGTTAAGTACCACCCCAAATCGGGCATAATGATCTACTTTGGCACCGGTAAATATTTTGAAACTGGGGACAATAATCCTACAGGGCAAACGACTCAGACTTTTTATGGGATATGGGATAAAAATGTCTCCACTTTCACTAGCTTTACACGTTCCTCTTTGCTTGAGCAATCGATCACTAAGGAGCTCGAGTTTATAGATCCGGACACAAGCATTGTTTTGTCAGATGTGAGAGTTACTACAGACAATACAATTGACTGGTCAATTCATAATGGCTGGTACATTGATTTATTGAATCAGGAGGGAGGAAATACTAATAATTATGGAGAGCGCCAAGTTAGCTCGGCGATACTGCGCGGAAGTCGAGTGATGTTTAGCACTTTGATCCCAGGGGATTTAGACCCCTGCTCCCCTGGTGGTGTAAGTTGGTTTATGGTGCTGGACGTGTTTTCAGGGGCGCAATTACCGTTTACACCTTTTGATTTTAGTGGAGATGGGGAGTTTGATCAAAATGATTATGTTTCGGTTGGTGGCACTGACGTACCAGGCAGTGGAAGAAAATCAAAAGTTGGCATAACTTCTACCCCCGGCCTACTGACTAAAAAGGATGGAAATGAGGTCGCAATATTTAGTGGGTCAGGTGATAAGGCTGATCCTGATGGCGATATTGATGAAGAGGTCGGTTTAAACGGTGAGGAATACGCCCCAGGGCGCGAGTCTTGGCGACAATTAAATAACTAGAGGTTGGCTTATGAAAATATTACCTGTTTTCGTTTTTTGTTCACTAATGCTGGGGCTTGCTTCGGGTGTCGTATTTGCTCAAAAGGCTTACCCAGTAACGGGCACAGTAGATAGCGTTGATAGTGAGTTCGCCAAAATCAAAGTGGCTGGTAAAACTTATCGTCTGGCAAGAGCTGTTTCTGTTCATGACGAGATACGCCTGAGAGAAATTCCGCCCACCATCAACGACATAAAAAAAGGTGATAGTGTAGGGTTGATCTTTGCAAGTTCGTCAAAAAAATCGAGTGTTGAAGAGATTTGGTTGCTCAATGAGTTTCGCCAAAGTGAGTAAGGTATTAACAAAACCAAATGGCTTTACTTTAATCGAGCTGATGATCGTTGTCGCAATTGTGGCGATAACAGCCGCGATCGCCTTGCCGAGCTATCAAAATCAAATTGAAAAAACGCGCAGAGGTGTGGCTAAATCAGATTTGATTGAGCTGACTAGTTTTATGCAGCGGTTTTACACCGAAAATAACCGCTTCGATGAGGACCGCGCGGGGAATGCAGTTGCCTTGCCTTTTAACGAATCGCCATCCGTTGGGGCAACAAAGTTCTATGACTTGACTTTAGCTGTTGCACAGAGCAGCTATACACTTACTGCAACTCCAAAAGGCGCTCAGTCAAGTGATTCATGTGGCACGCTGAGTGTGGCTCACACTGGCGCCAAAACACATAGTAGTGGAACTGATTGTTGGTGAAGTGTTTTTTTAGGCTTGCTAAAGGTATCGTAGCAAAGATCTTCGTGGGTGCCGGCAGCGTTTACTGCTCCACTAGTCAAATAACCACTTCTAAAGCAGACTTTTGCCTTTGTTGTACGATGCAGAGCCCCTCCAATGCCCAGGCAGAAGGAGCTTAGCGGTGACATCTAATGGTTGCTTACTGGGTATTATCTAGAAAACACACCGGTGATTGGCAGCGATAAGCCAATCGGTGTAAATGCCTATACCGAAAAAGCTCGTAGCTTAATTACAGTCTCAATTGACGATGGAAGGGGCTTTCAGTGTCGAGCGTGATGATCATTAAGGTGCATTAGCTCCGGCTTGGCCGGAGAGTTACCCGTTTTTCAATCGGCTTGTCACTTTAGATTTGAGCGACAAGCACTCATTGGGGTGACATAGCCTCTCTCTCGATACCAATCAAATAGTCGGCAACTTTGAGCATCCCACCTTGCCCGCCGGCCATTTTGGCATTAATACGGTACTTCCCATTAACGACCATCTCCGGCGTACCTCGGACATTGTAGCTACGTTGACGAGCATCGGCTTGCTTGGTAGCGCTAACAACGCCGAAGGAGTCAAAGGTTTTATTAAACTTGTCGAGGTCGACACCTTGGGCGAGAAATACTTTGCCAATAGCCTTTTTGCTGGCGAGTTTGTTTTTCTTCAGGTTCATGGCTTCAAAGATTGCACGGTGTACAGGGTCTAGCACTTTTAGTGCCTTGGCAGTGTAGTAGGCGCGAGCGTGCAGTGCCATGGTTTTGTGCCAAATCGCTGGGCTGTGCACAAGCTTAACGTCTTCTGGCAGTTGGTCAGCCCAGGCACTGACCATGGGTTCAAAACTAAAACAGTGACTACAGCCATACCAAAACACCTCCGTTACTTCAATACGTTTGGGGTCGCTGGTGTGAACCGGGGTTGTGAGGACTTCATAATGGGTGCCCGCTTGGTACCGCTCGTCCTGAGCAATCGCCGTACCGCTATTGATGATGAGGGGGAGGAGGCAGAGCATCGCCAAGTGTTTGAGTCGATAGATCATAATACTAATTCTCAGTGTAGTGGTGAGTGTAGAGTAATAGAGAAGGTCTATTATTCAGCTTCCCGAGCGTGGTGCAAGACCTAGGATGTTTCTCTGTGCGCTTTGTTCCCTATTTTTATCAGCGTGACACAGACCATAAAAAAAGCGGCAGAAGCCGCTTTTTTTGGTTCACAGAGAGGTTTTGATGTCTTATTGGCGAAGACCTGCGATGTAGTTGGCGACAGCAAGAATCTCTTGCTCACTCATGTGAGCAGACACGCCGCGCATCACGCTGCCTTCGTCATTATTGCGCCCGGTGGAGTCTTCAGCGTCGTGGGCAGCCGTGCGGAAAGCGCGCAGTTGACGGGCAATATATTCGGCAGACTGTCCGCCGAGTGCGGGGTAGCCTGCGGGACTGTTGCCGTTACCTGCGGGTGAGTGGCAGCCGGTGCAGGCGGGCACACCGGTTTCGAGGTTGCCCGCTCGATAGAGATTTTCGCCCCGTTCCAGCATTTTCGCGTCATCTTTTGAACCGTCGAGGATGCGATTTTGCGTGTTGTAGTAGGCCGCAATATCGGCAATGTCTTGGTCTGATAACGCATCGAGCATGCCCGTCATTTCGACAACAGTGCGTTTGCCACTTTTGATATCTTTGATTTGTTTGACGAGATACTTCTCGCCCAGATCCGCTAATTTGGGGAACGTGCCCATGCCTGGGTAGCTGTTGCCATCAGCGCCATGACAGGCGGTGCAAACTGCTGTTTTGTTTTTGCCTGCAGAGGCATCGCCTTGCGCGAAGACCACTTGAGTTAATGATAATGAGGCGGTGATTAGTATCAGTGTTTGCAGACATGTTTTCATCTGATATTCCGTAGGCAGGTGGTTGGCAAAAAAATGATGGCAAAGGCCGTTAACTTAGCGGGGCATTATATACCAACCTGCAGTCTAAAATTAAGCGTTATACTGCGCGGCTATGAGTACTTCACTGAGCTTTACCCAAGCGGCCTTTTTACAAAGCGCCCCGACCTTAAATGCATGTCCTACTGATTCAGGTAGCGAAGTGGCTTTTGCTGGTCGTTCCAACGCTGGAAAATCCAGTGCAATTAACGCGCTGACTCGTCAGGGCAAGTTAGCGCGCATCAGTAAAACGCCAGGTCGCACCCAGTTGATAAACTTGTTCTCACTCACAGAGGACAAGCGTTTGGTGGACTTACCTGGTTATGGCTACGCTAAAGTGCCAAAGGCGATGAAAGCCCGCTGGGACCAAAATCTGGCGGAATATTTGCAGGGTCGACAATCGCTTAAGGGACTCATTTTACTGATGGATATTCGCCACCCCCTGCGGGAATATGACTGGCAAATGCTGGCTTGGTCGGCGGAATGCGGTATGCCCGTTCATGTGTTGCTGACCAAAGCTGACAAGCTAAAAAAAGGCCCAGCAAAGAGTACTTTGCTACAGGTGCGCAAAATTTTGCACGAAGAAGGGTTGGATGAACTCACCTCGGTGCAGATGTTTTCGGCGCTTAAGCGCAGTGGTATCGAAGAATTGGAAAGTGTTTTATGTCAGTGGTTGGCTGGGCCTTCGAACTAGGGCTCGTTGCGTCAAGTGCTTTCAGGTACGGAGCAAAGAGGTTCGCGGGTAAAGAACAGGTGCTGAGAGAATAAATGGAGACAAAAAAAACCGGCGCAAAGCGCCGGTCGAAGTGTGCAGATGGAAATATCAAGAGGGGGGAAGATAATCCATCTGTGATTTAAGCTAGGAGCTTGTCACTTGCAAAGAATAAGACCGAGGCAACATCGAAAAGTTCACACAAGCGTTCAATAAATTTGTATTTTTTAGTCCAGGGACTAATTTTCATGTCTGCTTGATATCAATGAGCCTCATCCCAGCTTTGGCCACTACCAATGTCGACAATTAGCGGGATGTCTAGTTCGGCAGCTGCTTCCATGCGTTGTCTGAGACCTGCAGTTATATCATCTAGTTCATTATTAGGGACTTCCAGAACCAATTCATCGTGTACCTGCATAATGATTTTTGTCTCGCTGTTTTCACCTTTGTCGAGTAACCATTGGTCAACAGCGATCATCGCTTTCTTAATGATATCCGCGGCAGTTCCCTGCATCGGCGCGTTAATAGCCGTGCGCTCAGCGGCCTGACGCTGCATACCGTTGCGGGCATTGATCTGTGGCAAGTAGAGGCGGCGGCCGAACAACGTTTCGACGTAGCCTTTTTCGGCAGCACTGGTCTTGATGGTTTCCATATAGGCTTTCACGCCAGGGTAGCGTTCGAAATAGAGATCGATGTATTCCTGGGCCTGATTGCGGCCAATATTCAGCTGCCGTCCAAGCCCAAAGGCCGACATGCCGTAGATCAAACCAAAGTTGATGGCTTTGGCATTGCGCCTCTGGTCACTGCTGACGGCGTCAAGTTCAACGCCGAAAACCTCGGCTGCGGTGGCCTGGTGGACGTCGAGGCCGTGGGCGAATGCGTCGAGCAAGCCTTTATCGCCAGACAGGTGAGCCATGATGCGTAATTCAATTTGCGAGTAATCTGCAGCAATGAGTGTACAGCCCTTAGAAGCAATAAAGGCCTGTCGAATGCGCCGACCCTCTTCACTACGCACTGGAATATTTTGCAGGTTGGGGTCGGAAGAGGACAAGCGTCCGGTTGCGGTTACAGCCTGATGATAAGACGTATGTATGCGGCCGGTCTCGCGGTCGATCATGTTCGGCAGTTTGTCGGTGTAAGTGGATTTTAATTTACTGAGGCTGCGGTGCTCAAGAATGATTTTTGGCAGAGGATAGTCGAGGGCGAGTTCCGCCAGTACAGCCTCTGCTGTTGAAGGTGCTCCTTTGGGGGTTTTCTTAATTACCGGTAGATCCAGTTCAGTGAAGAGGATTTCACCGAGCTGTTTTGGAGAGGACAGATTAAAGGCTTTGCCTGCAGCGTCATGCGCCTCTAGTTCCAGCTCGGCTATACGCTGACCGAGTTGTTGACTCTGTTCATTGAGTTTATGGGCGTCTAACAAGGCGCCATTGCGCTCGATGCGAGAGAGTACCGGCACGAGGGGGATCTCAATGTCAGTGAACACACTAGCCAGGCTTTTTTCATCGCTCAGGCGGGGCCATAAGTTTTGATGTAGACGCAGAGTAATGTCGGCATCCTCCGCCGCATACGGGGTTGCCTCTTCGATGGTTATTTGATTAAAGGTAAGTTGACTCTTGCCTTTACCGGCGACATCTTCAAAGTGGGTAGTGCTTTCGCCAAGATGAGTCAGTGCCAGAGTATCCATATCGTGGCGCGAGCCCGTGGAGTTGAGTACATAGGACTCGAGCATGGTGTCATAGGCAATGCCCTGCAGTGTGATATCGTAACGGGCCAGTACACTCATGTCGTACTTTAGGTTTTGGCCAACTTTGGCGTGTGCAGGGTTTTCAAGTAGTGGTTTGAGCTGAGCCAATACTGCTGCACGGTCGAGCTGGCTGGGAGCACCGAGGTAGTCGTGAGCGAAAGGTAAATAGGCCGCTTCGTGGGGGCTGATGGCGAACGACACGCCGACCAGTTGTGCCTGCATGTAGTTCAGGCTAGTGGTTTCGGTATCGAAAGCAAACAGCTCGGCTTGCTCTAAGCGTTGCAACCAGAGGTCGAAATCGGCTTGTGTCAAAATAGTGCTGTACTGGTTCTCTGTTTTATGAGTTGTTTCGAGGGCGGAGTCATCCGCCGCTGCGTTTTGCCTGTCGAGTAATTCTTCGACCCAGCTTTTAAACTCGACGGCCTTAAACAGGGCAAGCAGCTGGCTTTGATCTTCCGGAGCATTAGCAAGCTGGTCGGCAGAAATATCCAATGGCACATCGAGTTTGATGGTGGCGAGCTGGCGCGATAAATAGCCCTGTTCTTTATGTTCGGCGAGCTTTTCCGGCATTTTCTTTGCGCCGCGAAATCCAAGGCTACGTACTTTTTCAAGGTCGTCATAAATCGCATCCATGTCGCCAATACCTTGTAGAATGGCCAATGCCGTTTTTTCTCCAACCCCGGGAACGCCGGGGATATTGTCAGCCTTGTCACCGACCAGGGCGAGATAGTCAATGATTAACGCTGGAGGCACGCCAAATTTTTCCTCCACTCCGTCGGGGTCCAGTACGGTCGACGTCATGGTGTTAACCAGCGTGATGTGCTCGTTTACCAGTTGTGCCATATCTTTGTCGCCGGTGGAAATAATCACCGGCAGCGACAGTTCAGTGGCTTGCTGTGCCAAAGTGCCGATCACATCGTCAGCTTCCACCCCCGGGATGATTAGCAGTGGCAGACCCATGGCGGCGACGATGTCGTGTATGGGTTGAATCTGCTCGCGTAATTCATCGGGCATGGGTGGGCGGTGGGTTTTGTATTCGGCGTAAAGTTCGTCGCGAAAGGTTTTGCCCTTGGCATCGAAAACTACGGTAATGGGACTATCGGGGTAGTCTTTCTGCAAGCGTCGCAGCATTGAGGTGACACCCTTTACCGCACCGGTCGACTGTCCCTTCGAATTGGTCAATGGTGGTAGAGCATGGAAGGCGCGGTATAAGTAGGACGAGCCGTCGACAAGGACGAGAGGAGGCTTAACATGCGTGATAGTCGTGTTCATGAGATAGATTGTATTGCTGGCAGTGACTGGGGCGGGCTAGGATACACTATCTTGATTGGACGGCATTTTTATCATTTTACTGATTGGGGGCACAGTGGCTGTATTTACGCGTGTTGATCCCGTCGAGTTGCAGTCTCTACTGACTAGCCTCGGCTTCGGACGTTTACTGTCCATAACTGAGGTTGCGGACGGAGTGGAAAACTCGACCTATTTTATTGAGGTGGCCCGGCTATCTACTTCCGAATCACCCGCGCGTTTTGTTTTGACTTTGCTCGAGGCGGGCAATCGTCAGCAGGCCGAGTATTCGACGGCCCTGGTGCAGTGGCTGCAGCGGGCGGGGTTAGCTGTGCCGCATTTACTGAGTGATGCTTCCGGTGCAGCCCTTCATCGCCTATCGGGTAAGCCGGCTCTTATCAGTCAGCGTATTGATGGGGCTCACCCTCAGCAAATTACCGCGATCCACTGTCGGGCCATGGGCGAGTTCCTCGGCGCCATGCACGCGGCGGGTGATGGTTTTCCCCTGAAGCATAATAACCTGCAGGGTTTGCCATGGGCGAGCGTGACACTCAAGACTCTGTTGCGAAAATTACCCGCCAATGCGCAATTACCAGCGGGTGATCAAGCGCTGTTGCAAGAACAAATAGAGCGTTATCGCAACCTTTGTGCGCACGATAGAGCGTTGCCTGTGGGTCCTATTCATGCCGATTTGTTCCGAGATAACACTTTATTTATTGGTGCAGAACTAAAAGCAGTGATTGATTTTAACAGCGCTTGCACTGACTACCTGCTGCTCGACGTGGCCATTGCGGTGAATGACTGGGCTTGTGACGCACGGGGTGAGTTAGATTCTGGATTGGTTAAAGCCTTACTTGATGCTTATCAGCAACGGCGGCCATTTACCTTACTAGAGCGACAAAGTTGGCAAGACATGTTGTGCTTTGCGGCAGCCCTATTCTGGATGTCGCGCTTGCTCACACGGCATTTAGGTGCCGCTGACTTAACTCTGCGCGAAGATAAAGACCCGAACGAATATCGCGAGAAATTGCAACATCGTTTAATTGGCGTTGTCGCCCTTCCTGCAGTGGGTGATTGAGAGTTGTTATTTAGGTTCGGGGGCTGGTGGCACAGATGATAAGCAGGCTGTGAGCTTGTTTCCGATATCTTCAATCAGTTGTATATAGGCTTGGTGGCTGAGGGGGATGTCGGCCCCTAATGGGTCAATCTCGGCAATATTGGCTTTCATCTTGGTAGAAAGCTGCTCTACTCGGCCATGGTGGTGCCGAGGTTCGGCAATAATACAGCGCACGTTTTTTTGGTTTGACAATTGATGGAAGTCGCGAGCACCGCTACTAAGTCCCGTACTGGTTTTCAACGCACCCGACTGACGCAGACCAAAGGCCTCAGCAAAGTGGCCGAAGGCATCGTGATCAACAATGAAGCTTTCCTGCTGCAGAGTTTGGAGCTGAGCGGCGGTGGCGGTCGTCACGTCATGGAGTTGCCGATTAAAAACCTGTTGGGCTGCCAATAAGTGTTCGCGTTGGTCGGGATAGTGCGCGGCTAACCAATTACTGACTTCAGTGGCGATGACGCGGCCATTGTTTGGGTTCATCCATATGTGAGGGTCCCTGTTCTCAGCTTTTCCTTCGGGGCTGGAGCTGAGCCACTGAATATCGGGTAGCTCTGCGGCTGTAATCACCTTTTCGGGGCGTAGGGCAGTAACGCTTTTACTGAGAAAGCCCTCTAGCTCAGGCCCTACCCAAAGCAATACGTCGGCCTCTGCAAGTAGTGCCTGGTCAGAAATTCGCAGTGAATAGTGGTGGGGTACTTCGCTGTCGGGCAATAGTTGCTTAACCTCGACGTGGTCACCGGCAACGGCTTCCACCAACATCGTCATGGGACGAATAGTGGTGACGACGAGAGGTTTTGCCCATGCTTGAGCGGCAACAATAAATTGAGTGACAACAAAAGGTAGTGCTGATAGCAAGAATAATCGTTTCACGGTCGTTGGTTGGGCCTTTTGTTGTGTTACAGCAGAGATGAATAAGTGTAATAATATAACAATCTTTACACCGGGTTTGGAAAAGGTTTCGACAAAATGATGAGTAATTCTACCGATGCCTATCAGCAGCATGACCACCATCGGTGTTTAAAGACGGCATTAGCGCAGGCAAAAAATCGCTGTATCGCTCGCAAGGCACGTCTAACGCCCATTCGTGAATCGGTATTACACTTGCTGTGGCAGAGCCACCGCCCTCTGGGTGCCTACAAAATCATCGATCAACTTTCAGAGGAGACCGGTAAACGGGTACTGCCGCCAACGGTCTATCGCGCTCTCGATTTTCTACTTGAATTAGGTCTGATCCACCGCCTGGCTACGTTGAATGCCTATATAGGCTGCCCCTTCCCTGATAGTGCGCACAGCGATTGTTTCTTGCTCTGTCGTGAGTGTGGCAGTGTTGCTGAATGTAGCACCGCTAATGTCAACAAGTCCATTGCTTCAACGGCCGAGCAGGCGGGGTTTTTGGTGGAGAGCCAAACCGTTGAAATTCTTGGCTTATGCACGCCCTGTCAAGAGAAAATGCCTCAACCTAACAAGGCAAAGCCGATAAAGCCAGAGGCGGACGAATAAGTGACGATGCTGATTGAATTGCAAGGGGTGGGTAAGTCCTTTGCCAGCAGATCCGTATTACAGTCCGTGGATCTGAGTCTGGTGCCTGGTCGTATCGTCACGTTGATCGGCCCCAATGGTGCAGGTAAAACCACGTTGGTGAAAATTGTCCTCGGGCTCATACAGCCCGATACCGGGCGTGTGCAACGTTCGGCGCAGCTGCGGGTGGGCTACATGCCGCAAAAACTGCACATTGACCCCATCCTGCCGCTGCAGGTGGAGCGCTTTTTACAGTTTGCCAATACCGACTCTGGTGAATGCCTGGCGGCGTTGCAACGTGTTGGCGTCGCCCATCTTATTAAACAGCCCGTTAGTGGCCTTTCTGGTGGTGAAATGCAGCGCATGCTGTTAGCGCGGGCGTTGTTGCGTAAACCCAATATTTTGGTGCTGGATGAACCGGTGCAGGGAGTGGACGTCACTGGGCAAGAGGCCCTTTATCAACTGATTGGTGAGCTGCGTGACGAACTGGACTGCGGGATTTTAATGGTCTCCCATGACCTGCATCTGGTGATGGCAGCCACCGACGAAGTAGTGTGTTTGAACCAGCATGTTTGCTGCCATGGTACGCCACAGCAGGTGTCGGTTGATCCAGAGTTTGTCGCCCTGTTTGGCGCTAAAACCGCGTTGTATACCCACCGTCATGATCATGAACACGATTTGGACAGTGGGATTGTGAGTGCGTCGGGCAGTCTGTCCTGCCAGCTCGATTCACCTCAGTATGGCTCATCGGACAAAGGTGCAAGCCCTAGTGACGCAAAAGGGAGGAGGCGGGCCGATGTATGACTTCCTCTATCTAGCGTTGCTGGCGGGCTTCGGTGTCGCCATCGTTGCCGGGCCAATGGGTTCCTTGGTAGCGTGGCAGCGCATGGCTTATTTTGGAGAGACTCTGGCCCACGGCGCGTTACTGGGCATCGCTCTGGGCATGTGGTTGGCATGGAGCAACTCCTTGGCCGTGATCTTGGTTTGCCTGTTGATCGCAGCATTGCTAATTGCCTTTGAGCGTCAAAAACTGTTAGCGACGGATACGGTGCTGGGTATTTTATCCCATAGTTCACTGGCTCTTGGCCTGATTGCACTGACCTTGATACCCGGAGCCCGCACGGATATGGAGGCACTCCTGTTCGGTGATATTCTGACTGTGACAGTAGCGGAGGTTGCGGTGGTATGGCTAATGGCTTTCGGTGTGCTCATCGCTCTCTGGCGGCTGTGGCCAGGCTTATTAGCTATTACGGTGCATGAAGATCTGGCTCGGGTGGAAGGCGTGGCAGTCGACCGGTTTAAAATAATGTTGAAGTTATTGTTGGCGCTGGTGGTGGCGATATCGATGAAAGTGGTGGGTGTGTTATTGATTACCGCTTTACTGATTATTCCTGCCGCCACGGCGCGCCACTTCGCCAAAACCCCCGAGCAAATGGCCGCTTTAGCCAGTGTTGTGGCGATCCTGGCTGTTTGCACCGGGCTGGCGGCGTCCTGGTGGGTGAATACCCCAGTGGGTCCCTCTATCGTAGTCAGTGGCAGTCTGTTTTTTATCGTGGTATTTCTTGGCTTTGGTCGTCAGGTGTAGTGGGGCTCAACTGTCTCATCTGCTAAGCAGGCGCTATAAAATTATGAGCTGGCCCTTTGTTAAAAAATTATCAGGTGCGGCGCTGTTTTTGATGGGTCTGACTGTAGTCGCAGGCGTCATTATCGCAGCACTCAGTGATCGCGGTGCAGTGACTGCAGAGCATGCGGGCTGCTATCTCGCCAATGCAATGCTGGTCGGCTTCGAATGCGATGGCTTCTGGGCAGCAGGTTTTGTATCAGCGTGGCTTAACTGGCCTCTATGGTCAGTTTATGGGCTGCTCTTTGCGCGATATAGTCTCAAAGCCGCATTTCTTGCCATCTTGGTTTGGTCACCACTGATAATATATGTTGTGGCGCGCCGCAAGACGGCCCGGTAGGCGTAATCAGTCGCTGTAGCATGAGGCCGATGTCTGCGGGACGCCCATTGCAGTGTGGCTTCGCCTCCACTGTGAGGTCGCCGTCACAATGTTGAGTGTCAAAGAGACGGCGCTCTTGTTAGCGGCAATGTCAGCGCCGGGTGTCAGTGCCAAGTCAGAGTCAGTTCCTGAGTTGTTGCTTCTCTGATTGAATGACCGCTATTGCGCGAGTGATTGCATGACCTTCCGAGCAGCCTGCCGTGTTTGTTCAATATCTTTGTCGGTGAGTGCGGCGGATATAAAGCCCGCCTCGTAGGCCGCCGGTGCTAAATAAACGCCTTCCTTCAACATCCCATGGAAAAAACGATTAAAGCGCGCAGTATCGCAAGCCATCACTTGTTGGTAGTTACTGACGCTGCGTTCGTCGGTAAAAAACACACCAAACATGGTGCCGATGTGGTTGCTGGTGAAGGGAATTCCCGCGGCTGCCGCCTCGGCTCTCAGACCTGTCACTAGTTGCTCGGTTTTAGCGAAGAGAGGCGGGTAAAAGTCCTCTTCATTGAGTAGCTCGAGGGTGGCGATACCTGCAGCCATAGCCACTGGATTACCCGACAGGGTGCCTGCCTGATACACCGGTCCGAGGGGGGCGACTTGCGTCATAATTTCGCGCTTGCCGCCAAAGGCACCGACCGGCATGCCGCCACCGATGACTTTGCCCAGTGCTATTAGGTCAGCGTCAATATCATAGTGGCCAATAGCCCCTTTGGGGCCAACGCGAAAGCCAGTCATCACTTCGTCAATAATCAGCACACTACCGTGGCGCGTGCACTCGCTGCGCAGGGTGTCCAGAAAGCCGGGCAGGGGCGGGATGCAACTCATATTGCCCGCGACCGGCTCGACGATAAGGGCTGCCACCTGGGCACCAATTTCGGCAAAGGCAGCCTTTACCGCTGCGCTATCGTTATAGGGCAGGGTAATGGTGTGGTCGGCCAGTGCTGCAGGCACACCGGGTGAGCTGGGCACGCCGAGCGTCAGCGCACCGGAACCGGCTTTGACCAGCAGAGAGTCGGAGTGGCCGTGGTAGCAACCCTCGAACTTAATAATTTTGTCGCGCCCGGTGAAACCCCGCGCCAGGCGGATGGCGCTCATCGTCGCCTCGGTGCCGGAGTTAACCATGCGCACCATGTCGAGGCCGGGTATGTGGTCGCAGAGTTTGTCGGCGAGCTGAGTTTCCAGTTCGGTGGGGGCGCCAAAACTTAGCCCCCTGTCGAGTTGTTGTCGAATACTCTCCAAAACGACCGGGTGGCCGTGGCCAAGGATCATCGGTCCCCAGGATTGCACATAATCGATATAGCGTTTGTTATCGGCATCGAAGAGATAGCCACCCTTGGCGTGATCGAAAAAAACCGGGCTGCCACCAACGGCTTTAAAGGCGCGCACGGGTGAGTTAACGCCACCCGGTATGTGGCGTTGGGCGTCGATAAATAACTGTTCTGATCGATTCATAAATGGCCGTTTGTTGGTGACTGTAAAGGCAGAGAAGTGAGTGTGCGATGCCCACTCACTATTTTTGTTGATAACGCTACATTATGAGGTGTTGTGTCCATTGATAAAAGCGGACCTGGTGTTTATGCGAGTGGCTTAGACTCTTTTTTTTCCTCAACTTGTTGGGTCCATGCCCGGTTGATAATACGCCAGGCAACAATGGCCGAGAGCACATTACCCAGAGCAAAGCCGTAGAATAAACCATTAATACCATAAAGCTCGCCACCGATGTAAGCGATAGGAATATTGAGCAGTAGTAGACGGATGAGCGCGGTCAGCAATGCAGCTTTGGGTTGTTTAAGCACGTTGAGCGAAACCATCACCAATATAGTGACCGCATGAGCACCGTAGGTGGCGGGTATTATCCACAGGTAGTGACTGATGATGTTGACCACCTCGGCGTTGCCGCTAAAAGCAGAGCCGATTGATCGGCTGTAGGTGGCAACGATCAACCACACAACGAGTTGAAAAATAATACTGAAACGAATCGAGCCGTACAGTGCCACGCGTGCCCGCTCGGGTTTACCGGCACCGATGTTCTGACCAATAAACATTGGCAGGGTCGAGGACAGGGCAAAGGCGACGAGCAGGCAGAGGGACTCGATGCGAGTACTGACCCCAAACCCTGCGACGGCGGTGGTGCCAAAGCGCGCGACCATGGCGGTGAGTATGGCGGCGGCTAGAGGGGTCATTAAGTTGGCGAAGATAGCGGGGATACCGATGCCGAGTAATCTCGCCCAGTTGGCGTATAGCGCCTGTAGCGTATTTTTACGGGTAAGGATCAACTGCTCCTGAACACCCAGAATATACTGGGATATCAGAAAGGTGATGATCCAGGCGATGGAAGTTGCCAGCGCAGCGCCGCCAATGCCCAGGCCTGGTAATGGCCCAAAGCCAAAAATTAGTAGAGGGTCGAGGCCGGCATTGAGCGTAGCCAGGAGGGCCAGTAAAAAAGCCGATTTACCAGGGCAGCCGATGGCACGAAGAATAGTATTGCCAGTCAGTGTTAGCAGTAACAAAGGGATTACGGGTATCCAGAGGGCCATAAAGCGCAGGGCTTCATCGAGCACCTCCCCACTGGCACCCAATAAACGGAGCAGGTCGGCCACGCCGACATAAAGAAAAAGTAGTAAGGCGGCGCCAATCAGAGTGATCAGTAGGCGGCCGTCGGTGATTTGCCGAGCGGCACGATCAAAGCGATCTTCGCCCAGATAGCGGGATACGAGCACCGATGTCGCCATACCCAGCCCGAGACCAATACTGTTAACCCCATGAGTCACTGGCAATACAAAGCCCAGTGCCGCCAGGGGCGCTGTGCCCAGCTGACCGACAAAGTAGGCGTCGATAATACCTACTGCCATGAGTGCAATAATGCCACCAATCATTGGTACCGTAAGACGGAAAAGGGTGCGGCCGATGGGCTCGTTAACAATGGCCTGAGTGCGTTGGCTGGCTTTAGTCTTCAATGGCGGTATCAATGTCTCTTTTAGGCGGGGTTCGCCATATTACCCGCCTTGCCATCGAGTTGACTTAACAGTCGGGGGACTGCTTCCGCCGGTAGGGGGCGGCTAAACAAATAGCCTTGGTAGCTATGACATTTCTCCTGGCGAAGGAAGGCGAGCTGCGCTGGAGTTTCGACGCCTTCGGCAATAATTTGCAAGTCGAGGCTTTTGGCGAGACTAATGATCGCTTTGCAGATTGCGCCATCTTCGATGTTGGATGCAGCATCGCGAACAAAGGTTTGGTCAATTTTAAGAATGTCGATGGGAAAGTTTTTTAAATAGCTGAGCGACGAATACCCCGTACCGAAGTCATCGACTGAGAGCTTAATGCCCAGGCTTTTCAAGGCGCTCATCACGGCAATACTGTGCTCAGTGTGACTGGTTAATACGCCTTCGGTAATTTCAATTTCGATCAGTTCACTGTCAATGGCGTGAGCGTTGAGTATTTGTTTAACACAAGGTAGCAGTGAGGGCGAGTGCAGGTGATGGCCGGAAATATTTACCGCGATGGGTAACGTCGGTAAGCCCTGCTGTCGCCACTGAGCCAGTTGGCGGCACACTTCGTTAAGTACCCATTCGCCAATTTCGATGACCAAATTACCCTCATCAATAATGGGGATAAAATCCCCTGGGGGGATAAGTCCGTATTCGGGGTGCTGCCAACGCAGTAGAGCTTCAAAGCCGATGATTTCGTTGGAGTAGCAGTCTGCCTTGGGCTGGTAGTGCAGGAAAAACTGGTTTTTGACAATAGCATCGGGCAGTGCGACTTCCAGTTTGAAACGTTGGCGCACGGTTTGTTCCATGTCGTCGGTGAACAGGCGGAAGGTGTTACGGCCGCTCTGCTTGGCCTTGTACATGGCGAGATCGGCATGCTGCAATAAATGCTCGGCATCGATTCGGCCATTTTCTGACAGGGCGATACCAATGCTGCTCAGCACAGTTAACTGTTGCTCAGCCAGGTCGACAGGCTGTCGCATGATCTGCAAAATATCCTCAGCTTTGGCGACCCCGGACTTGCTACTGATGGCGCCAGACATGACAACGACAAATTCGTCGCCACCCCAGCGTGCAACGAGGTCGACATCCCGGGTTACCGTGTTCAGCCGTCTGGCAATTTCACACAGCAGTGCATCACCGGTCTTATGGCCCATGGTGTCGTTGATCTTTTTGAACTGATCAAGATCAAGAAACAATAAAACCACGCTACCGGCTGTTTGCTGGTGAAAACGAATGCGCTTTTCCAGATTGTTCATGAAGTAAGTGCGATTGTAGAGGCCAGTTAGTGGATCGCTATAGGCGAGAGATTTAAGTCGATTTTGAAGTTTTATTTGCTGGGTAATGTCGCGTATATGCAGGGCGTATTCAGAATGACGGCTAATCTTGTCAGTGGTCTTAGTGATCACTACTTCGGCGGGAAATAGCTCTTTGTCGAGGCGTTGTAATCGAGTAATGTTACGCCGCTTGAGTATCAGGCCTTCACTGGCGCTAAAACCGTGAGCCAGGCTTTGCAGGGCCGTTTTCCTTTCGCCATCAGACATAAACAATTCAAAAAAGTTAACACTGAGTACTTGTTTTGCACCAATACCAAAACACTTTTCAGCGGAGGGATTAAAGGCAAGTATCTCCCCTCTGTCGTTGATAGTGATAATACTGTCCATGGCTGCATCGAGAATAGCCCCCTGGTAATACTCGCTATTCTTGAAGGCGACAAAGGATTCATCCCGCTGCTGTATCTCTTTGTTAACACGTTCGATAACGCGGTTGTATTGTTGGGCAATTTGGCCGACTTCGGTGAAAGGCTCAACCGGTACGGGGCTGGAGAAATCGGCAAATTTTTGTTGCTGGTTCATCGATGAAAGTAGGTCGAAAACCTCGGTGCTCACCCGGTGTTCAGCAATGTTGAGACCGTTACGCTCTGCCTCTTCACTGACTCGCAGTGGGTAGTAACGGTTAATAAGGGTGAACAGTGTAAAGGCTGTAAAGAAACTATAGATTCCGGTGATAACGATGCCAAATAGTTGTGATTGTACTTGCTGGAAAGCAGATAAGCCGTTTCCTAGTATCTCAGGCTTACCAAAAACGGCCACTGCCAGCGTGCCCCAAATACCGGCAAACAGATGGACCGGCACGACCCCAATTGCGTCATCGATTTTTAAACGTTCCAGCCAGCGCTCGCCGAATAAAGCAATAATGCCACCGATAAAGCCTATAAAAGCAGCATCTTTGACATTGACGGCATGGCAGCTGGCCGTAATGGCAACCAGTCCTGCAAGCGTGCCATTAATGATGCTTGAAACATCAATATAACCCTCTGTTTTGTACTTCAGTGCCGTGGCGCTTATACCACCTAGAAAAGAGGCAATGCACGTGTTGAGTAAAATAGCGGGCACAGCATCATTCCATGCCAGTGTGCTGCCACCGTTGAAGCCGAACCATCCAAACCAGATCAACATAGCGCCGAGCACAGCCATGGGTAAATTACTGCCGGGGATGCGCTCGGTGCCCTGCGCGTAGCGGCCAACGCGAGGCCCGATTACTACGAGTGCGGCTAGCGCTACCCAGCCACCGACGGAGTGCACAACCGTTGAACCGGCAAAATCAACAAAACCACGTAGCTCAAACCAGCCCGTTGGCGTGCCGGTGATGGCGCCGGCCCAAGCCCAGTGGCCGACCAGAGGGTAGATAAGCAGGGCTATAGTGGTGGTGCAAACCAGATAGCCCAGGTAGTTCATGCGCTCGGCAACGGCCCCGGAGACGAGAGTTGCCGCTGTAGAGCAAAACATCATTTGAAATAGGAAAAGGCTAATAAGGCGAGAATTTGCCCCATCGCCTATAAAAAAACCACTGCTACCGAACCAACCGCCAATACTATCGCCGAACATTAGCGCAAAGCCTACAGCCCAGAACAGTGTGCCGGAAACGATAAAGTCGCTGATATTTTTGGCGGCGACATTGATGCTGTTTTTGCTTCTTACCAGGCCGCTTTCGAGACACAGAAAGCCCGCCTGCATGATGAATACAAGTATGGCGGCTATGGCTAACCAGAGTGTATCGATCACCTTAAGTTATAACTGTCTTGGTTCTTGAGCAGATGTCCATGTCGTGTCCTTTAGGATGGGCTTGGAATTCATTTTTGAAGGAGCGATCAATAGGGCTTTACAACGACCAGAATCACAATACCAATCAGTAGTAACACGGGGGCTTCATTAAACCAGCGATAAAAAAGATCGCTGTGGCTGTTGAGACCGGCTTGAAACTGGCGCATAAGGTGTCGGCAGGTAAAATGATAGGCGATGAGTAAAGCTACCAGCAGGAGCTTTGTTTTAAACCAGCCCTGGGTGAGGTAATGCCCCGTGGCGAAACTGGCTAGCCAAATACCAAATACAAGAGTGGCGATCATGGCAGGGGTGGCAATGCCTCGGTATAACTTGCGCTCCATGATTTTAAAACGTTCGTCGCTGATTGCGTCATCAGCCATGGCATGGTAGACGAATAAGCGAGGTAAATAAAACAGCGCGGCAAACCAACAAACAAGGCTAATAATATGCAGTGCTTCTACCCATTCGCGAGACATGGTGTGGGGTTCTCTGTTGTCATGCTGGAAAAAAGGCCAGCAGTTTACCGGTTAAAGGGGTTTACTGATAATAATTGTCGATTTGGTCTCGGGTGATGATACCAGCAACCGATGAACTTGTTGCTGTGTGGGGCTCGGTGACCTGCACGGCAAAGCCATTTTTTTCACGGATCAGCATGAGTGCTTCCTGCAAGGTGGCGCGCTGGTGAATGGGGTGAAGTGGCCAGCGTTCGCCGGGTATTTCCAGGAGATCAATGGCATCCGGTTCACTCTCGTCCGCGCGTATAGTCTCTAGGTGGTGAGCCAGATCGCTAGGGCGAAGGATGAAGGGCTCATCATCCCCCTTTTCAATAACGATCCATTCAGGGTGTTGATTAAGCAGCACTTCGGCTTGTTCAAAAGGAAGGAGGGCGCTGTGGGTGATAAAGTTGCGGGTCATTAGGCTGGTCACCCCTGCTCGGCTCAAGCTTTGGAAAACGGGTGAGGTGTAGTGCTCGGGGTTTCTGCCAATGAGAAAGAGGCCCGGTAAATGGCTGGTTAAGCGAGCGGTAATGGTGGCAATAACGATAACCAGCATCGCCGGTAGCAAAATGGCTGAATTATCGGTTAATTCTAACAATGCCATCAACGCAGCGAGGGGGGCGTTGAGCACACCGGCCATCATTGCGCCTATGCCGACAGTGGCGTAAAACCCACTACTGGCGGAATTTTCGGGGCTGAGGCTGGTGCCAACAACACCAATCGCACCACCCAGGCAGGCGCCAATCACCAGTGTCGGGCCAATGCTGCCACCGGGTACGCCAAGGGCAATAGTGACTGTGGACAGAATCAGCTTAGTCGCGGCAATAGTGAGCAACAGGGTAAGACTGAGATCACCGAGCATAGCCGCTTCAACGGTATCGTAGCCGACGCCCATAATCTGAGGCACGAAGGCGGCTGCGAGGCTAGTGAGAATGCCTGCCGACAATAAGCGGGTAGTTAGCGAGAGGGTTTTTAAATCCTGAATGTATTGATGCAGTTTTAGGACGACGCTACATGCAAGGCCGACAATAATGCCGCAAAAAACCAAAAAGGGTAATTCGAACAGGCTACCCATGCTCAACGCAGGAATAGAAAAGGCAGGAGCATCGCCAAAGCACACTTGACTGATGAGTGCGCTAGAAACAGAAGCAAGAATTATAGGAATAAACCCCGTCACGGTGTATTCCATTAAAACCACTTCCATGGCGAAAATGACGCCTGCCAGGGGGGTGTTGAAAGAGGCCGCGATAGCAGCAGCGACACCACAGCCCACCATGATTCTCAAGCTATTGTTGGGTAAGCCAAGTTTTTGCCCGAGTAAGCTGGAGCATGTCGCGCCGAGATGCACGGCAGGGCCCTCGCGACCGACGGAGTGGCCAGACACAGCGGCGAGTGTACCCGCGATAAACTGAACCACAGCGTTGCCTGTGGGCAAATGGGCTTGGTGCTGCTGATAGCGTTCAATGACATGGCCTACGCCACACTGCCGTTCGGTGCTGGAACGACTGCGCAGCAATAGAATGAGCAGTATAGCTCCCGCTAAAGGGAGTAACAGGCGTGCTTCAAGAGGTAGTGACTCGAAACTTTCACTTTGTTGAGCGGGCAAGAAAAGTTCAAGGGGCCACTCAATGGCAAGTCGAAAAGCAACGGCTGTAAGGCCGGTAACCAAGCCGCTAATAATACCGAGCAAAGCCAGTTGTGGTAGGGCGTCAGCATGAGCCAGGCGGTCGCGAAAGTGGGTAAAAAAGGTAGTGAGGCGCCACTGGGGTCTGCTTGGTGGGGTTTTGTTGGCTTTGAGCATAGTGATTAGGTTGACTGCGAGATAAGCGAGGATAGCACGGCCTCAGGTTGCGGTATGATAGCGGGTTCCCAGGATTTAACGAGGAGGTATGCGGGCGTGATAAAGGCAAGTATTGTAGGTGGAACGGGTTATACCGGTGTAGAATTGTTGCGTTTGCTGTCTGCACATCCCGAAGTAGAGGTCGCGGCCATCACTTCGCGTAGTGAAAGCGGCCTGTCTGTTGCCGATCTCTTCCCCAGTCTACGTGGTCATTATGATCTGCGTTTTAGCGAGCCTGATCCGGATCAATTAGCTGAGGCCGATGTGGTATTTTTTGCCACCCCCCATGGCGTAGCTCAGGCGATGGTGCCCGAGATACTGAAACGTGAAGCGCGGGTTATCGATTTGTCAGCTGACTTTCGTATCAAGGATCAGCAGCTTTGGGAAAAATGGTACAACCAGAGACATGGCTGTCCTGAGTTAATAGTCGAAGCGGTTTACGGCTTGCCCGAGATTAATCGTGAAGCCATACGTACTGCCCGTTTGATCGCCTGCCCGGGTTGCTATCCAACCAGTGTGCAATTGGGCTTTCTACCCTTGCTTGAACGTGGTTTGGTTTTGCCAGGTGATTTAATCGCTAATTCTGCATCGGGCGCCAGTGGTGCCGGTCGTCAGGCGAAAATCGATAACTTACACAGCGAGGTCAGTGACAGTTTTAAGGCTTATGCGTCGGGAGGGCATCGTCACTTGCCAGAGATCGCTCAAGGCTTGGAGTCTTTTGCGGGTAAGCCGGTAGGTTTGACTTTCGTGCCGCATTTGCTGCCGATAGTACGAGGCATTCATTCGACGCTCTACGCTACTTTGTTAGACGCGAGTGTCGATCTGCAGGCCTTGTTTGAAGAGCGCTATGCCGCGGAGCCTTTTGTCGATGTCATGCCTCCAGGCGCACACCCTCAAACGCGCAGTGTACGAGGCTCAAATGTGTGTCGCATCAGTGTGGTTAGACCACAAGATGGCGATAAAGTCGTGGTGATGTCAACGATTGACAACTTGGTTAAAGGGGCTTCTGGGCAGGCCGTGCAGAATATGAATATTATGTTTGGCTTGGCGGAGACCTGTGGCCTTGAGGCCCCGCCTCTGCTGCCTTAAATGAGTAAACGATAATCTGACGGTGGTTTTGTTGATAAATGTTGGGCATGCGGAGTAAAGGTGGTGGGTGATTTTTTCGGTCTACTAAAGAGTCACCGTATTGGCTTATTGTTTTTGCTCGGGCTAGCTTTACTCCTCGGTGCCGGTGGTGGGTTTCTACTGGGTAGTGAATACTTTGATGAAACTTTAACCGCACACCGCAAGCTGTTGATCGAATTTGAACAGCAGTCAGAGCAAATAGCAGAGCAGGAGCGCCAGCAACTAGCCTTGCAGTTGGGCGCAGACGTTGATCGCCAGGCTCTCGAGAAACTGCGTAGAACGGTGGTTGCGCTGGACCGTAAATTGTCGACACATCAGGAAGAGCTGGACCTTTATCGCAACTTGATGAAAAGTGATCAGTTGGAAAAAGGGCTGCAAATTTCCAATTTTCTGATCCGGTCGACAGAAGCGACCGGTGTTTACCGTTACCGTTTCGCGTTGCGAAAAACGGAAAGTTTGTCGAAAACGACGAAAGTAAGTTTTTCTGTTATCTGGGAAGGCGTAGCCGGGGGTAATGCTGCACAGTATTCGCTGGCCGAATTAGATCCAGATGTGGAGTCAGTACCGATCAACATTCGTTTTAAATACTTCCAGATTATTGAAGGGTTGATTTATTTGCCCGAAGGATTTGAGCCGGAGTCAATCCGCGCAACAATTTGGCCCTCGGCAAAAAAAGCGCACAGTAATGAATTGCTCTTGTCGTGGGATCTTGCCAGAGGGCAAACAGACACAGTAGAGGTGAGTAATGCGCAGGGATAAGAAAAGCAGAAAAGGGACGGCTACGCCAACTTTGATCGCCAAAGGGACATGCATTATTGGTGAGGTTCATTTTAGTGGCAGCCTGGAGATAGAAGGTCAGGTAAAGGGCAATATTGAAGCGGACAGTGAGGATACTGACGCCAGTGTGAGGATACGTGGCACAGGTGCAGTCATTGGGCAAGTGAAGGCTCCTGTAGTGATTGTCAGCGGGAGTGTTGATGGTGACATTTATGCGGCAAAGCAAGTTGAACTTGCATCTCAGGCTGCCGTTAAAGGGGATATTCATTACGCCCTGCTTGAAATTGAGAAAGGTGCTCAAGTTAACGGCGGCTTTGTGCAGGAAGATGCAGGTACGCCTGCTGTGACCTCTAAAGCGGAAAAGCTCGAGGCGGAAGGTCATTTAGAAGCAGTGAGTGATTCGGTGATACGGCAACCGTAACTATTGCTATTTGCTGATTTGCCCCCATACTAAAGAGTATGGTTCGTAGAACATAGAAAAGGTTGCGGAGTATTAATGACAGTTGCAGAGACATTTATTCCCAGCGCGCTGAATGTGACCAACAACGCGGTGAATAAAGTGAAGACCTTGGTTGAAGAGGAAGACAACCCAGATCTCAAGTTGCGTGTGTATGTCACTGGTGGCGGTTGTTCAGGGTTCCAGTACGGTTTTACCTTTGACGAGGCTGTTGCGGAGGATGACACTCGAGTCGAGCGAGAGGGCGTGACAGTGCTCGTTGATTCTTTGAGTTTTCAGTATCTTGCCGGCGCCGAGCTCGATTATACAGAAGGGTTGGAAGGTTCGCGGTTTGTGGTTAATAATCCCAATGCTGCGACCACTTGTGGTTGTGGTGCTTCATTTTCGATTTAAGCAATGTTAGACGATAGGGTTGAGGTTGATTGACGTTATCTCCGTCTGGGTGAGCTATTGCCTTTCTTTTTTGCCGTCGAGCTGTCTGGCTTGTTGATTTCACGAGGAGTTTAGCCCTTCTGGCCGAACCTGTTTTCAGTTTTATCTAGTCAATACGGTGAGCCCTGATCTCTCCGTAGGTGCGGCGGTGTTTGGGTCGAACGAAAGGATTGGGTGTGTTTCGGACATTAACTTAGAAAACCAGGGTAAATTCCCCCCAGAATAGTCAATTTTTCTGCTCCAGTGACAGGGGGCAGATTACCTGCTAGTCCTGCCAGTGTTTGTTTTGCGAGCCAGGCAAAGGCCGCAGCTTCAACCCATTCGGGAGCAAGGCCTAATGCTGCTGTGCTATAGATGTTTACTGATTGAAGTAAATGGCCGAGGCTAGCCATCAATGTTGTGTTTAAGGCTCCCCCACCGCAGATAAAAACTTCGTCAATGCCCACAGGTAGTGTATTTATCGCATCGGCGATAGTTTCGGCGGTGAAAGCGAGTAGCGTTGCTTGCACACAGCCAGGAGAGAGGCTGCCAACTCTCTTAAGCTGCTGGTCCAGCCAGTTCTTGTTGAATTCTTCTCGCCCTGTGCTTTTTGGTATCGAGCGCTGTAAAAAAGGGTGAGTCTTCAGTTGTTTTAGTAGTTGCTCGTCGCTGTCGTATTGGCTGGCCCATTGGCCGCCGTCATCGAAGGCTTTATTCTGTTGCTGTTTAATCCAGTCATCGAGTAAGCGGTTGCCAGGCCCGGTGTCGAAGCCAATCACTTCACCGTCTGACGGGAGAAAGGTGAGGTTGCTGATACCGCCAATATTTACGATGACTCTATTTTGTTTGTTGCTGTGGAAAGCAGCCTGGTGAAAAGCGGGTGCTAGAGGGGCTCCTTGACCGCCAACAGCCATGTCTTTTCGTCTAAAGTCTGCAACGGTAGTAATACCTGTGCGGGCAGAGATAATGTTGGGGTCGCCAATCTGCAATGTAAAAGGGTGGGGGGTGTCGGTGTTTGGTGGGCGGTGCCGTACAGTTTGGCCGTGGCTACCGATTGCTGTGATGTCGCTGGCTTTTAGTCCCGCCTTTTCCAAAAGGGTAACTACCGATTGAGCAAACGATTCACCAAGTTGCTTATCTGCACTTCCTAGGGCGTCGATGTTATCGTCGCCGGGTAAGAACAAGGACTTGATAGCTTGCTGGAGGTGTTTGGGAATGGGGTGGCAATAAGTGGCAATTAGCTTTATATGATTCTGTTCGAGCTCAACAATAGCGCTATCGATACCGTCCATGCTGGTGCCGGACATTAGGCCTATATAAAGTTCTCGCGGGTTATTGTCCATTCGAAGAAAGGTTAATCTTGAAGCTTGGCCTGCGCAATCAGTATGCCGCTGTGTTGGCTGAGCTGGTTAAGTAGAGGTGTGGTTTGGGCGACGAATTCATGACGCTGATTTTTGGCAATAGTTCTGGCGTCGGGTAACTTAACCGTTCGAGGGTTTCGATGGACGCCATTAACAAGAAATTCGTAATGGAGGTGAGGCCCGGTGGCATAACCCGTCGAGCCAACCGTGCCAATAGTTTTGCCTTGGCTAACATGGCTGCCTTTCTGGACAAAACGCTTTGTGAGGTGCAGGTATTTGGTGGTGTACTTCCCGCCGTGTTGAATAAATACATAATTCCCATTTGCCTTGCTATAAGAGCTAGCGATGACTCTGCCATCGCCAGCGGCGTAGATAGGTGTACCTCGTGGAGCGGCATAGTCGACACCACGGTGAGCTTTGATGCGTTTGTACAAAGGGTGTTTGCGACGCAAATTGAAATTAGAGCTAATACGAGTGAAGTCCAATGGTGCGCGCAGGAAAGCCTTACGCATGGGTTTGCCATCCGGGGTGTAATAATTGATTGAGCCATCTTGTTCGATGAAGCGAACAGCGCTAAAGGTTGTGCCTTGGTTGACGAATGTTGCTGCGAGGATGTCTCCGCTGCCAACTTTTTCGCCGTTAAGGAATTTTTCATCATAGAGGACGCTAAATCTATCGCCTTTGCGAATATCGAGCGCGAAATCAATATCCCAGCCAAAGATACTGGCGAGTTCCATGGTTTTGCTCTGGCTTAAGCCAGCTTTATTTGCGTCCAGCGACAGGGAGCTTTTGATGACCACTGTTTTATGGGTCGGTATAAGGTCGGGTTGAAGGACGACCTTTCTGCCTTCAAAGCCATTTTCGTTGCGTTCGTATAAATAGTGTTCGAGGCTTGAACGCGTATATTTGACTTGAGCCAATTTGCCCTCGTCGTTTACACAGATGGCGATCAGTTCACCAGGGCGAAGGCGTTGCAGCGGCTTATGTTCATTGCGGGCATTGGCTACGGTGTATACATCGCTGGCGTTGAGACCAAGGCGCTTGAAAATGGTGGTTAAATTGTCGCCAGAATTAATCGTCGTCTCCTGCCAGTTCAAGGGCTGGGCTGCTGACTCGGTGTCATCCTGGGTGGTCGCGACTTCAGGTGTTAGATTGACTGCCTGGCGTGGTGGCTGGCGATCTAGGGGCAGATCAACGGCAATCACATTGCGTTTTGCCTGAACATTTTTCGAAGGCAAAAGTGACATGGCGCCAACCAGACAAAAAGCTACTGCAGTTGCCGCAGCGATATGTTTTTTGGGCAGTTTTGATGCAACTGTTGGATTTGGTTTTCGGCTGGCTTGCATGAGTTGTGTATTCCGCTGGAACTATCGAAGCTAAGGTTGTGATTTATAACAAAGTAGAGCATTAACTTAAAGTTCTGACTGATAAATTTGTGGTATAGATGGCATTTGTTTTTATCGGGCTATCCTGTATCGTTCGGCTCCTTTTTAGTATATGAGGCTTGTAAAGTCATGGCGAAGGTGGATCGAGGTGTAATTGCCGATTTACAGGGTCGCGGGCTGGTTGCTCAGACCACGGGTGAGGAGGCTTTCGCTAAGCATCTTGCCGAGCAGCGCGTACTTTATTGCGGTTTTGATCCCACTGCTGACAGTCTTCATATAGGCAGTTTGGTTCCGCTTCTTGCGTTGCGGCGCTTTCAATTGGCTGGCCATAAGCCAATTGCACTGGTAGGCGGGGCGACAGGTTTGATTGGTGACCCGAGTTTTAAGGCCCAGGAGCGGCAGCTCAATACCCCTGATATTGTGGCTAATTGGTCGGAGCGCCTGCATCAGCAGGTCTCGCGTTTTGTCGATTTTGATAATGGGTCGTGTTCCGCTGAGGTGGCAAATAATCTCGATTGGATGAGTGATATGCCGGTGTTGGACTTCCTTCGAGATGTGGGTAAGCATTTTGCTGTCAACGCGATGATTCATAAAGAGTCGGTGAAAACACGCATTGAGCGTGAAGGGGAAGGTATCTCGTATACTGAATTTACCTACATGCTGTTGCAGTCCTATGACTTCGCGGAGCTGTACAAGCGTTATGGTTGCACCCTGCAGATTGGCGGATCTGACCAGTGGGGTAATATAACGGGCGGTATTGATTTAGTGCGGCGTATGCACCGCGCACAGGCCTTCGGCTTGACACTGCCATTAGTAACGAAGTCAGACGGCACGAAGTTTGGCAAAACTGAATCGGGAACTATTTGGCTCGATCCGAGAAAAACGTCACCCTATGTTTTTTATCAGTTTTGGGTGAATGTGGCAGATCTTGACGTTTATCGCT